>Ga0209579_10000026_pt1 | contig 400418 bp, 388 predicted proteins | sample Coa_R1_2_FD_187152 | JGI IMG/M metagenome (GOLD analysis project Ga0209579, IMG submission 187152) | Surface soil microbial communities from Centralia Pennsylvania, which are recovering from an underground coalmine fire - Coalmine... | ecosystem: Environmental > Terrestrial > Soil >... | reverse complement strand
GTTGTCGCCTGTCCCAGTCCAGTGGCAGCACCCCACGCACCGGTCGTAATGCCGGCGAGCATGATGCCCGAAGCCGCCCGGGAGTGGCGGTGACGAGCCGCCGCCCGCGGGTACCGCATCCCGCTCCGATCAGCCGGTGTCGCCGGCTGACGTCCTTTCACGACGAACGGGATGAAGCGCCAAGACCAAATCGCGAGCGGCCCGTCAACAGGAATTGCCGGCACAAGACGTGCGGCTCGCGTAAGTCGCGGACGCGCGGGCATTTATCGGCTTGCGAATCAAATTCAACAAACCGTGACGCGGTGCTTTGCGATCCACCGGATTGGTGTCACTCACGAGATTCGCAACTTTCGTCATTGCCGGACTTGATCCGGCAATCCATACGGCGACTCAGCATGGACCACCGGGTCAAGCCCGGTGGTGGCAAGTGGGAGCATGAGAGCCAAACAACGCCGTTCGCCGAACAGCAATGCCCGGCGATGACGGGGGTCAGCCCTCGATCTTCGAGAAGTCAGCCACGGTGCGGGTAGCTGCGCGGATTTCGTTGAGCAACTTGAGCCGATTCTCGCGCAACGCCTTGTCGTCGACGTTGACGGTGACCTTGTCGAAGAAGGCATCGACGAAGGGACGCAGGCTTGCCATGGCCCGCATCGCGGCCTCGAAATCCTCTTTGGCAACGGCCGCTGACGCTTCGGCCTTCGCCGTGTCGATCGCCCGCGCCAGCGCCTTTTCCTCGGACTGAGTGTAAAGGTTCGGCTTCGGTGCGTCAGTATAATCTCGATTATCCTTCTTCTCTTCGATGCGCAGGATGTTGCTGGCGCGCTTGGTGCCCGCCAGCAGACTTTTGCCGTCTTCGGTGTCTAGGAATTTTCCCAATGCCTCGACGCGGCGGACGATCAGCAGCAGATCGTCCTGGCCTTCGAGCGCGAACACCGCATCGACCAGGTCGTGCCGGGCGCCCTGATCGCGGAGCTGAACTTTCAGGCGGTCGGCGAGAAATGGCAGAAGCGACGTAATAACCACGTGGCGCTTTAACAATTCAACGCCTGAGAATTCGCCAGGAGCCCGAGACCAATCTTTGCCGCTCGACCACGCCTTTGTTACCACACGATATCGCCATTCTGGATTCGTTTCGGCGTCATCCGGAATCTCGGTTCGGATTTCGCCTTGAACTATGCCGTCCCTCTCTTCCGAGCGACCCACGCTAAATCGGTGCGCTTCCTTCCAAACATCAATATAATTTTGATAGGCAATCTGAATTATATTGCAGAGCTTGAGATCAATTTTATTATCGATCACTAGGCTTATAATACCTAAGGCGGCCCGGCGGAGGGCAAAAGGGTCTTTACTGCTGGTCGGCTTCTCGTCGACGCTCCAGAAACCCGTGAGCGTGTCGATCTTATCCGCCAGCGCGACCGCGATCGACACCGGATCAGCCGGGACCAGATCATCCGGGCCTTTGGGCCGGTAGTGATCCTCGCAAGCATGGGCGACGGCTTCGTTCTCGCCCTGCGCTTCGGCGTAGTATTTTCCCATCAGGCCTTGCAGCTCGGGAAATTCGCCGACAACTTCAGTCAGCAAGTCCGCCTTGCATAGCTTCGCTGCGCGCTTTGCCTTCTCCACATCCGCTCCGACCAGGGGCGCAAGCTCCGCCGCAAGCCGCTCGATGCGTTTGATCCGCTCCGCCTGCGTGCCGAGCTTCTCGTGAAACACGATCTGCCCGAACTTCGGCAGCCGGTCTTCCAGCCGCGTCTTCAGATCGGTCTCGTAGAAAAATTTCGCATCCGACAGCCGGGCGCGGATGACGCGCTCGTTGCCGGCGACGATGGCCTTGCCGCCGTCTTCGGCTTCGAGATTGGAAACGAGGATGAACTTGTTGACCATTTTCCCCTCCCCCTTGTGGGGAGGAGTCGGGGGTGGGGGTCGTCGTGACTGCTCTGCCGTCACCGCTCCACCCCCCTCCCTACCCTCCCCCACAAGGGGGGAGGGAAAAGATGAGCGCAGCACGAAGCATTTCTGGTTGTTGCGGATGGTGGCGCGGATCACTTCCTCGGGGATGCGCAGGAATTGTTCATCGAACGCGCCCATCAGCACCACCGGCCATTCGACCAAGCCGCAGACTTCGTTGAGCAGGCCGTCGTCCTCGATCAGTTCCAGCCCCTGCGCGAAGGCAAGCTGCTTCGCTTCGGTCGCTATGATGTCGCGGCGGCGCTGCGCATCGAGCACCACTTTGGCCTTGTCGAGTTTTGCCGCGTAGTCATCGAGCCGGCGCACCGTGAAATTCTGCGGCGCCAGAAAGCGGTGCCCGCGCGTCTCGTTGCCGGCCGCGATGCCGCCGACCGAGAAGGCGACGATATCGGGATCCTCGGTTTCCGGCCCGAACGTCGCGACGATGGAATGCAGCGGCCGCACCCAGGTGAGTGCGCCGGGCTCCTTCGATTGCGCGCCCCAGCGCATCGACTTCGGCCACGGGAAGCCTTTGATCACCTCGGGCAGAATCTCGCCAAGCACCGCGATCGCCGCGCGTCCCGGCTCCTCGATCACCGCGACATAGAAGTCGCCCTTCTTGTCGGGCTGCACCTTGGCATCGGCGATCGATGCCAAGCCGGCGGCTTTCACAAAGCCCGCGATGGCGTTGTCCGGCGCGCCGACGCGCGGGCCTTTTTTCTCCTCGCGCACATCGGGCTGCCGCGCCGGCACGCCGTGCACCGAGAGCGCAAGCCGCCGCGGCGTCACGAACGCCTTGGCGCCTTCATAGACGAGGCCGGCGGCGACCAGCCGGTCGGTGACCGCCTTGCGCAAATCCTGCGCCGCCCGCGCCTGCATGCGCGCGGGGATTTCCTCGGAGAAAAGCTCGAGCAGAAGATCGGGCATTTTTCTACCGCGTCTTTCCTTTCCCCTCCCTCTTGTGGGGAGGGGCAGGGGTGGGGGTCGCGAGGCAAGCACTCTGAATTACGTCCAGCACTCCGTCGATATTCGCCAGCACCTCGTTGTTCCAGAAGCGCAAGACTCGATAGCCTTCCAACTCGATGAATCTTGTCCGGCTCGCATCATGTTTGATCTGCTCCGCATGCTGGCCGCCGTCGATTTCAATCACGATTTTCAATTGATGATTGGCAAAATCGACAATGTAACGGCCAAGCCGTACCTGACGGCGAAAATGCGAGCTTGGCAACGCCAGCCGATGCCGAATGTGCCACCAGAGTTTTCTTTCCGCTTCGGTCGGGTTCGCCCGCATTGCACGCGCGCGAAGCTTGTTGGCCGTTACGATCGTTCGCTCGCGTGGCGCCCGGATGCGCGGTTCGGCGTCGTGCGATTGCCTTTGCGTCATCGTCCGGCCTCTCGACCCCCACCCCTACCCCTCCCCACAAGGGGGAGGGGAACTAAAATCCGCGTCTCTCAATTTGATGCGGCACCCCACCCCGGCGCGCTTCGCGCGCCGACCCTCCCCCTCCAGGGGAGGGTTTTAGGGCGCGGCGAGCTTCTTGTGGCTGCCGTCGCACATCGGCTGGTGCTGGGAGCGCTTGCAGGCGCAGAACCACACCTCTTCGTTCGATGTCGCTTTCCATTCCTGCGGCCGGAATTCGGTGCCCTTGTGCGAGCCGTCGCAGAACGGCTGCGTCTTGGATCGCCCGCAGGCGCACCACCAGTAGCTTTCGCCGGCCACGACATTGATCGGTAACGGCCGCCGTCCGCCGATTTCAGGTTCGCTCATTTCAGCTTCTCCGTTTTGCTCATGTATCTTTGCCTCCGCCTTCGGTCGCGAGCCACGCTTCGCCGCAGGCCTTGGCGAGTTCGCGCACCCGCAGGATGTAGCTCTGCCGCTCGGTCACCGAAATCACGCCGCGTGCGTCGAGCAGGTTGAACACGTGACTCGCCTTGATGCACTGGTCGTAGGCCGGCAACGCCATCAGGTGACGATTTTTCCTATCGCCCTCACCCCAGCCGGCCTCGAGATATTTCCCGCATGCCCCTTCCGCCATGCGGAATTGCTCGAACAGCATATCGGTGTCGGCGAATTCGAAATTATGCCGCGAATATTCCTGCTCGGCTTGCAGGAACACGTCGCCGTAGCGCACGCGCTCAGCGCCGTCGCGGCCATTGAAGTTGAGATCGAAAACATTCTCGACGCCCTGCACATACATCGCCAGCCGTTCGAGCCCGTAGGTCAGTTCGCCTGCCACCGGCGCGCATTCGAAACCGGCGACCTGCTGAAAATAGGTGAACTGCGACACTTCCATGCCGTCGCACCAGCACTCCCAGCCGAGCCCCCAGGCGCCGAGCGTCGGGCTTTCCCAATCGTCCTCGACGAAACGGATGTCGTGGATTTTCGCATCGATGCCGATGGCGTAAAGCGAGTTAAGATAAAGCTCCTGCAAATCGTCCGGCGAAGGCTTCAGGATCACCTGCATCTGATAGTAGTGCTGCAGGCGGTTCGGGTTCTCGCCGTAGCGGCCGTCCTTGGGCCGGCGCGACGGCTGCACATAGGCGGCCTTCCACGGCTTCGGCCCGAGCGCGCGGAGCGTCGTCGCCGGATGAAATGTGCCGGCGCCGACCTCCATGTCGTAGGGCTGCAAAATGACGCAGCCCCGATCCGCCCAATAGCGCTGCAACGCCAGGATCAGCCCCTGGAACGAGCGTTCCGGACGCATATACGGCGGCAATTCGGCGGTTGGCGCGGTCGGCATGAGGACGTTGTTGGTGGATCGCTCGTTGCAGTCAAGTCTCGGCACACGGGACGGCGGCAATGGCGATTCGCCGCGCGTCGGCTATGGTAGTACCAGAAACGGGCGATCACGACGCCCGATAGCGGGAGGAAAAACGTGCGAAAGCTTGACTACGTGGTGGCGGCCATCTGCGCTGCGCTCGCTCTGTGTGGGACGCAGTCTGCACAGGCGCAGGATTTTCCGTCGCGGCCCATTCGCGTCGTCGTCGCCTTCCCGCCCGGCGGCCCGACCGACTTCGTCGGCCGCCTGATCGCCGACAAGATGACGGCTTCGCTCGGCCAGCGCGTCTACATCGAGAACAGGGCCGGAGCCGCCGGCACGGTCGGCGCCGACAACATCGCCAAAGCCGACCCCGACGGCTACTCGCTGTTTCTCACCACCTCGGGCGCCGTGACGATCGCGCCGCATATCCAGGCGAATGTCCCTTATGACCCGCTGAAGGATTTCGCGCCGGTCGCGCTCGTCACCAAAGTCACCGAAGTGCTGGTGGTCACGCCGAAGCTCGGCATCAAGACGGTCAAGGAACTCGTCGCGCTCGCCAAGGACAAGCCGGGCGCCGTGGCGTTCGCATCGACCGGCATCGGCTCGCCACCGCATCTCGCGCTGGAACTGCTCGACGTCTCCGCCGGCGTCAAATTCCTGCATGTGCCCTATCGCGGCGCGGCTCCGGCGCTGACCGACCTGCTCGGCGGCCAGGTGCAGGTGCTGTGCGCCGACTTGCCGGTGCTGATCTCGCAAATCCAGGCCGGGACCTTGATCCCGATCGGCGCGGCGGCGACCAAGCGCGACGCCGTCCTGCCGGACGTGCCGACGCTCACCGAGCAGGGCTATCCGAATACCGATGCGTCGAACTGGTACGCGCTGCTCGCGCCGGCAAAGACGCCGCCCGCGGTGATCGCCAGGCTCAACAAGGCCGTCGACGACGCGCTCGACGATCCCGAGGTGCACGACAAGCTCGTCAAAGCCGGCGCCACGCCGGTCGGCGGCACGCCGGAGTCGCTCGGCGCGTTCATGAAGTCCGAATACGAACGCTGGGGACAGGTCGTCAAAGACCGCGACATCAAGGATACGCCGTAGCGCCCTTTCGCTCGTCCCCGCGAAAGCGGGGACCCGGCGCTGGATTCCCGCTTGCGCGGAATGAGCGGAGAATGTTAGCCCGGCCGGTACTCGCCGCTTTTCGGATCCTGCTTGAGCTTCGGTAGCGCATTGCGGTCGATCGGCTCGACGGCTTTCTGCGCGCGGACATGGTCGAGCTCGTTGTTGATGCGCTGCACTTCGCGGACGCACCAGCGCACCAGCGCGGCGCCCCCCAGCATTCCAAGCGTCACAACGAGCACCGGATGCATTGTCCCTCTCCGGGGTTACAGGCCAAACCGCGCCCAGATCGCGCGCGCTTCGAGCGCGGAAATCAAGTCGTCGGCAAGCCCCAGTGGCAGTCCCTGCACCAAGCCGCCGCGGGCCACCCCCGCAACGCGCCGTCCCAGCCAGCCGCGCTCGGCGCTGATCAAAGGCGTAACGAGCTTATCGCCGAATCGTTGCCGTAACACGCTGCGCAAATCGCCGATGGCGTCGACCAGCCCGAGTTCCAGACCGCGAATTCCGGTCCAATATTCCCCGGAAAACAAGTCATTTTCTGGACCATTGAGCTTGCCGCCGCGGCGCGATTTGACCAGCGCGATGAAGCTGTCGTGGATCTCGCGTTGCAGCTTTTTCAGCCGCTCGACGTCGCCGGGATCCGCCGGCAGGAACGGATCGAGCATCGCCTTGTGCTCGCCCGACGTATAGAGCCGGCGCTCGACGCCGATCTTTTCGATCAGCTTGTCGAAGCCGAACGAGCCGCCGACGACGCCGATCGAGCCGACGATCGAATGCGGATCGGCGACGATCTCGTCGGCCGCGCAGGCGATCATGTAGCCGCCCGAGGCGGCGGCGTCTTCGACGAACGCGATGACGCGGCGGTTCTTCTCGGCCGCGAGATCGCGGATGCGGCGGAAGATCAGGTGCGATTGTACCGGCGATCCGCCCGGCGAATTGATGGCGAGCGCCACCGCCGACGCGTTGCGTACGGCGAACGCGCGATCGAGCGTGCGGGCGATGCCGGCCAAAGTCAGGCCGGGCCGCAGCGGCGTCGAAAATCCGATGATCCCGCTCAGGCGTACGATGGGGACAACAGGCTCGCTGCGGCGGAAGCGCCTTGGAACGAATCGCCGCAGCGCCGAAAGCGCGCGCGCCGGGAAGGACTCAAGCCGCTGTCGTGTCGGTGTGTCACTCATAAAATCCACATAAGAAGTGCCGATAAAACGGGCAAGTAACGCTTTGTTAATCGATGGAACGCTTCTTGCTTAGATTGTGTCACCGGGTCGATAGGGACGATAGAGCGGAAATGAAGATATATATTCTCATGATGCTGATTGGCGTAATTGTTGGCCTTTCGCATTTTCCCATCCGCGTCCGGGCGAAGAAAGTATCCGCTGTAGCGCCCGATTCGCTGCCAGCTTGATGCCTAGCGGCTAAGCAACGCCGTCGTTTTAGTTTTCAGTCATCGGCAATGCTGAATTTTCGCGCAGGATCGCTTCGGCCTGCGCAGTTGGCTCGCCGTCAGCCTCGGCGAGCAGCAAACCCGGCCGCAGCGTCAGCGGCGCCCGGCTCTCCTTGACCCCGCGCGCCAGCACGCGGATCGCGGGCGCAGCGGGTTTTGCATAGACCGGCAGGATCGAGACCGCGCCGAAATCGCCCGCCAGCGCCTCGAGCACGTCGGCGAGACCGTCGGCGCGCCAGATCAGCGTCACCGCGCCGTGCGGGCCGAGCAACCGCGCGGCTGCGCGGAGCCATCCACGCAGCGTCCCGGCAGACCCGACATGCGCGGCGCGGCGGCCGCGATCCGGCGACGGCTGATGCTGCCCGGCATTGAACGGCGGGTTCATCAGAACTTGCGCCGCGCATCCCGGCGGCAGGCCTGCGGCGGCGAAATCGGCTCCGGGCGACTCGACATCCAGACAGATCGCACGCACCCGATCGCCCAGATTGTTGCGCTCGATGTTCTCCGCCGCGCATGCCGCAAGCTCCGGTTCGATCTCCACGAGGCTGACCGATACGCCATCGAAACGCCGCGCCAGCGCCAGCCCGGCCGCGCCGACGCCCGCGCCGAGATCGACGGCATGCTCGCCCGCCGCCGCCGCGACCGCCGCGGCGAGAAGGATGGCGTCATGGCCGATTCGATGGCCGCGCAACGGCTGACGCAGGATCAGCCGGCCGGCAAGGACGGCGTCCTCGCTGGATTCGGCGAGCCTATCGGCCATCGGGACGAAGCTCGTCGGCGAGGCCCGCTTCCTCGAGCAGCCGGCGCGCCGCCGCGATCTGATCCTCGTCGACCAGGATCCGCCGCGGGAATATGCCGATCGAGCCTTCCAGCACGCTCATGTTCTGATCGAGGATCACGTGTCCGATCTTGGCGCCGTTGAGCAGCGCTTCGATCGCGGAGATCAGCACGATGTTGTTGGTACGGACGAGCTCGCGCATCGGCCTAACTCCGCCGCCGGTCTTCGCCCGGCGCGCGCAGCGCCAGATAGGCCAGCAGTTTCACTTCGCGCCGACCGCGCGTGACGGTATCGAGAATGAGGCCGCAGGCGATCGACAGGAATCCCAGCAACATCAGCCCGGTCGACAGCAGCGCGGTGGGCAGGCGCGGCACCAGTCCCTCCTGCACGTAGGTGACGACGACCGGGATGGCGAGACCGATCGACACGATGGCAAGCGCGATGCCGAGTGAGCCGAATAGCGCCAGCGGCCGCTCGGCGCGGTAGAGCTTGAGCACCGTCCAGAGAATCCGGAAACCGTCGGTCCAGGTGCCGAGCTTCGAAGCCGATCCGGCCGGCCGCGAATAATACGGTGTCGCGACTTCGCCGACCGGCAATTCCAGCTCGAGCGCATGAACGGTCAATTCGGTCTCGATCTCGAAGCCGCCGGACAAGATCGGAAACGATTTCACGAAGCGCCGCGAAAAGGCGCGATAACCTGACAGGATATCGGTGAAGGCGTGGCCGAAAATATGCGTGACGAAGCCAGTCAGCATGGCATTGCCGGCGCGATGACCGGGACGATAGGCCGCCTGATCGCGATCGACACGGCAGGCCACCACCATGTCGAGCCGGTCCTCGGTGACCATGCGGACCATTGCCGGCGCGCTCGGCGCATCATAAGTGGCGTCGCCGTCGACCAGCACGTAGACGTCGGCTTCGATGTCGTTGAACATCCGCCGCACCACGTGCCCTTTGCCCTGGTGCGTCTCGCGCCGGACCACCGCGCCCGCCTTGGTCGCTGCGTCGACCGTGCCGTCTGTGGAATTATTGTCATAGACATAAACAATCGCGTCGGGCAGCGCCGCGCGAAAATCGCCGACGACCCTGGCGATCGCGCGCTCCTCGTTGTAGCAGGGCACCAGAACGGCCACGTCAATCCGGCGTTCGGTCATGCGCATTCGCCGTCGTGTTGGTGACTTGACATTGCCCCTCGCGACCGCCACGTCGAAGACATGACCGTGACATAAACCGTTGTCGTGGACGGTTCGATTGCCGCCGCCGCACTTGCCGCCTCACCATAGCGTTTCTATGCTCGGACGTCCTTAGTGGAGAAAGCTTAAGTGGCCGTTGTCCTGCCGTTCGGAAGCCCGGGCGAGCCTTCGATCGACCGGCTGGTCGATCTCGTCACCGCGGACATGGAACGCGTCAACGGCGCGATCCTGGCGCGGACCGGCTCCGAGGTCACGATGATCCCGGAGGTCGCCAATCATCTCATCAATTCCGGCGGCAAGCGGTTGCGGCCGATCCTCACCCTGGCGTTGGCCCGGCTGACCAATTACGCCGGCGACGGCCACATCAAGCTCGCCGCCGCGGTCGAGTTCATGCACACGGCGACGCTGCTGCATGACGACGTCGTCGACGAAAGCGAATTGCGCCGCGGCCGGCTCGCGGCGCGCATGCTGTGGGGCAACGAGGCGAGCGTGCTGGTCGGCGACTTCCTGCTCGGCCAAGCGTTCAAGATGATGGTCGAGGTCGGCAACCTCAAGGCGCTGGAAATCCTCTCCGCCGCCGCCGCTGTGATCGCCGAGGGCGAAGTCATGCAGCTTGCCGCCGCCAAGAATACGGCGACGACGGAAGACGAATACATCGCGGTGATCCGCGCCAAGACCGCGGAATTGTTCGCCGCCGCCTGCGAGGTCGGGCCGGTGCTGTCGGCACGGCCGCGCGACGAAGAGGCCGCCTGCCGCTCCTTCGGCATGAATCTCGGCATCACGTTCCAGCTCGTCGACGACGTGCTCGACTACGGCGGTGCCGCGGCCAAGCTCGGCAAGAATGTCGGCGACGATTTCCGCGAGGGCAAGATCACGCTGCCGGTCGTGCTCGCGTTCCGCCGCGGCTCGGACGCCGAGCGCGAGTTCTGGCGGCGCACCTTGGAGCGTGGCGAAGCCGGCGACGCCGACCTCGAACACGCGATCGGCTTGATGGTGAAGCACCGCGCGCTCGAGGACACCATCGGCCGCGCTCATCATTACGGCGCGATCGCCCGCGATGCGTTGGCGCTATTTCCGGATTCTAAAATGAAAGCGGCGCTCGCCGAGACGGTAGAGTTCTGCATCGCCCGTACACACTAGGGCGCGAACGCATAAACATGCCGCCAATGTCTGCCGTTGGGGGTAAAAGACACGGCCGCTGTCAGACGGCGTTTTCGGAGGTAAAGCAGATAAACTTAATTGCCGGAGCCGCGGCAGCTGACTTGTCAGAACATCGGAAAAGCGCAAGATTTTGGACCGGTTCGCGATTCCTACGGGGGATTCTCGCCTAATAGCCGCTTCGCCGACATCCCGGCAATTCTTGAACAAGAAAAGGTCGCTTCCACGCGGCTCGACAAATTCGACTCTGACGCAATGACGAGCCACTGTTCGCCTATGCGCATCACCTGTTCCGGGGACCTTACGCCCTTATCGGTGTGGCGGCGTGAGCAGGTGAAGCGGTGAATCGCGCAGGAGTTTTCAAATGATGACTATCCCGACTTCGTCTATCGTCGGCGCCGGTGTGTTGGTTTTGGTCGCTTCGACGCAGGCGCCGGTCGCGATCATCGAGGAGGTTACCGGCCATCCGGCCGAGGCCCAGTTCATGGATTATGTCGCGCCAGGTCAAGTGATTCACCTTGGGCCCAAAGACGGCATCGTGCTTGGCTATTTGACGTCGTGCTGGCGCGAAACCATCACTGGCGGCACGGTCACGGTTGGCAACGAACAAAGCGAGGTCTCGGGCGGAACCGTCACGCGCGCGAAGGTCGCGTGCGATGGCGGCAAGATGACGCTGAATGCCGAGACCGCGAGCAAAAGCGGAGCCATGGTGTTCCGGGCCGTGCCGCATCCCGGCCAGCAGAGAACGGCGGCGCGGCCCCAGTTTACGCTTTACGGCCTTTCGCCGGTGATTGAGGCCAGGAGCGGCGACGCGATTGTCATCGAGCGCGTGGATGTGCCGGGTGAGCGCCACGAAATAACCGTCGGCAATTCGGCGTTGACCAACGGCGCATTCCTTGATCTCGCCAAGACCAACATCGTGCTCGTCGCGGGCGGCACCTATCGGGCAAAAGCCGGCACGCGGGAGGTTGTTTTCCTCATCGATCTCGATGCCAAGCCCGGCGCGGGGCCGATCGCCGGCCGCCTATTGCGATTGCGGCCGGCGAGTTGATCCCAACGAACGCCATTTGATGGACTCGAAACGCCTTCGCGACTTGGCAGTGTCGCTCCTTATTGCGGCTGCCTGCGGCGCTACCACGGCGCTGCCGGTACTTGATGTGCTGCGAGGCCTGTCCATCGATGCTCTGACGGCATTGCGGTGGCACGCCTTCGGTCTCATGCATGACCCGTCTTCGTCGCCGGCGGTCGTTATTGCGCTTGATGAAGAGACCTATCGCATCGCGCCTTTCGCCGGCACGCCGAACGTCACCTGGACTCGCGAGATCGGCCGGGTGCTTGCGGCGGCTGTTGCCGGAGGAGCTAAAGTTGTCGGTTTTGACGTCATTTTCCCGACGTCGATCGAGCAATCGGAAATCCCGTTTGGCGATGCCACGCTTGGCGAAAAGGTCCGTGGCTTCGACCGCGATTTCCTGCGCGACCTTGCGCTGGCGGCACGCGACGGCAAGGTCGTATTGGGCGAGGTCCAGCACGGCAGTTCCCCGATTCTGCCGTCGCCCGGCCAGCGCATCGCCGTCGGCCAGCAGCGCAATATTCGTGCGTTGAATCTGTACAACGATCCCGACGATGTGGTGCGCCGCATTTCGCTCACCGCAGTGACCGACGGCGTCACCTTGCCGTCGATGGCGGTAGAGTTGGCGGCGCGGGCGCTGGGTGCAGCGCCGGAGCTTGCCGGTGACGGGACGATGACACTGTCAGGTTATCGGATCCCCGCCGATATTCCCAACACCATGACGCTTAATTTCGAAGGCGGCTCGGCCGATATCCCGACATATTCGCTCGCCGACCTACGCGCCTGCATCGAGAAGGGCGATACGGAATTCTTTCACCGCCAATTCGACGGCAGGGTCGTGCTGATCGGAACACGGCTCGACGTCGAGGACCGTCACATCACTTCAAAGCGATTTTCGACCGCGCCCGAAATTCCCTATGGCCCGCGTTGCGCATTGCCGCTGCCGGCGGGGGGTGAGACCTTCGCGCGCGATTCCATCGCGGGAGTCTACGTTCATGCTACGGCGGTCAACAATCTCATTCGCCATGATGCGCTGAGCGAGCTCAGTCGGCCGGGGCGCGGGGCCGTCGCGACTGCGATTGCGGCCGTTGTAGCGGTGGCTGCATTGCTGTTGCCTGTGTCCGGCGCCGTGCTTACCTACATCGCGGTCTGCGCCGCCTGGTCGGCCGCGGTAACGGTCATTTTCACGCATGCGATGTCGCTGCCGCTGATTGAGCCGGTTGCCGCCGGATTCTTCGCGCTTGCCGCCACCACCGGATATCGCTTTGTGGTCGCCGACAAGGACCGGCGGCTGTTGCGCAAGAGCTTCGCGCTTTATCTCACGCCGGCAGTTATCGACAAAATGATGGCGTCAAACAAGCTTCCGGCGCTGGGAGGCGAGAGCCGCAATGTCACGATCTACTTCTCGGACGTCGCCGGGTTCTCGTCGATTTCTGAGAAGATGACGCCGACCGATCTGGTCAGCCTGATGAATGAATATCTCTCGGCTATGACGGATATAATCCAGAAGCACGGTGGTTTCGTCGACAAATATATCGGCGACGCCGTTGTGGCGGTGTTCGGTGCGCCGCTCAGCGACCCGAACCACGCAGTCAACGCGGTGCGTGCCGCGCTGCGCTGTCATGAGCGGCTGGGCGAGCTCAATCGCACCCTCGGCGCGTTCCGGGGCCACCAACTTGGGCAGCGTATCGGGCTGAATTCCGGCGAGGTGCTGGTTGGAAATATCGGTTCCCCCACTCGGTTCAACTACACGATGATCGGAGACGCGGTGAACCTGGCATCGCGGCTCGAAGGCGCCAACAAATATTTCGGCACTACGATCATCGCATCGCAGAGCACGGTCGACATGGCGCAGATGGCGTTCGTGTGGCGCGAGCTTGACGCCGTCCGGGTGCAGGGCCGGGCGGAGCCGGTGCGCATTTACGAGCCGCTGGCGCGGAGCGGCGAGGCGACGCCGCAACAGACCGCGCAAGCGATGGTCTATGCGGATGCATTGGCGCGCTGGCGCGCCCGCGACTTTGCCGGAGCGATGTCGCGTCTTGCGGAACTTGCCGACATCGATCCACCGGCGGCCCTGCTGCTGCGGCGCGCTCAATCATTCGTCAGCCAGCCGCCGGGTCCCGGCTGGAAGCCGGTCAACGTACTTGAGGGAAAATAGCGCCGGTTTGGCCTATCCGTTCACGGACTCGATCGTCCGAACAATGCAGGAATCAGCGGCAGTCCGCAGGCAACAGAGGTGCGTGCAAGCCCTGTAACATGCGCAAAGCCGTCTGTAGCAGGAGCTTGAGAACAATCGCAAATATCAACGGCATATATCCCGATCTCCCTCGCGATATATGCCGTCGCCAGTAGCGCAAGGAACAAGAGATCACCGAGGAAAATACTTTTCGGGTCTGAAGGCAGTTTTATCGATCAATCCTTCTTCGCAAGACACCGCCTTGCTCTCCATTCCTGCCCCGCTGTCATCCCGGCAGCGCGAGCAAGCGCCCTGGCCTGCACCAGCCCTACCTGAGCCACATACGCGCGGACCGTTTCGCAATTGATATGTGAGTACCCTTCCGCCTGTGCCTGATCCGAATTTTGGTAAGTGCGATATGGATTTGCCAGCACGGGGCTTGTGATGGTGGCGAAGATCAGCATTAGCACTGCGGTTTTCATCAAAGTCGCTCCAGATGTCACATGCCCAAATGGATTACGCATGGCGGCGCAATTGCAGGCGGTCTTCGCGCCTCGTGGTTGACGGCTTCGACTAAGGCGCTTCTCATGACCGCTGCGGCACTACTTATTTGCACGTGGGGTATGAAGATCCGTCGATGCCTCTGCGAGCATTTTCCCGACCCGGCGTTGAACGACAGGATCGGCCGAATATTCCTGCAGACCTATTGCGGGGGATTTGATCCAGGCACGCAAATCCTTGCATAGCGAATCGCGCTCGATTGTCATCGGGAAAGGACCTGAGTTCAAATTTGCACGTGTCGACGGTGCTATTGGGTAATCGCAGTCGGTGCGCACAGACAGGCGTCGAGCAGTCTCTGTCGTCATTTAACGAAGGGCGATGATCCGAACAGTTCGCATTTCGTCGAAGGGCCGCCTGATATCGAATTGACAGCTCGGTTCGTAATTCGGCCAAGCGCGCGACGAGCAAGCTGCTCCCTTTTGGAGAACAGGCAACCGATCGCCCTTGGCGTGAGTTTCCTGAACCGCGAGCCCGATCACAGGTCTGGCCTTCGCATCCGATACGCCGGAAATCAAAACCACCGTCAGACCACCTAGGAACGTGGCCGCCATGATCGCACTGACCGATGCGATCGTAGTGACGAGCGGTGCGCTGAATGATCGGAACATTTGAAATCCCCGGCCCCATGTGGCTTCGGGGTAACAACGATCGCTCTCCTTTGGAGTTCCACTAATGGCGCAATCTATTTGAGTATTTACTTTGAATATTATCATCAGCCTGCATTACTCAATTAATTCAGTCCTTTCTGTCAGAATTAGGCCTGACTAAGGTCATAAAATCTGGAATAATTCTGAATGAATACTATCCGAATGGAACGTTCTGACCTTTGAAGGCTTGTCCCCCAGTCAAAGGGGGATTGCCATGGAAATCGGTAAATTCGCATTCAAGTCCGCTAACTTGATAACCGCGGCGACCGCGGCGCTTTGGGTCAGTTCGGCGATCGCGGCCCCGCTGGCCCCGGCATACTCCAACAACTCCTCAGCGCAGGTTGCATCCGTGATACAGGGCTCAGCCCCCGCGAATGAGACCGGTAGCGCTGGCCTTGCCGCCAATCTGCGGCGCCAAGTGGTCAATTATCCGACCGCAGTCGCTCCTGGCACGATCATCATTGATACTGCACAGACTTACCTCTACTACGTCCTCAGTGACGGCAAGGCGATCCGTTACGGTATCGGCGTTGGGCGCGATGGCTTCGCTTGGTCGGGCTCGCAGGCAGTGACGCGCAAGGCGGAGTGGCCTGATTGGACCCCGCCGCAGGAGATGATCGCACGCCAACCCTATCTGCCGCGCTGGGTGGCCGGCGGCGAAGGAAATCCGCTGGGCGCCCGCGCCATGTATCTCGGCGGAACGGTTTACCGGATTCATGGCACCAACGCTCCGGAAACGATCGGCACCAAAGTTTCTAGTGGCTGCATCCGCCTGATCAACGCCGACGTGATCGATCTGTACGACCGCGTGACCGTCGGTACTCAGGTCATCGTGCTTCCCAATCCCGGCCAAGGCGCAAGAACCGCCGCATCCGTGTCGGCGCGCATCGCTGCACCCCGCACTGCCGATATGCGCATGACCAGAATTTACTGAACTGCTCACCTCACGCCTGGGAATATTCACACGCGACCCGCGCCGCCGGGGGACGCAATCCTTCGATTGTGCGGTGAATTCGGGGGCAATGAAGCCTCCGACAAAAGGATCTCGACCATGAAAACTCTATTCGCAGTCACTGTTTTCACGACCATCCTCACTCTTGCACCGATCGCCGCCCTGGCTCAGGACCGCGGTACCGACGCCGCGATGGGCGCTGCTTCCGGGTTTGTCGTTGGCGGGCCGGTCGGCGCGGCCGTCGGCGGCGTGATTGGATACACGGCGGGCCCGAACATCGCACAAGGGATGGGTCTGCACCGGAGGCATTACCATTACGACAACTATGGCCACCGGCATTACACCTATCGCTGAACCGCGCGGTTGCGCAACGGAGCCTCAAATGTTTACAGCCAAGCAATATCGCGCAAAGTCGAACGCGTATAGCGAGTTCAGCAAGCAAGCTGTCGAGCCGGGCCAAATCCGCAAATATCAGGATTCGAGCGACAGCTTTGGTTCGCTTGCTGACAACGAAGACTGGCTGGCGGGTAATACCGATAAGACGCTTCAAGCATCGGACAAAAAGCAATTCAGCTACGGCAGCTTCGGTGCGGGGGAGGAGTGTGCCCCCGCAGCTAAGACCCGCACCTGACGGCGGTTCTTGGCGGAATTCCTCAATTGAAACTCTCCAAGTTTGCGTTGGTGCGCCCAGCCGCGATCTATCAGTTCGCGCACTCGTTCTTTTGCCCGGCAACTTGGGCGTCTGGGTGTAGTTTCGCGCATCCTGTCAGCAGAGCGCGGTCGCGCGCACCCACCAAACGGGATATTTGGCGTGCAGCGCCTCCGCCCCGGTGATCGCCTGCGCGGCTGACGAAAACACTGCAAAGCACGTCGCACCGGAGCCGGACATGCGGGCAAGAGCGCATCCCGGCAAGCCGCGCAGTGCGGCAAGCACGTCGGCAATAACCGGCGCAAGCCCCACCGCCGGCGCTTCGAGATCGTTGCGCTGCGCGATGAGGAATTGTACGAGCTGCTTCCGGCTCGTCATCCGCGCAATCTCGTCGACGTCGGCCGGGATTGGCGGCACCGCGTGCGGGCGCCACGCCGCGAACACGTCTTTGGTCGCCAGCGCCACGCCGGGATTGACAAGCACCGCCTGAAGCGGCGGCAACGCCAGCGGCTTCGACAGCACATCGCCGATCCCGCGCATCATCCGCGCCCGCGGATCGAGGCAGACCGGCACGTCGGCGCCGGTCTCGCGCGCCGCCGCATAGAGCATCGGATCGTCGGGCGGCAGATGATTGACGCGCGCGAGAAGCCGCAGCGCCGCGGCCGCGTCCGACGATCCGCCGCCGAGCCCGGCCGCGACCGGCAGGCTTTTTTCGAGATGGTAAGCGCCGACGCCGATGTCGGGAATGCGCACGGCCAGCGCGCGGGCGGCTTTGAGCACGAGGTTGTCGGCGTTCTCTCCCGCCAGCGCCGCGCTCGCGCCGCGCACGGTCAAGGCAAGCTCGCCGCCCGGCGTGAAGCGGAGCGTGTCGCCGCAGCGCGCGAACGCCACCAGGCTTTCGATCTCGTGATAGCCGTCGCTGCGGCGGCCAAGCACCCGCAGCGTCAGGTTGACCTTGGCCGGCGCAGCCTCAACGAGCGGATCGGGCAAGGACGCCCCTCACCCGCCGTTGCCGGGCTTCTTCGACTTGTCGGCGTCGCCGGCGGAACTTGGCTTGTCGGCATCGGCTGCCGAGGTGTTGTTCTCCGGCAAACCACCTTTGATCTTGGCTTCGATCTTCGGCAGGTCTTCCGGGTCCGGGCCGAGGTCTTTGGACTGCTGCCACTGGTAGTGCGCTTCGAGGGTTCGGCCGACGCGCCAGTAGGCATCGCCAAGATGGTCGTTGATGGTGGGATCGTCCGGCTTCAGCTCGACGGCGCGCTCGAGATTCTTGACGGCTTCGTCGTAGTTGCCGGTGCGGAAATAGGCCCAACCGAGCGAGTCGACGATGTAACCGTCGTCCGGCCGCTGCTCGACGGCGCGGCGGATCATGTCCATGCCCTCATCGAGATGAAGGCCCTGATCGACCCATGAATAACCGAGATAGTTGAGCACCAGCGGCTGGTCGGGATAGAGCTCCAGCGCCTTCTTCATATCGGCTTCGGCCTGCGGCCATTGATGCGAGCGCTCGTAACAGATGCCGCGGAAATAGAACATGACCCAGTTCGATTTATCCGGATTCGGCACCGTGCCGATGGCCTTGCTGTAGGTGTCGGCGCAGCCGCCAAAGTCCTTGCGCGCGCGCTGGATATTACCGAGCGCAAGAATCGCTTCGGTGTCCTTCGGGCGTTTGGCAATGAGAGCGTCCAGCCGCTTCTTGGCTTCGTCGGTGCGGTCAAGCGAGTCGAGATCGCCGGCGAGCTGAATCTCGGCATTGCGCGACAGCGGCGACGCCGGCGGAACCCGATCGTAGATCTTGATCGCGAGTTCCGGCTTCTTGAGCGACTCGTAGAGGTCGGCAAGCGACAACAACGCCATGGCGTGGTTCGGCTGAAGATAGAGCGCGAGCTGCAGATAGATCAGCGCCAAGTCCTCGCCGCCGCGGCGCCCGATCGAAGCGCCGAGCCCGTAAAGCGCCTCGGCCGCGCCGGCCTGCGCCGAATCGACGAGCGGCGGCAATTTATCGCCGTTCGAGACCGCTTTCATTTCCTCGGTGATCAGCGGATGGTCCGGCAGTACCTTGTCGAAGGCCTGATAGATTTTAAGCGCGTCGTCTTTGCTGCCGTTGCGCGACAGGAAACGGCCATAGGCCTCGACGGTGCGTACCGCGGTCGGATCGACCTTGTAGGCGCGGTCAAAACGCTTGACCGCTTCCTTCTTGTTGTTGGCGAGGTCGAGGATGAGCCCGGCGTGAAGATCCTTGAAAATGCCGTACCAGTCGGGACCGGACAGCTTGTCCAAAGTGTCGGTCGCGCTGCGCGAGTCGCCTGCGCCGTATTGAGCCCAGGCCGACAGCAGCGTCGCAGTCAGATCGGTGACCGGCCCGCGAACCGACTGTGAAAAATTCGAACGCGCGACACCGTAGTCTTTCTGCTTGAGCGCGCGAATGCCGATCACCAGTCGCGCAATGCGATCGGTCTTGTCGGCCGCCAGCACGCGGTCGGCAAGCTTGCCGGCTTCGTCGATATCGCCGTCGCTCAATACCGAAAGAAACGTCCGGCTGAGCAGATCGGGATTCTTCGGATCGGCTTTGAGGACGTTGAGGTAATAGGCCGCCGCCGCGCCGGCGTCGCGCTCGGATCCGGCATGGCGGGCTGCCAGGTAGCTGCCCGCGGTCGTGAAATGCGACAGGTCAGGTGGTTCGGGCGCCTGGGCGGCGAGAGCTGACGGCAGGCCCAAAGTTACAGCAATGCCGACAGCGGCGGCTTGCCAGGACAGCGTGTGAGTCACGAGAGCTCCATTGGCGGCTTTGAGAATCGGGCGCCCGGCGCCATGCGCGCGAGAATGAACGTTTTGCCCAGCCCCCGCAAGGACGCCTGCCCTTTAGGCCCGAAGGGAGGCGAAATAGCGGCGGCACCGGACGCGGTCTATGCGGCACAAGCGCGTTCGGCGCCGCCGCGCATCACATATTCGGATAATTCGGGCCGCCGCTGCCCTCCGGTGGAACCCAGGTGATGTTCTGGTTGGGGTCCTTGATGTCGCAGGTTTTGCAGTGGACGCAATTTTGCGCGTTGATGACGTAACGCGGACTGCCGCCGTCCTCGACCCACTCATAGACGCCGGCCGGGCAATATCGCGCCGACGGCCCGGCATAGACGTCGTGCTCGGAGGATTTTTGCAAAGCCGGATCGCGCACGATGAGGTGCACGGGCTGATCCTCTTCGTGATTGGTGTTCGACAGATAGACCGACGACAGCCGGTCGAACGTCAATTTGCCGTCCGGCTTGGCGTAGGCTGGGCGCCGGCACTGCGCCGCCGGCTTGAGTGTCGCAAAATCCGGCTTGCCGTGCTTGAGCGTGCCGAACAGCGAGAAGCCGAGCGTGTTGGTCCACATGTCGAGCGCGCCGAGCATGACGCCGGCAATGGTGCCGAGCTTCGACCACAGCGGCTTGGCGTTGCGCACTTTCCAGAGATCGCGGCCGATCGGCGACGAGCGCCACGCCGCGTCGTAATCGGCGAGCTCGTCGAGGCCGCGATCCCGCGCCAGCGCCGCGGCAACATGCTCGGCGGCGAGCTTTCCCGACAGCATCGCATTGTGGCTGCCCTTGATGCGCGGCACGTTGACGAAGCCCGCAGCGCAACCGATCAGCGCACCGCCCGGAAACGTCAGCTTCGGCACCGATTGATAGCCGCCTTCGGTAATGGCGCGCGCGCCGTAGCTGATCCGCTTGCCGCCGGAAAAAGTATCGCGCACCAGCGGATGGGTCTTAAAGCGCTGGAATTCCTCGAACGGCGACAGGTACGGATTTTGATAATTGAGATGGACGACAAAGCCGACCGAAACCAGATTGTCGTCGAGATGGTAGAGGAACGAGCCGCCGCCGGTACCGTTGTCGAGCGGCCAACCCATCGTATGCTGCACCAGACCCTTATGATGCTTGTCGGGCACGACCTGCCAAAGCTCCTTCAAGCCGATGCCGAATTTCTGCGGCTCGCGGTCGTCCGCCAGTCCGAAGCGCTGGATCAGCATCTTCGTCAGGCTGCCGCGCGCGCCTTCGGCGAATAGCGTGTATTTGCCACGCAACTCCATGCCGCGGGTGAAACCCGATTTCGGCTCGCCATCCTTGGCGATGCCCATGTCCCCGGTGGCGATGCCGGCGACGGCGCCGCCTACGAACAGGAGTTCCGCCGCGGCAAAGCCCGGATAGATTTCGACGCCGAGCGCTTCCGCCTTGCGCGCGAGATAGCGGCAAACGTCGCCGAGCGAGACGATGAAATTGCCGTGATTGCTCATCAGCGGCGGCATCAGAAGGTTCGGCAGCCGCAGCGCGCCCGAAACGCCCAGGACATAAAAGCGATCGTCGGTGACCGCGGTCTTGATCGGGGTGTCTTCGTCGCGCCATTCCGGGATCAGGGCGTCGAGCCCGACCGGATCGATCACAGCGCCGGAAAGGATGTGCGCGCCGACCTCCGAGCCCTTCTCCACCACGACGACGGATTTGTCCGGCGCAAGCTGCTTCAGGCGGATCGCCGCGGCGAGCCCGGCCGGGCCGGCGCCGACAATGACAACGTCGAATTCCATCGCCTCCCGGGCCGGAAGCTCCGGTGCCGTCATGGTCTGCTCCGCATCTCCGGCGATTGGCGAAGATTCTTCACGAATTTCACCCGCTGACAACTGTTCCGTCTCGGGCTCGGTCGCGCGCGCCGCCATGAGCGCGTTCAAGCGGCGGTCTTTGCGCTCTTGCAGCGTCTGGCGCAGCCGCGCCGCCGCCTCGCCGGGAGCCGTCAGGTCTTCGGCGCGTTTGCGCGCGTAGGACCGGACCGCAAAATCGACCTTGGGTGCGCCTTCGAGCGCGACGACGAACGGGCTATCGCCGAAATCGGCAAAGCGGTCGTAAAGCTGCTGCGCCGTCGGGCCGCCTTCCGCCGTCGCACATTGCTGATATTCCCAAAGCAGCGAGTCATCGACAATGGTTTGGCAGGCCTCAATCGCGTCCGCGGCCGTCGCGTATATACCGTGTTCCGAGCGATCGTCGTTGCTGCCGGAGTGAAAGTTGTCGTCGCTCATCACCCTGTAGCGGGACATATTCGCCTTTTCCCTAACCGTCCGACCGCGCGCGAGCAGACCATGACAGCGTCAGTGTTTCATGCCTGCATCGGCTCGGATAGACTTGCCCCACGATGACATTGCCGACAACAACGTCACAGCCATGAATTCCGCCAGTCGGGAAGCGCACGCACTCTTGTCTTTCTACCTCGACGCCGGGGTCGATGCACTTGTCGGCGAGAAACCGGTCGATCGCATGGCCGATGAAGCCGCGCCGGCGGCCGCTGCGGCAGTTCGTCAGCCTCGACCGCAACCGCAGGTTCGGCGGGACGCCGCGCGGACGACAGTCGCGGCCGCTTCGCCGGACGCCGCGATCATGGCGGCGCGCGAAGCCGCCAGGACCGCGGCGAGCCTCGACGATCTGCGCGCGCTCCTCGAGAGCTTCGAAGGCTGTCCGTTGCGCAACACCGCGACGCAACTCGTGTTCGCCGACGGCAATCCGCAGGCCCGCGTGATGTTCGTCGGCGAGGCGCCCGGTTATGAAGAGGATATTTCAGGCCGCCCCTTCGTCGGGCGCTCCGGCAAGCTGCTCGATCGCATGATCGAGGCGATCGGCCTCGACCGCACCTCGGCCTATATCGCCAACGTGGTGCCGTGGCGCCCGCCGGGCAATCGCACGCCGACGCCGCAGGAGACCGCGATCTGCCTGCCGTTCATCCGCCGCCAGATCGAACTCGCCAATCCCGATATTCTGGTATGTCTCGGCGGTCCGTCGGCGCAAACGCTGCTCGGCATCAAGGACGGCATCACGCGCGCGCGCGGCCGCTGGTTCACCTACGACACCGGCAAGCGCGAAATCCGCGCGCTGGCCACCTTCCACCCGGCTTTCCTGCTGCGCAGCCCGTTGCAAAAGCGCTTGGTGTGGCGCGACCTCATCGCGATCAAGAAGGCGCTGGCGCAGTAACCTTTAGCGCAACGCCACAAGGATGGCGCCGCTCGCAACCAGCGCGACGCCGATCCAGTTCACCGCGGTGAGCTTTTCGCCGAGAAACAGCACGCCGAAGACGGCGACAAGCACCACGCTTAATTTGTCGATCGGCGCAACCTGCGCCGCATTGCCGAGTTTGAGCGCGCGGAAATAGCACAACCACGAAGCGCCGGTGCCGAGCCCGGACAGCAGCAGGAACAGGTAGGTGCGGCCGGAAATTTCCGCCGGGTTCTGGAACTGGCGCGTGGCGATGACGATCAGGGCGAGGATGCAGATGACGACGATTGTCCGTATGAAGGTCGCGAGGTCCGAGTTGACGTTCTCGACGCCGACCTTGGCGAAGATAGCCGTGAGCGCGGCAAATACCGCCGAGAGCACGGCCCACAATTGCCACGACGATGACAGAGCGCTGGCGTTCATCGGTACGGTTCTCCCTGGTTGCGGCGCGAATGCGGTGCTCAGCGCGCGGCGGCCGAAGCGACGCTGCCCGGCCTGATCACGCCCCAGCCGATGCGCAGTGTCGGCAACCTGCCTCGCACCGGGCGGTCGAAGGCGCGCGGCAGTTCCGGAACGAGATCGGGAAAGCGCGCCTGGATCGAAGCCGGCGGTGTCGGCGTCGTATCGGCGGTGAGCCAGACAACGACCGCGCCCTTTTTCCGGATGTCATCTGGCGTCACCCATGGCGAGCGCGCCGGATCGGCGTCGAAATAGACACTCGGCCGGCTTGGCGCGGCGAGCGCGATCAGCGCGGCGGTGCGTGGATCGCCGGTGACGACGGCCAGCGGGCGCCCGGTCCTGCGTTCGAATGTTTCGGCGAAGAACCGGCCCATGGCCCTGGCCGGTTGCTCGACCTTGAGCTCGGTGCCCGCGGTCCACGGCAACAACACCATCACGGCGGGGACGAACAGCGCGGGAACGATCAGCAGCCCGACCCAGGCGTAGCCGACAGCGCGCTGATGGAAGATCGCGATGCCGGTGCCGGCTGCCATGACGACGGCGAGGCCCGACAGTACGACCAGCGGTGCGGCGCCGCCGATCGGCAGCGGCTGAACGAGCAGCACCGCGCCGATCGTCGCCACCAGCGCTGGCACCAGCGCAAAGACTTTGACGAAGGTCATGGCATGGTCGCCGACCGGCTTGCGTGCGACGATCGGCGCTTGATTGGCGGCGGCGCGCGGCCAGCCGCTCGCCAGCACGACGAGAATGGCGAGACCGGCATGCGCCAGCGCCAGCACCGCAAGAAGCCGCAGCCAGGCGTAAGTGTTCTCGCTTCCGGCAACGGCATCGTGCAGCCGCCCGAGCAACGGCGCGAAGCCGCCGCTCGCCGCCATGAGCCACAACAGATGCACGAACAGAAACGGGACCAGCGCTATGCCGACGATCCATGGCTCTTTCGCGTCGAGCGCCATCCGGCCACGCTCGGTCGCCGCGATGAACAGGACCAGCGTGCCGAGCAGGATCAGCGCGGCATCGGTGGTCAGCAGCAGGAGCGCCGCGGCCGCGCCGAGCACGTACCACGACCGGTGCTGCCCCTGCATGGCCGCGCGCCAATAGTGCAGCAGCACGACCGCCCAGAGCGCCATGGCAAGAACCGGCGGACCGAAATCGGGCGACGGCACCGTGAACAGTGAAATGCCGACCATGAGCAGGACGGCCAAGACCGCTTGCGGCTGGCCGACGATCGCGCTACCGAGCGCGAACACGCACCAATAGGTCGTGACCACGCAAAGCTGCGACAGCGCGTAGACTCCGAACAGGCCGGCGATGCGGAACGCGATCTCGCCAAGCCAATACGCCAGCGGCGGGCCGACATCGCCGCGAAGCTGAAATTCGTGGCCGATGGCGAGCAACTGCGGCAGATCGCCGGGCGGCGCCGCGTAAAATATCGTCGGCACCGCGATCCAGATCGCTGCCTGGGCCAGCGTCGCCGCCCAGAACAGCAGCGCCGGGCGCGAGCGCAGGATCTCAATGTAAAGCGGGACAAAAAACATCGGGCTCCGCGCGAAAGCGGCCTCACCAGACCGCGTGCCTATAGGACCGGCCGGTCAGAGAGGCAATATGTCCGCCGCTGATTCCGCGGCATCGGCGGCAGTGAGGCCCAAGGCGATGGCCACCGGCGAGAACGAGCGGCGGTGGTGGACTGTCGGGCCGAGCCGGTCGAGCGCTGAGAAATGTTCCGGCACGCTGTAACCCATGTGGCGCTCGAAACCATAGCCGGGATGCGCCGCGCCGAGACAGGCCATCAGCCGGTCGCGCGTAACTTTGGCGACGATCGAGGCGGCCGCGATCGAGGCCACAAGTCCGTCGCCGCCGATCACGGCTTCGCAGTCGCAACCGGCATCGATACGGTCGCGACCGTCGACAAAGACAAGGCGCGGCTTGACCGGCAACGCCAGCACCGCCCGCGCCAGTGCCCACAGCGAGGCGCGCAAAATATTGTCACGATCGATCCGCGCCGGCGGCGCCATCGCAACCGCAACCTGGGCGCGGGCGCAGATGCGCTCATAGAGCACTTCGCGCCGCTCGGGCGTCAGCCGCTTGGAATCGTCGAGCCCGCGCGGCACGTCGTCGGGATCGAGCACAACCGCGGCGGCGACCACCGGCCCGGCGAGCGGTCCCCTGCCCGCCTCGTCGCAGCCGGCAACCGGCCAGACGCCGCGCTTGAGCGCGGTGCGTTCGCGGCGAAACGTCGGCCGGACGATCTCTTCTTCTAGCGGCAGCCTTGCGGCCCGGGTTCCGTTGTCGTTGCGACTCATGCGGCCATGATGACCACGGCGCCACTCGATCCGCAACGCGCACGACAGTCGCAGAGAATAACGGGGATTGCTCTTCATGCCCGGCGCCAGACCGGGCAGGACGGCGATTAGAACAGATCGAGCTGCTGCGATGCCGGCCGCGGCGGCCGGAAATGCTCGGTCGTGATCTTGTGCCTCGTGGCGTTGAAGCCGAGCCGCTCGCAAGCGACCTCGAAGCGGCGGCCGATCATCCAGGCGACCGGCCCGGTCCCGGTCTGGCGCTTGCCCCACGTGGAATCGTAGTCCTTGCCGCCGCGCGTCTCGCGGACGAGCTTGAACACGTGGTCATGACGGTCGGGAAAATTCTCCTTCAGCCACTCGCTGAACAGATCGCGGATTTCAAGCGGCAGGCGCAGCAGCACATAGCCGGCGTGGCGCACGCCGGCCGCCGCAACGGCCTCGAGGATGCGCTCGATCTCGGCATCGTTGATCGCCGGGATGACGGGCGCGACCATCGCCGCTGTCGGCACGCCGGCCTTTGCCAATTGCCGGAGCGTATCGAGCCGCCGCGCCGGCGTCGCGGCACGCGGCTCCATGGTGCGCGCGAGCTTCGGATCGAGCGTAGTGACCGACAGCGCCACCTTGACCAGATCGCGCTTGGCCATGCGCACGAGGATATCGAGGTCGCGCAGCACCAGCGCCGACTTGGTCACGATGCCGACCGGATGACCGGCGCGTTCCAATACTTCGAGTATACGCCGCATGATTTTGTAGCGCCGCTCGATGGGCTGGTACGGATCGGTATTGGTGCCGATGGCAATGACCTTCGGCTCGTAACCCGGCGCCGACAATTCGCGCTCGAGAAGTTCAGGCGCGTTCGGCTTCATGAACAGTTTGGATTCGAAATCGAGCCCCGGCGACAACCCGAGATAGGCATGCGTCGGCCGCGCGAAACAATAGACGCAGCCATGCTCGCAGCCGCGATACGGATTGATCGAGCGATCGAAGGAAATATCCGGGGACTCGTTGCGGGTGATGATCTTGCGGGTCGCATCCGCCGTCACGCTGGTCGCAAACGGCGGCAGATCCTCCAGGCCCTGCCAGCCGTCATCGAACGCGACGCGCGCCAGTGGCTCATAACGCCCGGTGGCATTGGTCAGCGTGCCGCGGCCGCGACGGCGTTCGCGGTCGACGAAGCTTCCCGGCTCGCCCGCCGGCGCGGAGGGCAGCGGCGCCGGCGGGCGTCTCAATGCGGACGAGCGGTTCATGGCGTCCAACGTAATATCTTCCTGTGAACGAAACAAGAACAAATCGCCGTGATCCACCGCAGCCTTGGAACTCGACCGGCCGGGGCTTAAAGAACGTGGGCTATCAACGCCGAGCCTTCGAAAACGATGCGTCCGGCTGCGTTTTTCGCGACGTCGAGCCGCCACGCATGTTGAGCATCATCATTGCGACCCACGATTCCGAACGGGCACTGGTGCCGACTTTGGCGGCCCTGGTGCCGGGCGCCATGACCGGCCTCGTCAGCGACGTGGTGGTGGCCGACGGCGGCTCGCGCGACGATACCGAAACGGTCGCCGAACATGCCGGCTGCAACTTCATGGTGGTCGAAGGTCCATTGGCGCTTCGGCTCAACCGGGCCGCGGCAGTGGCCCGAACGCGATGGCTGCTTTTCCTGCGGCCGGGCACGGTGCTGGATCCGACCTGGACCGGCGACGCCCAACGCTTCGTGGAACGGTCTTCGAACATGGGAACTGCCGCCGTGTTCCGGCGCGGCGCGCCGGCGCGGGCGGGGTTGCGCGACGCGCTGGCGCTTCTGGCGGCGACGCTCGGCAGGCGGCCGAGCCCGGAGCAAGGTCTGCTCATCGCCAAGCCGCTTTACACGGGCCTCGGCGGCCATTCGCAATCGGCCGGGGATCCCGAGACCGATCTGCTGCGGCGGATCGGCCGGCGGCGCCGTGTCATGCTGCCGACGATGGCCTACAGCACCGGGAGCGGAGATACTTGACTAAGTCAAGTATCTGTCCGAAGCTTCGTTCATGCCGGCCGTCCAGCAAAAACAGCGCCGCATTGCGGCGGTGCGCAGCTTCAATCGCTTCTACACGCGGCAGATCGGGGTATTGCGCAAGAATTTCCTCGACAGCCCGTATACGCTCGGCGAGGCGCGCGTGCTCTACGAGATCGGCCGGCGCCGGCTGCCGACGGCAAGCGATATCGGCCGCGCGCTCGGCCTCGACGCGGGTTATCTCAGCCGCGTGCTGCGCAATTTCGAAAAGAGCGGACTGATCGCACGCACCGCTTCCGCGGAAGACGCCCGCCGCAGCTATCTCGCCCTGACGCTGCGCGGCAAAAAGACGATGGGCGCGCTCGACGACCGGTCGCAGCGCGACGTCTCCGGCATGCTCGGCAAGCTCGATACGCCGGACCAGACGCGATTGATCGGGGCGATGCACACGATCGAGACGCTACTCGGCGGCGACCAGGAGGAAGCGCGGCAATCCGGCTACATTTTGCGCGCGCCGCGGCACGGCGATTTCGGCTGGGTGGTCAAGCGGCACGCCGAACTCTACGCGCAGGAATACGGCTGGCGCGAGCCGTTCGAAGGCGTGTGCGCGCAGATCGTCGCCGACTTCGTCAACAAGTTCGACGCCAAACGGGAGCGCTGCTGGATCGCCGAGATGGACGGCGAGAATGTTGGCTGCATTTTTGCGGCGAAGGACTCCGACGATGTCGCGCGCATCCGCCTTTTGCTGGTCGATCCAACGGCGCGCGGGCTAGGGCTTGGCGCGCGGCTCACCGACGAATGCATCAAATTCGCACGCGACGCCGGCTACAAAAAGATGACGTTATGGACGCACAGCGTGCTAACCGCAGCGCGGCACATTTATCAGAAGACCGGATTCCGCCTTGTGCACAGCGAAAAGCGCGTGAGCTTTGGCAAACCGGTGGTCAGCGAAGATTGGGACATGGAGTTGTAAGTAATCCGTCATCCTGAGGTGGCCGCCAACGGGTCCGGCCCGAAGTGGCCGGCCCGATGACAGGTTCAGGCGGATGATCCAGTATTCAAGGCTTTACAAACAACATGACGGGCGGCGATTACTGGATGCTCCGCTTTCGCGGAGCATGACAGCGGCCGTTCACACCGTCGCGCCTCCGGCCTTTTCCCGGCGCAAGTGCTCGTCCAGCCGCGGCATGATCTCGACGAAGTTGCACGGCCCGTAGCGGTAATCGAGCTGGTGCACGAGAATTTCATCCCAGGCATCCTTGCAGGCGCCCGGCGAGCCCGGTAGGCAGAAGACGTAGGTCGAGCCGGCGACGCCCGCGGTGGCGCGCGACTGGATCGCCGAGGTGCCGATCTTGGGGAAGCTCACCACCAGGAACAGCGCCGAGAAGCCGTCCATCTTCTTGTCGAACAGCGGCTCGATCGCCTCGGGCGTGACGTCGCGGCCGGTGAAGCCGGTGCCGCCCGTCGTGATGACGACGTCGATCACCGGATCGGCGATCCAGGCTTTGACGCGGCTGCGGATCGCCTCGATGTCGTCGGTGACGATGCTGCGCTCGGCGACGTAATGGCCGGCGGCGACGATGCGTTGCACCAGGACCGCCCCCGACTTGTCATCCTTGAGCGAACGCGAGTCGGAGATCGTCAGCACCGCGATCTTGAGCGGCACGAATTGCTTGGTTTCGTCGAGCCCGGGCATGTCGATACGCCTCACGCAACTGCGGTTCACCGCTCGTCCCCGCGAGGGCGGGGAACCCAGCCCTCTGGATTCCCGCCTGCGCGGGAATGAGCGGATATTACACTATAGCGTCTTCGCCGACAGCGTGTCGCAGCCCGAGACCTGGCCGCCATTGAAGCCGTTCTGGAACCAGCGTTTGCGCTGCTCCGAGGAGCCGTGCGTGAAGCTGTCGGGCACCACATAGCCCTGGGCCTGCTTCTGCAAACGGTCGTCGCCGATCGCGGAGGCGGTCTGCAGCGCCTGATCGACGTCGCCCGGTTCGAGGAAGTTGTGCTTGGCCTGGGCGCGGTTCGCCCATACGCCGGCGAAACAGTCGGCTTGCAGCTCGATGCGGACCTGGAGCGCGTTGGCCTGGGTCTGGTCCGAGGCAGCCTGCTGCATTTGCGTCACCCGCGGCAGGATGCCGAGCTCATCCTGGACGTGATGGCCGACCTCGTGCGCGATGACATAGGCCTCGGAGAACCGGCATGCCGTGCTGCTCGAGCAGCCGCCGAACTTGTTTTGCAGATCCTCGAAGAACGCCGTGTCGAGATAGATGCGCTGGTCGCGCGGGCAATAGAACGGCCCCATCGCCGACTGCGCCATGCCGCAGCCGCCCGGCTCCGAGCCCGAGAACAGGCGCAGCTTGGGCGGATGGTAGGTCTTGTTGCTGGCGGCGAACATTTCGGTCCAGCGATCCTCGGTGTCGCCGAGCACCAGAGCGACAAAGCGGCCGGTGGCGTCTTGCGGCGTGCCGTTCTGCACCGGCGGCGCCTGCGTGGTCTGATCCGAACCGCCGCCCGACAGAATCTGCGCGCCGTTGAGCAGCACGCTCGGGTCAATACCGAAGTACCAGCTGATCAGCCCGATAATGATGACGGTGCCGATACCGAGCCCGCCGGCGCCTCCCGGCATGCCGCCGCGGGACGCACTGGCTTCGCGATCGTCTTCGACGTTGTTGCTGGGACGGAAATCATCGGTGCGCATGCGCCAATCTCCTGTGCAATTCCATTCTGCCCGGCGGCCTGTGACCTTGTCATGTCGCGCGCCGAAATGCTCGTCGCGGGCGCAGGATTAACCAAGTGTTTCCCGGCATTTATTGCCTAGTTGCGGCGAGAAGCAAGTAACTCGTTTTTTACCTTGGCAGCGCATCATCCGTTGCGTCGGTTGTAGGTCCCGCGTCGCCGGCCGCGTTCGCCTGAGTCAGAGTTCTGAGTCATGGTTGTGTCGCGTCGCGGGGCGTCCGTCAGGACGCCCCGCGTGAGTATCGACTCCGCGCCATCCGCGCGCATTCTCGTCGGAGATTGCGTTGCCGAAATGGCAAAGCTGCCGGCGGCTTCCGTCGACCTCGTCTTCGCCGATCCGCCATATAATCTTCAGCTTCAAGGCGATCTCAAGCGTCCCGACGATTCGCGCGTCGACGCCGTCGATGACGACTGGGACAAGTTCGCGAGCTTTGCCGCCTATGACGATTTCACCCGCGCCTGGCTCACCGCCTGCCGCCGCGTCATGAAGCCGAGCGCGACGCTCTGGGTGATCGGCTCCTATCACAATATTTTCCGCGTCGGCACGCTGCTCCAGGACCTCGGCTTCTGGATCCTCAACGACATCGTCTGGCGAAAATCCAACCCGATGCCGAATTTCCGCGGCCGCCGCTTCACCAACGCCCACGAGACCATGATCTGGGCGACGCGGCAGGCCGAGCACAAGAGCTACACCTTCAATTACGAAGCGCTCAAAGCCGGCAACGATGACGTCCAGATGCGTTCCGACTGGTTCATCCCGCTGTGCACCGGCGAGGAGCGCCTGAAAGGCGGCGACGGCAAGAAACTGCATCCGACGCAAAAGCCGGAAGCGCTGCTGGCGCGCGTCATTCTCGCGGCGTCGCGCCCGGACGATCTGGTGCTCGATCCGTTCTGCGGCACAGGCACGACCGGCGCCGTGGCGCACCGGCTGCGCCGCCGTTTCATCGGTTTCGAGCGCGAAGCGGAGTACGCGGCCGCCGCCGAGCAGCGCATCGCCGCGATCGAGCCGATGCCCGAACCGTCGCTGAGCACATTCATGACCGTGCGCGAGGCGCCGCGCGTGCCGTTCGCGGCGCTGATCGAGCGCGGCCTGGTTTCACCCGGCGTCAAGCTGGTCGATGCCAAGCGCCGGCATCGCGCGCTGGTGCGCGCCGACGGCGCGCTCTCATTTGGCGAAGCGGTCGGCTCGATCCACCGCATCGGCGCTTTGGCGCAAGGACTTGAAGCCTGCAACGGCTGGACGTTCTGGCACATCGAGACCGCGAACGGCCTGACAGTGATCGACACGCTGCGCGCGCGAGTGCGCTCGGAGATGGGCGCCGCTTGATCGCGCCCGCCGCGGAGGCTGGCATGAGCGACATTGCCGAAGTGCAGAAAGCCGCGAGCCGGCTACGGCCTTTGATGTTGCCGGGCAGTGCGGCGTTCGCGATCACTTACGCCGGCTTTTTCTCGACGCTGATCCTGCTCGGCCTCATCACGCTGCCGTTCAATCCGTTTCTTGCTGTCGGCGGCGGCGCCGCATTCGCCGCGGTGATGTGCATGGCGATCGCGACCGTGGCGCCGCGCGCGACCTATCTCGAATTCGACCACGACCGCTTCACGCGGTGCTTGTTCTTTCGCAAGCTGAGCGTCGCGTGGAAAGACGTGACCGGAATTCGCGCCGACTGGTTCGCTTCGGCAACCTTTCCGATTGCCTGGAACCGCCAGGTGCTGGTGGATTTCCGGGCCGGCGGGGTGGACGATACGCTCTCGTTCTTCCCGCATCAGTTCGGGCTGAGCGACGATCAGGCGCTCGACTTGCTCACGCCCTATCTCGAAAACGTCCGGTACAGATCGCTTCGACCGCAGGACGAAGCGGTGGCGGCGTGACGTTCCACCCGCTCATTCCCGCGCAAGCGGGAATCCAGAATTTTTGACGAAGAACTGCTAAGTCCCCGCGTGCGCGGGGACGAGCGGCATTGGCGCTCTATCTGCCAGGTATCGTTTCGGCGAGCAATTCCAGCGCACGCTTCGCGAAAGCGTCCATATTGGCCTGCCGGTCGGCGCTGCCGGTGCGCAACGTGATCGCTCGCTCCGCCGGACCAGTGACCGCGATGCAGGTGTGTCCCGCCGGATCGCCGTAACGGTTTCCGGTCGGTCCGGTCGCGCCGGTTTCGCCGAGGCCCCAGCTTGCGCCGTGCCGATCCCGCACGCGCCGTGCAATGAACAGCGCATAGGGTTCGGTCGCCGCCCGCATGCCTGACATCTCGGCATCGCCGAAGCCGAGCAGCGCCGCTCGCGCTGACTTGGTGTAGACGACGGCGCCGCCGAGAAAATAGGCCGAGGCGCCGGGCACGGCCAACAAGGCCGCGGCGATCAACCCGCCGGTCGAGGATTCCGCGATCGCGATCGTCTCGCGGCGCGCGATCAGGCGTTGGGCGATTGTCTCCGCAAGCGGCAGCAGCGCTTTCATAGATCACCTCGTCCGATTTCGCAGAGAAACGCGAAAGTGCCGACATCGCTATCCGGGAACTGCTTTTTGAGTTCCTTTCCGATCGCTTCGGCATCGGCCTGATAGAGCGTGTCGATGACGAGTGCGCCGGTGATGCGGCGGTCGCCGCCGCGCAGCTTTTCCTCCTCCGACACCTGCACGCCGGCATCAGCCGCAATCCATATTTCGCCGCCGGCCACTGCCGTGTCGGCCGCCAGCTTGTCGAGTGCAGTAGAGAGCGCTGCCTCGTCCGGCGGCCGGGTGAGCCGCGCGACGACGGTGTAGGCGCCGCGAAAATGGCCGCACCTGGCTTTGCGCGTACACACGGTGCGGTTCATGTTGAAGAACACTTCCGCCATCATCCGGCGCGTCATCGGCGTCGGATTGTCGAGTCGCTCCAGATACGGCTTCGAGGTCAGCACCGCGGGCGATGTGACGACGTAAAACGCGAAATAGCCGATGGTACCGGGAATACCCTTGTAGCGGCGGCCGTAAAGGAAGCCTGGCACCGAAAGCCGCTCGACCAAATGCTCGGTCTGGTACCAGGCGTCATATTCCGCCTCGCGCCCCGCCCGGGCTTCGTGGAAGATCGCGAGGACTCCGGGCTCCGATGTCATCGCGCCGCGACCACCATGATCTCGACCAGATAATCGGGCGAGGCGAGTTTGGCCTCGACGGTGGCGCGTGCCGGCGTATTGCCGGGCGACACCCAGGCGTCCCACACCGCATTCATCTCGGCAAATTTCGCCATGTCGGTGATCCAGATATTGGCCGAGAGCAGCTTGCTTTTGTCGGTCCCGGCCTGCGCCAGAAAACCGTCGATCTGCGACAGGATGCTTTTGGTCTGCTCGCCCATGCTCTTCCCCTTCGGCGCGTCGGCGACGATGCCGGCCAGATAGACCGTGTCGCCGTGGACCACGGCCTTGCTCATGCGCGGGCCGGCATCGTGACGTTGGATTTTCATAGCGGATCCTCTCCTGGTTTGATGGTTCGACCGGATTATTTTTCTGAGGGCAACGCGTGCGCAACGACTTTGCGCATCAGGCTCGGCAGCGCTTCGCCGGCAAGCTGCGGGATTTTCACCCATCGCGTGCCGGAGGGCGCCGTCGTGCGCGCCGGAATCTCTGCCGTATAGACCGAAAGCTCGAGCGGAAAATGCGTAAAGACATGCCGCACGATACCGGCGGTACGGCGCCATTTCGTTTGCTTGAACGCCGGAAACGACGGCGCGGCCTGGAGCGCCAAGCGCTCGTCGAATTCCTGCACCCATTCCGTGGTCGGCACTTCGGTCATGCCGCCGAGAAGACCCTTCGCCGGCCGTGTCCGCACCAGCACGAAACCGTCCGCGCGGCGGGCAACAAAGGCCGCGCCCCGGCGCAGCGCGCCTTCGCGTTTCGGCGTCCGCCGCGGCAGCGTTTCGGCGTCGCCGCGGGCGTAAGCGGCGCAGGCGTCGTTCCACGGGCAGAGCGCGCAAGCCGGAGTTTTCGGCGAGCAGATGGTGGCGCCAAGATCCATCATCGCCTGGGCGAAATCGCCGGCTCGTTTGGCGGGCGTGAGGGCTGCGGCGAGCCGGGCGATCTCCGGTTTCGCGGCCGGCAGCGGCGTGTCGATCACATAGAGGCGTGCGATCACCCGCTCGATATTGCCATCGACCGGCGACGCCGGCAGGTCGAACGCGATCGCGGCAACGGCGGCCGCGGTATAGGCGCCGATCCCGGGCAGCGCACGCAGCGCCGCCACGCTCGCCGGGAATTCGCAGCCGTGGCGCTCGACGATTGCCGCGGCGCAGGCGTGCAGATTGCGGGCGCGGGCATAGTAGCCGAGACCGGCCCACGCCTTGAGCACGTCATCGAGCGGTGCCGCCGCAAGCGCGCGCACATCGCTCCAGCGCTCGAGGAAGCGCGCGTAATAGGGCGCGACGGCTTTCACCGTCGTCTGTTGCAGCATGATCTCGGACAGCCAGACGCGATACGGATCGGCGCGCCGGCCCGGCAAGGCGCGCCATGGCAGCCGGCGGCGATGCCGGTCATACCAGGCGAGCAGCGCGGTGGGTTGCGGTGACAAAGCCGCCGCGCGCCGCTTGCCGCGCTGTCGCTCCGCGAGCCTGGCTGCTACGGTCACTGCTGCGGTCATGAACCGAGGGATGACAGAGCGACACAGCATGAACAAGCCCTCCCGCTCTTTCGCGAGGCCGCTGCGCGATCTCGTCGGCAAGGCCGTCGGCGAGACCTTCCGGCGGCAGGGCTTTGCCTCCACCGAACTGGTCACGCGCTGGACCGAGATCGTCGGCGCGGAGGTTGCCGCCCACAGCGAGCCGATCAAGATACAATGGCCGCGTCCCGCCGACGGCGAGGAACGCGAGCCGGGCACGCTGGTGCTGCGGGTCGAAGGCCCGGCCGCGATCGAAATCCAGCATCTCACCGGCGTGATCTGCGAACGGGTCAACCGCTTTCTCGGCTGGCGCGCCATCGCGCGCATCGGCTTGCGTCAGGCGCCGTTGCGGCGCGGCGAGCGTAAAGCCGCGCGGGCGCCCGATGCCGCGGCGGTGGAGCGCATCGCCGAGAACCTCACGGACGTCGGCGACGACGATCTGCGGCAAGCGCTGGCGCGGCTCGGGGCAGCCGTCAAACGGCGCTGAATGGTGCGAACCAGGTTCGGCAGCGTCAGCCGAAAGGCGCTGGCCGGTTTCCACCGCCGATCCCCAGCTCATCAACAGTTTTTGATCCGGGTAATGCACACTTTATGCACAGGCTTGTTCAACGGACGGCCAATTCGCGGCCGACGCCGTGCGGCAGTTTGCGCGTCCTGGCCCCGGCCGCGAAGGCCTTGGCGCATCGGCGCGCTAATGCCACATTGTTGGCTGAGAAACCGGCTCGGATTACTCTAAGGAGTCACGCCTGTGACGCTTAATCGCCGCGAATTGCTCACGGCCACCGCACTGTTCGGCATAGCCGGAATTGCCGGCAACGTTCTGCCGCCCTTCGTCGCCCTGGCCCATGCCGAAGACCCGTCGCCGGAGGAACTGGCGAAACAGGGTCCCGACGGCGACGTCGTGCTCGGCTCCGACAAGGCGCCGGTGACCATCATCGAATATGCCTCGATGACATGTCCGCACTGCGCCCACTTCTCGCAGGACACCTTTCCCGAGTTGAAGAAGCGCTACATCGATACCGGCAAGGTGCGCTTTATTTTCCGCGAGTTCCCGCTCGATGCGCTGGCTGCGGCCGGCTTCATGCTGGCGCGCTGCGCCGGCAAGGACAAGTTCATGCCGATCGTCGAAACGCTGTTCGCCAAGCAGTCCGACTGGGTGGTGCAGCAGCCGATCGAGCCGCTCAAGGCGATCGCCAAGCAATTCGGCTTCACCGAGGAATCGTTCAACCAGTGCCTGGCGAATCAGAAGGTGCTGGATGACATCCAGGCGGTCCGTGACCGCGCCTCCGAGAAGCTCGCGGTCAACTCGACGCCGACTTTTTTCATCAACGGCAAGCGCCTCCAGGGCGACGTTTCGATCGATGCGATGGCGAAAGAGATCGACCCCTATCTCAAGGAAGGATAAGGGTTTTTTGACGCCGGGCCGAAGCTTTGCCGGATCCTTGTGCCGCCGCCGCAGCCGGCGCGCCTTCACATAAGGTCTGGAAAACGCGGTGTTCCTGTTGCGCTCGGAGTCCCGACGATTCATTCTCCGCGCCGATGCGGCAGGCTTCGACACGCCGACAAGGCGTGAGCCTTCAACGATTCCCTTCGCGGCCGCAGCTTGGGGCATGGACATAACACCCGCATGAAGCTCACGCGGCTGCGCCTGATCGGCTTCAAATCCTTCGTCGAACCGACAGATTTCGAGATCGAACCCGGACTGACCGGCGTGGTCGGCCCGAACGGCTGCGGCAAATCCAATCTGGTCGAGGCCGTGCGCTGGGTCATGGGCGAGGCCTCCTACAAGGCCATGCGCGCGTCCGAAATGGACGACGTGATCTTTTCCGGCAATGCCGAGCGTCCGGGGCGCAACCACGCCGAAGTATCGGTTGCGATCGACAATAGCGACCGCACCGCTCCGGCGGCCTTCAACGATTCCGAGACGCTCGAAGTGTCGCGCCGGATCATGCGTGAACAAGGCTCGACCTTCCGCGTCAATGGCCGCGAGGTCCGCGCCCGCGACGTCACGGTGCTGTTCGCCGACGCCTCGACCGGTTCGCGGTCGCCCGCGCTGGTCCATCAGGGCCGCATCGGCGAAATCATCCAGGCCCGTCCCGACCAGCGGCGCCGCGTATTGGAGGAAGCGGCCGGCATTTCCGGACTGCATGCGAGGCGGCACGAGGCGGAGTTGCGGCTCAAGGCCGCCGAGCAAAATCTGGCGCGGGTCGAGGACGTCATCAATCAGCTCGGCGCGCAAGTCGCGTCGCTGAAGACCCAGGCGCGACAGGCGGTACGCTACCGCAATATTTCCGGCCAGGTGCGCAAGACCGAGGCCCTGCTGCTGCATCTGCGCTGGATCGCCGCCAGAGACGACGTCGCCGCGGCCGAACACACGCGAGAAGAGTCAGTCCGTGTGGTCGCCACGCGGACCGGCGAGCAGACCGTCGCAACGACGCGCCAGACCGAAGTCGCCGCCGGCCTGCCGACACTGCGCGAGGCGGAGGCCAGAGCCGCGGCGGCCTTGCAGCGCCTGATCGTCGCGCGCGAGACGCTCGAGCAGGAGGAGGCGCGCGCCAAGGCGCGTATCGAAGAGCTCGATCGCCGGCTCGAACAATTCGCCGCCGACATCGAGCGCGAGCGCAAGCTTGCCGCCGATGCCGAAGCGGCGCTGCATCGCCTCGCGACCGAGGAGACGGCGCTGTCGGCCGAGGCGCGGGCCAGCGCCGAGCGCCTGATCGGCGTCAACACGCGCGTTGCCGCCGCCGACGCGGCGCTCGCCGCCTCGGAGCGGACATTTGCCGACCTGACCGGAGCGCTGGCCGACCTCAGCGCTCGCCGCAATCAGCTTCAGTCCGCGCAGCAGGAGCACGAACAGCGCTCGGCCCGGCTGCAATCCGAACTCGCCAATATCGAAGCCGGCCTTGCCGCGACCGATAGCGGACAGCCCGACCTCTCCGCGCTGGATGCCGCGCTCGCGGGTGCGCAGGCCGCACTCGCCGAAGCCGAGACCGCGGCCCATGCGGCGGAAGCCGCCCATGCGCAAGCACGCGGGCAGCTCGACGCCGCGCGCGAGCCGTTCGCCGCCGCCGAGCGCGGCGTGCATCGGCTGGAAACCGAGGCCAAAACCATCGCCAGGCTGTTGGATGTCGACAGCAAGAATCTGTGGCCGCCGGTGATGGATACGCTGGTGGTCGAGAAGGGCTACGAAAAAGCGCTGGGCGCCGCGCTTGGCGACGATCTTGACGCCTCGGTCGGCGACAGTGCGCCGCTGCGCTGGGCCGGTTCGGACATCGATCCGTCCGATCCGCAAATGCCGGATGGCGTCGCGACGCTGGCGCAATACGTCAAGGCGCCGCCGCAACTGGCGCGCCGGCTCGCCCAGATCGGCGTCGTCGACCGCAACCAGGGCCAAAGCCTTGCCGCCCTGCTCAAGCCCGGCCAGCGGCTGGTGTCGCGCGAAGGCGACTTCTGGCGCTGGGACGGCTTTACCGTCGCGGCACAAGCGCCAAGCGGCGCCGCGCAGCGCCTTGCCCAGCGCAGCCGGCTTGATGCTATCGCCGCCGAGCTTGCGACCGCCCGAGGCGACGTCGAGACCAAGCGTCATGTTGTCGAAGCGGCAGCAACCGCGCTCGCCGCCGCCGCCGCCGCGGAAACCTCCGCCCGGGAGCGCTGGCGCGAAGCTCAGCGCCTGACCGATGCCGCACGCGAAGATCACGCCGCCGCCGAGCGCGAAATCAGCCGCAACACGGCGCGCCTTTCGGCGCTCAAAGAAGCACGGCAGCGCATCAGCGCCGGCTTCGATGAAGCGATCGCCGCGCACCGCGAAGCCGAAACCGCATTGGCCGCGTTGCCGGCGGTTGCCGACCTCGAAGCCAAGCTCGCCGACATCAACGACATCATCGCCAGGGACCGCGGCGCGCTCGCCGAAGTGCGCGTCGAAGCGCAGGGCATCACGCGGGAGACCGAGCTGGCGAGCCGCAGGCTGCAGGCGATTGCCGAGGAGCGGCAGGGCTGGAACGAGCGCAAGGACGGCGCTTCGACGCAGATTGCCACCATCGAACAGCGTACCGCGGCGGCCACTGTAGAGCGCGCCGAGCTCACCAACGCGCCACAGAAATTCGCCGGCCAGCGCCAGGCTCTGATCGGAGAAATCGACAGCGCCACCGCCGGACGCCGCGCCGCGGCCGACCAGTTGGCGGAAGCTGAAACCGAACTCGCCGCGGCCGACAAGGTGGCCCGCGCCGCGCTCGAAGCGGTGGGCGAAGCACGCGCCGAGGCCGCTCGCAGCGAGGAACGCTGCGAAGCCGCCAAGCGCCGGTTCGCCGACATCGAGCACGAAATCCGCGACCGGCTCCAGGTCGAGCCGGATGCCGTCGCCGAGCTTGCCGAAGTCAAAGCCGGGGCCGAGCTGCCGCAGATCGCCGAGGTCGAGGCTCGCCTCGACCGCATCCAGCGCGAACGCGAGCGGCTTGGCGCGGTCAATCTTTTGGCCGAGCAGGAATTGCGCGACGTCGAGGAGCAGCACACCAAGCTCTGTGGCGAGCGCGACGACTTGGTCGAGGCGATCCGGCGGCTGCGCCAGGGCATCGTCAGCCTCAACAGCGAAGCGCGCGAGCGCCTGCTCGCCTCGTTCGCGACCGTCAACGAGAATTTCAAGAAGCTGTTCGGCGAGCTGTTCGGCGGCGGCAATGCCGAGCTGCAGCTCATCGAAAGCGAGGACCCGCTCGAGGCTGGCCTTGAAATCTTCGCCAAGCCGCCCGGCAAGAAGCCCTCGACGCTGTCGCTGTTGTCCGGCGGCGAACAGGCGTTGACCGCGCTGGCGCTGATCTTTGCCGTGTTCCTCACCAATCCGGCGCCGATCTGCATTCTCGACGAGGTCGACGCGCCGCTCGACGATTACAATGTCGAGCGCTTCTGCGATCTGCTCGACGAGATGACGCGCTCGACCGACACGCGCTTCATCATCATCACGCACAATCCCATCACCATGGCACGGATGAACCGGCTCTACGGCGTCACCATGGCCGAACGCGGCGTGTCGCAGCTCGTGTCTGTCGATCTGCAGGGGGCGGTGAAGCTGCGCGAGGCGAGCTGACGCGGCCTAAATGAAGCTGGTGAGTCGAGCCGATGTCCACTTAGCTCCCGAAAGCGTGGCCTTCTACCTGATAAAGCTGAGGTATGATGCGAGCGCCTCGATTTGATCAGGCGATAATTTGCTGGAAATGTCCGGCATCGGCGGGCCGGCGCCCGCATGATAGCCCTTGCCCCATTGCTCAAGGCGCCTTTTCAAGTAGGTATATTGCAGCCCGCCGAGCCGGGGAATTTGCCTGACGCCCTCCGCATTCGGCCCATGGCAAACTACACAGGCGACGATATTGTCGTCGGGCAGGCCCTCTTGATAGATCGTCTGGCCGGTAGCGACGAACTCCCGGTTGCCGTCATTGGCCGCTTTCGGCGGCAGCGTTGCAAAATACGTTGAGAGATTACGCACGGCTTGCGGCGTGAGGTTTGCGGCCGCGCCCCACATGTATTGTCGCGACAGCGGGTTGTCGCGCGTGTGGGCGTGGAAATCCATTAGTTGATTCTCAAGATATTGGTAGCGCTGCCCAGCCAAGCGGGGCGCCGGTGTATAGCCTTGCGCCTCTCCCCCGTGGCACCAAGTGCAATTACGAACGGCGAGACTCTCGGCGCGACAGGCCAAGACGGAGCCGATCACAAACATCAACGTGAGGACTGCCACTCTCGACCAGGCTTGTTGCGTCATCCGAAATGCGAGCATTCTGGTTTTTCCAAGCAGCGAGCCGAACAACGTAATTCACCTTAATTGGCTGACAAAAGCCGCAACGGATTCGATTTGGGGCTTGGTCAGGCTATGCGCGACTGGGCTCATGATCGCCGACGTATCCGGTCGTGCCGGATTTTGCCCACGTTCGTGTCCCCAATTCGTCAGCTCGTTGATAACGTAGGGATAGAGCTGGCCGGCAAGCCGGGGAATTTCGCCACTGCCGGTGGCGTCGGGGCCGTGACAGGCGGCGCAAGCGGCGACGTTGGCATCGGGCACGCCGTTCTCGAAGATGTTCTTGCCCGCCGCGACGAGACCGCGCGGGGCGCCGCCGATCGGCGGCGGATTGAGCTTGCGAAAGCTCTCGGCAAGCGCCGCGACCATTCCGGGCTTCAACGCATGAGCCACGTTGAACATGATATTGTTGGTGCGGCGATGCTCAATAAAGGCGCGCAGCTGATTCTCCAAATATTCCGGCTGCTGACCGGCGAGCCGCGGGATCGGAATATAACCGCGATAGCCTTGTGCCGACGGCCCGTGGCAGTCCTTGCAGTAGCCGAGCTTCTCCTGAACAACCTCCGCACGCCCCGTCCCGGCGTTTGCATCCGCCAGGATCATCGCGAGAAGCACTGCGCGCAAGCCGGTGAACTTTACATTGCGGCATCGCATGCGCCACAGGCCCATCGTTTGTCCGGCGGCTTCCGATGTTTTGCGGGCGCGCACGACATTACTCCAGATAACTGAGATAGGCAGCAACGGCCTTGACCTGCGGCGGAGTCAAGCTATGCGCAATCGGCGCCATGACGCTCGAATTGGTTTCCCCGCGCTCGTTGGCCCAATCGTTCAATTGGCTTACGAGATACGGGTAGAGCTGGCCCGCAAGGCGGGGAAATTGGTCGTTGCCCTTGGCCTCCGGACCGTGACAGGAGGCGCATGGCGGAACGCCGGCATCAGGCATTCCCTGTTGAAAGATTTTTTCTCCCGCGGGCACCAAGTCCTTCGGCGCGCCGCCGAGCGGTTTCGGATTGAGATTGTGAAAATCGGTCGCAAGCGCCTTTATCATGGCCGGGCTTAGGACGTGCCCGACATTGAACATGATATTGTTGGTCCGCGTGTGCTCGACAAAGCCCTGCAGCTCGTTTTCGATATAGGCGATTTGCTGTCCGGCCAACCGCGGGATCGGATAGTAGCCGTTGTACCCTTGCGCCGCGATGCCATGGCATACTTCGCAATAAGCGAGCTTGGCCTGAACTTCCTTCTCCGACACGGAGCCAGCGTCCTGCGCGCGGACTATAGACGCGAAGATGAGCGCGAAGAGCGAGGCATAGCAGGTTATTCTTGGTAGACTCACGATCGTCATCAGTTCTGTCCGCATCGTTCGCTAGTTAGAATGCTTCGATCGTTCCCGATCATCGGCGCAATAGCGCCGTCATTGCCAGGCGGAGACGTGGAAATTCAGGCCGAGCTTGACGGTTTGAAGCGTTTGCTTGATGTTCTCTGAGCCGGAGGGAAACGCACCGCTTTCCTCGATGAAGGTTACGTTGCGCGTGCCGAAGCCGTAATAGTCGTATTCAAGTTTGACCGACCAATCGTCCCACAGCGCCCACTCGACGCCGATGCCAGCGGTCCAGCCGAGCCTTGTCTCAACGCCGTCGAAATTGTACGTCGTGAATGCATCGGCGATATTGTAGCGGTCGTTCACGAAACCCACACCGCCCTTGCCGTAGAGCATCCAGCGATTCCACGCGAATCCTAAGCGCGCGGTCACGCTGCTCAAGAAGTCCGTCGTGTCCTTGAAGGTTGCAGTGTCGCCGGCAATTCCGGGTGTCACAAAAGTGCTCTTGCCGCCGATGTCGCCGCCCGAGGCCGCGCCTTCGATGCCGAGAACCCAATTAGACGCAAATTGATAGTCGCATCCAATCTGGCCGCCAAGCATATAACCGCTGATGTCGAGATTGCCGGAGGTAAATCCCGTGTTGGGGGACAGGATGCCGGCCGTGTCGTTGAGATTCTTTTGCCCAAAGCCGCCGCCGACATTGCCGCCGCCATAGCAGCTCGTCCATGTGAAAGACGGTGATGGCGCGGGCACGGCTGGCGGCACCGCGAGGTCGGCACCAAATGCGACAGTGACGGTCAGCAGCGAAACCGCAGCAGATCCGAACAATGTTGCTCTCATCGCGAACCCTCCGGCCTGCTACATCGCCAACCAAAGATAGGCGAACAGTGTGTTGTTGGCGCTGGCGCCGACGCTGGTTCCGTCGAACTGATTGTACCAAGTGTATTCCAGCCCGATGCGAGTGTTGAACCACGGCCAGCCCGGCGCCGTACTGGTGATGAACGGGATGTAAGCAATCTCGGCGATCCAGCCCCTGCTGTTTGGGCTGAAGCCGCTGGCTAGACCGCCGTACAAGCCGACGTCAGGACTGCCCCAGGTGCTGAAATATTGCCCGGTTAGGACAATCCGATTGTCGTTGCCGTAGGCCAGCGAAGCGTAGGCCTTGGCCTCATTGAGCGTATTGCTTGGATTGGCGGAAAGTCCGTTGACAAAGCTGGCATCCAGCTTTTGCGATTCGTGAATATAAGTGCCGCGCAACGTGAACCAGTAATTCTCGCCCTGATATTGATATTGCGAGTCGAAGCCGACGTCGGTGTATTTGTCGGCTTGCGGAAAAGTCGCAGTCGTAACCGGCCCAGTGGCCGGTGCGGACGGCGGCGATGCCCACGGATGAATATCGGCCACCATGCCGAACGTTCCGATCTCGAACCAGTTGTTGCCCCAGTGCGGTTCGAAGGCAGCGCGCCAATAGGGAGCAAAGTCGAACTGTCCCGGTGCGCCGAAAGGATCGGTACCCAAGGCATTCTGTGTGTTGGCATCGAGTGTGCGATACGCCGAGAGTTCAAGGTACAACATGTCGTTGAGGTAGGCATAGGCGCCGACACTGCCGACATGCGCGGCAAAAGCGCCGTCGATGATAGTGCCGGCCGCGGGGGTGGGCGCTACCGTCGATGCGGCGTAGGGAAAACCCCAGGCCGGAGTTGTGTTCCAAGGATCTTGAACGGTGGGACCGTTATTAGCGGTGATGCCGTAAGTCACAGGAATGTTGCCGATACTCGTCGAGTCAGCATAGCGGACATCAGTATTGTCCCACGTCCAGTTGTGGACGTAGGGATCGTTGCCGATTGACGCGGTGGTCGGCGGCCCGGCGTCGGTTACTTGTGCGAACGCGCCGATGTGATCGGTGATCGCGCCGCCCCAGAAGAAGCTCAAGGGCGACACGACCAGATTGTTATTGGTCTTGTACGGATCGGTCGGCGGCGGCTGCGACGCTTCTGTATTGGTAAAGCCGACAATGGCCATCATCGAGATCGGGGGCACCCATTTCTTTGCAGTGCTGTCGGTCGAATCATCAGAACTGGGGAACAACGCCGTGCGGTACTGGCCGCCGCCAAAGGTATAGCCACCTATTTTGAAGCGCCGGCCGTAAGGCGTCAGACCGGCAAAATCGGTGTGGCATGCGCCGCATGGCTGCCCGGTCTGCCGCGCGAAGCTCGGTAATGCTTGCGCGGACGGAGCAAACCCAATTGTTGAAAAGACCGAAAGCGCAAATACCGCAATTACCAACGTTGCGGCTGTTCCTGACAGCCGCAAAATAAATTGATGGCGCCCGACATGCATCGTGAGTCACGCAATCTCTGCGTCCGCGCGCCCATAAAGCGCCCGCACACGATATAAGGGGGTAAAGCACGATAAGAACTAAATCTGGGGACGGCTATATCGAATATAGCAAATTACAATTTTACCGAGCGATGGTGCTTTTCGGCAACAGATTGGAGTGCGCCAGTTGATTTCGATCAAAGAAGGACAGTCGGCAAAATGTCAGCTTATCTCTGCCTGGAGGAGATGTCGAAAGGCATCGATTGCGGGTAGGCGGCGCGGTTGCCAGGGGGTACCGCGTCGCCTTGTTGTGAGAGGCGTATCGCCGAAAGTTTGCTGGTCTATTGAACGCTTCCCGCTTTTTGACCTGCATCAATGGGGACCTTGAGCCTATCTGTATTTATCGCGGCGTCGGGCAAACGGAGGCAGATCATGTCACCGCTAATAACATGCCAGAATGCCGTTCTCCTCCATGAGATGATGGCAAGCCTTGGGATCGATTTGGGCCCCGGCGATCTGGCACGGCTGGAATTGCGATACCCAACGGCATTTCGGCGCTGCCTGGCCTGCGCCGCCAAACGCGCTTGCCTCGAATGGCTCGGTCATGCTGCCGCGACGAACTTGGCGCCGCGTTTTTGTGAGAATGCCGACCTTTTGTTCGAATTGCAGTGCGATCAGCCCGGCCCTCGTCGAAAGGGAACCTGAAAACCTTTGGGTGCCTCCACGCTGACCGAAGGTCGCGTTCAGCCAGCCTTCTTGATCCAGAATTTGCACCAGCCGGATGGATCGACCGCGCCGTCAACAAGGGTGCAGGCGCTCGGCGGTTGGAACAGAGAGCAATTGCTGCACTGCTGGTCACCCTTTGGCGTGGCCTGATAACCGACCGCCGTCTGCGCCATTTTTGCCGCCGCCTCTCTCACTGGAAGAAGCAGAGAAACAACCGTTCCCGCCACACAGGCGACACTGCGAAGAAGAGTCATTCGCCGAGAAAGACCATTCGCTTGATCTTGCAGTGTTTCTGTCATGTCTACCTCTTTTGAAAAAACGAGAATATCATATGCGGTCCCCTGTACCGGACTTTGATCCTCATCAATCAGCCGCGAATTTTTTTGGTTGTTCCAACGTTCATCTGCGCCGGAAAGCCTCTCATGGCGTTTGGAATGGCCGCTGTGGGCCTCACCAGCGGACATCGGAGCATTCCGACGACGCGACCGCCTTGCTTCCATAGCGCACGTCCGACCACCAGTTCGAAGCTCCACACCCAACCCGTTTAGTCGTTGCCGAGCTTGAACAGCCGCCGCGCATTGCCGCGGCCGATTTTCTCACGATCGTTTTCGCTGATGGGACAGGCATCGAACCAGTTCGCGGCGTGGTCGATATTCTCGAACGGCCAGTCGGTCGAGAACATGATGCGGTCGGCGCCGATTTCCATCATCGCGTTCACGAGCGCCTGGGTCCGGAAATTGCCCGACGTCGTGAGATAGAAGTTGGCGCGGAAGTAGTCGCCCAGCGGCCGCTTCGCCGGCCAGGCGTTGCGGTTCGGAATCCACGCGTTGGAATTGTCCACGCGCCAGATGCCGAATGGCAGATTCTCGCCCATATGGCCGAGGATGATCTGAAGCCGCGGATAGGCGTCGAACAGGCCCGAGGCCATCAGCCGCAAGGCGTGGACGGCGGTCTCCTGGCCGAACGCCCAGATCGGTCCCAACAGCCACGGATGGCCTTCGTAAATCCGCGCGTCGCGCTGCAGCGGATTGCGCGGATGCAGATAGAACGGCACGTCGAGGCGTTCGACCGTCGCCCAGAATGAACGGTATTGCGGCAGGTCGTAATAGACGGGCGTGTCGGCGTCGTTGATTTGCGAAAAGCCGTTGACCAGCGCGCCGCGGAAGCCAAGCTCCTTGACGCAGCGTTCCAGCTCGCGCGCCGCGCCGTCCGGATCCTGCATGGCGAGCGCGGCAAGACCTTGGAAGCGCGTCGGCCGCTTGTGCGCCTGTTCGGCGAGATAGTCGTTGGCCTTTCGCGCGATCTCGGCGGCCCGTCCCGGATCGGGAATCGCCTGCACCGCGGGCGCGTTAAGGGACAACAGCATCATTTCGATGCCGAACTCGTCCATCAAGGCAAGCCGCCTGCCGTGGATGTCGGCATTGCGGGCCCGTACCTCGTCGCGGACAGCGGGAGGAAAGTAGCCGATGGAATCCTCGGCGGTGTCCGGGATCGCGAAATGCTCCTCGAGCGCGATCTTGCCTTTCATGTGTCCTCCCTCGGCGGCGCATCGGCCGGCGCATTAATCTTAACACGCCGCCCGGCGGTGTTTTCCACCCGCCACGACGCGTTTCCCCTTGTTGGCATGGTTCTGGCGATAAAGCGACGTGACCGCCGCCGTTGTTCCAATTTGGGGCAACGCCGGCGGACTTTGCGACCGGACTGCCACAAGGCCGATGAACACGCATCCGAATTACACGCTGGCTTCGCTGCCCCAGACGGGCCGGTTCCTGCGCGCGCGGGTGGTGCTGATGCGCGGCACGTTTGCGGCCGCGATCTTCCTGACCGACATCGCCTTCATCGTCGCGATGTCCTGCCTCACCGGCATTGCCTATCACCTCGTCGCCTACGGCAAGCCCGGCAACATTTCGCTGTTCATCCAGGTCGGCGTCGTTGCGGCCAGCATCTTCGCTGTCTCGAATCTTTTTCGGGGCGAATACCGGCTGCCGAACTTCTGCACCTTCAAGCCGCACGCCGGACGAACGATCCAGCTGTGGAACGTCACGCTGATCAGCCTGCTGATGGTCGGCTTTTTGGCGCAGACCACCGTCGAGTATTCGCGCGCGTGGATCGTGCTGTTCTATGTCGCGACCCTTGGCGGCCTGCTGGTGCTGCGCTACTTCATCGTCCGCGTCACCGCGCTGGCCCGCGCCGCCGGCATCATATCGGCGCAGCGCATCTTCCTGATCGGCACCGGCGCCAACGTGAATGCCTTCATCAACCGTTATGAACCGTGGACGCACGGCATCAACATCGTGGGTTGCCGCTTTGTGACGCCGGTTGCCGCCACCGCTTCCACCGACGAGCGCGCCGCGACGCTCGATCAGGACTTCGCCGAGGCCGTCACCAGCGTGCGCAGCCTGGCGCCCGATGCAGTTTTCCTGCTGCTGCCATGGTCGGCGACCGATGCCATCCGGCGCTGCGCCGAGAATTTCATGACGCTGCCGGTCGAAATTCACATCGGGCCGGAGCCGATCCTGTACAAATTCGAGGAAGTGAAGCTTGCCAAGCTCGGCCCGATGACGAGCTTGCAACTGACGCGCCGGCCGCTGACACGGTCGGAAATCGCGCGCAAGCGCGCGTTCGATCTGGTTGCCGCGGCATTCGGGCTGATTGCGCTGACGCCGCTTCTCCTTGCCGTCGCGACGCTGGTGTATCTGGACAGCCCGGGCCCGATCTTCTTCGTGCAGCGCCGCTACGGCTTCAATCAGCAGCCGTTCCGCATCATCAAATTCCGCACCATGCGGACCTGCGACGACGGCCCAGTCGTCGCCCAGGCGACACGCGACGATCCGCGACTGACGCGGGTAGGACGCTGGCTGCGGCGGTGGAATATCGACGAAATTCCCCAGCTCTTCAACGTTCTCAACGGCGACATGTCATTGGTCGGCCCGCGGCCGCATGCGCTGTCGCACGATCGCGAATATGAGCAGCGCATTTCGCTCTATGCCCGCCGGCACAACGTCAAGCCCGGCATCACCGGTTGGGCGCAGATCCACGGCTATCGCGGCGAAATCGATACCGACGAGAAGATGCGCAAGCGCGTCGAGCACGACCTGTTCTACATCGACAACTGGTCGCTCTGGCTCGATCTGACAATTCTGTTCCGCACGGTATTTTCCGCCGCCGGGTACCGTAACGCGTATTGAGCGCTGCGGTCGTTGCGCCTTTCATTTCAGCTAAAGTGGCAATCCAGCGGAAAATTTTCACGTGGCGGCGAGACGAGGTGCCCGCTTTCGCGGGACCAGCGGACAACTCGGCAATGTGGCGAATTCGGCTTTAGCTCAGCCGGCCAAGGTGGCGATGGCGACGACGGCGCCCGCGGTCACCAGTGCCGTGGACAGCCACAGCATGCCGATGATCAACCATATCGGGCGCGGCGTGTCGGCCAAGGGGGCGGCCGCCTCGGTCCAGGATTCGAGCTCGGGTTCGGCCTTGCGCAGCGCCGCGCTCGCGGCTTCGATCTCGGCAATATCGCGTGCCAGTTGATCGATGACGGACTGGTCGAGCGTGACGGTATCCGGAGCCATCCCGGCGTCGCCGGGGCGAGGCTCGAGGGGGACGGACTGGGCGTCGGCCTCGGACAGTGAGCCGACGTTTTGCTTCAACATGGGTCGCACTCGTTTGTCCCACTGGATTTACAACGGCGCGGCCGGACGCGCGATAATGATGCAAAGCTAAGCTTAACGGTCCCGTTAACCCCACCTATATGAACGCCGTGGCAGCGCCGGCCGACCAAGCTTGCGCAACGGCCATCGCGGCCTGCTGCGTTCCCGTCTATGATCTTGACCGCGTCTGCAAAAACGCCCTGCAGTCAGGAGCTTCCGGAGGAGCCCGTTATGTCCACTTCGACCCTGATCGTCCTGGCCGTAATCGTCGTCCTCGTTCTATGGGCGATCACGGTCTACAACAGCCTGATCTCGATGCGGCAACGGGTTAACCAAGCCTTTGCCGACGTTGATGTGCAACTCAAGCAGCGCCACGACCTCGTTCCCAACCTGGTCGAGACGGTGAAGGGCTATGCCGCGCACGAACGCGGCACGCTCGACGAAGTGGTCAAGGCCCGCAACGCGGCAGTCAGCGCGCAAGGACCGGCGCAGCAGGCGGCGGCGGAAAACATGCTCTCCGGCGCGCTGCGCCAGCTTTTTGCGCTGGCGGAGTCCTATCCGGACCTCAAGGCATCTGCCAATTTCCAGCAATTGCAGGCGGAATTGACGGATCTGGAAAACAAAATCGCGGCGTCGCGGCGCTTCTTCAACAACGCCGTGCAGGAATACAACACCGGCATCCAGCGCTTTCCGGCGGCCCTGTTCGCCGGCGCGTTCGGTTTCTCGCAGAAGGATTATTTCGACCTCGGCGCCGACCGGCAGACGGCCTCGGCGCCGCCGGAGGTCAAATTCTAAAGGCGCCGCCCACGCGGTAATTCGCAATGGCCGCTTACGGTCTCTACAGCCATATCCAGTCGAACCGGCGGCGTTCGATCGCGCTGCTCGCCGGCTTGTTCTTTCTCGTCTATGTGCTGGTCTATGCCGGCGCGCTGACCGCCGAAGCGCTGTCGGTCAATGCCGACGTCGACACGCTCCTGCAATTGGCGCTCGCCGACACGATCAGCGCGGCGCCATTCGCGACGATCGGCACCGTGCTGTGGATCGTCATCGCTTACTTCTTCCATCAGAGCATGATCGACGCGCTGACCGGCGGCAGAGAGGTGCAGCGCACCGAGCAGCCGCGGCTCTACAACATCCTGGAAAATCTCTGTATCTCGCGCGGCATCACCATGCCGAAGCTCAAGGTGATGGAGAGCGATCAGCTCAATGCCTTCGCCACCGGCATGAACGCCAGGCAGTATTCGATCACCGTCACGACCGGGCTGTTGAAAAGGCTCAACGATGCGGAGATCGAGGCGGTTCTGGGTCACGAGCTCACGCATATCCGCAACGGCGACGTACGCATGATGGTTATCGCCGTCATCATCGCGGGCATCGTTTCTTTCTTTGCCGAACTGGTGTTCCGGCTCTGGTTCTATAACGGCTTCAGCTTTCGCGGCGGCCGGTCGGATCGCCGCGGCGGCGGCGCGGGTTTCGCCATCCTGATTGCGGTCGGCCTCCTCGCGCTTGCCTACTTTCTGTCGTTCGTCATTCGGCTCGCGCTGTCGCGGCAGCGCGAGTTTCTCGCCGATGCCGGCTCGGTCGAACTGACCAAGAATCCCGATGCGATGATTTCGGCGCTGCGCAAGATCGAAGGCCGCGGCGAACTGCCCGGCGCGACCTCGGCGGTGATGGAAATGTGCATCGACAATCCGCGCGAAGGATTTGGCGAACTGTTCGACACCCATCCGAGCGTCGACAGCCGGGTCGCCGCACTGGTCAAATTCGCCGGCGGCCACGATCCCGGTCCGCTGGCGCCGCCGCCGCAAGCGAGCGACGCGAACGATCAGTCAGGCACCGACCAAGCTCCGGCGAACGGCCCGTGGGGCTCGGCCGAAACCGCCGGAAAGCCGGCACAGCCCTGGGGAGCGCCTGTCGATACCGACACGTCCGCGCCGGCTCCGTCGTCTGACGCCGCGCCCGGACCATGGGGCGCGCGCACTCGCGACTAGCGGCAACGGCCGCGTCACAATTAACCATATCGCCTTGAAAATGCCCTGCGCACCGCGAGTCCGTGGCGCCGCGGGGCATCTGGAGGCTTCCAAACAGAGCCCGGTCTGTGTAAGACTCTGTTAACGGAACAAGCGCGGTCAACGCTCGATTTAACCGCGGTTTTCCAGTGTTTAGCTGAGCCGGACAGATCGCGCCTGATGCGCGGGGTCAGCGGGGAACGGACAGATGGCGAAGCCTACAGTGGTCGTGGTTGGCGCGGACAAGGGCGGCGTCGGCAAGACGACGGTCGCCCGTACGCTGCTCGATTATTTCACCGCGCATCACGTGCCGACGCGCGCCTTCGACACCGAATCGCCGAAGGGCACGCTGAAGCGCTTTCATCCCGACATAAGCGACGTCGTCGACGTCACCTCGGTTGCCGACCAGATGCGGATTTTCGACACGCTGTCGACCACGGATGCCAGCGTCACCGTCATCGACGTGCGCGCCGGCCTGCTGTCGCCGACACTGCGCTCGCTGCGCGATATCGGATTTCTGGAGGCGGTGAAGAAGGGGCAGCTCAACTTCGTGGTGTTTCATATCCTCGGCTCGTCGATCGCCTCGCTGAACGAGATCGAGGATACCTCCACTTTCACCACCGACGCCAAATATTTCCTGGTCAAGAACTATTTCAATAACACCACCTTCTTCGAATGGGACCAGGCCACTCACGCGTCATACTTCAAGAAATTCAAGGACGCGGTCGAGATCACCATCCCCAAGCTCAACGAGATGGCCTACGAGCAGGTCGAGCTCGCCTCGGTGCCCTTCCTCACCTTCGTCGCCAACAAGAACCTCAAAGGCGATGCCGCAAACTACTCGTTCGTGCTGCGCGGCTATGTCCGGCACTGGCTCGGCAACGTCTGGGGCGAGTACGACCGCGTCAAGCTCAACGACATCATCGCAGCCGGCGGCGGTGCGGCTTCAGGCGGCCCGCGCGTGCAGGTCGTTCGCTCCGCGCAGTAGCGTCCCCGCCCCGCGCCCCTTGCTTGCCGCCCTCCCCCACCGGCGGGAGAGGATGCTAGGAAGGGGCAACGTTCGTTGCATCGGATTGGACCGGTTGCGGGATGGCCCAGCAGGCGCCGCTCTACATCATCGCGTCACCGCGCCCGCGGGTCGGCAAAACGCTGATCGCGCGGCTGATGATCGAATTCCTCCGCGTTGGCGGCCGCGCCGTGGCCGGCTACGATCTCGATCCACGCGACCCGGTGCTCGCCGGGCGCTTTCCGGAACTGGTTTCGGCGCTGGATATTTCCGAAACGCGCGGGCAGATGGCCCTGTTCGACCGGCTGATCGCGAATTCTTCGCGCACGGTCGTCATCGATCTCGGCTATGCGCAGTTCGACACATTCTTTGCCGTGATGACCGAGATCGGCTTCGTGCGCGAGGCGAAGCGGCGTGGAATCGAGCCGGTCATTCTGTTCGTCAGCGACACCGCGCCGGCAACGGCGCGAACCTATACGGCGCTGCGAAGTGGGCTGCCGACGACCACGTTCGTGCCGGTGCACAACGAATCGGTTTCGGTCATGTTCGAGAAAAAGGATTTCCCGTCATCGCGCCCCGAATTCGGCGTCATCCTCGTTCCGAGGCTCTCGGCGATCGTGCGCGGCGTCGTCGACCGGCCAAGTTTCTCGTTCGGCGACTACATGAGCGGCGACCGGCCCGGCGGCCCGACCGAAATCCATAGCTGGATCGCGAACATTTTCACCGAGTTTCGCGAGCTCGAGCTGCGCTTACTGATGGGCAAGCTCAATGCCTCGCTGGGCGGCGGCACAACCCGCCCGCGCGAGGTACGACGCGAACGCTGAAATCGGCGCCTCTAATGCCCTTCGAATGTCACCAGCGTGCGCACCGGTACGCCGAGCTTGCGGATCTTATCGGCGCCTCCGAGATCCGGCAGATCGACGATGAAACAGGCCGCGACCACGTCGGCGCCCATCTGCCGTAACAGTTTGCACGCCGCTTCTGCGGTGCCGCCGGTGGCGATGAGATCGTCCACCAGGATGACGCGCTCGTTCTTGACCAGCGCATCCTCGTGCATTTCTATTTCCGCGGTGGCGTATTCCAGCGTGTAGCCGACGCTCACCGCCTTGAACGGCAGCTTGCCCTTTTTGCGGATCGGCACGAAGCCGGCGGAGACCTGATGCGCAACCGCGCCGCCGAGGATGAAGCCGCGCGCCTCGATGCCGGCGACCTTGTCGATCTTGCTGCCGGCCCACGGCTGTACCAATTCGTCGACGGTGCGACGGAATGCCCGCGCATTGCCCAAGAGCGTCGTGATGTCGCGAAACATGATGCCCGGCTTGGGATAGTCCGGAATGCTGCGGATCGCGGCTTTGAGGTCGTTCTCGAAGGCGGCAGTAGTCATTGCAAATGGCCCCATTGCTTACAATCTTGACCCCACCCCCACCCCGCCCCTATATTGAGGCATAATGGGCATTTGCGAAGGTACTCTCATGGCTTACGTGGAAATTCGTGACGATTCAATGTGGGCAAAGCAAATCGAGGGCGGCAAAGCCCTGAAGGATCGGATCATCGCGCTCGCCCCGGGCGAGGTCATAGAACTTGAGGTCGACGGCATCGTCGGTAGTTGGGAAAAAATGCGCGATGGCAAGGACGGACGCTCAACCATGGGAATAAAGCCGATCGGTCCGATGAGGGAGATTTGGAAACGATTCCAGGCTCGACGCGGCGATGTTGTCGAGGTGCGCGAAGTAAAAACCGCCGATGCCTACTTGGCGGCCTTGAGCGACACCATGACCGAATGGAATTCCCCGGAAGACGAAGAGGCGTTCTGTGATCTGTGATTTTGGCGATGTCGTCGTCGTGCCTTTTCCCTTCGTGGACCTCACCGCAGAGAAACGCCGACCCTCCCTAATTCTCTCGCGCCGGGCGTTCAACGATTCACACGGCCATTCGATATTCGCAATGATCACTACCGCTGCTCGCTCGAAATGGCGGAGCGACGTCGCCATCGAAGAATTGAAGAAAGCCGGACTTAATCGCCCATGCGTCGTTCGCTGGAAGCTGTTCACGCTGCCAAACGAATTCATTCTGAGACGCGCCGGTAGTCTTGCCTCCCACGACCGCGAAAAAATCAACGCAGCCGCTCGAAATATTTTGGCTTAGGCCGTTTCCGCCGACATTCGATCAACGGTTGGAACTACGTGGTTTCGGGCCCGTGCAGCACATCGTGCCAGACTTTTTTCTTCGTGAAGTAAAGCAGGCCGGCGAAGACAAGAAGGAATATCATTACCTGAAAACCGAGCCGCTTGCGCTCGTCGAGCTTCGGTTCGGCCGCCCACGTCAGGAAGGCGGCGACGTCGCGGCCGTATTGATCGACCGTCGCTGGCGTGCCGTCGGTATATTCGACCTGGCCGTCGCTCAACGGCTTCGGCATGCCGATGGCCCCGCCCGGGAAATATTTGTTGTACTGCCCTCCCGGCGGCAGCGCGAACCCGGCCGGCGGATCGGCGTAACCGGTGAGGATGGCGTGGATATAGTCCGGCCCGTCCTCCTGATACATGCGAAACGCGTCGATGATGAAAGTGGGGAAGCCCCATTCGTAGCCGCGCGCCTTGGCGAGCACCGACATGTCCGGCGGCAGCTTGCCGCCGAGCGCCGCGCGTGCGGCGTTATCGTTCGGGAACGGCGGCGGGAAGTGATCGGCAATGCCGCCGGGCCGCTGAAACATCTGCCCCTGGTCGTTCGGTCCGTCGGTCACCTGGAAAGTGGCCGCGATCGCCGCGGCCTGCGCCTCGGTGAAGCCGGGGCCGCCCGAATCGGCGAGGTTGCGGAACGACAGCAGGTTTAGGCTGTGGCAGGTCGAGCAGACCTCGCGATAGATCTTGAAGCCGCGCTGAAGCTGCGCCTGGTCATAGATGCCGAACGGACCGGAGAACGACCAGCTCTGCCGCGGCGGAGCGTCCTGCGCCGTTGCCGGCTGCACCGCCGCGGCGGACAGCGACGCCACAAGAGCGAAGGCGGCGAGTGTGTGCTGAGTTTTCATATCCGCCTCCACTAGCTCTTGGCGCCGGAAGGCGACGCGGACGCGCCGAGCACCGATTCCGAAATCGAATTCGGCAGCGGCTTGGTCCGCTCGAACAGTCCGAGCAGCGGCAGGATGACGAGGAAATAGCCGAAGTAATAGAGCGTGAGGATTCGCGCCGCGACCACATAGCCGCCGGTCGGTTCCTGCGAACCGAGATAGCCGAGCCCGATCACCGCCAGGAAAAAGATAAAAAGGAACTGCCGGTACAGCGGCCGGTAATTCGCCGAGCGCACGCGCGACGTATCGAGCCAGGGCAGGAAAGCGAGGATCAGGATCGAACTCGCAAGCGCCGTGACGCCAAGAAGCTTGCTCGGGATCGCCCGCAGGATGGCGTAGAACGGCAGGTAGTACCATTCCGGCACGATATGCGTCGGCGTCTGGCCCGGATTGGCCATGATGTAATTGTCGGAGTGGCCGAGATAGTTCGGGATGTAGAAGATGAACCAGGCGAAGAAGATGCAGAACACGGCAACGAAGAAACCGTCCTTCGCGGTCGCATAGGGCGTGAACGCGACGGTGTCCTTCTCGTCTTTCGGCTCGACGCCGGTCGGATTGTTCTGCCCGACCATGTGCAGCGCCCAGATGTGCAGCACGACCACGCCGGCGATGACGAACGGCAGCAGGTAGTGCAGCGAATAGAACCGATTGAGCGTCGGATTGCCGACCGCGAAACCGCCCCACAACCAGGTGACCACATCCGAGCCGACCAGAGGAATCGCCGAGAACAGGTTGGTGATGACGGTCGCCGCCCAGAAACTCATCTGTCCCCACGGCAGCACGTAACCCATGAAGCCGGTGGCCACCATCAGCAGGAACAGGATGACGCCGAGGATCCACAGCACCTCGCGCGGCTCCTTGTAGGAGCCGTAATACATGCCGCGGGCGATGTGGATGTAGACGGCGACGAAGAAGAATGAAGCGCCGTTGGCGTGAACGTAACGCAGCAGCCAGCCGTAATTCACGTCGCGCATGATGCCTTCGACGGACTTGAAGGCATAATCGACGTGCGGCGTGTAATGCATCGCCAGCACGATGCCGGTGACGATCTGCACACCGAGCATGAAGCTCAAGATGCCGCCGAACGTCCACCAGTAGTTCAGATTGCGCGGCGTCGGGTAAGCGATGAAAGACGAATAGACGAGACTCGCGATCGGCAGCCGCCGCTCCATCCATTGCATGAATGGGCTCTGCGGCTGGTAGGTCGAATGTCCGCTCATTGTCGAACCTTATGCGTCCGTCTTTGCCGGTCCCCCCATCCGCGCTGCGCACCGGGTGCCCCTCCAGGGAGGGGACTCGGCGGCGGATAGACCGGTCGCATCCGGCCTGAGGAAGGCCCGAGGCGACACATACCGGCGGCGTTTTATTGGCACCCTTGCCGGGAGAGTGCAAGAGTGCGCTTTCCGGCACACACAGGTCCAGCCTCGCCGGCGCCGAACCCGTCCGACCGGCCATGCGCATCGCCCTCTATCAGCCCGACATACCGCAAAACACCGGAACTATCCTGCGGCTTTGCGCGTGTTTCGGCATCGAGGCGCATATTATCGAGCCCGCCGGCTTTCCGTCCTCGGATCGCGCCTTCCGCCGCTCCGGAATGGATTATCTCGATGCCGTGACAATCGTGCGGCACGCCTCGTGGCAGGACTTCGAAATCTGGCGCCGCGCGGCGCCGCACCGCTTGGTGCTGTTCACCACCGCCGGCGCGCAATCCTACCTCGACCACCGATTCGCCGATGGCGATGTCCTGCTGTTCGGGCGCGAATCCGCAGGCGTCCCGGCGGACGTCCACAAAGCCGCCGATGCCCGCCTCGTCATCCCGATGCGATCGGGCATGCGCTCGCTCAACGTCGCGGTCGCGGCCGCCATGGCGGCCGGCGAAGCGCTGCGGCAAACCGGCGGATTGTAACTACTGCCCGCTCGTCCCCGCGAAAGCGGGGGCCCAGCTACTGAATTCCCGCTTGCGCGGAAATGAGCGGAAAAAATCTCAAGCTTCGACGACGCCCGCCTTGCCGTTCTCGACCGCGAACGTCTTGAGCGTCGAAATGTCGGCATTCGGGTCGTGCGCGTCGGAGACGACGCGCATGCGCACCTGCATCGCCTTTCGATCCAGATCGACGCTGACATAGCCACGCTTGCGGCTTTCGAAGAAATGCACGTGCGGATTGTCCGGCAGCGTCCGCCCGAGCACGTCGTAGGGCAGCGCGTAGGACGAAATCGAGGTGCCGACGAATTCCGTCGCCACCACCGGCGAGGCCGGATCGTCAAAGTCGAGCTTGAGATCGTTGGCGAAGAAGGAATGGACGTCGCCGCCGATGACGACCGGATTGGCCACGCGGGTGTCTGCAATCCGTTTGAGGAGGCGGGCGCGATTGGCCGGATAGCCGTCCCAGTCGTCGGTCCAGAAGCCTTCGACGCCGTTCTGAATCTCCTTGTACTGCGCCATCAGCACGTCCTGGGCGATCACGTTCCACTGCGCCTTGGTGTGTGCGAGCGCCGAGCCCAGCCAATATTCCTGCGCGAAGCCCATCATGCTGCGGCCGGCATCGAGCCGTTCCGGGCAACTTTCGTTGGTCTCGACATGGCCGCCGCCTTTGTTGGGCGGCCCATAACAGGCCTCGCGCGAGCGATACTGCCGGCCGTCGATCATGGAAATCTCGATCAGGTCGCCGAAGGTGAAGCGGTCATAGACGCGCATCACCGGACCGTCCGGATGCGAGAGGATCGGCCGCACCGGCATGTGCTCGTAGAACGCCTGATATGCCGCAGCGCGCTGCAACAGGAAACGAGCAGGCTCGACGAACCACTGCGACCACTGATCGGCATAGTCGTTCTCGACTTCATGGTCGTCCCAAGTGACGAGCGAGGGCACCTGCGCATGCAGCCGCTGCAAATCCATGTCGAGACGGTATTGCGCATAACGATTGCGGTAGGTCGGCAGCGTTGTTGCGACCACGCCGTTGCTGTGCCGGCGCACGATCGGCTTGTTGTCCTCGATCGTGTCGTAGATGTAGTCACCGAGAAACAGGACGACGTCCGGATTTTCGTCGGTGAGGTGGCGGTAGGCCGAGAAATAGCCGTGCTCATAGTTCGAGCAGGAGACAAAGCCGAACCGCATCTTGTCGAGCGCCGCGCCCGGCGCCGGCAATGTGATGGCGCGCCCGACCGCGCTGACCGCGTCGCCGCTCTTGAAGCGGTACCAATACGGCCGGCCGGGCTCGAGACCGCCGATGTCGAGATGTACCGAATAGGCGAATTTCTGCTCGGCCACGGCATCGCCGCGGCGCACGACATTGGCCATGGCGTCGTCGGTCGCGATCTCGTAGGCGACGGTGACGTCGCCGCCGCTCATGCCGCCCGGCGCCTCGGGATCGGTCGACATCGGCTCGGGCGCAAGCCGCGTCCACAGCACAAATCCGTCCGGGCGCGGCGCACCCGAGGCGACGCCAAGGCTGAACGGCTGGCCTTTGCTCCAACTCTGCGCCGCAGCGCGGCGCAGCACCGCGGGCGCCGCGACGAGGATGGCGCCGGCGCCGGCCGCGCCGGTCAGCAGGCGGCGGCGCGTGAATGGCATTGGTAAAAGCCCTTCAGGCATGCGACTTCAATGGCTCAATAATCGTGCAGTTTTATGACATTCTAGGACAACCGTAATACGGCTGGCGGATATGGATATTAGCCAAATCGAGCAACAAAAAGATCAGGCCCGCGCCTGGTTCGAGACGCTGCGCGACCGCATCGTGGCGGCGTTCGAGGCGCTGGAGAACGCGTTGCCGGCCGATGCGCCATTCGGCGGCCGTCCGCCGGGGCGCTTCGTGCGTACGCCATGGAGCCGAGCCGATCATTCCGGCGCAGCCGGCGGCGGCGGTGTCATGGCCATGATGCGAGGCCGGGTTTTCGAAAAGGTGGGGGTGCATGCCTCGACCGTGTTCGGCGAATTCGCGCCGGAATTCCGCAAGGAAATACCGGGCGCCGCCGCCGACCCGCGGTTTTTCGCCAGCGGCATTTCGCTGATCGCCCACATGCACAATCCGCATGTTCCCGCAGTGCACATGAATACGCGCTATGTGGTGACGACGAAATCCTGGTTCGGCGGCGGCGCCGATCTGACGCCTGTTCTCGACCGCCGCCGAACTCAGCAAGATGCCGATACGCAGGCGTTCCATGCGGCGATGAAGGCCGCGTGCGACGCGCATCCGGCCGTAGCGCCCTACGACAAGTTCAAGAAATGGTGCGACGACTATTTCTTTCTCAAGCATCGCGGCGAGATGCGCGGCGTCGGCGGCATCTTCTACGATTATCTCGAGACCGACTGGGACAGGACTTTCGCATTCACCAAAGACGTCGGGTTGGCGTTCCTCGGGGTTTACCCCGAACTTGTGAAGCGGAATTTCACGAAGCCATGGACCGAAGCGGAACGCGAAGAGCAGCTTGTGCGTCGGGGCCGCTACGTCGAATTCAATCTGCTCTATGATCGCGGCACCATTTTCGGCCTGCGGACCGGCGGCAATGTCGAGTCGATCCTGTCCTCGATGCCGCCGGTGGTGAAGTGGCCGTAGGCGGCTCCCCCTTGGAGCTCTCAGCGCAGCGCGCCGAAAATCATCACGCCGCCGCCGACGATCACCACGGCGTCGAGCATCGCCGTGTGCACATGCACCGGCAGCCGCTGCACGATCAGCTTGGCGAGGAACGTCGACGGAAAGCCGATGCAGCCGATGACGAGGCCGACCGCCAGCACGATCGGCGAGATCGCCCCGGCAACGCCAAACACCACAATCTTCACCACGCCAATGCAGATGGACACCGCCGCATCGGTCGCAATCACGGCGGCGCCCTCGAGGCCGGACGCCATCAGAAGCGAGAGCAGGATGACGCCGGCCCCGGTGGTACCGCCGACCACGACGCCCCAGCCGGCGGAGGCCGCGGCGAATCCCTTCTCGCCGAGATGGCGGCCGCGCCGCTTGAGGATGCGGCGCAGCGGCACGGTCGCGATCAGGCTGGTGCCGATCACCATGGCGGCGCCGCGGCCGGTGAGCAGAGTGTAAAGCCAGGCGCCGAGTACGCAGGTCGGCGCCGCCGCGACCAGAGCGATCGCCGCGCGGCGCCATTCCAGCCAATGGCGGAACGCGACGATGCGCGCCGAGTTGGTGAACATTGCCGAAATCGCGATGATGGGCACCACCGGTGCCGCACCAAGCATCGGCACCAGGATGAGCGGCATGAGCGCGCCGGTGCCATAGCCGGCAATGCCGCCGGTGATGGCGGAAAACGCCGCCAGCACGACGATCAGCGCGAGCTCGGTTGCTGAGACATTGGGTAGAAAAGGCACGGGGGTAGCCGGGTTGACTTGGAAGTGTCGAGTCAAGAGAACTGATATCGGCGGCACGCGCCGATATCGCGCTGGAGTTGTCAGGGAGACTAGGCATGGACCTTGGGATTGCGGGCCGCAAGGCGATTGTCTGCGCCTCAAGCAAGGGGCTCGGCCGCGGCTGCGCGCACCGGCTGGCCGAGGCCGGCTGCGAGGTCATCATCAACGGCCGGAACAAGGACCAGCTCGAAGCCACGGCCGAAGACCTGCGCAAGGCGACCGGCGCAAAGATCATTGCGGTCGCCGCCGACGTCGCTTCGCCTGACGGCCAAAAGGCGCTGTTCGCCGCCTGCCCCGAGCCGGACATCCTGGTCAACAACAATGCCGGACCGCCGTTTCGCGACTTCCGCGATCTCGACCGCCAGAAAATGATCGACGGCGTCATCGCCAACATGGTCACGGCCGTGGAACTGGTGCAAAAGGCGATCGATCCGATGATCGCGAGGAAATTCGGCCGCATCGTCAACATCACCTCCGGATCGGTGAAGATGCCGCTGTTCGGACTGGACCTGTCGTCGGGCGCGCGGGCCGGTCTCACCGCTTTCCTTGCCGGCGTCGCGCGTTCGGTCGCCGCATCCAACGTCACCATCAATTTCATGCTGCCGGGCATTTTCGATACCGACCGTTTCCGTTCCAACGTGGTGTCGACATCGAAGAAACGCGGCATCAGCTACGACGCCGCGCTGGCGCAAAACATCGAATCGGTGCCGGCCAAACGCCTCGGCACCGCCGACGAGTTCGGCGCCACCTGCGCATTCCTGTGTTCGGTGCAAGCCGGCTACATCACCGGACAGAATTTCCTGATCGACGGGGGACGATTCCCGGGCGCGTTCTAGGCAACGATCGCCTTCCACTATCCAAAATCCAAGGAGACAGTCATGAAGCTCGTTCGCTACGGCGCACCCGGCCGCGAAAAACCCGGCATGATCGATGCCAACGGCAAGATCCGCGACCTGTCGAAAGTCATTCCCGATCTCGAAGGCGAAGCGCTCTCGTCCAAGGGCATCGCCAAGCTCAAGAAGCTCAATCCGGCAAAGCTGCCGCTGGTGAAGGGCAAGCCGCGGATCGGTCCGTGCGTCGGCAAGGTCGGCAATTTTATCGCCATCGGACTGAACTACTCCGATCACGCCGCCGAAGCCGGCATGCAGATTCCGAAAGAGCCGATCATCTTCAACAAGGCGCCTTCGTGCATCTGCGGCCCGAACGACAACACCATCATCCCGCGCGACTCCAGCAAACTCGACTGGGAAATCGAACTCGGCATCGTCATCGGCCAGCGTGCGCGCTACCTGAGCAAGGAACGCGCGCTCGACGTCGTCGCCGGCTATTGCCTCGCCAACGACGTGTCGGAACGCGTGTTCCAGATCGAGCGCGCCGGTCAGTGGACCAAGGGCAAAGGCTGCGAGACGTTCGGCCCGCTCGGGCCGTGGCTCGTCACCAAGGACGAGCTCAAGGATCCGCAAAATCTCAACATGTGGCTCGACGTCAACGGCGAGAAGCGCCAGCGCGGCAACACCTCGACCATGATCTTCGACTGCCGGCATATCGTCTGGGCCTGTTCGCAATATTTCATCATGGAACCGGGCGACGTCATCATCACCGGCACGCCGCCGGGCGTCGGGCTCGGCATGAAGCCCGAGCCGAAATTCCTCAAAGCCGGCGACGTCGTCACGCTCGGCATCGACGGGCTCGGCGAGCAGCGGCAGAAGATCGTGAAGGGGAGATAGCGCCCTCTCCTGCCTCACCACACCAGGACGGAGCGCGGGATGATTCCGTTCCGGTCACGAGCCGAGGTCGATGACATCGGGAGGACGCCATGACGCTCGAAGGCGGATGCTATTGCGGCAATGTTCGCTACGTGTCCGAAGGCGAGCCGACGTTGAAGGCGCAATGCCATTGTCGCGAATGCCAATATATCTCGGGCGGTTCGCCAAACCTGTTCCTTCTCATGCCAGCCGATGGCTTCCGTTACACCAAGGGGTCGCCCAAACAATTTACCCGCAGCGATCTTGAACGTGCCGTGACGCGGGAGTTTTGCGCCGAATGCGGCACACACATAATCACGCGGCGGCCGGGGCTAAAGGCGGTGATTTTGAAAGTCGGCACGCTCGACGATCCAAGCCTTTTTGGCGGCCCGCAGATGGCGATCTACGCCATCGACAAACAGGCTTTCCATCACATTCCTGACGGCTTGCCTACTTTCGAGCGACTGCCAAAACGATAATGCGAGCGCACTGGTGGCGAGCGTTTTCTCTCCTTGCACAGTGAGAAAGCCTACTTCTCCGCCGGATCCCACCTGATCGTTTGCAGGGTTACGTTGATGGACCTATTTTGGACGGATCCCAATAGCCGCCGGGGGCATCGGGACCGACCATGAAATAGATGTCAGATGCGCCCATCACATCGCGGCAGCCTTGCGGCGTGACCGGATTGAAATTGTAGTCGTAGTCGGACTGTTTAGGCGTCGTGACAAATCTTTTGTCCACGATCATTTCGAGGTAGCCCGCAGCGTACTGCATTTTTCCGTCATCCGAGCTGACATAATTGACGCCCGTACATATCCGAACGCCATTGTAGGCGCTTTTCGGATCGATATGCGGCGGCAGCGGCAATTGACAGTATGCAAAATAGCTGGCGCTGGGTGCCGTTCCAGCCGGCGGTGGTGGAAGCGGCATGCAGTTGGCGCGGACCGGAGCGGGAGCGCCCAACCTGATGTTGTGCTCATGTCTCTTGCTTGCGGTCGGCGGACTTGCTCCTCCCGAGCCCGGGGCAGGCGCGACATATTCCGGCGGAGGCGAAGTCTGCTCGAACAGTTCGTAATATCCCGTCGAGGTACCGCTCGTCGTCGAATCCTGCACAATGATTGCAGCCGGCCTGTCGACCTCGGCGCATTCGCCCAAGGTAAGCTGGCGCGTCTGCGGCTGAGGGCCCGGTGAAACGCCTGGCTGGTACCCTGCCGTGGTCCAGATGAAAAGATTCACGGCGTTGTTGGCGCCGGTAAAATTGGTGACACAAACGCGAACCCGTAACGGGATCGCCTGTTCAAAGCTTGCGGCGTTGCGGAGCAGCATGACCAGCCTGCCGTCGCCCGGCGTCGACCAATAGGCCTGCTCCAGGGCTTTCGGATTTGGCGTATCGTCTGCCACGGCGTGCGACGCCCGAAGACAGGTTATTGCAAGCGCCAATGCCGCGGCAGCTATAACCGTATTTGTGACCCTGGCCATTCGTTCCCCCCTCCACACCGATCACCGGCGCTTTCAATTAAAATCCTCCACCTCGTGCTTCGAGTCAAAACGCGGCATCTAAGTTCACGCAATGCCCCGCTTCGAATCAGACGCGTCGTCCCCGCGAAAGCGGGGACCCATAACCACCGTCGGAGCAGTATTTGCACGGACCGTGATTATGGATTCCCGCTTTCGCGGGAATGACGACGGTGGTGGTTTTGCACGGCGGCTCCCTCTCTGCGTCAGACAGGTAAGCAATCCCGTTCTCGCGATGCGTTCCGCATCCGAGCTGTGCTCACGGCAAGCCACGAATCTTTTACCTCCAACGAAGAAGGGAGGCGGAGCGCCGACAAGCGCACCATCCATGGCCGCGCCACACTTTCAGACGTTGCCATCTGTCAGTGCGCGGGCGCGGCAGCGGCTCCAGCGGGAGCCGCTCGCCTCTCGGCGCTCCACCGCGGCGCTTGCCACGCAAATCAATGCCATGGCTCAGCTCAGGGCCGTGTTTCCTGCGACTTGCGCACGGCGGGCGTTACCCCGTCTGCGCTGTCCCAGTCCAGCGATGCACCTCGCGGGCCGGTCATAGTGCCGGCCGATCCGATGCCCGAGCCGCCCGGGAGCGGGTTACAAATCCGCCCGCGGGAACCGCACTCGCCCCATCGATCGGCTGTCACCGGTCGACGACCCTTCGATGGGCGAGCGGCGCTCTTCTATCACAAGCGGTGACTTCGTGTCAATGAAAAAATGACTACGACTCGCCGATCACGTCAGCACGCGATACAAACATCCAAACAATGGACCAAGGGTAAGAGCTGCGAGACGTTCGGCCCGTTCGGACCGAGGCTCGTCACCCAGGACGAGCTGAAGAATCCACAAAATCTAAAAATGAGAGGTTTTACCCGTCTCTTCTGCAGCAAGAAACTCCGTGCGGACTTGATCGGAGCATTCAAAGCCGTTTGATGCAACAACCTCGTTCAGGCGCGACTTCAGTTGATCCACATCTAGAAAGCCTTTGTAAATCTCCGCTTTGAAACTCCTTATCTCCCTCCTCCCATCACCTCCCGACCGGTATGAGATTGAAGGAAGTATCTGCGCTAGTCTTAAAACGTGAGCATCGGACTTCATTGTTTCGGACATCCAGCACTTAACTTCGTCCACGCCGGCCAAATCTTTCCAAACCCAAATTAAGAACATTGGAGATGTCGCGGCCAATAGACTGCCGTTGCTGGCGGCCTCCCGGATTCGATTTAACAGTGCCCGCTCCGCTTCTTCGATAGCTGTTTTGGAGACAAGCCGCTCGGATTCGTGTCGAGCTTGACCACCGTGTAAGCCGTGTTGCTGCGCAAGATGACCAATCACGCGCGCGCCCAGAGATAGACCGCTCGGATATGATGAAATTAGTTTAAGCCTATCTTCTCTGCTGTTCTGGGCAAGTGGCGTCAGTCCGAAGATCAAAATCGACTCCAATCTTTCCAAGTTATCCGTTACAAAAAGCTCCCAGACGATATCTTTTTTCGCGACGAGATCGTCACTGTTGTCTAAAACGGCTATTGCCGCTGCGTCCGAAAGCAACGGTTTCGAGAAGACGATTTCTAATATTTGATCTAGTAAAGAAGCAACTCTTGAAGCTCCCTGTCGTGACTCTTTGGCTGAAAGGCTTACGATCATATCCCGTAAGCGCACAGAAGGGTTGGGCGAGGTGAGCATACTTTCGATCTCGGCGCGCGATGCGCGATCAGGATCTCGTCCAAAGAGAAAATAGTTTCGATAATATTCACGAGTACACAATCGGCGATGTTCTCTTTTCTTAAGATAAGGCGCGCCATCCCATACATGCTCGTTCCAGCCACTAGCAAGTTTTGGAAAAAGGTGAGCGAGCGCTTTCTTAGCTGCTTTTGAATCATTGGCGTCTTTTGGGACAAAGCGAGCGGAGAAGGCCTTGTCATCTTCAAACGTGACTGATTCACCCCCCAGCTCTCCAATGTTATCAAAAACCATTTGATAGACGGATGGTTCGAAGTGCTGGAGAGTCGTGACGAGAATTAAATCGGTGATGTCTACGTCGCCCGCAACATTCGGCCAGATTACCTGCAACGTGTTACAAAACCGGTTCACGTGTCTGGGCGTTTTGAAGTACGGTGCGACAGCCTGTTGAAATGCGCTCTGCCATCGACTTTGATCTTGGACAACCGCACCACCGATAATTGCATCAACTCTCGTGACGAAAAGCTGCCTAATCTCTGGTTCCCAGGGCGGAGGCAGCTTTAATTGCACCTGTATAATCTTCTCCAGAAATTCCGCGCCTACTGGCTCTTCGCCTTTCTCAAGAGCGCTCGTTACCACCTGACGATCAAAAGACAGTAGATAGAAAATATTTGGGAGGTCTCCTAATGACTTGGCAAGTGAGAACATCGCTCTCATCTCAGACGGTAGCAGCCGGTCCAAGTCGTCCACTATGACGATGATGCGTTTCGCCGACTCACGAAGCGCATCTCCCAGCTCTCGTTTCGCAGATTCGAGGGTGACGGGGGACCCGACGAAACTTTTCGCAGTCTCGCCGAGTGCTCGACCCACACCTATTCCCGCCCCTGCTCCTACACCGTGGCCAGCTACAGCGCCAACACTCCCGCCCACTACCGCCCCCGCGTTCGGCAGATAGTCGACAATTCTTTTGACTGCCCTTGCAATCTTACCTTCGGGCGGATGGCCTATAATCGCACCCACTTGGGTAAAAAAAGCCCTGATGAGATTCTCTTGGCCGCTGAAATTCCATGGATTGAAGCGGATTAAATGGGTGCGCCGAGTATCAATAATCTCGTCCCATCTTTTCTCTACTGAGTCCCAATCCTGCTTTTCCAGCACACCTAGCTCTGTTGAAGTTTCGTGCGCTAGTTCCCGCAGCACGACCCGACGGTGCGTAAGCTCGATAGCGCTGGTTTTTCCGGACCCCCATTCGCCCTCGACGGAAATCACTAGTCCGTCATCAGGCGCCATTTCTGTGAGTGAAAGCGCTAGAGCGTCGGCAAAGCTCGAAAAACCAAGAACGTCTTCCGTCTCAGACTTGATCGGTCTGTCGCCCTGTAAGCGCGCGATTGCCGTAAGATTTGATGTATCAGGCATAGAGCCTCATTATGTCGCATATGGCGATCACGTCAGACTTGTAACCAGGAAATGCAATTTCAAGGTGAGAATGCTAGCACCAAACGCGCCGGTTTAAGGCCAACGGGTCTTGGGCGTCCCTAGTATTCCCGGCAAGCCCCTTTACCCTCCCCGCGCCTCCAGCACTGCCTGCGTCGAAATCCGCGACCAGGCGGAAACCTTGTCGCGGAAGGCGGTGTAGGAATCGTACGCCTTGCGCGCCTTGTCGGTCTTGCCGGCGAGGTCGCCGAGCACGTCGGCTGCCGTGGCGCGCGCCGCAGCGATCAGGTCCGGCGGAAAGGTGCGCAATTGCGCATTATCGCGCGTGGTCAGCGTCGCCAGCGCCTCGATGTTGAGCCGCTCCATTTCGGCGAGTGCGTAGGACGCTTCGGCGGCGCAGGCGTGCGTCACGATAGCCTTCAATTCGTCGTCGAGCGTGTCCCAGGCTTTCAGCGCAACGATGCACTCGCCGGTGCCGTTCGGCTTGTTGAAGCCGGGGCCATAGTAGAACGGCGCGAAACGATAGAGGCCGAGCGCGATGTCGGAGCCGGGGCCGACGAATTCGGCGCCGTCGATGACGCCCGATTGCAGCGCGACCAGGATTTCGCCGGGCGACGTGGTCTGCGCGACGGCGCCGAGCCGGCGATAGACTTCGCCGCCGAGGCCGAGCGAACGGATCTTCAGTCCCTTCACGTCGTCGCGGCTTTTGATTTCGCGGCGGAACCAGCCGCCCATGCACACGCCGGTATTGCCGCCCATGAATGGCTTGACGCCGAACGGCGCATAAAGCTCGTCCCACAGCGCCTGGCCGCCGCCGGCGTCGATCCAGGCGACATGCTCATTGGGCAACAGACCGAACGGCACGGTGGTGAAGAATGCCGCCGCCGGCTCCTTGCCCTGCCAGTAGAACGCCGCGGTGTGTCCCATCTCGGCGACGCCGGAGCCGACGGCGTCGAGCACTTCGAACGCCGGCACGACCTCACCGGCCGCCGACACGGTGATTTCGAGCCGACCGCCCGACAGCGCGGCGATGCGCGTAGCGATCCGCTCCGCCGACATGCCGGGGCCCGGCAGGCGCTTCGGCCACGACGTCACCATGCGCCAGCGGCGCTTGTCGGTCTGCGCCAGCGCCGGCGCCGCCAGCGCTCCGGCGAGGCTGAACGCTCCACCGCCGGCGAGACGGCGGCGCGTCATCTTCTTCATCGCACGTTCCCCGCTGCGAAAGCCTATTGAAGCAAGATTAGCCTAACGCGCCGCCGCGCGACGCCGCTCGACCGGATAAACCGCCGGCGGAATGGTTTGCGCCCAGACGCCCTCGATGTGCGCGATTTCGGCTTCGAGGATTTCCAGGAACAGCCGCGCCTGCGCCGAAAGCGTGCGCCGTGCCGGCGAGATCACGACGAATTCCGCGATCAAGGGCGGATCGCAGATCGGCGAGATCACCCGCCTCATATCGCGGCCGATATCGGCATAGCAGATCATTCCGGACAGGATCGCCACCCAGTCGGTCAGCCGCACGAATTGCATGGTGCTGATCATCGCATCCATTTCGATCACCGCTTCGACATCGATGCCGTGGGTCTCGAAATAGACTTCCATGTTGCGGCGGCGGACATTGCTGCGGCTTGGCAGCAGAAGCTTCAGCGGCCCGCAGTCCTTCAGGCGTACCGGCTCGAAGGGCTTGAGGCCGCGCGATGGGTTCGACACGAGCATTTCGCGGTCGCGCGCGATCAACCGCGTCTTGAGCCCGATGCGGCCTTCGGTCGCCGGCACGACGGCAAAATCGAGAGCGCCATCCTGCACCATGGCGGTCAGCGTCGGGCTATAGCCCTCGACAATGTGCATGCGGACGTCGGGATAGCGCCGCACGAACACGTCAAGCGCGGGCGCCAGCGCGGCGCGTGTCAGCGTCGGAATGAGACCGATGCGCAGGTCGCCGGAAACCCGCGAGCCGAACTCGCGCACATCCGCGTTGGCCTTCGCGATCTGGCCGATGGCCTCGATGCAGTGCTTGTAATAACGCTGCCCGGCCGGCGTCGGCGTGACGCCGGCCGATGAGCGCTCGAACAGCTTCACGCCGAGGCTGCGCTCCGCCGCGGCGACATGCTGGGAAACGCCCGATTGCGTCGCGTTCTCGCGCGCGGCGGCGCGGGTGAACGAGCCTTCCTCGCACACCGCGATGATGGCCCTGATCTGCCGAAGCGCGATTTCGCTCATTAGGAATCCTGATGGCTGATGCCACGATATATTAATTCGGCTGGGAAGGCCACGCTTGCTAGGATTCGCAATCGAGCGGCGCGGGGGCGCCACACCGGGGATACCATGAAGCTCGGCTTCTTCACGATGCCGATTCATCCGCAGAACAAGGACTGGCGGCAATCGCTGCGCGAGGATCGCGAGGCCTTCATCCTCGCCGACCGGCTCGGCTTCGTCGAAGGTTATGTCGGCGAGCACGCCACCGACCGCGCCGAGAACATCACCTCGTGCGCGATGTTCATTGCCAGCCTGATCGACGCCACGACGCGCATCAAGCTCGGCACCGGCACGGTCAACATGCCGAATACGCATCCGGTGGCGACGGCGTCGCAGATCGCGATGCTCGACCACATGCTCGACGGCCGCTTCATCTTCGGCATCAGCCCGGGCGGGCTGATGTCGGATGCCGAAGCGTTCGGCAATCTTGAGGCCGACCGCAACGCCATGTTCCTCGAAGCGATCAATGCGGTGCTGAAAATCTGGGAAGGCGAACCGCCGTACGACATCGAGGGTAAATACTGGACGATCAGGATCGAAAAGCAGGCGATGCTGCCGATCGGCCAAGGCTATCTGCCGAAACCGTTGCAGAAGCCACACCCGCCGATCGTCGTGACGGCGGTGGCGCCGTTCTCGAAGGGCGTGACCGAAGCCGCGGCACGCGGCTGGGATCCGATCTCGGCAAATTTTTTGATGCCGGCCTGGGTCAAAAGCCATTGGCCGAAATATGCCGAAGGCTGCGAGCGCGCCGGCCGCAAGGCCGATCCGGCGAACTGGCGCGTCGCCAAAAGCATTTTCGTCGCCGACGACGACAAGACCGCCAAGGCCTACGCCACCGACCCGAACGGTCCCTATCGCTACTATTACAGCCAGCTCTACGCCAAGCTGAAGACCGGCCGCCTCGACCTGTTCAAGACGCGGCGCGACCAGCCCGACGCGGAAGTCACGCTCGACGGCATCTGCGACGCGCTGATTATTTACGGCTCGCCCGACAAGGTCGCCGACGAAATCCTCAAATTCCGCGAAACAGTCGGCGACTTCGGCACCCTGCTTTATGCCGGCAAGGATTGGCGCGATCCGGCGCTGGCCAAACGCTCGATGACACTCCTCGCCGAAAAAGTGCTGCCGAAGGTCAATGCCGCCATCGGGACATGACTAAATCAGTGCAGGCTGGCTCCCATACCGCTCGTTCCCGCGGAAGCGGGGACCCAGGCTTTGCGGTCCCGCTGGATTCCCGCTTGCGCGGGAATGAGCGGAGGTAGGCGCCCGTGGCCCGGCCCCGCGTCTTCGTCACCCAGCCAATCGCCGAAAGCGCGCTTGCGCGGCTCCGCGCGGTGGCTGACGTCGAGGTCAATCCGGATTCAAGCTGCGTGCTCGACAAGGCGAAGCTGATCGAGGCGGTGCGGCGCTGCGACATCCTGATCTCGCTCCTTCACGACACCGTCGATGCCGAGGTTCTGGCCGCCAATCCGGAGCTGAAAGCCGTGTCGTCGATGAACATCACCCGAGACCGCATTGATCTCGACGAGGCGACCCGGCGCGGCATTCCGGTCACCAACATCCCGGCGATCGTGACCGATGCCACCGCCGACCTTGCTTTCGCCCTGCTGCTCGCGGTGGCGCGCAACATCGCGCTCGGCGACAGGCTGTTCCGCACCGGTGTCTATCCCGGCTCGCAGTCCAATTACCTGGCCGGTGCGGCGGTGAGCGGGCGGACGTTGGGTCTGGTCGGCTTCGGCCGCGTCGGACAGGCCACGGCGCGGCGCGCCCGCGGCTTCGACATGAAAATCCTTTACACCGATCCGCGGCGCCTGCCGCCGCAACTGGAACGTAATTTCGACGCGAGCTTCCGCGGTTTCGACGATCTGCTGCGCGAGGCCGATTTCGTATCGCTGCATCCGCAAATGACGGACCAGACCCGGCATTTGATGAGCGAGCGGCAATTCAGGCTGATGAAGCCGTCGGCTTTCGTCATCAACACCGCGCGCGGGCCGGTGATCGACGAGGCCGCTCTGGTGCGCGCGCTCAAGGACAAGACGATCGCGGGCGCCGGTCTCGATGTCTATGAGTACGAGCCGGACGTATCGCCCGAGCTTGTCGCCATGCCGAACGTGGTGCTGACCCCGCATCTCGGCAGCGCGGTGCTGTCGCTGCGCGAGGGCATGGCCAACGTGGTGGTGGACAACACCATCGCGCTGATCGAGGGCCGCGCGCCGGTGAGCTGTCTCAATCCGCAGGTGCTCAGGAAATTGTTCCTGTAAAAGACGCTGATTCAACAAAAATTCTTTTGAATCGGTCTGCTGGCATCGGCGGCGCGGCGCCTACATATCCCTCACCGGACCCTATCAGACAGGCGGAGGTGCATATGGCGCCAGCACGCGCGCGACCGGGCAATAGGACCATCCAACCACCAGAGAAGATTACGATATCGCTGACCATCAACGGCGCCAAAACTCAGCTTGCGATCGCGCCGTGGACGACCTTGCTGGACGCACTGCGCGACCATCTCGATCTGACCGGCACCAAGAAGGGCTGCGACCACGGCCAATGCGGCGCCTGCACGGTGCTGGTCGACGGACGGCGGATCAATTCGTGCCTGACCCTCGCGGTGATGAAGGACGGCGCCAAGGTCACCACCATCGAGGGGCTGGCGACCAACGGCACGCTGCATCCGCTGCAGCAGGCGTTCATCGAGCACGACGCGTTCCAGTGCGGATACTGCACGCCCGGACAGATTTGCTCGGCGGCCGGCCTGATCGCCGAGGGCAAGGCAAAAACCGCGGAAGAGATTCGCGAACTCATGAGCGGCAACATCTGCCGCTGCGGCGCCTATCCCAACATCGTCGCCGCGATCCAGCAGGCGATGGGGCAGTCATGATCAACTTTCAGTACGCGCGCGCCGCCGACGTCGCCGACGCGGTGCGCCAGATCGCCGCCGACCCGTCGGCAAAATTCATCGCCGGCGGCACCAACCTGATCGACCTGATGAAGGACGACGTCGAACGGCCGTCACGGCTGATCGATATCTCGCGCTTGCCGCTCAAATCGATCGAAGCCACGGCCGATGGCGGACTGCGGATAGGCGCGCTGGTACCGAATTCCGACCTTGCCTATCACCCGCTGATTGCAGAGCGCTACCCGATGCTTGCGAGCGCGATCCTTGCCGGCGCGTCGCAGCAGTTGCGCAACATGGCGTCGACCGGCGGCAATCTTCTGCAACGCACGCGCTGCTACTACTTCTACGACACGGCAACGCCTTGCAACAAACGCGAGCCCGGCTCCGGCTGCCCGGCGGTGAATGGCATCAACCGCATGCACGCGATCCTTGGCGCCAGCGATTCTTGCATTGCGACACATCCGTCCGACATGTGCGTCGCGCTTGCCGCGCTGGAGGCGACGGTTCATGTCACGGGGCCGCACGGCGAGCGCGCGATCGCGTTTGCCGACTTCCACCGGCTGCCCGGCGATACGCCGGAGCGCGACACCAACCTCGGCGCAGACGAAATCGTGACGGCCGCGGAGCTTCCGGCACAGGGCTTTGCCACGAATTACACCTATCTGAAAATCCGCGACCGGCTCTCCTATGCATTCGCGCTGGTATCGGTCGCGGCAGCGCTGGAGCTCGACGGCGAAACGATCGCGCAAGCGCGGCTGGCGCTCGGCGGCGTCGCACACAAGCCGTGGCGCGATCCGGAAGCGGAAGCGGCGCTCTGCGGAAAGGCGGCAAGCTCCGAGGTGTTTGCGCAAGCGGCGGATCTGTTGCTGCGTGACGCCAAGGGCTTCGCGCACAACGCGTTCAAGATCGAGCTGGCGCGCCGCGTCATTGTCCGCGCGCTGACGCAAGCGGCGCGCGGCACGCCGCAATCGCAATCCAGCAAGAAAATCCGGTGAACGCCATGGCTCTTTACACCGGCACGCCCACGTCCCGCGTCGACGGCCATGCCAAGGTCACCGGCGCGGCGAAATATGCCGCCGAATTCAAAGCGCCGGGCCTCGCTTATGCCGCCGTCGTGACCTCGACGATCGCGAAAGGCCGCATCGCCCGCATCGATGCGAGCGAAGCGCTGAAGGTCAAAGGCGTGCTCGACGTGCTCACGCATGACAATCGGCCCGCCATGGCGGCCAGGAGCGCCGCCTACAAGGACTTCGTCGCGCCGGAGAAAGGCGCGCCGTTCCGCCCGCTCTACGACGGCAAGATCGTGTTCAGTGGGCAACCGATCGCGCTGGTGATCGCCGAGGAATGGGAGATCGCGCAGTTTGCCGCCACGCTGGTGCACGTCGACTATGAGGAGAAACCGCACAGCACCGACCTTCACGCGCGGCGCGAAAAAACCTTTGTCGTCAAAACGCCCGAGAAAGCGCGCGGCAACGCCAAACGGGCGCTCGCGGCGGCCGCCGTGCGCCACGAAGCGGAATATTTCATTCCCATCGAGCACCACAACCCGATGGAATTGTTCGCCACGACCGCGGTCCGGGATGCCGACGGCAAGCTCACGGTCTATGACAAGACCCAGGGCGTGCAGAACGTGCAGCGCTATCTCTGCAGCGTGTTCAAGATGAAGCCGGACGACGTGCGCGTGATATCGCCTTATGTCGGCGGCGCGTTCGGCTCCGGCCTGCGGCCGCAATATCAGGTCGTGCTTGCGGTGCTTGGCGCGCGTGCGCTGCGACGCCCGGTGCGGCTCGTGCTGACGCGCCAGCAGCTCTACGCGCTCGGCTATCGGCCGGCAACGATCGAGCAGCTTGCGATCGGCGCCACGACGGACGGGGCGCTTGATGCCATCAGCCACGAGGCGATCGCAATCACCTCGCAATATGAAGACTTTTCCCGCAACGACACCGGCTGGTCCGGCCAGCTTTATAAGAGCAGAACCGCGAAATACTCGCACAAGCTGGTGCGGCTCGACCTGCCGACCGCAAGCGACATGCGCGCACCGGGGGCGGCCACCGGCGTCTATGCTCTCGAATGTGCCATGGACGAGCTTGCGGTTGCGCTCAACCTCGATCCGCTCGAACTGCGCCTGCGTTGCTATTCGGACCGCGACCAGCACAACGACATTCCCTATACTAGCAAGAAGCTTCGCGACTGCTACCGCGAAGCCGCGCAGGCGTTCGGCTGGAGCAAACGCAGCGCGGCGCCGCGCTCGATGCGCGACGGCAGCGAGCTCGTCGGCTGGGGCATGGCGACGGGCATCTGGGAAGCGCTGCAGATGGAGTCCGCCGTGCGCATCGTGCTGACGGCAAACGGCCACGCCGAGGTGGCATGCGCCTTCTCCGACATCGGTACCGGCACCTATACGATCATGGCGCAGGTGGCGGCGGACCAGCTTGGCCTGCCGCTCGACAATGTCACCGTGAAGCTCGGCGATTCGACGCTGCCCGATGCACCCGTCGAAGGCGGGTCATGGACGGCGGCGTCGGTGTCGCATGCGATCGTCAAGACGGCCGCAGAAGTGCGCAAAGAGCTGCTGCGCCTCGCCAAAAAAATTCCGAATTCGCCGCTCGTCAAATCAAAGCCGAAAAGCGTCAGCCTGGCGGATGGCAAGATCGTGGACGAGGAAAGCGGCCATGCCGTCTCGGTGGCAGATGCCATGCGCGGCGGCAAGGTGGTCGATCGTATCGAGCGGGAAACCACGCACACGTTCAAGGATTCGAACTCGCATGCGCGCAACACGCACTCTGCGATCTTCGCAGAAGTGAGAGTGGACGAGGCGCTCGGTGTCATCCGGGTCACCCGCGTCGTCAGCGCGGTCGCGGCCGGACGCATCCTCAATACCAAGACCGCGCGCAGCCAGATCATGGGCAGCGTGGTGTGGGGTATCGGCATGGCGCTGCACGAAGAGACGATGATCGATCACAATCTCGGCCGCATCATGAATGCGAATATTGCCGAATATCACGTGCCGGTGAATGCCGACGTGCACGATATCGACGTGATCTTCGTCGACGAGCCGGACGACATCGTCAATCCACTCGGCATCAAGGGCATCGGCGAGATCGGCATCGTCGGCACCGCCGCAGCCATCGCCAATGCGATCTATCACGCGACCGGAACGCGCGTGCGCGATCTGCCGATCACCCTGGATAAGTTACAGCGTTGATCCTTATTGAAACGCGGCGGGCAACGGCTCTAGCTCGCCAGCGGCGTCGGGTCGTTGGCGGGCGGGTCGATCTGGAACGTGCCTGCGGTGATGCAGGTCATCGAGAAACTGCCGGTCGTCGCTACCAGCGCCACCAGACTTTCCAGACCCATGGTCTTTTCCGCCGCCGCATAGGTCGCGTCGCTCAGGCCCCTGTTCGCCAGTATTTCGCTCGCGACGGTGAAACACATCTTCTCGCGCGCGTCCGGCAGGTTCGGCGTCTTGCGCGCATTGACCGCGTCGATGACCGACTGCTCAAGACCGACCTTGAGCGACGCCGCGACCTGCGCGTGCCACGGATAGCGCGCGTTCCAGAAACGGGCGACGGTGATGTTGACGATCTGCTGCTCGCGGCGCGACAGCGGCCCCGAGCCCATGGTGGCGCGCAAATTCTGCGCCGCCTCGAACAATTTCGGCAAGCGAATATAGGCATAGTACGGCCCGCCGACGGGACCGCCGGATTGCTTGGCGGCGTCGTAAACGCGCGCCTGCTCGGCGTTCATGTTGGCGCGGTCGATCAGCGGTATGCGAGCCATAAGTTTTCCTCCCTATTTGATCTCACCTAACCACTTTGCGCGGATTTTGGCGAGCGTGGTCCGCGGGTGCAAACGAAACGTCAACCCGCAGGTCAACCTGTCTCCCGCTGCCATACCACGATGACCCGCACCGTCTTGTCGGCGATGTTCGGATGCGGCATTGGCGGGCTTTCGATGTAGAGCCGGTCGCCCTCGAAGCGGATGTTGCGCACCTGCTCGCCGCCGACCCAGGCCTCGTTCCACGCCGCCTCGACCCTGGTAATGACTCGGCCGTTTTCGACCCGGTAGCGGCCGGTATAGGCGATCATCGAGGTCAGCGCTGCCGCCCGGTCCGCGTCGGTCTTCGGAACGGTCCTGCCCTCGCCTGTCATCAATGCCAGCCAGCGGCCGTGCGGCGTCGCGATCTGGATGCCCTTTGGATGCGCGCCGTAGACCGGCGTGCGCTCCTGCATCGCCTGGTCCTCATAATTCACGGAAACCAGCGCCCAGGTGCCGACGATCTGCCGCCGCAGTTCTGCATCGTCCATTGCCGTCACTCCGCCGTCCAGCCGCCGTCGAGCTTGAGCGCCGCGCCAGTCATCAGCGAAGAAGCGTCGGAGGCAAGGAAGACGATGGCGCCGGTGAGTTCTTCCAACTGGCCGAGGCGGCCGAGTTTTATCTTCGACAGCACTTCGTCACGAAACGCCTTGTTCTCGAAGAACGGCCTGGTCATCGGCGTTTCGAGGAAGGTCGGGCCAAGGCTGTTGACGCGGACGTTGTGCGGCGCAAGTTCGATCGCCATCGCCTTGGTGAAACCCTCCATGGCGTGCTTCGAGGCGCAGTAGACGGTGCGGCGCGCGGCGCCGACGTGGCCCATCTGCGACGACATGTTGATGATCGAGCCGGGAAGTTTTGCCTCGATCAACCGCCGCGCCACCGCTTGCGCCGTGAAAAACGCGGCGCGCACGTTGAGCGCGAAGATGGCGTCGAAATCCTCAATCTTGACGTCGGTGAGGAGCGCCGGGCGATTCATCCCGGCATTGTTCACGAGGACCTGAAACGGTGCGGCTGCAGCGATGGCGCGCTGCACGGCCTCGACGTCGATGACGTCAAGCACCAACGCCTCGGCCTTGTCGCCGCGCGCCCGGATCGCCGCGGCGGCCTCTTCGATTTCGGATTTGGTGCGCGCCGCGAGCGTGACATGGGCGCCGGCTTCCGCCAGCGCGGACGCCGCCGCAAGCCCGATGCCGCGCCCGCCGCCGGTGACCAGCGCGCGCCTGCCGTCGAGGCGGAAGGATGGAGTCTTGGCGAGGTCCACGGAAGGCACGATGCTGACCACTTGTTGCTCCCTCTCCCCATGTGCGGGGAGAGGGTTGGGGTGAGGGGGCGTCACCGCTGCGCTCAGAATCGCGGTGAGGCCCCCTCACCCGCCGCACTTCGCGCGTCGACCTCTCCCCGCGCAGCGGGGACAGGTGAATTCATCACTCCGCCGCCTCCGCATACGGTACGTTGCGGCCGCCGTAACGGCGCACCCGGACGTTGGCCTGTTCGGCGTGGGCGACAAAACCTTCGAGCATGCACAGCCGCGAGCACACTTCGCCGATCTCGGCGCTGGCCTGGTCGGTGTTGACCTTCTGGTAGGTGCATGTCTTGAGGAACTTGCCGACCCACAGCCCGCCGGTGTAGCGCGCCGCCTTCTTGGTCGGCAGCGTGTGATTGGTGCCGATCACCTTGTCGCCATAGGCGACATTGGTGCGCGGACCGAGGAACAGCGAGCCGTAGTTCTTCATGTTGGCGAGGAAATAATCCGGGTCGCGCGTCATCACCTGCACGTGCTCCGACGCGATGCGATCGGCCTCGCGCACCATCTCGGCTTCGTCGTCGCAGACGATGACTTCGCCGAGATCGGCCCATGCCTTGCCGGCGGTTTCCGCCGTCGGCAGGATCGCGAGCAGCCGTTCGATTTCCTTCATGGTGTCGCGTGCGAGTTTTTCCGAATTGGTGATCAGGATCGCCGGCGACGTCGGGCCATGCTCGGCCTGGCCGAGCAGATCGGTCGCGCACATTTCCCCGTCGACCGACTCATCGGCGATGACCAGCGTCTCGGTCGGCCCGGCGAGCAAATCGATACCGACACGACCGAACAGCTGGCGCTTGGCTTCGGCGACATAGGCATTGCCCGGACCGACGATCATATCGACCGGCGCGATGGTCTCGGTGCCGAGCGCCATGGCGGCGACCGCCTGTACCCCGCCAAGCACGAAAATCTCGTCGGCGCCGCCGAAATGCATCGCCGCGACGATCGCCGGATGCGGCCCGCCATGAAACGGCGGCGCGCAGGCGATGATGTGCTTCACGCCGGCGACGCGCGCGGTGACAATCGACATGTGCGCCGAGGCCACCATCGGATAGCGGCCGCCCGGCACGTAGCAGCCGATCGAGTTGACCGGAATGTGGGTGTGGCCGAGCACCACGCCGGGCAGCGTCTCGACCTCGAGATCGCGCATCGTCTCCTTCTGCTTCTGCGCGAAATTGCGCACCTGCGCTTGCGCGAACTTGATGTCGTCGAGATCGCGCTTGCGCATTTGCCCGATGGCCAGCTCGATTTCGTCGGGCTTAAGCTTGAACGAGGCCGGCGACCAGTTGTCGAATTTCTGCGACAGTTCGCGCACGGCGACGTCCTTGCGCGCATCGATATCGGCAAGAATGTGCTCGACGGTCTCGCGCACCTTGGCGTCGGCCGCCTTGATCGCGCTCGCGTCCATTCCGCGCTTGAGGTGCTTGGCCACGACGTTCCTCCTTACTCGGCGCCGTCATGGCCGGACTTGTTCCGGCCATCCACGACTTCACTTTTGTCGCAGTCTAAAGACGTAGACCCCCGGGACAAGCCCGGGGGTGACGGCTGAATTTGCTCCTGCGCTGCGGATTATTTGATCGCCTGCGGATTGATCGGCGAGCCGGTGCCGCCGGTGATAATCAGCGGCGGCCCGCAGAAGAAGAATTCGTAGATGCCGTCCTCGTCGCAGTCCTCCGCCAGTTCCTTGAGATAGAAGATCTCGCCCATGCAAAGTCCCATCGCCGGGATCACCACCCAGTGCCACGGCTGGTTGGCTTCGCTGGTTTCGTTCGGCCGCACCTCGACGCCCCAGGTGTCGGTGCAGATCGCGGCGATCTCCTTGTCCTGGCACCAGTAGCAGTTCTCGAATTTGACGCCCGGCGCGTCGCCGCCGGCATAGCCGCCCCACTCCTTTTCACTCATGCAGCGTTCCATCTGCCCGGTGCGGACAAGAACGAAGTCGCCGCGGCCGATGGAGACATTCTGCTCCTTGGCGCATTTATCGAGTTCGTCGTTGGAGATGCTTTCGCCGTCGGCCATCCATTTCACGCCGCGGAAGCGCGCGATGTCCAAGAGCACGCCGCGGCCGACCATCTTGTTCCTGGAATGCTCGATGCCGAGCACGTTGAGTCCCTTGGAATCGATCAACCTGGCGTCGTGGCCGTTATAGGCCTTGTCCTCGTAGAAGACGTGGCCGAGCGCGTCCCAGTGCGTGGCGCCCTGGACGCACAGCATCAGCGTATCGTCAGCATAGCGGATCTTGTTCCAGTCCTGCCGCTCGGCAACGGCGTCGGTACCGGTCGCCAGCATCTGATGGATCGGATTGAACCGGCCGCCGAACAGTCCGTTCTGCGGCCCGTTGGCGTCGAGCGGAATGCCCAGCGCGAACACCTTGCCGGTACGGATCAGGCTCGCCGCGTTGACGATGTCCTGCGGCTTCACCTGGTTGAGCGTTCCGATATGATCGTCCTTGCCCCAGCGGCCCCAGTTCTTGAGCTTTTGCGTCGCTTCGGCGATCGCTTTCTTGCCGACCTTGATGTCCATGGTCCCTACCCCTTCCCCTGGTGTGTGAACGATTTCCCGGGGCGGTCAGGGGGCCGCACGCGGGTGCGGCGGCAGTTTGGCGCGTAAGCGAAGGGCGTTGCAAGGTGCGGCGCGTTTACGCGGCCGACGGCATGCGGCGGGTTGCCGACGGCGCTGCGGGAGCGGCTAGCGCATCGTGGGCGCCGCCGGCGACGCGATTGCGGCCGGCGATTTTAGCCTGATACAGCGCATGGTCCGCCATCTCGACCAGCACGGTCGCACCGGGCATCGAGGCCGACGGCAACGTGCCTTCGCGCGACAGGGCCGCCGCCAATTCCGGCAGATCGGCGATGCTTCCCGCTCCGACGCTCACGGTAACGCACGAGGCGACGTCGGAGCGCTCGTGCAGGATATTCTGCGCCCGTATCGCCGCACAGATCACTTCGCCGAGCTTGCACGCGTCGGCGAGATCGACATGCGGCAACAGCACCGCGAACTCCTCGCCGCCATAACGCGCCGCCATTTCGCCGGCGCGCCGCGCCTTGCCGGCCAGCACCTGCCCCACCGCGCGAAGGCATTGATCGCCGGCGACGTGACCGTAGGCGTCGTTGTAGCGCTTGAAGAAGTCGACATCGATCATGAGCAGCGACAGCGCCGAGCCGTGCCGCATCATCCGCCGCCACTCCCGGCTCAACGCTTCGTCGAAGGCGCGGCGGTTGGCGATCCCGGTCAACGGATCGACCGTGCTCAACCGATGCAGTTCGGCGGCCTTGGCGCGATCGCCCTCGCGCAGGTGATGAAGCGCGACGTAAAGCCTGCCGCTCTGGATCAGCATGACGACCAGCACAAAACTCGCCGCCAGCAGTCCGTAGATGCGGCCGGCATAGAAGCCGAGGTCGTAGCGGCCGGCGTTGAACATCGCGCTCATGGCGATGTCGAACAGCCATGCGCACATCACCACGATCAGCCACAGGTCGAGCACCGAATAGGGCCGGCGGCGCCACAGCAGATAGAGCGCCAGCGCATTGAGCGCCCATACGCCCGATACCACGCCGATCATTGCCGGTGCATAATGGTTGCCGACCATGATCGGCGGCAGCACAAACTGGCCCAGGGTGGCAAGCAGCGTGGCGCCGCCGACCGCCGCGATGACAAATCCGGCGACCGCGATAATTAGGACGCCGCTCCGCCGTGGCGGCCCCTCTGCGAAATTTTGGCTCGCATAGGCAATGACAAAGAGCGGAAAACCGCCATGCCAGAACATGTACAGCCAGGCCGTGGTCTGTGGTCCCGCGCCGAGCAGTCCGTCCGGCGCGAACAGTCCGGGAAAGGTCAGCGCGTGCGCGGCCGAGATCAGTGCACTGAACAGGTAGCCGCCGGCGAGCAAGCCCAGCGCCGGCGAACGCGACAACTGGCATTGCCCGAGCAGGAAAATCGCGGTGATCAGGTCGTTGATGATGAGCGCCGACTGGTAGGTCGGGATGAACGCCGGCAGCGGCCCGAGCTGCTGCTTCGCAAACGGCGCCAGGACGAGAAATGCCAGCGACGAGGCGACGAGGATGGCGGTTGCGAGCCGGCATTCACCCGGCCGCGCAGGCAGGTTCCACAGGAAGACGGTGCGCTCGCCGATTGCAGTGTCCGTCATTCGGCCTCCGCGTCCGGACAACGGCATCGCCGCGAAACCGTTGCGCCGAACGCCCGTATTTTTGCTGACATCCTTGACGACTGCAAACAGCCATTGGCCCGCATTTGACGAAGATTCTACGGAATTTGCCTCCGGACATGATGACCGACGCATAGGCGAAGCGCGGCTTGCCGCGTCTCGGCCGGCCGTTACACTCCCGCCGAAGGACGACAATCGCGCCAAGCGGGGATGGAGCGTTCGATGAAACTTACGAGTTTTGCTGCCGCCGGCAGGAACCTGTTCGGCGCGGTGAGCGGCGACGGCGTCGTGACGCTGAACGACAGGATCGGCCAGCCCGATCTTCGCGCTGCATTGGCGGCGGGCGCGATGGATGCCATGCGCGCGGCTGCGAAAACGGCAAAGCCTGACCACAAACTCGCTGACGTCAAATTCCTGCCGGTCATTCCCGATCCGGGCAAGATCTTGTGCGCCGGCGTCAATTATCGGTCGCACGCCGCCGAAGTCGGACGCGAATTACCGAAGCAACCGAGCATGTTCGTGCGCTTTACCGACACGCTGGTCGGCCATGACGGCGAGATGATCCGCCCGAGCGTATCGGACAATTTCGATTTCGAGGGCGAGCTCACGGTCGTCATCGGCAAGGCGGGACGGCACATCAAGGCCGAGTGCGCGCTCGACCACGTCGCCGGCTACACCTGCTTTGTCGACGGCAGCGTGCGCGATTACCAGAAATTCTCCGTCACCTCCGGCAAGAACTTTCCGGGCACCGGCCCGCTCGGACCGTGGCTCGTCACCACCGACGAGATTCCCGATCCCGGCAAACTCACTTTGATGACGCGGCTCAACGGCGAGGAAGTACAGCACTCGCCGACCGGTCTCCTGATTTATTCGATCCCGCAGATCATCGCGTTCTGCTCCGACTTCACCGCACTGTCGCCAGGCGACATCATCGCCACCGGCACGCCGGAAGGCGTCGGCCACAGCCGCAAGCCGCCGCTGTGGATGAAGCCCGGCGACACGCTTGAAGTCGAGATTACCGGCATCGGCGTGTTGCGCGCGCACATCGTCGGCGAACGATGAAGAGCTGGCTTCCCGTCGTTACAAAACGGCTGTTATTGCGAAGATTGCTCACGCGGATTTCGACTGGATAATTATTTGGCTTGCATCGGCTTTAGCGGAACGATCGGGACAAAGAACGTGCTGCTGCGCCGTTGCAACCGAATTGAAAACGGAACCGGGTGCGCTAGCCAGGCAGTCCAAAGAGCTGAATTGCGTTGCGGAAACAGATCTTTTCGCGCTCCGCCGTCGAGAGCGGAATCGAATTCAGCACCTTGATGGTGTCGCGGATATAGCCCGGGCCTTTTTCCTTGTCGAACGGACAGTCGGACGCGAACAGCACGTGATCGGCGCCGAAGAAATCGAGGCCGCAGACGGTCGCCGAGCGAGCGCCTTCGACCGCGGTATCGCCGTAGAAATCCTTGAAGTAATCGAACGGCCGCTTCTTGAGCGACTTGCGCAGCGATTCATAATCTTCGTCCGACGTGCGAACGCCCATCTGATCGAATGAATGGCCGACTCGGCCTTCGAGATACGGAATGACGCCGCCGAGATGGTGCGCGATGACTTTCAGGTCGGGATGACGGTCCATGATCTTGGAGAAGACGAGACGGGCGAGGGTAACGCCGGTCTCGTAAGGCCAGCCCAGCACGCTGCAAATCTCGTACTTGGAATATGTCTCGGTCGGATAGTCCGGCATCTCGCGGGTGCGCGACGGATGCAGCAGGATCGGCTTGTCCGAGGCGGCGATGACGTCGAAGATCGGCAGGAACCGCGGCTCGTCGAGCGGCACGCCGTTGGCGTTGGTGGCAAGCTGCACGGCGTTGGCGCCGTTCTTCAACGCGCGCTCGGCCTCTTTCGCCGCCGCCTCCGGCGCGTTCATCGGCAACAGCGCGGACCAGCCGACGAAATGCTTGGGATGTTTGGCCGCGACCTCGGCAAGCCCGTCGTTGGCGATCACCGCCATCTCCGGCGATTTGTCCGGGCCCCACAGCCGCTCCATCGGCGGCAGGCCGTGCGACAGAACTTGCGAATAATTCTCGAACGATTCGACGATGCGCAGCCGGATATCGATATCCGACAGCGCCGGAATGCCGCGCACGCGTTTACCGAGGTCCTTCGAACCCGCCGGCGTCTCCAGCAGCGCGTCGTAATAGCGCTTGGGAAAAAAGTGATTGAAGGCATCGATGTAGCGCATGCGTTTACTCCAGTATCTTTGTCTTTTTATCCCCTCCCCCTTGTGGGGAGGGGCAGGGGTGGGGGTCGGGAGGCTTTGCGCCCACGTCGACGCTCGCGAAATACCTCACGACCCCCCTCCCCACCCTCCCCCACAAGGGGGGAGGGATTTGCTTTACCCCTGCATTAGCCACGCCGCGGTGGCGAAGGCATCGGCATCGCGGTCGAAATAGCCGATCACTTGCAGCCCGAGCGGCATGCCGTCGAGCTCGAACAGCGGCAGCGACAGCGCCGGCACGCCAAGGAGCGATGACGGCACGCCGAACTCCGGATTGCCGGTGGAGTTGAGGCCTTCAGGCGCGGCGCCCGGCGCAGCGAGGGTGATGCACGCATCGCACACAGCGGCAAGTCCGGCGTGGACAGCGCGGATGCGCGCGCGTTCCTTCAGATCGGCACGGTGCCGTTCGAGCGTCAGGTCTTCGTACTTGTCGACGCGTTCGCGGGTGATCGGACCCATCTTGTTGACGTCGCGGTCGCGCATCGAGCGAAAGAACCAGCGCCCTTCCCAACCGTTGATGCGGTGCGACAGTTCGGTGACGTTCGGCAATTCGGCTTCGAGCGCCGCGACCGTCTTGTCGTTGTGCCGGGTGCGGATATCGATGCCTGTCGATTTCAGCTTTGCGACGAGGTCGTGCAGGCGCTGTTTGGCGCCGGGTGCCGCGGCGCTGTCCCATCCGGCGGTTTCGAGCATCGCGAGCGAACGCGGCTTTTGCGCCGCCGGCGCTTTGTCCGGTCCTTGCATGCCGGGTGTGCCGGCATCGCCGCCGACCAGCGCGACAATCTCGTGTGCCACCTGCCAGACGTCTTCCAGAGCTGCACCGAGAATCCCGGTGCAGCTCTGGCTTTGGTAGTCGTGGCTGCCTTCGCGGTTGATGGCGTTGACGGTCGGCTTGAAGCCGACGACGCCGCAATAGCTCGCCGGCCGCACCGTGGAGCTGATCACCTGGGTGCCGAGGCCGGCACTGATGATTCCGCAGGCCGTTGCCGCGGCCGAGCCGCTCGATGAACCGCCCGGCGTGTGCGCGGTGTTCCACGGATTGCGCGTGCCGCGCGGCTGCGATGCGGCAAACTCAGTGGTCACTGTCTTGCCGACAATGACCGCGCCGGCGTCGCGCAGCGCGCGCACGCTCGCCGCATCCTTCTCCGAGCGCCAGCCGGCAAACAGCGGCGAGCCCATCTCGGTCGGCATGTCGACGGTCTCGATGATGTCCTTGATGCCGACCGGCATGCCGTCGATCGGCGACGCGGGCTTGCCGGCGCGCCAGCGCGCGGTGGAACGGTCCGCAGCGGCGCGCGCCTCGGACAGATTGGTGCAGACGAACGCGCCGATGCGCGGCTCCCATTGCTCGAGCAGCGCCAGCGACTGTTCGAGGAATTGCCGCGGCGTCTGCGCGCCGGATGCGAACACTTTCGCGGCCGCAAGATATGGCCGCATGACAGGCTTTTGCTCCGGCGCCGGCATGGTCGTGCTCCCCTCCTCTGTCATGCTCCGCGGAGGCGGAGCATCCGGTAAGCACCGCACGATGGAGTCTCGTTGCGAGTTTCTCGCGCGCTGTGATTACTGGATCGTCCGCCTTCGCGGACGATGACAGTTATGACTTCTTGCTCTCGTCGTAATAGTGAATCTCATAGAGCATGCAGCCGCGGTCCGACCTGAAAGGACCGTGCAGGACGCCCGGCGGACGGCAGGCATAGGTCGGCGCGTCGAACGGTTCGCCGCCCTTGCCCTGGTCGTCGTTGCCGACAACCAGATCGCCGGAGACGAGATAGACCTCTTCCCAATGATCGTGCACGAACGGCGCCGTGGTGTAGACGCCGGGCGCGAAGCGCAGAAGCCGCGTACGGCTGCCCATCTTCTTCGTCTCGTCGAGATCGCTCGCCAGGATCTTCTGCTGGATGCCGGACGGATAGCCGGGAGGCGTCACCCAGCCGTCGTTCATATCGACTTTGTGAAATTCGAGATGCGGTTTGTTCATCGGCATCGTGCTTGCTCCTGTCGAGTCATCCCAACACCGGCAAGGTGTGAATGAAATAGCGGTGTTGAATTTTGCGCCCGCGCACCGGATCGTCGAGCTCGAATTCGAAGGTCTCGGACGGCCGCACGCCGCCCTTGGCGGACAACGTGCCGCAAAACATCAAAGTGCCTTCGGCGAGGCCGGCTTTATCGTCGAATTTCTCGATCAGCTCCAGCGGATCGAGCATCGCGGTGACCGGGCCCTCCTGATACAGCGTGCGTTTGCCATTCTCGGCGATGTAAGCGCGCAGCATCAGCTTGTCCCAGTGCGGCGCGACCTCGACCATCGGCCAGAACTCCGCCGCGATCGGCTTGTCGCACATCTGCTTCGAGACGGTTACGCCGTATTTCTCGACCTCGCGATCGGTATGGTCGGAACCGGCACCAACCCACAGCCGCCCGCCGGTTTGCAACAGGACGAACTCTGCCTCGCCGCTCGACGCGTCGCCAACCGCCTCGATGCTGTCGGCGATCGTCAGCCGCACCGCCGAAGCGCGATAGAAAATCGGCGTCGTTGCCGGCGGCTTTACGCCGAGCGCCCCGAGTTCCTTGATGTGATGCTCCACGGCGGCGCGATCGCGCCCGGTCCAGCCGGCGACGACCAGGCGATCGACCGTGACGTTGCGGCGGGTCAACCCGGAATCTTCGTGAAGCAATAGCGGAAGAATACGCGCCGACACGAGAACTCCCGGGCTTTACCGACCGTTGCAATGAATTCGGACGCATTGTACAGGAGGGGCAAGCCTACGCAATCAAGCGACAGAGAAGCGCGCGAGGGGCTGCGGCCATGCATCGCCGCAGTGGGGCGCAGCCTCGCTGACCGCCTCAAAAGAGGATGCGCACCATGCACGAAGTCGACGGACAAGTTCACTGGCACGAGCCGGCGGGATTCAAGCGCGCCGGGTTCGGCAAATTCAACCGCCCGAAGACGCCCTACGACCTGTTCATGGAATCGGAAGAAATTCCGATCTACCGCGACATCGGCGTCAGCAAGGTGCAGAACCTGCCGTTGCAGCCGTGGAAGCGTACCGGCGGCCGCGGCAGCTACATCCAGCTTCACGGCACCGAAGGCAAATGGGGCTCCTACGTCGTCGAGGTGCCGGGCGCCGGCGCGCTCAATCCGGAAAAGCACATGTACGAGGAAGTTTATCTCGTCGTCGAAGGCCGCGGCTCGACCGAGGTCTGGCTCGAAGGCGACAACAAGCGGCATGTGTTCGAATGGCAGAAGGGCTCGCTGTTCTCGATTCCGGTCAACGCCATGCACCGCATCGTCAACGCCGGTTCGTCGCCGGCGCTTCTTCTCGGCGGCACCACGGCGCCCAATCTGATGAATCTCATCAACAATACCGACGCGATCTTCAACTGTCCGTATCAGTTCCGCGATCGTTTCTCGGGCGCCGACGACTTTTACAAGTACAAGGACGATATCGAGCCCGATCCGGTGCGCGGGCTGGCGATGCGGCGGACCAATTTCATTCCCGACATCGTCAATTGCGATCTGCCGCTGGACAACCGACGCTCGCCGGGCTGGCGCAGGGTCGAGCCGTTCATGACCGGCAACACGTTCTATCTGTGGATCGGCCAGCACGAGAACGGTCACTACTCCAAGGCGCACGCGCACACCTCCGCCGCGGTGCTGATCTGCATCAAGGGCAAGGGCTACACCTATACGTGGCCGGAACATCTCGGCCTGACGCCGTGGAAAGACGGCAAGTCTGACCAAATCAAGCGCGTCGACTACGAGCCGGTCGGCATGGTGTCGGCGGCCCCCGGCGGTGCGCGCTGGTATCACCAGCACTTCGGCGCGTCGAAGGAAGCATTCCGCCTCACCGCCTGGTTCGGACCGCACAATCCCGGACGCGAACCGGGCCCGCCCGGCGAGAAGCACACCGACTACACGGCGATGGATATTCCCGAAGGCGGCACCGCAATCCCCTATTACATGGAGGATCCGTTCCTGCGCCAGGAATATGCCGAGCGGATGAAGCGCGAAGGCGCAGCGAACCGCATGCGGCCGGAATATTACGAGCGCGATTACCGGGGCTTGTTGCCGAAGGAATGAGGGTGTTTCGCCTGGCCGTCGCGCTGTCATGCCCCGCGAAGGCGGGGCATCCAGTAATCACCGTCGTTGCGGTCAACGCGCTGCGTTACTCTCAGCGCCGGCGATTACTGGATCGTCCGCCTGCGCGGACGATGACAGGAACGAGCCTATGAACGACGACGAAGCCGGCGGGCGCGTTTTCTTTTCCTCGACCGGGCGCACGTTCGGCGAAGAAGACGAACTGTGCGTGCTCTCGGTCGGTGTCGATATCGGCTCCTCGACCTCGCATCTTGTGTTCTCGCGCATCATGCTGGAGCGGCTCGACAGCCGCTACGTCGTCACCGAGCGCGAAAGCTTCTATCAATCCGACATCCTGCTCACGCCCTATTCGGCCGATGGGGAGATCGACGCCGCGGCGCTCGGCGCCTTCATCGCGCGCCAGTACAAGGACGCCAAGATCGATCCCGACGAGATCGATACCGGCGCGCTGATCCTCACCGGGGTCGCGGTGCGCCGGCGCAATGCGCGGCGCATCGGCGAATTGTTCGCGGCGCAGACCGGCAAGATGGTCGCGGTCAGCGCCGGCGACAGCCTTGAAACGGTGATGGCGGCCTACGGCTCCGGCGCCGCGGCGCGCTCGATCCGCGCCGCGGCGCCGGTAATGAACGTGGACGTCGGCGGCGGCACGTCGAAGATCGCGGTATGCGCCGACGGCAAGGTGAGCGACGTCACCGCGGTCGACGTCGGCGCGCGTCTGGTCGTGATCGACGGCAACCGCCGCATAGTCCGACTCGAGGAAGCCGGCCGCCGCTTCGGCGCCGAGCTTGGGTTGAAACTCGAGCCCGGCGCGGTGCTCTCCGAACCGGACGCACAAAAACTTGCCGGGCGCATGGCCGACGCATTGTTCGAGGCGATGAATGGCGACGCGCCGCGCGCTGGCGGCTCAGGCTTGCTGCGGCTCGATCCGCTCGGCTTCCGCGGCGCCATAGCCGACGTGAGCTTCTCGGGCGGCGTGTCGGAATATATCTACGGCGGCGAAGCCAAGGCGTTCGGCGATATCGGTCCGCAACTCGCCGCCGCGTTGCGCACGCGGCTCAAGGACTGGGGCCCGCAACTGGTGCGGCCCGAGGCGCGCATCCGCGCCACCGTGATTGGCGCGTCGCAATACACCATGCAGGTCTCCGGCTCGACGATCTTCGTGGCGCCGATGGAAACGCTGCCGCTGCGCAATGTGCCGGTGATCGCGCCGGCGCTGGCGCTCGACGGCGAAGCGATCGATTCCGCGGCGATCGCATCCGCCATCAAGGCGGCCCTCAAGCGCCTCGATCTCGGCGACGGCCGAAGCCCGGTCGCCATTTTCATTCCGTGGCGCGGCTCGGCAACGTTCCGCCGGCTCGACGATTTCTGCAAAGGCGTCGCCGCGGGTCTCGACGCCGTGCTGGCCAAAGGGCATCCGATTGTGCTTGCCGGCGACGGCGACGTCGGCGGTCTGATCGGCATCCATTATTGCGAGGAAATGAAATTTCAGAATCCGATCGTTTCGATCGACGGTCTCGAGCTCAAGGAATTCGACTACATCGATATCGGGGCGATCCTCGATACTTCCGGCGCGGTGCCGGTAGTCATCAAGTCGCTGATCTTTCCGACCTCTGCCGGCGTCGGCAAGGATTGGGAAGCGGAACGCGCCCTGTCGAGCGCTTAGACGCCTCCGGGCTCGTCGCTCGCGCGGGCCCGAGTTCCGACTATTGTGCACTGCACACGAGCGCGCCACGCCTGCGGTATAAACAGGCAGTTACAGCACCGCAGCGTCGCAGGCGCCGTCGGAAATTTCGTCCAACTCACTCTAATTTCAGAAGAAATGAACACCGTCCGCGCTGGCATGTATCTTGAAATATGGATGGCAGAGGGGTTCGCGCGGTACCGGGCGCGACCATGAGTTTTTGGCCGGCGCGCGCCGCAGGAACGATCAAGGAGACAGACAATGGCCGACGGCGATTATGTGAAACCTGCCGACGTCGCGGTGACGATGATCGAGACCGGCAAACGCAAGCTCGCGCTCGCGCCGAAAGACCTTCTCATCCGCGGCATGCTGTCGGGCGCCATTCTCGGCGTGGCGACGAGTCTCGCTTTCACCGGCGCGGTGCAAACCAGCGTTCCCCTGGTCGGCGCGCTGATCTTCCCGGTCGGCTTGATCGCGATCGTGCTGCTCGGCCTCGAACTCGTCACCGGCAGCTTCGCGCTGGTTCCGCTGCCCTGGCTTGGCGGCGAGGCCAAGTTCTCGGCCGTGCTCATCAACTGGGGGTGGGTCTTCATCGGCAACCTGATCGGCAGCGTCGCCTACGGCGCGTTGCTCGCCATCGCGCTGACCAATTTCGGCACCGCGGCGCCCGCCGGTGTCGCTTTGCGCATCGTGCAGACCGCGGAGGCCAAGACCGTCGGCTACGCCGCCATCGGCACCGCCGGCATGATCACCTGCTTCGTCAAGGCGATGCTGTGCAACTGGCTCGTTTGTCTCGCCCTTGTGCTCGCCATGACCACGACCTCGACCATCGGCAAGATCGCCTGCGCGTGGATGCCGATCTTCATCTTCTTCGCGCAAGGCTTCGAGCATTCCGTCGTCAACATGTTCATCATCCCGACCGGCATGATGATGGGCGCGAAGGTCAGCGTCGCCGATTGGTGGGTGTGGAATCAGATCCCGGTGACCTTGGGCAATATCGTCGGCGGATTCGCCTTCACGGGCCTCGCGATCTACATGACCTACAAGCCGCAGCCGTCGCCCGCCAAGGTGATGGCGCCGACCCCGACTGGCGTGCCAGCCGAATAACTCCCTCCTTTCACTCTCCCGCATGCGGGGGAGGATCAGGATTGGGGTAAGCTGCGACATTCGGAGGTCGTGAACGGACGGAAGTCTCGATGCCGGGTGATTTCGAGCCAGAGCAGAAGCGCTATCTCGAAGGCTTCATGGTCGGATTGCAGATCGCGAAGTCAGCGCGAGCTGCGAACGGCAATGGCGTCCCCCCATCCTTACCTCCCCCGCAAGCGGGGGAGGGAAAGGGAGGGGGCGCCGCCGCTGCGGAGCCCAGCGGTCCCGATGCGGCGGCGCTGCGGGCGCAGGACCGCGTCATCACATCCGGCGGCAAACTGTCGGACCCGGAAAAGTTCAAGCGCGAACTCAATCCGCTCGACGGCTACGAGAAGCTGAAAGCGCAGGCCGCCAAGAACGAAGCGCCAAAGGCCGACGACAATTTCCGCTGGCGTTTTTTCGGCCTGTTCTATTCAGCGCCGACGCAGGCCTCCTATATGTGCCGTCTGCGAATTCCGAACGGCATCCTCACCCATTGGCAGTTTGCCGGTGTCGGCGATCTCGCCGAGCGCTATGCCGGCGGCTACGCCCACGTCACCACCCGCGCCAATTTGCAAATGCGCGAGGTCGAGCCGAAGAACGCGGTCGCCATGGTCGAGGGGATTCTCGATCTTGGCCTGTGTTCGCGCGGCTCCGGCGCCGACAATATCCGCAACGTCACCGGCACGCCGACCGCCGGCATCGATCCGCAGGAACTGCTCGACACGCGGCCCTACGCGCGCTCGTGGCATTTTCACATCCTCAACGACCGCTCGCTCTACGGCATCCCGCGCAAGTTCAATGTCGGCTTCGACGGCGGCGGCGTTATCCCGGTTCTGGAAGACACCAACGACATTGGCTTCCAGGCTGTCGAGGTGAAAGACGGGTTTGGCGCCGAAGCGGGAATCTGGTTTCGCCTCATGCTCGGCGGCATCACTGGGCACAAGGACTTCGCCCGCGATACCGGCGTCATCGTCAAGCCGGACGACGCGACGATGGTGGCGGATGCGGTGGTGCGCGTCTTCATCGACAACGGCGACCGCACCAACCGGGCGAAAGCGCGCCTCAAATACGTCCTCGACGCCTGGGGTTTCGAGAAGTTCATCGCCGCGATGGAAGAGAAGCTTGGCTATAAGCTCGTGCGCGTGCCGGCCGAGGCGGTCGCGCCACGCCCGCCGTTCGACCGGCTGGCGCATATCGGCGTGCACCGCCAGAAGCAGCAGGGCATGAACTGGATTGGCGTCGTGCTGCCGGTCGGGAAGATGACGGCGGATCAGATGCGCGGGATTGCCAAGGTCGCCCACGAGTACGGCGACGGTGAAATCCGGCTCACCGTCTGGCAGAATTTCTTGATCCCGGGCGTGCCGGACGCGCGCGTCGAAGCGGCGGAGGCCGCCATCGCAGCGCTCGGTCTTTCGGCCCAGGCGTCGTCGATCCGCGCCGGGCTGATCGCCTGCACCGGCAATGCCGGGTGCCGGCTCGCCATGTCCAATACCAAGCAGCATGCCGCGGACATCGCCGACTGGTGCGAATCCCGCGTCCAGGTCGACAGCCCGATCAACATCCATCTTACCGGCTGCCCCAATTCCTGCGCGCAGCATTACATCGGCGACATTGGCCTTCTCGGCGTGAAGATCCAGATCAACGAGGACGGCGATCAGGTCGAGGGCTATCACATCCATGTCGGCGGCGGCTTCGGCCCCGACGCCATGTGCGGCCGCGAGATTTTCCACGACGTCAAAGCCGAGGACGCGCCGAAAGCCGTCGAACGCGTGCTCAAGACCTATCTCGCCCATCGCGCCTCGACGCAGGAAAACTTCCTGGCCTTCACCCACCGCCACGACATCGATGCGCTGAAAGCGCTGTGCGCGCAGCAGGGCGTCGAGTGAACAAGGCTCGCTAGACGTCGGCAGTATCGGCTTGCCAACACCGCCGCGATGCAGGACGATTGCTTGCGCAACGCCCGCACCGGGACGCCTATGACGCTGCCGCGCCGGCAATTCCTTCGCCTTGCAGGTTTCGCCGCGGGGGCCACCGCCGTTCCGCGCGCCGCGCTCGCGCAAAGCTACCCTGCCCGGCCGGTGCGCTGGATCGTACCGTTCCCGGCCGGCGGCTCGACCGACATCGCATCCAGGATCATATGCGACTGGCTGTCGAAGCGGCTCGGCCAGCAATTCATCGTCGAGAACAAGCCCGGCGGCGGCACCAATATCGGCACCGAGGCCGTCGCCCATGCCGCACCCGACGGCTACACCTTGCTGCTTGCGCTCACCACCAACGTGATCAATCCGTCGCTGTACAAATCGCTGCCGTTCGACTTCCAGCGCGACATCGCGCTGGTGGCGGGCGTCGCCGAGCTGCCGCTGGTGTTCGATCTCAATCCCGCCGTGCCCGCCAGGACCGTCGCCGAGTTCATCGCTTACGCCAAGGCCAATCCCGGCAAGATCAACTTTGCTTCGTTCGGCGCCCGCACCATCAGCCATCTCGCCATCGAGCTGTTCAAGACCTCGGCCGGGATCGATGTGGTGCACGTGCCGTACCCCGGCGGAGCGCCGATGCTGACCGATATGATCAGCGGCCGCGTGCAGGCCGGCATCGATGCACTGCCCAATTCGCTGCCGCACATCAGGGACGGCAGCGTGCGCGCGCTTGCCGTCCTGTCATCCCATCGCGTCGCGGCCCTGCCGGACGTGCCGACCATGAGCGAGACAATCCCCGGATACGTCGTGCAGCCATGGACGGCGCTCGGCGTCCCCACGGGTACGCCGCAGGATATCGTCGAGACCCTCAACCGCGAGGTCAACACGGGGCTCAACGATCCCGCCGTCAAGGCCCGTCTTGCCGAAGTGGGCGGTTCGCCGCTGATCTACTCGATTGCGGAGATCCGCGCGCTGGCGGCGAACGATCTGCAAAAATGGGCGAAAGTGATAGCGATTGCGGGCATTCAGCCGGAATGACAAAAACGCGCTGCCTGCGCTAGAACCAGCCACTGGATCGGGAAGGATGTGATGCGCACGGGCGCCGAATATCTGCGTTCGCTCGATGACGGGCGGCGCGTCTTTATCGACGGCGAACGGGTCAAGGACGTGACCCGGCATCCGGCGTTCCGCCAGGCGGCGCGATCGGTCGCCGACCTGTTCGATATTGCCGCCGATCCGTCGCAGCGCGAGCGCATGACTTTCGTGTCGCCGAAGACCGGCGCACCGGTGTGGCGGGCCTGGCAAATTCCGAAAAGCCACGCCGACCTGCGCGCCCGCCGTCTGTTCTCGGAGACCTGGGCGGAAGCAACCTTCGGCCTCATGGGGCGATCGCCCGATCATGTCGCCGGCTTCTTCGCCGGTTACGCTGCGGTGCCGCAACTGTTCGCCGCCGCCGGCCGGAAATTCGCCGACAACGTCGTCGCGTTCTACGAATTCATGCGCGACAATCATATTTACGCCAGCTACGCGATCGTGCCGCCGCAGATCGACCGCTCGAAGCCGGCGCACAAGCAGAGCGACCCAACGCTCTATGCCGGCGTGGTCAAGGAACGCGACGACGGTATCGTCATCTCCGGCGCGCAACAGCTCGCGACCGGCGGCCCGATCTCCGACTATATCCATCTGAGCTGCATCCATCCGCTGCAGCCGGGCGACGAGAATTATGCCAATTGCCTTGCCGTTCCGGTCGCCGCCGAAGGATTGAAGCTTTACCCGCGCCGCTCGTTTGCACGCGCCGGCTCGGCGTTCGACTTTCCGCTGTCGAGCCGATTCGACGAGTCCGATGCCTACGTGATTTTCGACAACGTCTTCGTGCCGTGGGAACACGTGTTCATCTACCGCAACGTGGAACTGTCGCGCGATCAATGGTTCAAGACGCCGTCGCACAGCTACGGCAATCACCAGGCGCAGGTGCGCTACGTCACCAAGCTCCGCTTCATGACCGGCCTCGCGCAGCGAATGAACGAAATGACTGGCAATGCCGGCACGCCGCCGGTGCAGGTGCTGATGGGAGAGCTTGCGGCGCTGGCGACCGTCTACGAGTCGATGCTGCTGGCGCACGAGGTCGCGGCACCGGTCAGGGACGGCGTGCTCTGGCCGTCCGTCGCGACGCTCTATTCGGCGATGGCGCTGCAATCGGAGCTTAACGGGCGGATGCTGGAAACGATCCGGGAACTCGGCGGTTCTGCTTTCATCACCCTGCCATCGTCCGAAGCCGATTTCGGCAACCCCGAAATCGCCGCCGACCTCAAGCGCTACATGCGCTCGGCTTCGGCCGACGCAAAGTCCCGCGTCGCGCTGATGCGGATGCTGTGGGATTTCATCGGCTCGGAATTCGGCAGCCGCCACCAGCAATACGAAAAGTTCTACGGCGGCGCGTCCTTCATCGTGAAAACGAACGTGTACCGGAATTACGATTTCAAACGCGCCACCGCTCTGGTCGATCGCGCGCTCAGGCTGCCGCCGCTGGAGCAGGACTAACCCTTCTTCGGCGACCAGCGATAGGCTTTTGCGGTCGCGCCGCCCATCAGCATCGCCCGCTCGCCGTCGCTCAACCGGTCGGTCTTGAGGAACGGCTCCACGGCCTGCTCGTAGTTGACGACGGCGTAGGCCCGCGTCCAGTCCGTGCCCCACAGGCAGCGCTCGAAGCCCCAGGCATCGAACACCCGCGCCAGCGGGTCCCAGATGTCCGGGAACGGATACGGCTTCTTGGACAGCGTGCAGGCGCCGCTGACCTTGATCACGGCGTTCTTGCGCTTGGCAAGCTCCAGAACCTTCGGCAGGTCGGCCCACGGCTCATCCGGAGCCGGCGGCGTGCGCGGCTGCAGGATCGCCAGATGGTCGATGATAAAGCGCGTATCGGGGTGGCGATCGATCAATGTCGTGCCGGCATCCGCATTGCCCCAGCACAGGATGTTGACCGGAAGATCGTGCTTTGCGGCCGAGCGCGCGATCCGGTCGAGGCCCGGGTCCTTCGGGTCGCGATCGCGCCCCGGCTCCCTGGTCAACATGATGCGAATGCCGACCGCGCCCGGCGTCTGCTTCCACTCGGCGATAACGTCGTCGACCGCGGGATCGTCCGGATTGACCGGTTTCACGATCGCGAACCGGTCCGGATGCGCGCGCTGCACTTCGACGGCGTAGCTCGCGTCGTACTGATAGAGGGAAAAGGCGGAAATGAAGATCGCGCCGTCGACGCCAACCTTGTCCATGGCCGCGACCATCTCGTCGCCGGTTGCGTGCGGCGGCCAGTTCGGCACGTTGTGCCAGGGCCGCTTCGGGGTATTGGCCTCATAAGCATGGACTTGGGAATCGATGATCGTCATCGGGCAAGCTCCTCAATCGCCAACGTGGTCCGTTATCGCAAGGTATCCAACCTGAGAACGTATTAGCGCTTTCGGCCGCCGACGCGCCGCGCCAGATAGTCGAAGTTGATGACGAACTGCTCGGGCGCGGACATTTCGCCCTTGAGCCTGAAAATATCCTCGCGCGGGAATTCCGGCGCCGGCTTGCCGGCCGCTTCGACGGTCATCTGAATCATCGCGGCATTTTCCAGCATGATGGCGGAAACGACCGTCTCCTCGATGCTTTTTCCGGCAACCGCCGTGCCGTGATTCTTGAGGAACGCGGCGCGATGCGGCCCAAGCGCCTTGGCGACGCCGGCGCCCATGGCGGGGCTTCTGATCAGCGCGATGGTGTCGGTATAGACGCCGATATCCTCATAGAACAGCGCGCCCGGCTGGCTATAGGCCTTGACCGGAAAGCCGCTCGACGACAGCGCGACCGAATACGGCGGATGGGCGTGGATGACGCAATTGATGTCGCTGCGCGCTCTGAGGATTTCCGAGTGGATGTAGACTTCGCTGTGCCGCCGCGCCTTGCCGGCGACGACATTGCCGTCGAGATCGATGGTCAGGATATTCGCCATCGTGATCTCGTCGAGGCCGACGCTGTGCGGCTTCATGTAGAACAGCTTCGGATTTTCCGGCAGCCGCACCGAAATATGGCCGCGGGTGAAGTCGCCCTGCCCTGCGGCGGCCAGCACCTTTCCCGCCACGATCAATTTCTGCTTGAGGTCGCGGCCTTGCTTCGTCTCCCGAACTTTCATTGTCGCCATCAGATTTTTTCTCCAACGCGGCGTGCACCGCGCACGCCTTGCGCCAGCGAACGGACAAGATCGCTCACTGCCGTGACGGTTGTCGGCGTGGGCCTGGCATCGGCGTCCAGGCTGCTGCGGATCGCCTCGACCAGCGCCGAACCGACCACAACGCCATCGGCACCCGCGGCGATGGCGCGGGCCTGCTCGCCGGTGCGCACGCCGAAGCCGACGCAGACCGGCAGCGTGGTGTGGCGCTTGATACGCGCGACCGCACCGGACACTTTGCCAGGATCGGGAGCGGCGGCGCCGGTAATGCCGGTGATCGACACGTAATAGACAAAGCCCGAGGTATTCGCGAGCACGGCCGGCAGCCGCCTGTCGTCGGTGGTCGGCGTCGCAAGACGGATGAAGTTGAGCCCCGCCTTCAGCGCCGGCAGGCACAATTCGGAGTCTTCCTCCGGCGGCAGATCGACAACGATAAGGCCGTCGACGCCGGCACTCCCGGCATCGGCGAGAAATTTTTCGACGCCGTAGATGTAGATCGGATTGTAGTAGCCCATCAGCACGAGCGGCGTCGCGTCGTCGCCGGCGCGAAATTCGCGCACCGCTGCCAGCGTCTTCTTCATGGTCTGCCCGGCCTTGAGCGCGCGCAGTCCGGCGGCCTGGATCGCCGGCCCGTCGGCCATCGGATCGGTGAACGGCATGCCAAGCTCGACGATGTCGGCGCCGGCCTTCGGCAGCGCCTTGAGGATCGCGAGTGCGCAGGCGTAATCGGGATCGCCCGCCATGGTGAACGTCACCAGCGCGGCGCGGCCTTCTCGCTGGAGCGCCGCGAAGCGCCGGTCCATCCGCGCCGTCATCGCGCCTTGCTTTCCAGATATCGCGCGACGGAATCGAGATCCTTGTCGCCACGCCCAGAGATATTGACCACCATCAGGTGGTCCTTCGGCTTTTTGGGCGCGAGATCGTTGATGCGGGCCAGCGCGTGCGCCGGCTCCAGTGCCGGGATGATGCCTTCAAGCCGGCTGCATAATTGCAGCGCCGCCACCGCCTCGTCGTCGGTCGCCGACAGGAATTTCACCCGGCCCATGTCGTTGAGCCAGGCGTGTTCCGGTCCGATGCCGGGGTAATCGAGGCCGGCGGAGATCGAGTGCGCTTCCTCGATCTGCCCGTCCGCGTCCATCAGGAGATAGGTTCGGTTGCCGTGCAGCACGCCCGGCTTGCCGCCGGCGATGGAAGCGGCGTGCTGCTTGTCGAGGCCGTGACCGGCGGCCTCGACGCCGTAGATCTCGACGTCCGGATCGTCGAGGAACGGATGAAACAGCCCCATGGCATTGGAGCCGCCGCCGATGCAAGCGACAAGCGAATCCGGCAGCCGGCCCTCGGCCGCCACCATCTGCTCGCGTGTTTCGCGTCCGATTACGCACTGGAAGTCGCGCACCATCGCCGGATAGGGATGCGGGCCGGCGACCGTGCCGATGCAATAGAAGGTATCGGCGACATTGGTGACCCAGTCGCGCAACGCCTCGTTCATGGCGTCCTTCAGCGTCTTCGACCCGGACACAACGGGCCTCACTTCAGCGCCGAGCATCTTCATGCGGAATACGTTCGGCTTCTGCCGCTCGACGTCGACCGAACCCATATAGACGATGCATTCGAGGCCGAAGCGCGCGCACAAGGTCGCGGTGGCCACGCCGTGCATGCCGGCGCCGGTCTCGGCGATGATGCGCTTCTTGCCCATGCGCCGCGCCAGCATGATCTGGCCAAGCACGTTGTTCACCTTGTGCGCGCCGGTGTGATTGAGCTCCTCGCGCTTGAAATAGATCTTGGCGCCGCCGAGATGCGCGCTCAGCCGTTCGGCGAAATAAAGCGGCGACGGGCGGCCGACGTAATGGGTCAGGTAGCCGTCCATCTCTTTCTGGAATGCCGGGTCGGCTTTGGCCTGCGCGTAGGCTTTCTCGAGTTCGAGGATCAGCGGCATCAGCGTCTCGGCGACGAAGCGGCCGCCGTAAATGCCGAAATGCCCGTGCTCGTCGGGCCCCGACCGAAATGAATTGGGCCGCTGGATGGTCATGCGGGACTCGCAGCTTTCGCCTGGCTGAGCTGCGCCGCCGCTTTACGGGCAGCATGGATAAAGGCGCGAATCTTGTCCGGGTCCTTCACGCCAGGCGCACTTTCGACGCCCGACGACACATCGACACCGGGCGCACGCGTGATCCGCAATGCTTCGGCGACGTTGCCGGCATCGAGGCCACCTGACAGCATGAAGGGCCGTTTCAGATCGAGATTTTCCAGGAGACGCCAGTCGAAGCTTTTGCCGAGGCCCCCCGGCCGGGTCGCTTCGCGCGGCGCACGCGCGTCGAACAGCAAACGGTCGGCAACTGGAGCGTAGCGAGCGATGCGATCGAGATCGCCCTTGCCCGCGATCGGCAATGCCTTCATCACCGGCAGGCCGAATGTGAGCCGCAGAGCGTCCACGCGATCGGCGGACTCCACGCCATGCAGTTGCAGCACGTCCGGCTTCAGCGTTCGGACCACGGTCTCAATGTATTCCTCGTCGGCATCGACCGTGAGCGCGACCTTTTGCGCGCGGCCGTTGACACGCGCGCCGAGGAGCCGCGCCGCTTCGAAAGCCAGATGCCGCGGCGACGGCGGGAAGAACACGAAGCCGACCATGTCGGCGCCCGCATCGAGCGCGACGTCGAGGGCCTCCGGAGTCGAAAGGCCGCAGATTTTGACCGTCAATGACATCTACTATTGTCCGTAGCAGGCGCCGTTCTACATCGCTGCACGGGTTTTGTCTTGCGCGAGAGACCGTGGTTCCTACCGGACGGGAGGCTGCAATCTGAGCCGTTCGGGTGGACTCACAGCGCCCGGAGCCGGCGGCGGCATGCGCGAGCCGGTCTTGAGCTGATGGATCTCCGCATGCAGCGCGGTCACTTCGCCCTGGAGCCGCCGGGCCGCCCGCCGGCCGCCGCCGTGGCGCAGCCAGGACGCCGCGCCGCCGATCAGCACGCCGAGGATCAGCAGCACGAAGACCAGCGCGAACAGCGGCAGCGTCACCGACGCGGCAGGCGCACTGGCATTGAACGGGTCAAGCGATACCGTCACCAGATGACGGTTGGCGACGGCGAAGGCCGTGATGACGATCGCAAACGGTACGAGGATGATCGCTGCGACGATCTTGCGGAGCAGTGTTGCGCGCTCGGCCAAATTACGGAGTCACGGCGTGCTCGAGCGATTGAGCCGCTCGCGCATTTCCTTGCCGGTCTTGAAGAACGGCACGCACTTCTGATCGACGGCGACATGGGCGCCGGTGCGCGGATTACGGCCGGTGCGCGCCGGACGCTGCTTCACCGAGAACGCGCCGAAGCCGCGCAGCTCGACGCGGTCGCCGCGCGCCATGGCCGCCACGATCTCGTTGAGGACCGCGTTGACGATGTTCTCGACGTCGCGCTGGTACAGATGCGGATTTTGCGTCGAGATATGTTGCACGAGTTCAGACTTGATCATGACTCACCCGCCAACGCTGCTTCCCGTCAATTTGCGCTTGCAGGGTGCCAAAGCGCCAAAAGACCGTCAAGGTTGATCCCGTCCATCGCCGCGACCGTATCCAGGTCTCCGAACTCGCGCGCCAGGCCGCTCAATCCGATGGCGTCCAGCCCAACTGCCACCGCGGCATGCAGGAACGAGAGGCTGTTATGACTACCCAAGTCGTAGTCGCGAACCGGAAGCTTGATATCGACGCTCTTCTCTGTGCCGAGCCACGTCAGCGCCGCCCGCTCATCGCCAATCTCGTCGACGAGCTTGTTGGCGATCCCCTGATGGCCGGTAAAGACGCGGCCGTCGTCGACGGCGGCGAGCTGATCGTCGGTGAAATGGCGGCGGTCCTGTACCAAACCTTTGAACCAGCCGTAGGAGTCCTGGATGATCGAATTGATCGCGGCGCGGGCTTCCGGGCTGGTCGGCTCGTAACCGTCCGGCGCCGCCTTGAGCGGGGTCGATTTGATCGATTCCACCTTGACGCCGATCTTGTCGAGCAGGTCGGCCACGTTGGGAAACTGGAACAGCACGCCGATCGAGCCGACCAGCGACGTCTGCTGCGCGATGATGTGATCCCCGGCGAGCGCCGCAATATAGCCGCCCGAAGCCGCCAGGCCGTCGACGACGACGACGAGCGGCTTCTTATCGCGCAATTGGGACAGCGAGTTGAACAGTTGCTCTGATCCCGCAGTGGTGCCGCCCGGCGAGTCGACATGGACGATGACGGCCCGCGCCACCGTCGATTTGGCGAGCCGGTCGAGCGCCTGGACCCGGTCGCGATCATCGCGGATCAGGCCGTCGATCTTGATCCGCGCAATGTAGGGACGCACGCCGCCCAGTCCGATGTGATTGCGGCCGCGCACGGCGACGGCGGCAACAGCGAGAACGATCAGGCCGATGGCCACGACGCGCCAGAAGGTGAGCTTGCGCCGCATCCGGCGGCGATCGACGATCAGGTCGGCATCAAGCGACATAGTGTGGGTTCCTTTGCTGGTCCCGCCCCGCTCTCGTCATTCCGCAACGCCGCGAAGCGGCGAGCCGGGAATGACCGCCCGACATCACTCCTCCTCCGCCACGTCTTCCTTCTCGCCTTCCTCGCCCTTGCGCTTGAGCGCGGTGCCCAAAATATCGCCGAGCGTCGCGCCTGAATCGGAGGAGCCGTATTGCGCGATTGCCTCCTTCTCCTCGGCGACTTCCAGCGCCTTGATCGAGACCGTGACCTTGTGGGCGCGGCGATCGAACTGGATGACGCGGGCGTCGACCTTCTGCCCGGCCGCGAAGCGGTCGGGGCGCTGCTCGGAACGGTCGCGTGCCAATTCCGAACGCTTGATGAAGGACGAGAAATCGGTTCCGACGATCTTCACGTCGATGCCCCCTTCCTTCACGTCCATCACCTCGCAGGTCACGACAGCGCCCTTCTTGAGTTCGCCAGCCGCACCGGCCTCCGCAGGTGCGCCCGGTGCCGCCGCGGTGCCGCCGGTCAGCTGCTTGATGCCGAGCGAGATGCGCTCTTTCTCGATGTCGACGTCGAGCACCTGCGCATTGACCTTATCGCCCTTCTTGTACTCCTCGATGACCTGCTCGCCCGGCCGTTTCCAGTCGAGATCGGACAGGTGCACCATGCCGTCAACGTCGCCATCGAGACCGAGGAACAAGCCGAATTCAGTCTTGTTCTTGACCTCGCCTTCGACCACCGAGCCCGCCGGATATTTCTCCAGGAAGACTTCCCACGGATTGCGCATGGTCTGCTTCAGACCGAGCGAAATGCGGCGCTTGACCGGATCGACCTCGAGCACCTGCACCTCGACCTCCTGCGATGTCGAGACGATCTTGCCGGGATGCACGTTCTTCTTGGTCCACGACATTTCGGAGACATGGATCAGGCCTTCGATGCCGGGCTCGAGTTCGACGAAGGCGCCGTAGTCGGTAATGTTGGTGACGCGGCCCTTGAACCGGGCGCCGACCGGATATTTGGCCTCGATGCCCTGCCACGGGTCGTCGAGCAACTGCTTCATGCCGAGCGAGATGCGGTGGGTCTCGTGATTGATCTTGATGATCTTGACCTTCACCTGCTGACCGATATTGAGCACCTCGGACGGATGATTGACGCGACGCCAGGCGATGTCGGTAACGTGCAACAGACCGTCGATGCCGCCGAGGTCGACGAACGCGCCGTAGTCGGTGATGTTCTTGACGACCCCGTCGATGACCTGCCCCTCTTCGAGGTTCTGCACCAGTTCCTGACGCTGCTCGGCGCGCGTCTCTTCCAGAACCGTGCGGCGCGACACGACGATATTGCCGCGGCGGCGATCCATCTTGAGGATCTGGAACTGCTGAGTCTGGTTCATCAGCGGCGACACGTCGCGGATCGGACGGATATCGACCTGAGAGCGCGGCAGGAAGGCCACGGCGCCGTCGAGATCGACCGTGAAACCGCCTTTGACCTGATTGAAGATCTGGCCCTGGACCTTTTCGTTGTTCTGGAACGCTTTCTCGAGCTTGCCCCAGCTTTCTTCGCGGCGCGCCTTGTCGCGCGACAGCACCGCTTCACCGAGCGCGTTCTCGACGCGCTCAAGGTAAACCTCGACGGTGTCGCCGATCTTGATCTCGGAGTTGCGGCCAGGACCCGCGAATTCCTTGAGCGCGACGCGGCCTTCGGTCTTCAGACCGACGTCAATGACGGCGAGATCTTTCTCGATCCCGACAACCGTGCCTTTGACGACTGAACCTTCCTGCAGATGACCGTCGCTGAACGACTCTTCGATCAGTGCGGCGAAATCCTCGCGCGTCGGCGCGGCGGCAGCAGCTTGAGCCATAAACACTCCCGACCCCCAGAATGATGATGGTCCCGAACGAGCGGCAGCCGCCGGCAGCGCCGGCGGTTGGGGTTTTAAGCCAAGCGATCGGGACGAAGCTTTATCCAGGACTCGCAAGCGAAGCGGCGAACGGGCTGAACCTCCAATGACGAAAGCGCACTAACTGCGCTTTCGGCCCGTTCGAACGGCCTCGACGATGGCAACGGCGGCCCGGAACGCCGCGTCTATACCCAAATGGGTGGTGTCGAGCAAGTGCGCATCGGGCGCAGCCTTCAAGGGGGCGGCGGTACGCCTGGAATCGCGTTCGTCGCGCCGTAGGAGGTCGGCCAAAACCTCCTTCTCGTCCGCCTCTTCGCCGCGGGCGCGCAATTCAAGGGTGCGCCGCCTGGCACGCTCGTCAGGCGTCGCGACGACGAACAATTTCACATCAGCGCCGGGCGCGATGACGGTACCGATATCGCGGCCATCGAGCACCGCGCCGGGCGGTTTGGTGGCGAATTGACGCTGAAAGCTCATCAACGCCTGCCGCACCTGCGGGATAGCCGCCACCACCGAGGCGGCTTCGGTGATGATTTGCAATTTCAGCGCATTGTCTTTGAATTTCGTCGGATCGAGCGAAATCGCGGCCTCGATCGCGCGGGCGGTGTCGTCCGGCGAATGCCCGGCGTCGAGCACCGCCTTGGCCACGGCACGGTACAGCAGTCCGGTATCGAGGTGATGCAATCCGTAAACCTGCGCCAGATGGCGCGCGATGGTACCCTTGCCCGAGGCGGCCGGGCCGTCGATGGCGATGATCATGACAAGTCCGCGCCTACCGATCGCATCAGTTCGACGAATCCGGGGAAGCTTGTCGCAATGAACGTGCCGTCGTCGATCTGCACAGGCCGATCGCTGGCAATGCCGAGAACAACCGCAGCCATGGCGATGCGGTGATCCATGTGGGTCGTCACCATGCCGCCGCCGGCGGCGCGGCCCTTGCCATGAACGACGAGATCGTCGCCTTGAATCTCCGCTGAAACGCCGTTGGCGCGAAGCAGATCGGCAGTGGCCGCAAGCCGGTCGGATTCCTTGACCCGCAGTTCCTTGAGCCCGCGCATGACTGTCGTGCCTTCAGCAAAGGCCGCGGCGACGGCGAGGACAGGATATTCGTCGATCATGGATGGCGCGCGTTCGGCGGGAACCTCGACGCCGCGAAGGGCGCCCGGCCGCACGCGCAAGTCCGCGACGTCCTCGCCACCCTCCTTGCGCATCTCCAATTGCTCGACCAACGCTCCCATCTCGCCGAGCGTGGTGAGCAAACCGGTGCGCAGCGGATTCATCATGACGCCGCCGATGATCAGGTCCGAGCCGGGCGTGAGTAGCGCGGCAATCAGCGGAAATGCCGCCGACGACGGATCGGCCGGAACGACGATAGGCGCCGGCACAAGTTCCGGCTGGCCGGTCAGCGTGATGCGGCGGCCCGCGCCGTGCGGCTCGTCGGGCTCGACCCTCACGTCGGCGCCGAAATGGCTCAGCATCTTTTCGGTGTGATCGCGCGTCGCTTCGGCTTCGATGACGACGGTTTCGCCCGGCGCCGAAAGACCCGCCAGCAAAGCTGCGGATTTGAGCTGGGCCGATGGCACCGGCGGCCGGAATATGATCGGCATCGGGTCACGCGCCCCGGCAAGCGTCAGCGGCAGGCGGCCGTCCGTCGAATTGACCGTGCGCGCGCCCATGCGCTCGAGCGGCTCGAGCACGCGGCGCATTGGCCGCTTGCGCAGCGAAGCGTCGCCGTCGAATGTCGCCGTCACCGGGCAACCGGCAACCGCGCCGAGCATCAGCCTGCAGCCGGTTCCCGAATTGCCGAAGTCGAGCGCGGCTTTCGGCTCGGCAAAGCCGCAGACGCCGACGCCGCGTACCAGCCATTTCCCGCCGCCCTGCCGGTCGAGGCTCGCGCCAAGCATCCGCAGCGTCTGCGCCGTGTTAAGGACATCCTGGCCTTCGAGCAGACCGCTGATCCGGGTCTCGCCGACGGCCAGTGATCCGAGAATGAGCGCCCGTATTGAGATCGACTTGTCTCCCGGCACGCGGATATGCCCCTTTAGGGGGCCATTGCGGCGGGCGGTCAGTGGAATGGGGCGATCGGTCATCGGCAGGTCGATCCAGCACTCGTCCTCTAGCACGGGCGGCCACTGTGCGTCATTTCGCGGTTTTAGGCGACGAAATCGGAGGAAATCGACGACAATGCGCTATTGACAGGCGCGGCATGACTAGCCAAGTGAAGCTCCCAAATCGTGCAAGGATCCGGACGTGGCCAAACCCGAGCTCGGCACCAAGCGGCTCTGCGCCAGTTGCAGCGCCAAGTTTTATGACCTCAACAAAGACCCGATTGTCTGCCCGAAGTGCAGCACGGTTTATGTGATCGCACCGGTCGTGACGCGCGGGCGCCCGGATGCGGCCGCAGCCGCCGCGGCGGCGGCCGCAGCGGCGCGCGCTGCCCCGGCGGAGGAAGTTGCCGTGCCGGAACCGCAGGAGGCCGAGTTCGTGTCGCTCGAAGAGGCCGACGCCGAGGCTTCCGGAGCGAAAAAGCCTGCCGATGGCGCGGAGCCGGCGGCCGGCGAAGAGGAAGTCGAGATCGACGAGCCGCTCGACGATGCCGCCTTCATCGAGGAGCAGGAAGAAGAAGATGCCGATGTCACCGATATCATCGGCGGCGATATCGAGAACGAGGAGGAAGGCTGATCAGGAACTCAGTAATCAGTGATCGGTCATCGGATTCGCCGCATTGCCCGATCGTTCAATTCTGATTACTGGTTACTCACTCCCGATTGGGGCCATAGCTCAGCTGGGAGAGCGCCTGCATGGCATGCAGGAGGTCGGCGGTTCGATCCCGCCTGGCTCCACCAACCTTCCGGTCAAATGCCGCTCTGGCTGGCATATCCACTTGGCCCCCCCCAAACAATATTCGGTATGCTTCGGCATCGTCGCGCGGACCAAATACCCGGCTGGCGGCGGAGATTTTGTGCAGCCGCAACACACGGCATGTTGTGCTATTCTGTCCGGGGGTTAGGCAGGGAGTGGGGAATGCGCAAATTATGGATATGCGCGTCGGCGGCCGCTGGCTTCGCCATCGCGCTCGCTGGCGCAGCGTCGGCACAGCAGGATCCGAACCTCAATCCGGAAGACCAGCTCGCGCCATCGCAAATGACACAACCGATGCCGGGCCGGGCTGCGGCTCCGGCCGGCGCGGGTAAGCCCACGCCCGCCCCGCACCCGGCCGCGGCCGCAAAGCCCATCCCTGGAGCGGCCATGAAAGCTGTTGTTTGCAACGGTCCCTTCTCCAAGGATTCGAGCAACCTCAAACTTGCGATGGTGTTCGATCCGAAGAACGTCACTTTCGCGGACGAGGACGTTGGCGGCAGTAAAGTCGGCGCCTCAATCGTGTACCCGAAAGACCCGAAACGCCGCCTTGAAATCTGGTGGCAAAATCCGGCAAACCGCAGTGGTCTTTATCTGATCTTGATCAACGGCCAATCGACCTGGACCGCGCCGGGGGGCATGAAGCTCGGCCTGACGCTCGCGGAGCTGGAAAAGCTCAATCACAAGCCCTTCAAGCTCAAGGGCTTCGACAAGGACAAGACTGCGGCGGTCAGCGATTGGGATGGTGGTGCACTGGCCTCGCTGGCCGGCGGCTGCAAATCCGGCGTCAGCCTGCAACCCGATCCAAAAGCCAGTCCTGACGCCGTCAGCGCGCTGTCGGCCGACAAGGAATACAGCTCCGACGATCCGGCAATACGGGACGTGAAGCCGAAAGTCAGCGAAATTTTGATCGGTTATTGAGGACGAAGGTGGCTCAGTGCTTCGCGGGCGCCAGAGGATCCTTGGGCTGCTCCGACTCCACGCGCATCGCACGCACATCGCGCGCCATTTCAAGGCAGGTGATGAGTTCGGTGTAGCTTGAATCGCCGCCCATCCGGGCTTCGTTGGTGCACGCGATTTTGTCAGCAGAGTTGAAGTTCGGCCATTGCTTCGCGAGCTCGTCGCGGACGGCCTGCTCGCTGTCGAGGCATTCCTTCTTTTCCTGGGCAATCTGCGGATCGTGGAACGAGGCCCCGCCCTGCTGGGCAATGCCCTGACAGACTTGCTCCACATTGAGGGTGGGAACACTGTCTGCCGCCGGGATCGCCAGATGTGCGCCGAGCGCCAAAATCGCCGGTAGAATCATGACCCTCTCCGTCGAACCGCTAGTTCCAATATAGCACACCGGCAGCGCCGCGGCAGCGGGTTTCACCAGATTTTGGCCTGCAAATTGCAACAAATTGCACGTTGACTGGGCCTGATTCGCCCCGCTATGGCTGCACCACGGGTGAGGGATATCTCATGATACTTGCACCGCTTTTCGGCACGGCGCTGGTGGTTGCCGTCGCTACCGGACCGTCCGATCCATCGGGCCACGAGCCCAGACTCACCACCCAGGACAAGATGGCGGCGACCGAGCCGCTCATCCGTTCGGCGACCGAATGTATCATCCGCGCGGTAGCCGCCGATCCGCGTTACATCCCGCGCCCTGACGCGCTGGGCGATCTCATCGTCGCCTCGATGCCGGCTTGTTCGACACCTGTGCACGCCATGATCGACGCCTACGACCGCTATTATGGCGAAGGCACCGGCGAAGCGTTCTTCATGGGCCCCTACCTCGATGTGCTACCGAAGGCAGTCATGGACGGCGCCAGAAAAGAACCGGAATAAATTCTGGCGTAGTCGCAGGCGTATTACGGCTGCGGCGCCGGGCTGATCCGGTCGATCACGCGCATCCTGGTCGGGTCCACCACCACGACCTCGTTCTCAACCATCGTATATTTGAAGAATTTGGCGGCTGGGTCGGCGGCCGCGGCAACATCGGGCAGCGTATAAAGTTCGATCATTGGCGGGACATCGGCGCCGACAGACGTAGCAAACTTTTGCGGCGCTATCTCGGTCTTATGTTCGATGACGGCGGTGTAGATCGCCTGGCGCTGCGCCGCCGTCAATTCGAGCTTTTGCGGCACCGCGGTATCATCCTCCTGGGCACGGGCCAATTGCGCACCGCCTGCGAAAAGCCAGAGCACCGCGAGCCCGAAGACAAGACGACGCTTCATCGACTCCTCCATTTTTCCGATATGAGCGCGCCGCACCCTCCGGCGCGGCACGCTCATCACATCAATCGGCCGATCATCTCGACGTCGGCGGTCAGCGCGGTAGCGCCTGGATCGCGATTCCCGTCGCCGGATCGATCACCAGGATCCGATCGGGCTCATAGACGTAACGATAGGCCGGAATGGCCGTTGCGCCGGCAAACGGCGCGTTGACGATCGTCTCATCCACCGCCGGGGGCGCGGCCACCGTGTCGTAAAGCGGCGCCTGATCGTAAAGCGGCTGCGGATTGGCGGCGACGGTGTCCACGATCGCTGGAGGCGCGACGGTTCGCGTCGGGATAACCCGCTCGCTCACCGTGGTTCGTCGCGTCGTTACGACCTGACGGCGAGCCGTGGACCGAGGCGCTGGCCGAACGGTCCGCGTCTCGGTGGTCTGCACGGTTTGAACCGGCTGTTGCGTGATCACGGTTTCAACAGGTGGCTGGGAAAGCTCCCGCGTGATCACCGTCTGTGCATTCGCTGCGGTCGTGCCGGCGGCCAGCACAACGGCAAGCGCGAGGTACGAATTGAGCGGGACAACTTTGTTCCAGAGGCGCAAATTCGACGTGTTCACGCCACCCGGGCACCATATCCTCGCGGCAGCGCCGGACGCAGCAGCGCCGCAAGCGGCAGTGTCAGCAGCACCATCACCGCGACCAGCACCAGCGCCTTCCAGACCCCGAACGTATCGCCGACCAAGCCATAAAGCGTTGGCGCGATCGCCCCGGAACCGATGGTTCCGGTATAAAATACGCTCAACGCGCGCGTTCGCGATTTCGGCGCCACCAGGGCCGGCACGGATCCGTACAGCACTGAGGATGTGCCGTTGAGCGCGATGCCGATCACCGGCAACAGCAGCAGCGCGGCGCCGAGCGGCAGCGGCGCAAGCGCCAGGATTCCGGCGGCGGTCAGGCTCTCCGTCAGCCACACGGTTCCGATGGCGCCGATGCGCGCGCCGATGAAGGTGCAGGCGAGCTTGCCGGCCGCGCCGCCGGCAAAAATCAGCGTCAGCGCCAAACCGATAGTCTGGACGCTGGCGCCTTTGTCTTTCAGCACGAATGGCAGGAACAGCAGGAAACCCATGCGCGTCGCGCTGTCGATGACGCCGATCGCGACCAGAAGCGGAAACGCCAACGGCTGCGGCGCCGACACCGCACCCGGCTTCGCTTCGCCATGAGCTTCGGCATCTTCGTCGCGCCCGAAGCGCGGCGTAACGATGAAGATCACCATCGCCAGCGCGAAACCGAGGCTGCCGAGAATGGCGAGCGCCGGCCGCCAGGCCATCGCCAGCAGCATCAGCGACAGTGTGGCGGGGACTATCATTTTGCCGAGATCGCCGGCGAAATTGTAGGTGCCGAGCGCGGTGAGCGAGCGCGGGCCGGCGAAGGCGCGGGCGACCAATGCCGAGGCGACAGGGTGCTGCGTGCTGGCGCCCGCGCCACCGACGAGCAATGCGACGAGCAGCATCGTAAATCCCGAGCTGGCACCGGCCACGCAGTAGCCGAGGCCGGCGAGCGCGGTGCCCAGCGCAAGCACGATCGCGGCGCCGATCCGTTCGGACAGCAAGCCGGCGGGAATTTGCAGGCTGGCCATGGCGCCGACGAACACGCTGCGCAGGGCGCCGAGCGCCGCGTAGTCGAGGCCGAACTCCGCCTGCCACAACGGCAGCATGACGTAGATCAAATCGGTATAGCCATCGTGCAGCGCATGCGTCACCGCCGCGATCGACGCCGTTCGGCGCTGATCGGAGCTAAGCTGCCTGGGCAGCGCCGCCAAGTTCTCCCAGCTCAGTCCGCGCATTGGAGCCTGCAATGGGTCCGTACCTAGTCGCGGGCGTCGAGGCAGTCAATTGCGGCACCGGCCCTCGATTGACCGTCGCAATCGGCAAGTGCAGTGTTCCGCCGAAAATGGGAATCACGGGTCTGTATCCTGTGAGAGGAGAAACCATGTTCGGCATCAGCGACCTGTTCCAGTGGGAGCGGTTCGTGACGCCTACCGTGATCAAGGTTTTCTACTGGCTCGCGGTCGTCATGTTCCTGCTGCTGGGCGTCGCGGGGGCGGTCTCCTCGCTCCGCGATATGGCGCTCAATCCTTTCATCGGCATAATTTTGCTGATCACAAGTCTGCTCGGCGCCTTCATGGGCGTGATCGTCGCACGCATCGTCGCCGAAACCGTGCTCATCGTGTTTCGCATCAACGAGCATCTCGGCGCCATCAGGAATCAGACAACCGCGGTCAGGACTCCGGAAACGAATTACCGCGGCCAATGATCAGGTCGCGAAGCGGAAGTGCATGACGTCGCCGTCCTGCACGACGTAGTCCTTGCCCTCGAGCCGCATCTTGCCTGCGTCGCGCGCGCCGGCCTCGCCGCCGCACGCCACATAATCGTCGTAGGCGATGGTTTCGGCGCGAATAAAGCCCTGCTCGAAATCGGTATGAATGACGCCTGCGGCCTGCGGCGCCTTGGCGCCGCCCGTTACGGTCCAGGCCCGCGACTCTTTCGGACCGGCGGTGAAAAATGTCACCAGGTGAAGGAGCGCGTAACCGGCGCGGATCAGCCGATCGAGACCGGCTTCGCCAAGCCCGACCGCCGCCAGATATTCGGTGCGCTCGCCGCGCGCGAGTACGGCGATCTCCGACTCGATTTTGGCGGAGATGACGACCGAGACCGCTCCTTCCTCCTTCGCCCTCGCCTCCACTTGGCGCGAGAAGGCGTTGCCGCTCGCCGCCGACGCCTCGTCGACATTGCAGACGTAGAGCACGGGCAGCGAGGTCAGCAGCCCGAGCGTGTGGAAGGTCTTTTCCTCCTCCGGCTTGCGCTCGGTCAGCCGCGCCGGCTTGCCGTCGCGCAGCAGCACCAGCGCGCGGTTGACCAGATCGAGTGTATCCTTGGCGTCCTTCTCGCCGCCCTTGGCTTTTTTCGACAAGGCGTCGATGCGCCGTTCCAGGCTTTCGAGATCGGCGAGCATCAGCTCGGTCTCCACCGTTTCGATATCGGCGACCGGATCGATTCTGGACTCGACGTGGGTGACGTCGCTGTCCTCGAAGCAGCGCACGACATGGGCGATGGCGTCGACTTCGCGGATATTGCCGAGGAACTGGTTGCCGAGCCCCTCGCCCTTCGAGGCGCCGCGCACGAGGCCGGCAATGTCGACGAAGGTGAGTCGCGTCGGCACGATCTGCGCCGACTTGGCGAGCGCCGCCAGCGTGTCGAGCCGCTTGTCGGGCACGGCGACCTCGCCGACATTCGGCTCGATGGTACAGAACGGATAATTCGCCGCCTGCGCCGCCGCGGTTTCGGTCAGCGCATTGAAGAGGGTCGACTTGCCGACATTCGGCAGACCGACGATGCCGCACTTAAATCCCATGAATGATTTTCACTCGTTGATGGCGCCTTACGCGCCGTCGCTATCGTTGTTGGTGTCCGTTTCTTCGCCAAAGCCTTTGGCCACCATCGCAAGATGAACCTTATTCTGAAAGCTCGCGTCCTCGCCGCGCGTCAGCAGTTCGGTATTGTCGGCGAGAATACCGGTCAGCGCTTCGACCCAGGGACGCTCGCTCTTGGCGAAATCGCTCAACACATAATGCCGCACCTGATCCTTGTTGCCTGGATGACCGACGCCGATGCGAACGCGGCGATAGTCATTGCCGATATGCTCGGAAATCGAGCGCAACCCGTTATGGCCGGCAATGCCGCCGCCGATCTTCACCCGCACCTTGGCGGGACGCAGATCGATCTCGTCGTGGAATACCGTAACGGCATGAAGCGGCATTTTGTAAAAATGCGCGGCTTCGGCGACCGCGCGGCCGGACTCGTTCATGAACGTGCCGGGCAACAGCAACAGAGTGCGCTCGCCACCGATCGAACCCTCGCAGGCGACACCCTGGAAACGCCGGCGCCACGGCCCGATGCCGTGGCGCTTGGCTGTCTCCTCGACGGCCATGAAGCCGATATTGTGCCGGTTGCCGGCATAACGCGCTCCCGGATTACCAAGTCCGACCAGGAGCAACATCGGCTTCGTTCCGCGCTGGAGCGGTCGACCTCACTTCTTCTCTGGCGCGGCGGCGGGCGCTCCCGCCGGAGCGGCACCGGGCGCGGCGCCAGGGGCCGCACCGGGCGCGGCGCCAGGCGCGCCTTCGGCCGGTGTGCCGGCAGCGGCGGCGGCGGCAGCCGCGGCCGCAGCGGCCGCAGCCGCTTCGGCAAGCGCTTTCATTTCCTCCGCGTATCCCGACGGCGGCACGACCGTGACCAGGGTAATGTCGCGGCGTTCCACCGACCGGACGCCCTCGGGCAGCGCGATGTCGCTCAGGTGCTTCGAGTGATTGATTTCAAGCTCACTGACATCGACATCGATGCCGGTTGGAATGGCGTCGGCGCGGCAACGCACCGCAACGGTGTGGGTCACGATGCTGACCGTGCCGCCACGCTTGACGCCCGGCGATTGCTCGGCGTTCCTGACGTGGATCGGAATGTTGACACGGATCGTCGCGCCCTCGCCGAGCCGCATGAAATCCACATGCAGCGGCAGGTCACGGACGGCGTCGAGCTGAAAATCGCGCGGGATGACGCGATGCTTCACGCCATCGATCTCGACGTCATGAACGGTGGTGAGGAAGTGGCCGGCATAAATGCGCTGGTGCAAATCGGCGTATTCGAGCGAGATTTGCAGCGGCGGCTTGCCGTCGCCGTAGATGATTCCGGGTACGCGGCCGGCACGACGTTCAGCGCGGGCGGCCCCCTTGCCTGCCTGCGCGCGCGCCGTCGCCTTGATCAGATTGACGGTTGCCATAGTGATGTCCTTGTCTAAATCTTTGTGACTTCTTTGGAATCCGCGGCAGCCTCCAGGGGTGCTGGAGCCGCGATGGCCGCTTCTATAGCGGCGCGAGCGTTGAAAAACAAGGAATGTGGCGCTGGTCGCCACCGCCCCACTGGCGCCGGATTAACTGTTTCCGGGGGGTGCGGTCTTGCCCAGTGCCGTTTCGAGCGCGACGACGCGGGCCTTGAGCGCCTCGTTTTCCTCGCGTGCCAGCCGGGCCATGTCCTTGACCGCTTCGAAATCCTCGCGCTTGACCACATCGAGATCGCGCAGGATGCGTTCGGCCTGATTGCGAAACAAGGTCTCGACCTCGCGCCGCACGCCCTGCGCGGCGCCCGCGGCGTCGTTCATCAAACGGGCCACTTCATCGAAGAAACGATTTGTCGTCTGGACCATGGCTGCCTCCGGCTCCGCACGGCGGAGCCCCGCTTGCTATGCGCACAGACAATGGCGATGGTGCGGCGTCCTCGCAAGAGGTGCGTCGCAGCCGACGATGCCGCCTCGCACGCGCAAGGAAACCGCCCGATGCTGATCTTGCCGGTCCTGCCCTTTCCCGCCATCAATCCGGTGCTGATCCATCTCGGGCCGCTGGCGGTGCGCTGGTATGCGCTCGCCTATATCGTCGGCATCATTGCCGGCTGGTTTTACGCGCGCGCCATCATCGCGGCGGAACGGTTGTGGGGCGGCCCGGCGCCGTTCACCGTCATCGACTTCGACGATTTCATCGTCTGGATCACGCTCGGCATCATTCTTGGCGGCCGTACCGGCTATGTCCTGTTCTACAACTTCCCCCATTTCGCCGAGCATCCGCTGCAAATCTTCGAACTGTGGAACGGCGGCATGTCGTTCCATGGCGGCGTGCTCGGCTGCATCGTCGCCATCGTGCTCTTCGCGCTGCATCGGCGCATCCCGATTTTGTCGCTCGGCGATGCGACGGCTGCGGTGGCGCCGATCGGTTTGTTCCTCGGCCGCATCGCCAATTTCATCAACGGCGAATTGTGGGGCCGCCCGACGGACGTGCCTTGGGCAATGATCTTTCCGAACGGCGGTCCGCTGCCGCGTCATCCGAGCCAGCTCTACGAAGCGGCGCTGGAAGGCGCCGTGCTTTTTCTCGTGCTCGGACTGTTGGTCCGCGCCGGCTGGCTGAAGCGGCCTGGAGTCGTTACCGGCGCCTTCGCGCTCGGCTATGGCGTGGCGCGCATCATTTGCGAATTCTTCCGCGAGCCCGACGTCCAGCTCGGCTTTCTGTGGGGCGGTCTTACCATGGGAATGCTGCTGTGCATTCCGCTGATGCTCGGCGGCATCGCCGTTCTCGCTGTCGCGCTCCGGCGCGATTCCAAACCGCAAAATGGCTGACACGTACACGCCGCTCGAAAGCGAAATACGCCGGCTGATCACCGCCGCCGGGCCGATGCCCGTCGCCGACTATATGCGGCTCTGCCTGACCCATCCGCGGCACGGCTACTATATGAGCCGCGATCCGTTCGGCAGCGGCGGCGATTTCATCACCGCGCCCGAGATCAGCCAGATGTTCGGCGAACTGATCGGCGTGTGGATGGCCGCCGTCTGGCGGCAAATGGGCGCGCCGGAAAACGTCCGCGTCGCCGAGCTTGGTCCCGGCCGCGGCACGCTGATGAGCGATGCTCTGCGTGCCGCGCAGGTGGCGGAGGGATTCCGCGCCGCGATCGTGCTGCACCTGGTCGAGATCAGCCCGGCATTGCAGGAATTGCAAAAGCGCCGGTTCGAGGCTCTCGATGTGCCGACGCTGTGGCACGGCGCGTTCGCGGACATACCGGCCGGGCCGATTATCGTCATCGCCAACGAATTCGTGGATGCGCTTCCGGTCCACCAGGCCGTCAAGCAGACCGACGGCTGGCACGAGCGCGTCGTCGAGATCGGCGCCGACCTCAACTTAAGCTTCGGCCTGGCGCACGAAACGCTGCCTCACTTCGAGACCGGACTGCCGCGCGCGTTGCGGCAGTCCTCCGAAGGCTCGATCTTCGAATGGCGCTCCGACCGGTTCGCGCTCGAGCTCGGGCGGCGCGTAAGGGCCGACGGCGCAGCGCTGATTCTCGATTACGGTCATACCCGCTGCAGTCTCGGCGACACGTTGCAAGCGGTCGCGGGACACGCCTACGCCGATCCGCTACGCGCGCCGGGCGAGGCCGATCTCACGGCGCATGTCGATTTCGAGGCGCTGGCGCAAAGCGCCGAAAGCATCGGCGGGCGCGTTCACGGACCGATCCTGCAACGCGAATTTTTGCTTCGCCTCGGCATCGACAAGCGCGCGGCGGTGCTGAAAGCCGGCGCCGGGCGCGACAAGGCGCTCGAAATCGACATGGCGCTGTCGCGCCTGACCGCGAGTGGCGCACAGGGCATGGGTGAATTATTCAAGGTGCTCGCCATCGCCGACCCGAAGCTCGGCCCGCTTCCCGGATTTGAGACATGAAGATCGAAGCGCGCTCGCTCGACCTCAGCGGCATCCGCCACGGCTTTTTCACGCGCGAAGGCGGCGTCTCCGCCGGCCTTTATGCCAGCCTCAACGGCGGCGTCGGCTCGAAGGACAACGCCGATCACGTCGCGGAAAATCGCGCCCGCATGGCGGCGGCCGTCGGCGTCGCGCCGCACCGCTTCATCACCGCCTATCAGATCCATTCGCCGCAGGTCGTGGTCGCGGAAACGCCGTGGACGCCGCAGACCCGGCCCCGCGCCGACGCCATCGTCACGCGCATGCGGGGGCTTGCGATCGGCGTCACTACGGCGGACTGCGGGCCGGTGCTATTCGCCGATCCGCAGGCGCGGGTGATCGGCGCGGCGCATGCCGGCTGGCGCGGCGCCCTCTCGGGGGTGACGGAAGCGACAATCGAGGCGATGGAGCGCCTCGGCGCCGCGCGCGGCGAAATCCGCGCCGTGCTGGGGCCGATGATCCGTCAGCCGAATTACGAGGTCGGCGCCGATCTCATCGCACGGTTTGACGCCGAAGACCCGGCCAGCAGCCGGTTCTTCGCTTCCGCTTCGCGCGACGGCCACGCCATGTTCGATCTTGCCGGCTATATCGGCTCGCGGCTGGCCCGGGCCGGCATCCGCCACATCGAGGATCTCGGCCACTGCACCTATGCCGATCCGGCAAGCTTCTTCAGCTTCCGCCGCACCACCCACCGGGGCGAGGCCGACTACGGCCGCCACGTCAATGCGATCGCGCTGACCGATTGACCAGCGCGCGTACCGCCGCCCCCGTAACCCGCTGTTAGGACAGATCAAAAACCTGCGGGGACAAGACCCCGATTCATGTTGCCAGCCTTCCGGGCGGCTTGTATCAGGTCGGCGAAAGTCTCTGCCGGGTGCGCAGGAGAGAGGCAATGGCGGGCAATAACGGAGCGATCAAGCTCGTCTCCGGCAATTCCAATCCCGCGCTTGCCGAAGCCATCGGCACCCATCTTGGTACTCCGCTGGCCAAGGCGATCGTCCGCCGCTTCGCCGACAACGAGATCTTCGTCGAGATCCAGGAGAACGTCCGCGGCGCCGACGTTTTTCTTATTCAATCGACGTCCTATCCGGCCAATGATCACCTGATGGAATTGCTGATCATCATCGATGCGCTGCGCCGCGCGTCGGCACGGCGCATCACCGCGGTGATTCCCTATTTCGGCTATGCACGGCAGGATCGCAAAGTCGGACCGCGCACGCCGATATCGGCCAAGCTGGTCGCCAATCTCATCACCCGGGCCGGCGCCGACCGCGTTCTCACGCTCGACCTTCACGCCGGACAGATCCAGGGCTTCTTCGACATCCCGACCGATAATCTGTTTGCCGCGCCGGTCATGATGCGGGACATCCGGCAGCGCTTCGATCTCACAAAGGTGATCGTGGTGTCGCCCGACGTCGGCGGCGTGGTGCGGGCGCGTGGCCTCGCCAAACGCATCAACACGCCGCTTGCGATCATCGACAAGCGCCGCGAGCGGGCCGGTGAATCCGAGGTGGCGAACGTCATCGGCGAGGTCGACGGCGGCGTTTGCATCCTGGTCGACGATATCGTCGACTCCGGCGGCACGCTGATCAACGCCGCCGATGCCTTGCTCGAACGCGGCGCGTCCGAGGTCTACGCCTACATCACCCACGGCGTGCTGTCCGGCGGCGCGGCGACGCGCGTTACCAAATCGAGCCTCAAGGAACTCGTCATCACCGACTCGATCCAGCCGACCAACGCCGTCAGCGAAGCCGGCAATATCCGCGTGCTGTCGATCGCGTCGCTGATCGGCGAAGCGATCAGCCGCACCGCTGCCGAGGAGTCGGTCTCGAGCCTGTTCGACTGAGGCACAGGTCGCGGACTCTTCTGACGCCGAGCCTCGCCGGGCTGCCCGTCCACCCCGAGTCAACTTGTCGCAGTCCGGCCTGTGGACTGTCACAGGGCCAGCATTGTGCCCCGGGGCCAAATCACTTCATCAATGACCGGCCTCGGCGACGGCAGAGGCGCTTTAAGGCGGTTTGGCGGCAGGATTCGCGCCGATTATAGTCGGCGGGCGTACTGATTCGCGCTGTAGCGTCAATTCGCCGGCGTGATCCTCCCTGCGTCAAATCGTAGCCTTATTCGCCAGCGTCAGTGGCGTGCGCGCTTTTCCACTCCGACACTCAAACAGAGCTGGAGACGGCATGTCCCTCCTTGAACATACACGGGCCGACCAGAACAATCCGCTCGAGGTGGTCGAACGCATGGCGGCCGGCAACAACTGGCCGTTCGAGCGCTCGGGCGAGGACGAGATTGCGCTGGTGGTCACCGGCCGCTGGACGAACTATCAGGTTTCGTTCACATGGATGCGCGACATCGAGGCGCTGCATCTCGCCTGTGCGTTCGATATCCGGGTTCCGGAGTTGCGCCTGTCCGACGTGCAGCAGCTCGTCGCCATGATCAACGAGCAATTGTGGATTGGCCATTTCGATGTCTGGATGCAGAACGGCGTGATCATGTTCCGCCATGCGCTTGTCCTGGCCGGCGGCATCGCGCCTTCCGGCAATCAATGCGAGGCCATACTCGGCTCCGCGCTCGACGCCAGCGAACGCTACTTTCCCGCGTTCCAGTTCGTGGTCTGGGCGGGCAAGTCGGCGCGCGAAGCGATGGAGTCCGCGATGTTCGAAACTTCGGGCGAGGCGTGACCGGCACGACTGCGGATCTGCGCAATTTCTCCGGCCGGCTGGTTCTGGTCGGCGCCGGCAAGATGGGCGGCGCACTGCTTGAAGGCTGGCTGCGATCCGGTCTCGATCCGAAATCAGCCGCCGTGCTCGAACCGCAACCGGCGGCGCAAATATCGGCGCTCGCGAGCCGCGGCGTGCAGATCAATCCGGCCGCCGGCGGACTGCCGAACGTCGACGCCGTCGTCATTGCGGTGAAACCGCAGATCGCCGCGCAGGCATTGCCGCCGCTCGCGCCGATGATCGGCGCGTCGACCGTCGTCGTCTCGATCATGGCCGGGCGGACGATCCAATCCATCGCCGATACGCTCAAGCGTCCATGCGCTTTGGTGCGCGCCATGCCGAACACCCCAGCCGCGATCGGCCGCGGCATCACCGTCGCCGTGGCGCGCGGAGCCAATGCCACGCAGCGCGATCTGGCGCATCGCTTGCTTGGCGCCACCGGAACGGTCGAATGGATCGAAGACGAAGCGCTGATGGACGCGGTCACCGCGGTATCGGGTTCGGGGCCGGCCTATGTCTTTTTGCTTGCCGAGGCGCTGGCGCAAGCCGGCGTCGCAGCAGGGCTGCCGCCGGCGCTGGCGACGACGCTCGCGCGTGAAACCGTCGCCGGCTCGGGAGAACTGTTGCACCGGGAAACACTCGATGCGGCGGTGTTGCGCCAGAATGTGACCTCGCCAGGCGGCACCACCGCGGCGGCGCTTGAGGTCTTGATGGGCAAGGATGGGCTCGCGGCGCTGATGAAGGCCGCCGTTGCAGCAGCAACCAAGCGCGCTCGGGACCTTGCCGGCTGACGCGTCCTCGCCGTACCGGCTTGGAACCATCGTGGCGCGGACCTACATTCACGTAAGCTGGCTACGCGATATGCGGCCAGTGCGGGAATAATCCCGCACGGTATTCGTTCACGGCACTCCAGGAGTTCGGTCATGGCCCGCAGGCCCGCCCGCAAATCCGCTGCAAAGTCCGCACGCTCCTCCGTTCAGCGGCCGGCGGCGACGACCGCGGGCAGCGACCGCGAAAAAGTCATAGCAGCTTTCCTGTCGCTTCTCGCCGAGACACCGATCGAAGGGATCGGCCTTGCCGAGATCGCCGCGGATGCCGGGATATCGCTTGCGCAATTGCGCGGCGAATTCGCTTCGCCGATCGCAATCTACGCCGCCCACGTCAAAGCCATCGATCGCGCGGTGCTCGCCGCGGACCTGAGCGACATGGCGGAAGAGCCGCCGCGCGAGCGACTGTTTGACGTGCTGATGCGCCGCCTCGAAGCGATGGCCCCGCACCGCGAAGCCGTACGCTCGCTGTTGCGTTCCGCGATGCGTAACCCACCGCTCGCATTCGCGCTCAATGGGTTCGCTATGCGGTCGCAGCAATGGATGCTGACCGCAGCCGGCATCAATGCGTCGGGCCCGCGTGGCATGATACGTGCCCAGGGTCTCGCCCTGCTGTTCGGCTCGGTACTGCGCGCCTGGACCGGCGATGACGACCCCGGCCTTGCCCGCACCATGGCGGCGCTGGACCGCGCGTTGGCGCGCGGGCAACGCATCTTGGGCTTGCTCGACGATCTGAGCCACATCCCGTCCCGGCTGTGCCGGCTGCGGCCGCGCCGGCGGCGGCGGGGACGCGGCGGCGACGCGGACGAGGAGACTGCGACCGCCTGACCGGATCGGACTTATCCACACCTGGCGGCGGTGCCGCGACTTTTCGGTTTGCATGTCCGATGTCGCCCAATGCCGCCGGGCTGCGGGCAACTATTTTTGATTTCTGGGAAATTGAACCTTGACCCGTCGCTCGCGACAAATGAGACAGCTGGCAAAGATTAGAACCCCTATAAACTGTTGTTTTTCTTTGCAAACTTAGACTATATGGGTTAGGGATAGTTGCAGATCGTACCAATTGCCGCCGGACCTGCCCGCCATGATTGTCTGCTCGTGTAATGTATTTTCAGACAAAGACGTGCGTGGTGCGCTCTCGAGCGGCAGCGACGTTCCGCGGACCACCTGCCAAGTTTATCGTTGCCTCGGTTGCAGCGCCCAATGCGGACGCTGCGCACGCACAATCCGTCGCATTATGAACGAGGCGCTTGCCGGGGCCGCTCCGCTCGCGGGCCATCAAGGCGACGGCAGCCGTTCCTGACTGCCGGCGGTTCCAAAAAAAACCGGCGGTCTGTGCACATAGCGCCGGCGGCTATCGCCACCCACCTTAGAATTGTTATAAGCAACGAAGGCGCCACACTCCGTGCGCGCTTCCGCCAATTGCTGGAGCACGGCCATGAAGGGCGATCCTGGAGTCCTCGATTACCTCAACAAGGGACTTCGGCACGAGCTGACGGCAATCAACCAATATTGGCTGCATTATCGTTTGCTCGGAAATTGGGGCTACAACGCTCTCGCCAAGCAGTGGCGCAAGGAATCGATCGAGGAGATGCAGCACGCCGACAAACTGGTCGATCGAATCATTTTCCTTGACGGCTTTCCCAACATGCAGGTGCTCGATCCGCTTCACATCGGACAGAACGTGAAGGAAGTCCTCGATTGCGATCTCGCCGCCGAATTCTCGGCCCGCTCGCTCTACCAGGAAGCTGCCACGCACTGTCATTCCGTCAAGGACTACGTGACGCGCGATCTGTTCGAGACGCTGATGCACGATGAGGAAGAGCACATCGACTTTCTCGAAACGCAGCTCGATCTCGTCGCCAAGCTCGGTCTCGAGCTCTACGCCCAGCACCACATCGGCGAGCTCGACGAGGGCAAGGACTGACGCAACGACCGCGCCGCCGCCCGGCTCATCGGCGCGCCGATCCTTAACGAAATCTTAACGGCCCGCCGGCGCCGGACGGCGCCCGCGGCGCACCGGAAAAAATCCGCTCGAACAGGCCGCTTATCTGGCGTTCCACGCCGGATGAACAATCACGGTTAAAGGTTAAGGTTAAGACCCGTTTAAATATTTGCTGCCACTCTCCGTCCCGGTTCAATGTCGGCGAACCACGCAATGCGTGGCTTCGCCCGAGGAAAGGACGAAGCCATGGTCAGCGTAAGGCTCTTCATCAGCGCGGCGGCAACGACTCTGATAGCTACCGGAGCCTTCGCCGCCGATATGCAACTCCCGCCGCCGCAGCCGCAATACCAACCGCCGCCAATGATGTACGCGCCACCGCCGGTGGTGCAGCAACCGCTTGGCGGCTGGTATCTGCGCGGCGACGTCGGCGTCGGCATGCAGAGTTTCAACTCATTCGATCACTCGCAGGTCAATTCGGGTTTCATCTGGCCCGCGAGCTGGTCGATCGTGCAGAAGGACATGGGTGATACGTCGATCTTCGGCGTCGGCGTCGGCTACGAGTTCAACAACTGGTTCCGCGCCGACGTGACGACGGAATATCGAACCAAAGCGATGTGGAAAGCGACCGGCAGCTATACCAACAGCTGCGCCGGCGGCGGCACCTGCTTCGACGTCACCCAAGGCAACATGTCGTCGGCGGTGGTCATGGCCAATGCCTACATCGATCTCGGCACATGGTGGTGTCTGACGCCCTATGTCGGAGCCGGTCTCGGCGGCGCATACAACCGCATTACCGGCCTCCAGGACCTCGGTCTCAACTCCGACGGCACGACCGGATTTGGCTTCACCACGAGCGATTCAGGGAGCTGGGACTTCGCCTGGAACGCGCAAGCCGGCCTCACCTACAACGTCACGAACAATTTCAAGGTGGATTTGAACGCGCGCTATCTGCGTCTCGGCTCCCCGGTCACTTCCGAGGTCTTCTGCCAGAACACACCTTCCTGTCCCGGCGCGCTTTACACCTTGTCCAACACGTCCTCTTGGGACTTCAGGATCGGCCTGCGCTGGATGCTGCAACCCGAGACGCCGCCGATGATGATGGCGCCGGCTCCGATGCAGCCGCTGATGAGCCGGGGCTGATATCCAGCGGCTGAGCAGTCAAATCAAAATTGAAGACGGCGCGGGCAACCGCGCCGTTTTCATTTGCAGGCAGCCGTCGGCTCACAGCACGCCAAACGGCTCGCATGAGGCCCGCGGCGGCCGTCCCCAAGCTAACGCTCCATTAAGGTTAATACCCGATGATTACGCGCGTTTGGCCGCTCGATGCGCGCCAATGGGACGGAGAAGACGGCCGATGCGTTGGGTCATCTGTGCTCTGGTCGTTCTGGCGTTGCCGTCGAGCGCAGCCGCGGGCGACTTCAACATTCTGCGCGGCTCGGTGCCGACCTATCGCTGGGCCGGTTTCTATGGCGGCGGGCAGGTCGGCTATTCGAGCAGCGTCGTCAAATTCGGCACCGCGGGAAGCGGAGACATCAGCTATATCTTGCGGGACACCACGATCGAGCAGGACGAGCAGGTGTCGAACTGGAGCGTCCTTGGTACACGGACGCCCGCGAGCGCCAGCCTGGGCGGTTTCATCGGCTACAACATGGAATGGGAAAGCCTGATTGTCGGCCTGGAGCTGAACTACAATCACGTCAACATATCGGGATCGTCAACCGACACGATCACCCGCAGCTTCACCGACAGCGGCGCTCTCCCCGCGGGCCATAATTATTTTTACACCGTTACCGTCGGCGCCGAGGGCACGATGCACTTGACCGATGTCGGAACATTCCGCGGCCGCGTTGGGTTCGAGGACGGCATCTTTCTGCCTTATGCGTTCGCAGGACTGGCGCTGGGACGTGTCGACACATCGGGTGGCGCAACTGTCTCGTACACGGCGGTCGACTACCCGGATTCTGAATCCCCGGCACTGACCCCACTGCCGGACTTGGCGGTCGGCCCTCTCGGACAAACCAGCTCGCAGAACAACGCATTGGCATACGGCGTCGCGGCCGGGCTCGGTGTCGACATCGGTGTCCTGCCCAACGTATTTGTTCGCGGCGAGCTGGAATACATCTACTTTGCTCCGGTCAACGGCATTCAGTTCACGCTGTCGAGCGCCCGGGTAGGCATGGGCCTGAAATTCTAAAAAAATATTGCTACGGACGCCGTGGCAGCCTTGCGACGTGCATTGCTCGTGGTGCTTGACGCCGCGGCTTCGATTCCCTAATTGCAGCGGTGGGACACCCCTCCCCAACGAGGGGCGACTATCTGGAAGGATAGATCATGACGACTGCAATGCCCTCCGTGCGGCCGCGTGTGCCGCATTTTTCGTCCGGCCCTTGCGCCAAGCGCCCCGGCTGGACCTCCCAGGCCCTTTCCGGCGCCCTCCTTGGGCGCTCGCACCGCTCGAAGCCCGGCAAAGCAAAGCTCAAGCGCGCCATCGACCTGACCCGCGAGGTGTTGCGGGTGCCGGCGGACTATCGCATCGGCATCGTACCGGCGTCCGATACCGGCGCGGTCGAGATGGCGCTGTGGTCGCTGTTGGGACCGCGTCCGGTCACCATGCTCGTCTGGGAGTCATTCGGCGAAGGCTGGGTGAGCGACGTCGCCAAGGAGCTCAAGCTCAAGGACGTCACCCTGATGCGGGCGCCGTACGGCGAATTGCCCGACCTCGGCAAGGTCGATCCGGCGAGCGACATCGTATTCACCTGGAATGGCACGACGTCCGGCGTGCGTGTTCCTGACGCCGATTGGATCAAAGCCGATCGCGGCGGACTCACCATTTGCGACGCCACATCGGCGGCTTTCGCGCAGCCGCTCGAATGGCCCAAGCTCGATGTCGTGACGTTCTCGTGGCAAAAGGCGCTCGGCGGCGAGGCCGCGCACGGCATGCTGATCCTGTCGCCGCGAGCGGTGGCGCGGCTTGAGAGCTATACACCGCCATGGCCCTTGCCGAAAATTTTTCGCATGACCAAGGGTGGCAAGCTCAACGAAGGCATCTTTCAGGGCGAGACGATCAACACGCCGTCGATGCTATGCCTTGAGGATTATCTCGACGCGCTCGAATGGGCGAAGTCGGTCGGCGGGCTGCCTGCGCTTCAGGCGCGCGCCGACGCCAACACCAAAATCATCGCCGACTGGGTGGTGCGCACGGGATGGATCGACTTTCTGGCGCGCGAGCCATCGCAGCGCTCCAACACGTCGGTCTGCCTGAAGGTCGTCGATCCCGCCGTAACCAGACTGCCGGCCGAAGCGCAGGCCGCGTTCGTCAAAGGCATCGCCGCGGCGCTCGACAAGGAGGGCGTCGCCTACGACATCGACGCCTATCGCGACGCGCCTTCGGGCTTGCGCATCTGGTGCGGTTCGACAGCCGAGCGTTCCGACGTCGAGGCGCTCACGCTCTGGCTCGATTGGGCCTATGCCAAGGCCAAGGACGCCTTGGCGAAAGCGGCGTGACATAGCCATGGCACCGAAAGTCCTCATTTCCGATGCGCTGTCGGCAGCCGCCGTTGCGATCTTCAAGGATCGCGGCGTCGAGGTCGATTTCCAGCCCAGTCTCGGCAAGGACAAAGACAAGCTCGCCGAGATCATCAACGGCTTCGACGGACTCGCGATCCGGTCGGCGACCAAGGTCACCGCCAAGATGCTGGAGAGGGCGAAAAGCCTGAAGGTGATCGGCCGCGCCGGCATTGGCGTCGACAACGTCGACATTCCGGCGGCGACCGCGCGCGGCATCATCGTGATGAACACGCCGTTCGGCAATTCGATCACGACCGCCGAGCACGCCATTACGCTGATGCTGTCGCTGGCGCGGCAAATCCCCGAAGCCGACGCTTCGACCCGTGCCGGAAAGTGGGAAAAGAACAAGTTTCTCGGCGTCGAGATCTATAATAAGACGCTTGGCATCATCGGTTGCGGCAATATCGGCTCCATCGTCGCCGACCGGGCGATCGGCCTGAAGATGAAGGTCATCGCCTACGATCCGTATCTTTCCGCCGAGCGCGCCATGCAGCTCGGCGTCGAGAAAGTCGAACTCGACGAGTTGTGGCGGCGCGCCGACGTCGTCACGCTGCATACGCCGCTGACCGACAACACCCGCAACATCATCAACACAAAGACGCTGGCGCTCATGAAAAAGGGCGTGCGGGTGATCAATTGCGCGCGCGGCGAACTGGTCGACGAGGCGGCGATGTGCGAGGCGCTCAAATCGGGTCACGTCGCCGGCGCCGCATTCGACGTGTTCCGCGAAGAACCGGCAACGCAGAGCTGCCTGTTCAACCTGCCGAACGTCGTTTGCACGCCGCACCTCGGCGCCTCGACGATGGAAGCGCAGGAAAATGTCGCGCTGCAAGTCGCCGAGCAGATGGCGGATTATCTGCTGCGCGGCGCGATCACCAACGCCGTCAACTTTCCTTCGATCAGCGCAGAGGAGGCGCCGAAGCTCAAGCCGTTCGTGGCGCTGGCGGAGAAACTCGGCTCGTTCGCCGGCCAGCTCACCGAGACGGGCCTGCAGAAAGTGCAGATCACCTACGAAGGCGGCGTCGCGCAGATGAACACCAAGGCGCTGACGTCGGCGGCCGTCGCCGGTCTGCTGCGCCCGATGTTACAGGACATCAACGTGGTTTCGGCGACGACCGTCGCCAGGGACCGCGGCATCGTCGTCGAGGAAACCCGGCGCGAGGCCGAAGGCGATTACGAAAGTCTGATCACTGTAACAGTCGTCACCGACCGGCAGGCGCGGCACATCTCCGGCACGGTGTTCGCCGACGGCCGCCCGCGCATCGTCAACATCAAGGGCATCCGCATGGACGCCGAGTTTGGCCCCTCGATGATCTACATCACCAACCTCGACAAGCCCGGCTTCATCGGCAAGTTTTCGTCGACGCTCGGCGACGCCGGCATCAACATCGCGACCTTTCATGTCGGCCGCGAAGCGCCGGGCGCCGATGCCATCGCGCTGATCGAGATCGACGGCGAGCTGCCGCCGGACGTGCTGGCCAAAGTGCGGGCACTGCCGCAGGTACAGCAAGCCAAACCGCTGCGGTTCTAAAGTCTGCTGTGCCGTCTCTACGAGAATAGGCTATTATGCTGGAACTCGGCTTTTAGAGAGATCAGCCCATGGCTCGGCCCATTATTATCCACGCAGATTGGGACCCCGAAGCGGCGGTCTGGGTGGCAACGACGAGCGACCTTAGGGGGCTTGTGACCGAGGCGGAAACAGTCGAGGCACTTCGGGCAAAGTTACCCGGCATGATCCTTGATCTGTTCGAGGAGTACGGCGATTCGGATCTTCCAGCATCGATCGAAATCATCGCACGAGCAAGCGATCGTTTGATCGCGGCGGAATAGTCCGCATGGCTGATTTCTACCGCGACGTCATTCGGCTGTTGCGGGAAAGTGGATTCGAATTCAAGCGACAAGGCCGCGGTGACCACGAGATTTGGTGGAACCCCAAGACCGGCGTCCGAGTGACCATTGACCAGAAGCTGACATCGAAATTTACGGCGAACGGCATTTTAAAAGAGGCTGGACTTCCGAAGGCTTTTTGAAGAATTCTGCTTGGCTTGCCGTCACTTCCTGGTCGCGATCGTGATGCCGGAGGCGACGAGCGCGTATCCGACCGCGTGATACAGTTCGAAACGCTCGCCCAAAACCACAATCGCCAGCACCGAGCCGAATACCGGGACGAGGTGCATGAACGGCGCGGCGCGATTCGGGCCGATCAGTTCGATGCCGCGATTGAGAAACAGATAGCCGAGGAGCGACGGGAAGATGCAGATGAAGGCGAAGCTCAGCACGCTCTCGGTATCGAGGATCATCGTGCGGCCGCTGGCGGCCTCGATCACGACCGCCGGAATCAGCAGCACCGCGCCCAGACCCATGCCCACGGTGAGGAACGAAAGCGGATGGATCGCCGGCCGTTTGCGCAGCATGGTGGTATAAAAACCGTAGATCATCAGCGCGATCACGAACCATATGTCGCCGCGGTTAAAGCCGATGCCGAGCAACACGGCGAGACTGCCGTGGCAGATGATGACGAGGACGCCAGTGAGCGAGACGCAGATGCCGCCGGCCTGGCGCAGCGTCAGACGATCGCCAAACAGCGCGAACGTCCACAGTGCGACGAACAGCGGACCGATCGATTGCAGCAGCAATCCGTTGATCGCGGTGGTGTATTGCAGGCCGTAATAGGCCATCGTGTTGTAAGCGGAGAAGCCGGTGAGCGCGAGCAGCAGCAGCATTCCAGCGTGCTTGCGGATCGTCGGCCAATCGCGCGTGATATGGCCGAAGGCGAACGGCAGCAGGATCGCGGCGGCGCCGGCCCAGCGGATGAAAGCAAGCGCCATCGGCGGCACGTGCCCGGCCATGCCGCGGCCGATGATGGTGTTGCCGGCCCAGAACAGCGAGGTGAGCGACAGCAACAGATACGGCTGGTCGAACAGCCAGCCCCCGCTCCGCGCGGAACTGGCAGCAGGCACCCCCGGCATGGACGTCCTTTCTCTCGGCGCGGCTTGATGGCGTGGCAAGGGAGCTATCGCGGCCGGGGCCTGACGACCAGTGCTGCCGCCGCATGACAGTCTCGGCTTCGCCCGGTTGCGACAATCCGCCCGCCGCCGCCGCATTGCCGCCTGCGGAGCGCCGTAAAGTCCACTTTTCGAGGCAAGGCTAACGGCAAATTCGCTGGAATCCCAACAATTTGGCGTAATGCACAGGGGCCGATAACAGCCGCTTTTCCTTGCTTCGCACGGCGTCATCCATTATCCGGGACAGTCGGCTGCCGACGGTACCCGATACATCCGAGTTTTGATCGGCCTTTTGAGGGACAGGTCCTCATGGCGAATGTCGTCGTGGTCGGCTCCCAGTGGGGGGACGAAGGTAAGGGTAAGATCGTCGATTGGCTGTCCGAACAGGCCGATATCGTCGTCAGATTCCAGGGCGGCCATAATGCCGGCCATACCCTGGTCATCAACGGTACGACGTACAAGCTGTCGCTGTTGCCGTCGGGGGTGGTGCGGCCGGGCAAACTGTCCATCATCGGCAACGGCGTCGTGCTCGATCCGCACGCACTGCTGCGCGAGATCGCCACGCTCAAAAGCCAGGGCGTGAGCGTTACTCCCGAGACATTGCGAATCGCCGAGAACACGCCGCTGATCCTGCCGCTGCATCAGGAACTCGACGTCGCGCGCGAGCGCGCTTCAGGCAAGGCCGCCATTGGCACCACCGGCCGCGGTATCGGCCCGGCCTACGAGGACAAGGTCGGCCGGCGCGCCATCCGGCTCATGGATCTCGCCGACCTGCAAATGCTCAACGGCAAGCTCGAACGGCTGCTTGCACACCACAATGCGCTGCGCCGCGGGCTGGGCACCACCGAGATCGAACCACGGTCCCTGTACGATGAACTGGCCGCTGTGGCGCCCAAGGTGCTGCCTTACATGGATTCGGTCTGGTCATTGCTCGACGAGCGGCGGCGCGAGGGCAAGCGTATTCTGTTCGAGGGTGCGCAAGGCGCGCTCCTTGATATCGACCACGGCACCTATCCGTTCGTGACCTCGTCGAACACCGTGGCGGCGCAGGCCGCGACCGGTTCGGGCCTCGGGCCGAATGCGATCGGCTACGTGCTCGGCATCTGCAAGGCCTACACCACGCGCGTCGGCGCCGGTCCGTTTCCGACCGAGCAGCTCAACGAGGTCGGCAAGACGCTCGGCGAACGCGGCAAGGAATTCGGCGTCGTCACCGGCCGGCCGCGGCGCTGCGGCTGGTTCGATGCCGTTCTGGTGCGCCAGACCGTGCGGACGAGCGGCATCAACGGCCTCGCTCTGACCAAACTGGACATTCTCGACGGCTTCGATGAAATCAAGGTCTGCGTCGGTTACCGGCTCGACGGCAAGGTGATCGATTACCTGCCGGCGAGCGAGCACGCCCAGGCGCGTGTCGAGCCGATCTACGAGACCATTGCCGGATGGAAAGAGAAAACCGCGGGGGCGCGCTCCTGGGCCGAATTGCCGGCGCAGGCCATCAAATACGTGCGCAGGATCGAAGAGCTGGTCGGCTGTTCGGCCGCGCTGCTGTCGACGAGCCCGGAACGCGAGGACACGATCTTGATGCAAAATCCGTTCGAGACGTGACCGGGATGAAAATGCGGCAAGCCGAGAGTAAGCTCATTCCATGACCGACTACCAACCGCTCATCGCCCGGGCTGTCGAGGGGCTTGGCAAAAGCACCGGCGAAGCCCGCCGGTCGCTTTACGAGCGGGCGCGCTCGGCGCTGGTCACACAACTGCGTTCCGTCGACCCGCCGCTTTCGGAATCGGATATCACCCGGGAGCGGCTGTCGCTCGAAGAGGCCATCCGCAAGGTGGAGGCCGACGCCGCACGCAAGGCCCGCCTGGAAGCGCGCCCGGAACCCCGGTTCGAACCGCGCCCGTTGCGGTCGACGCCTCGTGCCGCTCCGCCGCCGCCCCCGCCTCCACCCCCAGCCTCCCAGCAGTCTCCGTCGCCTCCCGCCCAGCCGACGCGAGAACACGCCGCACCGCCGCCGGACGAGCCACCGCCAGCGTGGCAGGAAACACCGCCCGAGGCGCCTCGGCCCTACACCGACGAGAGCGACGATCGGCCGCCGCTGCCGCCGCAACCGACTGCTCCACCGACCGCGCGCAGCAAGCTCTTGAGCGCGCGAACCACGTCGCTTTCTCAGTCAGGACTGAGAGGCTTCCGCGACGTCGTCAGCGAGGTTGACGATCTCGGCGCGGCTTCGGCCAAATCGGCGCAGTCAGCACGCGACACCCGCGACACTTATGAGCCGCTGCCGCGAAGAGCTACGCAAGCCAGCGATAGGACACCGCCAACGTCCTCGGCCGACCGTTTCGAGCCGCAGTTCGACGGCGATGAATTGCGCGATTATGACAGGCTGCCGCCGGAAAGCCTGGAGCCGTCGTACCAATTGGAGGATGACGAGCCGCCGCTGTTTCCGTCGCAATCGGCGCGGCCGCGGCCACCCTCCGGCGATACCGAATTCGCACGGGCGCGTGCGCCCCGCTCCTACGCCGGCCTGATCAAGCTCGCCGTTATCGGCTGCGCCATCGGCATTCTCGCAGCAGTGTTGTCGTGGCAATGGCCGAACATATCACACCTCGTGTCGCAAATCGGCGCGAAATCACCCGCTCCGGTCACGCAACAGCCGACCCAGGAGCCGAAATTTTCCGGCCGGGTTCCGCAAGATCAGGTACCCGGACAAGCGGCCGGGCAGGCGCCCGGCGCACCGGCGACCGGCAACGCGAGTGCGCCGGCGGTGGCCCAGCGTGTGGTGCTCTACGAGGAGGACCCGAACGATCCGCAAGGCAGGCGTTTCGTCGGCTCTGCAATCTGGCGCACGGAAACGGTCTCCCCCGGCCCCGGGCTGGCGCCGGAACTGGCGGTCCGCGCCGACATCGAGATTCCCGAGCGGCGCATGACCGTAACCTGGTCGTTGCGGCGGAACACGGACAAGGCTTTACCGGCGAGCCATACCATCGAAGTCATGTTCAATCTGCCGGCTGATTTTCCCGGCGGCGGCATCTCCAATGTGCCGGGCGTGTTGATGAAGCAGGCCGAACAGGCCCGCGGCACGCCGCTCGCCGGACTTGCGGTGAAAGTGACCAACGGCTTCTTCCTGATTGGGCTGTCCGCGGTCGATGCCGACCGGCAGCGCAACATTCAGCTGCTCAAGGATCAGGAATGGTTCGACATTCCGATCGTCTATACCAACGGCGGCCGCGCCATTCTGGCGGTCGAGAAAGGGCCGCCCGGCGACCGCGCCTTCGCCGACGCCTTTGCGGCGTGGGCCAAATAAATGGTCCGAGCGAGCGAAATACCGCTATCGTCGAGCGTTTGTTATGGTTGGGTACCGGGAGTAGTTGAGTGCAGAAGCGCGCGAAAATGAATCCGCCCGACGCGAGCCCGGCCAAGCCGGCCGCAAATCCGCACGTCGCCTCGGCGCTCCGCACGCTCGAGACCGAACGCGACGGCGTCGCCGCGCTGGCCGCGGCGATGCACGGCGGACTGGGCGCGTCGTTCGCCGCCGCCGTCGAAACCATTCGCAACGCGCGCGGCCGCGTCATCGTCACCGGCATGGGCAAGTCCGGTCATGTCGGCCGCAAGATTGCCGCGACATTTGCCTCGACCGGAACGCCGGCGTTTTTCGTCCACGCCGCCGATGCGAGTCACGGCGACCTTGGCATGATCACCTCGGACGACGTCATGCTGGTGCTGTCGTGGTCGGGCGAGACGGAGGAGCTGAAAGACCTGATCAATCATTCGCGCCGCTTCCGCAATGCATTGATCGCCGTCACGGTCAGCGCCGACAGTACGCTGGGCAAGGCCGCCGACATCGTGCTTGCCCTGCCGGAGGCTCGCGAAGCCTGCCCGCACAATCTCGCGCCGACGACATCGTCGCTGATGCAGCTTGCGCTCGGTGACGCGCTCGCGATGGCGCTGCTCGAGAGCCGGGGATTTACCGCGGTCGACTTCGGCGTGTTTCATCCGCGCGGCAAGCTCGGCGCTGCGCTGAAATTCGTGCGCGACGTGATGCACGCGGATGCCTCCGTTCCGACGATCAAGCGCGGGGCGCCAATGTCGGAAGCCATCGTCGAAATGTCCGCCAAGGGTTTCGGCTGCGTCGCCGTGACCGATACGGCTGGCAAGCTCGCCGGCGTCATCACCGACGGCGATCTGCGGCGTCACATGCGCGCCGACCTGCTGCAAACGCCGGTAGACAACGTCATGACCAAATCGCCGAAAGTCGTTCGTCCGGATCAGTTGGCGAGCGAGGCGCTGCAACTGCTGAATTCGTCGAAAATCACGGCGCTGTTCGTCGTCGAAACGGGGCGGCCGGTCGGCATCGTGCATTTCCACGATTTGCTGCGCGCCGGCGTGGCGTAAACGGCGTGCGCGGCAAGGGGAATTAACGAGGTGCGAAGCCTGCAGCCGTTAATACAGACCGCCCCGCGCGACGGCCCCATCATCGGAAGCGGGACTGGCGGCGGTCGCCGCCGGCTGGGCGCCGGCAGCGCCGGGCTGCGCCGATGCGGCTGCCGGCTTCGCCGCGTCAGTGCCGCCTTGCCTGTGCGCGATAAAATCCTGATAGCCGGGAGAGCCCGGCCGCGGCGGCGCATCGCCGGGCTCGCCTCCGGCCCAGTGCGGCCAGTGATCGGAAACGGTTCCGGAAAGCTGGGTGCACGACCCAAGACCAAGGCCGAAGCACAGCGCGATGAGCGCCAACGCGTGCCGTTTAAGTATCATGCTACCCGCTGGGTCGCCCCGGATTTATGGGAATGAATTCATGGGAGATGCGCTGATTTCGTGGCGGGACTGTGATGTCCCTGGCATCGTCGGCTGGCGCCAGCGCCAAGTTTGACGAGCGATCCGACAAGTAAAAGTCTTAGTGCTCCAAGAGTCTTTGTATTCCAAGAGTCTTTATGGTCCCGGTGTGAAGGATTTCCTAACTCGCTGTCAAAGCGTTCTATTTCGGCGCGTGGTGTTGCTGGCGGCGTTCGTGATCGCTCCGGGATGCAGCAACCTCGCGCTGCCGAATGAGGACGTCCCCACCTCGGGTGTCGATCCGAGCTACAGCAAGATCGTCGCCACCTATATGAAAAATACGTTCCCTGGTTTGTCGCCCTCTGACGCGGCCGAAATATCGCAGCCGCGATGGGTTCAGTCCGAAAAGGGCTGGAACTGGCTGGCCTGCGTTCACTTTCAGGATCACGGCCATCGCCGTACCTATTCGGTGCTCTTCAAAAACGACGTCGTCGATGCGCGTTATTCGGTTTTGACCGACGCCTGCGGCACGCAAAGCTATTTGCCGCTCGATCTATCGGGCGCGCAACGGCCAGGCGCCATCGGCGACAATGGACCGCTTTATTAGATGCATGGGATGACCGGCGGCAGGGTCGCTTTATGAACGGGACGGTGGACGGCGGGTTGGCTCTCGTGTCCGCAGCGATCGTTGCCGTTGCGGCGCTGCTGTGCGCGCTTTTGATCGTCGCGCTCCATCCGTGGCTCAAACGCTACGCGCTGGCCAAGCCGAATGCGCGTTCGTCGCATCGAACGCCCACCCCTCAGGGCGGCGGCATCGCGGTCATGGCCGCGACCCTGGCAGCGGCCGGCTTCGCACTCGGATTTTTCCCGCTCGGTCCTGCGGCGGCCCCGTCGCTTCCGCTCATCGCCGGCGCCGCCCTTGCGATGGCGTGTCTCGGTGCAATCGACGACGTCAGGCCGCTTCCGGTCGGTCCGCGTTTGCTGTTGCAAGCGATCGTCGTTGCCGGCGTACTCTATACACTGCCGGAAGAGTTGCGCGTCGTTCCGTCGCTGCCGTGGTGGCTCGAGCGCCTTCTGTTGCTGATCGGCGGTTTGTGGTTCGTCAATCTGGTGAACTTCATGGATGGCCTCGACTGGATGACCGTCGCCGAAGTGATTCCGCTGACCGCGACCCTGAGCGTGCTTGGATTATTGGGCGTGCTGCCACGAAATAATGTTGCGCTGGCGCTTGCCCTGGGCGGCGCCATGGTCGGCTTCGCTGTTTTCAACCGGCCGACGGCGAGGATTTTTCTCGGCGATGTCGGCAGCCTTCCGATCGGCCTGATCCTCGGCGTGCTGCTGCTGCTCGTCGCCAGCAGCGGCCATCTGATCGCGGCCGTGATCATGCCGTTGTACTATCTCGCCGACGGGACAATCACTTTGATGCGGCGCTTGATGCACGGCGAGCCGATCTGGCAGGCCCACCGCACTCATTTTTATCAGCGCGCAACCGACAACGGCTTCACCGTACTCGACGTGGTGACGCGGGTGTTTGCCGCGAACATCGGCCTCGGCGCGCTTGCAATCGTGACCGTGGTCGAACCAGGCCGCGTGAGCGACGTCATCGCGCTCGCCGGCGCGGCTGTCCTGGTCGCCTGGCTGCTGACCGCTTTTGCGCGGGGCCGTGCATGAGCCGCGTGCTCGTCACCGGCGCGTCCGGGTTTATCGGTCGCTCCGTGGTTGCGGCACTGGCGAGCGACGGTCACATCGTCCGTGCCGCGGTTCGCCGACCGCAATTTTCGTTTGCCGGCGCCGTCGAAGTCGTCCAGCACCCCGATCTGACGGAGCCGGTCGAATGGCAACGGCTCCTTGCCGGTATCGAGCAGGTAGTGCACCTCGCCGGCATCGCTCACACCGGCCACGGTGCCGGCACCGCGGTCTACGATCTCGTCAATCGGCGGGCCACGGCGCAACTTGCAATGGCCGCGGCCGGGCTCGACCGCTTCGTATTCGTCTCCTCGATTCGCGCGCAGAGCGGACCCGCCGCCGATCATACCCTGTCCGAGCGCGATCCGCCGGCGCCGACCGACGCCTATGGCCGTTCGAAGCTCGCCGCCGAAGAAGCGGTGCGCGCCGCCGGCGTACCGTTCACGATCCTGCGGCCGGTTCTGCTGTATGGGCCGGGGGTCAAAGGAAACTTCGCCACGCTGGCGCGCGCCGCTGCGTCGCCGCTACCGCTGCCCGTAAAGGATTTTGTCAACCGGCGCTCGATGCTCGGCATCGATAATTTCGTCTCGGCATTGAAATTCGTGCTTTCCGCGCCGAACGCGGTCGGCGAAACCTACGTGGTTGCCGACCCCGGCAAGGCGCTCCGCCTCGCCGACGTGATCGCAACGCTGCGGCAAGCCGAAGGACGCCGCCCGCTCATTATGCCAATGCCGACCAACTACATCGAAATGCCGCTGCGGCTGTTGGGCCGGGCCGACATATGGGACCGTCTCGGCGGCAATCTACGCGTCGATACGGGCAAGCTCGTCGCCGCCGGCTGGCAGCCGCTGCACGACACACACGCCGGCCTGACCGCAATGGCTCAGGCGGCGGCGCCGCGGAAATCCGGCACCGCTTCCGTCAGCACGCGGTAGATCACCTCGCGTTCTTCCCGCGCCAAGCCTTGTTCGAGCATCGCCAGCCAGCCGCTCATCGCATCGAGCGGCGGCTGGACCGGACGGGCGGCGACGACGCCGTCAAATCCGATTTCCATCATGGGCTCCTCACGCGCAAACAGGATTTCCTGCAGGCGTTCGCCGGGCCGCACGCCGGTGAACACGATATCGACATCGCGGCCGGGCTCGAGGCCGGCAAGGCGAATCATACGCTCGGCCAGATCGACGATTTTGACCGGTTGGCCCATGTTGAGCACGTAGACCGAGACATCGGAGCGCTCGGGCCCGAGCGCGTGACTTGCCGCCGTGACGACGAGATCGCAGGCCTCGCGAATGGTCATGAAATAACGCACCATATCCGGGTGCGTGACGGTGACAGGACCGCCGGCATCGATCTGCGCCTTGAATTTCGGCACGACCGAGCCATTGGACGCGAGCACGTTGCCGAACCGTACCGCAATCAACCGCATCGGCCGACGCTCGGCCTCCTGCCGCCGCGAAAAATCGGCGTCAAGCGCCTGGCAATACATTTCGGCAAAGCGCTTGGTGGCGCCGAGCATGGAGACCGGCTCTATCGCCTTGTCGGTCGAGATCATGACCATCGCCAACGCACCTGCCGCAGCCGCGGCGTCGGCGACGTTGACCGAGCCGAAAACGTTGGTCTTGACGCCCTCCTCCCAGTTCCGTTCCAGCAACGGCACATGCTTGAGCGCAGCGGCGTGAAAGACGATGTCCGGTTTGAAATCCTCCATCAAGCGAAACAGCCGCTTGCGGTCGCGGACGTCCGCAATCCGGCCATCGATCGCGACCTGGGCCTGGCGGGTCGCAAGCGTCTCGAGCACCGCATGCAGCGCCGGCTCGGAATTCTCGATAATCAGCAGGCGCACCGCGCCGAAGGTGATCGCGCGGTCGCAGATTTCGGCGCCGATCGAGCCGCCGCCGCCGGTCACCACGACGGACCTGCCTTTCAGAAAGGTCTCCAGCCGCCCATAATCGATTTTGACGCTCGGCCGCAGCAGCAAATCCTCGACGTTGACCGGTGCCAGGCGCGGCATCTCGCCGCCATCATCAAGCGACGGCAGGCGGCTGACCGTGAGGCCAAGCCGGCGCGCATGCATCAAGGTCGCTTCGGGCTTGGCATCGGGCTCGAAGGCCGACGGCGTGAAAATCACGCGCGACACGACGGTGCGGCGCTCCGCGAGTTCGGCGACGGCTCGGTCGAGGTCGGCAAAGCCGCCGAGAACCGGAATGCCGCGTATCGACTGCCCCTGATCGGCCGCCGACGGCGACAGCACGCCGACCGGCCAAGTCTTGCGAACCGCGCCGCTTTCGATGGCGCGCAGCAGGACTTCGGCGTCCGCTGCACGACCGAGCACGAGCGTCGGATTGGCCGCTTCGGCCCGCGCATGATGGCGCGTGCGGGTGTAGCGGAAATAGCGATAAGCGATACGCGGCCCGCCCAGGAATACGTTCTGAAGGATCCAGTACAGCGCGATCGTGATTTTGCCGAAGAAGAATTGCCCGAGCACGTTGGGCGCGACGAGGACGTAGTCGAGCACCAGGAGCGAAATGGCGAGGACCGTCGACGCGCGCAGGATGTTCATCAAGTCCGGAAGCGAGGCAAAGCGCCACTTCGCTTCGTAGAGATGGAACAAATAGTAGATGATCGCGGCGTAAGCGATGAATCCGGGCAGGAAGAACAGCAGCGGATCGCGCCGTTCCGCAAGCCCCGCGCCCTCGAACCGGACATAGAAGCTTGCGACGATCGCCGCCGCCGTCATGAGCAGGTCATGAGCGATGACGAGCGCTCTGCGCGGGCTCAAATTCAGTCCGAGCATGCCTGATCCGTGCCGCCGGGTGCGTCCGGCCTTTCATTACCGGGCTTTACGCCGCGGCGCCACCCCGGCGGCGGCCTAAGCCGCGTGCCGGACCGCAAGGGCCTGATCCACGGCGTTCAGCACCCGCTGCACGGGGAGCTCGTCTAGGCATTGGCTGTAACTATCGACATGGCCTTCGCAGCCCAGCTTGTCGCACGGCATGCAAGGCAGCGGGTTCTGCACCACCCAGACATTACCGCGGCGCTGGATGGTGCCGGCGCGCGCCCACGGCGTTTCGAGTCCTCCGACCGGCCAGGGCCCGATGAGGCTGGGGCTCGCCGGGCCGTAGAGCGCCACGGTCGATGCACCTGCGGCGGCAGCAAGATGCGTCACTGAGGTATCGGGGCCGACATAGACCGCCGCCATGCGCAGCAGTTCCGTCAGCGCGGGCCAGCGCAGCGCGCCGTCCATTCGAATAATCGGCGGTTCGGCTGTATTCCAAATGCGATCGAGATAGTCCTTCTCCGCTGCATCCGGTCCGCCGGTCGCGACGATGGCGAGGCCGCGATCGGCGAGGCTTCGCGCCAGCGCGCGCCAGCCATCGTCGGTCCAGCGCCGGATGCGAAAATTCGGCGCGGCATGAAGGACGGCGTAGCGGCCCTCCACCGCAGGCGAAGCGGCGGTAGGCCCTGACGGGCACACAATCTCGTACCGCCGCGGAATGCCGAGCAGCTCGGCAAGCCGCAGCAGCTCGGTCACCCGATGATTGGCGCCGTCAGCCGCTGCGTAGCGATCAAATATTTTGCGCTTCCACCATGACCCGGCGTTGCCTTGCGCAACAAAGCCGATGCGGCGGCGACCCGCGGCCCAGGCCAGAAGCGTTGGACGATCGCCTGTCTGGGTCGGCACGGCCAGATCGTAGCGGCGATACAAGCGCGAAACGGTCGCCATGGTGTCTGCCACCGAAGGTCGCTGCGGCACGACCATCACGCCATCGAGATCGCGATTGCCCTCCAGCATGCCTTCGGTGCCGCGAAACACCAGCGCGTCGATCGACGAGCCGGGAATACCCGTCTTCAGCGACCGGATCAGCGGCGTCGTCAGCAGGACATCGCCAAGGCGGCGCAGCGTAACGACGAGAATCCGCGGGCGCTCGGGGAGCTCCTTCATCGCAACGCCGATCTCGCCAGATCACGCTCGCGCAGCACCATGCCGCCTGCGACGCCGACGCCGAAAACATACAGCCAGCCTTGCGTGAAATCGAACAGATGCGAATTAAACAACGACGCCACCACGTTCTGGACGACAATGACGAGGCCGATCCAGTCGACAATTCCAGCGCCACGGAACAATAATAGATGGGCCGCCCACATGGCTAACAGCACCACCGTGCCCAGCGCGCCGAGCTGAATGGCGACGGCAAAGATCTGATTGTGCGGATTGACCGGCACCACCGATGCCGATCCGCCGCCGGCGGCCGCGGCATTGCGGAACTGTTCCGTGATCGATCCGGTGCCGTGGCCGACGACAGGAGCCGTTGCGACGAACGACAGCGACTTTTTCAGGAATTCGAGGTGCATGCCCGTCGAATTGTTGGCGTCGTTCGCCTCATAGCTTTCCAGCTCGGTCGCCGACTTCTCGAGGTTCGCACGCAGCGCCGGCGAACCGATCCAAATCGCGCCACCGACAATACAACCGGCGGCGGCGGCGCCAATAAGCCCTTTCAACCCCATTTGCCGCCAGCCGAGCAACAGCAGTAGCGGCGGAGCGACGAGGAGCGTGGTGCGGCCGGTCGTGACAAAGAAAATGTCCGCGAGAAAAAGAACAGCAAGGGCAACTATCCACACGATGGAGCGCCAGCGTCCGGCCCGATATTCGGCCAATGCAACGCCAAGGAGCCCAAATGCGCAAATCAGGAACTCTTCGCTCTGGATGATGTAGTCCTTGACCGGGACGCCGGGCAGCCGCGGGTGCCACAACAGTCCAGGGAACGACACCAGCATCCACGACGCGAGCGACACGATCGTCACCGAGATCAGAAATCCGGCAAAAACGCGCATGCCGTGCCCGGATTTCCGAAATTGCGTCAGCAGCAGGGGAATAACCAACAGCCGGTTGAACCCGCTCAGCCCACCGTAGCGTTCGCTCCAGGTGACATCGGCCCACAGCATGCCAGCCAAGGCCAAAAGCCAGAGCAAGACCGGAAGTCCGCCGGCGGCAGACAGAAACTCGCGCCGCAAGGCCCCCAGATCCAGCGTCGCCAACACCGCCAGAAGCCACAAGGCAAGAAGGATGCTTGTCGCCGACGACGACCACGGCAGCGAAACGGCGACACCGACAGCAAGCCAACCGGCAAGCCGATCCAACGTCCGCCGATCAAGCCCTTTGACTCGCAGCGCGGTCATTACGGTCATCGATGACACCGGCTACAATACCTGGCCTGAAGATACCAGCATGATAGCGCCGGTCCTCCTCGCAGGCCCAAACGAATCGGGCGGTCTATTTGCCCTCCCCGGCGGTAATTGATACATCGAGCGCCCAATTGTTGCGGCGCCCGCATGAATCGCACAGCTCTTCGCATCGTGCTCGCCATCGCCGTGATGGTAGGGGTCATATTCGCGATCCGTGCGAATTTCGATATCGATATCACCGCATTGTTCTTTAATCCGAATGGACGAAATTTCCCCATCGGCGGCCGTCTTTGGGAACAGCATGCGCGCGATGCGGCGCGCGGGCTGATCACCCTGATTGCCGCACTGCCTGTCGTCGCTGTCGTCGGCAAACTGATGCTGCCGCACCGGCGTATGTTTATCGGCGGGCGAACGGCGCTGTTTCTGTTGCTGACAGTGGCGATCGGACCCGGCCTCGTCGCCAATACGTTGCTCAAGGATCACTGGGGCCGCGCGCGCCCGATCGATATCCTGACATTTGGCGGCAGCGATCGCTTCACGCCGTGGTGGGATCCTCGCGGGCCATGTCCGAACAATTGCTCCTTCATTGCGGGCGAACCGTCCGGCGCGTTTTGGACGCTGGCGCCCGCCGCTATGACACCGCCGCAATGGCGCCTGCTCGCCTACGGCGGCGCGGTAGTCTTTGGTTCCGCACTTGGCGTGTTGCGAATAGCGGCCGGCGGACACTTTTTCACCGACGTCGTATTTGCCGGTGTCATCATGTATCTCGTCGCCTGGTCGCTGTACGGATTTATTTTTCGCTGGCGGCCCCCCCGCCCGTCCGAGGACGAGGACAGTGTCGAGCGCGCGGTCGGCCGCGCCGGTGAGGCCATCCGCCGCGCGCTCACCGCAATCACGAGGCGGCCCGGCTAGAATCCCGACAAGCACGCGTAAACTCCCACCGCCGATCAGGCGGGCGCTATCCGCAGAATGAAGTTCAATTTGCTGCGGCCAACGAGCGCATAACCTTTCTTACGCATGATCGATATCAGATCGGTCTTCCAGCTACTGCGGCAGTCCTCGATGATGACGAGACGGGGCCACATCGCGCGCGGGGCCTGGCGAAAAAATGGACCCAGGATCACATCCTCGAATCCCTCGACGTCGATCTTCAGGGCATCGACGGCCTCGACCCGTTCGGAAGTCAGGAGCTGCCAAAGCGTTTGTGACGCGACGCGTACCGCTGTTGCCGGCGCTTCAGATTCGGCAATTCTCAGCGTTCGGCTGCCGCCGCGGTCGCGCCGGTCGAGTTCGACGGCAAGCTCCCCCGGCTCATCGCTCAATGCGATTGGACAGATTTTGATCGGCACGCCCGGATTGGCACCGGCGTTGAAGCTGAGCCGGCGCAGGTTTCCGGGCTCCGGTTCGACGGCGAAAATGCGGGCGTCGGGTCCGGCGTGGGCCGCGACGAACAGCGAGAACAGACCGACATTGGCGCCTATATCGACGAACACGAACGGCGCCTTCCGCTGTGCGGCCCGATCGATATCAGCGCCGAGTTCGCGCAATTCCGTCGGCTCGTACATCTGCGGCGTGAACAACAGATTTTTTTCGCAGCCGTTGTCGCGCGGGTGCAGCCGCATCTTCAGCCCCCAGCGCTCGATGTCCAACGCACCGGCCGGATAGGCGAGTCGCATCGTCACCGCGCGGCGGAGCAGGATCGCCAGGCGCAGGCCGAGCCAGTTGTCGGGAAGCGCCTGGGTCGCTCCGATGACCAGGCGGTCGAACCATCCTGGCGCAAAAGCTCCGAAGGCTTCGCTGTCGTCGGCGGCCATTCGCTCAGCGCACACCGGCGGCCGCCGTGCGTTCGTCACGCAGCGCCGAAAGTCCTTGCACGGCCTTAATACGATCGCCGGCCATGACGTCCTCGAGCCGGCGCTCGTTCTCCCGCAAGTGCGAGCGGTCGGCATGCGGGTGCCAGAGATGCAGCACCCCGGTGGCGAAGCGGCCGTCCTTGCGCCGTACCCCGGCCCGCAGCAGCCGCACCACGAGATCGGAATCTTCCAATCCCCATCCGGTATAGCTGCCATCGAACCCATCGACACGGTCGAGGTCGCCCCGCGTGACCGCGAGATTACAGGTCTGCGCCCCAGCCCAGCCTGTGCTGCCGGCTTTGCGCAGTGGTCCGAGCGGCAGACCGAGGCCGGGCAGCACCCTATTGACGCGGCCGCGCAGCCGCTCGCGCATCAGCGCCGCAAAACTCCAGCGCTCGACCGCGATGCCGTCGGCGAGAACGGCCTGCGTGAAGGCGCGCGACAAAAGGATGCGGTTGCCGCTCACGAACCAGCCCGGCTCGGCGAACCGGCGATGGGTTGCGACGAAGTCAGGCCGGGCGAGGCAGTCGCCGTCGAGGAAAAGGCAAAGGCTGCCGGCGCTGGCGCGGATGCCGCGATTGCGGATCTCGCCGCCGCGGAAGCCGTCGTGCCGATGCCAGACATGTTCAAGCCGCATCGGCAGGCGCGCCGCCCAGCGCTCCACGACCGTTCGCGTCGCGGCATCCGAACCGTCGTCGGCGACCACGATTTCGAAATTGCCGTCCGATTGGGCGGCAAGCGCGCGCAGCACCGCGTCGAGCGCGTCGTCGCGATTGTAGGTCGTTACGATGACGGAGATGAGCCCTTCCATCACGATCCCGCCGCTCGCTTTCGCAACCGGGCGCGCAGGCGGTCGCGCAGCCGCCGCTTGCGATCGCGCAGCATCCGGATCGGCAGCGCCAAATAATACTTCCGCGCGAGACGCCACCAGCTCAGCCCGATGCGCGGCGCTTGCGACTGCGGGACATACCAGCCGTTAAGCCCGGTGCGGCGGATCAGCCGATAGCCGGCCCGGGTCAGAAAGCGATGCTTGGCGAGATCGGTGACGTGATCTTCGATCAGCATCAGGCGCGGCCGCCAGCGTGTCAGATCGAAGCCGCTCAGGACCTCGACCTCGTGGCCTTCGACGTCGATCGAGACGAAGTCGATGGGAGCCGGGGCGGTCGCCTCTTCGAGGATGGCGTCGAGGGTCCGCACCGGGACTTCGATCGAGCCGTCAGGCACGATGCCGGTCACCGCGAGGTCGCGCCGCAGCGAGGAATGCGGTCCCGACAGATAAAGCCGCATGGTCTTGCCGCCATTGGCCGGAGACGAGCAGGCCGCGGCGACGACGCGGGCGCGACGCGTAAGCCGCGCCCGCTCGGCAAGGTCGGGCTGCGGCTCGACCAGAATCCCGTTCCAGCCGGCCTGCTCGAACTGCCAGGTCTGCGAGCCGCGCTGCGGATCGTTGGCGCCGACCTCGACGAAAAAGCCGCTGTTCGCAGCTCCGAAGAACTCGGCCTTGAGCTGATCCTCGACGTGATCGGGAAACACGGTCCGCATCGGCAAGCTCACTCCCCGATCGATTCCTTCGCCGGCCGGGCCCGCGCGACCATCGCGCTGGTGCTGTGACCGGGCACCAGATCGACGAGTAACACCTCGCCGCCCGCGGCCTCGACCAGGTCGCGTCCCACGACGTCCTCGCGCTTGTAGTCGGCGCCCTTGACGAGAACGGCCGGACGCACGCGCTTGATCAATTCGATCGGCGTATCCTCTTCGAATACGACGACAAGATCGACCGCTTCGAGCGCCGCCAGCACTTCGGCGCGGCCTTCGGCGGCGTTGATCGGCCGGCCTTTGCCTTTCAGCCTCGCGGTCGATGCGTCGCTGTTGAGCCCGACCACCAGCCGGTCGCAGGCCGCCCGGGCTTCGACCAGGAGCCTGATATGGCCACGATGCAGGAGGTCGAAGCAGCCATTGGTGAAGCCGATGCGCAAGCCGTGCTGGCGCCATTGCGCCAGTTGGCCGTCAAGAACCGACCAGTCGAACACGATCTTGTCTTCGGGCGCGAGCGAAGCGGCCGGCAAGATCCGGTGCCGGAGTTCGCCGAGTGACGCCGTCGCCGTCCCGCGTTTGCCGATGACAACGGCGGCGGCGGCGTTGGCGGCGCGCATGGCCGGCTCATACGGCGCCTTCATCGCCAGCAGCACCGCCATCACGGCGGCGACCGTATCGCCGGCGCCAGAGACGTCACTGACCCGGACCGGATAGGCCGGGATATGAACCGGCTGCTGACCCGCGACATGCAGCGTCATACCGTCCTCGCTGCGCGTTACCAGGATCGCCTCAGCGTCGAGCTTGTGCGCCAGCTCTGCCGCAGCCTCGGCAATTTCGGCTTCGGTGGCGACCTGACGATGCACGGCGCCGGCGAGTTCCTTGCGGTTCGGCGTCACCAGCGTCGCGCCGCGATAGAGGCTGTAATCGTGCGCCTTCGGATCGACGATTACCGGCTTGCCGAGGCGGCGCGCACCGTCGATCACGGCGCGAATGACTCGCGGCGTCAACACGCCCTTGGCGTAATCGGACATCACCACCGCGCCGACCTGGGGCAGCGCCGCTTCGGCATAGGCGATGATTGAGGCCTCGCTCTGCGCGCCGGCAGGCTCGGTGGTTTCCCAGTCCGCCCGCACCAGATGCGCCGAATGATGCTCGGACACGAAACGCACCTTGCGCGTCGTTTTCCGCCCGGCATCGATCACCAGATCCGGCACGATCGAACCGCTGAACTTGGCGAGCGCGTTGGTCAGCGTGAGCCCGGCTTCGTCGTTGCCGATCAACCCGATGAAAATGCAGCGGGCGCCGAGCGCCGCGATGTTGCGCGCAACGTTGCCGGCGCCGCCGATCTCGATCTTGTTGTGGCGGACGGTCAGCACCGGCGTCGGCGCTTCGGGCGAGATGCGGGTAACTTCGCCATAGACGAAGTCGTCGAGCATGAGGTCGCCGACGCAGAGAATGGTCTGCTCGGGGACGCGTTTGAGCGCCTCTTCGAAATCGAACATCCGTGTCGGGGCCCGTTCCAGCTTCCCTCTCCCGTTCACCTGAAGCGATCGGCGCTGTCGAGATAGGACGTCACGTAGCGCCGCACCGCCTCTTCGAGCGCGGTGAAGTCGGCATTATACCCGGCCCGCCGCAGATTGCCGGTCTCGGCCTCCGTAAAATATTGATAGCTGCCGCGAATCTGCGCCGGCATGTCGACATATTCGATAACCGGCTCGCGGCGGAGTGCCGCAAACAACGCCATGATCAGATCGCGGAAGCTGCGCGCCTTGCCGGTACCGACGTTGAATATGCCGGAGATCGCAGGCGTGTCGAGCAGCCAGCGCACCACGGCGACGGCATCGTCGACATAGATGAAATCGCGCTTTTGCTCTCCGTCGGCGATGCCGTCGCGGTGCGATTTGAACAGGCGAATGGTCTTGCCGGCCTTGGCGTCGTCGAACCGCTTGGCGACCAGGCTCATCATTTCGCCTTTGTGATATTCGTTGGCGCCGAACACGTTGAAGAATTTCAGTCCCACCCATTGCGGCGGCATTTTCTCCTTGCGCGCGGCGCGTTCGACCACGGCAAGGTCGAAGGCGTGCTTGCTCCAGCCGTAAAGATTCATCGGCTTGAGTTTTTTCAGCGCGGTTATCGAGCAATCGTCGGAGAAGCCCCTTTGGCCGTCGCCATAGGTCGCGGCGGACGACGCGTAGACGAATGGCGTATGGGTCGCGGCGCACCAGTCGAGCAGCCGCAGCGACAGCCGAAAATTATTCTCCATCAGTGCGTCGCCATCGGTCGCGGTGGTCGACGAGATGGCGCCGAGATGAACTACGGCATCGAGTTTGCGGCCATCGAGCCAGCGCAGCAGGTCGGCGGGCGGCACGAAGTCGGCAATCTGGCGGGCGGCAAGATTGCGCCACTTGCCGTCGTTGCCGAGAATGTCATTGACGGCGATGTCGGCGCGCCCGGCCTCGTTGAGACTGGCGACCACATTCGATCCGATGAACCCGGCCCCGCCGGTGACCAATAACATCGACGAACCGGTTGGAGTTGTGTCGACCGCGCCAACGACCCCGCTCCTTTGCCCCAGTCACGGTCGTGGCGCAATACTCGACCCGCGCCAAGATGACTGCGGGTCACAAAAGAATGAAAATATGTTCATTTAATAGAGCTTGTGGTTGATCTCATGCGGTTTGCCAATCCCACTCGAGCAACGCGGATATGCTAATCCTTCGAGCCTAGCGTCGCGGTACCGCTCCAAACATGCAGAAAATTTCCGTCTATATCCTCACTTTCAACGAGGCGGCAAAGATCAAGGCCGCGGCGGAAAGCGTGCTTTGGGCCGACGAGATCGTTGTCGTCGACTCCAACAGCACCGACGCCACCACACAGATCGCCGAGGGTCTCGGCGCACGCGTAGTGCAGGTGCCATTCAACGGCTTCGGTGAATTGCGCAACCGCGCCATCGAAGCCTGCGCTCACGATTGGATTTTCAGCCTGGACGCTGACGAACGCTGCACCGCCGCGGTGTGCGATGAAATCCTCGAATTGCTCGCCGGCTCGCCACCGCTCGATCTCTATCGGGTGCCGCGGCGCAGCTTCATGATGGGCCGCTGGATCCGCGGTTCCGGCTGGTATCCGAACTTCCGCCAGCCGCAGCTGTTTCGCAAAGGCAGCATGCGCTACACGCTCGAGCCGGTGCACGAGGGCTATGAAAATCTCAGCGGCAAGCCGGTCGGCACGCTTGAAAATGCGATCTGGCAGTTCCCGTTTTGCAACCTCGCCGAAGTCATCAGAAAGGCAGACCGCTACTCTTCGCTCGGCGCACCGAAACTCGCCGGCAAGCACGTTTCGATGGCGAGCGCGTTCGGCCACGGGGTGTGGTCGTTCCTCAAGCACTACATTTTCAAGCGCGGCTTTATCGACGGCTGGGCCGGCTTCGTCATCGCCTTTGGCAATTTCGAGGGCACCTTCTACCGCTACGCCAAGCGCTATGAGGAACAGCAGAACTGGGTGCCTCCGGCCAGCGAGCCGCTCAGGCGCGAGACCAAGCCTTGAAGCCGCGCTTAGAAATGAATATAAATTCAGATTATCGTGCGGTAAACGGCAGTATGCAGGACAAGCCGATCCTGATTGTGCCCTACATGTGGATCGGCGACTTCGTGCGCTGTCACACCGTCATACAATTGCTCAAGGCGCGGTTTCCTGCTCGGCCGATCGATATGCTGTCGACGAAGTTGTGCGCCCCGCTGACGGACTACATGCCCGGACTGCGCCGGACCATTGTCGTGGACCTGCCGCGCAAAGCCCTTGCGCTTGGCAAGCAGATCGCGCTGGCCAAGCGGCTCAGGCCGGAGGGCTACGGCACGGCGCTTGTCATGCCGCGAACATGGAAATCGGCGCTGGCGCCGTTTCTGTCGGGGATACCCGAACGTATTGGCTTCGCCGGCGAGGCAAGGTTTTTTCTGCTTAACGACCTGCGCTTCGGCGAACGCGCGCTGCCCCGCATGGTCGATCGCTGCGCCACTCTGGCGCTGCCGAAAAATGCCACGGCGCCTTCGCAATGGCCGGCGCCTAAGCTCGAGGTCGCTGCATCCGAGGCCGCCGCCTGGCGCGCAAGGCGCGGTTTGAGCGATGAGCATCGCCGCGTCGTCGCGCTTGCGCCGGGCGCGGTTGGACCCTCGAAGCGATGGCCGAGCGCCGCCTATGCTGCACTGACACGCCAGCTTCTTGCCGAAGGCCTCGCAGTCTGGGTGGTGGGCGGGCCCGATGAAAAGGCACTAGCGAGCGAGATTGTCGGTGACACCGCGGCCCGCGACCTCACCGGACACGATCTGCGCGACGCCATTCTGGCACTGGCGTCAGTCTCGGTGGCGGTGTCCAACGATTCCGGTTTGCTGCATGTCGCCGCGGCGCTCGGCAAGGCCAGCATCGGCATTTTCGGCCCGACCAGCCCGTGGCACTGGGCGCCGCTCAATCCGCTCGCGGCCACCGTCGAAATGGCAAGCGCGCTATCGTGCCGCCCCTGCCACAAGCCGGTATGCCGTTTCGGCCACCATCGATGCATGGAAGAAATCTCCGCCGATCAGGCGCTTACGGCAACCCACCGGGCGCTGGCGGCGGTCTCGGTATCCGTCTGAGTTGACGCCACGGCGGCCTAACGCGGTATTTATCATCTCGGAGTAAGGCTGACGGACATGACGGTCCTGATCACAGGCGGCGCCGGCTATATCGGCAGCCATATGGTCTGCGAGCTCGCCGACTCGGGCGAGCGCGCGGTCGTGCTCGACAACCTCTCCACCGGCTTTGACTGGGCGGTCGCCAAAGGCACGCCGCTGATCGTCGGTGATGTCGGCGACCAGGCGCTTGTCGCGCGCATCATCCGCGAGCACGGCGTCGAGGCGATCATCCACTTCGCCGGCTCCATCGTGGTGCCTGACTCGGTGCGCGATCCGCTTGGCTATTACCGCAACAATACCGTCAATTCCCGCGCGCTGATCGAGTGTGCGGTGGACGGCGGCGTGCGCCACTTCATCTTTTCCTCAACCGCCGCGGTCTACGGCGATCTGGCCGGTGAGCCCGTGACGGAAGATGCCCCAACGCAGCCGATCTCGCCTTACGGCTGGTCGAAGCTGATGACCGAGACCATGTTGCGCGACACCAGCCGCGCGCATGGCCTGCAACACGTGATCCTGCGCTACTTCAACGTCGCCGGCGCCGATTCGCAGCGCCGCGCCGGTCAATCCACCAAGGCCGCTACGCATCTGATAAAGGTTGCGGTCGAAACCGTGCTCGGCATGCGGCCGAAGCTCGACGTCTATGGCGACGATTATCCGACGCCCGATGGCACCTGCGTGCGCGACTACATTCATGTCAGCGACCTGGTGCGCGCGCACGGCGACGCGCTGCGTTATCTGCGGTCCGGCGGGCCATCGCTCACGCTCAACTGCGGCTACGGTCACGGCTTCTCCGTGCTGGAAGTGATCGACGCGGTCAAACGCGTGTCGGGCGTCGATTTCAAGGTTGAAGCCGCGCCGCGGCGTCCGGGCGATTCCGCCTGCATCGTCGCGGCCTCGGAACGGATACGGGCAAAGCTTGGCTGGCGGCCCCGTTACGACGACCTTTCGACCATCGTCGGCCATGCGCTGGCGTGGGAACGCGCGCTGATGACGCGCCGAAGTGCGCGTCAAGCCGCTATTTAAAGGTCTATGGCGGGTTCCCGGGCGGGACGCGGGCGGGCCGAATTCACTTGAAAATTCTGCCTCTGCCGGGCATGGAACGGCCTTGGCTCAGGTGCGCAAGCATTGGCCGCGGCGGGGCGAGACGGATCACGCATGGAAGCTCGTACGGCCGGGTCCACGGACGATTATTCGACTCTCGCTCTGGTGCGGCGCCTCCTGATCGACGAGGCGCTGGCGCACTGGCCACGCTATGCGCTGGCATTTACGCTGATGGCGATTGCCGCGGCGGCCACCGCGATCACCGCCTATCTGCTCGGCACGATGACCAACGAAGCCTACGTGACGCATAATTTTCACGGCATTGTTGTCATCGGTATTGCCGCCGTCGGCATTTTCGCGGCGAAAGGCTTCGCCACCTACGGCGGGACCGTGACGCTGTCGCGGATCGGCAATCGCATCGTCGCCGACAATCAGCAACGCATGTTCGACAAGCTGCTGCACGAGGATGTCGGCTTCTTCGCCGACCGCCACTCATCGGAGTTCATCGCCCGCCTGACAACGGGCGCGAATGCGGTCAGCCAGGTCATCAATCTCCTGATCATGGCGATCGGCCGCGATCTGATGTCGCTCATCGGCCTGTGCATTGTCATGGTGATCCAGGATCCGGTGATGTCGCTTGCCGGCCTTATCGTGGCGCCTCCGGCGTTTCTGTTCCTGCGCAAGCTGATCCGCCGGGTGCGCGGCATCGCGCGCATGCAGTTCACCGGCGGCACGCAGATCATCGAAACCATGCAGGAAGCCTTGCAGGGCATTCGCATGGTCAAGGCATTCGCGCTCGAGGACGAGATGCGACGCCGGCTCGCCGTCAGCGTCCGGCAGGTCGAACATGAATCGAACAAGATGGCGCGCGTCGCCAACCGCGCCAGTCCGATGATGGAAATGCTCGGCGGCATCGCCATCGCGCTGGCGAGCATTTACGGCGGCTACCGCGTGATCGAGGTCGGGGCCACGCCAGGGGAATTCGTCTCGTTCCTGGCGGCATTCCTGCTCGCTTATGAGCCGGCAAAACGCCTGGCGCGGCTCAACATCGACCTCAACAACAATCTGGTCGGCGTGCGCATCCTCTACGAGGTCATCGACAGCCCGCCTGGCGAGCCCGACGACGACACGCTGCCGGCGCTTGCCCTGACCGATGCGCGCGTCGAGTTCGTCGACGTCGGCTTTGCCTATCGCGCCGATACGCCGGTGCTGCGCGCCATGAGCTTTACCGCCCAGCGCGGCAAGCTCACCGCTCTGGTCGGACCGTCCGGCGGCGGCAAATCGACCGTGCTCAACCTGATCCCGAGATTCTACGACCCCGATTCCGGGCACATTTTGATCGACGGTCAGGACATCGTCGCAGTGTCGCGCCGCTCGCTGCGCCACGCGATCGCCTATGTCGGTCAGATCGTGCATCTGTTCCGCGGCACCATCCGCGAAAACATCGCGCTCGGTAAGCTCGACGCCAGCGACGCGGAAATCATCGCCGCCGCGCGAGCGGCCCACGCCCATGATTTTATTCTGGACTTCCCGGCCGGCTACGATACGCCGGTCGGCGAGCATGGATTGCAGCTTTCCGGCGGCCAGCGCCAGCGCATCGCCATTGCGCGGGCGCTGATCAAGGACGCGCCGATCATCCTGCTCGATGAGGCGACCGCGTCTCTCGATTCGGAATCCGAGCGCCACGTGCAGGAAGCCCTCGCCGAGCTTTGCAAGGGACGCACCACCATCGCGATTGCGCATCGGCTGTCGACGATCATGCACGCCGATTGCATTCTCGTCGTCGAAAACGGCTTGATCGTCGAAAACGGCCGCCACGATGAATTACTACGCAAAGGCGGCCGCTATGCGTCGTTCTACCGGCTGCAACTGCAAGAACAGTCGCCGCCGCTCAAGCCGGTGGCGTCGATCGCCTCTTCCGCATGAGCGGTTGGCTGCGATCTTTGTGGAGCGAGCGCGAAATCGGGTTCGCTTTTGCAGTTCCTGAGCTTGGGTTATAAGCCCCGCGCTGCTTCTTCCCCCTTCCCAAAAGCCAAAGGCCCATGAGCACCGACAGCAAGAGTTATGTCATTCCGCCGCCGCCGCAGGCCGCCATTACGGTTGCCGGCACCGATAAATATTTTCCGGTTCGCCGCCTGTGGTGCGTCGGCCGCAATTATGTCGAGCACATCAAGGAGATGGGACAGGACGTGCGCGAACCGCCGTTCTTTTTCGCCAAGCCCGCCGACGCGATCGTGCCGGACGGCGGCACCTCCCCTTATCCGTCGCTGACCAAGGACATGCATCACGAGGTCGAACTGGTTGTGGCGCTCAAGAGCGGCGGCCGCAACATCAAGACCGAGAAAGCGCTCGATTGCATCTATGGCTACGGCGTCGGCATCGATCTGACGCGCCGCGACCTGCAAATCGCCTCGCGCGACATCAAGCGGCCGTGGGAAGTCGGCAAGGCGTTCGACCACTCGGCGCCGTGCGGACCGTTGAAACCCGCCTCGGAGATCGGCCATCCGTCGAAGGGCCGCATCGTGCTCAAGGTCAACGGCAACGTGCGCCAGGACGGCGACCTCAATCAGATGATCTGGAACGTGCCCGAAGTCATCTCCAAGCTGTCCGAGATGGTCGAGCTCGCTGCCGGCGACATCATCATGACCGGGACACCATCGGGCGTCGCTGCCACCGTCGCCGGCGACAAGATCGAGTGCGAGATCGAAGGTGTCGGCAAGCTCAACGTCACCATCGGCCAGCCGCTCAAGTAGCGTTTAAGCGCCGTCATGCCTGCACAAGGCCGGGCATGACGGCGTGCGCTTCGTGCGGCGCTTCGATTACTGCACCAGGCCTTCCATCTTCAGCGCTTCGTGCACTTTCGGCCGCGCGGCGACGCGGTCCATGAAGGCCTTGATGTTCGGCCATTTTGCCAGATCGATCTCGATCCGCGGCGACCAGCGCAATACGGTGAACAGATAGGCGTCGGCGACGGTGAATTTGTCGCCCATCAGGTACTGCTTGCCGGCGAGCTGTTTGTCGAGCCAGTCGAAGCGCTTGCCGAGATTTTCTTTCGACAATTTCTTGAACTCGTCGGGCGTCGTCGGCCGAAAGATCGGGCCGTAGGTCTTGTGCAGTTCGGACGTGACGAAGTTGAGCCATTCCTGCACTTTGTAGCGGTCGAGCGTGCCGGGCGCCGGCACCAGCCCCGAAGCCGGCTTCTGGTCGGCGAGATATTGCACGATGACCGGCCCTTCGGTGAGCCGCTGGCCGTTGTCGATCTCGAGAACCGGCACCTGACCCTTGGGATTGATGCTCCAGAAATCCTGGCCGCTCTTCGTCTTCTTTTCGCGGTTGTCGACTTGTTCGAACTCGAGCGGAATGCCGGCTTCGCGCGAAACAATATGGGGCGATAGCGAGCAGGCGCCGGGCGCGTAATACAGTTTCATGACGTGAACCTCCTTGGACACGGCTTACGCCGTCATGTTTGTACAATACGGAGGGCCTATAGCACGACGGCCAGCACGACGGCGAACACGACGACGCCCGCCAGGCACGCGAAGACGCAATGGAACTTGAGCGAAGCTGATGCGTTAGATTGCCACGATAATGCCGGGTTTACTGGAGCTGACCATGAGCCGCCGTCTGACTTTACGCGTGCAACCGCCGATGCCATTTGGTGATGTGACGATCATGCCGGCGTCGCTCAGCGGCCGGCCAGAGGCGGATATGGCCCGCGCCATGGCTGCAGCGCTTGCCGATATCGAAGCTCCGACGGCGGCCGAAGTCTACAACCGTTTGCGGCAGGCTTTCCCCTCCGCCCCCTTGAGCGCGCGAGTCGGCGCCCTTGCCACCCTGATGGATCGTCTCCGCCGGCCGGCGCACTAGCGGCTCGATCACCGGTCCTTTCCTAAAGTCCGAGATAGGCGCTGCGGACGCGGTCGTCAGCCAGCAGTTCCGCGCCGCTGCCCGACAGCGTCACGCGGCCGTTTTCCAGCACATAGGCTCTGCTTGCGAGCTTCAGCGACTGCGCCACGTTCTGCTCGACCAGCAGGCAGGTGAGGCCGGCGCGATTAAGTTCGCTGATGGTATCAAGCACGTTGCGGACGATCGCCGGAGCGAGACCGAGGGAGGGCTCATCGAACATGATGAGTTCCGGCGCACCCATCAGGCAGCGTCCGATCGCCAGCATCTGCTGCTCGCCGCCGGACAGCGTGCCGGCCGCCTGCCGCGACCGCTCGGCGAGCACCGGAAATAGATTCAGCACGCGCTCGCGGTTTTTGGCGCGCCCGGCGCGGGCGCGCGGCAGCATGGCGCCGAGGTCGAGATTCTCGTCGACCGTCAGGGTCGGGAATACCTGGCGGCCTTCCGCCACTTGGCCGATGCCGAGGTTGCACACGCGATGGCTTGGCCAACCGGCAATATCGGCGCCCCTGAACAGGATTTGTCCGCGCCCGTGGCGCAGCATACCGGCGATCGTGCGGATCAGGGTGGTCTTGCCGGCGCCGTTGGCGCCGACGATGGCGACAATGGCGCCCTGCTCGATCTCGAGCGAGACAGCGTTGAGCGCCTGCATATCGCCGTAAAATACGTCGAGATCTTCGACGCGCAGCATCACAATGTCTCCGCGTCTCTTTCCACTCCCCCTTGTGGGGAGGGGAAGGGGTGGGGGTCGCGAGACAAATGAAATGCGTCGACGCAAATGCGACGCCTCCCGCCCCCCCTCCCTACCCTCCCCCACAAGGGGGGAGGGTAAATTGTTTCGACGCGCAACATCACACTGCCTCAACGCCGAGATAGGACTGAATCACCGCCGGATCGCGCACGACCGCCTCGGGCGCGCCCTGCGCGATGACAGTGCCGTGATCGAGCACCAGCACATGGGACGCGAGCGCCATGACGGCGCGCATGACGTGCTCGATAAGCAAGATGGTCAGTCCGGCCTCGCGGTTGAGCTCCTTCAGGATTGCGACGATGCGATCGGTCTCGGTCGGCTGCAAGCCCGCCATCACTTCATCGAGCAGCAGCAGCCGTGGCCTTGTGGCGAGCGCGCGCGCCACTTCGAGCCGCTTGCGGTCCGGCAAGGTCAGCGTCGCGGCAATGCGATCGCGCTTCTCAAACAGCTCGAGGCGTCGGAGAATCTGCCGTGCCTGGCTGCGCGCCGCGCCGACGTCGCGCTCATGGAGCAGCGCGCCGATAATGACATTATCCTCCACGCTGAGTGCAGGAAACGGCCGCACCAGCTGGAACGTGCGGGCGACGCCGCGACGGCACACGGCGTCGGGCGGCAATCCCTGGATCGGCTCGCCGGCAAATACGATCGAGCCACCGTCCGGCACCATGGATCCGGCAATCACGTTGAATAGCGTAGTCTTGCCAGCGCCATTCGGACCGATCACGGCGAAGATGACGCCCTCGGGCACTTCGAAGCTGACGCCGTCGACAGCGACGAGACCACGGAAGCGCTTGCTGACATCAGCAAGTGACAGTAACCCGGTCATTGCGCGCGCTCCACAATGCCCAGTCGCCGCGCCAGCCATGGCCACACGCCCTCCGGCAGCGCCACGACGACGAATAGCAGGCAGATGCCGTAGAAAACCTGCTTGGCGCCGGGCAGGTCGAGGCCGATAGCGGCCATCGCCGAGGTGACCGACTCGCCCAGGCCGGTGAGCACGAATGCGCCCAGGATCGGCCCGAACAGCGTGCCGATGCCGCCGATGACCGGGCCAAGGATCATCTCGATCGAGCGGGAAATATTGAACACCTGTTCAGGAAACAGGTTGTTATAGAAGAACGCGTAGAACACTCCCGCAAACGACGTGGCGGCCGCGGAAATCATGACCGCCCACATCTTGTAGCGAAAAGTGTCGATGCCGGCGGCGCGCGCAGCCTGCTCGTCCTCGCGGATGGCAAGCCACAAATAGCCGATGCGGCTGTGCCGCAGAGCGCGGCAGAGAATCAGCATCAATCCGGCCGCCGCAAGCATTATGTAATAAAACATGGTCGGGCTGCCGCGCAGCCGCCATAGATCGTTATGGGTGTACTGCTTGACCGGCAGGAACAGTCCGGCGGACGCACTGACGTAGTCGAAGTGATCAAAACCGATCCGCGCGAATTCGGCGAAGGCGATGGTTAGAATGGCGAAGTACACGCCCGAGACGCCGAAGCGAAACGCCAAAAATCCGATGATCGCGCCGCACGCCGCAGCGACCGGGATGGCCGCAAGAAATCCGATCCAAGGCGCAATATCGAAGCGGGTAAACAGCACCGCCGTGACGTAGGCGCCGAGTCCCGAATAGATGGCGTGACCGAGCGAAAGCTGCCCGGCAAATCCCATCATGATGTTCCAGGCCTGACCGGTGTAGGCAAAATAAAGAATTACAATGAGAACGGTGAGCAGATAGTCGTTGACCAGCAACGGTGCGGCCAGCAGTGCCGCGAGAAAAATCGCGAGAAAAATCGCGCCGCGCGGCGACAGGCCCCAGCGGCTATTCATGCCAGCCTCCGGCCAAGCAGGCCCTGCGGACGCAGCAGCAGCACCAGAACCAGGATGGCAAAGGAGAACATGCTTTTGGCAGACGGCGTGAACAGCAGCCCCGCGATCGCTTCGGTGAAGCCGATGAGGACGCCACCCAACAGCGCGCCGGGCATCGAGCCGAGGCCGCCGGTGATGACGATGACGAATGCGAGCAAGGTGTAACCCGGCCCCAGTGCCGGTGTGACGTCGGTGATCAAGGTCATCATCGTGCCGGCGGCGCCGACGCATGCCGTGCCGATACCGAAGGTGAGCGCATAAAGACGATTGACGTTCAGTCCTACCACGAGCGCACCGGTGTAGTTGTCGGCGCAGGCGCGGATCGCCTTGCCGGTCAGGTTAAGGCGAAAGAAGGCGAACAGCGCGACCGTCACGACAATGGCGGCGGCGCCGGCGTAGAGCTTCGTCGCATCGACGATCAGCGGGCCAAGCTGAAAGCTGTCATAGGCATAGGATGTCTGGACGGTCTGCGCGTCCGGGCCGAAGATAATGAGGAGCGTGTTGACGATAATGATTGCCAGCGCCACCACCAGCAGGAACTGGCTGTGCTCCGGCCTGGTGATGAACGGATTGATCAGTCCAGCCTGCAATACATAGCCGAATGCGAACATCACCGCCGCGATCGGCACCAGCATGACCAGCGGATCGAGATGAAACTCCGAAAACAGCACGACCGCGATATACATCGCTATCGACATCATTTCGCCGTGGGCGAAATTGACGACGCGCACCACGCCGAAAATGACCGATAACCCGAGCGCCATCAGGCCATAGACCAGACCGGTCAATACTCCGGCGACGGCAACATTCAGATAGACGTCAAATCCCACCGATCAGTCTCGGCTCAGGTCCGATCCTGATACGGCTTCATCGGCCATTCCAGCTTGGCGTTGGCGGCCTCTTTCGGCGCGATCGTCACCTGCTTGCCGCCGCGGTTCTGAACCGCACCGCACTTTAAGCCGACGTTCTGCCCCTTGGCGTCGAACATGATGCCGGGTCCGATGCTGACGTTGTCGGTGATGTGGGTCGCGTGCAACGCCTCGGCCAACGCCTTCGGATCGGTCGAACCGGCGCGCTTGTAGGCATCCGCGGCGATCAACAGGGCCTCGAACGTGTACACATGATTGGTGTTCATATTGAGATCCGGAAAGGCCTTGGCGAATTCGGCCTGAAGGATCTTGGTCATCTTTTTGTTCGGATCGTACCAGGGCACCAGGCTGATCGGACCGTCGCCCAGTTTGCCGAGCGTCTTGGTGTATTGATTCTCGTACCAGCCGGGACCCCAACTGAAGATCGCTTGCGGCGACCAGCGCTGCTTGACCAATTCGCGCGTGAGCAGCATCGCGTCGTTCAGACGGCCGACCACGAGCAGGATCTCGGCATTCGCCGCCTTTGCCTTGGTGACTTCGACGGAAAGGTCGCGCGCGCCTGGATCGTACGAGATCTCGTCGAGGATCGCGTACGGCACATTGTATTTCGACATCAGTCCGTGGATGCCTTTTGACATACCCGTGCCGAACAGGTCGTTGACGTGCATGAACACCGCGGTCTTTGGCGCCACGCCCGCAATACTGAAGACGTCCATCTGCTCGGCAAACTCGTCATTGAGCAGCATCGGTACCGTCGGAAAGTTCCGGACCACGAACTTGTAGCCTTGCTCGGTGATCTCGGGCGCGCTGCCGACGTTGATGACCAGCGGAATGCCCTTTTGCTCGGCGACCTGGGCGACCGCCGTGGTCTGGCCGGAATCGAAGGCGCCGATCAAAAGCTGCGCGCCGTCGTTGACGAGCTTTTCGGCGTGCTCTCGCGCGGTGTCGACATTCGACTCGGTATCGCCGTTCATGATGGTCAGTTCGGGCATCCCGAGCTGCCTGAGAATGGCGGGTGTGATGTCCACGCCGCGCTGGCAATCCTGGCCGATGCCGGCCTCGAAACCAGAGCGCGGCAGTATGATGCCGACTTTCAACGGACCGCCCTGCGCGCGCAGGACGGCAGGGGCCGCGACCGTCGCGGCGGTGGTGGCAAGGAACTGGCGGCGACTGAGCAAGGTGCGAGTGCGGTTCACGGCAAAATCCTCCCAAGATTTGGCGAAATGCTAGGAAACTGTTGCGCCTGCGGCAAGCACGATCATGCGGCAAGGACCGGCGCGATTGCCGCAGCGATGCGCAACAGCCGATGATCGTGACCGTTCCGCGCCACCAGCATGAGGCCGACCGGGATCGGGGCCGGCAGGGGCAGCGAGATGGCGCAGAGGTCGAAGAAATTGACGATGGAGGGATTGCGCAAAACCGCGGCATTGCGCGCCGCAAACACCTTGGTATCGGCCACTTCCGCAATGGTCGGAGCGACAATCGCAGTGGTCGGCATGATCAGTCCATCGAGCGCGGCAAGACGCGCGTCCATGGCGCGCACGAGCTGACCGCGTTCGCGCACCATGGCGTCATAATCCGCCTGCGACACCGCGCAGCCGCGCTCGATGCGGACGCGAACATTGGGGTCGAAATCGGCAGCGCGCCTGTTCATCCGGTCACGGTGGATGGCGCAGGCCTCGAACGGCGGTATGCCGCCCCTGGCATTGACTGCGGCCATATCGTCGAGCAGCGGCAGCGATTCGTGGGAGATATGCACTCCGGCGCGGTCGAGCCGCGCGATCGCGGCGACGAAGGCCGACGCGACGGTGTCGTCCAGCCGGTCGAGCGGCAGTCCCTCGGCGACGCCGAAATGAAGCCCCGCAACGGCAAGCGGCTCAAGCGGCAGAACATCTTCACCCGCCATGACAGCATCCGCGGCGGCGCAATCCGCGACCGTACGGCCGATCGGCCCAACGGAATCGAGCGTGGTGCTCAGCGGAAAGGCGCCGTCGGTGGGAACGCGCTGCCGGCTCGGCTTGAACCCGACCAGACCGCACAACGCCGCCGGGATGCGCACGGAGCCGCCGGTGTCGGTGCCGATGGCGATCTCGCACATGCCGTCGGCGACCGCGACCGGCGCTCCGGCAGACGACCCGCCGGGCACGCGGGCGCGGTCGCGCGGATTGCCCGGAGTGCCGAAATGCGGATTGGCGCCGATACCGGAGAAAGCGAATTCGGTCATGTTGGTCTTGGCGACGATCACCGCGCCGGCCGCGCGCAACCGCTGCACGATCGTGGCGTCGGCTTTAGCCGGCGCCGCCTCCTCGGCGAGAATTTTCGAGCCGGCGCGGGTCGGCTCGCCGGCGACATCGAACAGATCCTTGATGCTGACGATCGTGCCATCGAGCGGTCCGAGCGACGCGCCGCGGATATTGCGCGCATCGGCGGCATCGGCCGCAATACGCGCCGCATCGGCATAAACCGTGAGGCAGGCGCGCGATCCCTCGCCTTTCGGATCGGCAATGCGCGCCAGCGCCTCCTCCAAACGTTCGCGGCAGGACGCGCGCGGCACGGCACTCATGCCTTCATGACCATCGCGGGTTTGAGATCCTTCAGCGAGGGCGCGCCGATTTGCTGCATCGCGACCATGAGTTCGGTACGCAAAATGTCCAGCACGCGCTCTACGCCGGGCTGGCCAAACGCGCCGAGACCCCACAGGTAAGGCCGCCCGACGGCGACGCCCTTGGCTCCCATGCACAGCGCCTTGACGATATCGGTGCCGCGGCGGAAGCCGGAATCGACCAGCACCGGCATGGTGCCCGCCACTTCGATCACTTCCGGAAGCGTCTCGATGGTCGAACGGCCGGATTCATCGGCACGTCCGCCATGGTTCGAAACGATGATCGCGTCGATTCCCGTCTCGGCGGCGATCTTGGCATCCTCCCAGGCGAGAATGCCCTTAATCACCATTTTCATCTTGGTCAGGTCGCGCAGCCGCTTGATGTAATCCCAGCTCATCGCCGACGACTGGATGTTCTTTAGCCCGGACAGATCGGCACCTTCGTACATTGGATCGTCCCGCATCGACGCCGTGAGGCTCGAATTGTCGTGGCAGGCCGAACATTCGCGCGTATCGGTCCGGCGCATGCGGAGCGCGACCTCCTGGTTGCGGCCGCCGTTGCGGTCGACGGTGACGGCGACCGCGATCGATCCCTGCCGTTCCATGCTCTCGACGTGATGTTTGGCCACTTCGAACTTGTTGGTGGCATAGAGCTGCGACCAGATCGGCCCGCCGCGTGCGGCAATCACATCGGTGACCGAGGTCGACGCCTGTGTCGAGAGGATCATCAGGTGGTCGCCGATCTTCGCCGCGCGGGCGACACCCTCCTCGCCGTCCGGATGATAGGCCTTATGCCCGCCGGTCGGATCGATGATGATCGGCGTCTGATATTTCTGCCCGAGAATTTCCGTGCTCATGTCGATCTTGCTGACATCGACAAGACGGCGCGGCCGGAGCTGGAATTTCTGGAAGCCGGCGCGATTGGCGCGCAAGGTGACGTCATCGTCGACGCCGGACGCCATGTACCCGAAATGGGCCGGCGGCACGTTCTTGTGCGCCACCGGCTCGAAGTCGAAGACGTCAAGCGCCTCCTTCGGGCTCGATATCAGATGATCGTAGTCCCGCGGCGCCCAGACAAACGGATCGGCCGGTCGTTCCGGATAGGGCTCCGCTGCGAACGCCGAAAGGCCGGTGCCGGCAAACAGCGGGCTTGCCGCGAGAAACTGAATGAAGCGGCGACGGCTGGTGGTTTGCGCAGCGGTCAGCGGCATGGCGGATACTCCTCCCCGACCATTTTGTCGCATATCCTATCGGGCGGGTGCGGCCATTGAAACCGGCACGGTTGCGATTCTCGCACCGAAACTGCCACCATCCGCGCCAAAACAAGGGAATCGTCACCATGCCAGAGGGCAAGTCGACAATCTCATTCATTGGCTTCGGCGAAGCGGGTCAAGCCATTGCCGCCGGATTGCGCGAGGCTGGCATGGAACCCCTGTCGGCGTGGGATATTTTGTTTCCGCAAGACGCGGGCGAAAAGCTCCGACGAGCCTGCCAGGCGATCGGCGTGCGTTGCGCGCAGTCGGCGGCGGACGCGGTTCGCGACGCCGACATGATCGTTTCCGCCGTGACCGCGGCCTCCAGCGTTGAAGCCGCGCAATCGGTGAAGAGCCACCTTGCCGGCGCACCGTATTTCCTCGACATCAATTCGGTGTCGCCCGGCCGCAAGCAGGAGACCGCCAAGGTCCTTGGCGAAACCGCCCGATACGTCGATGTCGCCGTGATCGCGCCGATCCATCCGGCGCGGCATAGGACGCCGATGCTGCTGGCCGGCCCGAATGCCCAGGCCGTCGCTCCTGCTTTGACGTCGCTCGGCATGCGCGTCAGCGTCGCCGGCGACGAAACCGGCGCCGCGGCCGCGATCAAGATGGTGCGAAGCGTCATGATCAAGGGCATCGAGGCGCTCACGCTCGAATGTTTCCTCGCCGCCTCGCGCGCCGGCGTCATCGATGAAGTCGCGACATCGATGAAGAACAATTATCCGGGGCTCGATTGGACGAAGGTCGTGCCCTACAACCTCGAACGCATGGCGAACCATGGCGAGCGCCGCGCCGCGGAGATGGAAGAAGTCGCCGACACGCTGCGCGAGCTTGGCGTCGAGCCGCTGATGACATCGGCCACCGTCGAGCGCCAGCGCGAGATGGGGCAAATCGGCGCACAGCAGTCGGTGCGCGGTGTGCTCAACAAGGACCGCGCCGCAATATTAAGTGCCATCAGCGCGGCGGCGCGCGATCGGCATTGACTTTGGCTGCGCACTACCCTCCTTCGAATTTTGTGCTAACATTTTGCCGCGGCGTTCATGCCTGCGCGTCCCAGAGGGGGGTAAAAAATGCAAGGATTACGTCTAGGTTTTACGTCTCTAACGTTGCTTGCCGGGCTTGTCGCGGTCTCGGCTGGCGGCAGCGCTTCGGCCGCTCCAGCCATGGGATCGGTCTGCGCCATGAAGGCGAGTGGTCCGCAATGGTATGCGACTGCGGCCGAGGCCAAGAAGGACAAGGCCCGGATCATGCATCCCGGGGATTGCGAAACTCTGTTGTGTGCGGGATCCTGGCCGAAGGTAGCCTTGGCGATGCATCTTGTGCCATCCACCGCAATCTGCGGCATGGATCCGCTCTCTCACGCCAAGATGACCTATCCGAACGATTGCGCGATCGAAGCCGCCGGCGCGACCTGGATTCACGCCGGGCCCTGCAAGTAAGGCCGATCATCGAGAGCAAACGAGCGACGCCGCCTAGCGGCGTCGCATCAGACTTGCGAGAAATGCGAACGAAGACTTCGGCGTACGTTTCAACGTCGTGAAATCGATGTGAACGACGCCGAAGCGCCGGCGATAGCCCTCCCGCCACTCGAAATTATCCAATAGCGACCACACGAAATACCCGCGCAGCCGGACGCCGGCCGCGACAGCGCGTTGTGCGGCCTCGATATGATCGCGCAGATAGGCTACGCGATCCTCGTCGTGCACTCCGCCATCCGGACCGAGCTCATCGTCGTAACAGGCGCCATTCTCGGTGAGATATATCTCCGGATCGCCGTAGCGATCACGGAGTCGGACCAGCGTCTCGGCAAGGCCCCCGGCGTCAATCGGCCAGCCCATCGCGGTAAAGGGCGTACCCTCCGGCACCGAGCCGAACCAGGCGCCAAACAGGGACTGCGGCGCATCGGCCACCCACATCGGGGCGTAGTAGTTCAATCCAATATAGTCGGCCGGCTGACGCATCGTCGCGAGATCGCCAGCGGCGATCAGCGGCGCAAAATCCTGCGCGACCGGCGCCGGATATGCGCCCTTCATCAGCGGATCGAGACAGGCGCCATTCCAGACGGCGTCGAAGCGCTCGGCCGCCCGGTGGTCCTCGTCGCGCCCGGATGACGGCCGCACCGGCTGCACATTGACAACGGTGCCGAGCCGGAGCCCGGACCGCTCGGCGCGCAACGCCTGCATCGCGAGCGCCTGCGCCAGATTCTGGTGATGCATCGCCGCGAGCATATTGGGCAGACCGGTCAGCGCCGGCGCATGTTGTCCGAGACCATGACCGAAGATGGCGTGGATATTGGCCTCGTTGAGCATGGCCCAGTGCTTGACGCGGTCGCCGAGCCGCCTGCCGACGATACGCGCGTAATCGGCGAACTTTTCCGCGATGTCACGCTTGAGCCAGCCGCCTTGTTCCTGCAAGGCCTGCGGCAAGTCCCAGTGATACAGGCAGAGCCACGGCGTAATCCCGCGCGCGATCAGTCCGTCGACCAGCCGGTCGTAGAAATCCAGACCGCGCGGCTCGACAATACCGCTGCCGTCCGGCTGGATGCGCGGCCAAGCGGTGGAAAAACGATAGGCGTTGAATCCTCCCTGCGACAGCAATGCGATGTCATCGCGCCAGCGGTGGTAGTGGTCGCAGGCGATATCGCCGGTATCGCCGTTTTCGACGCGCCCAGGTGTGTGACAGAAGACGTCCCAAATGCTTTTGCCGCGGCCGTCCGCCGTCACCGCGCCTTCGATCTGGTAGGCCGACGTGGACGCGCCCCACACGAATCCGGCGGGAAAGTCGATCACGGACAAGGCGGCGTCGGATGGCAGGGGCTTAGCCAAGGTCAATGGCGCGAGGGAGGCGGCGAGCAAACGTCGCCGCGACAATGTCGGCATTTCAGCGCTTGCGCTTTCCCCGGGCCCGCTTGCGCGTCGCTGCACTGCTGCCTTCGCGCAGGCTCCAATATTCCCAGGTTCTGGAAATGACGCTCGGCATCAGACTGATCGCGCCGGCAAGCCGGGTCTCCCCGCTGTGCAGCGGCGTCGCCGTGCCGAGCATCAGCGCGCGAAACTGATAGTCGGCGTTCTGGCACATGAAGATCGAGCGTGACACCAGTTCCTTCAATCCGCCGGCAGCGACCGTCGCCCCGTGACGATTCATTAGCACCGCAGGATGAGGGCCGAGCGCGCGGGCCAGCGAGCGGCCCTCCTCCGGCTTCACCACCAGGAGATTGGTGTCACCGAACTCATCGTGCTGATCCCAGAACGGCACGACTTCGCCCATCGCCGCACCGACGTGGAAGACCGGCACGATCGGCTTGCCGGCGATGGCAAACGGCATGATAGCCGGCGCGTGGTGATGGCACACCGCCATCACATCCTTCCGCGCCTGATAGATGCAGCCGTGGATGACGCGTTCGGCGTAGAGATGGACCTTTGGCGGCTTCACCGGCTCGGAGTCGAGCGTGAATTCCACGATATCGCCGGGCTCGATCAGGAGCGGCGAGCGGGCGCGCGACAGGAAATAGCGGCCGGGATCGGTCGGATGGCGCATGCTGACGTGGCCGAAAGCGTCGAGCACGCCCTCATTGGCGAGAATGCGGTTGGCAAGGGCAAGCTCCGCGATCAGATCTTTCAGTTTATCAGGCATGATCGAACCTCATTTGCAGCAGTTGCGCCCGTCCAGCCGACCCATGTCGCGAACAGCCTCCGTCTCACTCCGCACGGTCGCGGTGCGAGATTTCCACGACGCGGGCGCGCGCGGCGAGCTCGTCGACGAGTGCATCGGCCTTGGCCTTGTTCGCGGCATCGAGGTTGGCGTCCCATTCGTCGAGCAAATAGACCTGCGCGCGCGTCGCGTTGACGATTTCCTCCAGCGATTTGAGCTGCCGCTCGCCGGACGAGAAGCCAAGCTTCTTGTCCATCGATTCGGCGACAACGACCACCTCGTCCTCGTCGTCGCCTTCGACGTCGACCGGTACGACGCCGCCGGCAAACTGGAATGCAAGACGGTCGGAGGTCGGCCAGTAGTAGGCCTGTTTTTTCATTTCGGTCTTCAGGCTTGCCAGCAGCGACGATTTGCCGGAGCCATTGCTGCCGCGCACATTGATGCGGCCGGTCGGATGCGCCAGCGCGATCCGCAACGCGTCGCCGACCGACGAAACGACGTTGGCGCCATCGCCCTCCCGCAACACCAGCCGGTCGAATTTGATGCGGTTGTCGAAGTCCGGATCGGGTTGCGGCAGCATGTTGTTGGCGACACCGCCGAACCGGGTCCAGATCGCGATGAAATCATTCCAGCCGCTGGCCAGCAAATGCAGTTCGTAGGTCATTTCAATCTGCCGCGGCAATGTCGTGGCAAGACCGACCAAGAGCGCGGTCTGGCCGACATTGTGCACGGCGACGACGGTAATGGTCGCAAATACGATGGCGAGGCTGACGATGCCGCTCATCGCGCTCATGCCTTCGCGGGCGACGATCGCGCGAATCTGCGCGGTCAGTCCTTCGCGCAGCCGTGTTTTGAAGCCGCCCAGCCATAATCTGAGGTTATAGCTGTTGCCGCTGAAGACATTGTCCCATGCTGTATAGCCTTGCGCAGTGACGCGATTGTTCATGCGCTGGTTTTCAAGATAAGTCCTGGCAATCGGATTTTGCAGCACCCATTGCATCAGCAGCAAAACGGCCAACGCGCCGACGTAAGCGAACGGCAGGCTGATGTCGATTTCTGCGCCGAGCACGATCGAATTGAACACCAGTCCAAGAAAAAGCTTCAGCGCAAATTCAAGCTCGTACATTACGTTGAAGAAACATTGGAACGTCTCGCCTGTCAGGAACGGCTCGACCTGCTCGCGAGCGGACTTGTCGTTGAACAGCTTGACCTTGCCGCGGTTCTCGCGCGCAAAGCGCAGCATGAATTTGCCAAAGCCGCGATAGCCGGCCTGCTCGGCGAAAACCCAGCTGATGACGCCGACCACATAGGAGGCGGACTGCGCCGAAAGTATCCAGATCAGGTCGGACAGCAGAAAACGCCCGACCGCTACCTTTTGTCCGGCGATGATGACGAACCACGTCGTCGCCGCCGCCAGCGCCGCCTCGGCCACCATCAGCACAATCATGACAAACAGTGCCGGGCTGATCAGAAACCTGGCCAGCTCCAACCGTGAAATCTGCTTTGATGGCATTGGAATCCCGGAAACGAAGGCACAAGAGCGTAGTACCGATTGGACCTCTCAGTCTAATGGCATTGAAACTGGATATTAAGCGCTCAGGACCCGCCTTGACGCCAATTCACATATTTAATCAATAACTTCTAGGGAGCCTTAATTGCAGACTCAGGCGCCTGCGCGCTGCCAGCGTTACAGCCCGCTTTCGAAGTGGCTGATATTGTCGAATAGCCCCGCCGTCGCCAGGCACAGGAAATAGAAAGCCGAAGTCGGTTTTTGATGGGAGAACTTCGCTCGACCTGTTCGAAGGTCATCGACGGCGCGTCACCATCATCGCACTCGAGCGTTGCTCTGCGGCGTTTTTCGGGCGCGAGCATTGCCAGTTCGCCGACGGGCTGGTCGGGCCTTATTTCGAGGCCGTGCTCGATGAGACGATAGCGTCGAGTCCCCGGGCAGAACGGCCAAAGCGTGCAAATTCGACTGGTCGCGCGAAACCCGGCAGCGTAATTTAGGTTGAGCATGGCCCAAGACCACACAGACGCCGCCGGCGAGGATGCGGGATTTTGCAGCGCGTATTGACGAAGCTTGTGTATATCACCGCGCCATTTCGGCGCTTTGGCGCTTCGACGCTTGGCCGCCTTGCAATGCTTGCGGTCGGCCTCGCCGCAATGGTCGCATACACCATTCCCGGCCTCGCGAAAGCGGCCGGCGGTTGGCTCAGCGCATGTCTGTGGTGCTGCCTCGTCTATTTTGCGGTCGAGGGATTTGTCCGCGCCCGGACGGCGGCTCAAGCCGGCACGTTAAGGGGCTACCTGTTGTCGCCTTCGGGAATGGTCGACCTGCTGGCCATCTTTCCGGTACCGCTCGCGCTTGCAAGCGGCGGGGAGCCGGCGACGAGTTGGCTGTTCGCGTCATTATGGATCCTCAAGCTCGCGCAAAGTTCGCCCGGTTTTGCCCAGATCGGACGGGTTTTCGTGCTGGAAGCCAAACCGCTCACCAGCGTGCTGGCGTTGTTCCTGATCATCCTGTTCCTCGCCTCGGCCGCCATGTACGTGCTCGAGCGCGACGGACAGCCTGCGGCGTTCGGCACGTTGCCTGCAGCGCTGTGGTGGGCGGTAGTGACGCTGACGACGACGGGCTACGGCGACGCGGTGCCGCACACGCATCTCGGCCACATGCTCGGCGCTTTCATCATGATCTGCGGCATCGCCACGTTCGGGTTGTTGACCGGTATCCTGGCTACGGGATTTGCCGCGGAAAGCCGCCGGCGCAACTTCATCCAGACCTGGGACCTGGTCAGCAAGGTGCCGTTCTTCCAGTCTCTCGATCCGTCGGCGATCGCCGAGATCACGCACATGTTGCGGCGCCTGGAAGTGCCGGCGCAGACCGCCGTCATCCGCCGCGGCAAGGTCGGCGATTGCATGTACTTCATCGCCGACGGCGAGGTTCAGGTCGACATCAAACCCGCGCCGATCCGTCTCGGCTCGGGATCGTTCTTCGGCGAACTCGCCTTGCTCGGCGATTCGATCCGTACCGCAAACGTTGCAACGACACAGGCCTCGACACTGCTGATACTGGACCTTGTCGATTTTCGCACGCTCACCGCGCACCATTCCGAGCTGGCGCGCGCCATTGAGGCCGAAGGGAAGCGCCGCATGAGCGAGAACCAGAAGCTGCGTGAATTGCAGATTCAGAGCGGCGCAACGTTGCCCTGACCGCTGCCCGTCGCCGTGATCTCAATCGAACAGCGGATCGGCGATAAGGCTCGCCGCCTCACCATTCCGGCCAAGCAAGGCCGGCGCTCCGACCAGCACCGATTGCCCGTCGATGTTGAGCAGTCCCTGCGCGGAAACCAGAGCGCCCGGCTGCGGCGGATGTGACGCATCGAGGCGCGAACCGAGCAACGGATCGAGCGGTTGCGCCATACGGCAGCCTTCGACCGCCCAGGAACGGAAACCGGAAAAACCCCGGCCGCTCGGCAATAGTGCAACGGCTTGTGCGAATCGCGCTGTGGACTCAACCAGGATCGCCCGCTCGCAAAATGAGCGCACAAGGCGAACCCATGCGCCCTTGTAGGCGACGGTCGCGCGCAAGGCGTAGGTCTTGCCCAGCGCCGCCTCGCCCTCGATGCGGATAAAATGCGCAGCCTTGGCGAGATCGGGCGCGGCTGCAATGTAGATTTCCTCGGCGCCAAGCCCGCGCGCTTCGCTTTCCACCGCGGCAATCATGGCGTTGAGCGTATCGCCGCGCGCCACGGCAAGTGCCTGATGGGCGATCGCGGCGGCTCTCGCCGAAAGCGCGACCTCGGCCGGATCGGCGCTGCCGCGGAGCGTTTCAAACAGCACGCTTGCGTCATGCAACGCGAGGCCGGGCCCGCCTTCGCGCAGATCGGCGGCAATGCCGCTGGCGAGACCGTCGAAATCGACAATGCCTACGGCCGCATCCGCCCGCTTCGCCGCGATCTGCTGCGCTGCCTTGAGTCCGATGCGCGGCGTGTGCAGCACGTCGCCCAGCCGGCTCACCCGCTCGATCCAGGATTTGACGCGAAAGCTCAGGGCCGCGACCAGATAGGTCGCGCCATCGCTTGGCACGACCAGCAGCGCTTCCGACCAATAGGGAACGAATCCCGCGAGCCACGACACCCCGGCCGGACGCGTGTTGTTGGTATAGATGACGAGCGCGTCGAGCCGCGCGTCCCGCATTGCCGCCCGCACGCGATCAAGCCGCGCATCGAAGACCGCATCGGGCAATTCTACCGGCGAACGGGCGATCAAGCCGCGGCGCATTGCCTTATCTCCCGCTGCTCATGCGGCGACTTCGAACAATTCGCGCGGTGTCTTGCACAGCACTTCGACGCCGAACGGCGTGACGACGACGGCATCGCCGAGCACGATATAGCCGGCCTCGGGATGATAAGTGTTGGGATGCACGATCAGCGTCATGCCCGGCTCCAGCACGGTTTCGACATCCTCGAGGATGTGCGGTTTGGAATCGGCGAACATTCCCATGCCGTGTCCGCGCACGCGCGTCCATTGGCTCGTCGTGTATTCTCCCAGGCCGTATTTGCGGAACACGTCGTTCTCGGCTTTCGCCACATCGGCTGCGCGCACGCCGGGCCGTACCGCGGCGATGCCCGCCTCGAGCGCCTCGACATAGACAGCAAAGGCGCGCCGCTGCGCATCGGTCGCCTTGCCGACGACGAGGGTGCGGCAAATCTGTGCAAAGTATCCGGCCACGGCGGGCGTAAGTTCCGTCGTCACCAGATCGCCGGCGGCGATGCGGCGCTCCGACGGCGGCGCCATGCCGAAAACATCCTTGCCGCCGGAACCGATGATCATGAAATTGTCCGGGCAGCCCTGCCGGCGCAAATGCGCTTCGATATCGGCGACGATTTCGAACTGGCGCCGCCCCGGCCGCACCGCGCGGATAAATTCCTGGTACGCTTCGTCGGCGATCGCCGCCGCGCGGCGCACTGCCGCGATTTCGCCGCCGCTCTTGTGCATCAGAAGATCGTCGAGAAGCGCGGTCGCATCGTCGAGCGTAAAACTTCGCGATACGTCGGTCAGAAAGCGCGGCACGAACTTTCGCGGCGCAACGGCGATGCGGCTATTGGCGATGCGATCGAGCCGCGCTCCGACTGCCTGCGCGATATTCGCCGCGACATGCACCATCACGCCCGGCGCTTCGACCTCCGCACGGTCTGCCTCGGTAGCGCTGTCGAGAAACAGTTCGACCACGCCCGCCGCCGAGACGAGCGCAATGCCGTGGCCTTCGAGAATGCCGAAGTCGGCGCCATAGCGCAGGTAATCGCCCTGCCAGGCATTGCCATAAAGCACCATGTGCGCAATGCCGGCTTCGCGCATGGCCGCCAATAATTTCCGTCGCCGTTCTTCTGCGAGCATGAGATGTCTCGGGGGCCGGTGAAGACGATGCCGTTGGCGCGGCTTCCGGCATGATTATACCAGCCGGCAAGGCTCGCACGAGGGGTCCAACTGTCGCCGAAATTCACGCCCACCATGACGGATCGTTGCTTTTGACGCTACGATATCGCGGCTAACAAGACTTCCGTCCTTCGATTGAGCCTGCTCATGCTCCAATCCAGACTTGCGTTAGCGCTGCCGATTTTGGGCAGCGTTCTGGTCTGGAGCGCCTGTGCGGCAGCTCAGGCCCCGACGCCGCCGGCGCCGCCGTCGGCTCCGATACCGCCCTCGCCGCCGGTGGCCGCGCAGCCGGTCGCGCCGGCAGCCGCAGCGCCAAGCCAGCCCCAAGCGGACGGCGATCCGGTCGGCAGCGTCGCATCCCTGCAAGGCAGCGCTTCCGTCACCCACAACAATGCCCCCAATGCGCTCCAACTTCGCGAGTCGGTCTACAAGGGCGACGTTCTGCAAACCGGCGTCGATGGCACGCTCGGCATCACATTCGATGACGATACGACATTCACGCTGGAGCCGAACTCGCGGATTGCGGTGAACGACTTTGTTTATCGGCGGGGCGGCGCCGATAACGCGGCCACGTTCAACGTGTTGCGCGGCACCGTGGCGTTCATCGCCGCCGAGGTCGCCCATACCGGCAACATGAAAATCGAGACACCGACGTCGAGCCTGGGCATTCGCGGTACGACCGGCCTTATTGAAGTGCCCGCCGACGCTACGTCTGCCGGCGCCGGCGGCGTGTCCATCAAGCTCTATCCCGATGCCGACGGCAGGGTCGGCAGAATCGAAGTTTTTGGCCGTGACGGCAGCCGGCTCGGCGTGCTCGACCACGGCGCGACAGGTTTTGCCGTGCGGGCTGGAGCGCCAGGCGCACCGCAACGCTTCACCGCCGTGCCATTGCGGATTTCAGCGCAAGAGGCCGAGCGCGACCGCTCCTTCGTGCGCCGCGCGTTCTCGACGCAGCTTGTCGGCCGGCAGATCAATGTCCAGCGCCGCAACCAGCAACAGCAGCGCAACCCGTTGCGGCCGAACAACTTGCAGCGGCCCGGCCAGTCGCCCGGACGCGGGCAACGACCGCAATTGCAGCGGCAGCAGAGAGCATTGCCGGGCGTGCAGCGCGCGCCCGGACGGCAGCGGGCACCGGAGCAGAAACGCGGCAATCATTAGGGCACGGACTCATGCCCCGCGACAAAGCCGAGAAATTTAACTGAGCAAGTCCGCCGCTGGCTGCAGTTAGCCGCCATCGCCGATGATGGTATAGGGCGCCCAAAACAGAGGATGTGCATAGGTGAAGAGCGTATGGCCGGCGCCGTCGACGGCTCCCGGTCCGTCGAGCAGCGCCATCATCGACTGGCGCAGCGCCTCCCCCCGCGAAAGGCCGGGATTAGCACTCTGCCGTTTGAAGACGCCCGTAACCAACTCGCGCGCCGAGGCCGAATGCACCGACCAATTGGTGACGAGCAGCGCCCGTGTGCCGGCATAGAAGAAAGCACTGCCGAGACCGGATGCCACTTCGGCGCCAGCGCCAGCGCCCGCCGCGGTGTTGCAAGCCGACAGCACGACCCAGTCAGCGTCGAGCTTGAGGGCAAGAATCTTATCCATGGTGAGAAGGCCATTGCCCTTTACACCGGCAATGTCGGGCGCAGTCAGAGCCAGCGCCGGTTGCGTCAGCCCGTTAAGATCACCGGCAACGAGCCCATGGGTGGCAAAAGCTACAGTGCGGAAGTGCGATAAATCCAGGCTCTCGACGTTCTGCTCGTTAGCGGCTTTGCCAAGGTAAAGCGCCTTGGCCGGGTCGACATCCAGCGCTCCGGCCATCGCAATCAATTCGAGGCGCGTGTCCGGCAGCCGCGGCAGCATCGCGAGCTCGGCGCTATCGACATTCTCGGTATGGGGCGAGGCACGCAACTTGAGTGGAATGCCACGGCTCACAACAGCCGTTTGGGAATCCCCGGCAGACGCCAGCTTTTGTGCTTCGGCTAGCGAATGGTCTTCCGCTTCGGCAGCTTCCTGGGCATTGAAATAAGGGTCGCCAAATCCGATCAATTCGTCGCGATTGGGAGAAGCCGGCGGCAGCCGGCGTAGGGTGACAAGCGCCGCGGCCGATGGCACCACAATCACTGCATGGGTGCGGGCGAGCCAGGGCACACTGCGATAGCCGGCAAACGGCGGCTCCGCCTGCTGATCGATATTTGATGGCGCGGTCGGCAGCAACGCAAGCGGAAGCTCTCCTAGCGCCCCGTTGGTCACCATGATCAGGTTTCTGGCTGGACGCCAGCCCGCCTCGACCGGCTTGAGCAACCGGCTGTAGAGATCATAGGCGAGGGCCAGATCGAACGGCGGAATCTCGGAGATCATCGTCGCCGCTTCCGGCGCAAGCGCCCGGCGTAGCTTGTGAACCATTTCGCTGAGTTCGTCGGCCCGCAGCGGGATGGACGCGAAGACGACGTCACCCTGCTGCGGCACTACCCATACGAAGCTCGACTGGGTGCCAAAGTAAAACGACAGGAATGCTTCACCCGGCTTGAGGACGGCGCGGACCTGTTCGATGGTTGGAGGTTGCGGGTCAATCAGTGTTGCGTAGTCGGGGAATTTGTCTGCGACTTTCTTCCGGACGGCAGCGCGCTCGTTCCGCAAGAGTTCAATCTGATTACGCAGATCGTCTATCGCCGGGTCGTCGCGTTGATCGGGTGGCAGCGCCAACACATTGATAAGGAGCCCGAGTTGTGCGCTCGCCTGCTTTTCCAAATCTTGTTCCGTACGTGCGAGTTCAGCTAACGCCGGATTCCTCGCAGCCGTGCGTGCTGCAGAGGCCGTAAGCGCCTTTTGCACCGAACGACCCCGAATACCCTCTGCCATCCGGAAGCTGTCGGCAGGTTCGCCAGCCCCGCTGCGCGCCAGCAACGCGATATTGGCCTCGATCACGCTTTGGATCTGACGCTCGCGCGTCGCGGTGCCGATCGCGTCATCCTCATCACTTTCGGTACCCTGAAAGGTCGCAACCAGAATAGGCGTCGCCGACTTGAACTCGTTCAGAGCCTCGGTTTCATAACCGGCGCGGGACAGGCCAATTGCCAATATGCCGCGCGCCAGCGCTGTTTCGGGATGCCGGTCACCGAAACGCGCGGTCTGCCGGGCTACCAGGCGCCTTGCGGCGGTGATACCCGCCGCCACGTCATTTACATTGTAGGAGGTGACGATGCGCGTGATGTCGAGTTCGACTTCCTCCTTGCGCGACGGTTCCCAGGCGGCGGTCGCGGCATCCAGCGTGGCATAGGTTTTGGCAGCCTCCGCCCATTTGCCTTGCAGCGCCAAAATTCCTCCGAGTCGATTCAGGCTGATCGCTGCGACTTGGGAATCGCGCTCGGTTCCAAGCGTCTGATAGATTTCAATGACCGTGCGAGCGAGCCTTTCCGCTTCCGGGAAACGCCCCTGCTCGACCAGAATCATCGCAAACACGTCGATGATGCGCGCCGTATTGAGATCGTACTTCCCGCTCAGCTTGAGCCAGTTAAGCAGTGCCCGGCGCACGTCGATTTCAGCTTCGGACAGCCGTCCTTCGCGCGCCTTTACGCGAGCCGCGCGGGCCACCATCCACTCGCACACCTGCTCGATGCTCGTTCGAGCCGGTGGATTGGGAAGCTCCGATAATTTCGTCAGCGAATCGCGAAAGCGCGCTTCAGCTCGCTCGTAGGCGGCGGCGGCCTCGCGGAACTGGCCTCTTGCTTCCAGAATGGCGGCATTGCCGAATTCGACATGCGCTTCTGCGCTGCTGCGGAACGGATCGGTTCGCCAGTCCGGCTTATTTTCCGCCTCCGCCAGCGCATCGCGATTCTGCTGCATAAATCGATCGGCATTGTCGAGATCGCCAAGAGCAATCAGGTCGATACCGATCCAGCGCCGCACGTTGTATCGCCTGTCGCCCTTGAAACGAGGTTCAGCCTGCGTGAAGGCCTCCAGCGATTTCTTGGTGTCGCCGGCCCAGCCATAGAGCTGGCCGAGCAAGAGCAGAGCGCGCGCGACCAGAGGATCGCTTCCCTGGGCGTAGTTCGCCGATTGCTCGATGTCGGCGATTGCCTCGCGTACCCGACCAAGGCGTCCACGCATTTCAGCGCGATCGAAGTAGAACTGCGCCAGCGTCCGCCGATCGCCAGTGTCGGGCGGCTCGGCGTTGGCCTTGGCCTGTTCGCGCGCCACGCGCTGCGGGTCGGCTTTTTCCTGGTCCAGGATCGCAGCAATGTCGGCAATCGTGCGCGGCGGCGCGACAAAGCTCGGCGTTTCGCTGCGGCCGGGCGCGGCGAAACACAGCGCCCACATTGCCAAACCGCACGTTGCGACAAGCCCCGCCACTCGCATATGACGCGGTCGCTGTGTTCCTTTGTGCTTCCCTGCTATCGCGGTATTCACGGGGCTGCCTGCACCGCCTATTTCTTCTTGCCGATGGCGGCGATCACCTTCGGCAAAAGGGCAGCGGCAATACGAGCTTGTGACTGAGCCGTCACATGGTAATGAACGTCGCCGGGAATGTACGCGGATGGATTGCTGTTATGCGTCCCGACAATGCTTGCAACTCCGGCAAAAATCGGGGTAGCGCCATGGGCACGAATGCGCTGTTCAATAGCCGCCTTATTTCCGGCAGTCTGATCGGCAGCCCCACGGTCCTTGTCATTGCCGGCCCCGACGTCAAAAATGACGACTTTCGTTCCGGGAGGCACCGCCGAATCTACCCGGCTTAATATTCCCGCGCTGGTGTCGCCGGTGACGCCTTTATTCTCGACGCTGACATCGTACCCCTTGGCCTTCAGCATGGCTTCCAGGAGCGCAGGATATGCACCCGCCGTGCCCACAGCAGCGCCGGAGGTGTTGCTGGCACCGATAGCGACGATCCGGGTTGTTTCGGCCTTTGCAGGTGCTACTGCGGCGAGCAGTGCGAATGCGGCGATGAGTTCTCGGCGCGCGAAAATCATGATTTCGTCCCCTAAAGTTGCCCCGATAATACATATCGCGTGATACGTGCCGCAAGGACTTGACAGCGTCCGGCACCTTTACTTTCGCGAAAACTGCGGCCGACGGAGTGCTTGAAACGTCGCAGTGCAAAAAGCTTTGCCGGAAATCGGCAAAGTGATGCCGAGCGCTACTTTCGCGAGTTAGTCAGCATCTGAGGCTGCGCGCTTGCTGTCGAAACGTACAGCGGCGCCCGACGCCGCGAGGCTTATGCCGATCATCACGAAGATACTGCCGGTTCCGACCGCAGCCGCGATGACGCTCGCGAGAATCGGGATGATGAACTGTCCGATCCTGCTGACCATGGTGCGCAGCGAATTCGCCGTGCCGATCGCGCCGCCGCTGGCAATCGTCAGCAAGCCGGCAATACTGGACGTGATCGAGATGCTCAACGCGAAGCCGGCGACCGCAATGGCGGTGTACATCAGCGGCATCGGCAGCGGCAAAGCCAGCATCGCATAAGCAATCGCGCTGGCGAAGGTGCCGATCAGCGTCAGCGGAATGCGGCCGAAGGCGGCATGAAGCCGCGCGAACGAAAGCCGCGACAGCATCGAGGCGATGGCGCGGACCGCGAGCAGCGTGCCGACGGCGTCGACACTCCAGCCGCGGTCGGCGCCAAGCAGCGGCAGGTAAACGACGATGAGGTCTTGCGCCACCACGGTGACGACGCTCACCAGCATGATCGCGGTCAGGCCGGGGATGAACAACAGTTCGCGCAGCGGAGCCCTGACACTCTCCGGCGCCACTTTGTGCGCGCCGGTCGATTGGGTCATGAAGGCGCATGCCGCGGTGAGAACGGCGCCGCCGAGACTCACCAAAAACAGCAACTTCGTCGGCGGCACGTTGGCGGACCCGCCGACGACGCCGACGATATAGGGGCCGACACCCTGCCCCATCGCGTTCGCGACCATATAATTGCCGATGGCGCGTTCCATCGCGCCCGGACCGGTTCCGCAACGCGTGCACAGGACCTGCTGGCTGACCACAAACAGAAGGTGAGCGGTGCCGATAATGGCCGTGGCCACGAGAATTCCGGCCAAGTTCGGAAACAGCACAAAGGCCGCGCAACCGACAACCAATAGCCCGCCGCCGATCCACGTGGTGACGGCGTCATAGCCGCGGTCGATAAAACGCCCCATCGGAACCCCGAGCCCGATCGGCAGCACGGCATAGACCGCCGTGATGATGCCGATCCAGACGACCGACAGATCGAGCTCGACGGCGCGATACGTCGTGGTGACGCGGGCGACGGTGATGACCGCCTGCTCGACGAAGGCAGTGGTGACGATGGCAAGAAGCAGGCGATTGTACATTCCAGGTATTCGCCGTCAGGCCATGCGCACGTTTTTGCGGAAGTCGTAGTCGGCGGCGTGCTCTGCTTCGTAGATTTGCACGCGGCGCGACCTGTCATAGCCGCGATCGAGTACCCGTTTCAGGAAAGCAAGCTGGTACGCCCATGCCGCCTCGGCGGCATCGCGGCGATAGCGGCCCGGCATGGTGTCGTTGAGCCAGCCGTGCGGCGCGCCGGGATAGATTTTGATCGTATAGCTCTTGTCGTGACGGTCGAAACTGTCGCGCAGCCGCCGCACGTCGGCAAGCGAGATGACATGATCGGCCTCGCCGAAAATGCCGAGCACCGGGCAATCGACGCGGGCGATGACGTCATCGAGGGGCTTTGGAAACTGCTCGTTGACCTTCCATTCCTTGTAGCCCGCCGCGCCGTACCAGATCAACACGGCGGCGATCGGATGCTCGGCGGCGTAAACCAGCGGATGGCGGCCGGTCTGGCACACGCCTTTGACGGCGATCATGCCGCGATCGACTTGCGGCATGTTGGCGAGTTCGACGATTGCCGCCGCGATATAGGCATTCGATTCGTCGTCCTTGATCGGATAGCCGACGTCGCCCCGATGCAACGCATCCTGATCCGGATGTTTGTAAAAGAAGTCCGGCGCAATGCAGACGAAACCGTCGCGGGCGAAACGCCCGGCGAGATCGCAGGTGTGCTTCACCAGCCCATAGCGCTCGTGCATCAGCACGATGGCCGGACCCTTGCCGCCACCGGACGGCAGCGCGAGAAACGCCGGCAGGCCGCCGGCACACTCTATTGTCCTGGTGACGATGTCGTCCACTCGTCTCTCCCTAGAATCCCGCGCCAAAGCTCTCGGCCAGCCTGCGGCACGCGTCGGCACTGTCGAGCGCCGCGGTGCTGGTCTTCAACCATTCGGCCGCACGCGCGCTGCCGACCAGCGGATCGAGCACGCGATGCGCTTTGTCGCCGACGGCGGCGGCGTCGAGCGGGTGCTCCGGATCGCCGGTCGCGGCAACGACCCGATGCCGCAAAACCTCGCCGCCGATTTCGACTTCGACTTCGGCAGGCCAGTGCCGCGGGTAGAGCGGCTGGAGATCAGCGTCGGCGGCGATCTCGACCTTGGCGGCGAATTGCGTCACCGCCGCCGGTAGCGTCGGCGCGCTGCGGTCGATGTCGGAGAGCGCGTCGGGTGTCAGCGCGGCAAGTGCGATCTGGTGCGCGACGCTGACGATCGTCGATATGCGGGCGCCCGGTTCGGCGCGCGTCGCGATCATCCCGGCATAGGACGGCGGCACGCGCACGCGCACGTTGATTATCGCGTCGCTGCGAACGCCGCTATCGAGCACCGCGCGGAATGCCTCGACGGCGGCGATCGCCTGCTTTGCCGAGCAGAACGGCTTCATGCTGAGCGCGATATAGACCGAACCGGCACCGAGATTTGCGGTCAGGTGCTCGCGGTCGAAGGCAATGCCGTGCGTGTCGGTCAGCCAGGTCTTGTCCAGGATTTCAGCGTCGCCACGGTAATCGCCGCGCGCCGCTTCGGCTGCGGCGACACCGCCCGCGACCGCATTGGCGTAGAGAAACCATCGGCCCGATGGCGTGCCGTGAATGCGTCCGACGCCACCCGCCATCAGCATCACCGCGAGCGACAAGGCGTGGCCGGTGCGCGCTTCGTTCAAGCCCATGACGCGGGATGCGGTTGCCGCCGCCGCCAGCGGCGCAACCAGATAAGTCGGCCAGATGCCGCGGTAGAGGATTTGCGGTCCCTGCACCGCGAGCCCGAAACGGGTCGCAATCTCGGTGCCGGCCCAGATCGCGCTTGCAATCTCGCCCGGATCGAACGTCCGCGCTTGCGCCGCCAGCGCCAGCGCCACCGGAACGACACCGGCGCTCGGGGTGACACACGAAGGAAGATGAATATCGTCGATCTCGGTGAGCCGCGTCGCGGCCGCTTGCCGACCGGTCCGAACCGCCAGCGAACTGCCATCGCCGAGGCTTTGCAGCGCCTTGCCCTCGGCAATCGACGCGCCCGCAAGGGCGGCAACCGCCGTATCGGCAACATGCAGGCGCAATCGCGCCTGTTCGGCAGCCGGCAATGCCGATGCCTTCGCGCCTGCGACGAAGGCGGCAAGGTCGCCGATGACGCTCATGTTGCGATTGCCCAAGGTGCAGGGGATTGGCTATCCATGTCGGATTCATAGCAGAAAGCCTGTAGCATCATCATATGACACAGCCCCTCAACGAGACCCACGATCCCGCCCTGCGCAGCTTCGTCGAAAGCGCCAATGCGCCGGACAACGACTTCCCCATTCAGAACCTGCCATATTGCGTTTTCCGGCCGGCGGCGATGTTGGGAGCGCAGCTTCGCGTCGGCGTCGCCATCGGCGACCAGATTCTCGACGTCTCGGCGGCCGGCCCGGTGATCGGCGGACCATCGGCAGACATCGCGCGCTCCTGCGCTGCACCGTTTCTCAATCCGCTCATGTCGATGGGACCGCAAGCGTGGTCGGCGCTGCGGCTCGGCTTGTCGCGAGCCCTGAGCACCGAGAATGGTAACGCGGCCAGCATCAGCGCACATCTGACGCCGATGGCACAGGCCGACATCAAGCTGCCGGTGGCGTTTCGCAATTTCACGGATTTTTTCGCGTCGATCTTTCACGCCACCAATGCCGGCCGCATGTTTCGACCGGACAGTCCGCTGATGGCGAATTACAAATATGTCCCGGTCGCCTATCACAGCCGCGCGTCGTCGGTTCGGGCGAGCGGCACACCGGTCAAGCGGCCGCATGGCCAGCGCAAAGGGCCGACCGACGCCGAGCCGAGCTACGGCCCGTCGCGCAATCTCGATTTCGAACTTGAGCTCGGCGCTTTCGTCGGCACCGGCACCGAGCTCGGCAGCACCGTTGCCATCGGCAAGGCCGCCGACCACGTGTTCGGCTATTGCCTGCTCAACGACTGGTCGGCGCGCGATATTCAGGCGTGGGAATACCAGCCGCTCGGCCCGTTCCTCGGCAAGAATTTCGGCACCACGATCTCGCCCTGGGTGGTGACGGCGGAAGCGCTGGCGCCGTATCACACGGCAGCTTATGTGCGCCCACAGGACGATCCTGCGCCGCTGCCATATCTCGATGATGCCGAAGATCGCGCCAATGGCGGCCTCGACATCACGCTCGAGGCTTATCTCTCGACCGAGGCTATGCGCCGCGACGGCATTGCACCGCACCGTGTCACGCAAACGTCTTTCGCGATGATGTATTGGACGGTGGCGCAAATGATCGCTCACCACACCTGCAACGGCTGCAACCTCGAAATCGGCGATCTGATCGGGTCCGGCACCGTGTCCGGACCCGAGAAATCGAGCTGGGGCAGCCTTCTGGAACTCACCGCGAGGGGCCGCGAGCCGATCGAATTGCCGAGCGGCGAAAAGCGCGGCTTCATCGAGGACGGCGACGAGATCATCTTCCGCGGTTTTTGCGCCAGGCCGGGCGCCGTGCGTATCGGCTTCGGCGAAAGCCGCGCCGTGATCTTGCCGGCCAATTAATGCGCGAGAGGTATTTCCGATGGTCGATTCCTCCGATCGCGTGCCGATTGAGCCGCAAAGCATAGTCGCGCCTCTCTCGCGAGCCGCAGTGTTTCTGGTTTTGTCGATCGGCAATGCACCCGACGCTGTCCAGCGAGTGCGCGGTGTGATTGCCGATATTGGCGGACTGGTGCGGACTGTCGGATTCAGGGATTTGCAAGGCCGCCTGTCCTGTAACGTGGCGATTGGAAGTGCTGCCTGGGATCGATTTGAGCAACCGCGCCGTCCTGCACAACTGCGACCGTTCGCCGAAATCCGCGGACCTGTGCATGTCGCGGTGGCAACGCCGGGAGATTTGCTGTTTCACATACGGGCGGACCGCGCCGACATGTGTTTTGAACTTGAGCGGCTCATTCTCGACGCCTTGGGAGACGCTGTGACGGTCGCCGACGAGGTCCAGGGCTTTCGCTACTTCGATTCCCGGGACCTTCTCGGCTTTGTCGACGGTACCGAAAATCCGACCGGCGCCAATTTGACGCAATCGACTCTCATCCAGTCGGAGGACCCGTCATTTGAGGGCGGCAGCTACGTCGTCGTGCAGAAATACCTTCACAATCTGGATAAGTGGCGCGCTCTGGATACGGCGACGCAAGAGCGCATCGTCGGGCGAACCAAAGTGGACAACGTCGAACTGGAGGACTCGGCCGCACCGGATTCGCATAAACAACTCACGACCATCGTCGATGCGCAAGGCGTCGAGCATGACATCCTTCGTGACAACATGCCTTTCGGCAGCCCCGGCCACGGAGAGTTTGGAACATATTTTATCGGCTACGCCAGAAATCTCTGGGTCATCGAAAAAATGCTGGAGAATATGTTCAAAGGCATGTCCGCAGGACGGTACGATAGAATATTGGATTTCTCGACGCCGATGACGGGGACAACATTTTTTGCACCCTCATATTCGATGCTCAAAAACCTTGGTTGACCGAAGACGCGCTTCTCACGCGCGATGTAGGGGCCGCCGTGCCCACGCTCCTCAACAGGTTGACCAGTGCAGTGGTTCAGTCAAAACTGCATCGACGAAGCCTGAACTTTAGAACCGATTAGAATGAGAAACGCAGGGAGGAATACAATGATCAAAATACGACTGGCCCTAATCGGAGCGTGTGCCATCGTCTTGCTGGCAACGGCTCCGGTCCGCGCCGAGGTGAAGACGCAGACAGTCAACTACAAGATCGGCAACGCCGATTTCGAGGGCTATCTTGCCTATGATACTGGCAAGCAAGGCAAGCGGCCAGGTGTGGTGATCTTCCCTGCCTGGACCGGCATTTCCGATAACGAGCGGGAACATGCCCGGCGGCTGGCGCAACTTGGATATGTAGCTTTCGTCGCTGACACCTACGGCAAGGGTGTTCATCCGACGCCGCCGAAGGAGGCAGGCGCGGAAGCCGGGAAATACATGAAAAACCGCGACCTCTACCGCGAACACGCACGCGCTGGGCTAGAGCAATTGTTGAAGGTCCCGGTAGTCGATACGCACCGGATCGCGGCTATTGGCTACTGCTTTGGCGGCGCTGGCGCGCTTGAACTGGCTAGAAGTGGCGCCAACATCAAGGCAGTCGTTGTCTTTCATGCCGATCTGACATCGCCCACGCCGCAAGATGACGGCAACATCAAGGGTCGTGTTCTCGCGCTCCAGGGTGCCGATGATCCAATTGTCCCAGTAGCCGAGCGGGAAAAATTCGCGCAAGAAATGCGCGATGCTCATGTTGATTGGCAGCTTGTCCTTTATGGCGGTGCGATGCACTGCTTTACCGACGCGGGTGCTGGCAGCGATACCTCGCATGGCTGCGCCTACAACGCCGAGGCCGAGAAGCGGTCGTGGCAGGCAATGCATGATTTCTTCCATGACACGCTCTAGCGCGCAACACATCCGCTTATCCCGGATAGATGTCGGGGCGCTACTTGCTCGTGCTGCGTTGCACCGAAATATTGCAGCCCATGTCGCTCATGGGTCAAAAACTGCCACGCCTGCAATGAGCAGGCGTAGCAGAAACGCGCCCAATAGCAGTCGCGAAAGCGGTCGACCGGCGCGTTAGAGAAGGGTATCTGCCGACAACGCTCCTCGAATCTCCGATATCTGCTATTCGAAAGCGGCGATTTTGCCATGTACGGCTCATGTCTGCTTTCCTTGCCGATAGCGAGTGGAAAGCAGACGCGCGATGCAGGCACCCTCGGCGCTCCGCCTCAGGCTAACGGGATTACTCCGCCGGCACCCACTTTTGCAGACGCTTTCCGGTATCGACTTCGCCGGTATAGAGGTTGCCGCGCGAGTCGAATTTGCCGACATGGACCCAGTGAAACTGGCCGACCTCGCGGCCGGGCATGCCGGTCGTTCCGACAACGGCGCCATCGCGGACGCGTACGGTCTCCAGCACATTATTGGTGCCGTCGATCAGGACGAAATAATTCTGCTTCTTGTCGAGCGGCGAAAACGCCAGACCCCAGGCCGAGCCTGAGCCCTTGGTGGTCGGATCGAACACGTACTGGCGCACGAAACTGCCATCCTTGTGAAAGACCTGCACGCGGTTGTTGGAGCGATCGCAGACATAGACGAGCCCGTCCTTGGCGAGCGCGATGCAGTGCACCGGATTGGCGAATTGCGGCGAATCGGCGTTGTAGGCCGGAACGTTGTCGTCGGTCGGCGGCTTGCCGTAGGCGCCCCAGATGCGCTTGATGTCGCCGGTGTCGGCATCGAGCACGGCGACGCGATGATTGCCGTAGCCGTCGGCGGCGTAGATCTCGTTGGCCTTGGCGTCGAGTTCGAGCGCGGCGACCTCGCCGAATTGGGTCAAATCGGTACTCGAGGTCAGCGGTCCGCGCTTGCCGAGCTGTTTGACGAATTTTCCCTCGGTGGTGAATTTCAACACCATGCTGTCGCCTTTGCCGTTGCCGCTGAGCCAGACGGAGCCTTTGCTGTCGACGAGGATGGCGTGCTCCTGCAGCGGCCAGTCGTAACCAAGGTTGTCGCCGGGGCCGCCCCACGACTTGATGACATCGCCATCCTGATTGAAGACCAGCACCGAGGGCGCCGGCACACAACATTTCGACCGCGGCGGATCGAGCGCAGCACCTTTCTCATCGTCAGTCAGCGAGCGCGGCCGCTGGAACACCCAGATGTTGTCCTGCGCATCGACCGACATGCCGCCGACCTGGCCGAGGATCCAGTTGTGGGGCAGCGGCTTCGGCCAGTACGGGTCGACCCTGAACGCCGGGCTTTGTGCACTGGCCGGAACGACGGTCGAAACCAATTGCAGGAACAAGACCAGGATTGAACGCGAACGGAACATTTGAATGCGACCTCAGCCATGGAACAGGTACGGGCGACCATCAATTCTACGCGAGTTTTCAAAATTGTGCTGCGGATCACAAAGATTATTCGATGCGCATGAACGGCGTAATCGGAAATATCGCATTGAACATCGCGTGGATCGAACTCATCTCCCGTCAGCCCACATGACAGGAGAGACTCCATGAACAAGACCAAAATAACGCTTATCGCCGCCGCAATCGCGGCCCTGAGCATCGCGGCCCCCGCGGCGACATTCGCGCAAAGCGCGTATACGACCGGTACAGCCGCCAGCAACGCCGCCGCCGGCTATCCGTCGCCGTACGGAAACGGCCTCTACAACTATTACAACTCTGCCCCCGACAACGGCTTCGTGCATCAACACGCGCGGCACCATCGCTAAACGGAAATTGCCGTTCGTCATTTCGGGTCGAAAGACCCGGGATGGCGGCGGCAATGCTAATGAATCTCCGGCTCCGCGGTGCTCGCGGTGCCTTGCAAAAAATCGAAATCGCAGCCTTCGTCGGCTTGGCCGATGTGCTCGGAATACATCGCGCCGTAGCCACGCAGGAAGTGCGGCGGCGGCGGACGCCAGGCGTCGCGCCGGCGCGCCAATTCATCGTCGCCGACATGCAGATGGATGCGGCGTGAAGCGACGTCGATCTCGATCTCGTCGCCGGTCTGCACGAAGGCGAGCGGGCCGCCGACAAAACTCTCCGGCGCAACATGCAGGATGCAGGCGCCGTAGCTGGTGCCGCTCATGCGGGCGTCGGAGATGCGCACCATGTCGCGGACGCCGGCCTTGATCAGCTTCTTCGGGATCGGAAGCTGGCCCCATTCCGGCATGCCCGGACCGCCCTTGGGACCGCCGTTCTTGAGCACCAGCACGTGATCCGGCGTGACGTCCAGATCGTCGCGCTCCACTTCCCGCGCCATGTGATCGTAATTCTCGAACGCAATCGCCTTGCCGCGGTGATGCAGGAACCGCCGGTCTGCGGCCGACGGCTTCATCACGCAGCCGCGCGGCGCAAGGTTGCCGGTGAGAACGGCGGTGGCGCCTTCCGGATAAAGCGGTTTGTCGAGCGGATGGATCACGTCAGGCAGATGCACCTTGCTGTCGGCAATGCCTTCGCCGAGCGTGCGCCCGGTCACAGTCATGCAATCGAGGTCGAGCATACCTTTCATCTGCGCCATCAGCGCGCGCAAGCCGCCGGCAAAGAAAAAGTCCTCCATCAGGTATTTTCCCGACGGCGTGACATTGGCGATCACCGGCACTTCGCGCGAGATGTCGTCGAAGCGCTTCATGTCGAGCGCGATGCCGGCGCGGCGCGCCATGGCGATCACGTGGATGATGGCGTTGGTCGAGCCGCCGAGCGCCATGTGCACGCGGATCGCATTGTCGAAGGCGGCCGGCGTCAGGATCTTGTCGGGTGTCAGATCCTCCCACACCATCTCGACGGCGCGGCGGCCGGCGGCGGCGCACATGCGCGGATGGTTGGCGTCCGGCGCGGGGATCGACGACGCGCCCGGCAGCGAAAGCCCGAGCGCCTCGGTGATCGCCATCATGGTTGCGGCGGTGCCCATCACCATGCAGGTGCCGAACGACCGCGCGATGCCGCCTTCGATCTCGTTCCACTCCTCGTCGCCGATAAGGCCGGCGCGCTTTTCGTCCCAATATTTCCAGGCGTCAGAGCCTGAGCCGAGCACATGACCGCGCCAGTTGCCGCGCAGCATCGGTCCGGCCGGCACGTAGATCGCCGGCAGGCCCATGCTGATCGCGCCCATCAGCAGGCCGGGCGTGGTCTTGTCGCATCCGCCCATCAGCACCGCGCCGTCGATCGGATGGCTGCGCAGGAACTCCTCGCATTCCATCGCGAGGAAGTTGCGGTACATCATGGTCGACGGCTTGACGATCGGCTCGGCAAGCGACATCGCCGGCAATTCGATCGGCAGGCCGCCGGCCTGGTAGACGCCGCGTTTTACGTCTTCGGCACGGGCGCGCAGGTGGCCGTGGCAGGCGTTGATGTCGCTCCAGGTGTTGACGATGCCGATGACCGGCTTGCCGACCCAATCGGCGCGGTCCAGGCCGAGCTGCTGCAGCCGCGAGCGATGCCCGAACGAGCGCAGATCGTTTTTGCCGAGCCAGCGGTAGCTGCGCAGGTCTTCGGGCGATTTCCTGTTGGTCATGGCTTCACGCTTATGAAAGCTTCGTCATATCGAGCTTCAGCAACTTCGCCGCATTGCGCCAGAAAATCTTCTCGCGATCGGTGTCGCTGACCCGCAGATTTTCCACGAGCTTGATGGCGCGCGGCTTGAGCGAGGTCAGCGGCGGCGCGTCGCTGCCGTAGAGCACGTGATCGGCGCCGGCCGAGTCGACGACAAGTTGCGCGGCCGGCGGATGATAGGTGACGGTGTCGAAATACATGCGCTTGGCATAATGGCCAGGCTCGTGCTTGATCCTGATCGGCGTATAGGGCCCGAGGAAATAACATTCCTCCTGAAGCTCGTAGGCGTAATTGAGCCGCCCGATGACTTCCCAAAGTCCACCGCCGCCGTGCGAGGCCACGATCGTTAAGCGCGGAAAATCCTCCAGGATGCCGCGCACGATCAGCCGCGACAGCGCGAGGCAGAGATCGGCCGGCCGGCCGACGCTCGACGCTAGGCGATACTCCTTCACCCGCTCTTCGCCGAAGCCGACATGCGGCGGATGGATGAACACCGGCACGCCGAGATCCTGCACCAGTTCCCAGAACGGCCGCGCCTCGTCGTCGTCGGGGTAATGACCCTTGTGGCTCGAGTGGATCAGGATGCCCTTGAGCCCGAGCTGGCGGATGGCCCGCTCGGTTTCCTTGACGAACGCCGGACCGCCGCACGACAGCATGGTCGCAAAGCCGTAGAGCTCGCCCTTGTACTGTTGCTGAATTTCGGCGGCGTAATCGCTCCAGCGCTGGATCGCCTTGAGCTCATCGGCCGGCGCCTTGCCGCGCATGTAGTGCGCCGCATTGCTGAAGACCGTCACGTCGATGTTGCTGCGGCGATGGGCGTCGAGCACGTTCTCGAGAGTCATCGGGCAGCGTCCGGCCCAGGTCGGTCCGCTCTTGCCGTCCCATGCCAGCGCATCGGCCGCGGCCTCTTCGGGCGGATAGACGTGGGTGTGCCATTCGATGATCATTGCCGCTCCGCGCTCTTTCCCAGGATGATACCGGCCTGAACGCCACCTTGCCGGAGGTCGCCCGGGCCGATAGTTTCAGCACCTTCCCCCGTTCTCGAGAAGACCAGTGAGGAAATTGCCATGATCGACTTTTACGCGTTGACCAGCCCGAACGTGCAGAAAATCTACATCATGCTCGAAGAGACGAAGCTGCCCTACAAGGAGCATTTTGTCGATGTCTGGAAGGGCGACCAGTACAATCCGGACTTCATCAAGATCAACCCGAATTCCAAGATTCCCGCCATCGTCGATCACGAAGGTCCCGGCGGCAAGCCGATCACGATTTTCGAGTCTGGCGCGATCCTGATGTATCTCGCCGAAAAAACCGGCAAGTTCATGCCGGCCGACATGGCGAAGAAATACGAGGTCCTGCAGTGGCTGTTCTTCCAGGTCACCGGCGTCGGCCCGAACTTCGGCCAGTTCACGCATTTCAAGATGTTCGCGCCGAAGGACAAGGACCACAGCTATTCCATGTCGCGCCACCAGACCGAGGTGAAGCGGCTCTATGAGGTGCTCGAGAAGCGGCTCGGCCAGGCGCCGTATCTCGGCGGCAGCGACTATTCGATCGCCGACATCGCCACCTTCCCGTGGACGCGCAATCACGACGTCCAGGGCGTGAAGTGGGAGGACAATCCGAACCTCGCGCGCTGGTTCAAGGCGATCGACGAGCGACCGGCGGTCAAGGCCGCGCTCGCCAAAGTCGGCGCGATCAAATCGAACCGCGAAACCGCGAACGACGACCAGAAGGACCGCTTCTTCAATCGCGGCCGTTACGCGCGGGCGTAATTGCATCAGGCAAGCGATCCATTTTGAGTCTCGAATGGTCCGGCTTGCGCCTCCTTCTCCCCGCGCGCGGGGAGAAGGATGGGATGAGGGGGCCTCTCCGCTAGGCTCAGAATCGCGGTAACGCCCCCTCACCCTCGCTTCGCTCGACCTCTCCCCGCGCGCGGGGAGAGGTGAATAGAAATTCCGCTCCTGGAACGAACCTCTCCGCGTCGTCCCCGCGAAAGCGGGAATGACGACGTTGATGCTTTCGCACGATGGCTCCCTCTCTGCGAGGAGCGCACAAGCCTTTTCGTTCTCGCGATGCGGTGTGCATCCGAGGCATGTCCGTCAGCGCGAGGAGAAGCGGCGAAACCGGTCCGTACGTCGTCAGGGCAAGAAAAGCTTCGCGCTCGTCGCAACTGACGGCTGGGCAAGGACGAAAGAAGAAAGAAAAAGGAAAGCGGAACGCCGAAAGACGCTGATCCGTATCCTCCGTGCCCCCACCTGTATCCTCCCCCGCGAGCGGGGGAGGATACAGGTGGGGGCACGGCTCGCGCCTTGCGGCGCGTTCGCCTGCCGGCGTTCCACCACGGCTCTTGCCAGAGGGACGCCAGTCCCCAAGGCTCAGCTTCAGGCCAGGCTTCCTGGGACGTGGGTTCAACGGGCGTTATCCGTTGTCGCCTGTCCCAGTCCAGTGGCAGCACCCCACGCACCGGTCGTAATGCCGGCGAGCATGATGCCCGAAGCCGCCCGGGAGTGGCGGTGACGAGCCGCCACGCGCGGGTACCGCATCCCGCTCCGATCAGCCGGTGTCGCCGGCTGACGTCCTTTCACGACGAACGGGATGAAGCGCCAAGACCAAATCGCGAGCGGCCCGTCAACAGGAATTGCCGGCGCAAGACGTGCGGCTCGCGTAAGTCGCGGACGCGCGGGCATTTCTTCGCTTGCGAATCAAATTCAACAAACCGTGACGCGGCGCCTTGCGATCCTTCAGATCGCTGTCACTCGGAAGATTCGCAGAACATTCCCTCCGCTCGTCCCCGCGAAAGCGGGGACCCAGCGCTAGAAGCTCCTGGATTCCCGCTGGAGTTTATCCCCGACTGGATCGGGGACGGGAATGAGCGGATTGGTTTCCCTCGTCATTGCGAGCGTCAGCGAAGCAATCCAGCACTTATGCAAGCCGCCCTGGATTGCTTCGACGCACAGCCTGCCACCGGACTTGATCCGGTGGCTCCTCGCAATGACACAATCTCCAAAAACGAAAGTAAATTCTTGCGGAACCGACGCGCGAATTTCGTTTCACTCAATCCAGGCTACGCTTGCTTCCCCATCATCGCGCGCATGAACTGCACGGCGGCGGGGCCTTTGAGCGCGCTGGCCCAAAGCTCGCGCGCCATCTTCTCGTGCAGCGCCAGCGCCTCGGGCGCCGACGTGATCATCGCCATGCCGGCGCGGATGTTCGGCTCCTCGCCGAGCCGGAACGGGCTCAACGCCAGGATCTGCCGGTCGGGCTGGCGGAAAATCTGAAAGCTGGTGTGCGGCAGCGTGTCCTGCACGATGCCGACCTGCACGCCGATCGGCTCGTTCTCCATCAGCGCGGTGAAATGCGCGGCCTCGGCGCGGGCCAGCGCGCGGCGTTCGGCGCGCAGTTTCTCCGGCAGGTCGTGGCGGCCAACCAGGCCGTTGCGCAGGAAGCGTTCCATCTCGGCGGCGGCGATCAGGTTGACGACCGCGGGCTTGCGCCGCCGGTAGGTTTCCTTGCGCTGGCGCAGCACCGCCATCAGTTCGTCGATCTGCGCCAGCGCGCGCTCGCGGTTGCCGACGCCGTCCGGCACGGATTCGCGCAGCACGTCGCCGAGCGCGCGGTCGAAGGCGTCCGACGCCAGCACATAGGAGATCGGCCCGGCGAGCACGATGACGTGCTCGGCGGTCTCCTCGATCTGGCGCATGCGCTCGAAATAGCTCGTCGCCGAGGCGATATATTCAACGCCGACGCCGAGCAAAGTCGGCACCGAGACCTGGAGCAGGTCGGCGAGCTTCTCCAGCGTCTCGATCTTCGCCACTTCGCCCTTCTCGATCCGGTAGAGCGCGGTGCGCGAAATGCCGAGCTTCTGCGCGATCTCTTCCGCCGAGAGGCCGGAGCCGAGGCGAAACGCCTTGAGCCGGTTGCCGATATCGTCGAAGCGGATGGGCATCAGACTCCCTCGCCCCGCATGCGGGGAGAGGGCTGGGGTGAGGGGGCCTCTCCGCTGGGCTCAGAATCACGGCCATGTCCGCAATGCTGCCGCTTCGATCCGCAGCGCTCAGATTCGCGGAGACGCCCCCTCACCCTCGCTCGCTACGTTCGCTCGACCTCTCCCCGCGCGGCGGGGAGAGGTGAATTTCTAAGCCGCTTCGCCGCATCGAGCGCGGCGAGGACGATGTTCTGATAGCCGGTGCAGCGGCACAGATTTCCGGAAATGCCGATGCGGATGTCCTGCTCGGTCGGATCCGGGTTGTCGCGCAGGAGTTCGATCAGCGTCGTCAAAATGCCCGGCGTGCAGAAGCCGCATTGCAGGCCGTGATTGTCGCGGAACGCCTCTTGCAGCGGATGCAGCACGTCGGCGCTCGGCGCGATGCCCTCGACGGTGAGAATCTCGTGGCCGTCGGCCTGCACCGCCAGCATCAGGCACGAGCGCGCCGAATGGCCGTCGAGCAGAATCGTGCAGGCGCCGCAGACGCCGTGCTCGCAGCCGAGATGCGTGCCGGTCAGGCCGAGCTGGTGACGTATGAAGTCGGCGAGCGTCACGCGCACCGGCACGGTCGCCTCGTGGCGGCGGCCATTCACGGTGACGGCGATATTGCGGCTCTCGCTCATGCGCCCCTGCCCTTTGCGATGCGTTCGTGCGCCTTGAGCAAGGCGCGGCGCGGCAGCACCGTCGCCAGTTGCTGGCGATAGGACGCCGGCGCATGGATGTCTTCGATGGCGTCGAGCCGGCGCAGCGTTTCGCAAATCTCGCGCAGCCTTTTTTCCTCGATTTTTTCGCCGATCAGCGCGCGCTCGACCTCGTGCGCCCGCACCGGCGCCGGCCCCATGCCACCGAGCGTCACCGATGCGCGGGCGACCTTGCCGTTGCCGTCCTCTTCGATCAGCGCCGCCGCCGAGACGATGGCGAAATCGCCGTGCCGCCGCGCGAACTCGACGAAGGCATAGCCGTGTCCGGCGGGCCAGCACGGGAATGTCGCGCCGGTGACGAGCTCGTCGAGATCGATCGACGGCATCATGTAGCCGGCCGGAAAGGCCGCGAAGTCGATGCTGCGCGCGCCGTTCTTTCCCGTCACCGCCACTTTGGCATCGACCGCCGCGGCGACCGAGACCAGTTCGGCCGACGGATCGAGATGACACAGCGAGCCGCCGAGCGTGCCGCGATTGCGCGTCTGTCGGTGTCCGACTTGCGCGATCGCCTCATGCATCAGCGGGCAGCGCGCGCGAACGAGATCGGAAAATTCGATGTCGCGTTGCCGCGTCATGGCGCCGATTTCGAGCGCGCCATTGCGCTCGCGGATATAGCTCAGGCCGTCGACCCGATTGAGGTCGATGACATGGTCCGGCAGCACGAAACGCATATTGAGCATCGGCATCAGCGACTGGCCGCCGGCAAGTAGCTTGGCGTTGTCGAGACTACCGAGCAGGCCGACGACATCGGCCGCGCTGCGCGGGTCGTGATAGGAAAAGGGCGGCGGCTTCATGCCGGGTTACGTACTTTGACTCTGTGCCAAAAGGCGTGCTTCACTCCAAAAAGCATACTGCAATCCCAAAGTTGAAACCAGCCGATGAAGTCAGCGCGATGAAGCCTGCGGCGTTCCGCTATCACGCGCCGAAAACGATCGACGAGGCAGTCGCGCTGCTCGCCGAGGTCGCCCCGGAAGATGGCCGCGTGCTCGCCGGCGGCCAGAGCCTGGTGCCGACCATGGCGTTCCGGCTGGCCAAGCCCGGGCATCTGGTCGATATCAACGGCGTTGCGGCGCTCAATCGCCTGACGGTGGCCGACGGCAAGCTTGTCATCGGCGCCTGCGTGCGCCACGCCGCGTTTCATAAGCCGGTTTGCGACGGCCCGCTCGGCACGTTTCTCGCCGACGTCGTCCGCCACATCGCCCATTATCCGATCCGCAACCGCGGCACGTTCTGCGGCAGCCTCGCCAACGCCGATCCGGCCTCGGAATGGTGCCTGGTGATGACGGCGCTCGACGGCGAACTGGTGGTGCAGAGCTCAAGCGGCACGCGCACCATCGCGGCGCGCGATTTCTTCAAAGGCATCATGACCACGGCGCTGCGCGACGACGAGCTTCTGATCGAAGCGCGCCTGCCGCTCCTTGCCGCCGATGTCCGCTGCGGCTTCTACGAGTTCAGCCGCCGCGCCGGCGACTTCGCCATGGCGGCAGCGGTTGGCGCCTATCGCCTCGACGGCGGCAAGATCGTCGAGCCGCGCGTTGCCGTCGGCGGCGTCGAACCCAATCCGCGGCGCATCGCCGAGGCCGAGCGCGCGCTCGAAGGCGCCGCGCCCGGCGACCAGGCGTTTCGCGCCGCCGCGGCGGCGGCGACCGCCGCCGTCGATGCCATGGAAGACGCCATCACCAGCGCTGAGTTTCGGCGCGATCTGGTTCTCGCCGTAACGCGCCGGGCGCTCGAACGCGCGGCGAAGTCGTGATGCAGCAAATTGCCCTGGCGTTCCCCTCCCCCTTGTGGGGAGGGGATTTGGGTGGGGGTCGCGAGGTAACGCGCGATCATCCACGCTTGCGAGCCGCCTCCCGACCCCCCACCCTCCGCTCCCCCACAAGGGGGAAGGGAAAAGAAGCGCACTCGCTTCAATGAGCACCGCGCCCCCTCCACCGCGCTCCGCGCGGTCGCCATCCCCCGCTTCGCGGGGGCGGAAAGAATCGTGGATCGGCCAATCGGTCGAACGGCTTGAAGACCCGCCGCTCGTTGCCGGCCGCGGCGAGTTTGCCGGCGATATCAATTTTCCGCATCAGCTTTACATGCGCATCGTGCGTTCGGCGCATGCGCATGGACGTATCCTCGCCGTCGATACCGCTGCGGCGCGGGCGCTGCCGGGCGTGTACGCGATATGGACCGCCGCCGATATCGCCGATGTGCCGTCGATCGATTTTCGCGAAGGCAGCATCCCCGCGCTCGATCCGTATCGCCAGCCGGTGCTGGCAACGGACACCGTGCGCTACGTCGGCGAGCCGGTCGCCGCGGTGTTCGCCGCGGACCCCTATGTGGCGGAAGATGCCGCCGACGCGGTCGGGGTCGAGATCGAGGAACTGCCGCCGCAACTCGACTCGCAGGCGCCGCCGGTCGAATTCTCGCCCGGCCACGACAGCGAGCCGGCCATCATCCGCCAGGGTTACGGCGACGTTGACGCGGTGTTCCGCACCGCTGTGCATATCGTCGAAGCGGAGCTCATCGTCGGCCGGCATTCCGGCGTGCCGCTCGAGACGCGCGGCGCCATCGGGCGCTACGACGCGTCGCGCGGCGTTCTGGAATTGCACGGCGCCGCCAAGGTGCCGCATCGCAACCAGGAACTGCTGTCGCGCATGCTCAAAATCGCGCCGAGCGCGATCCACGTCCACGAATCCCATGTCGGCGGCGGCTTCGGCATTCGCGGCGAACTTTATCCCGAGGACGTGCTGGTTTGCGTTGCCGCCAGGAAATTCAATCGCGCGGTGAAATGGATCGAGGACCGGCGCGAGCATCTGATCGCCGCCAACCATTCGCGCCAGCAACTGCACAAGATCCGCGCCGCGGTCGATGTCGATGGCGTCATTCTCGCCATCGACGATCTGTATTTCCACGATCAGGGCGCCTACGTGCGCACCCATGCCACGCGCGTCGTGCACATGACGGCGGGCATCCTACCCGGTCCCTATCGCGTGCCGGCCTATCGCTCGGTCGGCCACTTCCGCCTCACCAACAAGACGCCGGCGGCGACCTATCGCGCGCCGGGCCGCTACGAAACGACATTCGTGCGCGAGCGCCTGGTCGATGCGATCGCCGCGAAGCTCGGCATCGATCGCGTCGAGATCCGCCGCCGCAACGCCATCAGCGCCGCGGAAATGCCCTACCCTCGCCCGCTCGAAGCGCTCGGCGAGGAGATCCATTACGACACCGGCAACTATGTTGGGCTGATGGACAAATTGTTTGCCAAAATCGGCTGGGACAAGCTCAACGCCGACGTGAAAGCCCGCAAGGCCAACGGCGAGCTCGTCGGCATCGGCATCGCGATGTTCGTCGAAAAAAGCGGCCTCGGCCCGACCGACGGCGTGAAAATCTCCATCGATACATCGGGAGCGGTCGAGGTTCTCACCGGCGGCGCGTCGCTCGGCCAGGGCTTCGAGACCGTAATGGCGCAGGTCGCTGCCGATGCGCTCGGCGTCGATTACCGGCGCTGCCGCGTCATCCACGGCCAGACCGACCTCATCCCGTTCGGCATCGGCGCGCACGCCTCGCGCGCCACCGTGATGACGGCTTCGGCGACGCACATCGCCGCGATGAACGTGCGCAAAAAGGCGCTCGACGTCGCCGGCGAATTGCTGCAAACCGCGCCCGACCTGCTCGACATCGCCGATGGCGAAGTCGTGCGCCGCGATCGCAACGGCGGGCCGTCGATCAGCCTCGGCAAGATCGCGCAAAATCTCGTCCCCACCGCCAAGACGCTCAACGGCCGCACGCCCGGTCTCTCGGCCGAAGGCTGGTTCAAGACCGCGCATCAGGTCTATCCCTACGGCAGCCATGTCGCCGTCGTGCGGATCGACCGCGAGACCGGCGGCGTCGCGGTAGAGCGCTATTTTATTGCTTACGATATCGGCCGCGCCATCAATCCGGCACTGGTCGAAGCGCAGATCGTCGGCGGCTTCGCGCAAGGCTTCGGCGGCGCGCTGTTGGAGGAATTCACCTATAACGAGCGCGGCGATCCGCTTGCCGCCACTTTCGCCGATTATCTGCTCCCCGCCGTCCATGAAACCCCGGCGCCCGACGTGCTGCTGCGCGAGGACTACACCACGCCGCTCAATCCGCTCGGCATCAAGGGCGCGGGCGAAAGCGGCATCACCGGCGTCGGCGCCGCGATCGCGTCGGCCATCGACGACGCCATCGGCATTCCGGGCGTAGTGACGCAGCTTCCGGTGACGCCGCAGCGGCTTAAGCGGATATTGAAAGAAAACCTATAGTCCGGTCAGTCGGTCTTGATATTGGCGTCCCGCACCACTTTGCCCCACTTCTTCACTTCGTCGGCCATGAACTGACCGACCTCGGCCGGCGTCATGATCATCGGCTCGGAGCCCAGATCCTCGAACCGCTTTTTCATGGCCGGATCGGACAACGCGGCGTTGATGGTCTTGTTGAGCGTCTCGATGATCTCGGGCGGCGTGTGCGCCGGCGCGCCGACCGCGTCCCATACAGAAGCCTCGTAACCCGGCACGAACTCCGATGCGTTCGGGACATCCGGCAGCGCGCTGGAGTGACCCACGCCGGTGACCGCGAGCGCGCGCAGCGTTCCGGCCCTGATGTAGGCGATCGATTGCAGGATCGGCGTGAACCCCGCCTGCACCTGCCCGGCGAGCAGATCCGGCAGGTAGCTGCTGCGGTAAGGCACGTTGACGATATTGATGCCCGCCATCGCCTTGAACAGTTCGCCCGCCACGTTGGTCGCGGCGCCGCTGCCGACCGACGCATAGTTGATCTTGCCGGGATTGGCCTTGGCATAGGCGATGAACTCCGGCAGCGTTTTCGCCGGAACCGAAGGATTGACGACGAGGACCAGCGGCAGCCGGACCAGACCGGATACCGGCGCGATGTCACGCAGGATGTCGTAGCTCAGGTTGTTGTAGAGCGAGACGTTGATGGCGTTGGTCATCGTCAGCGTGAGCAGCGTGTAGCCGTCGGGCGCCGCGTGAACGACGATCTCGGTGCCGACATTGGCGGCGCCCCCCGGCCGATTGTCGACGGCAAATTGCTGACCGAGCTTTTCCGACAGCGACTGCGACAACAGCCGCGTCGCGATGTCGGGAGCGATACCCGGCGGATAGGGAACAACAAAGCGCACCGGCCGAACCGGATAAGCCTGCGCGCTTGCGACGCGCGATGCCAACGGCAGCACCGCCGCGCCGCCGGCAAGGCGCAAAGCATCTCGGCGCGAAATTTTCATGATGAAGTTTCCTTGGCCGCTATCGCGGCGTTCTCTTGCACTGTGCGGGCCGATTGAATCAAGCGCGGCGGCTCATTCGAGCCGCACGCCGATCGACTTGACCAGCGGCGTCCAGCGCGCGACGTCCTCAACCATGAAGGCGTTGAATTTTTCCGGCGTCCAGTCGTTGAGCGGTACGACCGCCTGAGCTATCAACGATTGCCGGTAAGCGCTGTCGGCCATGGCGACACGGTTCGCCTCGGCGACCTTGGCGATAATCTCTCGCGGCGTTGCGGCGGGCACGAAAATGCCGAGCACCTGCTGTGCGACCAGTCCCTGAACTCCGGCCTCGACCGCCGTCGGTATCTCCGGCGCGACGGGAAGTCGCTCTGGACTTGTAGTCGCGAGCAGCCGCAATTTGCCGGTGCGATGAAACTCCAGCACCTGACCGGTCATCGCCGGAATGATCATCGGGATTTGCCCGGCGATCACGTCGGCCAGCGCCGGTCCCGCGCCCCGGTAAGGCACATGCGGCAGATCGGTGATACCGGCGAGCGATTTGAGCAGCTCGCCGCTGAGATGGTTCAGCGTCCCCGCGCCGGACGAACCGTAAGTCATCTTGCCGGGATTCGCTTTCACATAGTCGATCAGCTCCTGGAGGTTCTGCGCCGGTACCGACGGATTGACCGCAATGGCGAACGCGGTGATCGCCACCATCGAGGCCGGCACAAGATCCTTCATCGGATCGAGCAGCGGATGCTCCCGCAGAATCATCTCGGTGAGGTGGATCGATGAACTGCCGAGGAAGATCGTGTAACCGTCGGCGTCGGCGTGTGCGACCGCGGCAGCCGCCAGCGAGCCGCCGGCGCCGGGCTGGTTTTCGATGAATACGGTGCCGAGGCTGACCTTGACCTTGTCCGCCCACGGCCGGCCGACGATGTCGAACACACCGCCGGGCGGAAACGGCAGCACCAGCTTGATCGGCCTGCTGGGATAGGTATCAGCCGCCGCGAAGCGCGGCATGGCCGGCAACGCGGCTGCTCCCGCCGCGAGACGTAGAAACCGGCGCCGCGCAACGGCCATGACGCTTCCTCCCAGCCAACCGGCAAGCACCGGAATTATTCCAGCTTGACGCCGGCGAACTTCACCACCTTAGCCCACTTCTCGGTTTCCTCGGTCATGAACTTGCCGAATTGCGCGGCAGACATCGGCGTCGGAACGAAGCCGAGGCCGGCAAGCCGCTCCTTGATCGTACGATCGGCAAGGGCAGCATTTATCTGCGCGTTGAGATAATCGATGACCTCTTTGGGCGTGTCCTTAGCGGCGCCGACGCCGAGCCGCGCGTCGACCTGGTAGCCCGGCACGAATTCGCCGACGGTCGGAACGTCCGGCAACGGCTCGACGCGCGTGCCGGTGGTGACGGCCAGCGCCCGCAGCTTGCCCGACTGGACATAGCCGAGCGTCGAAACGATCGGGTCGAACATGACCTGGACCCGGCCGGTCAGCAGATCGCTTTGCGCCTCCATCTCGCCGTGCGCGGGAACGTGAACCATGTCGACGCCGGCCAGCATCTTGAAATGCTCGCCGCTGAAATGGGTGAGGTTGCCGGTTCCGGTCGAGGTCATGTTGATCTTGCCGGGGTTGGCTTTGGCATAGGCGATGAACTCCGGCACGCTCCTGGCCGGAAAATCGGGGTTGACGACCATCACGAAGGGATTCCTGCCGATGCAGGCAACCGGCACGACGTCGCGGAGCAGATCGAAACTGGCATCCGGGCTCAGCGTGGCATTGATGAAATTCGGCGAACCGACCAGCAGCAGCGTGTAGCCGTCGGGCGGCGCGCGCAACACGTTCTCGGTCGCGATATTGCCGCCGGCGCCAGGCCGATTTTCGATGATGAAGTTCTGGCCGCTCTTTTGCGACAGCCATTGCGCCAGAAGACGCGCGACGACGTCCGGCGCGCCGCCGGCATTGAAGCCGATGATGGTTCGCACCGGATGCGTCGGATAGTCGAGCGCCGATGCAGTGCGCGGCAGCGCCGGAAGCGCGGCACCGACTGTTGCCGCATGCAGAAAACGACGGCGCGAAAGTTTCATAACGAGACCTTTCACTCGACCTTGATGTTCGCGAACTTGACGACCTTCGCCCATTTTTCGGTTTCAGCGGCGATATACTGTCCGTAAGCCGAAGGCGACATCGGCGACGGGAAACTGCCGAGGTCGGCAAGCCGCGCCTTGATTGTCGGATCGGCAAGTCCGGCATTTATTTCCCTATTAAGCACGGCGATGATCTCCGCCGGCGTGCCTGCGGGCGCGCCAATCCCGTTTGCCGCATAGGCTTCGTAGCCCGGCAGAAATTCATTGAGCGCGGGCTTATCCGGCAGAACCTCAAGCCGCTTTTCGCTGGTCACTGCCAGCGCCCGCAGCTTGCCGGCCTGGATATAGGGAATCGATGACGAGATCGGAGCGAACGCGGCCTGCACGCGCCCGGCCATCAGGTCGGTCAGCACCGGCGCGCCGCCGCGATAGGGCACGTGAACGAGATCGACGCCGGTCAGGAATTTGAACAGCTCACCGGCGACGTGCTGGACCGTGCCGACGCCGCCGGTGCCGTAATTGATCTTGCCCGGATTGGCCTTGGCATAGGCGATGAATTCGGTGACCGTCGCGGCGGGTAACGCCGGATTGATCTCCATCACCAAAGGCTGGCGATCGATGCTCGCAACCGGCGCGATGTCGCGCATGAAATCGAAGTCGAGATTGCCGTAAAGCGAGGCGTTGATCGTGGCCGCCGTGGTAGCAAGCAACAGCGTGTAGCCGTCCGGCGCCGATTTCACGACCGCTTCGGTGGCGACATTGGTGCCGGCGCCGGGCCGGTTCTCGAGGATGAATTGCTGGCCGAGCCGGTCGGACAGCCATTGGTTCATCAAGCGGACGATGAGATCGGCTGGGCCGCCCGGTGCAAAACCGACGATCACCCGCACCGGCCGGTTCGGATAATCGAGCGCGCGCGCCTGGCGCGGAGCGGCCGCAAGCGCGGCCACGGCGGCAAACTGCTGCAGCAATCGTCGGCGGCCAACACCCAAGCCGAATCCTCCCGGAGCTGCGCTTCTTTCTTGCGCGGGCGACCCAGCGGCAAAGCTACACCAGCCGGAGAGCTCCGTGCAGGGGGATCGACCTGGCATCCCTCATCAAACTGACAAGGTAGCCGCATATAGTCGTAGAATTGCGAGCAAGCGATTAGACTCACCGGGGTGAGTCGTGTCTGCCGGGGGAGAAACGTCATGCGCGCCTTGCTGCTGCCACTGAACGCGCGTTTCATTGTCTTTACCGTCGTCGTGGCACTCGCCGTAAGTCTCGTGGCTGAATTCGCCGTCGGCCACCGCTCGATCTTCATCGAGATTCCGCTTGTTCTGTTCGTTTCGCTCGCCGTCGTCGGCGTCTACGACCTGATCCAGCCGCGGCACGCTGTGCTGCGCAACTATCCGCTCACGGCGCACATCCGGTTCATCCTCGAGGAAATCCGGCCCGAGATCCGCCAGTATTTTCTCGAAAGCGAAAAAGACGGCACGCCGTTTTCCCGCGACAAGCGGGCACTGGTCTATCAGCGCGCCAAGCGGGCGCTGGACAAGCGCCCGTTCGGCACGCAGAACGACGTCTATGCCTCGGGTTACGAGTGGCTCGACCACTCGATGGCGCCGCGGCCGGTTTCGAAGGAGCCGTTCCGTATCGTCATCGGCGGACCGGATTGCGCGAAACCCTACTCGGCCTCCATCTTCAACGTTTCGGCGATGAGCTTCGGCGCGCTCAGCGCTAACGCCATCCGCGCGCTCAACACCGGCGCCAGGAAGGGCAATTTCGCCCACGACACCGGCGAAGGCGGTTACAGCCTCTATCACCGCGAAAACGGCGGCGACATCATCTGGGAAATCGGCTCGGGCTATTTCAGCTGCCGCAACAGCGACGGTACGTTCAGTCCGGAAAAATTCGCCGACAACGCCCAGAACGACCAGATCAAGATGGTCGAGCTCAAGCTCAGCCAGGGCGCCAAGCCCGGCCATGGCGGCGTGCTGCCGGGCGCCAAAGTCAGCGAAGAGATCGCGGCGACGCGCGGCGTGCCGGTCGGTGTCGATTGCATATCGCCGTCGAGCCATTCGGCATTCTCGACACCGATCGAGCTGATGCAGTTCATCGCCACGATGCGGCGGCTGTCCGGCGGCAAGCCGGCCGGCTTCAAGCTCTGCATCGGCCACCCGTGGGAATTCCTCGCCGTGTGCAAGGCGATGGTGGAGACGGAGATCTATCCCGATTTCATCGTGGTCGACGGCAAGGAAGGCGGCACCGGCGCGGCGCCCCTTGAATTCACCGACCATCTCGGCATGCCGCTGCGCGAGGGACTGAACTTCGTGCACAATGCGCTGATCGGCATCAATGCCCGTGACCGCATCAAAGTCGGCGCCAGCGGCAAGATCATCAGCGCCTTCGACATCGCGCGCGTCATGGCGCTGGGCGCCGACTGGTGCAATTCGGCGCGCGGTTTCATGTTCGCGCTCGGCTGCATCCAGTCGCAGTCCTGCCATACCGACATGTGCCCGACCGGCGTCTCGACGCAGGACCGTGTCCGCCAGCGGGCGCTGGTGGTCCCCGACAAGTCCGAGCGCGTCTACAATTTCCAGCGCGCCACTATCGAAGCGCTGGCCGAACTGGTCGCCGCGGCGGGACTTGACCATCCGACCCAATTCGCGCCGGCGCATTTCTCGCGCCGGGTTTCGCCGCACGAAGTGCGCAGCTTCGCCGAGCTTTATCCGCCGCTCGAGCCCGGGGAATTGCTCAAGGGCTCTGCCGACAAGAGATACGAGATCGCCTGGGCCATGGCGAGCGCCAAGGAATTTCGCGCCATGCCGCGCGGCGTGTAGAGGACACAGCTCGTTCAGTCGAGATTGCCGAAGTTGCCGTGCTCGAAACCGGGCAGCGGCGGAGGCCCCCAGATGCTGCGGTCTTCCCGCGTCCAGACTTTCGGACGCTGCGGCCGATCGCGATGCCACGGTCGCGGGTCCCAATAGCCGAGGTCTTCGTTCTTCATCTGATCGAGCTCGGCGTAGAGCTCGAGCACGTGATCGTCGGCCGTGCGATGAAAGATCGCGATATTGTGGCCCGGTCCGAGCCGCACCGGGCCCCAGACGATCGGCTTGCGTATGCGCGAGAGCAGTTCGCAGGCGTTCTGGATTTGCGCGAAGTCCTTCAGCTCGAAGGCCATGTGATGCATGCGCACAGTCTGGCCGCGAATGAAATTGACCACGTGGTGATCGGCGTTGCAGCGCAGAAAGACGAAGAAGTCCCCGATCCAGTCGGAAATCCGGAAACCCAGGACGCGCTGGTAGAAATCGGCCATGGCCGCCGGATCGGGGACGACAAAAGCCAGGTGTCCGAACTTCAAGGGTCCGGCAATCAGATCGGTACCCTTGCCGATGAAGCTCCATTGCGCGAACAGGTCGATATCGGTCCCTTTCGGGTCCTTGAACGTCAGCATGTCCGGATGACCGGGCACGGCGTCGGTGCGCCGGGTGCTGTCGATGCCGAGGCTTTTCAGCCAGCGACCCATCTCCGCAAGGTCCGAGCCCGCCGCCACTTCGAACGACAGGCGCCGGCACCGCTGCTGCGGACCGCGTTGCAACTCCATCGAGAGCTGACCCAACCGGCTTGCAAGATGCGCGCTGTCGGCGGTGCGGCCAGTAAGGATGAGACCGACGGCTTCCGTGTAATGTTCAGTGGCCTTGTCGAGGTCGGGTGTTTCGAAGGTAGCGTGGCCAATTCTGCAGACTTTGATCATGCGTTTGCCTGCTGACGGATCGAGGTTGCGGATAGAGGGAAAATCAATGTGCGGGCTCAAAAAGCCTAACGGGATTTTCCCTTAATAGAAGTCTTTTTTGGCAAGGAGCGTCACCCGGCAGGCCCTTACTCTGCCTTGATGCCGGCGTCACGGATGACTTTACCCCACTTGTCGGTCTCGTCGACGATCAGCTTGCCGAAGTCGGCGGCCGAGCCCGTGAGCACCATGCAGCCCATGTCCGCGAGCCGCGCCTTGATCGCCGGATCGGCGAGGCCGGCATTGGCTTCGCGGTTGACGAGGTCGATAACTTCGACGGGCGTGCCGTGTGGCGCACCCATTCCGAACCATGAGCTTGTTTCATAGCCCGGCACGAATTCGCTGACGCTCGGAAGGTCCGGCAGCACGTCCGAGCGCTTGAGCGTGGTCACCGCCAGCGCCCGGAGCTGGCCGGCGCGGATATGTTCGATCGACGCGATCGTTGTCGCGAACGCAACCGGGACCTGGCCGGCGATGAGATCGGCCATTGCCGGTCCGTCGCCGCGATAGGGAATATGCTGAATGTTGACGCCAGCCATGGTGTTGAACAACTGACCGGCCAGATGGCTCGGGGTCCCGATGCCGGCCGAAGCGTAACTGAGTTTGCCCGGATTGGCCTTGGCGTAAGCGATCAATTCGGGAATGCTTTTCACCGGCACCGACGGGTGGACCTCGGCGACGTTTGGAACGCGCACCACGCCGGCGACCGGCGCAATGTCCCGGATGAAATTGAAACTCAGATTCGGATAGAGCGCCGCGTTGGCGGCGACCGCCGGCGGGACCATGAGGAGCGTGTAACCGTCAGCTGACGCTTTCACGACCGTTTCGGCGCCGAGATTGCCGCCGGCGCCCGGCCGGTTCTCGATGACGAATTGCTGGCCGAGGCGTTGCGACAGCCATTGACCCATCAGGCGCGCGAGGATGTCGGTTGTGCTTCCGGCGGCGAAGCCGACGATGAGGCGCACCGGGTGCGTTGGATAATTGTCCGCGCCTGCGTGGCCCGGAACGACGGATAGCGCCGCGGTGGCCGCTGCCGAGAGCAAGAAATTTCGACGGGTCAGCATCGCGGCCATATCCTCAAATAAACGGTTTGCGCGGTCGAGAATTCACTCCGGTTTCAGGCCCGCAAACTTGACGACCTTGGCCCACTTCTCGATTTCGGCCGCGATGAATGTCTTGAAGTCGGCGGGCGAGCCCGTCATCACCTTGGCGCCGAACTCGGCATAGCGCGCCTGAAGCGCGGGATCGGCGAGCACCGCATTGGTTTCCTGGTTGAGCTTGTCGACAATATCGGCCGGCGTCTTGGCAGGAGCGCTGATGCCGGCCCAGGACACCGCTTCGTAGCCGGGAACGGTTTCGGCAATCGCCGGCACGTCGGGTAAAATGTCCATGCGTTTGGCGCCGGTCACAGCCAAGGCCCGCAGCGTGCCGGCTCTGACGAAGCTCACGACCGAGCCGGGCGTGCTGAACATCACCTGAATCTGGCCGGCGATGACATCGGTCACCGACGGCGCCTCGCCGCGATACGGCACGTGCGCCATTTTGATGTCCGTCATCAGATTGAACAACTCGCCGGCAACATGGCCGGTCGAACCGACGCCGCCCGAGCCCATATTGATCTTGCCGGGATTGGCCTTGGCGTAAGCGATGAAGTCCGGGACGGACTTCGCCGGGAACGTCGGATTGACCACCATGATCAACGGCGCGCGTTCGATGCTCGCGACCGGCGTGAGGTCGCGTGCAAAACTGAAATCGAGATCGGTGTAGAGCGTCGCGTTGATTGCGCCCGGCGAACCGGAAAGCAGCAGCGTATAGCCGTCGGGCGTCGCATGGGCGACGGCAGCGGTGCCGATATTGGTGCCTGCACCGCCGCGGTTGTCGATCACGATCTGCTGCCCGAGCCGCTGCGACAGCGGCTGGGCGGCGAGGCGCGCAACGATGTCGAACGTGCCGGCCGGCGGGACCGGAACGATCAAATGAACCGGCCGCGTCGGATAGGCGTCCGCTCGCGCGATACGCGAGATGGCCGGCGATGCGACGGCGCTCGCCGCAACAAGCAGGAATTTTCGACGGCCTGGTTTCATGCGCGTTCCATTCACTCCACTTTAGCGCCCGAGAACTTCACGACCTTGACCCACTTGTCCGTTTCGGAAGCGATGAATTTGCCGAAATCGCCTGGCGTGCCCGGCATCGCCATGCCGCCCAGCGCGGCAATCTTGGCCTTCATGGCCGGATCGGCGAAACCGGCATTGATGGCGGCGTTGAGCTTGTCGACGACGTCCGCGGGCGTCCCGCGCGGCGCGCCGATGCCGATCCATTGCGTGGCGTCGAACCCGGGCACGACGGCGGCGATGGTCGGAACATCGGGCAACGCGTCGGACCGCATCAGCGTGGTCACGGCGAGCGGGCGCAGTGTTCCGGCCTTGATGAAGTCGATGGTCAACGCCACGGTGCCGATTATGCCCTGTACCTGCCCGCCCAGCGCGTCGGTGATCGCGGCCGGACCGCCGCGATACGGAATGACCGCGAGCTTCGTGCCCGTCATCATCTCGAACAGCGCGGCGGTAACGTATTGCGGGCTGGTGACCGGCGGCGTGCCGATATTGACCCGTCCGGGATTGGCTTTGACGTAGGCGATGAATTCGGGAAGCGTCTTCATCGGCATAGATGGCGTCACCAGCAAGACCATCGGCAGGCCGATCATCGCGGCCACTGGCGCGATGTCGCGCTGGAAATCGAAATTCAGTGAATTGTAGAGGCCGACGTCGATAGCGGCGGACGACGTGACGAGCAGCAACGTGTATCCGTCGGCCGGCGCGCGGACCACGGCCTCCGCGGCGAGAATCTCCGAGCCGCCGCCGCCCTTGTTCTCAATAACGAACGGCTGACCGAGCTGTCGGGACAGCCAGTCGCCGATCAGCCGCGCCATCACATCGGGCGAACTGCCGGGCGCACCACCCACCACGATCCGAACCGGCCGCGCCGGATAAGTTTGCGCACGGGCAAAGCGCGACATCGCCGGCAGCACGAGCGCGCCCACCGCGCATTGCACAAGTCGACGTCGGGGAATTCTCACCATTGTTCAATTCGCCTTTGCGCCGGAAAATTTCACGACCTTAGCCCATTTCCCGGTTTCATCGGCGAGGAACTTGCCGAATTGATCGGGCGTCATCGGCATCGGCTCGCCGCCGAGATCCTTGAGCCGGGCCAGGAGTTGCGGATCGTGAAGCCCGGCGGTGATGGTCGTATTGAGCTTGTCGACGATATCTTTCGGCGTACCCCTGGGCGCGCACGTTCCGTCCCACGCGGTCGCGTCGAACCCGGGCAGAAATTCGGCGATAGCCGGAACATCGGGCAGGACATCCGCCCGCGTCGTGCTGGTGACCGCCAATGCACGCAACTTGCCGGTCCGGATGAAGCCGATCGCCGCAGGGACCGTGATGATGAACGCCTGGATTTGGCCGCCCAGCAGATCGGTGAATGCGCCCGCAGGGCCGCGATAAGGCACGTGGATGATGTTGACGCCGGCCATCAGCTTGAGCAATTCGCCGGCGACATGCATCGGCGTGCCGACACCCGGCGAAGCCATATTGATCTTGCCCGGATTGGCCTTGGCGTAGGCGATGAAGTCGGCAAATGTCGTCGCCGGAAAAGCCGGATTGACCAGCAGGACCATGGGCAAGCGGACCAAACCGGCGACCGGCACTGTGTCGTGCAGGAAGTTGAACTCCAGGTGGTCGTAAAGCGACGCGTTGATGGCGTTTGCGGAAAGGCAGGTCAGCAGCGTGTAGCCGTCCGCCGGCGCCGTGACCACGGCCTCGGTCGCGATATTGCCGGCGGCGCCGGTCCGATTCTCGACAACGAACGGCTGACCCAGCTTTTCGGACAGCCACTGCCCGATCAGGCGTGAAACCAGGTCCGGCGTGCCGCCGCCGCCAAAGCCTTCGAAAATTTTCACGGGACGCAGCGGATAGTCCAGCGCGCGAGCCAGGCGCGGCAGTGCTGCTGTGGCCACGGCGCCGGCCGCCATTGCAAGACATCGACGGCGCGGCAGAATGGTCTTGATCGCCATTACGCGGTCGCCCTCCCCCGGCGATGATAGCAGGACCGGATTTCAACGCCCACCGGCGCCTTGTGCAACATCTCGTCGCGTCGCCGACGGGGACAGAGGGCGAATAAGCCGGCGCATGGGCCGCCAGTGAGCCGAGCCGCGATTACGGGGCATGGATTGTCCGCAACCGCTGTGCCGCTGTCATCCACCCGTCACCGAGGTTGACCAAAGTTGGGACCCTGTCTCAGGAGGGGGATCCATGGCCGATATCACAGCACTACCGGGCTCGATCGAGCCCGCCAGAAGCGCCGGTCCGAAGCTCGATCACGGCGTCAATCCATTGACGCTCATCCTGTTCTTGGGCGTTCTGGCCGCGGGCACTTTGTTCGTCGCCTACAGCATCTACAGCGACATCGACGCGGCTGGAGTGCAGGTTTCCAGTTTCCTGCCGTTTATCCTGCTCTTTGTGGCTTTGCTGATTGCGCTCGGCTTCGAGTTCGTCAACGGCTTCCACGATACCGCCAACGCGGTAGCGACGGTGATCTATACGCGTTCGCTGCCGGCCAATATCGCGGTCGTGTGGTCGGGCCTGTTCAACCTCGCCGGCGTGCTGTGGTCGTCGGGAGCGGTCGCCTTCGGCATCATTTCGCTATTGCCGGTCGAGTTGATCCTGCAAGTCGGCTCGAGCGCCGGCTTTGCCATGGTGTTCGCGTTGTTGATCGCGGCGATCATCTGGAATCTGGGCACCTGGTCGTTTGGCCTGCCGGCCTCGAGCTCGCATACGCTGATCGGATCGGTGATCGGCGTCGGCGTCATGAACGCGCTCCTGCACGGCCGCAGCGGGACGTCTGGTGTCGATTGGGGTCAGGCCACCTCGATCGCCAAGGCGCTGTTATTTTCGCCGATCTTCGGTTTCGTGCTGGCCGGGGTGCTGCTGTTCGCGGTGAAGTTCCTCATTCCGAGCAAGGAACTCTTTGCCGAACCGAAGGGCGATCAGCCGCCGCCGACCTGGATCCGCGGCATTCTGGTTCTGACCTGCACCTTGGTGAGCTTCTTCCACGGCTCCAACGACGGTCAGAAAGGCATGGGTCTGATCATGCTGATCCTGATCGGCGTGGTGCCGACCACCTACGCGCTCAACCGCGCCATGCCGGCAAGCCAGATTGCGCAGTTCGAGGCGAACTCCCAGGCGGCGAGCGCGGTCATCAACGCCAAGGCTGCCGGCTACAACGTTCTCGGCAATCCGCGGCCTGCGGTTACGGACTATGTCGCCGAACACAAGATCAACGAGGGCACCTACCCCTCGCTGGCTGTCCTGGTGACCGATATCGCCAAGCAGGTCACGCAATACGGCTCGATCGCAAAAATGCCTGTCGATCAGGTCGGCAATACCCGTAACGACATGTACCTTGCGTCGGAGGCGATCCGCTTCTTGATGACGGACAAAGAGAACGATCTCAACGCCCAGGAGGTCGGCACGCTCAACGCCTACAAGAAGTCGCTCGACAGCGCGACCAAGTTCATCCCGCTATGGGTGAAGATCGTCGTCGCCATTGCGCTTGGGCTCGGCACGATGGTGGGCTGGAAGCGCATCGTCGTGACCGTGGGCTCCAAGATCGGCAAGACGCATCTGACCTATGCGCAAGGCGCCTGCGCCGAGATCACCGCCGCCGCGACCATCGCCGCCGCCGACGGTTACGGCTTGCCGGTGTCGACGACTCACGTGCTGTCATCGGGCATTGCCGGCACCATGGCCGCCAACGGCTCCGGGTTGCAATGGTCGACCGTGCGCAACATCGCCTTGGCCTGGGTACTGACCTTGCCGGCCGCCATGGCGCTGTCCGGAACGCTCTACTTCATCTTCTCGCACTTGTTCTAGGCCGAGGAAATCAGGCTCGTCCAAAAAAACAAAAGCCCCGGCGGCAAACGCCGGGGCTCAAAAATCTCAAACGATAAAACGTCGCGTACGAGATTAAAGCTGGCCGTATTTGTGCAGCACGGCGCGGCAATCGCTGCTGACGCGCCAGCTATGGGCGGCGAGCGTCGCACCGCAGCGAAGCAGATTGCTCCAGGTCATGCCGCCGGAGTGATCGCACATTCTGGCCGCAGCAGGCTTGCACGGCGCAAGTTCGGCGAGATCGATTGCGCTTGCGGCCGTCATTGACAAGCCAAGAAGAAAGCATGCGGCTATCATCGTCTTCATGCTGGAGTCCGTCCTCGATGTTTTTGGAAGCGGCTTGCATAGCGTCCCACCGCCTAAAAAGCCAGCTTTTATGTGCGCCGCAATAATTCCGGTAACACATTGAAAAGACGTGAATAAAGAGAGCTATGCGAAATGCGCGCTGTGCACTGCGCCTAAACCCTGCCACATTTCACGGCCCGTCGAGGGAAAACCCCGCTGTCGCAGCTTGGTTCCCAAGCGGTATTCGCACCGGCGTCGACTGGATTATTCGGCTGCGATCCGTTTGCCGATGGCCGCATTGACGGCCGGCATGACCTTCTCCGCCATCAGCTCCATCGATCGACGTGACAGCGCCGGATCGGTCCAGTCCTTGCCGCAATACAAGAGCGTGCCGAAATCGCCGATCTTCTCGTGCAACGCCAGGATACCGTCGACCACGCGATTGACGCTGCCGCGGATGACGACGTTGTTGAAGATATAGTCGAGCGTCAGATCCTCGTCCGGCATGTCCAGCCGCTCCTTGAAGCCGCCGAGCCGATTGCCCTTGCGCAGCTTGGCCGTGAGCTGGTTCATGTAAAACCGATACGGGCTTTTGGCATCGTCGCCGCCGTAAGCGAGCGCGGTCCTGTCGTCATCGGCGACGAAGATCGAACGCGCCACACGCCAATTGGCGCGGTCGGCGCGGTGGCCGCCCTCGGCGCAGCCTTGGGCGTAATTGCCCCACTGGCTCAGCAGGTGGTTGCGGTGCAGGAAATGCGATGAGATCGGCCACCAGCCGCGGCGGCCGAGCGCGATCAAGCCTTTGGATTGCGGCTCGGTCGCGGTGCCGAGGATCGGCGGGTGCGGCTTCTGAAACGGCTTGACGACGTCGCCGAGCCCGATCTCCGGCCAGCGTGTTTTTGCCGTGGTGATGTTCCAGAACTTGCCCTTGAGGTCGTAAGGCGCGTCGCCGGACCAGAGCGCGAGAATATGATCGATCGCCTCGGCGAACATGGCGCCGCGGTCGGCATCGAGCAGTTCGAGAGCCTCGCAGTCGGTGCGAAGGACGCCGGCGCCGATGCCGAACAGAAAGCGGCCTTCGAGCAGGTTATCGACGAGCGCGGCGTGCGTCGCCGTGAGCAGCGGATGACTGAACGGAAGATTCGACACCGCGGTGCCGAGCTTGATGGCTTTGGTAAATCCGGCGAGCGACGCACAGAACATCAGGCTCGACGGGATATTCTCGGCAAGATCCGTCAGGTGTTCGCCGCAATAGCCTTCGCTGTAGCCGAGTTTATCGGCGAGGACGAACGCTTCACGGTCCTCGCGCAGCGTCTCGGCGTAATTCCGAGCCGGTGGATGGACGGGCATGATGAAGAAGCCGAGCTTCATGTGTATTCCTCCAGGCGCGTGCTGCGTTAACGGCCGTGTAAATTCACGCTTAATTTCGGTTTTGATTTATTTACCATGCCTCGTGTGCTACGCAACAGACATCAGTCAGTCTTTGGAGGCACGGACATGCTGAACCTTATGCGGCGTTTCTTGAAAAACGAATCCGGCGCGGCGGCGATCGAATACGGCTTGATCGCTTCTGGCATCTCGGTGGTCATCATTCCCGGCGTCAACAACGTCGGGCAAAAGCTGGTTACCGTGTTCACGACCATCCAGAACGCGCTCTGAGATCATCCACACCGTCTGAGCGGTTCGAAGGCAAACCGGCGGCAGTTGGCTCCTGCTGCGGTTCGCCTTGATCATTTCGGCGGCGTGTAGATCAGCGCCTGCTTGGCGCGCGCGATCGTACTTGGCGGCAACGCGTAGAGCTTGCCGACCAGCGCCTGCAGATCGCCGCCCGACATATAATCGAGATCGAGCTCCATCTTCGCGCCCTCGGCCCTCAGCGCCGGATCGTTGAACGTGTCGACGAACGCCTTGCGCAACGCGGCGAGCCGTTCGGCCGGCACGCCAGGCGGCGCGATATAGGGCCGGCCGAACACGCCCTGGCTTTCGATCAATTCGATGACCTGCCGGTCCTCGTCGGTCCTGGCGAATTGCGCGGCCAGCGGCACGCCGAGCTTGTTAAGATCGGGATGGCCTTTGATGTCGACCTGGACGACGACGTTCATCAGCTTTTTGGAAAACCAGTCGGGATGCATGGTCGGCAGGCCGGTCCAGCCGATGCCGCAGGCGCCGTGGACCTCGTTGCGCTCGATGGCGAGCGTGATCTCCTTCGAGCCGGCATAGCCGGTGACGACGCGGAATTTGGTGCCGAGCAGGTTGTTGAGCATCGCCGGCAGGTCGCGCGTGGTGCCGCCGGCATTGCTGGCGCCGAGTATGACCTCGTGGCTGAACGTATCCTGGAAGGTTTGCGCGGGCGCGTCGCTGCGCAGGAAGCAGATGTACACATCGGCATTGGCGTTGCCGACATAGCCGAAATTATTCGGATCGTACTGCACCTGGACGTCGCCGATCAGCGGGTCGAGCAGCACGCCGGGAAATACCGCGGCCATCATGGTGCCGTCCTTCGGCGCCACCGAATAGACGTAGCCGGCCGCCTTGGCGCTGCCGGCGCCGGGCATATTCTGCACGACGATTTCGGGATTGCCGGGCATATGCTCGCTGAAATGCCGCGAAATCAGCCGCGCATATGTGTCGTAACCGCCGCCGGCCGAGGAGCCAACGATGATGTTGACCTGCTTGCCACGGTAGAAGTCCGCGACCGCGTCTTGCGCACTGGCGGGCACGACGCCGAGCCAACAGGCAATCGCGAGCCCCCACGAAAAGAAGATGCCCGGCGCGAGGCCGGGCATCGATATCGTGAAGCGCCTCTCCAAGACTGCGGTCAGGCCGCGGCCGCGGTGAGATTGCCGAACTTCTTCAGGTTTTCTTTCTGCTTTTCGTTGCGCGGCGGCAGCTTGAACAGCCGGGCGGCGGTGCCGCCGAGGATGTTGTGCTTGGCCTTTTCCGACAGGAACGGCAGGTCGTAGATCGTCGACGGAAGGTCGAAGTCCCAGTGCGGATAATCGGAAGAGTACAGCAACTGGGTTTCGGCGTTCATCATGCGGAACGTCGTTTCCATCGCGCCGTAGTCCTGAATCTCCATCGGCTGCGATGAATAGTACATGTCGCGCATGTAGTCCGACGGCTTCTTCTTGAGCAGCGGCGCTTCGGACGGCCGCAGCATGTATTCGTGGTCGAGCCGCTGCATCAGGAACGGCACCCAGGCCAGGCCGGATTCGATCCAGATCACCGGCAGCTTGGGGAAACGCTCGCCCATGCCGTTGATCACCCAGTTCGTGCAATGCACGACATTGTACCAGGTAAAGCCGAGCGCATGCGCCGACAGGAAGCGGTTGCAGCTCTTGTAGATCGGCTCGCCCCAGTTCGGGCCGGAATGGAACGACAGCACCAGGCCGCGCTCTTCCAGCGCCCGATAAAGCTTCATGTAGGCGTTGTCGTAGACCGCCATGTCGGAGCGCACGGTGGTGACCATGAAGCCGCCGACATGCGGCCGGTCGCCGAACACCTCGACCTGGCGCAGCGCCGCCTCGGGAGTGTTGAACGGCAGGCAGAGCATCGAGAAGAAGCGGCCGTCGGATTCCGGCATGATCTTCTCGGTGAGCCAGCGGTTGTAGGCCCAGCACAGATCGACCTCCATCTCCTTTTGCGGATGCAGGCCGATATTGAGCATGCCGGTCGGGAACAGGCAGGAGTAGTCGACGCTCATGGCGTCCATCCAGCGATGGCCGAGCTGGATGTCGCGGTCGGCGCCGCTTTTGTGCTGGGTCTTTTCCGAGCCGCGCATCGGATAGCGCGTGACGCGCCCGCCCATGTCCTGATAGCCGACCTGGGTCGGGCTGATGCCGGCGCGATTATTCTTGCTGCGGCTCGACATGCTGAGCTGACGCAGCACGTCGTTTTCCATGTACGGCAGGAACTCGTCGAAACTTTCGTTCTCGTAGTGGTGGGCGTCGACGTCGACGATCACCATGTCGTCGAGGTTGCGCTGGTGAGCCTGCTTGCGCGCGTGCGACAGCAGCCGTGTCGTGTTCAGTTCCTCGATCGTTACGCGACGACCGCGATCGGCGATGAGATCCATAGCGTTTCTCCTAAAGTTCCTGTCTGTCCACGAACGGGTCTAGCGCCCCGTCCAACTTTGCCACATGCCAAGCTCGAATACGGCGAGATCGACAGCTTTCAACAATCCGCTCGCCGTGACCATGACGTCGGTGGCGGAAATCGAATTTCTCGGGATCGGCGCGAATTTGTCGCCGGCTTCGGCACGCGCGGTGTAAACCCGGCACGCCGCCGCGATCAGCTTTTGCAGCGCTTCGGTCGTCACCATGTCGAGCTTGCCGTCGACGATGCCGCGTTCCATCACCGCGGCAAGGCGCGTCGCATCGGCCGACGCGCCTTCGACGACTTCGACCTTCGGCCTGGCGGCGGATCGCGCAAGGGGTACCCGGGCGGTCTTCACCGCCGCTTTCGAAACCTTTTTTGCCGCGCGCTTAGGCGACGACATAAAGGTCTTCTCCCTTTTGCACCGTCTTGTACTTCTTCAGCTTCATCTTGCGGTCGCTGACGCACTCGCCGGTCTTCATGTCGTATTCCATGCCGTGCCAGGGGCAGACGAAGTGCATCTCGTTCTCGGAGAAGAACAGACCCATCGAGGTCTTGTCCGGCCGCAGCCGCTCTTCGACCTTGGCAATGGTCAGGCCCTCGCAGGCCGGGCCGCCCTGATGCAGGCAGAAATTGCTGTAGGCGTAAATCTCGCCCTCGTGGCGGAACACGCCAATCTCGTTGTCGCCGACGAAGACGATCCTGCGGTCGCCGTCCTTGAGTTCGGAAAGTTTCGCGACAAATTTCTCCGCCATCTTCGCTGTACCCTCGCGTTTCACCCTGCTGTCGCCCCGCCTTCGGGGGGCGGATTAATTCCTTGCTGGTCCCACCGGCTGCGGCAGACCGAAGGGCCGGACTCGGCACGGTAACCCAAGCATTTAGCACAAAACCGGGTCGCGCGCGACCCTGGTTCTGCGCCCGTAAATTTCTAGTCCCATTCTAAATTTCGACAAGGGAAAATGTGTCGGAGCGCCGCCAAGCCCGGCGAATGGGACATGCCTGGGGTATGAGCCATGCCGGCCGCCGGGGGCAGCCGCATCAGACCATGCGGTTTTCGATCTCGCCGATATTTTCGATCCAGAGTTTCACGGTATCGCCGGGTTTCAGGAAAGTGCCGCTTTCAGCCCCGGTGCCGGACGGCGTGCCGGTCAGGATCAGGTCGCCGGGGTGAAGCGTCATGTTCACCGACAGTTGTGCGATCTGCTCGGCCAGATTGAACAGCATCTTGCCGGTATTGGAATTCTGCTTGAGCTCGCCATTGACCCAGAGTTTCAGGCCGAGATTCTGCGGGTCCTTGATGTCGCTTGCCGGGACGATCCAGGGCCCGAGCGGGCAGGAGCCCTCGAAGGTCTTGTGCTTGGTCCAGTCCATCTTGAACGGCGAGGTCGCCGGAACGGGCGGCCGGCGACCGCGGTCGCGCGCCGAAAGGTCATTGGAGACAGTGTAGCCCGCGACGTAGGACAGCGCTTTATCGATCGAAACGTCCTTGGCCGGCCGGCCGATGACGGCGGCAAGCTCGATTTCCCAGTCCATCGCCTCGGCATAGCCGGAAATCTTCACGGCCGCGCCCGGATCGGCGATGGTGCGCGAGGCCTTGATGAAGTGCCACGGTTTGAGCCCCAGCTCGTGCGGATCGGCCGGCGGCGGGGCACCTTCGCGCGCTGCCATCGCGGCGGCATGGTCGGCGTAATTCGCGCCGGCGCAGTAGATCGCAGAAGGGTACTGCACGGGTGCCAGGAACTTGGTCTTCTTGACCGGCTGGCGCTTGATCCGGCTCTTGCCGGCACCCGCCGCGGCCTTCTTCAGTACGCCTTCGGCCCGCTTCCAGTCGGCGAGGATGCCTATCACGGTAGCGTAAGCCGGCTTCCCGGTCAGCTTGGCGGCGTCGAACACCTCGTCGCCGACGACGATCCCGGCGCGCGGACCCTCGCTCGATTTGTAGGTCGCGAGCTTGTAGCCCGCCGCTTTAGACCCAGCCATGTGCGTTTACTCCCTGATGAAATCTTGCCCGCGACAAAACAGCGATCACGGCCAATTGGCAAGGCCGGTGCGGGCCTTAGAGACAGCCTTGAGTTCACGCCTCCCTGGTGATTGATTCATGCTACAAGCTTCGGGAAACGCGACAGGAGAAGAGCTATGATCAAGCCCCGGCGCATCGGACACGCCACATTCGAGACGCCCGACCTGCAAAAGATGATCGACTACTATACGCAGGTGATGGGCCTTGTTCTGGCCGAACGCGAAAAAGACCGGGCCTTCCTCACCACCCAGATCGGGCAACTCGCGATCCAGCTCAACAAAGGCGAGACGGAACGCTGCGTTACGCTGTCGTTCGAAGTGGCGCCCGATTCCGATTTCGGCGCCATGGCGCGCGAGCTCGAGAAAGAAGGCATCGCGAGCGAATTGCGCAACGACTCGGTGCCCGGCATCGGTCCGGTGCTGACGTTCAAGGACAACAAGGGCACGACGATCGCGCTGTTCAAGGAATGGAGCTATCTCGGCAAGCACCTTCTGCATTTTGGCGTCGGCCCGCTCAAGCTCGGTCACGTCGCCTGGGTGGTCGACGATCCGCAGAAAACGGCCGAATTCTACGAGAAGGTGCTGGGCTTCAAGATCTCCGATTGGGTCGACGACTTCTTCGTGTTCATGCGCTGCAATGCCGACCATCACACGGTGAACTTCATCCGCGGCAGCGCCAATAAAATGCACCACATGGCGTTCGAGCTGAAAGACTTCATCCATTTGCAGAACTCGTGCGACCTGTTCGGCCAGCGCAAGATCCCGATCATCTGGGGGCCGCTGCGCCACGGGCCCGGCCACAACATCGCCACCTATCACCGCAATCCGGACGATCAGGTGATCGAGTTCTTCTGCGAGCTCGATCAGATGCTGGATGAGGAGCTTGGCTATTTCGAGCCGCGGCCGTGGCATCAGGACACGCCGCAGCGGCCAAAGACCTGGCAGGCCGGCAAGACCAATGTCTGGGGTCCGCCGCCGACGCCGGATTTCCACCGCGGCCGGGAAGCGCAGTCGCCGTTCCCGGCGAAAGCATCGCACTGACGCGGCCCGGAATCCCTACCGTCGTCCTTCGAGTGCCGCCAGGGTTACGACGCCATCACCGGCGCTGCCGCCATCGCGGCCGTCAGTTCCTCCTGCTCGCCGTAGAGCCATTCCATGCCGCTCATGGCGTCTTCGGCGCTGCGCGAAGAGAGCATCATATTCCGCAGCTCCTTGGCGACGCCGGCGGCGTGATAGATTTCGCCATAGACGCGCGCCATGATCTGGACGCGGCCGGCGCGCAGGTAACGCGCCTGCTGATAGGCGAGGAATGCCGCGGCATAGTCGCCCTTGTGTTCGACGACTTTGCCGGCGAGGCACACCGCGTCCTCGATCGACATGCCGGCGCCCTGCGCCAGGTATTGCAACATGGGATGGGCGGCATCGCCCAGAAGCGTGATGCGGCCGCGGCTCCACTCCTTGATCGGCGGCCGGTCGCATAGCACCCACATGCGCCAGCTTTCGATCTTGTTGAGCAGCGTGCGCACCGGCTCGCAGGTCTTTGCAAAGCGCGCGTGCAGTTCGGCGGGATCGCCGTAACTGTCCCAGCCCTCTTCGTAGCGGTCGGAATGAAATACCGCGACGAGATTGAACAGTTCGCCGGTACGCAGCGGATAGTGCACCAGATGAACTTTTTCGCCAGCCCACAGCACCATCTCGCGCAAGCGGTATTTTTCCGGCATTTCCGACGTCGGCAGCACCGCGCGGTAGGCGATGTGGCCGGCGACTTTCGGCTCGCCGTCCCCGACCACGATCTCGCGAATGGTCGACCACAAGCCATCGGCGCCGATCAGCGCCGCGCCGCTGTACTCCTTGCCGCTTTCGGTCCGCACCGTGACGGCGGTGTCCGTCTCATCGACCGCGACGACCTTCTGCGACGCATCGAGCTGGATCAGATTGGAGGCACGGCACGCGTCGAGCAGCACATTGTGCAAATCGGCCCGATGGATGAGCGCATAGGGATACTGAAATTTCTTGCGGAACGCATCGCCGAGCGGAATGCGCGTGACCTCCTCGCCGGTGACCGAATCCATCATGATGAGATTGTTCGGGAACACCGCGAGCGCGCTGACCGGCGCGACCAGGTCCAGGGCTTCGAACATCCGGAACACGTTGGGCCCGAGCTGGATGCCGGCGCCGATCTCCTTGAATTCGGGCGCCTGCTCGATGACCTGCGCGGCAATGCCCTGGCGGGCGAGCGCCAGCGCCGCCGCAAGCCCGCCGATGCCGCCGCCGACAATATGGACCTGCTGATCTTTCCAGTTACTCATGCACGCGCTTCCTCCGCGCGCATTGTAGAAGGGTGCCCATCCCCGACAAGTGCGGCATGCGCATGGCGGACTGGACAGTTGCGGCGCGCCTGTGCGCTATTGCCGCCCCAGATTGTCTTCACAGAGCGAGTGCCATGACTGCCGGCATGATCGACGTGCACTTTCATCTCATTCCGCAATTCTATCGCGACGCGGTTTACGACGCCGGCTCGGGACCCGCGATCGGACGCTATCCCGACTGGACACCGGCGCTGGCGCTCGACCTCATGGACAACAACGGCATTGCGCTGGCGCTGCTGTCGCTCGGCCAGCCCGGCGTCGGCTTCATGCCGAACAGCAAAGCGGCGTCGTTCGTGCGCCGCTGCAACGACTACGCCGCCGACCTCGTCGCGCAGCATCCAAGCCGGTTCGGCTGTTTCGGCCTCCTTCCAATGCACGACATCGGCTTGGCGATCGCGGAAGCGCAGTACTGCCTCGATACGCTGCACTTCGAGGGTATTTCGTTGTTTGCAAGTTACGGCGAAAAATTCCTTGGCGACGCTGCGTTCGACCCGCTGCTGGCGTACCTCGATTCCCGCAACGCAGTCGTCCACGTCCATCCGGGCTTTCATCCTTCGAGCAAATCGCTCGACCTGCCGTGGCCGGGATTCATGATTGAATATCCGTTCGACACCACCCGTGCGGCGGTCAATCTGCTGTTTTCCGGCGCACTCGAACGCTTTCCGAACATCCGCTTCATTCTTTCGCATGCCGGCGGCACGCTGCCCTATCTCGCCTGGCGGCTTTCGGTGGCGCCGATGATCGACAAGCGGCTCAGGGAGCGTTCGCGCGGCGAGATTTTCGCCGGCCTGGGGAAGTTTTGGTACGACAATGCGCTCGCCTGCGGCGCAGCGCCGATGGCCGCGCTGTCGAAGGTCGCGGCGCCAGATCGCATCGTCTTCGGCTGCGACTGGCCGTTCTGCAGCAATGCCGTGGTGAAAGAGGAAGTCGCCGATTTCACCGCGCCCGGATTCCTTGCGGCCGAAACCCTGGCAATGATCGCACGCGACAACGCGCTGAAGCTATTCCCGCAGCGCGCGGCGCAGTTCGCTTAACGCACGGTTGATCGTGTCAACCACCGCTCATTCCCGCGCAAGCGGGAATCCAGCTTTCTGCAAGACAACACTGGGTCCCCGCTTTCGCGGGGACGAGCGGGTGTCGGTACTCCCGCGAAATCCGCCTTAACCGGCGATCTTCGGTCGGTGGCCGCTGACCTCGGACGCGGCATCGTGCGGCAGGCGCCAGACGAACGGGATGCACAAAAGCGCCATCACCGCCGCGGCGCCGAATGCGATCATGAAATCCGGCGTGCCCAGATTCGCTGCGCCGCGCCATGCCACCGAGAGATTGAGGATCACCGCGACGACCGAAATGCCGAAGCCGCGGCTCAACTGCTGCGTCATGCCGGCAATACTGGTCGCCGTGCTCAACTGCGGCTGCTCCACGTCGGCATAGGTCATGGCCTGTGTCGCGGTGAACTGCAGCGACTGGAAGAAGCCCGCGATCAGCAAGTATCCGAAAATCAGCACGACGGGCATCGAGGCGTCGAGGAACGCGCACATGAAGATCGTTACCGCGCTGATGATGGTGTCGACGATCATCACGGTACGAAAACCGAAGTGCCGCAGGGCAAATCGCGCCGTCATCTTCATCGACATCGAGCCGAGCGCGGTCGCGAAGGTGATGGTGCCCGATGCAAAGGCCGACATGCCGAACACCACCTGCAGCAACAACGGCAGCAGAAACACCAGCGTGCCTGCGCCGGCGCGAAACAGCGAACCGCCGGTAATACTCACACTGAAAGTGGCGATCCGGAAGATCGAAAGGTCGAGCAGCGGATGCTCGGTGCGCAACAGATGCCGCAATGCCAGCGCACCAAGCACGCTGCCGACCACGAGCAGGACGATGACCGACGAAAACTCGGCGCGGCCGCGGCCGATCGCCTCGATGCCGTACATGAAGCAGAACAGCGACGCGCCGGTCAGAACGAAACCGATCCAGTCGAGCGGACGATCCGTGTCTTCCTTCGGATTGTCGAAGAAGATCGTCACCAGCGCGATGCCGATCAGGCCGAGCGGCAGGTTGACCCAGAAGATCCAGCGCCACGAGAGGTATGTGGTGATGAAGCCGCCAATCGGCGGCCCGAGCACCGGGCCGAGCTGTGCCGGCACCTGCAGATAGGCCATGGTGCCGATCAGCGTCGCTTTCTCGACGCTGCGGAACAGCACCAGCCGCCCGACCGGCACCATCATGGCGCCGCCGAAGCCCTGCAGCACGCGCGCGGCGGTCAATTCGAGCACGTTTTGGCTCAAGCCGCAGCAAATCGAGCCCAGCGTGAACAGCGCGATCGCGGCACGGAAAATGTTGCGGCCGCCATAACGATCCGCCGCCCAGCCGCTGATTGGCACGAATACCGCCAGGCTCAGCAGATAGGCAGTCACCGCCACGGAGAGCCGTACCGGATCGGTGTGCAGCGAAATCGCCATCTGCGGCAGCGCCGTGGTGATCGCGGTGGAGTCGAGCTGCTGCATGACGATCGCCGAACCGACGATCATAGCAATGACCTTGGGTTTCGATTTGGTCGACATGCAGGGAGGATTACCCCCGCAGCGCGCGCAACACCAGTTCCGGCGTGATCGGCATCGTCGTGATCGGCGCGGCGCCGAGCGGCCGCAAGGCGTCATTGACAGCGTTCATGACGCAGGCCGGCGCGCCGGCGGTGCCGGCCTCGCCGGCACCTTTGGCGCCAAGCTCGGAGTCCGCTGTCGGCGTCACCACGTGGTCGATGTCGATATCCGGCATTTCGGCGGCCATCGGCACCAGGTAGTCCATCATGGTGGCGTTGAGGAGCTGCCCAGTATCGTCATAGAGGCAGTGCTCGAGCAGCACGGCGCCGATGCCCTGGACGATGCCGCCGCGGATCTGCTCGTCGACGAGCTGCGGGTTGATGACCGTGCCGCAGTCCTCGACGCACCAGTGCCGCAACAGCTTCACCGCGCCGGTCCTGATATCGACTTCGAGCGACGACGCCTGCACGCCGTTGGTGAAGGCGAACGGCCAGGCGCGCGGCACGTAATGGCGCGTCACCATGAATTCGGCCTGGAAGCCGGGTGGCAGGGTATCGGGGCGGAAATAGACGACGCGCGCCACCTCATCGAGGCCCATGCGCTCGCGGCCGGTATCGGCATCGATCACGATGCCGGCGCGGATATCGAGCGCCTTCGGATCGGCTTGCAGAATCGACGCGGCGGCGGCGAGTACATTGCCGCGCAGCGCCTTGCCGGCCTGCCACGCCGCCTCGCCGCCGATGCCGGCAGCGCGCGACGCCCAGGTGCCGCCGCCGTAGGGGGTATTGTCGGTATCGCCTGTGACGACGCGGACGCGATCGAGCGACACGCCGAACGAGGTCGCGACGCATTGCGCCAGCACCGACTCGGCGCCCTGGCCCTGCTCGGTGACGCCGGAATGAATCGATATCGCGCCGGTCGAGTCGAGCTTCACGGTGGCGCCGTCCTGCGACGAGATGCGCGCGCCACCGACCCCGTAGAACGCCGCCGACGGATTGGTCACCTCGATGAACGAGGCAAATCCGATGCCGCGGTGAACGCCGCGCCGGCGCAGTTCGGCCTGTTCGGCGCGCAATGCGGCGTAACCCATCATCTTGAGAATCTTGTCGAGCGAAGCGTGGTGCGACAGTCCTTCGAATTTCAGACCGGCGGCGCTGGTCGCGGGATATTTGTCATCGGGGAACAGATTGCGCCGCCGCAGTTCGACCGGATCCATGCCGATCTTCGCCGCGGCCAATTCGACAAGGCCTTCAGTCACCGCAGTCGCGATCGGATGACCGACGGCGCGGTACTGGCACATCACATTCTTGTTCTGCAGCACGACGCGGGCGCGGGCGCGGTAATTGGCGCAGGTGTAAGGGCCGCCGACCAGATTGACGACCTGATTGGCCTCGATGCCGCTGGTGCGCGGATAGACCGAATACGGCCCGATGCCGGTGAGATCGTCGATCGCGAACGCCGTGATGGTCCCGTCCTTCGTCACGCCGATGCGCGCCTTGACGCGATGATCGCGGGCATGGATGTCGGAGACAAAGCTTTCGAAGCGGTCGGCGACGAATTTCACCGGCCGCTTCAATAATTTCGACAGCGCGACCGTCGCCATCTCGTCGGCATAGATGTGCACCTTGATGCCGAACGAGCCGCCGACGTCCCTGGTGAGGACGCGCACCTGGTGCTCCTCGAGCCCAAGATGCTTGGCGAAGAGGTTCTGCGTCATGTGCGGCGCCTGCGTGCCTTGATACACGGTGAGGCGCTGCTCGCCCGGATTCCAGTCGGCGACGATGGCGCGCGCCTCGTTGGTGACGCCGGTATGGCGGCCGAACACGAACGTCTGCTCGACCACGGCGTCGGCATCGGCAAAGCCCTTGTCGACGTCGCCGGCGTTCAGCGTCCGCTCGAAGGTGAGATTGTCGCCAAGCTCCGGGTGGATCACCGGCGTCGCGGCGTCGAGCGCCGTTTCCGCATCGGTCACCGCCGCGAGCACGTCATAGTCGATCGCGACGAGAGCGCAGGCGTCTTCGGCTTGCGCGCGGCTGCGCGCGACGACGGCACACACCGCCTCGCCCTGCCAGCACGCCCGCTCGACGGCGATGGCATGCTGCGGCGCCGACTTCAAACCCTTGAGATGCGTCAGCACGCCGACCCACGGCGTGATAACCTTGGCGAGTTCGGCGCCGGTGACGACCGCGACCACGCCCGGAGCCTTTTTCGCTTCGGCGGCGGCGATGGTTTTGATCCGGGCATGGGCATGCGGCGAGCGCACGAAGGCGACCTGCGCCATGCGCGGCAGCACGACGTCGCTGACATACTGGCCGCGCCCCTGCGTCAGCCGCGCCAGATTGGGCCGCGGCACCGAACGGCCGATATAGGAATTCGGCCGATCGAGCGCGGTGAGGCCGGACGGCTGATCGTCGGCGATTTTCATGACACCAAGCTATAATCCGCTCGTCCCCGCGAAAGCGGGGACCCAGGAAGCGGAGCTATGAATTTCTTTGTATACATCCTGGCAAGTCGCCGGAACGGTACATTGTACATCGGCATGACCGACAGTCTTGCGCGCCGGGTTTGGGAGCACCGGTCCGGCGTCGTCCCCGGCTTCACAAAGCAATACGGCGTAAAAACCCTTGTCTGGTACGAGCCGCATAACTCCCGAGAGTTTGCCTTTCAGCGCGAACGGCAACTTAAAAAATGGAACCGCAAGTGGAAACTCGAACTGATCGAGCGGACGAATCCGACTTGGAAGGATCTTTTTGACGAACTTACTCCGTAAAGGACTGGGTCCCCGCTTTCGCGGGGACGAGCGGAAAGAAAGCCGCCCCTAACCCCTCCCCACAAGGGGGGAGGGGCACGCGATCACAGATACCGCGTCGGCCACATCAGCGTGCGCCACATGTGCGCGGCGGGCGAATCGTCGAAGCCGAGGCCTTCTTCGGGCTGCCGGAAATTGCGGCCAATGATGTCGACGAAGTCGTCGAGATCGACCTTGGCGTTCGGATCGAACGAATAGATGTCGTTCACGCAGATCATGCGCGAGGTCATGTAGTATTTGTGGTTCCTGGCGCGCTCGTAGTCGCGCACTATGTAGGGCTCCGGCTTGTAGTCGGCGCCGAAATTGTTGATGTACATCTGCGGATATTCGTAGCCGACGGACGGATCCGGGAAGAAGCGCAGCGCCTGGTGCATGCGCACCGCCCAGCTCACTTCCTCGTCGACATAGGGCTCGATCATCTGCGCGCCCCAATAGCCGTGGTCACAGCGGATGAAGCCGGCGACGCCGATGTCGTGCAGCAGGCAGGCCAGGATGACCTTCTCGTTATGGCCGTTCTTCTTCGCCAAGGTCGCGCTTTGCAGCAAGTGATTGAGCGAAGCGAAGCGGTTCTTGAAGAAGTCGATCAGCGTCGGCTTCTTCGGCATTTGCGGCAGCCGCGGATCGGCGCCCATCAGAAAGAATTTGTCCGGATTGTTCTTCTTGAAATCGAAGCCGCTGAGCATCTCGATCTTGCCGTCGGCCATGCCGAACAGCACCGACTTGGTGGCGACGCGCTGGCCGAGTTCGTTCATCATCTTTTCTTCGAGCTCGTCGGCGCGCTCCGACAGCGTCGGCGTGTGGACGTGTTCGTTCATGGTCAGCCTGCCTTTCCCGCCCTGGCTTGGGCGCGAGATTGTGCGGTGGATTCGATTGCGTCCACTATAGCCTGATATCCGGTGCAGCGGCAGTAGTTGCCGGAAATATGTTCGCGGATGGCGTCGCGGCTCGGCACCCCGCCACGGCCGAGCAGCACTTGGGCGTCGAGCAGCGCGTGGGCGCCGATCAGCATCCCCGGGGTACAAAAGCCGCATTGCAAGGCATTGCGGCGGGTAAAGGCGTCTTGCAGGTCGGCGATGGCGCCGGAATCGGATATGCCTTCAATCGTTTGCACCTCGGCGCCATCGCATTGCGCCGCCAGCGTCAGGCAGCCGCGCACCACTTCGCCGTCAATCAGCACCGTGCAGGCGCCGCATACGCCCTGCTCGCAGCCGACATGGCTGCCGGTCAGGCCCAGATCGTCGCGCAGGAAATCGACCAGGGTCTTGCGCGCCTCGACGCGCTCAGACACGCCCTCCCCGTTCACCCGCAGGCTTATGTCGCAAAAGCGCTCGCCCATGAGTTCACGTTAGCTCTGCCCCCGCGCCCTTGTCATCATCCGCGAAAGCGGATGATCCAGTAGTCGCCAACATTTCGGATGCACTGGGCGTACTGAATGCCCCGTCTCCGCGGGGCATGGCAGCAAAGGGCTGTGTCTCAAACGTTGCCGGCCAGAATGTTCTTCACGATATCGATCGACCGCCGCAGCAAGGTCATTGAGGCTTCGAGCGTGCGGAAGGCCGCGTGCGCTGTCAGCGTGACATTCTCCATGCCCGCCAACGGATGATCGGGCTTGAGCGGCTCGGAATGAAACACGTCGAGGCCGGCATGGCGAATGCGCCCGGAGCGCAACGCCTCGATGAATGCGGCCTCATCGACCAGGCCGGCGCGCGCGGTATTGACGAAGATCACGCCGGGCTTCATGCGCGCGAACTGCGCCGCGCCCAGAAAACCGCGTGTCTCGTCGTTGAGCGTGAGATTCATCGAAATGACGTCGGAGCGCGCCAATAGCTCGTCGAGCTCGACGAGCGGCGCGCCGGGCTTCGGCGTGCGGTTCCAGGCGATCGCCTCCATGCCGAGCCCGCGGCCGATGCGCAAAACTTCGCCGCCGATGCCGCCAAGCCCGATGACGCCAAGTGTCTTGCCGAGAAGCTGCACGCCTTCGTGCGGCGTCCAGGTGCCGGCGCGCACTTCGCGGTCCATTCGGGCAATATCGCGGCATGAAGCGAGCAGGAGCGCGACGGTGTGTTCGGCGACCGCCGTGTCGCCATAGCCCTTGATGATGTGGACCTTGATATTGCGTGCCGCCATGTCGGCAAGGCTCATGTAGCTCGCCGGCCCGGTGCCGAGGAACACGATGTGCCTGAGCGCATCGCAGCGGTCGACGAATTCCGTCGGCATGTAGGAATGATCGTCGATGCAGATGTCGTAGCCCTTGAGCACGCGCGGCAGATCGCTGCGCTCGAACGGCTTGCGGTTGACGTCGATCGGCGGATCGTCGGCGCGCAGCACGCGCTGCCACACCGGCGCCAGCTGGTCGTTACAGTCGAGGAATAGGGTTTTCATCGGTCCTCATCGTTATCATGCCCCGCGAAGGCGGGGCATCCAGTAATCGCCGGCATTAAGACGAATCTCCGGATCGGTGAGTACGGGATCATCCGCCTGCGCGGATGATGACAACTATGGCGCCACGATCGGCTGCGCCGCCAGCACCGGCTCGCGCTGCGGAACGCCGGCGAACGCCGAGCCCTGCTCGAACCAGGATTTCGGCGCCGGCTGGCCCCACAGCGTCTGGCGCTGCGGGTCGGTGAGCGACCAGCGGATCGGCGCATGGTCGGGATCGACCGTGAGGTAGTCGGAGGTGAACAGCTCGATCCTGTAGCCGTCGGGATCGCGGATGTACAAGAAGAACGCGTTGGAAATGCCGTGGCGCCCGGGACCGCGCTCCATGTTGGCGAGATAGCCGTTGGTCGCCATCACGTCGCAGATATGGATGATGTCGAGCACGCTCGCGGTCCAGACCCCGACATGATGCAGCCGCGGGCCGACGCCGTTGGTGAAGGCAAGATCGTGCACGTTGCCCTTGCGATGCAGCCACACCGCCCACAGTTGCGGATCGGCGCCGTCGGTTTCGGAATATTCGGTGAGGCGGAAGCCGAGCTCGGTATAGAAATCGTAGCTCGCCTGCACGTCCGGCGTAAAACAGTTGAGATGATCGATGCGCTGGATGCGCGCGCCGAGATGCGTCGCGTATTTTTGCAGCATGGAGGGACGCCGCTCCATCGTGGCGTAGAGATCGAGCGGCGTACCGAAAATATCGGCCGTGCGCAGCGTGCGGCCCTGATACGGCAAGTCCGGGAACGACGTCGGCAGATTGCGGCGGCGAAACCAGGCGGCGGCGCGGTCGAGATCGTCCTCGCTCGCCAGCTTGAAACCGAGCGCCCGCACGTCCGCATCGTGAGACCGGCGCAGCACCAGCGAGTGGTGGTTGCGCTCCTCGACGCCGCGCAGATAAAGCGCATCCTCCGTTTCATCACTGACCAGCAGCCCGAGGCAATCCACGTAGAAGGCGCGCGACCGTTTGATATCCCGCACGCCGAGCTCGACATGGCTCGCGCGCACGACATTGAAAGGCGGGTCGAATACCGGCGGGTGGAGGGGCACGCTGTTGGCCCTGGTTCTATCGGCCGTTGACGGTTTGCGTCCCGACTTTTAACACATCGGACCAAAGGCAAAAGGCCGATGCTCACCCATCAAACGTCCGGCGAGCGGCCCGCCGTGTCCGACCTGTTGGACCGGGCACGCGAGATCGCCGCCATCGCACGCGAACAGGCGCAGGAGACCGAAGCGGCGCGGCGCGTCAGCGACGAGATGATCGCACGCATGCGGCAAGCCGGTCTGTTCAAGATCATGCAGCCGCAGGCTTACGGCGGTTACGAATACGGCTTCGACGTCATGGTCGAGGTCCAAGCGACGATTGCGAGCGGTTGCGGCTCGACCGGCTGGGTGTTCGGTTTGCTCGCCTCGCAGCAATGGCTGATCGCGTGCTTTTCTGCAAAGGCTCAGGACGAAATCTGGAGCGACCGCGACGCGCTTTCGACCGGAACCTACGCGCCGGTTGCGCGCGCCGAGATGGTCGAGGGCGGCTATCGCGTGTCCGGCGCCGGCAGCTTCTGCAGCGGCTGCGATAACGTGCAATGGCAATTTCTCGGCGGCATGATCCCGCAAGCCGAGGGCCCGCCGCAGCCGGGATTCTTCGTGCTGCGCACCGCTGACATCACCATCGACGACAACTGGCGCACGATGGGGCTGGCCGGCTCCGGCAGCAAGACCGTCATTGCCGACAACGCATTCGTCCCGACGCATCGGGCGCTGCGGTTTGCCGAGCTCCTCGCCGCCACTGCACCCGGGATGCGCGCCAGCGCCAATCCGCTCTACAAACAGTCCTTCCTCGCGGTGCTGCCGATCGCCATCGTGACGCCGGTGGTCGGCATGGCGGAAGGCGCCCTCGCCGCCTTCCTCGACATGGCCAAGGGCAGGACCACGCGCGGCGCCGTCGCCGGCGGCAACCGCAAGATGGCCGAGCTCACGACCATTCAGTTGCGGGCGGCCGAAGCGGCGGCCTGTGTCGATGCCGCGAAGCTGCTGCTGCTTCGCGATCTCGCCGAGGCCTATGACATGGCCGCGCGCGGCGAAGCGGTCAGCATGGACGTGCGGCTGCGCAACCGCCGTGATCAGGCGTTTTGCGTGCGGCTGTCGCTGCAGGCCATCGACGCGCTGTTTCTCGCTGCCGGCGGCCAGGGGCTTTTCCTCGACCACCCGCTGCAACGCTTCTGGCGCGACGGCCACGCCGCCGGCGCCCATATCAGCCTCAACTGGGATTCGGCCGGCAGCATGTTCGGACAATACCTGCTCGGACTGGAGCCCAAGGGTCAGTATTGAGGCGATACGGGCGACGGATTGACGGATTCGGCGATGACTCCTAACACATCGTCCGGAAGCCGGCGGGCGCGGACCTGCCGCCATCGTCAGTCATCGGGGAGAGACGCGACATGCGCCTTGCAAGCTATAATCTGCGCGGCCGGCCAAGCTTCGGCGCCGTCGTCGGCGATGGTGTCGTCGATCTGCGCGGGCGGCTGAGCCGATTCACGACGCTTGTCGAGGTTTTCCGCGCCCAGGCGCTCGCCGAGGCGAAGGCCGCCGCCGAGGGCGTGCGCCCGGAAGTGCCGCTGAGCGAAGTCGAGCTGCTGCCGCCGCTCATCGCGCCGGAAAAGATCCTCTGCATCGGCATCAATTACGCCAACCGCGGCGCCGATTATAATGTCACCAACAACCCGAAATATCCGAGCATGTTCTATCGCGCGCCGAATTCGATGGTCGGCTCGGGCGGCAAGCTCATCCGGCCGAAAATCTCCGAACAGCTCGACTACGAGGGTGAGATCGCCATCGTGATCGGCCGCGACTGCAAGCATGTGCCGAAGGAGCGCGCGCTCGACGTGATCGCCGGCATGACGCTCGCCAACGAAGGCACGATCCGCGACTGGACGCGGCACGGCCAGTTCAACGTCACCCAGGGCAAGAATTTCGACGCCACCGGCGCTCTCGGTCCCTGGATCGAGACCGGCATCGACCCGAAAAAGCCGCTGCACCTGATCGTGCGCAAGAACGGCGAGGTGACGCAGGACGACACCACGGCGAGTATGATCTTCTCGTTCGCCGACATCATTTCCTACACCACGACGTTCATGACGCTCAAAGCCGGCGACGTGATCTGCACCGGCACGCCGATCAAGAAAATTCCCAAGGTCGATCCGCCGGTCTGGCTCAAGCCCGGCGACACGATCGAGGTCGAGTGCCCGGGTATCGGCGTGCTGCGCATGGCCGTGGCGGACGAGGCGTGACCGAAATCGTCCGCGCCGCCTGCATCATCGGCTGGCCGGTCGAACATTCGCGCTCGCCGCTCATTCATAATTACTGGCTGAAAACCTACGGCATCGCCGGCGAATACCGCCGCGAAGCGGTGCCGCCGGACCAGTTCGGCGCATTCATCCAGTCGCTGGCACTGCACGGCTATGCCGGCGCCAATGTCACGGTACCGCACAAAGAGGCGGCGCTCGCTTTGTCGCGGCCCGACGAGCGCGCGCGCGCGGTCGGCGCCGCCAACACGCTGTGGTTCGACGGCGGCTTGCGCTCGACCAATACCGATGTCGAGGGTTTCCTGAACAATCTCGACGTCTGCGCGGCCGGCTGGGACCGGGCGTTGAACAAGGCGGTGGTGCTCGGCGCCGGCGGCGCGGCGCGCGCCGTCGTTTACGGGCTACTTTCACGCGGCGCGCAAAGCATCGTCATCGTCAACCGGACGCCGAGCCGGGCCGACGCCTTGCGCGGGCGTTTCGGCGACCGTGTGCGGATCGCGCGCTGGGACGAATTGAACGATCAACTCGGCGGCGCGGCGCTGTTCGTCAATACGACGACGCTCGGCATGGCCGGGCAGCCGGAACTTGCGGCCGATATGGGGCGGCTGCCCAGTCACGCCGTGGTCGCCGATCTGGTTTATGTGCCGATGCGCACGCCACTGATCGGTACGGCGAAAGCCCGCGGCCTGCGTACCGCCGACGGGCTCGGCATGCTGTTGCATCAAGCCGTCGGCGGCTTTGCGCTGTGGTTCGGCAAGAAGCCCGAAGTCACGCCGCAATTGCGGGCATTGCTCGAAGCCGATCTGGACCCTTCCGCCCGCTGACGCGCCGGAATAACGTTGGCGCTCTGGGGTTGTAAAAACGATCCGCCGCGGCGAGACCGCCGGCGCAGATTGGGAGGATTTCACATGACAACGATGACTCGGAGAACCGCCGGCGCGGCAGCCTTTGCGCTTCTTCTTTCAGCTTCTTTTGCGGCAGCGCAGGCCCAGCAAATGGCTCCGGCCGGAGGTTCCCCACCGCCGCCCACTCGGGTCCGCGGCACCATCGAAAAGATCGACGGTTCAAATTTGACCATCAAAGCCCGCGACGGCAGTTCGGTGAACGTAAAGCTTGCCGACAACCCCCGCATCACCGCCATGGTCAAAGCGTCGCTTGACGACATCAAGACTGGAACCTTCATCGGCGTCACCGCGATGCCGCAGCCCGACGGCAGCCAGAAGGCCATCGGGCTTCACATCTTCATGGACAGCCAGCGCGGCGTCGTCCCGGCGCGCTTCAGTCCCTGGGATCGCGAGCCGGGCAGCACCATGACTAATGCGGACGTCGAGTCCACCGTGGCGAGCGTCGACGGCCAGACCATGATGGTGAAGTACTCCGACGGCGAAAAGAAAATCCTCGTGCCGCCCAATACGCCAGTCGTGAAGTTCGAGCCAGGCAGTGCAGCCGATCTCAAGCCGGGCGCCCAGATGATCATCATCGCCGGACAGAAGCAGCCAGACGGCACAATTCTGGCGCCGGCCATCAATGTCGGCCGCGATGGCGCCGCACCGCCGATGTAGCTTTTGAAGGTACATTTTCCATGCGTACGACACGAAACACCGCACTGTTCGCCCTCATCGGCTCGCTGATTGCGGCGTCCGCACATGCGCAGGCGCCGCAAACGGTACGCTTGCGCGGCACCATCGAGAAAGTCGATAGCAACACCGTGATGGCGAAGTCCGATAAAGGCGATGAGCTGAAAATCAACCTCGCCGACAAGATGACGGTCGTCGACGTCTCGAAAGCGACGATGGCCGATATCAAGGATGGTGAGTTCATCGGCAGCGGAGCGGTGCCGCAGCCCGATGGCTCGCAAAAAGCGATCGAGGTTCACATCTTCCCGGAAGCGATGCGCGGCACCGGCGAAGGCTTTCGGCCATGGGATGGTGCGCCAAGCGGCACCATGACCAACGGCACGGTTGGCGCGGCGGTGACCGGCGTGAACGGGCCGGTCGTCACTATCAAATACAAGGACGGCGAGAAAAATATCATCGTCGGCCCCGACGTGCCGATCGTGCGCTATGAGGTCGGCGGCATGAGCGACCTGAAACCCGGTGTGGCTTTTTCGGTACTTGCGGCCACAAAGCAGCCAGACGGCAGTTTCAACATCAGCCGCATCAACGTCGGCAAAAACGGCGTCATTCCGCGCTGACAATTCAATCGGCGAGTTTTTCGGATTACCCAAAAGGCTACCCGAATCGCATCTCCGGGGCCTCGTTCTGGCACGGCACTTGCTCCGTTTCCGGGCGGGAAATGCGCAACAGACGGAGGTCTTTCATGACACGCGCCGAACTCACCGAGAAACTGCTCGACATCAAGCGTGAAAAAGGCTGGACCTGGAAATACATCTGCGGCGAGATCGGCGGCATGTCGCCTGTGCTCATCACCGGCGCGGTGCTCGGCCAGATGAAAATGACAAAGCCGCAGGCCGCGAAGGCAGCCGAAATGTTCGGCCTGAGCAAGAGCGAGCAAGCGCTCCTCAATGAAGTGCCGAACCGCGGCTCGCCGATGCCGCCGACCGATCCGCTGATCTACCGGTTCTACGAGCTGGTGATGGTGAACGGCCCGGCCTTGAAGGTGCTGATCGAGGAAGAGTTCGGCGACGGCATCATGTCGGCCATCGACTTCGACATGCAGATGGAACGGCAGCCCGACCCCAAGGGCGACCGCGTGCGGCTGTCGATGTCGGGCAAATTCCTGCCGTACAAATATTACGGCGCGACCGGCAACGCCCAGGCCTACGGCTACAAGGAAGAGTGAACTGGCATCATCCGCGAATGCGGATGATCCGGTAATCACCGGAGATCACGCGGTATCCGGACGAGATCGCCAATGCGGTGAGTACTGGATGCCCCGCCTCCGCGGGGCATGACAATTCATCACTGCATGCCGGCAATCACGCTGCGGTTGATGTCGCCGATGCTGGTGACGCCGGTCAGCGCCATGGAGGTGTCGAGCTCGTCGCGCATGATGTCGATGGCGCGCGCAACGCCAGCCTGGCCGCCAGCGCCGAGCCCATAGATGATGGCGCGGCCGCTGAGGCAGGAGCGCGCACCGAGCGCAACGGCGCGCATGATGTCCTGGCCGGAGCGGATGCCGCCGTCGAACATGACTTCGACGTCGGAGCCCACCGCATCGGCGATCGGCGGCAGCATGGAGATCGAGGACGGCGCACCGTCAAGCTGGCGGCCGCCGTGATTGGACACCACGATCGCCGCCGCCCCGGTCCTGGCCGCGATCCGGGCATCGTCGACGTCGAGAATGCCTTTGAGGATGAGCTTGCCGGGCCACAGGCTCTTGACCCATTCGACGTCTTTCCAGGTCAGCGTCGGATCGAACTGTTCGGCGATCCACTTCGACAGCACCGTGACGTTCGCCATGCCGGGGTAATGCCCGGCGATGTTGCCGAAGGTCTTGCGTTTACCGTTCAGCACACCGAACGCCCAGCCGGGCTTGGTGGCGATATCGAAGAGATTCTTGACGCGGATTTCCGGCGGCACGCTCATGCCGTTCTTGATGTCGCGATGCCGCTGGCCGATCACCTGAAGATCGACGGTGAGGACCAGGGCGCTGCACCTGGCGGCCGCCGCGCGCTCGATCAGCGCGCGGATGAAGCCGCGATCCTTCATGACGTAAAGCTGGAACCAGAACGGTTTGGCGACGGCGCCGGCGACATCCTCGATCGAGCAGATCGACATCGTCGACAGCGTGAATGGAATTCCCGCCGCCTGCGCCGCGCGGCACGCCAAAATCTCGCCGTCGCCATGCTGCATGCCGGTAAGCCCGACCGGCGCGAGCGCCAGCGGCAGCGCCGCCGGCTCGCCGAGGATCGTGGTTTGCGTGCTGCGGCTTGCGACGTCGCGCAGCACGCGCTGGCGCAGCCTGATCTGCTCGAGATCGGCGCGATTGGCGCGGAGCGTCTGTTCGGCGTAGGAGCCCGCCTCGCAATAATCGACGAACGCCCGCGGCACCTTGCGATGATAGGTCTGCCGCAGGTCCTCAATGCAGGTCATCGGTTGCATGGCGAGCGGTTCCCCCCGGTTTTCTGCCATTCTTGATAGCACAAAGCTTGAGCACGGCGCGCTGCTATGCAGCAGGAACGCTATGGAGCGCAGACGGTTATCTTGAGGAACCAGCGCGTTATTGGGGGGCGGTTTGCGCTCGAAAGCATTGAGGATGGCGATATGGCGATAATGGATGATCTCAACAGGAACCGACCCTTCCAGAACGACGCCGATTTTGGGCGCGACGAGGCGGATGCCGGCACCAAACGCCGGCGCGACAAAGAGGCCGCAAAGGCGGCCCACAAGGAAAAACTTGACGACAAGCTCGATAAGGCGCTCGAGGAATCCTTTCCAGGCTCCGACCCCATTTCGATAACCCAGCCGCCGCAAAGTGCTTACGACAAGCCCAAGCACTAGGCAGGCTTGGAGGCCTTTTGCCGACGCGCCGCGGCTTAAGCGGCAACACCTTGATTTCGCATGAGTTCCTTGCCGGCTTGGTGAGCGGGACGTTAACCGTGCCGGTAAGAATGTCGAATATTTTTTGAAGCGGATGTCAGGCAGAAAGAGGTAGTATCCGCCGTGGGATAGTGCGGCGGGATTTCTGCTTATGGTTCGCAAGTACTTCGGCACCGACGGCATTCGCGGCCGCGCCAACGGCGTCATCACGCCGGAATTGGCGCTCAAGGTCGGTCAGGCGGCCGGCCTCACCTTCCGCCGCGGCGAGCATCGCCATCGCGTCGTCGTCGGCAAGGACACGAGGCTTTCCGGCTACATGATCGAGACCGCCTTGGTCGCGGGCTTCACTTCGGTGGGCATGGACGTGCTGCTGCTCGGCCCGATGCCGACGCCCGCAGTGGCCATGCTGACGCGCTCGATGCGCGCCGATCTCGGCGTCATGATTTCGGCCTCGCATAATCCGTACGACGACAACGGCATCAAGCTGTTCGGACCCGACGGCTACAAACTGTCGGACGAAGTCGAGCACGGCATCGAGCGGCTGGTCGACGGCGATATCACTAAGCGGCTCGCCAAGAGCATGGACCTCGGCCGCGCCAAGCGCATCGACGGCGTCCACGACCGCTACATCGAATTCGCCAAGCGCACGCTGCCGCGCAATCTTTCGCTGGAAGGACTGCGCGTCGTCATCGACTGCGCCAATGGCGCGGCGTACCGCGTCGCTCCCGGCGCGCTGTGGGAGCTCGGCGCCGACGTCATCACGATCGGAGCCGATCCCGACGGCTTCAACATCAACCGCGACTGCGGCTCGACGGCGCCCGAAGCGCTTTGCCGCAAAGTGCGCGAAATGCGCGCCGATATCGGCATCGCGCTTGACGGCGACGCCGACCGCGTCGTGATCGCCGATGAGCGCGGCCACCTGATCGACGGCGACCAGCTTCTGGCCGTCATCGCCGAGAGCTGGCGCGACGACGGCCGCTTGGCGCAGCCCGGCGTCGTCGCGACGGTGATGTCGAATCTCGGCCTCGAGCGGCACCTGCAATCGCTGGATCTCAAGCTGGTGCGGACGCCGGTCGGCGACCGCTATGTGCTCGAACACATGCGCGAGCACGGCTTCAATGTCGGCGGCGAGCCGTCCGGCCACATCATCCTGTCGGATTACGCCACGACCGGCGACGGCCTGGTCGCCGCGCTGCAAGTGCTCGCAGTGGTGAAGAAGCTTGACAAGCCGGTGTCGCAAGCCTGCCACCGTTTCGAGCCGCTGCCGCAGGTACTCAAGAGCGTGCGCTATCGCAACGGCAAGCCGCTGGAAAGCACCAAGGTGCGCTCTGCCATCGCCAGCGCCGAACACCGCCTCAACGGCCAGGGCCGGCTGGTGATACGGCCGTCTGGCACCGAGCCCGTGATCCGCGTCATGGGCGAAGGCGACAACAAGGCAATGGTGGAAGAAATCGTCGACGGCATCGTCGACGCGCTGACCGATCAGGTCGCGTGACCTTCATCCTGCCGGCAAAGCACGGATAATCAGCCGCGCTCTTTCAAAAAGTGCGCGAACGCCTTCAGCGTGATTTCCGAAACGTAGTGCTCGATGCCCTCGGCGTCGGCCTCCGCGGATTCGGTCGGCACACCGATCGCACGCAGCAGATCGACCACGAGCCGGTGCCGCACGCGCACGCGGTCGGCGAGCGCCTGGCCCTTCTCGGTCAAAAAGACCCCGCGGTACGGACGCGCGGTGGCGAGGCCGGCCCGCTTGAGCCGGGCGATGGTCTTGATGGCGGTGGCATGGGAGACGCCGAGACGGCGGGCTATGTCGGTCGGCCGCGCCTCACCCTCGCCCGCCAGCAGGTCCGCGATCAGTTCGGCGTAATCCTCGAGCAGCGCCGTCGACTGCGCCGACCGCGTCTTGCCGAAGCGGCGCGCCTGGGTGCCTTCTGCGGGGAGCTTTGCCATTGCGACCTTCCCCGCTGCCGCCTTCCCCGCCGCGCGGGGACGCCGGCTGGGGCTTGTGAACGGAGCCACTGAATTGCCGCGCCAGATCGAACACCATATTTCAATTGTCGTGTCAAAATGTAGCCTATGCTACATAATCTAGCCATTGACGCCACGGTCCGCGCTGCCTATACTGTAACCAGAGCTACACTTTCATGTAAATGCTGCGAGACTGACGGTTGCCTGATGACGCTGCAATGACTCCCCGTGAAGTGATGGAATCGATCGTTCTGCCCGCATCGCTTTCCGAACAGACTGTCGCCACGGCGCGGCAGGTCTTGGCCGGCCAGCGCGGCGGGCTTCGCGCGTCCCTGGCCTTTGCCGGCCCCGCTGTCGTCGCCTCGATCGCCTACATGGATCCGGGGAACTTCGCGACCAACATCCAGGCCGGGGCGAAATACGGTTACGGCCTGCTCTGGGTGGTGCTGATGGCCAACGTGATTGCGATGCTGTTCCAGGGCCTGTCGGCCAAGCTCGGCATCGTCACCGGCAAGAACCTCGCCGAGATGTGCCGCGATCACTTTCCGCGTCCGGTCGTTCTGGCGATGTGGATCGTCAGCGAGATCGCCGCGATGGCGACCGATCTTGCCGAGTTTCTCGGCGGCGCCATCGGACTGTCATTGCTGTTCCAGATGCCGCTGCTGGCGGGCATGTGCGTGACCGCGGTCGTGACCTACGGCCTCTTGATGTTCCAAGGCTATGGCTTCCGGCCGCTCGAACTGATCATCGGCTCCATCGTCGGCATCATCTGCTTTTGCTATCTCGCCGAGATGTTCATCGCGCCGGTCGATTGGGCCGCAGCGGCCTATCACACCGTCGTGCCGCAGATCGCGGACGCCGAGGCGCTGCTTCTCGCCGTCGGCATCATCGGCGCGACCGTGATGCCGCATGCGATCTACCTGCACTCCGGATTGACGCAGGCGCGCGTGCCGGCGCGCAATGACGCCGACCGGCGCACGGTCCTGCGATTTTCCAATCGGGAAGTGATCGTCGCGCTTGCTGTCGCCGGCCTCGTCAACATGGCCATGGTGATGATGGCGTCGAGCGCGTTTCACGCCGGCCATCCCGAGGTCGCGGAGATTGAATCCGCCTATCACACGCTGACGCCGCTGCTTGGAGCGGGAGCGGCCGGAATCTTCCTGCTGTCGCTCATTGCCTCGGGCGTGTCGGCATCGACGGTCGGGACCATGGCCGGCCAGATGATCATGCAGGGATTTGTCCGGTTCCGCATCCCGATATGGCTGCGCAGGCTGGTTACCATGGTGCCGGCATTCGTCGTGGTCGCGCTCGGCGCCAACACCACGAATGCATTGGTGATCAGTCAGGTCGTGCTCAGCATCGCGCTGCCGCTGCCGATGATCGCGCTCATCATCTTTACCGGCAGGCGCGATATCATGGGCGCGTTCGCGAACTCGCGCCTCACCGCGGCCGTTGCGATTGCCGGCGCGGTGGCAGTGCTTGCACTGAATATCGTGCTGATCGTGCAGACGCTCGCATAACCCGGATCGAGCAATCCACGATCCGGAGCCGCGCCTAAAAGAATCCCGGATTGCGCGCTGCGCAACCCGGGTTTCTCGACCGGCGGCCGGCAGAGCGGCCGCCGTTTCACTTACATGGTCTTCAGATTTTCCGCAGCCGACTTGCCGGTCTTGCGGTCCACCACGACTTCGAAGGAAACGCGCTGACCTTCTCTCAGTTCACGAAGGCCGGCGCGCTCGACGGCGCTGATGTGTACGAAGACGTCCTTGCCGCCGCCCTCAGGCTGGATGAATCCATAACCCTTTTGCGCGTTGAACCACTTCACGGTACCGTTGTTCACGGGTCTCTCCTTGTAGACATGCCAATGTGAGCCGGGCGAGTATGCACGGCTCGGTTCGCTCGAATTTTTGGTGAAAGATGGTCAGTCAGGCGCGTTTGTCGTCGCTGCAGGGCCAAGTCATTCGGCCAAAAAAGTCGATGCGGACTATTTAGCCGCAAGTCGCAAGCTTCGCAAGACCATGCCGGGCCGATTGTGACAGCCGGCCACACAGGCTTAACGGATTCGAAACAGACCGTTGTAGTTGATCGGACACGATGTTTCGGTTCTGCCCGGATCGGCGTTGCGCGTTGCGGCGTGACCGCGCCTTACTCATTGGCGCTTGATGCCCGAAATGCAGCAGGCGCTGCTGGTCTCGAGCGGAACCGTCTTCTTCAAAGCGCAGCGCGCCTCGGCACTGACGATGCCCGGCCGCAAATAGGTCCAGGCAACGCAACGCTCCTCGCTGTTGCAGACCTGTTGACAGGCCTGCGGGGTCACTTGCGCGCCGTCAATGACCCGGAGGTTGACCGTGGGGCCGAACAGGTCGACGCCGCGCAGCGCGCCGGTGAGGCCGGCCGGCATCGGCGGCGGTTCCAAAAACTCTTTCGGCGGCATGCGCTCGACTTCCGAAGTGCAACACGGATCGGGCGACGGCGCAGGAACCAGCGGCTTGATTGCGCAGCGTCCGCCGAGACCGCCGCGCGGCGCGACGAACGTCCAGGCTGCGCAATGCGAATCGGAAAGGCACGCTGACTTGCACGCGTTGGCGTCCGACGCGTCGACAGTGCTGGAAATCGAACCCGGCAGTACGACGCTTGCCATCATTGTGCCGATATTGACGCCGGGCGGCAGCCCCGGCGCAGACGCCGCGCTCGCAGGTGCGGCGGAATCGGACGGCGACGTTGCTGCCGGCGCGGCGGCAGCGGGCGGCGCGGAGACGACGGGCGGTGGCACCGCGGCGGCTGCACCGGCCTGCCGTTCGAAACCGGCGATGCAGCACGGACTCTGGACCTCCATCGCCGGCTTGTTTTTCAGGAAACAGCGCGCGTCGGTGGCGAAAATGCCGGGACGCACATAGTCCCACGCCGTGCATTGATTGTCGCCGCGGCAGGCGGTCTGGCAGCCTTCGATGGTGGCGTCGGAAAAGTAACGGTAGGTGCCGCCCTCCAGTTCGACGCCGGCGAGCGCGCCGGTGACGCCGGACGGGATCGGCGGCGGCACGCGCAGTTCCGCATCGGGCACACGCTCGACGCCAGACGTGCAGCAGGCATCGCCGAACTGTTGCGGGATCACCGCCTTGAGCGAGCAATGGCCCGTCGTTTCATTCGGCCTCTGCGCCGTGTAGGTCCACGACACGCATCGCGTTTCAGCGCGGCAGGCGGCCTGACACGCCGGCGGATCGGCACTTTCGGCGAAGTGATAGACCGACCCGCGGAAAGCGACGTTGGGCATGATCTCACCGAGCTTCATGCCGGGCGGCAGTCCTGTCTGCACCGCCGCGCCCGCCGCGGGCGGCGGCGTAGCCGATGGCGCTTGCGTAACTTGCGGCGCAGGCGGTTTCGCCGGTGCCGGTGTTGCGGCCACCGGCGTCTGCACCGCTGCCGGGGCGACGGCCCGCTTCGTTTTCAGCTTTTGCCACGTCACGCCGCCGGCCGCGACGACAAGCACGGCGGCCGCGGCGGCGGCCATCAGCGGCACGAGATTGCGTCGCCGCGGCACCACGGTTTCCAGCGCCTGCACGATCGCGTCGGCATCGGCATTGAAACGGGTATGGCGCAGCTCGAGGGCGTGGCGGTAAGCAAGCGGCTTGAGGTCGTCGGACAGGCTTTCTTCCGGCGGCATGGTCGCGCCGTCGACCAGGATCGGGATCACGGCGATATCGCGCTTGAGCGCCGAGGCGAGCTCGATGCGCACATAGTCCTTGTCGCTGTCGAGCCGGCGCGCGCCGGTCTTGTCCTTGGCGTCGAGCCAGTGCGGGCCGATGACGGCGAGCAGCACGCGGCATTGCGAGACCTGGGTGTCGAGCTGCTTGGAAAAGTCCATGCCCGGCTTCATGGCATCGACGTCCATGAAGAGAGCGTCTTTGGAAAACCGGATGGCCAGATAATCGAACAGCCGGCCGGCCACTCCGGGCGCATCGTCGCGGCGGTAATTGATAAAAATGCCGGCCATGGCGGGATCATAACGCATCGCCCGGCACCGCGAGAACGTCTCTCGGCGCCGACAATACCCGCGAGGCGAATGTGAGACTGGCGCTCCCTAGGGGACTGCCAAGGCCCAGTAATATCAATAATTTAACTATAGGGTTAGCCGGCAGCGTTTCTCGCTCGTTCTCGCCGCACACGGCGAACCGAAAGACCGCTTTTCATAATGGCAATTCCGGTGGCAAAAATGAGTGTTGCGATTCGCGTACCCCCACAACCCGACGAAGAGTCACGCAATGGCTATTGAGATGTTCGATCCGAAAATGATGGGCGCCGACCTATTTTGCGATGGACTTGGCGAAGGCGAATTTGGTGAATGCGTCTTAGGAGAAAATGGCCCCGCCATGGTCTCTGATTACGCTTGGTCGGGCGAGGACGCGCGACGCCTTGTGCTTAACACGGCCGAATCTGCCGGCTGGACCCCGCCCTCTGCGAACCGCTATTTTGCTCGGTTCAACGGGTCATCGGTTAAGGCCGCCCTGAGCTCCGCTAGATTAATTTCCTGCTCCCGTGGTCCAAATCCATGGTCGTTTAACCACCGCGCCACGGCCTCGTATTGCTCGCTTGCGCGGCCGTACTCCCCTTCAGGGACGAAAGGTGCCGGGCGTGTCTGCGGAAAACTTAGGGCAGGTCGATGTCTTTCGTTCTCGGCTTGCTCCAGTTCCCAGAACTGTTCAGCCGAGCACCAATCGTTGAAGGCGCCCCTACCGACAAGCTGGAACGCATCAGCCAACGCTATTTTCTCGGCGGCTCCGTTCATATCGCGACCACGTTGTCATCGATGCGGGCCGATGTCCAACAGAACGGGGCGCACAATGTTTGCCGACGCCTTGGCGATTGCCGTCGTGTAGTTTTTCTCAATCATGGCGACCGACGTATCGTGCATGACAGCAATCACGCGGATCGGCACGTTGGCGAGAATCTGCCAGGTGATGCTGCTATGGCGCAGCGCGTAGCCGACCACGTTAAGCCCGCGCCTCCGCGTTGCTGACAGATTTGGCGTACCATTTGCCGCCGCGCGGCGTCGTGATGCCGCGGGCGTTCAAGGCGTCGGCGATCTTGTGCAGGGATGTGCTGCCCGTGCGACGTATCTCCCGGATCACAGGCAGTACGTTGGCGGCGCTTTGATCGGCCGCGGCCTTGATGGCCTCTACGGCATGCCGGCGTGCCGTCTTAACCCTGGGATTGCCGAGCTGGACGCCACGGGCCTTGGCGGCGGCAAGCGCGGCCTTAGTGCGCGTGGATATCATCGCGCGTTCCTTCTCGGCAAGGGCGGCGAATAGGTGCAAGCGTTGTACTAACGCAATACGGCTCGCCGTTTAGCGTAAAGGCGCTAGGAATGCGCATGCAAGAATGGACACGGGCCGCTGGACTCGCTCCCGGACATACCTTGCACGGCCTACGAAAGACGCTTGGCAAGATGCTCGCCGAAAGCGGCGCGACCACCCGAGAATTGATGGCCATTCTTGGCCATGACGATATAGCGCACGCCGAGCTTTACACCCGCGAAGCAGAGCAACGGCGGTTAGCCTCCGAAGGTATGCGCAAGTTGTCCGGGGCCAAATGACGCGGCTAACCCGCGTGGCTAACCTCGCTGGCTAACCGATTTCCAGGCTACTGATTTTGAAAAGCTACTGGCGCTCCCTAGGGGAATCGAACCCCTGTTTCAGCCTTGAGAGGGCCGCGTCCTAGACCGCTAGACGAAGGGAGCGTGGCCGCCAAAATAGAGTTTTAGCCCGGCCACGCAAGCGTCAAGCTCTTAAATTTCAGGGGTGTTCGATGTCGAAATGAACGCGGCCGGTCTGCTGCAGGGTCTTGCGGTCGTAGATGCGGACCTCCGTCTTGCCGTCGATGTCGAGCGTCACTGAAATTGCGGTGGCCGTCGCCAGGGTCGACATCACGCGGGCGCCCTTCGGCACCGTCAACGTGATATCGGTGATCGGCCCTCCATGCGTATTGTACATGCGGAAACCGATCACGACGACGACGGCCGCGATGGCGAGCAGCGTCGTGAGCGCCGATATCACCATCATCACGCGAGCACGGGCGACGAGGTGGGCGACCTCGGACTCGGACGAGATTGCCGCCGCTGATAAACTGCGCGGAATTCCGGACATGCTGTTCATGACGCTCACCTCAGTCACGCAAAGAACAATCACCGTCGCCGAAAACGAAGCCGGCGAACGGCTCGACCGCGTGCTCGCCCGTCACGTCGCCGAGCTGTCGCGTTCGCGGCTGAAAGCGCTGATCGAAAGCGGCGCGGTGACGCTCGACACACACACGATCCGCGATCCGAGCCACCGCGTCAATTCCGGCGTCGCCATCCTCGTCGACGTGCCGCCGCCGGCGCCGGCCAAACCCGCAGCCGAGCCGATCCCCCTCACCATCGTCTACGAGGACGCCGATATCATCGTCATCGTTAAACCCCGCAATCTGGTGGTCCATCCCGCCGCCGGCCACTGGACCGGCACACTGGTCAATGCGCTGATTGCCCATTGCGGGGACAGCCTGTCCGGCATCGGCGGCGAGCGCCGTCCCGGCATCGTGCACCGCCTCGACAAGGATACCACCGGCCTCATGGTGGTGGCGAAGAACGACCGCGCGCACCGGGCGCTGGCGGCGCAATTCGCCGACCACGGCCGAAGCGACGAAGCCTTCAAACGGGGCTATCTGGCCCTGGTCTGGGGTGCGCCGGAGCGGCCCCATGGCACGATCGACAAGCCGATCGACCGCAATCCGAAGGCGCGCGACCGCATGGCGATACGCCAGGATGGCCGAGAAGCGGTGACGCGTTGGCAAGTGTTGGAACGCTATCAGGGCCAGCCCGAATCCGGCCGGCCCCGGAAATCCACCGCCCCAGTGGCAAGTTTCCTGTCCTGCCAGCTCGAAACCGGCCGAACCCACCAGATTCGGGTGCATCTGGCCTCGATCGGCCATCCCTTGCTGGGGGACCATGTCTATGGGGCTGGATTCCGCACCAAAGCCGCGCTTTTACCTCCGAAAGCCCAGGATGCCCTGGCCGCCCTTGGCAGACAGGCCTTGCATTCCCATATCCTGTCGGTGAGACACCCCACGACCGGGGACATTCTGACGTTTCGGTCGGAACTGCCACCTGATCTTGCCCGTTTACGCAGTGCCCTGGCCGCTCCGGCGGAGACCGGGGATATTTCGTCGGGGAAAACGTAACGGTTTGCTCGTATTGCGCAATTAAGCATCCATCGGAGAGGATCACGGCTGCGTCGCAGGGATGTGACGTAAGCTTAACTTCCACTGGTCCGATTCGACCGTGTATGTTGCAGGTGCGAAATAACAGAACTGGCGCCGTCGGCTCGGGGAGCGGCGACGCTGCAATGCCCGCCACACCGTGGGGGCATCAATATGGAGGGCGCAATCATGGCCCAAACTGCTGCACTGCCCATCTTATCGGGCGAAACCGGTCTTACCCGGTATCTGGAAGAAATCAGGCGGTTCCCGATGCTGGAACCGCAGGAAGAATTCATGCTGGCCAAGCGCTGGCGCGAGCATGGCGACCGCGACGCGGCCCATAAGCTCGTCACCAGCCATCTTCGCCTCGTCGCCAAGATCGCCATGGGCTATCGCGGCTACGGCCTGCCGATCTCCGAAGTCATTTCGGAAGGCAATGTCGGTCTGATGCAGGCGGTCAAACGCTTCGAGCCGGACAAGGGCTTCCGGCTGGCGACCTACGCCATGTGGTGGATCAAGGCCGCGATCCAGGAATACATCCTGCGTTCGTGGTCGCTGGTGAAGATGGGCACCACGGCAAACCAGAAGAAGCTGTTCTTCAATCTGCGCAAGGCCAAGAGCCGGATTTCCGCGCTCGATGAAGGCGACATGCGGCCCGATCAGGTCAAACTGATCGCCAAGCGGCTTGGCGTCACCGAGCAGGACGTCATCGACATGAACCGCCGGCTTGGCGGCGACGCCTCGCTCAATGCGCCGATCCGCGAGGACGGCGATTCCGGCGAATGGATGGACTGGCTGGTCGACGACAGCGTCAGCCAGGAAAGCCGGCTTGCCGAAAGCGAACAGTCGGAAAACCGGCACAAAGCGCTCGGCGATGCGCTGGGCGTGCTCAACGAGAGGGAACGCCGCATCTTCGAGGCGCGCCGTCTCGCCGACGACCCGATCACGCTGGAAGAGCTTGCCGACGAGTTCGGCGTGTCGCGCGAGCGCGTGCGCCAGATCGAGGTGCGCGCCTTCGAGAAGGTGCAGAAGGCGGTGAAGAACAACATCGCCCATATGGAAAATCCCGAAGCCGCCACGGCGATGCACTGACGCTGGTCATTCCGGGGCGCGCAATGCGCGAACCCGGAATCCATAAGCCCAGTGACATGGATTACCTGTCCACCTATCAGTATCCTCCCGATCCGTGATTATGGATTCCGGGTCTGCGGGCTTCACCCGCAGCCCGAAATGACGGACTGAGAGACGCCGACGAATGCCTCGCTACCGGGTTGCGGTCGATACGGGTGGGACGTTCTCGGATTTCGTTTATCTCGACGAGAACAGCGGCGCGGTGTCGATCACCAAGGTCGCTTCGACTCCCGACGACCCGTCGCGCGCCATCCTGCAAGGCGTCGAGACATTGATCGCGCCCGCACCCTTCCCTCCCCCGCAAGCGGGGGAGGACAAGGTGAAGGCGAGCGACGTCGGTTTCTTCTGCCACGGCACCACCGTCGGCACCAACGCGCTGCTCGAGGGCAAGGGCGTGCGGACCGGGCTTCTCGTCACCGAAGGATTTCGCGGCATCTACGAAGTGGCGGAACAGTCGCGGCCTTACGGCACCGCGATCTTCGACGTCATGTACGACAAGCCCGTGCCGCTGGTGCCGCCGAGCCTGACCGGCGAAGTCCGCGAGCGCGTCGATGCGCGCGGCAACGTGCTTGTTCCGCTCGACGAAACGGCGTTGCGCGAGACCTTGCGCGGCCTCAAGGCCAAGCACATCGAAGCGCTTGCGGTGTGCCTGTTGTTCTCGTTCTTGCATCCGGCGCACGAGGCGCGGGTGCGCGACATCGCGCGGGAGGAACTGCCCGGCTGCAACGTCTCGCTGTCGTCGGAGATTCTGCCGCAGATCCGCGAGTACTACCGGCTCAGCACGACGGTCATCAACGCCTATCTGCAGCCGATCCTGGCGCGCTATGTCGAAAGCCTCGACCGCCGCCTGGCCGGCGCCGGCGTCACGACGCGGCAGAAATACATCATGCAGTCGAACGGCGGCACCTCGACCTTCGCCGAGGCCGCGCGCACCGCCGTGACCACGGTGCTTTCGGGACCGGCCGGCGGCGTTACCGCAGGTGTCGCCGCCAGCGCAATGACCGGCATCGCCAACATCATCACCTTCGACATGGGCGGCACGTCGTGCGACGTCGCCTTGATCAAGGACGGCCAGCCGATCTTCACCAGCCGCGGCAAGATCGAAGGCCGGGACCTTGCGGTGCCGATGATGGACATCAATACCGTCAGCGCCGGCGGCGGCACCATCGCCAAGGTCGACCGCTTTGGCGTCCTCGAAGTCGGCCCGCACAGCGCCGGCGCCGTGCCGGGACCGGCCTGTTACGGGCGCGGCGGCGAGATGGCGACGATTACCGACTGCAATCTCATCCTCGGCTATCTCAGCGCCGATAATTTTCTCGGCGGCCGCATGGTGCTCGACCGCGCCAGGGCGGAGAACGCCGTCGCGCAGGTCGCCAAGCCGCTGTCGCTCGGTGTCGCCGAGGCGGCCGAAGGCATCGTGCGCATCATCGACGTCAAGATGGAGGAGGCGATCAAGGCGATCTCGACCATGCGCGGCCACGATCTGCGCGATTTCATGCTGCTCGCCTTCGGCGGCGCCGGGCCGCTGCACGCGGCGCGCATGGCGCGCGACCTCGGCATGGCCGGCGTCATCGTGCCGCTCTATCCGGGCGTGTTTTCCGCGCTCGGGCTTTTGATGTCCGACGTCAAGCACGACTACATCCGCTCGCGCATGACGCCGATCTCGGCGCTCACGCCGGCTGACGTGAATGCGGTCTTCGCCGCGCTCGAGACGCAGGCGCGCGGCGACCTGCGCCGCGACGGCTTTGGCGACCGCGAGATCCGCATCGAGCGCGCGATCGACATGCGCTACGCCGGCCAGGGCTATGAAATCGCCATCGCCTGCGCGCCGGGAGCCGTGACCGACCTCGCCGTGCAGCGCCAATCGTTCGATACCGAGCACAAGAGCCAGTTCGGCCACATGGCGCCGGAGGAGCCGGTGGAGGTGGTGTCCTATCGCGTGCGCGGCATCGGCCTCGTTCCGCCGGTGGCGCTGCCGAAATTCACGCCGCAGGGCGGCACGCTGGCCGACGCGCTGCGTGAAACCCGCAGCGTACGCTTCGACGGAGTTGCGGTGCCGTGCCCGGTCTATCAGCGCGAGAAGCTCGATGTCGGGCTCACCTTGCCGGGCCCGGCGCTCCTCGATCAGTTCGACTGCACCACCGTGATCTGCGCCGGCCAGGTAGCCCGCGTCGATGCGTGGAAGAATTTGATTGTGACCTGATTGTCATGCCCCGCGAAGGCGGGGCATCCAGTAAGCGCTATGGGCGTTTGTGTTTACTGGATCATCCGCCTTCGCGGATGATGACAACAAGACACACTGGGTTCAGGCAACCCTGACCGGCCGCTTCATTGTGGCGAACATTTCGACAATCTCGCTCGCCTGCCGCGGGGCGCTGAAGAGAAAGCCCTGCATCTGATCGCAACCCAGGCTGCTGAGAAGCGTCTTCTGGCCCGCCGTTTCCACGCCTTCGGCGGTGGTCGCCATTTTCAGGCTGCCGGCCAAAGTCAGGATCGCGCGGACGACTGCCAGCGCTTCGTCGTCTTTCGACAGGTCGCCGATGAACGATCGGTCGATCTTGATCTTGTCGAACGGGAAGCGCCGCAAATAGCTGAGCGAGGAATAGCCGGTGCCGAAATCGTCCATTGAAATACGCACGCCGAGATCCCGGATCTGATGCAAGGTTGCGAGCGTGGTCTCGTTGTTCTGCATCAGGACCGATTCCGTCACCTCCAGTTCGAGCCGCTGCGGCGGCAGCCCCGACGCGGTGAGGCTCGCAAGCACGGTCAACGCCAATCCGGGATTGCGGAACTGGACCGGAGAGATATTGACGGCCACGCTGACGTGGCTCGGCCAATTCATGGCTTCCTTGCAGGCCTGCCTGAGCACCCACTCGCCGATCAGGTTGATCAGTCCGGTTTCCTCGGCCACCGGAATGAATTCGAGCGGCGGCACCATGCCGTGCTTCGGGCTTCGCCAGCGCAACAGCGCTTCGCAGCCGGCGATGACCCCGGTCTGCAAATTGACCAGCGGCTGGTAGTAGACCTCGAACTCTTTATTGGCGATCGCCTGCCGCAGGTCGGTTTCGAGCGACCTGCGGCGCTTCATGCGGGCGTTCATGTCCGGTTCGTAGAAGCGATAGTTGGCGCGGCCCTCGGCTTTTGCGCCGTAGAGCGCCAGGTCGGCGTGTTTGACGAGATCGTCGATCTCCGATCCATCGCCCGGCGCCACGGCGATGCCAATACTCAGATCGGCGGTTGTCAAATGGCCGTTGAGGTCGTAGCCGGAGCCGGTCACCGCCTCGCGCAAGCGCTGCGCCAGTCCTTCGGCGTCCTTCGGATCCTGGATTCCGGTCTGGATGATGGCGAACTCGTCGCCGCCGAGCCGCGAAATCATGTCGGAACCGCGCAGGCACCCGCGGAGACGATGCGCGACCCGCTTGAGCAGCTCGTCGCCGACCGGGTGGCCGAGCGTATCGTTGATGCTCTTGAAGTGGTCGATATCGAGATAATGAACGGCGAGCATCGCGCCGCGGCTGACCAGCGAAAGCTCCTTTTCGAGCTGCTGGCGGAACAGGACGCGGTTCGGCAGATCCGTCAGAGCATCGTAATGCGCGAGGTGCGCGATCCTTGCCTCGGCGGCTTTGCGTTCGGTGACGTCGTCGACGACGCCGAGCACATATTGCGGCGCGCCGCTTTCGTCGCGAATGACCAGCCGGCGGGAGAACACCGTCCGCAGGCGATCGCCGGCGGTCAGGATTTCCCGCTCTTCGAACAGCGGCTGGCCGGATTGCAGGAGCTCGTCGTCGCGGCCCTCGATGCGCTTTGCTTCCGAAGATGGAAAGACCTCCTCTGCGGTTCGTCCCACCATCTCCTGGCGCGTTTTTCCCCAAAAGCTTTCGCCGGCCCGATTGACCAGGACATAGGTCCGGTCAACGGCGCTCTTCACGAAGATAGCCGACGGCACATTGTCAATGAGCCGGTCGAGGAATTCGCGATTCTGATCGCGCTCGCGTTCCGCGTGGCGCTGCTCGGTGATGTCCTCGTAGGTGGCGACCCAGCCGCCGCCCTCGATGGGCTGGTCGACGATGCGCAGGATCGATTTGCCGCGCACGACCTCGCGCACCATGGTCTTGCCCTGCCGCATGCTCTCCTGCACCGCGGCGAAGAACTTCTCGGGATCGTCGGCAAACTTGCCGATCGCCTTGCGCCGCTTGAACTGGTCGAGAAGCGAGACCCCTTGCAGATATTCCGGCGGCAGCCCCATCACGTCGCTGTAACGCCGGTTGAACAGGACGGTGCGGCCATCGGCGTCGAACATGCACAGGGCGTGAGTCATGTTTTCGAGCGCGGCGTTGAGTTGAAGTTTTTGTTGGCGGAGCGCCGCTTCCGCGCGCTCGCGCGCCTCGAGCAGATTCTGATGCTCGGTGATGTCTTCGTGCGTCGCCAGCCATCCGCCGCCCTCGACCGGCGTGGTCACGATCCGCATGATGCGGCCGTTGCCCATTCTCAGGATGCGGCCGCCGACCTTGCCTTCCGCGAGGCTCTCGACGGTCGAATCGCAATATTCGTCGGTGTCGGCCTCGCAGCCACAGCATTCATTCCGGTGCCGTACCAAATCCCGGAACGGCAATCCCGGTTTGACGACATCGGCGGAAGCGCCGTAGAGATCCAGATAGCGGCGATTGAACCACACGACACGGTGTGACGCATCGAACATCACCAATCCCTGCGACATGTGGCTTGTCGCCGTGAAGATCTTGCGCCGTTCGGCCTCGATTTCCAGTTCATGCTGCTGCCGGCTATACGATCGTCGCCGCAACAGCAGCCAGCCCAGCGCCAGCAGGACGACAAGGCCGATCAGAAGGTCGAAAGCCAGATCTTCAACCTGGGTGAATTCGTGACCGTCCTCGATGACCGAGGACGCGATCCAGACAATGCCGGCAAGCGCCAGAGCGATGCCGGCGATGATCACGTATGGGAAAATGCGTATCCGGGCCAGTCGCAGCATTGCATCCACGGTGACACGCAACGCGACGCCCGTTGCCTCGATGACAACAACGAGATGGCACTTCGTCTCCTGTTTCCGGAGGTAGTTTCCGTGTTATTTGTCGGGGATGGCTAATCCGCTGTTAATGGCGTGAAGCAGCGGAACGGGTGAATGTTGGCGACGGAAGAAACGTGATGCATCCCGACGTTTGTCATCGTCCGCGAAGGCGGACGATCCAGTAGACTCAGGGGCTCGAGATTTGGTTATAGAGATCGTCCCAATTCGGGTTGGACTTCTCGATCAGTCTGATCTTCCAGGCTCTATTCCAGCTCTTGAGACGCTTTTCCCGGCGAATTGCAGCTTCAACGTCCATATGCGGCTCGAAATAAACAAGGCGATGAACTGCATATTGCTTTGTGAAACCGCGCACTGCCTCCGTACGATGTTCATAGACGCGACGCACAAGATTGTTGGTCACACCGATATAGAGCGTGCCGCCGAGCTTGCTGGCAAGAATATAGACCCAATAATAACGTTCTGTGCTCGTTCGCGACGTTCGGTGGTTACTGGATCATCCGCCTTCGCGGATGATGACAGGTAGAGAGAACGAGGCAAACAATATGCACATCGATGCCGTCGATCTTGAAGTCATCAAGGCGAGCCTTGCCGGCATCGTGCAGGAGATGCAGAACTCGCTGTTCCGCACCGGCTTCTCCACCATCGTGCGCGAATCGCAGGACGCGTCCTGCGCGCTGATGAACGCGCAGGCCGAGGTCGTGGCTCAGCATGTCGTGTTGCCGCTGCATATCGGCGCGTTTCCGGCGTGCTGCGGCGCCGTGCTTTTGGCCTATGGCGACGATATTGCCGAAGGCGACGCGTTCCTGATCAACCATCCCTACCAGGGCGGCAGTCCGCACGCGCCGGACATGTGCGTGATCGTGCCGGTGTTCGTCGGCGGCGGGCTGTTCGGCTTTTGCGCCTCGATCGCGCACAAGGGCGACATCGGCGGCCCGGTGCCGGGAAGCTGCTCCGGCCAGGCGCGCGAGATCTTCAACGAAGGGCTGCACCTGCCGGCGATGCGCTATGAGCGCAAGTTCGCGCACAACACCGACCTCGACCGCGTCATCGCCGCCAACAGCCGCACGCCGGAACTGGTGATCGGCGATATCCGCGGCCAGCTCGGCGCCGGCCGGCTCGGCGAACGGCGTCTGACGGCGCTGGTCGCCAAATACGGCAAGGACAAAGTGCTGGCGAGCTATGCGCGCCTGTTCGAGATCGGCGAGGCGCGTGTGCGCACGGCGATCGCCGAATGGGCCGATGGCCGCTACGAAGCCGAGCGCTTCGTCGACGATGACGGCGTCAATCTGGAAAAGCCGGTGCGCATCCATGTCGTCGTCGAGAAGAAAGGCGACGATCTGCACCTCGATTTCTCCGGCTCCGCCGACCAGACCCAGGGCCCGGCCAATATCCGCCCGCCGCTGGTGCAGGCGGCGTGCGCCTTCGTGCTGATCGCGCTCATCGACCCGCAGATGTACGTATCGAGCGGGCTCCTGCGCGGCTTCCGCATCACCGCGCGCGACGGCAGCGTGCTCAATCCGCGCTTCCCGGCCCCGGTGAACACCTACAATCCCACTGTGCACGCCATCGTCGACGCGATGTTCGCCGCGCTGGCGCCGATCGTGCCGGGCCGCGTGCGCGCCGACGGCGCCGCCAGCCGCTCCATCATCATCGGCGGCCGCAACACCTCGGCCGGCAAGAGCTACGTGCAATACGAAATCTTCGGCGGCGGCGACGGCGCACGCGCCAGCAAGGACGGCCTGTCCGGCACCAGCGTCAACCAGAGCAACGCCAAGATCGCTCCGGTCGAAATCATCGAGAGCGAATTTCCGACGCGGCTCAATCGTTTCGAACTCATCCGCGATTCCGGCGGCGCCGGGCAATTCCGCGGCGGCCTCGGCATCCGCCGCGAATACGTCAATCTCGCCGATGCGCGGTTTTCGATCCGCTCGGCCAAGCACGTCATTCCGCCGAACGGCATGGCCGGGGGTGGCGCGGGCGCGCCCGGCGACATCTGGATCAATCCGGAGACCGCCGGGGCCAAGCGGCTGCCGACGCGCTACGCCGATTATCCGCTGAAGGAAGGCGACGTGTTCCGGCTCGATACGCCCGGCGGCGGCGGTTACGGCGATGCGCTGTCGCGGCCGCCCGAGCATGTGCTCGCCGATGTGCGCGAGGGATTTGTCACGCCGGACGCCGCCGCGCGGGATTACGGGGTCGTGTTAAGCGCGGATGGAACGGCGGTGAATGAGGCGGCGACAATGGAGAGGCGCAAGCGTCACCAATAAATAGACGGTCGCAACCGGCATACGTCAGCCATTTTTTTGAAGTTATTGCTTCCGGCAATGACGCCAAGTTAGCACTGCTCGTCATGCCCGACCTCGTGCCGGGCATGCACGACTTCAATGCGTTGACGCCGCAAAGGCGTGGATGGCCACGACAAGCCCGGCCATGACGAGGGAAACCAACCCGCTCATTCCCGCGAAGGCGGGAATCCAGAAAATGTTGCGCTGGGTCCCCGCCTTCGCGGGGACGAGCGGAGGGAGTGTTCTGCGAATCTTCGCGGGTGAAAGCGATCCAATGGACCGCAAGGCGCGGCGTCACGAATTCTTGAATTTGATTCGCAAGCAAATAAATGCCCGTGTGTCAGTGGCTTGCACGCGCCACTCATCCTGCGCCGGCAATTCGTGTTGACTTGCTCGTCGCGATTTGGTCTTGGGCGTCCATCCTGCTCATCGTGAGGGACGTCAACCGGTGACGCCGACTGACGGAGCGGGTGCGGTTCCTGCGGGCGGAGTTCGTCGCTCTCAGTTCGCAGGCGGCTCGGGCATCGTCCCGTCCGGCGCGTGATCGGACTGCAGGGTGCCTGCTGCACTGGTGCCGGAGAGGGTCCTCCCGTTTGCATCCGGTGATTCCAGGAAGCGCGGCCCGGGCCGAGTTGGGGTTGAAATCCCGGCGTAGTGCCGCGGAGGAGCGCCGAAAGGCGAGCGGTCCGCATATCGGATCGCGGCCACGCTCGGACCTTGCCGTTTCTCCGGGCGCGGCCACTGGATTTGGTGCGCCGTTCGGCGCTCCGCCTCCCTTATGGGAGGCAAAAAAAATCGCCTCTCGTCCGTTCGAGGCAGCTTTCTTGAAGCGTGAGCGAAAACTCGGGCGCGGAGCGCGTCGCGGGAATGCATTGACTCGTTCGTCATGGCCGCACGTGTTCCGACCATCCGCGTCTCCAGCGAGTTGATCGCGACAACCAGGTCGATCAATATCGGAATTGTCTCATGGAAGGCGAACGCAAATGAACCCGGGCCGGACAATGCACCTCGGCGTTTACGCTGTGGGAACGGGTAATCATGTCTCCGGCTGGCGCGTTCCGGGAGCCACCACCAGCAGCGAAGACTTTTCGATTTTCAAGACGATCGCGGAGTCATGCGAAAGAGGCAAGCTCGACTTCCTGTTCGTCGGCGACAGCCTCGCTTTCGAGCCGGACCGGCACCCGGGCCAAATGCTCAGGTTCGAGCCGCTGACCCTGCACGCCGCATTGGCCACGCAGACCTCGAAGGTGGGCCTCGTCGCCACGGCCTCGACCTCGTATTCGGCGCCGTACAACATCGCACGGCTGTTTGCGTCGCTCGATATCCTGAGCGGCGGCCGCGCCGGCTGGAATGTCGTCACCACCGGGACCCCCGAAGCCGCAGAAAATTTTGGCGATACCGGCCCGATGGACCACGCCGCCAGATATGAAGTGGCCGCGGAATTTGTCGAAGTCGTGCGAGGGCTCTGGGACAGCTGGGAGGAAGGAGCAAGGATCGTCGATGTTGAAACGGGCCAATATTACGACAAGACAAAAGTGCATGCGCTCGACCACGTCGGCAAACACTTTTCGGTGCGCGGGCCGCTCAATCTGACACGCACGCCGCAAGGCCAGCCGGTGCTCGTGCAAGCGGGCTCTTCCGAGGACGGACAGAAGTTTGCGGCGCAGTTCGCGGAAATGATATTCGCGGTTCAACTCGACAAGGAGCATGCCAGGGAACTCTACGCGACGATGAAGGCCAAGGTCGCCGGCTGCGGCCGAGATCCGGAGCACTGCAAAATTCTTCCCGGCTTGATGCCCATCGTCGGCCGCGATGAGCAGGACGCGCGCGGCAAGCTTTCGCAGTTGATGCGCCTCGCCGACCCTGCGGTGGCCCTGAAGATGATGTCGGTCCGGTTCGGCCATGACATGTCCGGGTTCGATCTGGACGGTCCGGTGCCCGACTTGCCGTTGTCGAACGCGATTCAGACCTATGCCAAGATGGCCTACGAGAAGGCCCGCAAGGCCAATCTCACGTTGCGGGATATCTACAACCAAATCGCCGTGGCCCGCGGTTACCTCGTCGCCTGCGGAGACGCGGCGACGATCGCCGATGTCATGGAGGAATGGTTTACCGACCGCGCTTGCGACGGCTTCATCCTGGTGCCTCCTTATTTCCCCGCCGCCTTTGACGAGTTCATTGATCTGGTGGTGCCCGAGCTGCAAAGGCGCGGCATCTTTCGCCGGGATTATTCGGGGCATACGCTGCGCGAGCATCTCGGCTTGCCGGTCCCGCCCAACCGATATTCAAGGCGCGCGGTCTGACAAATGTGGGGTGGGTTAGCGCCGAAGGCGCGTAACCCACGCTGCGGGCGCCCGTCAGGCCGGCAGCCAGCGCCGCGCCGTCTCGCGCTTGTCGTCGTAGGCCGCTTCGAAAACCGGCTCGGCGAGGGTGGACTGGATGCGCAGCACGGTCTTGCCGCTGTTGGTGAAGCCGTGCTTGCGGCCGGCCGGCACGACGACGAGCTGGCCCGGCATGAGCGTGACGCGCGCCTCGCCGATCCACACTTCGGCCTGGCCTTCGAACACGCGCAGGATTTCCTCGACCGCATGCAGGTGCGTCGGCGCGCCGTGGCCAGGCTCGCACCACTGTTCGAACACGCAAAGCTGCGTCGCCCCGTTCAGGGCCGAGACGTACATCTGCGTCATGACGCCCGGCCGCCATTCTTCCTTCGGCTGGCGATTGAGATCGACGACCTGCATGGGTGCTTCCGTTTCGTTTGCGGCCAAGTCCTGATCGAGTGGCGCGGATGACTCTTATCCGGATTTGGCCGGGCTTGTCGCCCTGCCTCTTTTCAGTCTTTCAGCGCGCCGCGCAATGGCCACCGGCACAACAGGATCAGCACGCCGGCCAGCGCGGCGACAGCGGCAATCATCAGGAAAAACTCCGCCGGCGCCATCCGGCTCCAGAAACTGCCGAGCCAGCCGGCGAGAAATCCACCGATGAAATTGGCCCCGAACCAGACGCCCATCATCATCGACAGGATGCGCGGCGGCGCCACCTTGGTCACGAGTGACAGTCCGACCGGCGACAGATAAAGCTCGCCGACCGTGATGATGGCGATGGCGCCGAGCACCCACAGCCAGCTCACCTGGCCGCTGCCGGCGTGGAACGCGGCAAAAGCCTTCACCAGATTGGACGCGGTGACGCCGAAACAGCCGAGTGCCATCTTGGTGATCGTCGCCGGCTCGGTGCCGCGGGCGGCCTGGCGCGCCCAATAGGTCACGACGAACGGCGTAAAGGCGAAAATCATGAACGGGTTGAAGGCGAGAAACGACGTGACGGGGATCTGCACGATCCAGCCGAACAGATCGACGGTGCGGGCGACGTTCTTGTCGATCCACAGGATGGTCGTGTTGCCCATCTGCTCGTAGGTCGCCCAGAACAGGATGTTGGGCAGGAGCAGCACCAAGAGCGCGACGATGGCGCGCCATTGCTCGGACGTGAGCGGCTGACGCTCGACGTGCAACGCCCGCAGCCTGTGCATCTCGTCCTGCGGCAGCAGCGGCAGCGCGTACAGATAGATGCAAAGCCCGAGGCACATGCCGACGCCGGCGGCGGAGAAGCCGTATGGCCATCCCGCCCGCTCGCCGAGCGTGCCGCACACCAGCGGCGCCAGAAACGCCCCGACGTTGATGCCGACATAAAAGATCGAATAGGCGCGGTCGCGGCGGTGATCGCCGGGCGGATAAAGGCCGCCGACCTGAGTCGAGATGTTCGGCTTGAAGCAGCCGTTGCCGAGAATGAGGAACAGCAGCGCGAACAGGAACAGCGGCTCGAACGCCATCATGAAATGGCCGATCGCCATCAGGCTGGCGCCGATCACGACGGTGCGGCGCTGGCCGAGCACGCGGTCGGCCAGAAGCCCGCCGAACACCGGCGTCAGATAGACGAGCCCGGTATAGAAACCCCAGATCTGCGACGCCAGCGGCTGCACGGCGAGCGGGCCGAACACGCTTTCCAACGCGCTTTTCACCGCGAGCAGGCCGCGCACGTCGCCGGCATGTTCGGGCAGCAGCAGATACTTGGTCATGTAGAGCACGAGCAGCGAGCGCATCCCGTAATACGAGAAGCGCTCCCACATCTCGGTGGTGAACAGGAAGGTGAGGCCGCGCGGATGGCCGAACAGCCCGCCCGTCGACGAGCCTGAAGCCGGTTGAGCGGTGTCGACCACGCTCACAATCCTTCCGTCATGGCCGGGCTTGTCCCGGCCATCCACGTCTTCAATCTCCCGGCCGCGAAGACGTGGGTGCCCGGCATAAAGCCGGGCGTGACGGTGAAACTAACGGAGTTGCCGTACGCGCGCCACCGCGCCCGAGGAAGCGAAAGAGTTCCGGCTCGTCACGGGCCGTCACCGACAATCACTTCGCCTTGCCGACGATGCACCCGATCTGGTCGATGTAACTGCCGGACCGTCCGAAAAAGCCGAGGAGTATTTCTCCGTAGTCCAGAATGCACTGGTTGGTGGGCCCGAATGTCATGTCGCCGAACGTATAGACTCGCGTATCCGTCCAAATTTCGAGGCCGGCGATCCACTGCGGCGGCGCGTTGGAAGTCGGGAAGTGATAGGCCTTCGAATTTATATCGACCCTGCCGATTTTCTCGCCGCTATCGAATCTGGCCGTCGTCCCGGGCTGGGCGAGCGGGCCCTTGCCGCCATGCAACGGGCCGATCTTATCGCCCCACTGCACCTGCAGGCTGCCGACAATACGCTGTGACGTATCGGCCGGGTTGAGGTTTACACCGACGCTGACCGCCGAGACCTGAAGATGATTTGCGTTCAAGTCCGTGTCATCGAAAGCGGATCCTCCGTTGCCGCCAAACGCGGCGCTCTTTCTGATCGCGAATGTCGGAGCCGGGACGGGAGCCGGCTGCGGGGCGGGCTCCGGAACGGTCGCGGGAGGGGCGGCGGGTCCGGCGCCAGCCGGATGGTCAGGGGCGGAAGGGGAAAACGGCAGAAAGTGCCCGAGCAGAAACACCGCAGCAGCCAATACCCCGACGGCTGCGACCAACGCGAGTTGACCTGCCTGGCGCATGATCGATTGGGAAGGCGGCCGCGACGATCGGCCGTAATCGCCGCCGACGAACGATGCTTTCTGCGGGGCTGTCTTCTCAAAAGCGCCGGGCGGCGCCGCGCTATTCGGAGCGTCGACATTCAGGTTCGCCCTGACCTGCTCGGCCAGGTGCCCAAGATGCCGGGAAAGCGGCGGCGTAAGCGCGTCGAGCCAATGGATGGAGCCGATATAATATTCCATTGCCTTCGATGGCGCGATGTCCTCGATGCGGAACGGAATGACCGTCAACCCTTTGCTGATGGCGCGCTCAAGCTCGCGATGAATTTGCGGCGACGCATTGGCGTTCGACGAAAATATGAGGACCAGGATGCGGCAGGAGTCGATGCCGTCGACGATGCCCGCAGCGTATTCGGTGCCAGGACGAATATCGCGCGGAGCGATCCAGCATCGAACGCCGGCGGATTCCAACGCTGCGCACGCCATGTTCGCGGTCGTTTTGTCTTTGCTGGAGTATGAAATGAAGGTGTCGAAGGCCATGACGTGACGACAATACTCGGGCGATAATATGAAGCAAAGCAACCCGATCGGAAATTGCCGAAAGGCAATAGGTACGCCCGAGCGTTGTCATGCCCGCGCATGCGGGGCATCCACTCATCGCGGACGGGGCTTGAATCTACCTCAGTCCCCGGTGATTACTGGATCGTCCGCATGCGCGGATGATGACAATAAAAGAGCTTCGGCGCCACGGAGGATCAATGCCCGCCACCACTCCCGAAGAAGCGAAGAACTTCCGGCCCATCGGCCACGACGCCTCGGCGGCCTGGGGCGGCGGCAGTCTCGTGCAGGTGCACAAGGGCCATGCCTATGTCGGCGCGGTCGGCGGCTCGAGCTTCAACGGCCCGGAAGGCTTCACCGTTCACGACGTGCGCGATCCAGCGAAGCCGCACAAGGTCGGCGAATTCCGCGCGCCGCCGGGCATCCATTGCCACAAGCTGCGCATCGTCGGCGACGACCTGCTCTACGTGAATTCGGAGCGGCTCGCCGGCGACAAGGGCAAGAACGCGCGCGCCGGCTTCTTCATCTTCGACGTGTCGATACCGGCGACGCCGAAACCGATCGGTTTCTACGACATGCCGGGCTCCGGCCCGCACCGCTTCGGCGTCGATCGCAAGCGCAACCTCGCCTTCATGCCGAACGACGCGCCGGGCTGGTCCAAGCGCGTGATCTGGACGCTCGACATCAAGGATCCGCTCAAGCCCGAAGTGGTCAGCATCTGGGGTCTGCCGTGGATGAAGACCGACTCCGACGAGGTCGGCAACGATCCGATGCCGCCGGAGGAAGCGACCACGCTGCACGGCCCGCCGATAATCCGGGGCAACCGGATGTATTGCGCATGGTGGGGCGGCGGCATGTCGATCATCGACTGCACCAACCTGCGCGACATGAAGCTCGTCGGCCACATCAAATGGTCGCCGCCGTTCCCGGGCTCGACGCACACCTGCTGGCCGATCGGCGACCGGCCCTATCTCATCGTTACCGACGAGGCGCGCGCCAAGGAGAAATTCTGGGACGCGCAATTCATGTGGGTGATCGACGCGCGCGACGAGACCCATCCGCTGCCGGTCGCGACCTTCATGCCGGACCGCGACAAATACTACGAGCGACCAGGCCGCTTCGGCGCGCATAACATCCTGGAAAACCTGCCAGCCGACGGCCCGTGGAAGGACATCGTGTTCCTGACCTATTTCAACGCCGGGCTGCGCGCGGTGAACGTCAGCGATCCGCTGCACCCGAAAGAAGTCGGCTGCTATGTGCCGGAGCGTCCGGACGGCACGCCCGGCATCCAGTCCAACGACATCGGCTGCGACGACGACGGCAGGCTTTATCTGATCGACCGCTGGGGCCAGGGCATGCACATTCTGGAATATACCGGCTAAGACGCACTCGTTCTGTCACTGCCGACGCCATTGCTGGCTTTCGACGCCGTGTCGCCGGCAGGCAGGTACGATTGTTTTGCATATGACAATTGCAGCTTCGGAAATGCGCTTCCCGATACCAAACATGATTTTTCAATTTTGAAATATGAAAACTCATGCTTCGTACGACACGGGCATGGCAAAAAATATTCGCCAGTAATTCTTCTCGCGCATATAATTCCTTTTTGCAAATCGGCGACGCACCACAAACGCAAGCAGTTCGATTGGCGGTGCGGCCTTTTTAGTGGGGCGATGAAAGTGTCCAGGGAGAGAGCCGGAGACCTCGCACGTCAGTGCACCGAATTGGTGCGCAACGGCAATGATTTCCCGACTGTCTGGGGCACCCTGCTCAAAGGTCACGTTCTCGTCGAGGGCATTCCGCGAGAAAAAATCGAACGGCAGCGAAGTCTTTTGCACATTCCTCTCGTCACCGGCGAACAGCTCGTGTTCGACGCGGACGTTAAAGAGTTTCGCGTTCATTAGGAGGCCGGCGGAACGCTGCGCATGGACAAGGAGTGCAAGCTTCAATCGCAAAAATAGGGAGAACGACCATGGAAAATCGGCATGACGAACAAAAGCCGCCTGACGGCTTGGCGGAACAACGAGCCTCGTCGAACTGATCCGCAAATTGCGCTGGATTGGTCTCGAGGATGAAGCCGAAATCGCGGAACACCAACTGATCCTGCGCAATGTCCGGGCAACGGACAGCGTGATCGCAGCGGCGCGCGACACGGATTAACGCCATGCGCTGCTGCGTGGAAAGCGAGGCCGGTTAAATCGGAGACACCTAACCCGACGGGAGCATGACATGGCGGGAATGTTCATGGATCTTCTCATTCAGATAATCGCAGGTGTTATTGGTGGCTACGCCGCCGGAGCAACACTCAAGAACTATACCTTCGGCGCGGCCGGCAACACGATTGCGGGCGCGGTTGGCGGCGTGATCGGCGGCCTCATTCTTCAAGCCGCGATCCCTGCGCTCGCGAGTCCGGCCGGCAGTGTCGATGCCGGAGCGCTGATCGGCCAGATCGTCGGCGGCGGCGTGGGCGGCTTTCTGCTGACTGTCGTTGCCGGTCTGATGAAATGGCTGGTCGTGCCGCCGAAGACAACCTGACACATCGGTCGGCGGCGACGCAGACGCGGCCGGCCGGAGCCGCGGGCCAGCTCGATTGCACAGGCGGGGCGGCGAGAGCCGCTCCCGGCGAGGTATCGATGACGGGCAAAACCGGCGCAGCAGATGTTTTCGATCAGGCCTATTGCGACCGGATACGCGAGACGGTTTGGCATGCGATCCTCGAGGCCTCGCGCGATCCGAAAACCAATACGACGCCGCTGCGCAATTACGAAATCTACGATGCGTTGCTCCAGCTTCAGGCAAGCATTCTTGCGAGCTCGAAAGACGCCGGCTCTCCGGCCAAAATGCGCGTGATCGGCGATCAGTTTGCCAAGCGGCTGCGCCGGCTGGTCGCCGAATTCCGAAAAGCCTACGACCGCGAGGGTACACCCTTCGCAGTCATTCACACCGACGACATGCACTAATTTCGCGGGCCGGTGCGATAACCGCTCACGGTATAGGCTGGCACGGCGGCCTCGGTTCGCGATGTCCGCCGCGACATCGGCGGCGCATTCATCATTGGGCCGGCGCTACGCCGTCAAGCGTGCTTCTCGGATGCATGCCAGTTCGGCTCGTCCGGCGGGTCCTGCGGCGTGAACCCGAATGTCTTCTCGAACCGCTTGGCGTAGGCCGGCCAGACCTGCGGATTGATGATGCGCGGCACCGGCTTGCCGTCGAGCGCGTCGAGCATCTGCTCGCCCGCGATCTGGCCCATCCTGGTGCGCGCCTCGCGCGTCACGCCCGCCATATGCGGCGTGACCATGACGGTGTCGTACTTCATCAGCGGATGACTGGCCGGTGGCGGCTCCTTCTCCCAGACGTCGAGCCCGGCGCCGGCGATCTTCTTGTCGTGCAGCGCCTTGTCGAGCGCTGCCTCGTTGTGAATCGAGCCGCGCGCCGTTGTGATGAAATAGGCGTCCGGCTTCATCAGGGCAAATTCCCGCGTGCCCATCATGCCGCGCGTCTCCGGGGTCAGCGGGCAATTGATGGAGACGAAGTCGGAGCGCGCCAGCAGATCGTCGAGCTCGACCTTTTCCGCGCCGCGCGCCTTGACGGTTTCGGCGGGCAGATAGGGATCGTAGGCCAGCACTTTCATCTTGAACAGAATGCCGGCGAGCTCGGCGATGCGCTTGCCGACATTGCCGAGGCCGACGATGCCGATGGTCTTGCCGTAGGCCTCGCGGCCGATATAGTCGGCGCGATTTTTCAGCGTGCCGGCGCGCAGCGCCCGGTCGCTGTCGTTCATGCGCTTGACCATGCACAGCATCATGCCGATGACATGCTCGGCGACCGCTTCGGCATTGCCGCCGGACTGGTTGACCACCAGCACGCCGCGGGCGGTGCAGGCCTTGATGTCGACGGTGTCGTAGCCGGCGCCGTTGGTGGACACGATCAGCAGGTTCGGCGTCCGCCCCAACAGCTCGGCGCCGGCATGGTAGTGCGGCGCGAGCTCGTCGCGCGCCGAGCTCATCTGATAGGCGTGCGCTGCGGACAGTATCTCAAGCGCGGCGGTGTCGGGGCTTTTCTGCTCGAGCATGTCGAGCCGGATGTCTCCTCGCTTGCCCAGCATTTCACCGAAGCCGATCGGCCGGTGCGGCTGGACGCAAAAGACGCGCTTGCTGTTGACTGCATTACTCATCGAGTCCCATCCCCACTGCACATCATCGCACTACTGCTTCCGCACTATCGCTTCCCGGCCCCGCTCTTCTTGCCGCCGGCTTCCGGAAAAATCCACATTGCCACGACAAAGAACGCGGCGGTGAGCAGCACGAATTTGCCGAAGGAAGGCTCGATCGGCGAGCCGCTCCACCAGACGAGCCCGAGCGCCACCAGGATAACCACGGCCGACACCGCGGCTTTGACATCGGTAGGCATCGCCACCTTCTCCGCGCCAGGTTCTCAATTGAGCCCGACCGGAACGGCCGCGGCCTCCTCCGGTCCCTTCGGCCGCGCACGCAATCTGCCCTTCACGTGCTGCATCGAGTAACCGTTGAAAAGATGGCCGAACAAGCCGCGATCGAGGTCTGAGGTGCCGAATGCCCAGTCGGCAATCGGAAAAGTCAGATTCATGTTCACTTCCATCATCAGCCGCGCATTGTGGTGCGCGGTATGATGCCGCCGCAGCGTATTGACGAACGGGCAGTATTTCACGAACCAGCTTTCGTCCAGGTGGCAGCAAAAATGCATGAACTCGTAGATCAGGTACATGCCGGTGGTAACGCACATGAACAGCCAGCCGACATTCGGCGAGAAGGCAGCGCCGAGAATGAAAGCGCACGGGATCGACATCAGCGTGAACACGACCAGCGCATAAGGCGGAAACACCGTCACGCGCCAGTCCTTGTCGTCGCGGAAGCGCATTTCCTCATCGCTGAAGAACTGATGGTGATTGAGCGTGTGACGTTCGTAGATGGCGCGCAGGCCTTTGATATTCACCGGCCGGTGCATGATGTATTTGTGCACCGTCCACTCGAAGACATTGGTGAAGATAAATGTTAGCGGGACGGTGAGCCATTCCCGCCACGTCACGTCATGGATGTGCGAAACATAGATATAGAAAACCGCAGCACCCATCGCGTAGATCAGCACGATGTGGAAGTAGCCGTTGTACCAGCCGACGATGCGCGACCGGTATTCGTTGCGAAAATCGATCTGCCGCTGCGAAATCATTGCCTGCCGCCCTTGCGCCCCCTGCCCCACACGCGCGTTTGTTCTTGCCCAAAACTAGCATATTCCGCCGCCGGAGCGAATCGCATACCTGCGCTTCGGTGCGTTTCCCTAGAACTCAAGCCGAGACGCTGCCCGGCGCCTGCTTTTCTTCAATGCCGCGGACCGCGACCTCGACTTCGGCACCAGTGAGCCGCCAGTCATTATCGAGATTGGCGACGACCTCCTTCATGAACGGCTCGGAAAGCTGAAGCGCACGGCCCTTGTCGCCAAGATAGTCGGCGAGTATCGCCAGCGCGAGCTGCCTCGGGCTGTCGCCCTCGTAGGTCCATTCGAAGCCGAACCGGGTGAAGCGCTTGACTTCGTAGTGTTCCCCAAGTGGCCGCCCGTCAACGGTGACGACCAGGCCGTCGATGGTGCGTTTGCCTTCATAGACCTTCATGAGCGCGCTCCGGTCATCGCTCAGGCGCGTGGCACGGTGAGCGCCGCGAGGCGCGCTACGTCCTCGCCGCGGTCGAGGTCCCAGATCGCCTCGATCAGCGGCGTGATATCGTGGCGGGGGTCCCAGACGGCCGCGGCGTCGCGCAATTTGTCTTCGAGGTCCTTGTCGCTCATGGGATTGGCGTCGCTGCCGCGTGCCGCGGCTTGCAGCAACTCATGGGTCTTGCCGTCGGCCGTGGTGATGGCAACGGCGGACGCGACAGTGGAGAATTTGATGTCCTGCCGCAGCTCGACTTTGCGGCGCAGCGCCAGAACGGCGGGATCGTTGACGCAGGCGTCGGTAAACTGGTCGAGCCCGGCGTTGCCGGTGACCAAAGCGGCGGCGATGGCGTGCTGCACGCTGACCTGCGATTCGCGGCCCGCTGAAATGTCCGGCCGGTCGGCGCGAAGCGCCAGCAGCGGATTGCCGGTCACCACGACCTTCTCGACGATGGCCGCCGGGTTGTCGCGCCGCCAGCCGATCACGCAATCGAGCGCCGGATGCAGGACGAAACCGCACGGGTAAGGCTTGTACGACGTCGGCGTGATTTCCCAGCGCTCGCCGAGGCCGTCAGTGAGCTCCGAAAGCTTCGGCGTCTCGCCGAGCGCGGCGTAATAACCCTGCTTGCCATCGAGCGGCTCGTCGGGTCCTTCGAAATTCTCGGCTGCCAGCAGCGCCGCCCAAAGGCCGTTGCGCGCCGCGTTGCCGACGCCGACGCTTTTTGCCGGCGTGCCGAGGCACTCGCACAAGCCTGCGGCCTGCGTCGCCGCGGCGCCCAGCGCCCAGACCATTTGCTTTGGACTGAGCCGCAGGAGCTTGCCGCTGCCGGCCGCGGCGCCGAACACGCCGCAGGTCGCGGTAATGTGCCAGCCTTTATTATAATGACTCGGCGAGATGGCCAGCCCGATACGGCATTCCACTTCCTGGCCGAGCACGAAAGCCAGCAGCAGGTCGCGGCCGCCGATGCGCCGCAGCTCACCGAGCGCAAGCAGCGGGGGCGCCAGCGGTGCGGTCGGATGGATCGCCGTCGGCACATGGGTGTCGCAGAAGTCAAGCACGTTGGAGCCGGCGGCGTTGAGGAAAGCCGCGTTCAATGCGTCGATTCGCTCGCGCCGGCCGATCAATGCCGCCTGTTTGCCGCCGGAGAACATGGCGAGCGAACGCAGCGCCGTTTCCACGGTCGGGTTGCGGCAGCCGGTCAGCGCGACGGCGAAGAAATTCATCAGGGAACGCTTGGCTTGATGCGCGACGTGGGCCGGCAAATCGTCCCAGCGCGTGTCGACGACGAATTGAGCGAGCTTTTCGGTCACCCCGCCGCTATTGAGCATAATGTCCTCACGCTATCGGTCGCGAGCATCGGCGGTCCTGCGGCGAAGCGCAACGGCGTCCGTCCGTGTTTTTACGTAGTCTCGATTATAATTGGCGCTAACCAAGCACCATGTATTCACGAACGGTCCGGATAAGAGAGCGTCGGGGCCGATGCTGCCTCCGGCGGGCGTTGCCTCGGAGCAGCGCCGCAGAAGTGCTCGTCGCGAAACGACGATAGCGCAGGTTAAAGATCATGGCTCTCGATCTACCGACGCTGATGGTGATGCAAAGCTTCGCCCTGGCATCGGCCGGCGCGGTTTTGCTGTTCGCCTGGCTGCAAAACCGGACGGTTTCCGCATTGGCGCTGGCCGGCTCCGCCAACGTCATCGCCGCCGCAGGCATTCTCTCGCTGATGCTTGGAGTAGCTCTGCACCAGCCGATCTGGTCGGCTGTGGGCGGTGGCCTGCTGCCTCTCCAGTCAGGCCTGATCTGGAAGGCCGCGCGAAATATCGACTCCAAACCCGCCCCGCTGGTTGTTGCCGTTCTTGGGCCGATCGTCGCGGGCCTTGCGGGTGGTCTGCTGCATGCACCTGGCGCAACACTCTCCCTCGCGGTGGGAGCTGCGTTTTCCCTGGCTATCGCGGCGACCCTCTGGGCCAACCGACAGGAGCGGCTGACCGCGCGCTGGCCGCTCATCATACTGAGCACGGTGCACGGTGCAGCTTTGTTGGTCGGCATGTACAGCACCGTCTTCGGCTCGACCGGCCAGGATGCGGTGCCGGCGCTTACAAGCATGTTCGGATTTATCTATTTTGAAAGCATCGTCTTCACGCTCGGCATCTCCGTATTCATTCTCGCGCTGATCAAGGAGCGCAACGAGGTCGCCAGCATTACGGCAGCACGCACGGACTCGCTCACGGGTATTGCCAACCGGGCCACTTTCCTGGCGAGCGCCGAACGGGTTTTGGAGCGGTGCCGGCGCGATAACGCACCGGTCTCGGTGATCATGTTCGACCTCGATCGATTCAAGGCCATCAATGATAAATACGGCCACGCCGTCGGCGACGCCGTGATCCGAAAGTTCTGCGAGATAACCGCCGCCGCGCTGCGGCCCAATGACGTATTTGGCCGCATGGGCGGCGAGGAATTCGCGGTGGTTTTGCCGGGATCGAGTACCGAGGCAACCTGCGTCCGCGCCGATCGGATCCGCAGCGCGTTCGCGGAAAGTTGCCGGCTTGTCAGAAACTATCAGGTCAACGCCACGGTAAGCGGCGGCGTGTCGGCGAGCGCGACTGCCGAAGAAACGCTGGCAGCGCTGCTCGAGCGTTCGGATGGAGCGCTTTACGATGCCAAAACCGAGGGGCGCAACCGCATCAAGCGCGCCGAACAGCCCAGGCCGGAAGACCAGGTCTCGAACGTATTCCGCGTGGCGTGAGCCTTCGGCGCGAACCGCGCTAAGACAGCTTCGGCAGCAACTCGGCAAAGACATCCGGCTTGTAGCCGACGGCCGTGAACAGATGGCCGAGCGACTCATCGACCATGCCTTTCAGCTTGGCCATGTCGAGACCGATCACCTTGCCGCGATACTTACGCACCCGGCCGCCGATAATGACGGTATCGACATTGCCGCGGTCGGCCGCCTGAACCACCACACCGACTGCGTTGTTTGGCGGATAGAGATTGAGGTCGTCGGTCCGTATCAGGACGATATCGGCCTGTTTGCCCGGCGTCAGCGAGCCGATTTTGTCATCGAGCCCGGCGCAGTGGGCCCCGCTGAGAGTGGCGCAATGAAGCACGTCTCTTATCATCAGCGGTTTTGGTGGATTTTGATCGCCCAGGAAGGCTTTGTTCTTCGCCACCGCACGCTGCAAGTAGAACGCCACGCGCATTTCCATGAACATGTCGCCGCTATAGGAGGTTTCATTATCGACGCTGAAGCCCGGCTTGATGCCATGGTCCCAGGCGTGCTGCAAAGCGCACACGCCCTCGCCGAGCGCGTATTGCGCGTCCGAGCGCGGGCAGACATTGATGTTGGCGCCGCTGTCGAGAAAAATCTGCCAGGTCCGCTCCGGCAGCGCGCCGCAATGATTGAACGTGTTGTCAGGGCCAACCAGCTTGTCGGCAGCCAAAGGATCGAGCAACGCGGCTTGCGCCGGCCCCTGGAACTCCGTCGTGATGCGCAGGCCGAGCTTGCGGGCAACCTCCCAATTCTCGCGGACCGGTCCTGAGAACATCCGCAATGTCAGGAGCTGGTCGGTGGAGGAGAAGTATTTCTTCTGCAACCGCTCGAGATCCTGCGGCCATTGATGAGCCCAGTCGCCGGCGCCGGGCGGTCCGGAGGCGTGGACGGCGCGAATGCCGCCGTCGATCAGCGCCTCGACGGCCGCGTCGGAATGGCCGGCACTGCGGGAATTGTGCGAATTGTCGATCACGCAGGTAATGCCGTAGTCGATGCAGCCCACGGCCGTCAGATAATTGCCGACGTAATGATCCTGCGGCCGGTAGAACTTGGCGAACGACAGATGCGTCGCGTTCGAGTAATCCGCCAGCGTCGGCGAATTGGGGTTGATGCGGCGGAGCTGCGCTTCCCAGGAGTGGCGGTGGCAATCGACCAGTCCCGGCATGACGACCGCATTGGCCGCGTCGATCACTTGCGCGCCCGCTGCCGGAATGTTGGGCGCGATCGCGGCGATCTTGGTGCCCTCGATCAGCACGTCGCCTTTGGCAAGGTCGCCGATCTTGGCATCCATGCTGATAATGGTGCCGCCTTTGAGCAGGATGCGGTGTTTGGCGTCGACCGCCGGCTGGCGCTCGAAACGGCGCAGGTCCTGCGCCCCGGCATCGCCGGCAAGGCCGCCGGCGGCCGCAGCTCCGGCCGCAATCGCAGCGCCGGCCAGTATCGCGCCGCGGCGCGATACTCGCGTGTCGTCTCTCATGGCGGTCCTCCGTGTCATTTTGTTATAATGAAGCCTGCGGATTGTCCGCAGGCTCGACTATGATCCTAACCGGAATACGGTGCCTCGCGCCACGCCTGCACGGCGATTAGAAAGCACCCTGAGGAGGGACACGTGAACAAGTTCGGCATCGGTCAACCCGTACCCCGGGTCGAAGACCCCCGCTTTATCACCGGCCGCGGCCGCTATGTCGACGATATCGATCTGCCGCATCAGGCTTATGGCGTCGTGGTGATGTCGCCGCACGCCCATGCCCGCATCAAACGCGTCGACACAGCGAAGGCAAAAGCCGGCGACGGCGTGCTCGCGGTGCTCACAGGCGCCGACGTGAAGGCCGACGGGCTTGGCTCGCTCGCGCCGCCGATGCCCGAGGACATGGGTGGACCGAAGGGCTTTCGCTCGCTGCGCGCCATTCTCGAGGCCGACAAGGTGCGCGCGGTCGGCGACCGTGTCGCCTTTGTCGTCGCCGAGTCGCTGTTGCAGGCGAGGAACGCCGCCGAGCTTATCGAGATCGATTACGAATCGCTGCCCGCGGTCATCGCCGTCGAGGACGCGGTGAAGCCGGGCGCCCCCGCGATCTGGGATGAAGTGCCCAACAATGTCTCATTCACCCTGATGATGGGCAACAAGGACGCGACCGACTCGGCCTTCGCCAGCGCCAAACACGTCGTGTCTCTGAAGGTCTACAACACCCGCATCACCGCCAACGCGATCGAGCCGCGCGCGGCAATCGGCCAATATCACCCCGACAGCGACAGTTATACGCTGCACTCGACGTCGCAGAATCCGCACGGCACCCGCTCTGCCGTCGCCGGCCAGGTGCTGAAAATCCCCGAGACCAAGCTGCGCGTGATCTCGCCCGACGTCGGCGGCGGCTTTGGCATGAAGCACGGCGGCTATCCCGAGGACGCGCTCGTGTCATGGGCGTCGCGCCGCGTCGGCGGCCGGCCGGTGAAATGGGTTGCGACGAGATCTGAATCGCTTCTCGGCGACTCGCAGGGCCGCGACCAGGTGGTCACCGGCGAGCTCGCGCTCGATGAACGCGGCAAGATATTGGGCATGCGCGTCAACGCGCTGCACGCCATGGGCTCGCACGTGTTCGGCGCCTCGATGGTGGTGCCGCTGTTCGCGATGCGGCTGGCGCCGGGCGTCTATCAGATCCCGGCGGTGCATGCGGTCGGCAAGGCGGTTTTCACCAACACCATTCCGCTTGCGCCCTATCGCGGCGCCGGGCGGCCGGAAGCGACCTATCTGATCGAGCAGTTGCTCGACCGCGCCGCGCGCGTCGTCGGCATTGATTCAGTCAAAATCAGGCGGCGCAATTTCATTCCGCCGACGGCCATGCCGCACAAAATCCAGACCGGCATCACCTACGACAGCGGCGACTTCATGCACGTCATGGACGAGTGCCTGAAGCTCGCCGACTGGAACGGGTTTTCCAGGCGCGCGGCGGAATCGAAAAAGGCCGGCAAGCTGCGCGGCCGCGGCATCGGCTATTTCCTCGAGGAGGCCGCGGTGTTCAACGACCGCATGGTGCTGCGCTTCGATCCGAGCGGCATGCTCACCATTCTCGCCGGCACGCATTCCCACGGCCAGGGTCACGCCACCGTCTACGCGCAGATGGTGACGGAATGGCTCGGCGTGCCGTTCGAGAATATCCGCTTCGTGCAGGGCGACACCGACGCAGTGCCGATCGGCCGCGGCAGCTACGGCTCGCGCAGCATGCATGTCGGCGGCAACGCGTTGAAGAAAGCCGCCGACAGCATCATCGAGAAGGCAAAGCCGATGGCGGCAATGATGCTCGAGGCCGCCGCCGGCGACATCGAGTTCAAGGACGGCAAATTCGGCATTGTCGGCACCGATCGCGCCATCGCGCTGACCGACGTCGCCAAGGCGTTCTATCGCCCGGCGCATCTGCCGGCACAATTCGACGTTGGTCTTGAAGCCTCCGGCAACTTTGCCGCCGAGCCGCCGAATTACCCGAACGGCTGCCACGTCTGCGAAGTCGAGATCGACCCGGAGACCGGCCACGTCACGTTGGCGCGTTACGCGGCGGTCGACGATGTCGGCAAGATCATGAATCATCTGCTTTGCGAAGGACAGATTCACGGCGGCGTCGCACAAGGCGTCGGTCAGGCGCTGATGGAAGCGATCGTGTTCGACAGCGATGGCCAGCTCGTCACCGGCAGCTTCCAGGACTACGCCATGCCGCGGGCCGATGATTTTCCGGAACTGGTGTCGGAGTTGACCGAAGTGCCAGCGAAAACCAATCCGCTCGGCGTCAAGGGCGCGGGCGAGGCCGGCGCCACCGGCGCGCCACCCGCGGTGATCGGCGCCATCCTCGATGCGCTCAAGCCGCTCGGCGTCGACAACATCGACATGCCGGCGACAGCGAGCCGGGTGTGGGCGGCGATCCAGGCGAGCCGAACCAAAAGCGCCGCTGCGTAGGCCGGCGTTCGCGGACAGTCGGATGAGCGAGCCTCCGAACCAGTTTGGCGACGGCGCCGCTTATGAACGGATGATGGGCCGCTGGAGCCATCTGGTCGGCGAGAAATTCCTCGACTGGCTCGATGCGCCAAAAGGACTGCGCTGGATCGACGTCGGCTGCGGCAACGGCGCGTTCACCGAAGTGCTGATCGCGCGCTGCGCGCCGGCCGCCGTGACCGGGATCGATCCGTCCGAACATCAGATCGCCTACGCGCGCGAACGGCAAAGCGTAAAGATGGCGCGGTTTCGCGTCGCCCAGGCCCAAAGCCTGCCGTTCGACGACAAAAGCTTTGACGCCGCCGCCATGGCGCTGGTGATCAGCTTTGTGACTGACCCACAGAAAGCCGCCAACGAAATGGCGCGTGTCACAAAGCCCGGCGGCCCGGTGTCCACTTATATGTGGGACATTCCGGGCGGTGGCCTTCCTGTGAATCCGATCTACATGGGCTTGATGGAAATCGGCGCCGGCGACCTGCGCCCGGTGCTCGCACCGCAATCTAGCCGCGACAACATGCGTACATATTGGGAGCGGGCCGGCATGAAGGATGTCGCGACTGAAGTCGTCCGCATCCAGGTCGCTTACGACGACTTCGACGACTTCTGGAAATCCTGCAACGTGCCGATTGGACCGTCAGGCAACGCCGTTGCCAATCTCACACCCGTGAAACGCGACGAGTTGCGAGAGCATTTGCGGGCCAAACTGAAGCCCGCCCCCGACGGCCGCATTATCTATGACGCGTTCTGCAACGCAGTGAAGGGCCGCGCGCCGGGCTGAGGCGTGCGCTCACAAATCGCGCCCATAAGAAGCTCCAGTAACTTCTAAATTTGATGGTCGCCTGCACCGCTACCCGGATTACTCCGATCCGGCGAGCCCGGCGTGTTCCACCACCTTGCCCCAGCGCCCAATTTCCGACTTCACAAAGGCCTGCAGTGCAGGCACAGGTGGCGTGTCGATCGGGATGACGCCCAACTCGATGAATTTGCTTTGAGTATCCGGCGCTGCGACAATGGCTTTGAGGTCGGCGTGCAGCTTGTCCACAATCGCCGTCGGCACGGCGGCGGGCGCGACCATCATCAGCCAGGCCACCGCGTCGAACCCGGGAACACCGTTCTCGGCGATGGGCGGCACATCGGGCAGGCTTGCGACTCGCGTCTTCGACGATACGCCGAGCGCCCGCAGCGTACCGGCCTTGATCAGCGGTGCAGCCGGAGCAACATCGGACATGAGAATGGGCACGCGGCCGGCGGCAACGTCGATAATGGCCTGGGCCGTTCCTTTGTACGGTATGTGGGTCATTTGCGTGCCGGTCATTGTCTGCAACAATTCCATATAAAGATGCGGCGGACCGCCGACGCCGCTTGAGCCGAACGACAATTGCCCCGGCTGTTCCTTGGCAAGCTTGATCAAATCGCCGACCGTTTGCACCGGCAGCGACGGATGCACGACGAGGACGAAAGGAACGCTCGCCACCAGCGCGACCGGCACAAAGTCTGTCGCCGGATCGTAGGGTAGCGCCTTGTGCAGCGTCGCCTGGATGGCGAGCTGCGTGCTGCTGCCGGCGAATATCGTGTAGCCGTCCGGTGTCGCCTTTGCCACGGCGTTGGCCGCGACGACGCCTCCTGCGCCGAGTCGATTCTCCACGAAGAAGGATTGACCGGCATGTTCCGAGAGCCTCTGCGCCAAGAGCCGCGCAACAAGGTCGAGACCTCCGCCTGCCGCGTAAGGGACCACAACGGTAACCGCACGGCTCGGATAATTCTCTGCGCCCTGCGCGCGGGCAACGATCGGCCACGTTGCGGCCGCGCTACCGAGAAGCCGGATGAACTCCCGTCGCCTCATCGACATCATCCTTGGACCAAGGGCCGTACCTCTAAGCGGCGTGCAGCCCACTATTTGAAGCTGATCAAATCGGTGCGGCTGAGTGTTGAAGCTTGAGGCTTCAACGGCTCGTTCGCGACGTTCGCACTGCTCTGGTGCAGGATTTGATACAGCCCGATGGCGATTTCATAATCCGTCGCGTCAAGGCTGGCGTCCACGGCAACGACGACCGTGTAACCTCGCAGCGTCGCTCCGACGGATGTGTAGGTCACCGAACCGCTCACCTTCCAGCCCGTCAGAATGAGTGTCGTGATCCCTTTGGCCTTCAGCGCCTTGTCGAGATCGGTGTTGTAGAATCGATCCTGACCCTGACTTTCGATCTTGATGTCGCCGGGCGCCGGAGCGACCGCCGGCAGCCACTTGGACATGGTCGGCGCCCGGGTCCCAAAAGCAACAGTGACGCTGGCCTCGCGGGCCCGCGCCAGCAGTGAGGCGATGGCGGGCGCCATTTTCTCCTTGCAGTTCGGCTGCCGCGTGCAGATGGGATCGACGATATCGAATATCAGCAATGCCGTCGTTGCGGCATCGAGGACCACCGCGACCGGAGCCGGCGGCGACGGCATCTGCAGTGTCTGTGAAGAATTGCTCATGGGGCCCCGGTTTCCGAAATGATGACAGGAATTACGATATCAGCGCCGGCTTTCACTGCACCTTCAGCCCCATCAGATTGGCGATGAGGTTGCGCTGGATCTGCGATGTGCCGGCGGCGATGGTGGCGGCGCGGGCGTCGCGGTAGTGCCGCGCCATATCGAACTCTTCGCTGTAGCCCATGGCGCCCAGCACCTGCATCGCTTGGTTCGCGACTTTCACATATGTCTCCGACGTGAACAGCTTCGCCATGGTGATCTCGCGCAACGCATCCTGGCCGGCCGAGACCATCCAGGCGGCCCGCCACATCAGCGCGCGCGCGGCTTCGACTTCGGTCTGCATGTCGGCAAGCATATGGGCGATCACCTGATTGGCGCCGATCGGGCGGCCGAACTGCTTGCGGTCCTTGGCGTATTGCACGGCAAGATCGATGACGCCCTGCGCCGCGCCGACATTGCCGGCCGATGACGTGGCGCGCTCGACCTGCAATCCGGCCATCACGCAGTCCCAGCCCTTGTTCTCGCCGCCGATGAGCCGATCCGGCGGCACCCGAACCTTGTCGAAAGTCAGTTCGTAGGTGCCGGTGGCGCGGCGGCCGAGCATATCGAGCTTGCGAAGCGTAACGCCCGGCGTGTCGTTGTCGACCAGAAACAGCGACAGTCCCTGCCGGTAATGCGCCTTGGGATCGGTCTTCACATAGAGATTGATGACATTGTTCCTGGCACCGGCCGTCGAAGCCCAGATCTTCCGGCCGTCGATCACCCACTCATTGCCGTCGCGCACTGCGGACGTCCGCATGGCGCCGATGTCGGAGCCGGCGTCGGGCTCCGACATCGAGATCGAGAACTTGATTTCGCCGGCGATGAATTTCGGCAGCCAATGGCGCTTCTGGTCCTCGGACGCCATGCGCACAAGGTTCAAGCCGCAAAAGATGCCGCCCGTATAGGCCATCACCAGATCGGCCGACACGCGCGCGATCTCCTCGGCGACGATGACCATGTCGATCAGGCTGCCGCCGGCGCCGCCGTAATCTTCCGGAAACGGCAGCCCGAGCAGGCCCGCCTCGGCGCAGGCCTGGAACACCTCCTCGGGATACGTGCGCTCGCGGTCGTGCTTGCGTACGTATTCCGGCGGCGCGTGCTTTTGCAGGAGCTTGCGCACGGTGTCGCGCAGCATCCGTTGTTCGTCGCTGAAGCCGAAATCCATGGTCTTTATCCCGTGACAAGAGCAAAATACAATCCATCGGTTGGTGGCAACAGTCCATCCGAAAGGCATTTCCCGTGAACACTCCCGGCCAGATGTTCAATGACGGCAAGGTTTACGAAAGGATGATGGGCCGCTGGAGCAAGCTCGCCGGCAACATCTTCCTCGACTGGCTCGATCCGCCGCAGCATCTGCGCTGGATCGAGGTTGGCTGCGGCAATGGCGCATTTACCGAAGAGCTGATCGCGCGGCGCGCCCCTGCGGCGGTCACGGCGATCGATCCTTCGGAGGGACAGCTCAGCTTTGCGCGGACGCGGCCGGGAGCGAAGCTGGCGCAATTTCATCTGGGCGACGCCCAGGCGCTGCCGTTTGCCGACCGCAGCTTCGACGCCGCCGCGATGGCGCTGGTGATCACCTTCGTTCCCGACCCGGCCAAAGCCGTGGCCGAAATGGCGCGCGTGGTGCGGCCGGGCGGCCTGGTCGCGACCTATATGTGGGACACGACCAACGGCGGCGTGCCGCTGTCGCCGATCGAAGCGGCGTTGAACGCGATCGGCAAAGGCTATCCGGTTCGGGCCAGCAGCGCCGCTTCGCGCCGGGACAACATGCAATCCATGTGGCAGGCGGCCGGACTGCAGGCGGTCGAAACGCGCGTGATCCGCATCCCGGTCGCGTTTTCCAGTTTCGACGATTTTTGCGACTCGAATCTCGTGCCGATCGGGCCGGCGGGCCAGGTGATCGCCGCGTTGTCTGCCGGCGAAAAAGAGCAGCTCAAGGCGAAGCTGCGCGAGCAACTGCCCATCGCCGCGGACGGGCACATCGCCTACGAAGCCGTCGCCAATGCGGTGAAGGGCAAGGTCCCGGGCTGAAACCGGGTCAGCGCATTTTGTCCGGCATGACCGCCTGACGCCCGAGCTGCTGCCAAGCCGCCGGCGCGCCGGCGTTCTTGGCGGCTTCGGCCGGCGGCAGCGCAGTGTCCCAGCGCGCGCCGATGAAGCGCTGCCCGTTGACGCCGTCGGAGGCGTTCGAGCACAGCCACAGCAGCGGCGGCACCATGACCTCGGGATCGATCAGCACCGACCGGTCGGGCGCGGAGCGCAGCGGCACCAGCCGCGTATTGGCGGCGCCGCCCGGCACCAGCACGTTGGCGGTGACACCGGTGCCTTCCAGCTCCTGCGCCAGCGCGGTCAACAGGGCCTCGTTGGCCGCCTTCGAGCCGCCGTAAGGCTGCATCAGGCTGCGCCACATCGTATCGAGGCTGGTGGTGACATTGATGATGCGGCCCCAGCGTTGCGCCAGCAATGCCGGCAGCACCGCACGCAGCATCAGGAATCCGGCGACGACGTTGACGTCCATGACGCGGCGGAATTCCTCGGGCGTCGTCTCCCACAATTTCCCGGTGATCTGCTCGCCGCCGCGGATGAGGCCGGTGCTGATGCCGGCATTGTTGACGAGGACGTCGACGCGGCCGAAGCGCTCGGTCGTGGCGCGCACGATTTTCGGCGCCGCGGCGTCGTGGGTCACGTCGCCGGCGATGTCGAGGATGCGGTCTTCGGCGCCGCGATCTTCCGCCGCCTCACGCAATTCGCCGAGCGCGGGCGCATCGATCTCGACCGCGGCGACGCGCGCGCCGGCGTCGAGCAGACCGAGCACCATGGCGCGGCCGAGGCCGCGTCCCGCACCGGTGACGATCGCAACCTTGCCGTCAAGCGTTCCTGCCATGGCATTCCTACTCGATGGTGATGTGACGCTGCCGGATGACTTTGCCGAATTGCTCGGACAATTTCACCCACAATGACCTGAATTCCTCCGGCGTGCCGCCGCCCGGCTCCCAGCCGTCGGCCATCAACCGCGCGCTGATCTCGGGGCTGCGGACGACGCGCGTGGCATCGGCGGCAATCTTGTCGACGATCGGCTTTGGCGTGGCGGCTGCGACGAACAAAGCAAACCAGCTCGAGACCTCGAAGCCGGGATAGCCGGCCTCGGTGAAGGTCGGCACATCCGGCACACTGGCGTTTCGTTTGGCGCCGGTCACCGCCAGCGCCCGCAACTGGCCGGACGTGACCAGCGGCTTCGCCGAACCCATCTCCCCCATGACCATCGGGATATGGCCGCCCATGAGATCCTGCATCGCCGGCGCCACGCCGCGATAGGCGACGTGCTGGAACTGCGTGCCGTAGGACAGATTGAGCGTCTCGCCGATCAGATGCATCTGCGAGCCGACGCCGGGACTGCCAAACGATATCGGCTTCGTCCTGGCATCGTCGACGAGGTCGCGCAGACTGCGGTATGGCGACGATGGCGCGACCAGACAAATCAGCGGCGAGTAGACCAGCACGGTGACGGCGGCGAAATCGCGCAGCGGATCGTAACCGATCTTCGGGTTGAGATATTGCATGATGGCGTGACTGCCCAGCGTGCCGACCATCATCGTGTATCCGTCGGCCGGCTGCTGCACGACATATTCGCTGGCGACGGCACCGTTGGCGCCGGCCTTGTTCTCGACAACAACGGCCTGGCCCCAGGTCTCGGCAAGCTTTGCCGCGACCAGACGGCCGACGATGTCGGCGCCGCCGCCCGGCGCATAGGGCACGATGAGATGGACGGCCCGCTCCGGGAAATCCGCAGCGTGTGCGACGAAGCTCCCGCCAGCCAGCGCCGAAGCGAGCGCGGCCATCGCCGACAGATGGTGGGGCCAGTTTGCGAACATGATCTACCGCCACGCGTCGATTGAAACGGTCTTGCGGTATTTGGCGCCCATGATGCGCCAATAGCCGTTGGCCTCGCCGCCGACCACGACGACGTTGATCTCGCTTTCGGGAAAAATCCGGATCGGCTCGTCGGGCCCGGCCTTGAGCCAGGTCGCCATCGGTTCCTGGCCGAATGTCGCCCACGGATAGACGTAGTTCTGCACCAGCTGAAGGTCCCAATAGCGGCCAGCCGGCATCTCGGCGGTCTCGTGGATGAAGCGGATGAGTTTTTGTTTGCTGTCGAAACCGCCGCGGTCGACGAATTGTTTCGCGGTAAGCGGATCGAGCAGCAGACACGGCGCCGACTGGCCGTCGATGCCGGCAAGCATGTCGCGCACGTGCTCGCGCCAGTATGTTTCGCGCAGACCCAGGCAGAATGTCGTCGACCGGCAGCCGAAGAAAATGCTCACGGTGGAATCGGTTGCCTTGAATCCTTTCTGCACATGCAGCGGCTCGTAGATGCTGCGCTCTTCGTTCTCGGCGAAGGTGAGATTGTTGTAGCCGTAATTGTTGCCCTGCGAACCCATGTAGCTCTCGCCGGGCACCGAACCGCCTTGCAGGTTCTGCGACAACAGGCCGTAGGCGCGGCCGATCGTTGCATTGGCGTGGCTGTACGGGCCCATGGCGCCGACCCCGCTGTTCATGCCGATCGCGTTGCGAATCGGTCCGTTCACCACCGCCATCATCGCCGAAGAGCTCGATGAACTGCTGCGCGCCGAAAGCTCGGATGCAGCGAGCGCCAGAATCACCGGAAAGTATTCCGGCCGCGCGCCGGCCATCACCGCATTGACCGCGACCTGCTCGACCGTAAATTGCCACGCGGCGCGAAATTCGACCGGCTGCAAATGGCCGACGATTTCGTCGGGCGCATGACTGGTGCCCTGGAGCATCGCATCGACGCGCTCGCGCGTCGGCAGCACGACGGGAAGCTTGTCGGTCCAGTTGTTGTCCAGGAACAACCGTTGCAGGTTGTCTTCGCTGTCCGGACCGACCACTCCGGCGATCGGCGCCTCAATGGCCGGCATGAACGCCGCCCGGCGCCGATGTGAGCGCCAGAATCACCTCCTGCATCAGCGGACGGCCGGTGATCGGATTGTTGCCGCCGACGTAAGCGGCCAGTTCGGCCGCCGTTTTGCCCATCACCGGCTGCGGCACGAAGGAGCGCGGCGCTTCCGGCAGGCCAGCCATCTTGGCGACCGAGGCCACGACCTTGTCGAACTTGTCGGTATGCAGCGCCACGGTCGGCACGCCGTATTTGGTCTCAAGCGTGATCGCGTGGGTGGTGACCGCAGGCGCGCAATTGCTGCAATGACCGACGCCGATGATCGCGGCGTCGCCATTTGCCTTGATCTCGTCCCAGGTTTTCGGATCGTCTTTCTGATAGGTCGCCGACAGCGACACGACTTTGGTTTTCACACTTGGCATGTGCGCGCCAAACCAAGCCGCGACCTGCTTGAGGAGTTCGATCGAATCGTCGAACCGGCAATCGACCAGATAGACGGTCTTGCCGTCGAGGCTTTCAAGCCGCGGCGCCGCCTGCTTTTTGCTGACTTTGGGCGGCGTGCCGAGCGGGCTCAACACCGTGAAAAGCTTTGCGGGCGGAGCGTCGCCAGGCTCGCCCCCCGCGGGCGTCACAATCCGGTTCATCGTCGCTGCTCCCTGGGCGCGAATGCGTTGATTTGCCGCGATTATAAGGCGCATCCCGGTACCCGCCAAGTTGCCGCCACGGGGGTTCCTGCCGGTTGCGCAGGGCGGGTCAGCCGCCTATATTCCGGTCACTTTTCCAGTCATCTTTGATGACGTTAAGTGGCTTCGCCCGGACGGGCGGGCGGAGCGCAGAGGAGATTTACCGATGGCGAACGCGCCCTTGATGCCGAAAGCGACAGCCGTGTGGCTGGTCGAGAACACGTCGCTGTCGTTCGAGCAGATCGCGCAACTGTGCAACCTGCATGTGCTGGAAGTGAAGGCGATCGCCGACGGCGACGCCGCGCAGGGCATCAAAGGTCTCGATCCGATTCTCACCGGGCAGTTGACGCGCGAAGAAATCTCCGCCGCCGAAGCCGATCCGAATCACCAGTTGCACATCGCCGATCCCAAAGTCCGCCTGCCCGAAGCCAAGCCGAAGAAGGGTCCGCGCTACACGCCGGTGTCGCGCCGGCAGGATCGTCCGAACGCGATCCTGTGGCTGGTGCGCAATCACCCCGAGCTCAAGGACAGCCAGATCATGCGGCTGGTCGGCACTACCAAATCGACCATCGACGCCATCCGCGAGCGCACGCACTGGAACTCGGCGAGCCTGTCGCCGCTCGATCCGGTAACGCTCGGACTATGCTCGCAGATCGACCTCGATCTCGAAGTGATGAAGGCCGCGAAGGAAAAACCGGCGCCGGTTGAGTCGCAGGGCGCGACGCTGCTCCCCGCCTCCGTCACCACCGCGCCCAAGGAAGAGCCCGAGCCCGAACCCGCGGCCGTCAAGAAGGCCGAGGACCTCAACGTCGAGGCCGTGTTCGCCAAGCTCAAGCAGCTCGGCGGCAAGGGCGAGTAATTTCCTCATCATCACCGGACTTGATCCGGCACCGGATCGAACCGGCAATGCTTACGACCTCACCGGCAGATTCTTCAACACGACGCAGGCGCCGCCTGCAGCAATGAGCTTGGCGCAAAATTTCTCCAAATAACCGCGATCGTCGTCAGAGATGCGGATTTCATAGCGTGTGGCGCTGGCGGGCCCGGCCCGGCTGCGCAGCACGATCGGTTCGCGATCGCCGATGAGTACGGCATACCGCCTTTGCAGTATGCGATAGGTGCCCCAGGCCTTGCTCTCCGACCAATTGGCAGTGAGTTGCGCGCCCCACTTCGGCACGTAGGCGGCGGTGCGGTGAGCCTCCTCTTTCGGCGCCAGCATCACATTGGCGAGCCGAGTGCAAGGCACGCCTTGCGGGATCATCGTCTCCGCCGTCGCTGGCGGCGTCGCAGAGGCCCATTCGTCGGCCGTCCAGCCGGTAATCACCGCCACGTAATTGCGCGTTTCGCCCGGCAAGGTCCGATGACCGGCAAGCCATGCTCTCACCCGTCCGGGACCGGCATTGTAACCGGCGGCGGCGAGCCCGAGATTGCCGAACTGGACACGCAGGTCGTGCAGATAGCTCGCCGCATTGCGCAGCGCTTCGATCGGATCGAATGGATCGGCAAGACCGCGGAAATCCGCGGTTTGCGGCATGAATTGCGCAATGCCTTGCGCCCCCTTGTTGCTCACGGCGCGCGCATTGAAACGGCTCTCCTGCCAGATCACGCGGGCCAGAAACTCGACCGGCAACTGGTTTTCGGCCGCGGCCTGCTCCAGCGTGCGGCAGATATCGTCAGTAGTTGGCGGCTGCGGCGGATGTTCGCCGGCCGGGTTGTCGGCGTGCGCCGGTTGGTTCTTGGCTGCCGGCGGGGGACTTTGTCCCGAAGGCGAACTCGTGTTCGGTTGAGGGTCGGCGCCAGCTGGCCCGGCAAGCGACCCGCTCAACGCGGCCAGAACAAGGACTAATAGCCATCCCGCAACGCGTTTCATGGCGCGTAAAGTATTCATCCGTGTTGTCGCCGCAATCGAGAGCCAGGCGGAAATTGGCGTGTCATGAAACCGCGCCTTGCGAGCCCACCGTAATTATCCGCTCGATTACGGTTGCGCAGTTGCGGCAATTCGCGAGGTTGTGCCCGCGGCGCTCCCGGTGCACCATGGCGCAGCAGGACCGCCCGTGCCGAGAATGCCGGGCCAACAAACATCCCAATAGGCCGGAAAAGTCACTGTCCGCGGCGCGCAGCCGTCGAGACAAGCGGCGGGACCGACAAGATGCGTAGGGGAACGTCAGAGGAGGGTGCCATGACCGGGAAACTATTGCGCGGCTGCCTCATGGCCGCACTGGCCGTGATCGCAGGATCGGCCGGACTGCCTCGCGCCGCCGCGGCCGTGACGCTCACGGTCGGCAAGGCGTCGCCGAACGCGGATCCGATCATTCCCGTCAATGTCGGCGACACGCTCGGCATCTTCAAGAAACATGGAATCGACCTGAAGATCGTGGATTTCACCGGCGGCAGCAAAATGGCGCAAGCCATGGCGGCCGGCGCTCTCGACATTGGCGATGGCGCGGGCACCGAGATGGCGCTCGTGGCCAAGGGAGCGCCGATGATCGGCGTGTGCGAATCCACCGGGCCGCTGCCGTTCCTTGGTATCGGCGTGCCGGCGGATTCGCCGATCCACTCGATCGAGCAGCTCAAAGGCAAGAACATCGGTGTTTCGAGCGCCGGGTCGCTGACCGATTGGCTGGCCAAGGAGCTGGCGCGTACGCAGGGCTGGGGACCGCAGGGAGTCAATGCGGTTTCAATCGGCAATGGCGCCAACAGCATCATCGCGGCATTTCGCCAAAACCTTGTCGATGCCGACGTCTCCGTCACCTCGCTGCTCCTCTCGATGGAGGAGAACCACACCGGCCGCCTGCTGTTTCCGGTCACCAAATACGAGGGCAGCATGGCGTCCGGGACGGTATTCGCGTCGCAGCATCTGATCGATACCAATCCCGACGCGGTGCGCGCCTTCGTCGCCGCATGGATCGAAACGGTCAACTACATGCGCAGCCACAAGGCCGAGACGGTGAAGATAGAAAGCGGCATCACGGGATTTTCGGAGAACGTGATGGCGAAGGATTACGACCTGACGATCGGCATGTTCACCAAAGGTTGCGAATTCGATGCCGCGTCGATCGCCAATCTGAAGCGTTCGTTCGACGAACTGAAGGAACTGCCGAGCCCGCCGGATATGTCCAAGCTTTACACCAATGCGTTTTTGCCGAAGTGACGTGATGTACGTCTAGTTCAAGCGACTTGGCGGCGAGAGCGAGCGGTTTTCTTTCCTCCACCGCGCAAATGCGAAGTCCCTTCCCGCTTCGCGGGGGCGAGTGAAATCATCCCACGCCGTGGCCTTTTAGCGCGCTGCCGATCTCCTCAAGCACCGCCGGATCGTCGATGGTCGCCGGCATCTGCCAGACGTCGCCGTCGGCGATTTTCTTGATAGTGCCGCGCAGGATTTTTCCCGAGCGGGTCTTTGGCAAGCGCCCGACCGTGATCGCGATCTTGAAGGCGGCGACCGGGCCGATCTTGTCGCGAATGAGCGCAATGCACTCCTTCTCGATCTCGGCCGGCGGCCGGTTGACGCCGGACTTGAGCACGATGAAGCCGCACGGCACCTCACCCTTGAGCGAGTCCTTGATGCCGAGCACGGCGCATTCGGCGACGTCGGGGTGCGAGGCCAGCACTTCTTCCATGCCGCCGGTGGAGAGCCGATGGCCGGCGACATTGATGATGTCGTCGGTGCGGCCCATGACGAAGATATAGCCGTCGTCGTCCTTGTAGCCGGCGTCGGCGGTTTTGTAATAGCCGGGGAATTCGTCGAGATAGCTTTCGCGCATGCGGTCGTCGGCCTGCCACAGCGTCGGCAAGCACGACGGCGGCAGCGGCAGCTTGACGACGATCGAGCCCATGGTGCCGGCAGGCAGTTCCTTGCAGGCTTCGTCGACGATGCGCACGTCGTAGCCAGGCATCGCCACCGTCGGCGAGCCGTGCTTGACCGGCAGCATGCCGAGCCCCATCGGGTTGCCGGCGATCGCCCAGCCGGTTTCGGTCTGCCACCAGTGATCGATCACCGGGACCTTGAGCAGCTTTTCGGCCCACGCGATGGTGTCGGGATCGGCGCGCTCGCCGGCCAGAAACAGCGTGCGGAATTGCGACAAATCGTATTGCGCGAACAGCTTGCCTTGCGGGTCTTCCTTTTTGATGGCGCGGAACGCGGTCGGCGCCGTGAACATCGCGGCGCATTTGTGCTCGGCGATGACACGCCAGAAGGCGCCGGCGTCGGGCGTGCCGACTGGCTTGCCTTCGTACAGGATCGAGGTGCAGCCGTGAAACAGCGGCGCGTAAACGATATAGGAATGGCCGACCACCCACCCGACGTCGGACGCCGCCCAGTACACCTCGCCGGGCTCGATGCCGTAAAGATTTTTCATCGACCATTTCAGCGCGACCATGTGGCCGCCATTGTCGCGCACCACGCCTTTCGGCCGGCCGGTGGTGCCGGAGGTGTAGAGAATGTAGAGCGGGTCGGTCGCCGCGACCGGCACGCAGTCGAACGCCGAGCGGGCGTGAATCAGGGCGTAGTCGCGCATCGCCGCCCAGTCGCGGTCGCGGCCTTCGCTCAACGACGTCTGCAGCTGCGGCCGTTGCAATATCAGACAGACGTCCGGCTTGTGCTGCGAAAACCTGATCGCCTCGTCGAGCAGCGGCTTGTAGGCGACGATCCGCCCCGGTTCGAGACCGCAGCTCGCCGACAGGATCGCCTTCGGCTTGCAGTCGTCGATGCGGGTCGCGAGCTCGCGCGCCGCGAAACCGCCGAACACCACCGAATGAATGGCGCCGATGCGGGCGCAGGCCAGCATGGCAATCACCGCTTCCGGGATCATCGGCATGTAGAGAATGACCCGGTCGCCCTTTTGCACGCCGAGATCGCGCAGCATGCCGCCGAGCACCTGGGTCTCGGTGAGGAGGCGGTGATAGGTGATGCTGCGCTTCACCCCGGCGAGCGGCGAATCGTAGATGATCGCCGCCTGCTCGCCGCGCCCGGCGTCGACGTGGCGGTCGACCGCGTTGAAGCAGGTGTTGCAGACGCCGCCAGTGAACCAGCGGCCGTAGATGCCGGCATCCGGATCGAACACCGTTTTCGGTTTCTCGAACCAGTCGATGTCGGCCGCCGCTTCGCCCCAGAAGCCCTGCGGGTCGCGCTGCCAGCGCGCATAGACCTCGGGATAGCGGCTCGAACGGGCGTCCATTTGCATATCGTCACCCCGGCGGAACGGCTTGGCAAGCGGTGCCACGGCGACAAATCCGCCATGCAGGCCGCAATCCGCACTAGCCTGAGAGCTTGCGCTTTGATCTATGTCAGGGCGTCGCCCCCTCTTGCCGGTCCCCCGTGATCACCGATCCGCTGTTCTATCTTCTCGCCATTCCTTCAGTGATCCTGCTTGGCCTCGGCAAAGGCGGCTTTGCCGGCCTCGGCATGATCTCGGTGCCGTTATTGACGTTCTCGGTACCGACCTTGCAGGGCGCAGCAATCCTCTTGCCGATCCTGATTACGCAGGATGCCATCTCGGTATGGAATTATCGCCGCGACTGGAGTGCCTGGAATCTGAAGGTGCTGATTCCGGGCGGTGTCGTCGGCATGGTCATCGGCACCCTGTTTGCGAGCTACGTATCCAACGCGGCGATCGAGCTCGCGGTCGGCATTATTGGATTGAGTTTTGTCCTCTACCGCTGGGTTGGCCGATGGCTTTGGCCACACCTCGCGCCGGCCGCCGAGAAGCCGCGGCGCCCGCATCCGGTTCTCGGTATATTCTGGGGCGCACTGGCGAGCTTCATGTCGCTGCTCGTCAACGTCGGCGCACCGCCCTACCAGATTCACATTCTGCCGCAGAAGCTCGACAAGCTCACCTTCGTCGGCACAACCGTCATCTTCTTTGCCTTTCTGAATCTGATGAAGATCACGCCCTATTTCCTGCTCGGCCAGTTTTCGACCCGAAATTTCGCGACCTCGGCCGCGTTGCTGCCGCTCGCAGTCGCCGCGAATGTCCTCGGCATCTGGCTGGTGCGCAAAATGCCGACCGAACCGTTTTACCGGATCACCTATCTCCTCATGTTTTCGATTTCGCTGGCGCTGATATGGCAGGGCGCGGCAGGTATCCGGCATTGATCCCGGCTGCGACTCTTCGCTAGGCTGCCGCCGGGAGCGAAAATGACGACGCCCTATGAGACCGGCCTCGACCGCAACGCGGCGAACTTCCAGCCGCTCACGCCGCTGTCGTTCCTCGCCCGCGCTTCCGAGATCTATCCGGACCAGACCGCGATCATCCACGGCAACCGCGCGTGGACCTATCGCGAGTTCTTCGCGCGCACCCGCCGGCTGGCCTCGGCGCTGGCACGGCGCGGCATCAAGCGCGGCGACACCGTTTCGGTGGTGCTGCCGAATGTGCCGGCGATGCTGGAGGCGCACTACGGCGTCGCCATGGCGGGCGCCGTGCTCAATTCGATCAATACGCGGCTCGACGCCGCCATCATCGCGTTCACGCTCGACCATGGCGAGGCCAAGGTTCTGATCGTCGACCGCGAGTTCGCCAAAGTGGCGAAGGACGCGCTCGCGCTGTGCCGGGCAAAGCCGCTGGTCATCGACTATGACGACCCCGAATTCAACGGCAGCGGCGAGCGGCTCGGCGATCTCGAATACGAGGATTTCCTGCGCGAAGGCGATCCGGATTTCGCCTGGCTGATGCCGCACGACGAGTGGGACGCCATCGCGCTCAATTACACATCCGGCACCACCGGCGATCCGAAGGGCGTGGTCTATCATCACCGCGGCGCCTACCTGCTCGCCATCGCCAACGTGATCACATGCGCGATGGCCAAGCATCCGGTCTATCTGTGGACGCTGCCAATGTTCCATTGCAACGGCTGGTGCTTTCCGTGGACGCTTTCCGTTGTTGCCGGCACCCACGTCTGTTTGCGCGTGGTGCGCGCGGCACCGATCTACGACGCCATCGCCACGCACAAGGTCACACATTTGTGCGGCGCGCCGATCGTGATGTCGACGCTGCTCAACGCGCCGGAGCAGGACCGAAAGCCCCTGCCCCATCTCGTCGAGTTCGTCACCGCTGCCGCGCCGCCGCCGGAGGCCGTGCTCGCGGCAATGAAATCGGCCGGCTTCAACGTCACCCACGTTTACGGGCTGACCGAAACCTACGGGCCGGCCAGCGTCAACGACTGGCATCGCGAGTGGGACGCGCTGTCGGGCTCCGAACAGGCCGCGAAGAAAGCGCGCCAGGGCGTGCGCTATCCGGTGCTCGAGGCGCTCGATGTCCTCGACCCCGAAACCATGCAGGCGGTGCCGCGCGATGGCGAAACCCTCGGCGAAGTCATGTTCCGCGGCAATGTGGTGATGAAGGGCTACCTGAAAAATAAAGCATCGACCGAAGCGGCGTTCGCCGGCGGCTGGTTTCACTCCGGCGACCTCGGCGTGATCTATCCGGACGGCTACATCCAGCTCAAGGATCGCTCCAAGGACATCATCATCTCCGGTGGCGAGAACATCTCGTCGATCGAAGTCGAGGAAGCGCTCTACAAGCATCCGGCGGTTCAGGTCGTCGCCGTGGTCGCCAGGCCCGACGACAAATGGGGCGAGACGCCATGCGCCTTCGTCGAACTCAAGCCCGGAATGATTGCCAGCGCCGAAGAGCTAACCGCCTGGTGCCGCCAAAACCTCGCCCCCTACAAATGCCCGCGCTACGTCGTGTTCGCGGATATCCCGAAGACGAGCACCGGCAAGATTCAAAAATTCAAGCTGCGGGGTATGGCGAAAGCGGTGTAAGTCCGCGCCGGCGACTAAGCCCCAAGGCCGGCCCGCATATTTCTCGGGCCGGCATGAATGACGATTGGTGCCGCTTTGGAGAACTAGTGGACGAATGCTTCTTTAAGCCGGGTGATCTCGTCCTTGACCTGCAATTTTCGCCGCTTCAATTCCGCAATCTGCAAGTCATCGGTTGAAGGGTGGGTAAGTGCCTCGGTGATTTCGTGTTTTAACGCTTCGTGCCGTTTCTCAAGTTCCGCAAGATGCGCTTCAATCGCCATGTGGCATCTCTCCTTGCGTTAGATGGCTGTCTGACCCCTGCACAAGCATCAATGGACGCAACAATACTCCATTTCGGCCTGTTCGAAAATCCCCGCTGTGCATTGTTCCGTGAGGTCCCGGCGGCCGGCGGGCTTGTCGGCCATTAACCAAAACGCGATACTCCATAACCACTTACGGCCTAACGGCGCACCCTGGCGCGACCAAGGCGGCGATGACGAAAGAGGAAGAACGCGAGTTGCGCGAGCAGCTTGCGCGCCTGCAACAGGAGCATCGCGACCTCGATGCTGCGATAGCGGCGTTGCAGGATTCGCTCGGCGCCGACGTCATCCAGCTGCAGCGACTGAAGAAGCGCAAGCTCCAGTTGCGCGACCGCATCACCTTCATCGAGGACGAGCTCACGCCCGATATCATCGCGTGAGCGCCAATTCCGGGACGCGGACAATGCCCGCGAGCCCGGACTCCATACCGCCACCAGATCAGCGCTCTGCAACGCTTGTGGCTATGGATTGCGGATAGCCGCCGCGCGGCTTCCGGAATGACCGGTGCGCTGGTTTTTGCGCGCATACATCGCGGCATCGGCGCGCGCCAGCACATCGGCAGCGGTGTCGAGCGCGCCGAGGAGCGCGACGCCGGCGGACGCGCCGACAACGAGCGTCGAACTGCCCCAGTGCACCGGCGTGGCATATACAGCGGCTTCGAGCGCCCGCGCCTTCGCGGTTGCGGCGGGACTGCTGACGTTCCACAACAGCAGCACGAACTCGTCGCCGCCGAAGCGGGCGACGACGTCGGAAGCGCGCACATTGCGAACGAGCGTCGCCGCCACTGCCTTGAGCATCGCATCGCCCGCGCCATGGCCGTGGCGGTCGTTGATCGGTTTGAAGCCGTCAAGATCGAGATAAACGAGCGCCGCGCCGACACCGTAACGCTTGACGTAAGCGAGCGAGCGCTTGAGCTCGCGCTCGAAACCACGGCGATTGAGCGTGTCGGTGAGCGGATCGATGTCGACGCGCGCCTCGAGGTCCAAAATGCGGGCGCGCGAATCCTCAAGTTGCGCCGCCAGCGCATCGACCTCGGCGGCGAGCCGCATCACGGCCGCGCGCGACGGCGGCCGGGCCGGCTTACGGGAGGCGCCTTCGGCGAGCGTGTCGGCTGCCGCGCGAAGCGATTTCGGCTGCGGCCGCCGGGACGGATCGATTCTGCGCCGGGGTTTGGCCGCCTTGTGTCGCATGCAAAGTCATTCCCGCCGCGCGAATCGCGGCGATAAGGATACCGCGCGCGGTCGGCGCGAACATCCGCCGCCGCAAGCCGCCAAAATCGCCGATATTATGCGGAGGAAGACGCCTGCGACGGATTGTCGCAAGCAGGCGCGGCCGGCGATCAAGACGCCTGAAAAAAGGCGACCGGCGCATTTTGGGTGTCGTCGAATGCCGCCGCGGTCAGCGGACCGCCGAACACCGCGCCGGTGTCGAGATTGAGCCTGTTGGCGCGCAGATCCGGCCTCCCGCTCATCATCGGCGTATGGCCATGAACGAGAAGCCGGCCGTAGTCGCGGCCGTCGGACAAGAACGGTTCTCTGATCCACAGCATGTCGGCGGCTTCCTGTTCCTCGAGCGGCTTGCCGGGATCGACACCGGCGTGGACGAAAAAACGCCGACCGTCGTCGTAGCTCAATCGCAAAGCGCGCATCCAGTCGACATGCGCTCGCGGCAGTTCGGCCGGTGCGGCATTGCCGTAACTCTCGAGCGTCGCCGCGCCGCCTTGCGCGAACCACAAGCGCAGCGGACCGGTGCCGTCGATCGCACTGAGCGCCATCGCCTCGTGATTGCCCTTCAGCGCAACGACCCGATCGCCGAGTCGCGACTGCAGATCGATCAAATAGGCGATGACGCCGGACGAATGCGGTCCGCGGTCGATGTAATCGCCAAGAAATACGAACGTCATCCGTCGGCTGCCGGCATCCTGTTCGCAGCGCGATATGAGACGCTGCAGCTTGCCCAGCGAGCCATGAATATCGCCGATGGCATAAATCACGGACATGCAAGTGCGCAGCGGTTTCCGTCTTCAATGATGGCGATATTCAGGCTTTTCCGTTCAGTCCTCGTTCACCGTGATATGGGAACTTAGCGTACCGGGGGGCGGTTGGGCTGGGGCAAATGACCCCATCCACGTCGAAGGTGATGTCATGAGGAAGATCGTAACTGCTGTTGTCGCAGCGGCGAGTATTGCGGCGGCGGCGATATCGATGTCGAGCGCGGCGGACGCTGCCTGGCATGGCGGCGGTTGGCATGGTGGCGGCTGGCACGGCGGATGGGGCTGGGGCCCCGGCCCCGGAGCCGGGTTCGTTGCCGGCGCGCTGATCGGCGGCGCACTGGCCGCAGGACCGTACCGTCCCTATCCGTATGGCTACTATCCGTACGGCTATCGTCCGTATGGCTATCGTCCATATGGCTACTACGCCTACGGACCATATCCCTATGCGCCGGCATGCGTGTGGCGGCGGGTGTGGACCGGATACGCCTGGGTTCGCGCCTGCGTCTGACGGCGCGGACGCCAAGGTTTCCTGGCTGTGGACAATGACCAGTTCCGACAATCCGGTCCCGCCGCGGCATCAGGATGCCGGCGTTTTGAATACGCTTAACTTTCCCGCGCCAAGATCGCGGGAACGCGATTCGGCATCAAACTTCCGCCAAAGAAAGCTGTCCTAATAGCTTTGGCGAACAGATGTGCCGCATAAGTGTGGGAGTGGCACGGGGACTCCCATTGAGCACGATTTCCGATCGACACCCGTCCGGTCGCTTGAGGAGAATACATGCATAAGTCGCTCATCGCGCTCGCTGCTGCAGCGAGCATCGGGATTGCCTCGCTGGCGGTCCCGAGCACTGCGAATGCTGGCTGTTATGGCTGCGCCGTTGGCGCTGGCGTCATTGGCGGCATCGCCGCCGGTGCGATCATCGGCGGCGCCATTGCCAATAGCCCGCCGCCACCGCCCCCGGGCTACTACTATGGGCCGGGCCCCTATGCGCCACCACCGGCCTACTATGCCCAGCCCGGCTATGCGCAACTTGCGCCCGGCTGCTACTGGGGCAAGCGCAAGGTTTGGGTCGAAGGCGTCGGCTATCGGGTTCGCACCGTCCAGATCTGTTCCTGAACCGATGTGTTGATCGGACGAGGCGCGCAGAAATCATCCGGCCGGCTTGCACAAGCCGGCCGGTTGTTTTTTGTGCGCATGTCATAATCGCCATGACACAGTGCCTGCTCGATCGCGCCGGTTGACCATGCCGCCAGAGACGACGAGAGATCTGATCGCCCGCTTCCTCTCGACACATCAGGAGGGGAGACTAGGTGATGCGGTGCGACGCTGGGGCGAGACAGCGCGAATATTTGCGAAGCGCGCGCTGCTTCTTTCGAGCGGCATCGCAGAACGCGTCTGGCCGACCCAGTACCGGCCGCGATGGCTGCCGCGCGCCATGATATGGCTCGCCGCGGCAGCATTTTGTCTTTACGTCGGCTTCGCCACGTTGCTCTACGTCAACCAGCGCTCGCTGATGTATTTCCCGGACACAAGCCACACCACACCGGCGCAAGCGGGGCTGCCGCGCGCCGAAGAAGTCACGCTGACGACGTCCGACGGCGAGCACATCTTCGCCTGGCATGTGGCGCCGGGCGCCGGCAAGCCGGTCATCCTCTACTTTCACGGCAATGGCGGCGCGCTGCATTATCGCGTCGCGCGCTTCGAGAAACTCATCTCTGACGGCATCGGCCTTGTCGCGGTCGAATATCGCGGCTACGGCGGATCGAGCGGCTCGCCGAGCGAGCGCGGCCTGATCGCCGACGCTGAAGCCGGCTACGCGTTTGCCGCCGCGCGTTATTCCGCTTCGCAGATCGTGGTCTGGGGCGAATCGCTGGGTACAGGCGTCGCCGTCGCGCTGGCGGCCGAGAAGCCGGTCGGCCGGGTGATCCTCGAGGCGCCATTCACATCGGCAGTCGCGGTCGGCGCGGAACGCTATTGGTACATGCCGGCACGCCTCTTGATGAAAGATCAATTCCGTTCCGACGAGCGGATCGCCAAAGTGACGGCGCCGCTATTGATCCTGCACGGGGTGAAAGACCGGATCGTGCCTTTTGCCCAGGGGCAGCAATTGTTCGAACTCGCCAACAAGCCGAAGCACATCGTCAAATTCCTCGACGGCGGCCACGAAGACCTCGACAATGACGGCGCGCTGATCGCGGTGAGCCGCTTTCTGGCCGGCGATCTGGACTAGGACGCGTCTCTGGAACTGGCAACCGACTCCGCAGTCGGCGTTCGTCGCCCAACATCGGTTGCCAAGGTGCAAATGCGGTCAGCGCCGAACGCCGCTTTCGCGGATAAAAGTGGACATCCAATTTAAGGACGCGCTTACCTTTTTGAGCTGAAGCGGACACGAGCGGCCAAATTTGCCGTGATGCAAAGGCCGTTCTCGTCTATCGATATGCCAAGTGCGATGTCGACTTGGGCTGATGCAAGCCCATTGATGCAAGCCCATGTGACAATGAGAGTTCATCACCTGTTTGGTCGCATCAGTCCCCATAGAAAACGACGAGGCATTCATCTAATCTGATACGTCGGGAGAGGGAGTCATCACCATGCCAAAGCAGAAGATTGCAATGTCGACAATTGGAATCCTGCACAGCGGTACGGACAATGGCAAGCATGACAAAGAAATCGCTGCATTCATCAGCACGCTAAAGAAGGCCGGCTATTCAAAACCAAAAAATCTTACTATTACCGGTCCGCTTTGGTCGGATGACGATCCGGCCACTCTGGCGCAGAACGCCAAAACTTTGGCTGACACGGTACCCCGGCTTAATCTGATCGTCGCGGCAGGCGGCACCGCTTCCACGTATGCGGCTCAGGCCGCAACCAAGGCCAATCGCATACCGGTCGTTTTCACGAGCTTCTCTCAGCTGACCAGTCCCGCCTCGAACATGACGGGCGTAGACGCGCGCACCTCCGAGCTCGACGTGATCAGATTGGCCAAGCTGTACGACCTGGTGCACGCGCAATGGCCTAATCAGCTGATGTTCGGCGTGCTCGAGAACCCCTCGCGCAAGGATTACGATCACCAAAAACTGGACGATGTGGCGACCAGGTTGGGAATTCAGCTCGACCGCAAACCTGTGAGCCCGGGTGCCGATCAAACAAAAATCATCAATGCCATCGATCAGGCATTCCAGTCCTGGCAACAAAAGGGGATCAAGGCGGCTCTTGTCGCTGCCGATCCGCTCTTCAACGATCTCCGTCAGGACGTAATCGCCGCCGAGAAAAGCTATGGCATCGCGGCGATGCACCAGTGGCACGAATTCAAAGACGAAGGCGGCTATGCGAGCTACGGAACAAGCCTGACGGAAGCCTATGAACAGGCGGCCGTCATCGCGGGCCAGGTTCTCGATGGCACCGATTCCATCGCAAATATCCCGGTTGTGCCGCTGACCAATATCGCGCTGTCCGTCAATAGCAAAACCGCCCAGCGGCTTGGCCTTAAGGCTCCGAGCTCGCCACGGAAGCGCACCGTCTCGCGGCGTCACAAGTGAAGAGAAAGCCAGCTTCACCGTTGTGAGCCGGCAATGGCAGGACAACGCCTCATCATAGTCTGTGGCGTTCCCGGTGCGGGAAAGTCCACTTTGGCGCTTCATGCGGTTAATTGTTGGGGAGCGGTCAGTTTTGCGTCGGAGAATTTCACTCATGAGCTTGGCGCCGCAGCGCGAACGCCGTCCGGGGATCTCACCGAGCAGGCCCTCGTCCATGCCTACTCAGCAATGGCTGCCGCAGTGGCAGCCGCCCTCGCGACGAAAAAACTGGTCCTTGCTGTCGGATCGTTCAGAGCCGAACACCAGCGGGGCCGGTTTCGGACCATCGCACGGGATGCCGACGCGCCCGTAATGACACTTCACGTTGTTTGCCCCATCGAGACGGCCGCGAGACGAGTGCGCTCCCGTATTGCCAGCGGAGAACGCGGCCCCACTGAAAAGGGTATCGAAAGAATCGACGCCGCGCTGAGTCGCGCGAACGATATAGATGCCGTGCTGACGAATGACACATCGATCGAAAACTTCTATCGGCAGTTTGACGCCATGATTGGGCATCTTGTCTAAATCGCTCGCCGTGGCGGCCGTCGTTGAGCGTTTCGAGGCTGCTAAAAACCCGCCGACCGCGTTCGCTCGCGCTTTGATTGAGCCCGAAACGACGCCGCGTGGCGAAATTGCTTCAAAGAGAGGCAGGACATGGCTACCAGCGAGAAGGCGTCATATTTTCGTCATGTAAGCAAATCCGCACATAAATGCTTTAGCTTAAACGAGGCGCGACAAGCTGACCGCTCGACGGTCTGTTTATGCAAGACTGGGAACTTCGATACATTTTGGCCACAACAGCGAGAGAGGCTCTGGACCGCGTACGGGGACACATAAGTGACATTCGATCGCGGACGCGCGGCACCGATATCGCACCTCCGGTCGCGTCGCCAATGAGGTGATCAGATGAGACATCTCGCGCTTATCGCGCTCATCGCCATTGGAGCGGTGACATGGCCGCCGGCGCTGAACGCGCAGCAGACAGCGATGCCGCTGATTGGAGTCCTCAGCACCGCTTCTCCGGGGTCTCGGGACGGCGACCAGTTCACGGCGTTTTATCGCGGCCTGCGGGAAGCCGGTTACGTCGAAAACCAGAACCTCAAAATCGAATACCGCTGGGCACAGGATGATTATGCCCGGTTGCCGGCGCTTGCCGCGGAGTTGATCGGGCTTCGCGTTGCGGTGATCGTCGCGGCCGGGGGACACGTTTCTGCCCTGGCGGCGCACGACGCCACCAAAGACATACCGATCGTTTTTACGACGGTGACCGATCCGGTGAAGCTCGGGCTTGTCTCCGGTTACAAGAGCTCTGGCGGCAACGCGACCGGGACGGCGGGACTGACCTCGGAGCTTGATTCGAAACGGCTTGAGATCATGCACGATCTCCTGCCCGCAGCCGGCGTATTTGGCGTGCTCATCAACCCGAAGCGTCCGGGACTCAATGATCAATTTCCAATCTTGCAAGCCGCGGCAGACAAGATGAACCTGAAGCTCAAGGTCCAGAACGCCGCCGCCGCAAACGAGATTGACAGCGCCTTCGACATGTTCGTCCGCGAGAAAGTCGATGGATTGCTTGTCACCGCCGATCCGTTCTTCAACAACAATCGTGACCAGGTGGTGGCGCTTGCGGCAAAAGCCAGGATTCCGGCAATCTATCAATGGCGGGAGTTCGCATTGGCCGGGGGTCTGATGAGCTACGGACCCAGCATAACCGAAGCCTATCGCCAGGCGGGACTCTATACCGGCCGCATCCTCAAGGGCGCCAAGCCCGCGGACCTCCCGGTCGTGGAGCCCGCAACCTTTCAGCTGGTCATAAACCGGAAAGCCGCCCGGCAGCTCGGCCTCGCTATTCCAGGCCACATGCTGACGCTCGCCGACGAAGTGATCGAATAACGCCGGCCGGATCGCCGGCTCAATCCCACTACTTGTTCATTGCGGCACCGTCATCAGCTCCAGCACGTGGCCATTCGGATCGCAGAAATAAACGCCGCGGCCGCCGCCCCAATTGTTGAGCTCACCGTCGTCCAGGCTCCACGGCGCGCTGCCATAGACGATCTTGGCTTTTTTGATCCGAGAAAGAATTGCGTCGAATTCGGCATTGCTGACATGAAAAGCGTAATGATGGCTCTCGAATTTTTTGTCTGTATCGAACAGCAGCGTCAAATTCCTGTTGATTTTCACCGGAGCGAAATAGCCGGTGCGGCCGCGCTTAAGGCCGAAGATATGGGCGAAGAATTTTGCCGCGGCGACCTTGTCGCGCGCCGGGACGATGGCGTGGTTGAGCGTGATCGTCATCGCAGCCGCCTCCGTTGCATTAGAACGTCTGGTACGAATGCCCGACCTGGCCGCCGACGCGGGCAAAACCGGCCTTCGCCGGTTCGTATTTGTCGTTGATGTTGAGCGCCTTGGCATAGGAACCCGCAGCTTTGTCCTTTTCGCCAAGCCGCTCGTAGGCGAGCCCGCGACTGGCCCAGGCCTTGATGTTCTGCGGATCGGCCTGCACCGCGGCATCGAGATCCGCGGCCGCCGACTTGTTGTCGCCGATCGCCAGATAGCTCAGGCCACGGGCGATGAAGATCGCGGTTTTCTGCGACGCCAGGCCGAGCGCCGTGGTGAAGTCGTCGATGGCGAACTGCTGCTGATGCTGGGCCTGATACAACAGCCCGCGGCTGTAATAGGCCTCCGGATTATCCGGCTTCAGCGAGATCGCCTTGTTGAAATCGGCAAGCGCCTGGGTGCCGCGGCCCTGCTGGGTATAGACGATGCCGCGGCCGACATAGGCCGGAGCGTATGACGGATCGATCATGAGTGCCTTGTCGAAATCGGCCAGCGCCAGGTCGGGCTGGTTGGTCTTGCGATAGACCAGTCCGCGATTGGCGTAAGCCTGCGCATAATTGGGATCGAGGCTGATCGCTTTGCTGAAATCGCCGAGCGCCTGTTCGGTATGCCCGGCTTCGCCGTACACCGAACCGCGCATATTGTAGGCCTGAGGATCGTTGGGATGCTGCGCGATGACCTCGCTCAGCGACGACAAATTCGGTTGCGCGACCGCATAGGCCGGATCGACCTTCTCATCGGCCGGAGGGCTGCCCAGCGTGCTGCAGCCGGCCAGCCCCAGAGCGGCGAGCAGCACTGCCGCACGCCTGCATCCGGACCGGGAGATTGCTGGACTGGTCATGCGATGCCTCGTGGCATCCCCGCGCGTCTGCGTCACCGTCCCGGACGATAATGCGCGGCCCGCAAAAACAACAGCGCGGGCCAAGCGGCCCGCGCCATCGTGATAAACGTACCCGGACCGCAGCCCTAGCCGAAGCGCGGCATACGCGGCGGCCCGGACCCGCCGGGGCCGGCGCCAGGACCGGTGGTCGGCTTCGGCTTCATCGGCAACAGGCCCTCGCGCTGCAATTTCTTGCGCGCAAGCTTGCGGGCGCGGCGGATCGCCTCGGCCTTCTCCCTGGCCTTTTTTTCCGATGGTTTCTCGTAATGGCCGCGGAGTTTCATCTCACGGAAAATACCCTCGCGCTGCATCTTTTTCTTCAGCGCCTTGAGGGCCTGATCGACATTGTTGTCACGGACAAGAACCTGCACGCGTGCTCCTGTTTTGCAGTAGTTCGTGGGATTGCCTGGCGGCACTGGCTAATAGCCTGCGCTGCCTTGGCGCGGCATTTAGCAGAACGGATACAAAAAATCTAGTCCGCGAACACCCGCGTGACATGGCCCATTTTGCGGCCGGGCCGCACCGCGACCTTGCCGTAGATGTGGACCGCCGCTCCGGGCACCGCGAGCCACGATCGATAATCCTCGATCTCGCTGCCGATCAGGTTGGTCATTTCCACGCGGCCGCGACGGATCGGCTTGGCCAGCGGCCATCCGGCCACGGCCCGGATATGCTGCTCGAATTGCGACACCGAGGCGCCGTCGAGCGTCCAATGCCCGGAATTGTGCACCCGCGGCGCGATTTCGTTGACTAAAATCCCGCCGCCGCGCAGCACGAACATTTCGACCGCAAGCACGCCGACATAATTGAACTTCTGCGCGATGGTCTCGGCGATCTGCAGTGCCCGGTCGGCAGCGGCTTGCGGCAGTGCGGCGGGAACCCGCGAGGTTTTAAGAATGTGGTCGCGGTGCACGTTCTCGGTCACGTCGAAACATTCGACCGCGCCGTCATGGCCGCGCGCGGCGACCACAGACACCTCGCGCTCGAACGGCACGAAGGCTTCCAGGATGCAGGGTTGGCCGCCGACATCGCGCCAGGCTATCGCAGGATCGGTGCCGTTCTTGATCGTGGCGTGGCCTTTGCCGTCATAACCGAAGCGGCGCGTTTTCAGGATCGCGGGGCGGCCGATTGTCTCGATCGCCGGCGCCAGCGCCGAAGGCTCGCGTACGTCGGCATAGGCGGCAGTGCTGATGCCGAGCGCGCTGACGAAGTTCTTCTCGGCGAGCCGGTCCTGCGTCGTTGCCAGGATATTCGGATCCGGCAGCACCGGAACGCGCGCGGCCAGAAAGGTCGCGGTCTCGGCCGGCACGTTTTCGAACTCATAGGTGACGATATCGACGTCGCCGGCGAAGCGGTCCAGCGCCTCGGTGTCGGTGTAGTCGGCGCAGGTTACGCGATGCACGACATCGAAGGCGGGCGAGTCGGGGCTCGGCGCGAAAATATGGCACTTGAAGCCGAGCCGCGCGGCGGCAAGCGCCAGCATGCGGCCGAGCTGCCCGCCGCCGAGGATGCCGATCGTAGCCTCGGGCAAAAGCACGGGCGCCGCTTCGCTCACGCGCCGGAATCCTTGGGCGCATCGGCGACGCCTTCGGTCTGCCGCTTGCGCCAGTCTTCGAGACGATTGCCGAGCGTTGGATCGCTGAGCGCCAGGACGCTGGCAGCAAGCAGCGCCGCATTGACCGCTCCCGCCGGCCCGATCGCGAGCGTGCCGACTGGAACGCCCGGCGGCATTTGCACGATGGAATAGAGCGAGTCCTGGCCGGACAGCGCCTTCGACTCCACAGGGACGCCGAGCACCGGCAGGCTGGTCAGCGACGCCGTCATGCCGGGCAGATGTGCCGCGCCGCCGGCGCCGGCTATGATGACTTTGAAGCCGGCCGCCTTCGCCCCTTTGGCGAATGCGTAGAGGCGGTCAGGCGTGCGGTGCGCCGAAACGATGCGCGTCTCGTAGGGCACGCCGAGCGCATCGAGAGTCTCGGCGGCATGCTTCATGGTCTGCCAGTCGGACTGGCTGCCCATGATAATGGCTACGGATTTCGCTCCCAGCGGCGCCACCAAAATTCCCCTGCGCGAAGGAAGCGCCGGATTATAGACTCGCGCGTTGGGGGTGCAAGGCACATATGATCGCCGAACTGACCGATTTTGGAGCGTGGTTTATGCAAATCAGTCAATTTCATTACCTGCCGCTGACGCCCATTTTCTTTTCCTTTCTGATCGGCATTTTTTTCATCCTGCTGATCGTCGTGGAATTGCGGCTGTTGCGCTACGCCTATCTCAGCCTTGGCCTCAGCCCGCGCGGCGCCCTCATGCTGCTACTGGCGACGCTGGTCGGCAGCTTTTTCAACATCCCGGTGGCCCAACTGCCGCCGGAGCGGATGGTGTCCAACCGAGTGGTCGATTTCTTCGGCATGCAATACGCGGTGCCGCTGGTCGACCTGTCGCAGCCGGTGATCGCGGTCAATATCGGCGGCGCGGTCATCCCGACGCTGATGTCGATCTATCTGCTCGCCAGACTGAACCTGTGGGGCAAGGGTCTGCTTGCGACCGCCATTGTCGCGCTCATCATCCACTGGCTCGCCAATCCCGTTCCGGGCCTTGGCATCGCCGTGCCGGTCTTCGAGCCTGCCATTATCACCGCGATCGTCGCACTCGTTCTGTCGCGCCGCGATGCCGCGCCGCTCGCTTATATTGCCGGCGGGCTTGGCACGCTGATCGGCGCCGACATCACCAATCTGGACAAGGTCCGCGGCCTCGGCGCGCCGATCGCCTCGATCGGCGGCGCCGGCACCTTTGACGGCATTTTTCTCACCGGCATTATGGCGGTATTGCTTGCGAGCCTGGTGTCGCGGCCGCGAATGGCGGCATCGAGTTGAGCGTTTCCGGCTGCTTTCGCTTCCGGCGGCCGACATGTTTTACTAAGCTGCTGCTCCACGAGGTGCTGCAATGACGGCCAAAGATCCTGCTGTGATCACCGACTATCACGCCCATATCTATTACGATCCAGCGACGACGCGGGCAAAAGCCGAGCGCCTGCGCGAGCGTGCCGGCGCGGCGTTTCCGCAGGCCAAGCTCGGCCGCTGGCACGACGAACTGGTTGGGCCGCATCCGCAATCGATGTTCCAGATCGCTTTTCCGGTCGCGCTGCTTGCCAATTTCGTGCCGTGGCTGATGCTCAATCGCGACGGCTTGACCGTGCTTTTGCATCCGGAAACCGGCGACGATTACACCGACCATTCTGCCCACGCCGCCTGGTTCGGTGCCGTGTTGCCGCTGCGGCTCGAAGTGTTCAAGAGAAAGTAGGCTCTTGTCGGACCGGAATATCGCGCGATACGTTATGTTTGGGGCGCGACGGGTTGGGGAGGAATTCCATGAAAAAGACTATCGCTGCTTTCGGCTTTGCGGCCGCTCTTGCCATTGCATTTTGCCAAAGCGCGCAGGCGCAATATTCCGAGCATCGCGTCGGCAAGAACAAGATCGTCAAGTGCTATCGCGACTTCGTCGTCGGCAAATACGTCTGTCATACCTACACGTATTGGTAATCGCGAGTTAGGCATCGGTAGCGAAACATCGGGGATCGCGAACCGGACCCTGAGATCCGATGCCTGTCAGCGCGGCTGGCCGTCGACGAATTCGCGTTCGTAAATCTCGCCGAGCGTGCAGTAGAAAAAGCCGTTGAGGCGGCCGATCGGATCGAGCTTGCGCATGTCGATATATTTGCCGGTCATGCAGGCCGGATCGACGTGCATATAGATCACCTCGCCGATGACCAGCGGGTGCCGGTTGGGACCAAGCTCTAGTACGCGCTCGAGCTTGCATTCGAAATGGATCGGCACTTCCTTGACGCGCGGCGCCTTGATCTTGACTGACGGGAGCGGGGTCAAACCGGTCTTTTCGAACTCAGACTCTTCCTCCGGGAAGCCGTTGGCGCTGTCCACCATTTCCTTCCACACCGGGTGGGTCACGACATTGAAACAGAACTCGCCGCTGTCGCGGATATTTTTCAGTGTGTGCTTTTCACTGCCGTCGGGATTGCGCGCAATCGTCAGCGAGATCATCGGCGGGATCACGCAGACCACGGTGAAAAAGGAGAATGGCGCGAGATTGGCGACGCCGCTCCTGCTCAGCGTCGATGCCCAACCGATCGGCCGCGGCACCACGGAGCCGACCAGCATGCGGTAGACTTGGCGCTTTTCGACGGCCGCCGGATCGATTTCCAGATAATCAGTCATAAGTGGCGAGCCCCTTTGCCGACGGCGCGCAAAGCCTAGCCCGCGGCCGCAGGACGCCGCAACCGTCGCAAATGCCCGCTGACCTCGGCGTTCCGGCTATGTCGACAAAATCTCGCGAGGAACGTGAGGCCGGCTGATGGCGTTATCCCCTCGACATGGACTGAGAACGACGGAGACTGAGCATGAAAAAGGTCATCCTGGCGCTGGCGCTGCTGGTGAGCGCGACGTCGATGACGCTGGCGCAGAGCCAGCGCAATTACGGTCCCAACGGGCCAAGCAAATCCGATTGTTTTGGCGCGCCATACAGCGGCACCGCAGCGGCGCGATGTCCCGGCGGTCATCGCTGAGGATCGTGTCTTCCCGGTATTCACGACTGCCGCATTTCGCTAAACTGGTTCGCGGGAGCCCGAACCATGATGGCGAAGCCACTTTTGCTCGCAGCAGTTATCTTACTGAGCGTGCCCGCAGCAAGCTTGGCGCAGAGCCAGACCGGCGGCAATTATGGCGTGCCGGGTGGTAGCGGAAGTCCGGCAAGCCGGTCGAATGGCGGCTATGTCCATTCCCATCATCGCGACAGCGGCGATCGCGACAGCGGCGGGCAAAGCGCGCGCGGCGGCGAAAACGGCGGACATGAGATCGATGCGCGCGATGCGGATGCCGCAGCTCCCGTCGCCCGGCAGGCCAGCGCGCCGAAGTGACGAAGCCGAGTGAAGCCGGAAACCACGCAACAGCAGCAGGCGACAGTCGCCGTTGTCGGGCTTGGCAGCATCGGCGGCGTCGCTGCCGGCTGTCTCGCCGGGGCCGGTCGCCATCGCGTGGTCGCCTGCGTTCGCAACTCAGTGGCGCGGCTGACACTGGATTTGCCGGACAGCACGGCTGAGCTGCCGCTGTGTTCGCTCACCGATCCGGCTCAGGCGGAGCCTGCCGATTGGGTTCTGCTTTGCACCAAGACACAAGATACCCCGGCGGTGGCGCCATGGCTCGATCGTCTGTGCACGCCGACGACAAAGGTCGCGGTCCTGCAGAACGGCATCGATCACGTCGCCCGCGTTGCGCCGTTCGCCAAGGGCGCGACAGGGGTGCCGGTCATTGTCTATTTCAACGGCGAGCGGCTGGCCCAGGATCGCGAAGCAAAGCTCTTGCATGTGCGCCTGCGGCAGGGCGCCGACCAGGATCTGCTGGCGGCGGACGACGACGCCGGCCGCGCTTTCACCCAGTTGTTTCAAGGCACGCCGCTGCGCGTCGGCAACAGCGGCGATTTCGTCACCGCGGCGTGGCGCAAGCTCCTGATCAACGCCATCGCCAGCCCGATCACCGCGCTGACCTTGCAGCGGCAGGCGGTGCTGCGGCGGCCCGACATCCAGGAGCTCTGCCACGCCATTCTCGGCGAAGCGATCACCGTCGGCCGCGCCGAAGGCGCAAAGCTCGGCAACGACGAGGCGACGCGCGCCATGGCTGCGCTGTTCACGTTCCCGCCCGACGCCGGTACTTCGATGTATTTCGATCGCGCCGCCGGGCGCCGGCTCGAGCACGCGGCGCTGACCGGTGCCATCGTCGCTGCCGGCGAACGCCATGGCATCGCGACGCCGATCAACCGCGCACTGCTGCCGCTCCTTGCCGCCATCAGCGACGCGGCGGGCAAGAGCTGAGATCACACGCGCTCGATCTTTTGGCAGCGGCCCTTGCCGTCTCAATGCTCCCGTTCGACGACGGCCAACGCAACCGGCGCGAGACCGGAAAAGTGCAGTTGCGCCGCCGCGGCCGGCGTGAGGTCTATGATGCGGCCTTTGGTGAAAGGACCGCGGTCGTTGATACGCACGACGACCTCACGGCCGTTGTGCAAATTGGTGACGCGAACCATCGTGCCGAACGGAAAAGTACGGTGCGCGGCGGTGAGCTTGCCCGGCGAAAACGTCTCGCCGCTTGCGGTCTTCACCGCATTCTCGGAATATATAGCGGCCAAAGCGAGCTTCTCGCCTGCACTCGCCGGCGCACTCGTCGCCAGCGAGAACGCAGTGCACATGACCCATTTGAACATGCGCTGTGTCCCGACTCGACCCGTCGGGTAACTCAGCGGCTGGTTAATGGTTCCGCGCCCCGGCTAGACCGTCCGGTATCCGCCGTCGGCCATGACGATCGAGCCGGTGACATAAGCCGACAAATCGGACGCCAGGAAAATTGCCGGGCCGACAATGTCTTCGGGCGTGCCGGCGCGGCCAAGCGGCGTGTGATCGACGAAGATTTTCACCAGCTCCGGATTGGTCGCCCGCACCTTTTCGTTGAGCGGCGTCTCGATGAAGCCCGGGCCGATGGCGTTGACGCGGACGCAGTCCTTCCCGAGTTCCGCGGCCAGCGCACGCGTGAACCCGAGCACGCCGTGCTTGGACGCGGTATAGGCCGGCGAGTTCGGCGTGCGCACGTGCATGAACGACTGGATCGAGGCGATATTCACGATACGCCCCTTGCTCGCCCGCAGCGGCGCCAGAAACGCTTGCGTCACGTTGAACACACCGTTGAGGTTGACGGCCATGATGTCCTGCCAGTCCTGCATCACGGCGTCGGCCTCGCCAGTAAAGGAATTGCGGCGGTTGATGCCGGCATTGTTGACCAGGATCGAGACCTGGCCGATTTCGGCGGCAATCTGTGCCGCGACCTTGCGGCAGTCCTCGCGCCGCGCGACATCCAGCGTAAAATCTTGCGACGAGCCGCCCTGCTCGCGGATCGCATGCGCCGTTGCGGCTGCGCCTTCGCCGTTGATGTCGAGGGCGACGACGCGCGCGCCCTCGCGCGCAAAACCAAGTGCGATGCCGCGGCCGATGCCCGAGCCTGCTCCAGTGACGACGGCAAGATGTTTGTCGAGAAGACCGGTCATTGGTATTGTCCCTGGGCGTTGGAGGACACAAGCGTAACCGCGCATGAGCGTAACCCGGATCGAACGGCTTGTCCCAGCCGGCGGTGCTTGCGGCAGGTCCGGCGGCGCGACGCCGGTTACAAGGTATCGAGACAAAACATGAGCCGACGACCGACCTACGATCCGCGAACCGCCGCCGAGAAGGCATTCAAGGCGGCGACCACAAAGCCCGTCGAGCAGCCACCGCCGAAGCCGCCGTCGCTGCCGGGCGTCAAGGAAATGGTGTCGCTGCGCATCGACCGCGACGTGCTCGACTTCTTCCAGGAAGACGGCCCGGGCTGGCAGGACCGCATCAACGCGGCGCTGCGCAAGGCGGCGGGAAAATAACGGTGGCCGGGCAGCTTCAGGGCAAGGTCGCGGTCGTTACCGGCGCCAGCAACGGCATCGGCCGCGGCATCGCCGAGACATTTGCGGCGGAGGGCGCGAGCACTGTGCTGGTGGCGCGCCGCGCTGCGCTCCTTGACGAGGTCGCCGCCGGCATCAAGGCGCGCGGCGGCGATGCGCTCGCGGCTGCGGCGGACCTGACGCAGGAAGCCGCCGTCACCGCGCTGTTCGCCACGGTGCAGAAAACGTACGGCCGCCTCGATGTGCTGGTGAACAACGCCGGCATCGCCACCCACAAGAACACCGAGGACATCACGCTCGACTACTGGCGCGAAGCGCTCGACATCAACATCACCGCCGCCTTCCTTTGCGCCCGCGAAGCGATCCGAATCATGAAGGCGCAGACGCCGAAGGGCGGCCGCATCATCAATATCGGCAGCGTCTCGGCGAAGACGCCGCGGCCGGATTCGCTGCCCTACACGGTGACCAAATTCGGCCTGCAGGGCATGACGCACCAGCTCACCATGGACGGCCGCAAGCACGACATCGTCGCCTCAATCATCCATCCCGGCGCGACGCTGTCGTCGTTCACCACGCGCCGCGGCCGCACCAAGGCCGGCGCCGGCGAGACGCCCGACGATTACGTCATGACCGCCGAAGACGTCGCCAAAGTCGCAGTGCTGATGGCGGCGCTGCCGCCGGAGGTGAATTTGTATGAGGCGACGATCTTGCCGAACCACATGCGGTCGTTCATCGGCCGCGGCTGATACCGGGGCCGGCAAAACTCCGCCACATCCGGGCCGCGTTTGCTGCTATGACAAGTCCTACGCTCATAATTCACTGAAAAAGGATGGTCATTGTGGCGGATAACTCCAATAAACATCAGGCGAATGCCCAGTTCGCCAAGGCCCAGCGCGCCCAGGACGCCAAAAAGGCGACGCAGGAATACGAATCCTCGGCCATGGCGATGCGCGCCAAGACCGAGCGGCTGCGGGCGCTGCGGCTCGAACGCGACGCCGCCAATCCGCAACCGGCAGCGGCGCCGAAACGAAAGGCCAACAAAAAGGCCGCATCGGGCAACTTGTCGGACTGGCTCGATGGGCAAGCCAAGGAAGGCCGCAACAGCTGACCGGCAAGCAGCGCAACGCCGCTTCCACGCGGCTCGGGAGGATGCGCGATGACCGTCGAACTCTATCATTTCTGGAGCTCGGTCTGCTCGGTGCGCTGCCGCATGGCGCTGGAGGAGAAGGGCGTCGCATGGACCAGCCGCTACATCGACCTGTTCAAGTTCGATCAGATGACGCCGCAATACCTCGCCATCAATCCGCGCGGCATGGTGCCGACGCTGGTGCATGACGGCAACGTGGTGCGCGAAAGCTCGGTCATCAACGAATATATCGACGCGGCATTTCCCGGCCCGGCGCTCACGCCGCCGGATCCGCTCGGCGCGGCGCGCATGCGCGAGTTTGTCTTTCTCTGCGACGAGGGTTTCACGGCCATCGCCAAGCTGACGGTGGTGAAATACATCCTGCCGAAGCTGCGCAACCGCTGGAGCGACGAGGAATTGCGCCAGCAGGCGGCGCGGCGGCCGACCAAATTCTACCAGGACTTCCACGGCCGCGCCGTGCGCGGCGAGATCACCGACGCGGAGCTTGCGGCGGCGCGCGGCACGATCGACGAACTGCTCGACAGTCTCGAGCGCACGCTGTCGCCCGGGCCGTGGATCACCGGCAGCCAGTTCACGCTCGCCGAAATCTCGATCGCGCCTTACATGTTCCGCCTCGCCGCGCTTGGCGCCGACCAGTTCTGGTCGGCGCAGCGCCGGCCGCGGGTCAACAGCTGGTATCGGCAGCTCGCAGCGCGGCCTGCGTTCAAGACCGCGGTGTCGTGGCCCGACGAATCCGGCGGCGGCTACGAAGAAGTCGGGCTCGGCGCCAAGGCCGGCTGACTCGGACCGACGAATACGATAAAACGGGGCGTTTCTGACGGTGCGCGGCGCGAGCGGCAGTGCCGGCACCTGTCGGACAAGATTCGCCAGCTTTGCGTTCGCGACTGTCTCCTGCGGCGTCACGCCGGGCATCCGGATCTTTCGTCGAGCGGCCGCCGGCGCGGTATGCTGCCGGGTGACAAAACCGATTCGCATTTTCACACTCTCCGGGAGCAAACACCCATGCGCGCCTTATCCGCCCTTCGTGCAAGCCTGATCGCGTCGGCGCTCGCCGGCGCCGCCCTCGTCTCCGCCGCCTACGCCGACAGCGGCGGCATCAGCTTCAGCGTCGTCAAAGCCGGCATCATCATCGGCGGCTCGGCCGGCTCGGGCACGCTCACCTTCCGCGGCCGGCAGTACGCGCTCGGCATCGGCGGGCTGAGCTACGGCTTTACCTTCGGCGCGTCCGAGACGCGCTTTCGCGGCACCGTGAGCAACATCAACAGTCCGGGCGATGTCTCCGGCGTCTACGCCGCGGGCAACGTCGGTGCCGCCGTCGGCCGCGGCGCGCAGGCGATCGTGCTCGCCAACGAGAAAGGCGCCGTGCTGACGCTGACCGGCAGCTCGGTGGGCGCGATCGTCAGCGCGGACCTCAACGGCCTCGTCATCACGGTGAAGTGAGCCTGTAAAACTTCCGTTCGTCCCCGCGAAAGCGGGGACCCGGGCTGGATTCCCGCTTGCGCGGGAATGAGCGGAATGTCGCCGCCAGTTGTGGGCCCGGACTACAGGCTGATTTGCTATACTCGCCCCCGACACAAGAACACGCATAAGGGGGACATCATGCGCAGCGCGATTGCACTTCTCGTCAGCTTGATCGCGGTCACAGCCGCCGGCCACGCCACAGCCGAAACACTCAAGGTCGCAGTCGCGCAGCGCGGGTTCTGGAATTCGTCGTTCGTCGATTTCGCGCAACGCCAGGGCTTCTTCAAGGACGAAGGGCTCGACATCGAGATTCTCTACACCGAGGGCGGCGCCTCGACCTTGACGCCCGTGATCGCCGGCTCGCTCGACATCGCCATGTCGAACGGCACGCTCGGCGTCATCGCGGCCTATGCCAAGGGCATGCCGGTGAAGATCATTTCCGCGGAAACGACCGGCGCGCCTGACGTGTTCTGGTACGCGCGCCCCGAAAGCGGCATCAAGTCGATCAAGGACACCGCCGGCAAGACGGTGGCGTTCTCCTCGCCCGGCTCCTCGACCAATCTCACCATCCTGCAGCTCATCAACCAGGAGAAGGTGGCGGCGACCCTGGTGCCAACCGGCGGCGCGCCCGCCACCCTGACCCAGGTGATGACCGGCCAGATCGACGTCGGCTGGTCGGTGCCGCCGTTCGTGCTGCAGCAGCTTGCCGAGGGCCACGTCCAGATCATCGCGCGCGGCAGCGACGTCGCGGCGATCCGCGACCAGACCATCCGGGTCAATGTCGCCAACGCCAATGCGCTGGCGACCAAGCGCGACGCCTTCGTGCGCTACATCCGCGCCCTCAGCCGCGCGATCGACTGGGCCTATTCGGGCCAGGCCCCGATCGACACCTACGCGCAAATCGCCAACGTACCGCCGGCGCTGGCGCAGCGCACGCGCGACGAGTTCTTTCCCAAGGCCGCGGAGCAGCTCGGCGAGGTGCGCGGCCTCGACCAGACGCTCAAGCAGGCGCTGGAGTTCAAATACATCACCGCGCCGCTGTCGGTTGCCGATGTGCAGAAGGGGCTGATCGATATTCTGTATGCGCCGGGGAAGTAGGACGTGATGACGCGTCATTGCGATGTTCTCCGATCCACAGTCAAACAGCGGCGCCTCCCCTCCTTGTCATCACCGGGCGTAGCCGTTCGAAGAACGGCGTCGCTCCGCTCGCCTATGACCCGGTGGTCCATGCTGAGAGGCCGCATGGATTGCCGGGTCAAGCCTGGCAATGACGGATAATCGGTCGCTCCCCGCAATGACGCGTTTGCCCGTTCTCGCGATGCGGTGTGCATCCGAGGCATGTCCGTCAGCGCGAGGAGAAGCGGCGAAACCGGTCCGTACGTCGTCAGGGCAAGGACAACTTCGCGCTCGTCGCAACTGACGGATGGGCAAGGACGAAGAAAGAAAAAGGAAAGCGGAACGCCGAAAGACGTTGATCCGTATCCTCCGCCACCTTTCGGTCGCGGCTCGCGCCTTGCGGCGCGCTCGCCTCTCGGCGTTCCACCACGGCTCTTGCCAGAGGGACGCCAGTCCCCAAGGCTCAGCTTCAGGCCAGGCTTCCTGGGACGCGGTTTCAACGGGCGTTATCCGTTGTCGCCTGTCCCAGTCCAGTGGCAGCACCCCACGCACCGGTCGTAATGCCGGCGAGCATGATGCCCGAAGCCGCCCGGGAGTGGCGGTGACGAGCCGCCACGCGCGGGTACCGCATCCCGCTCCGATCAGCCGGGGTCGCCGGCTGACGTCCTTTCACGACGAACGGGAATGGGCCTCAACAGCAAATCGTGCGGCAGTTCGTCAACACAAATTTCCGGTGCGGCAATCGTGGCTCATGGAAGTGCCCGACGCGCGGGGATTTATTGGCTTGCGAATCAAATTCAACAAACCGTGACGCGACGCCTTGCGATCCATTGGATCGCCGTCACTCAAGAAGATTCGCAGAACACTCCCTCCGCTCGTCCCCGCGAAAGCGGGGACCCAGCGCGAGAAGCTCCTGGATTCCCGCTTTCGCGGGAATGAGCGGATTGATTTCCTTGGTTATCGCCGCACTTGATCCGGCTGCTCGCAATGACACACTCACGCCGCTGGCAACAAAGGGAGAACGAAAATCATGGCCAAAGGCCACAAGGATAAAGTCGCGGTCATCACCGGCGGTGCCAAGGGCATCGGGCAGGCCTTCGCGAAACGTCTTGCCGAAGACGGCGTGCACATCGCCGTCGCCGACATGGCGGACGGGCGCGAGACCGTGACGCTCGTCGAGGCCGCCGGGCGCAATGCGCTTGCGGTCAAGTGCGACGTGGCGAATCCGGACTCGGTCGCGGTGATGGCCAAACAGGTGCAGGAAAAATTCGGCCGCGCCGATATCGTAATCAACTGCGCCGGCATTTATCCGCAGCAGGATTTCGCCACCATGACGTTTGCCGACTGGCGCAAGGTGCTGTCGATCAATCTCGACGGCACGTTCCTCGTCACCGCGGCGTTCGTGCCGGGCATGCGCGCGCGGCAATGGGGCCGCATCGTCAACATGGCCTCGAGCACGTTCGGCTCGGTAACCACGGGCTTTGCCCATTACGTCGCGTCGAAGGGCGGCGTGATCGGCTTCACCCGCGCGCTTGCCGGCGATGTCGCCGCCGACGGCATCACCGTCAACGCCATCGCGCCGGGGCTGACGCGATCGCCCGGCACGCTCGAGCGCAAGCCGCGCCCGGGCTTTGCCGACATGGACGAGGAATTCACCGCCGTCGCCTCGCTGCAGGCGATCAAGCGCGTCGAGGTGCCCGACGATCTGGTCGGGGCGGTGTCGTTTCTCACCAGCGACGATGCCGCCTTCATGACCGGGCAGACGCTGAATGTGGATGGCGGACGGGTGCGGTCGTAGCCGGGAGATCAAATCTCCGCTCGTCCCCGTACCTGGGTCCGGCTGCGCCGGCCCGAGCACAGGCTCCAGGGGGGACCCAGTGCAAGAACCTCCTGGATTCCCGCTTCGCGGGAATGAGCGGGTTAGTTTTCCCTCGTCATTGCGACGCCCGAAGAGCCGAAGCAATCCAGAGGCCGCTCACGAGTGCACAGCCCGAAAAAACCGAACGGCCGTTTAAGTTCGATCTCAATTTCGCCCGATACTGGCGTTTCTATGCGGCGCGGCAATGCGATTGAGCGGTATTGGAAGATGGCTTTGGCGGGCGAAGTGACCTACCTGCGGCGGTTCGCGGGAAAATTTGTCGAGATCGTGGCGGCGGGAATCGGCACAGCAGTAAGCGGATACCTCGTCGCGTACATCGCCGCACATTTTTCCCTGTTCATGCCGGCCGCCGTCGAGCCCGCTCCGCCGCAGGCGATCAGTTGGTCCGCCGAGCCAGGCAAGAACATATCGATCGAAGCCACGGTTCGCGCCGCGCTGGCGAATCACGACGAGACTGCGGCGCCGGTTGTCGCGACGACGCCACAACCCCCGGCGCCCGCTTCACCCGAGATCCAGGCATCGGCCGCGACAGTCGCGCCGCCGCTTGCCGCGAGCGAGATCGGATCGCTGCCGGTCGCCGCCGCCGTCGACTCGGCCCTTCCGGCCGAGCCGGCCGCATGGCCGTCCGATCCGGCTGCGACGAGCGGCATCGGCCGCCAGCCGGCCGCCAGCCGCTTCGGGATGCTGCCGCCCCAGCCGCCGCCCGCCAACGGCAACCTGCTCGCCGCGTTCAAGCACTTCTTCTGAGATTGTCGGTTTCAGCCGACGCCATCACTTTGTCATTGCCGGACTTGATCCGGCAATCCATGCGGCGACTCCGCATGGACCGCCGGGTCAGGCCCGGCGGTGACGAATCCAAACTGTCATTGCGAGGACCGCAGGTCCGAAGCAATCCAGAGCGGCCGGCATTGCGCTGGATTGCTTTGCTTCGCTCCGCTCGCAATGACGATGCGTCGTCATGCCCGGCCACCCCGGCCACGCCTGCTACGGTCGCGTCATCGCGCGATAGCTGTCGAGGTATGGGATCGGTTGCAACTGCGGCAACTCCGGCGATCCGTCCAGCAGCACCTTCGCAAGAGATATGAAGTTGTATGGGAATGGAGGGTGGAAGACCGCATTCATGCCGCCGTCGAGTCCGGTGTGGATCGGGACGGCCGGGACGTTGTCTTTGACCAGTTGCGCATATGCGGCATCATCGGCGCGTTGTTTCTCGAGCGCCGGCTGCGCGACCTTCGGGTTGACGGTGAAGGCGGGACATGGATCGGCCGGGCCGAACGCGGGAGACGTTGGCGATCCGGACGTTGAAGATTTTAACGTTGACGATTTTGGCGTTGACGATCCCGGCCCGAGCCGCGCATCGAACACGTAACGGCGATCGCACACATCCACCCTGGGCGCGAGATGCGTCACTTCGAAATGATCGTTGCCGACCTTGAGCATCTGCCAGAACGGCATGTTCGGATTGGTGCGGTGCCGCGCCAGATTGTCCGGCGTCATGCGGAACGGATAGGCCTGGACCTGGAATGCCGGCTGGCCGCCGAGGAAAGAGTCGCGCGCCAGCGCATAGATTTCGCCGATCTGCTCGTCGGTCATGGCGTAGCAGCCGACCGATGCGCAAGTGCCGTGGATCATGAGAAAGGAGCCGTCGCGGTCATTGGCCGCGTCGAAGGCATTGGGAAAGCCGATGTTGATGGCCAGATAGTAGCTGGAATTCGGGTTCATCAGCTTTGGCGTGATGGCATAGAAGCCCTCGGGGGCCTGATAGTCGCCCTCGTGCAGCTTCGGCCCGACCTCGCCCGACCAGCGACAGACCGGGTAGAGCTTGAGAAGCTCGAAACGGCCGGTGGCAGTCTGTTTCCAGACTTCAAGCTCCGATTCTTCCTTGAAGATGCGGATGAGGATCGGCGAAAGCCTGGGCATCTTTTTCTGCGCCAAGAGCGACAGCAGTGCGGCCGGCAGCTCCCGCGTCGCTTTCTCCGGCAACGCGGGCGCGCCCTCGCCAAGGCATCTGACGGGCGCCAAAGCGCCGGCGACAGCCGCCGAGATCACAAGAGCGCGGGCGAACGTGGCGCCGATCAACTGCATACCCATTAATCGCCGGACTTTTCCCGATGTAGTTATGCGCCGTAGAGGCAGCGCTCGTAAGGCACCAGCGCCGAGCTTTATGCCAGCGCGCAGCGTCTGCGCCAGCTCCGCCGCCGTCGACTCTCCCCTTTCGGCCGAGCCGGATGCATGGCCGTCCGATTCGGCTGCGATGAGCGGCACCGGCCGCCTGCCGGCCGCCGGCGGCGCGATGATGCTGCCGCCCCAGCCGCCGCCTGCCAACGGCAACCTGTTCGCCGCGCTCAAGCATTTTTTCTGAGCTTTGCAGTTTCAGCCGGCACCATCGTCAGCGCGGACCCCAACCGCCTTGGTGATCACGCTGCGGTAGGCTTCCTATTGGTCACCACCAGGCTCGACCCGGTGGTCCACGGTGAGCCGCCGCATGGATTGCCGGATCGACCCCCGGTAATGACGAAGTCGTGGCAACAGACCCATTATCGCGAGCGCCTGTTTCCTGGATGGTCCGGCTGCGCGGACCATGACAGGAACAATACATCCGCCATGCCCGGCGTTGTGCCGGGAATCCACGTCTTTTAATTAAGGAGTCATTGCCGGGCAGACCTACCCGAAATCGGGCCGCGCCACCTGTATAATACGAAGCATTCCGCGATTCGCGCGGCCATCAACAATTCGAAGTGCTTGGATTTGGAAGCCAGAATGGCTCCATGAAACACTCTGTGACGGTCGACTATCATGGCTAACTACAAGGAGAACCACTACGTACCGCAGTGGTACCAACGCCGCTTTCTTCCCAACGACGGCGAAAAGAAATTCCGGTACCTCGATCTGCAGCCCGAGAGTTTCTTGGATGCGAAGGGCGTCAAGCGCCAGAAGAAGGCCCTACAACGTTGGGGAACAGACAATTGCTTTAAGCAAACCGATCTGTACACCACTCGCTTTGGCGAGTGGGAGTCTACCGAAATCGAGCAATTTTTCTTTGGCCGCGTGGACCGCGAGGGCCGCGAAGCGGTGGAGTATTTCGATAACTTCAAACATCCGAGCGCCGACAGCGATGCATTCCACGCTCTTCTCAATTACATGAGCGTTCAGAAGCTGCGGACACCGAAGGGCCTGGGGCTTTTGGCGGAGCAGACGAAACTGAGAGGCAAGAATGTGGTGCTGCTCGCCCTCCAGCGGCTCCAAAATCTCTATTGCGCGATTTGGACGGAGGCGGTTTGGGCAATCGCCGAAGTGGGAGGCGCAGCGACCAAGTTTATCATTTCGGACCATCCGGTCACGGCTTACAACCGGGATTGCTTTCCCCAATCAGAAATGTGTCGTGGCTTCCGCGATCCAGAGATTTGGAGGAACGGGACGCATACAATTTTTCCACTAAGTCCCACCAAGGCGCTGCTGCTTACCAACCTGTCATGGGTACGGAACCCGTATGGCAGCGCCAAACGCCTTCGGCCGCATCCGAATCCTCTGCGTCCCGCGATGTTTAATTTCACAGGGATTCAGACGGGCCGACATCTCACCGAAATCGAGGTCAATCAGGTCAACTTCATCATCAAGCGGAGGGCGTTCCGATATATCGCCGCCGCCGTCGAAGAGTGGCTGTATCCGGAGCGACATATTCCATCGGGCCATTGGCGTAAGCTAGACGACCGCTACCTGCTAATGCCAGATCCACGCTCGGTATCATTCAGCAGTGAGATGCTGATCGGTTACGAGGGTGGTGCCTCTGACGCCTTCGACGAGTACGGTCGGCGTCCTTGGCACCAGGACTACAGCGATAAAACACGCCATGATCGGGAATGGCGCACCTTTCACCGGTTTCAGGGTGAGTACGCAAGACTGTTCGGTCCGAAACGTCGGGGCATCGGATTCGACTTTGGAGGACGCGAGAGAAATGAAGATAGCCCGGAATTCCACCAGTACCATTTGGATTCCGAGCGGGGGCACCTTTCTTCTTTTGCCAAACCCCGACGTGCACGTCGTGCAGCCAGCTAGTTTCGTGACACCGTGGGCCTAATTTTAATGAAACATCACGTCAGATCCCACCTTGGGGCGCTATACAAAGCCAAAACTAAAATCGATAAGGTACACTAGATACTCTGATTTCAACGTTGTTGTAGCTCTTGCTGGAAAGATACAGCTCGACACTTTTCCTAGTGAGTTCCTGTTCTCGACCCGGGCCAATTCTAATGTACTTAATAGGAATCTGACCGTTCTCACCAATCCTGAGTTTGAGATATGGAATCAACACGTTTGTTTTTGCTCTAAAATGCACACTAGAGCGTATTGTTTTGTGCTGAACTACGATTCGCCATTCTTGCTCCTCCTGAAAGCCAATGTGCTTAAACTGCGGTAGGAGTTCAGAAAGAAAGGATTGCGCAATTTCTACTCTGTCATCGTCCGCGTCCGACTCCGAAGCTTCAAATTCCGCCACCTTTTCAGTGAGCGCATATTTTATCTCACTTTTGGCATCGAGCTGACCGTAAATGACGGGAAACAATGACGCCTTAAAATGACCTTTGCTGAGTGAATCTACTAGTTTGTTCGTGTCAAAGACTATCGAAATGCCCTGCTCGGAGCCCCCATAGCCACGCCACTGACTAAGCAAGTCAGATTTCTCGCAAAAACAAAGTGCGTAGGTGTTTGGAATTCGTCCAGATTTCAGCCGTGCGATGGCTTTATCAAGTGGCTTACGCCAGGCATTGAATTTTTCTCTTGAAGACAAGGACTTGACGACTTTTGCCGCAGCATCCAAACCGTAAAGAAGCTCTCTGCGATCATTGAGAAAACTTACATTTGAAGCCCACATCTCAGAATCGTTTACGATACCAACCAGGCCCGGCAAGTTTGTGTAATGGCTAAGTGAATGCGGGAGGTCAGATTTGCCGTAGATAGGCTGCGGGGCCATGTTATTAGTTCACCGCGTGGATAGCGGCGTAACTGTAGATGCGCTTCCCGGCTTACTCAATGCTCTGCATATAGTGAAGTTTTGGGTTTTGGGCAGTTGCCGATTTGCACAGCGACGGCAATTTCAGGATAAGGGGAGTTTGTGTACCGCTCACCCGCTCGCGCTAAAGCGCTCGCGGCCTCTCCCCCGAAGGGGAGAGGCAAATTTTTAGTTAGAGCGCCTTATTCGCTTCCTTCACCTTGTCCGCCTCGACATAAACCTGCGCGCCCATGTCGAGGAACTTCTTCGACATCTGCTCCATCCCCTGCTTCGCCGCATCGGGATAAAGCGCCGCCTTCTCATTGTCGGACAGCCCGGCGGCATAATCCCGCACATCCGCCGTGATCTTCATCGAGCAGAACTTCGGCCCGCACATCGAGCAGAAGTGCGCCACCTTGTGCGCTTCCTTGGGCAGGGTCTCGTCGTGGTATTCGCGCGCGGTGTCGGGATCGAGGCCGAGGTTGAACTGGTCCTGCCAGCGGAACTCGAAGCGCGCGCGGCTCAACGCATCGTCGCGCAGCTGCGCGGCGGGATGGCCTTTGGCGAGATCGGCGGCGTGGGCGGAGATCTTGTAGGTGATCACGCCCTCCTTGACGTCGTCGCGGTTGGGCAGGCCGAGATGCTCCTTCGGCGTGACGTAGCAGAGCATCGCGGTGCCGAACCAGCCGATCATCGCGGCGCCGATGCCGCTCGTGATGTGGTCGTAGCCCGGCGCGATGTCGGTGACGAGCGGGCCGAGCGTATAGAACGGCGCCTCGCCGCATTCCTTGAGCTGCTTGTCGACATTGATCTTGATCTTGTGCAGCGGCACGTGGCCGGGGCCTTCGATCATCACCTGGCAGCCCTTGTCCCAGGCCACTTTGGTGAGCTCGCCGAGCGTTTCGAGCTCGGCAAACTGCGCGCGGTCGTTGGCGTCGCGGATCGAGCCGGGGCGCAGGCCGTCGCCCAATGAGAACGACACGTCGTATTTGCGCATCAGGTCGCAAATGTCGCCGAAGCGCTCGTAGAGGAAGCTCTCCTTGTGGTGCGCCAGGCACCACTTCGCCATGATCGAGCCGCCGCGCGAGACGATGCCGGTGACGCGGTTCGCGGTGAGGTGGATGTAGCCGAGGCGGACGCCGGCGTGGATGGTGAAATAATCGACGCCCTGCTCGCACTGCTCGATCAGCGTGTCCTTGTAGCACTCCCAGTCGAGTTTTACGGGATCGCCGTTGACCTTCTCCAGCGCCTGATAGATCGGCACGGTGCCGATCGGCACCGGCGAATTGCGCAGGATCCATTCGCGGGTGTTGTGGATGTTGCGCCCGGTGGAGAGGTCCATCACCGTGTCGGCGCCCCAGCGGATCGCCCACACCATTTTCTCGACTTCCTCCTCGACCGAGGAGGTGACCGCGGAGTTGCCGATATTGGCGTTGATCTTGGTGAGGAAGTTGCGCCCGATCGCCATCGGCTCGAGCTCGGCATGGTTGATGTTGGACGGGATGATGGCGCGGCCACGCGCGACTTCGCTGCGCACGAATTCCGGCGTCACGAACAGCGGCACCGAGGCGCCGAAGCTCTCGCCGTCCTCGGCGCGCTCCTGGGCGACGTCGAGCATGGTCTTGCGGCCGAGATTTTCGCGCTCGGCGACGTAGATCATTTCCTTGGTGATGACGCCGAGGCGGGCCCATTCCAGTTGCGTCACGGGATACGGCCTGCCGGCGGCCAGAGCGCGTGCGGCAGCTTCGCGGAAAGCGCCGCCTGCCGCAGCATGTCCTCCTCCCCCTTGTGGGGAGGAGTTAGAGGTGGGGGTCGGGAGGGAAGTGGAAATCGCAGACGGGCGCTGTGCATCCGTCGCCGCTTGAGATTTTCCCTCGCGACCCCCCACCCCGCCCTCCCCCACAAGGGGGGAGGGAGAAATGCCGCGCAGCGGTTTCGGCGTGTTGGTGAAGTTGCGGGCGAGGTGCTTGCCGGTGGCGTTGCCGTTGTCGACCGGCTTGATCGGACGGCCGTCGTATTCCTCGACGCCGCCGCGCTCCTTGACCCATTCGATGCGGGCGCGCTTGAGCCCCTTCTCGACGTCGATCGCCGCATTGCTGTCGGTGTACGGGCCGGACGGATCGTAGATCCGCACCGCCTCCTCGCCGGCGCCTTCCGAAAGCGGAACCTCGCGCAGCGGCACCCGCAGGTCCGGCGCCAGCTCCGGCACCGAGAAAATCTTGCGGGACCCGGCAATCGGCCCGGTGGTGACCTTCGGCGTGGCGAGATCGGATTCGGACAGCGGCTTGTTCATCGGCGGCTCCTTCGCACTTTCGTTTTCATGCCGGGGCGCGCAGCGCGCGCGTCCCGCAGCATGAGATCTGTCGGTTCATCCTTCGAGACGGCTGTTTCAAAGCCTCCTCAGGATGAGGTCCGGGGACCTGACGGTGTCGGGGCGGGGTCTTGGAAGAGTTTCCGTCCCTTCGCCGGCATGACCCGGATCAGGTTCAAAGGGTTTTTCTCAGCCCATCCGGGCACCCCTCGGAACCCCTCTAAAATAGGCCGATGGGGCGGAGTGTCAACGCGGGGTCACAGAGGGCTGAGGCGTGCGCGGAACATGACGCAGACGATCGGCTTGGCAATTCCTGTCCCCGCCCGGGCCGCTCGCCGCAGCAAGTTCTCCTCCCCCACCCGGGCCGCGCTCGCGCGCGCCCGAGTGCATGCTTGTCGGGGAGGAGCTAGAGGTGGGGGTCGGGAGGGAAGTGAAAATCTTGGACGGGCGCCGTGCACTCGTCGCCGCTTGAGATTTCCCCTCCCGACCCCCACCCCGCCCTCCCCACAAGGGGGAGGGAGTCGCGAGCGGCGCGATGGAGTGGCGCTTAATAATCCTTCAGCAGCCGCTCGATGTAGTCGAGCTCTTCCTGCGAGCGCCCCATGTCACCGAAACGCTTGCGCAGTTCCTCGATGATGCGGCGCGCGCGCTGCACGTCGATCTCGCCCGGCACGCGCACCGTGGTGTCGTCGCCGAAATCGCGGCCGCGCATCGGCCGGCCGAGCGGATCGGTGTCCTGCTCGGCGCGCGACTGGCCGAGACGCCCGGCGCGGCCGGGACTGCCGCCCTGCCCCATCTGCTGCTGCATCGCCTGCGCCATCGACTGCGCGCCCTTGCGCATGGCGTCGAGCGCGCGGCCCTGCGAGTCGACGGCGCCGTCGGAATCGTTGTCGCCGAGCTCGCGCCCGGCCTCGTCCATGGCGCTGCCGGCCTGGCCGAGCTGATCCATCTGGTCCTGGCCCTGACCCTGCTGGCCTTGCTGACCCTGCTGGCCGTTCTGGCCGAAGCCGCGGTTCTTCAACTCGTCGAGCAGCTTGTTGAGGCGGTCGCGGAGCGCCTGCTGGTTCTTCTGCAGATCGCCCATCGCATTGCCGGGCTGCTGGTTCGGCTGCTGGCCGGGCCGCGACTGGCCGCCGCGCGGCTGGCCCTGCTGGCGCTGGTCGCGGCCCTGCTTGAAGGTGCGGTCGCGCAAATCCTGCTGCTGGCGGATCATGTCGCCGAGTTCGTCGAGCTCCGACATCATGTCGTCGCTGTCGTCGCCGTCCTCCATGCCCGGCGTCGCCATTTGCAGGTTTTCCATCATCTGCTGAAGCTGCTGCAGGAGTTGGCGCGCGGCATCCTTGGCGCCGCTGCGCGACAATTGTTCGAGCCGGTCGAGCATGCTCTGCAAATCCTTCTGGCTGAGCACGCGCTGATTGGGGCTCAGCGGACGGGCGAGCTGCTGGCTGTTTTTCAGCTGCTGCGCCATCGCCTGCATGAAGCGGTCCATCGCCGCGCGCAGCTGGTCCATCAGCGCCTTGAGCTCCTGATCGGACGCGCCGCGCTCGAGCGCCTGGCGCAGCGCCTCCTCGGCGTTGCGCAGCGCCGCCTGCGCGTCGGAAATGTCGCCGTCCTCAAGCTGCACCGCCATCGACCACATGCGCTGCGCGACGTCGCGCAGATCGTCGTCGCTCTTGGCGCGGACCAGCGACCAGAAAATGCCACGCAAGCCGAGATAGACGCCGGCGTCGGGCTCGAATTTCTCCGGCGCCATGGTCAGCGCGTCGAGCGCGGTGACAACGAGCGGCCGCGCATTGGCGTCGAGCGCCAGATTGCGGCGCTGCTCGACCAGCGCGCGGGCGAGCGGCTTGGTGAAGACGCGCTCCGGCAGGTGGAAGGTGAACGGCTCGCTCCGGCCCTCATTGCCGCCGTCGTCTTTGGCAATGAGCGTCATCACCACTTCGGCGCCGGCCCACGGATGATCGGTCAGATCCTTGATGGTCTGGCCGACGCCGTTGCGGGTGCGCGCCTGCGGCAGCACCAGCGGGAAATCCGGCGGCCCATAGAGCGGATGCGGCGCTTCGCCGGACGCCGCGCCGTCGTCCTTGCGGGCGAACGTGGCGTGCGCTTCGCTCACGCCGTAATCGTCTTCGAGCCGGTACGACAGCAACATCGAGCCGCGCTGCTGCTGCTCCGGATCCTTGGTCAGCTCGATCGACGGCGGCCGGTCGGGAATGGCGTTGAACGCCCAGCTCAGGTCGTCGCCGGCGCCGCGCAAGGTTGCCGAACCGGTGGCGGCGATGGTGAAGCGGTGCTCCTCGGTGCCGGCCGGCGGTTTCCCCGCGTCCTTCGCCGGCGTGACGCCGCCGGTGCCGGTCACGTCGAGGCTGAGCTTGCCGGTCGAGCGCACCACGAGCGTCGAATTCACCGGCACGGCGACGATGCCGTTCGTCGTCGGCAGCGCCGCGGTCTCGCCCGGATGAATACCCGGCAGCACCACCGGCGGCTTGCCGGTATAGGCCGGCGGCACCACCCAGGCGTCGACACGGAAATTCGGCGGCAGCACGACGCCGTGCCAGTCGAACGCAACCGCGATGCGGTGCCAGCGTTCGCCGCCTGCGGCAACGAACGTCGCGACGCAGGCGATCAGCACCAGCGCGCGCAAGGCATAGGGATCGCGCCGCGACACCCGCGGCGACGGCCAGCCGGCCTTGAGCGAACGCGCCGCGGCCGTTGCGCGCTCGACGTGCGCGTTCCACAGCGCCAGCGAATAGGGATCCTTCGAAGTGACGGCGAGATCGTCGGCGATCGCGGTCGCCGGGCGATGGCGAAGCCCGCTCGTCCGGTCGAGCCTGTTCAAACCGTCGCGCACGCCGGGGATGCGCAGACCCAGAAGCGGAAACAGCGCGGCGACCGCGACCGCGCCGCAGGCGATCACCGCGGCGGCGCGCGCGAGCGGCGGCAGCCACAGGAACACGCCGAGCCAGGCCAACGCGAGGAACAGACCGATCGCGGCGGCAAGCCCGGCGAGCGCCGGCCACAGCCGCTCCCAGAATATCGCCCAGCGGGCATGCTTGAGCGTCGCCGCGAGCTGCGGCGCGGCGGCAGCGGCGCCGGGCCGCTCCGGCGCCGGATCCGGTAAAATTGTCTCTGTCACACAGTGCTCCGCACGCCGCGATTGTGCATGACAACACAGTAACATGAGGGCGGGTTCATGGCACTTTCGGCGCCGCCCGTCGCTTCGGACAATTCAGCGATGCAAGATCAGAGCCACGCCGGCAGGCGGTCGAGCGCGATCAGCGCGCTGGGCTCGAGCCGCGGCCGCACCAGCGCCCATTCGCCAGTCCGCACAAGCACTTCAGGCACCAGCGCGCGGCTATTGTAGGTGCCCGACTGGGTTGCACCGTAGGCGCCTGCCGACATCACGGCGAGGAGATCGCCGGGTTGCGGTTCGGCAAGCGAGCGGTCGAGCGCAAGGAAGTCGCCCGACTCGCAAACCGGCCCGACCACGTCGGCAATGATTCGCGGCGCACCCGGCGCCGGCTCGCGCACCGGCCAGATTTCGTGATGCGCCTCATACAAGGTTGGCCGGATTAGATCGTTCATGCCGGCATCGACGATGATGAAGGTCTTGGCCTCGCCGCGCTTCACATAGAGCACGCGGGTAACCAGAATGCCGGCATTGCCGACGATGAGCCGGCCCGGCTCGAAGATCAGCCTGCAGCCGAGATCCCTGGTCGCGCGCTTGACCACCGCGGCATAGGCATCGGGATCGGGCGGCGGCTCGTTGTCGTCGCGATAGGGAATGCCGAGGCCGCCGCCGAGATCGACGTGGCTGATGGTGTGACCGTCGGCGCGCAGCGTGCGCACGAAATCCGCCAATAGCGCGAACGCGTCGCCGAACGGATCGAGCTCGACGATCTGGCTGCCGATGTGCATGTCGACGCCGGCGACGCGCACGCCCTTGAGGCTCGCGGCGCGGGCATAGACGTCGCGGGCGCGGCTGATCGGAATGCCGAACTTGTTCTCGGCCTTGCCGGTCGCGATCTTGGCGTGGGTCTTCGGATCGATGTCTGGATTGACGCGAACCGAGATCGCGACGCTGCGGCCTTTGGCGGCGGCGATCGCGGCAAGCCGGTCGAGCTCTGCCTCGGACTCGACGTTGACGCAGAGAATGCCCTCGTCCACTGCCAGCGCCAATTCGCGTTCGGTCTTGCCGACGCCGGAAAACATGATCTTGCCGGGCGGGATGCCGGCAGCGCGCGCGCGCAGCAATTCGCCTTCGGAGACGACGTCGGCGCCGGCGCCGAGTTTCGCGAGCGTTGCGATCACCGCCTGGTTGGAATTCGCCTTCATGGCGTAACAGACCAGCGCGTCGACATCGGCGAACGCGCCGGCGAACACTTTATAGTGCCGCTCCAGGGTCGCGCTCGAATAGCAATAGAACGGCGTGCCGACGGCGTCCGCCAGCGCGATAAGGTCGATCTGTTCGGCGTGCAGCACGCCGTCGCGGTACGCGAAGTGATGCATGGGACGTGTTTAGCGTGAGACGGACGGGATCGCTACAGCGACCGCGCAATTACTGAAGGATCGGATCGAGCAGGAAGGTTTTCTTTGGGCCGGGCGGCGGCAGCGGATTGCCCTGCGCATCTCGCAGGATATTGCCCTGCGCGTCTTTCTGTACGGCAGCAGTTTGCGGATTGGCCGGCGCGGCATTCGACGAGCCGCCGGGCAGGAACGACGATGACGGCAAGGCCGGCTGCGTCAGGTTCGACCCGTTGGCGGACGGCGACGGCGCATCGCTCGGCGGCAGATCGAGCGGTCCCTTGCGCCCGCAGGCCGCAAGGCAAAGCGCAAGCATGAACGCCGCGCCAAACGCCATCGTTCGGCCAATTCCAGGTCGCGCTTTAGCCAAGGCAAGCTCTCCTGCCGCAATAACCTAGCAGATCACGCCGCGGCGGCGAGATTGTGTCGGCAAGGTCTTGCCATCCCGTTTATGCCTTGCTTTTCAGGCGCTTCAGCCAGCGTTTGGCCTGGGCGCGGACCTGGCTCGGCGCGGTGCCGCCATAGACCTTGCGGCTCGCCACCGACTTGCCAACCGAAAGCACGCCGAACACCGCCTTGGTGATGCGCGGTTCGACCACCTGCAGGGTTTTCAGCGGCAGCCTGTCGAGCGGCACGCCGGCCTCGGCCGCGGCGGCCACGATCTTGCCGGTGATGTGATGGGCGTCGCGGAACGGCAGCCTGAGCGTGCGGGTGATGAAATCCGCAAGATCGGTCGCGGTGGAGTATCCCTCCCCGGCCGCCGCCGCCATGCGCGCGACATCCGGCGCCATGTCGCGCACCATGCCGGTCATCGCGGTGAGCGACAGCGTCAACGCGCCGATCGCCTCGATCGCGCCTTCCTTGTCCTCTTGCAGATCCTTCTGGTAGGCGAGCGGCAATCCCTTGATCACCATCGACAGCCCGGTCAGCGCGCCGACGATGCGTCCGGTCTTGGCGCGCACCAGCTCGGCCGCGTCGGGATTGCGCTTCTGCGGCATCATCGACGAGCCGGTGGTGAATTTGTCCGACAGCCGGATCAGGCCGGCGAGCGGCGACGACCAGATCACGATCTCCTCGGCGAACCGCGACAGATGGATCGCGGCGATCGCGCAGGCCGACAGCGTCTCCAGCACGAAATCGCGGTCGGCGACGGCGTCGAGCGAATTGGCCATCGGCCGGTCGAAGCCGAGCGCCCTCGCCGTCATCGCCCGATCGATCGGAAACGATGTGCCGGCCAGCGCGCCGGCGCCGAGCGGACTTTCATTGAGCCGCGTCCGCGCGTCGGCGAACCGGCCGCGGTCGCGCGCCGCCATCTCGACATAGGCCAGGAGATGATGACCGAACGTCACCGGTTGCGCCGGTTGCAGGTGGGTGAAACCCGGCATGACGGTGGCGGCATGCGCGAGCGCCTTCTCGGCGAGCGCGCGTTGATAGGCGGCGAGCTGCGCGTCGAGCCGGTCGATCGCATCGCGCGTCCAGAGCCGGAAGTCGGTCGCAACCTGATCGTTGCGCGACCGCGCGGTATGCAGCCGCCCCGCTGCCGGCCCGATCAATTCGCCGAGCCGGCTTTCGACGTTCATATGAATGTCCTCAAGCGCGCGCTTGAAGGCGAATTTGCCGCGCTCGATCTCTGACAGGATCGTGTCTAGACCTTGAGCGATCTTCTTTGCATCCTGCGCCGCGATGATGCCCTTTTTGGCGAGCATTGCGGCGTGGGCCTTGCTGGCGGCGATGTCCTGCCGGTACAGGTGGCGGTCGAACTCGATCGAGGCGTTGATATCCTCCATGATCGGGTCGGGTTTGGAGGCGAAGCGCCCGCCCCACATTTTGTTGCTCATGACACGCCGTTCGTGAAGGTTGCGCCGAGGTTTTACCGCTAATGACCGAACAATCTGACCCATCGCTTGGCAAAATCGGCCGGCTCCGCCTGCTTTCCGCCGTCGCGGCGGCGGTCGTCGTGACGGCCCTGGCGGGGGTATACGGGATTGGGCACTTGCGAAGCAATCCGGCCGATGCCGCCTGCCAGCCTGCGGTTAATGCGGCGGCAACGCTCGTTCCGCTGGTCCATGGCGAGGTCGCCGCGCTGACGGTCGCGCAGCGGCCCTTCCAGGTGCCGGACGTGAAGTTCAAGGACGCCACCGGCCATGACCGCACGCTTGCCGACTGGCGCGGCCGCGCCGTGCTCCTGAACCTGTGGGCGACGTGGTGCGTGCCATGCCGCAAGGAAATGCCGGCACTCGACATGCTGCAAGGCGATCTCGGCGGCCCGAATTTCGAAGTCGTCGCCGTCAATATCGACACCCGCGATCCGGAGAAGCCGCTGGCGTTTCTCAAGGACGTCGGTGTCGGCCACCTCGCCTATTACTCCGACGAGAGCGCCCGCGTTTACGAGGATCTCAAAACCGCCGGCAAGGCCTTCGGCATGCCGACCACCGTGCTGGTCGACCGCTCCGGCTGCGAGATCGGCACCATGGCGGGACCGGCGGAGTGGTCGAGCGACGACGGCGTGAAACTCGTGCGCGCGGCGATCGGGGACACCCCTCACTGACACATTGCGATCACCGGCCGCACCAATCGCCCGCTCCTCCGGCGATTTGAAATCCGAAGACCGCAGTCATCATGACCCGCACACGCCGCGGCGACTTCCTCATCATTCTGGTTCTCGGCGCGCTCAGCACCGTGAGTCCGTTTTCGATCGACATGTATCTGCCGGCGTTTCCGCAGATCGCGCGTGACCTCGGCACCACGCCCGCGGAAATCTCGCTGTCGGTGTCCGGCTATTTCATCGGCCTTGCGTTCGGCCAGTTGTTTTATGGGCCACTGCTCGATCGCTTCGGCCGCAAGACGCCGCTTTATGCGGGCTTGAGCCTGTTCGTGCTGGCGTCGGTTGGCTGCATGACCGCGCGCTCGCCGGGGCTTTTCATCGCCTTCCGGCTTCTCCAGGCCGTGGGCGGTTGCGCCGCGCAGGTCGGCGCCGTCGCCATGGTGCGGGATTTTTTTCCGGTGGAGCAAAGCGCCAGGATTTTGTCGATGCTGATTCTGGTCTTGAGCGTCTCGCCGTTTTTCGCACCGACGATTGGCGGTTACGTGACGACCACAATCGGCTGGCAGTGGATCTTCGCCATCCTCGCCGGCTTTGCGTTGATCGTGATGACACTGCTCCGTCTGGCCCTTCCCGAAGGCCGCAAACCCGACCCCGACGTGTCGCTGCGGCCCGGCGCCATCATCAGGGAATTCCTCAACATCATCGAACTTCCCCAATTCCACACTTACGCGGTCGGAGGCGCCTTCGCGTTCGCGGGATTGTTCGTCTATGTGACTGGCGCGTCGATCATCTTCATCGACGCGTTTCACGTCGGCCCGCGCACTTTCGGGCTGATTTTCGCCGGCATCGCTTTCAGTTTCATCGGCGGCAGCCAGTTCAATATATGGCTGTCGCGGTGGCACAGTGAGCGCAAAATTTTCCGTGCCGCGGTGATCGGCCAGAACGTCATCATGCCGGTTATTTTGCTCGGCACGTATTTCGGCTGGTACGGACTGACGGCGAATGTCGTGCTGCTGCTGTGTTATCTGCCGTTTTGCGGAATTGCCTTTCCGAATGCCGCCGCGCTGGCGCTGGCGCCGTTCACCAGGAATATCGGCAGCGCATCGGCGTTACTCGGCTTTCTGCAAATGGGAATCGGCGCCATGGCCTCGACCGGCGTCGGCCTGTTGCATGCGTCGTCGAGTTTGCCGATTTACGCGGTGATGGCGGCGACGGCGCTGATCGGTCTTGTGATCCTGCTGGCCAGGGCGCGGCCCTGATTTCACTGCCGCTTTCAGGGGAACAACGGACACGGCCAAACCCGCAGCCGGTTCGGGCCAGTCGCGAATGACCTGATTCGGACTCCACCAGGTGTCAAAGTTCGGTGATATCATCGGTTCGCCGAAACTCGCTGAGGCAGCGAATGCAATCGATGCTGGATCGTTCGGATTACGTGGATTTTCTTCTCCGAATGAAATTCGGCAAAGACGTCCCGCTCTCCGCATGCTCACGAGAAGCTTACAAGGACTTCCAACGGACGCTACGCGGTGTCGGGAAGGCAGACGTTTTTCCGCAAGCTACCGAAGCCCGGCAACGTGCTGAGGAAGCTTTAATTCAGATGATCACGTCTATCCGCGATGTGAATGCAATTGCACAGACTGATTTTGACGAATGGCATCGAAAGGCGTGTGCCCTCCTTGCGGCGACATACAGAGACTTTGGTTTCCCAACGTTCCGTGTCGGCCAGGCGCAGAAATGGCTGAACATGACCTTCAAATACATTTACACGATGGGAGAACAACGGCTGCCGGGCTTCGGTCACTTATACGAGTTTTGCCACGTCCCCCTGGACAACATTCTGATTGACGCTCTGCGGTGCTACGACTTTCCGCCCCTGCCGTGCAAGTGGAGCAAACTGACCGACTACGACACCTATCTGGATCGACAGCTTTGGGTCCGCAGGCGCTTCGCGTTGGCACCGCTCGACGTTGAGTTCCGGTTGTGGATGGGCCGTAAGCTACCAACGAACTAATCGAGTTTAGAATGTCACTTCTGACCCATCGTGTCGTTTTCGCAGCGACGCAGCAATTCAGGCCACTTTCGGAGCGAAGCGGACATTCAGAGGGCCTCGCCAGAAGCGGATTTATGAGTACGCACCCTAACCAAAAATATAAGCCGGCACGACCGGACGCCGGCGCCCACTGACCGTCGCGCGTGCTTCACGCGCTGACGTCGAGGCTCGTGCCGATGCCGGCGGGGATGTTGGAGAGCGCATCGAGATTCTGCTGCGCGGCGTCGATCAGTTTCGCGACCGAAGCGCCGCTGCCCAGATCGTCCGTGCGCGTGAGCCGCGCCGCGACCGCAAGCTGCATCATGCCCGTTTGCGAGCCGATGAGCGCGGTGACGAGGCTTGCCGGGTCCATGCCGTCCAATAAGCTCCCGTGACGCTTAAGGAGCGGTGAATCGATACGCGGGAAAAGTGCGGCAAAGTTCGCTCTTCGCCGCTACGGCTTCCAGTGAAACAACAGCTGAAAGCCGGCGATGACGATTTCGACGGCGATCAGCACGACGATGATCAGCTCCAGCCGCAACGAGCGCTCGGTATCGATGATGTCGGCAAAGGCTTTTGCGGAATCGGAGATGACGGTGAGCTTGCGGGTCAAAACATCGGCCCGTTCTTTCAATTCGTATTCGTCTTCAAGCCGCGCGTAGAAGCGCTCCAGATCGGGCCGTTCCCAGAGCACGTCGGGCTTTTCCGCCACCGCGACGAGGCCGGAGACGCGATGTTGAACCAGCAGCGCATTGCCGATGTGCTTGAGAATAGCGCGACGGCCGCCCGGCGTGCGGCCATGCTCCGCCAGTTCCTGCGCGATAGGCTGGATGACGTCGCAAACCGTCGCCACGTTCTTTTCGTCGTGCGCCAGTACGACGCTGGTCGCGAGCGCGTCGGCGATCAGCAGCGTGTTTTCGACCGTCAGCGCCTTCACGACAATGACGCCCGAAGACATGGGCTGGTCGTCCTTGCCCGGCGCGACCTCGATTTGAACGGTCTCTTCCTCGCGCGGTTGGGTGGGGCCGACGATGCGGCCATCCAATCCGCGGATGACCTCATCCTCTTCCAGTGGCGACATGCCGATGAGGACGGCCACGCCGTAGCGAAACAGGACGACAATTCCACGCTCTCCGGCGTGGAACGCCAAGGGGAGCGTCGACAGCAAGTCGTTGCGTTCCAGGCCCGCGGTTTCGATCCGATCGCCGAGCAGAAGCGCCCTGACCGTCATGCGCCCGTCGCGACCTGTGGGTAAATCGCTCATGAAAAATCTCGCATCTCGAATGACGTATGTGGCGTCCCGGCCTCTTTGAAGGAGACGGGCCGGTAAAAGACAGCCCTGCGGCATTTCCGGCGATGCAGGCCGGGTTGACAGCGTCGTGCAGGCCAATATACTAAACCAAATGGTTAAGTTTAACGACGCACAGCTCGACCGCACATTTGCGGCGCTGTCGGACCCGACGCGCCGAGCGCTGGTGATGCGGCTTGCCGGGCAGCCCGAGCTGTCGGTGAGCGAGCTTGCCGCGCCGTTCGCGATGTCGCTGCCGGCGGTGATGAAGCATCTCGACGTGCTGTCCGACGCCGGGCTGGTGGCGCGCGCAAAAACCGGGCGCGTCGTCGCCTGCCGGCTCGACGCCGAGCCGATGCGCGACGCCTTCGAATGGCTCAACCGCTACGAAAAGTTCTGGTCCACGCGGCTCGACCGCCTTGCCGCATTTCTGGAGGAGGATGAATCATGGCCACCGCAACCGCCACCAAACCAAGTCTCACCATCAAGCGCCGGTTCAAGGCGCCGCCGGCGAAAGTCTTCGCGGCGTGGATCGATCCGGAGAAAGTGAAACGCTGGATGGGGCCCGGTGAGATCAAGGCCGTAAGCGCCGAAAACGACGCGCGCGTCGGCGGCCGCTACCGCTGGGTGATGCAGGCGCCGGGCGGCGAGGAACACGACGTTAGCGGCATCTATCGCGAAGTCGTTCCCAACGAAAAACTTGTCTTTACGTGGGCCTGGAAATCCACGCCGGAACGGGAATCCGTCGTCACCGTGCTGCTCAAACCGGACGGCGACGGCACCCTGATGACGCTCACCCACGAGCAATTCTTCGACGAAGCCGCTCGCGACAGCCATCAAGGCGGCTGGAACGGCGCGCTCGAAAAGATGGCGAAATTCGTCGAGGCGTAATGCGGAAGCAAACGTAGTTCAATCAAAGGAGTAAAATCATGCGCGGTACCCACGGCCATTTCTACTGGAACGAACTGTTGGCGCGGAATGTCGAGGGCGCCAAGAAATTCTACGCCGACACCATGGGCTGGAGCTACGACGCCATGCCGATGGGCCCGGGCGGCACCTATTGGATCGCCAAGATGGGCGATCAGCCGGTCGCCGGCATGTTCGATATCAACGGCCCCGAATACCAAGGCATGCCGGAGTGCTGGATGCCCTACATCGCCGTCGATGACGTCGATGCGCGGGTGAAGAAGGCGGTCGCCGCCGGCGCTAAGCTGATGAAACCCGCGTTCGATGTGCCCGGCGTCGGCCGCATCGCCATCCTGACCGAGCCCGGCGGCGCCGGCATCGGCTGGATGACGCCGGTCAATTAGATCGCTGAAGGAGCATGCCATGCAACCGCATAAAGTCGTATCGCAAGACGAGTGGCTTGCCGCCCGCAAGGCGCATCTCGCCGAGGAAAAGGCATTTTCGCGCGCGCGCGACGCGCTGAGCAAAAAACGGCGTGAACTGCCGTGGGTGAAGGTCGACAAAAACTATGTGTTCGACACGCCCGTTGGCAAACAAACGCTGGCCGATCTGTTCGGCGGCAAAAGCCAGCTCATCGTCTATCACTTCATGCTCGGTCCCGGCTGGGAAGCCGGCTGCCCGAGCTGCTCCTATCTCGCCGACCATTTCGACAGCGCGGTGCTGCATCTGGCGCAGCGCGACGTCACGTTCCTGGTCGTGTCCCGCGCGCCGCTGCCGGAGATCGAGAGGTACAAGAAGCGCATGGGCTGGAAGTTCAAATGGGTGTCGTCGTTCGGCAGCGACTTCAACCACGACTATCAGGTCTCGCAGTCGCCGGAGGAGAAAGCCAGCGGCAAGGCGTTCTACAACTACGGAGAGACCACGTTCCCGAGCGAAGAGCGTCCCGGCGCCAGCGTGTTTTACAAAAACGAAGCCGGCGACGTGTTCCACACCTATTCGAGCTACGGCCGCGGCCTCGACATGCTGATCGGCACGTACCACCTGCTCGATCTCGCACCGAAGGGCCGCGACGAAGAAGGCCTGAAGTGGTCGATGGCGTGGGTGCGCCGCCACGACGAATACGAGGGCGCCGTGGTCGATACAAAAGCGTCATACCAGCAACCCAAAACCGCCTCATGCTGCGACTAGGCAGACCCCGACGCAACCGATCATCCCTTCCGTTGCAACCACAGGAGTCGATCATGAAACTGTATGGTTTTCCCGCCTCGCCAAACACCTGGAAGGTTCGCGCGCTGGCTTCTTATCTCAAGATGCCGCTCGAATTCGAATTCGTGGATTTGACCAAGGGTGTGCAATACGCGCCGGCCTATCTCGCTCTCAATCCGACCGGGCGCACGCCGACGCTGGTCAACGGCGATTTCACGCTGTGGGAATCGTGCGCGATCATGCAATACCTTGCGTCGAAGGCTCCGACGACGACCTGGCCGAACGATGCCCGCAGCCGCGCCGACATCACCCGGTGGCAATGCTGGGAGCTCGCCCATTGGGGCGCGCAAGCCTGCGGGCCGCTGACCTTCGAGAACCTGGTGAAGAAATTCCTCAATCTCGGCGCGCCCGACCAGACCGCCGTCGCGAAAGCCATGGAAGCCTTCAACAAGGAAGCCAGGATGCTCGATGGGCATCTGGCGAAGCGCAAATACCTGGTCGGCGACACGCTCACGCTCGCCGACTTCACGGTGGCGGCGCCGTTGTTCCACGCGCAGGGCGCCGGCATGCCGGTGACGCCCTATGCCAACGTGCGGAGTTGGTTCGAGCGTGTCTCGACGCTGCCATGCTGGAGCGAAACCGCACCGCAAATGGCCGCCGCGGCGTAGTGGAAATGATCGCGCCAACAGGACATGATGGCCGGGCCTAGCCGTTCGAAGCGTGGTGTTGCTTCGTTCGCCGATATCCCGGCCATCCGGGCGGCAGCATAAGCCGCACCAAAGCAGCCAATACGAGCCACAGGGGGGCAAAACGCAATGTCGACCGATCTCAAATACCTCGCTCTGACGGCGATGCTGACGGCATCGCTGTGGATTCCTTACGTCGTCGCGCAGGTGATGACCAACGGACCGCTGACGCCGCCGAACTACGTCGACCCGACGCAGCGGCCGCTGCCGTCGTGGGGCAAGCGCGCCGACCGCGTCTATATCAACGCGATCGAGACCTTCGCACCGTTCGCGGTCCTGGTGATCCTGATCCAGATCGCCGGCAAGGCCAACGCGACGACCGCGTTCCTCGCGGCATCGTTCTTCTGGCTGCGGGTTGCCCATGCAATCGTCTATTGGGCGGCGATACCGTACATCCGCACCATCGTCTTCACGCTTGGCTATATCGTGGTGATCGGCCTGTTCGTCGAACTGATGACGTAGCCTCCGGCGGCGCGCATGATTGCGGCGACGGCGCCCGGGTGATGATCGAGCCCGTCGCGATCACCATGGCGCCGCCCGGGCTGATTTCCCGCCAGAGCGGATCGGCGGATGTCATTTGCACCAATTGACGGGCCGTCAGCGGCGCGATGACGCTTATCATGCGATCGAGGACTGCAGGTTCGCCGCTGCGGAAGGCAAGGACATCGGGATCGCGCACGCTGACCATTTCTCTGCGGGTGTAATCGGCCACCGCAACCGGCCGTTCGGAGACCTTTCCCGTTCGCGCAAGCCATCCGACGGCGCGGAAAATCTCCGGCGCAAGCGGACCTTGCGGCGCCCGCGAATATTGCTGGAGTCCTGTAATTGACGCGCCGTGACGGCGATAATGCTCAAGATCCGCGTACCACAGGACCCGGTTGAGCTTGACGTGTCCGAGTTTACCGGCGTCGGTGCGGAAAATAACGTAATGCACGGCCGCGGCCACCCGCTCGATATCGATCGCGGCGCTGGCCTTGTTCCGGGACGATAAAATTACGCCTTCCCGACGAAACGCTACGCTGTTCATTCCCGACGAAACACCACGCTATTCACAAAACTGTTATAAATCGCGATCCGCCGTCCGCCAGCGGCTGCCGGATGCCATCCACGGAAATCTTGCGCTCGGAACCGGCGCCGCACGCGTCGCAAAATGCCCGCACCGCACCTTGCGGTTGCGCTCGGCTTGTTCGTCGACCGGTTATCGCTACGATCAGGCCAGCCGAGACACTGGGAAGACCAAGCCCATGAACGACGGTTCAAGCGACAGGTTTTTGAAGACCGGCATTTTCCTCGCGCCGTTTCATCCGCTTTCGGAAAATCCGCTGCTGGCGCTCGAGCGTGACATGGAGCTTCTGGTCCACCTCGACCGGCTGAACTATCACGAGGCCTGGATCGGCGAGCATCATTCCGGCGGCTTCGAAATCATCGCCTGCCCCGAAATGTTCATCGCCGGCGCGGCGGAGCGCACGCGCCACATCCGGCTCGGCACCGGCGTCGTCTCGCTGCCCTATCACAACCCCTTCACCGTCGCCGGCCGGATGATGCAGCTCGACTACATGACGCGCGGCCGTGCCATGTTCGGCGTCGGCCCCGGCTCGCTGGTTTACGACGCGGTCAAGATGGGGATCAAAGCCGAGGACCAGCGGCGCAAGCTCGACGAATCGCTCGACGTCATCATGGAGCTGATGCAGGGCCGCATGGTGACCAAAAAGACCGACTGGTTCGACCTGCAAGAAGCGCGCCTGCAATTCAAAAGCTATTCGCAGCCGATGATGGAGATGGCGGTGGCATCGGCGCGGTCGCCAACCGGCGCGCTGTCGGCCGGCAAGCACGGCATCGGTATGCTCGCCATCGGCGGCACCTCGGACGACGCGCTCAAGGCGCACGCCGACAACTGGGGCGTCTATGAGGAGACCGCGCGGGCCAACGGTCATGCGCCCGACCGCCGCAAGTGGCGCATCGTGACGTTCGCTCATGTGGCGGAAACGGCCGAGCAGGCGCGTGCCGACGTCAAATTCGGCCTCGAGGACTTCAAACGCTATTTCAGTGAAGTCGGGACCTTCCCCATCGTGCCGCCCGACATCTCCGGCGACCCGGCGGAGTACTTGGTGTCGTCAGGCATCGCCTGCATCGGCACGCCGGACGACTGCATCCGCCATTTCGAGCGGCTGTGGCGCGGCTCGAACGGCGGCTTCGGCGGCGTGCTTCTCCTTGCGCACAACTGGGCGGACTGGCCGACGACCAAAAAAAGCTACGAATTGATGGCGCGCTACGTCCATCCGCACTTCCAGCGCAACGCCAACGCACTACGCGACTGGAGCTATGAAGACGCCAAGTCGAAGCACGAAACCGCCGGCGCGCAGTCGCGAGCGGCGGTTCAGGCGGCCATCGACAGGCATCAGGCGCGCAAGGCGAAATCAGGTTAAATGGCGCCGCAGCGGCCGCGGCGGTGCCGCTATCGCGTCGGCACCGGCTTTTCGCCGCGGTAATCGTAGAAGCCGCGCTGCGTCTTGCGGCCGAGCCAGCCCGCCTCGACGTATTTCACGAGGAGCGGACACGGGCGGTATTTGGAATCCGCGAGCCCCTCGTGCAGCACCTGCATCACTGAGAGACAGGTATCGAGGCCGATGAAGTCGGCGAGTTCGAGCGGCCCCATCGGATGATGGGCGCCGAGCCGCATTGCACGGTCGATCGCCTCGACGTTGCCGACGCCTTCGTAGAGCGTGTAGATCGCCTCGTTGATCATCGGCAGCAGGATGCGGTTGACGATGAAAGCGGGGAAATCCTCGGAGACCGCGATCTGCTTGCCGAGCTTGGTGACGAATTGCTTGGTCGCATCGAACGTCGAGTCGTCGGTGGCGATGCCGCGGATGATCTCGACCAGTTCCATCAGCGGCACCGGATTCATGAAGTGAATGCCGATGAAGCTTTCCGGCCGGTCGGTTGCGGCGGCGAGACGCGTGATCGAGATCGACGAAGTATTGGTGCCGACGATGGCATCCGGCTTGAGCGAAGGGCACAGCGCGCTGAAGATCTTGCGCTTGGTCTCCTCGTGCTCGGTCGCCGCTTCGATCACCAGATCGCAATCGCCGAGATCGTCGAGCGTCCTGGCCGGCGCGATGAGCTGGAGCGCCGCCTGCCGTTGCTCGTCGCTGATGCGCTGACGGCTGACCTGGCGCGCCAGGTTGCCGCTGATGGTGGCGATGCCTTCGGTGATCCGGTCGGGGGCGACATCGTTGAGCATGACGTGAAAACCGGACAGCGCACAGACATGGGCAATGCCGTTGCCCATCTGGCCGGCGCCGACGATGCCGATCTTGCGGATGGAATGAGCCATGCCCTGGGTCCGCTCGCTGCGGGTCTGGGTTCGTTCTTTGGGGCGTTCCTTGACCTCGACCATGTCAGCTCACCTTAATGTTTTCCTGCGCCGCGCGCCAGATTCGGTCAGCGCTTGACCTTGTCGAGCTCGCTCGCGAGTTCCGGCAAGGCGGTATAGAGGTCCGCCACCAATCCATAGTCGGCAACTTGAAAGATCGGCGCTTCCTCATCCTTGTTGATGGCGACGATGACTTTCGAATCCTTCATGCCGGCCAGATGCTGAATAGCGCCTGAAATGCCGACCGCGATGTAGAGTTCGGGCGCGACGACTTTGCCGGTCTGCCCGACCTGCCAGTCGTTCGGCGCGTAGCCGGCATCGACGGCGGCGCGCGAGGCGCCGACGGCGGCGCCAAGCTTATCAGCCACCGGCTCTATATACTTGGTGAAGTTGTCGCGGCTTTGCATCGCCCGGCCGCCGGAAATTATGATCTTGGCCGACGTCAATTCCGGGCGTTCCGACTTGGAGAGTTCTTCGCCGACGAAGCCGGAAATGCCGGGATCGGCCGCGGCGGTCGCGGATTCAACCGGAGCCGAACCGCCCTCGCCTGTCGGCTGGAACGCCGCGGTGCGCACCGTGATCACCCTCTTGGCCTCGGTCGAGCGCACCGTCTGGATGGCATTGCCGGCATAGATCGGCCGCTCGAACGTGTCTGGCGCGACGACCTTGCTGACCTCGGAGATCTGCATGACGTCGAGGAGCGCCGCAACGCGCGGCATGATGTTTTTTCCGCTTGTCGTCGCCGCCGCCATGATGGTGTCGTAGGCGCCCGCGATCGAGACGATCAGCGCCGCGGTCGGCTCGGCCAGCATGTGATCGTAAACGGGCGCGTCGGCGAGCAGGACCTTGGCGACGCCGTCGAGCTTGGCCGCGGCATCAGCCGCCGCCTTGCAGCCGGAGCCCGCGACCAGCACATGCACTTCGCCGCCGATCGCCCTGGCCGCGGTCAGCGCCTTGTTGGTCGCATCCTTCAGGGTTTTGTTGTCGTGCTCGGCGAGCAGCAGCGTCGGCATCAGCTATTCTCCGCTCGTCCCCGCGAAAGCGGGGACCCGGCAAAAATCGCGGCGATGGCGGTGACGGCCATCTGGATTCCCGCTTGCGCGGGAATGAGCGGACAAAACAACACTCATACTGCTCCGGCCTCTTTGAGCTTCTCGATCAATTCGCCGACAGTCTTGACCTTGACGCCGGCCTTGCGCACCGGCGGCTCCGTGGTCTTCACCACTTGCAGCCGTGGCTTGATATCGACGCCGTAATCGGCGGCGGTCTTGTCGTCGATCGGCTTCTTCTTGGCCTTCATGATGTTCGGCAGCGAGGCGTAGCGCGGTTCGTTCAGGCGCAGATCGGTGGTGACGATGGCCGGCATTTTCAGCTTCACGGTCTGCAAGCCGCCGTCGACTTCGCGCGTGACCATGATGGCGTCGCCGTCGAGCGCGATCTTCGAGGCGAACGTGCCCTGCGGCCAGCCGAGCAGCGCCGCCAGCATCTGGCCGGTCTGATTGCAATCGTCGTCGATGGCCTGCTTGCCGAGAATGATGAGCCCGGGCTTTTCCGCATCCGCGATGGCTTTGAGGATTTTCGCCACCGCAAGCGGCTCGATCGCGCCTTCGGCCTTCACCAGGATGCCGCGGTCGGCGCCCATGGCAAGCGCGGTGCGGATGGTTTCTGCCGCCTGCTGCGGGCCGATCGAAGCGGCGACGATCTCGGTCGCCTTGCCGGCCTCCTTGAGCCGAATCGCCTCTTCGACCGCGATCTCGTCGAAGGGATTCATCGACATCTTGACGTTGCCGAGCTCGACGCCCGAACCGTCTGCCTTGACGCGGATTTTCACGTCCTTGTCGACCGCCCGTTTCACGGGCACGAGAATTTTCATGACTTCAAGCTTGGCTGCGTAAGTTTTGGCTGATGATGGCTTTTTTAGCTGTTTCCGCCGCCTTCGGCCACGCTTGGCCGCCGCCGATGCTGCGGTGCGGAAACCTAATCGCCGCGGCGCTTGCGGTCAACGTGGTGGCGCCGCCTCGCTGGCGGCTGGAAACGGCTCGGAATGCGTGCAGTCGAACAGCCGGATGCTTGCCGGCCGCATCACGATGAACAGGGCGGCGCCGGTGATGAGACCCCCGATATGCGCCGAATAGGCGACACCGTCCTGATCACGGCTCGCCAATTCACCGATCTGCATGAGCACCCACAGGCCGATCAGCCAATAGGCGCGCACCCGCAGCGGTATCAGCCCGAGCAACGCCGTCACCTTGGCGCACGGCCGGTACAGCAAATAGGCCGCGATGACGCCGGCAATAGCGCCGGATGCACCGATCAGGTCGACGTTCGAGGTCGGGTCGCTCAGAATGAAGGCTGCGTCGGCGCCAAGACCGCAGGCGAGATAGAAGACAAGGAAGCGCCAGTGCCCGAGCGCCTCCTCGATGTCGTCGCCAAACACGAACAGGAAAATCATGTTGCCGAAAAGGTGCATGAAGTTGCCGTGCACGAACAACGCGGTGATGAGCGTCAGCGGCGCCGGAATTGGTCCCGAGCTCCAGTTGCCCGAAGTCAGCGCCGCGGGAAAAAGACCGGCCACGTGCTCGACCTCCGTGAGGCCATCGGGCCCGGCCGTGCTTTGCACGGCGAACACGATCGCGTTGAGTGCGATGAGCGACCACATGACATAGGGCGGCGTCGGCCACCGAAACGGGCTGTGATCGTAAAGCGGCATCACCATGGCGCGCCCGTTTCCATCAGCGGTTGGCGCCGGGTTTCCACAGCACGTCGCCGGCGCCCTTGCCGTTGGCGTACCGGCCCGCGACGAAAAGATAATCCGACAGGCGATTGACGTATTTCAGAACTTCGGAGGTCACCGCCTCGCCGCGCTTGTCCTTGAGTTGCGCAATCAGCCGCTCGGCGCGCCGGCATTGCGTGCGCGCCACATGCAGATAGGCCGTCGCCGCCGTGCCGCCTGGCAGCACGAACGATTTCAGCGGCGCCAGATCGGCGTTGAGCCGGTCGATTTCCTTTTCGAGCCAGGTGACCTGGGCCTGCGTCACCGTCAGCCGCGCTCCGCCGGGACCCTTGCCCTTGGCGGGCGTGCACAGATCGGCGCCGACGTCGAACAGATCGTTCTGGATACGCGACAAGGCGGCGTCGAGCGCCGCGGCTTCAGGCGGAGCGTCTTGCGCGGTGTGCAGCCGCGCCACGCCGATGGCGGCGTTCACCTCGTCGATGGTGCCGTAGGCCGCGATACGCAGATCGTATTTCTTGCGCCGCTCGCCGGTGCCGAGCCCGGTCGTACCGTCGTCGCCAGTGCGGGTGTAGATCTTGTTGAGCTTGACCATCAGTCACTTCTGCATGATCCAGAGCGTGCACATGATGATAATGATGGCGATGAATTGCAGAAGCACGCGCAGCCGCATCAGCTTCTGCGAGGTGTTGCCGGAGCCGCCGCGCATCATGTTGATGAGCCCAGCCAAAAGCACGATCGCCACCGCGCCGATGGCGATGGGAACGGCGACGTGAGACATGAAATCAACCATGGCGCGCACTGTAGCCCGGATTGAGTGGAGGCGAAATCCGGGCTACGAGAGCATCCGTGATCCGCAAAAGGCACAGCAATGATCGTCGATTTCCAGCACCATTTCACGCCGCGCGAGCTGATCAAGGAAGACCCGGGCGACCGCCTGATCCTCCACTACGACGCTTCCGGCGCGCCGAGCTACACGATCCATTCGCTGCTCTACGATCTCGACGAGCATGTGCGCATGATGGACGTCGCCGGCATCAATGCCGCCTGGCTGACCAGCGCTGCCGGGATGTGTGCCGATCTCGAGACCTCCCGCTTCGTCAACGACAAGGCAAAGAAGGCCGAACGCGATTATCCCGGCCGCTTCATCGGCGCCGCGCATGCCCATCCGCTCGGCGGCGCGGCCGCGTTCAAGGAACTGGCACGCTGCCGGCACGAGCTCGGCTTCGAGGGCGTCACCATCACCTCCGAGTTCGACGGCAAGTGGATCGACGATCCGGCAAACGAGCCGTTCTGGGACGAAGTGTGCAAGCTTGGCATGTTCGTGTTCGTGCATCCCGCGCTCAAACTCAACCGCGCCGAGCAGTTCGACGCCTACGACACCGCGCGCGGCGTCGGCCGCGAATTCTCGCTCATCATGGCGACCATCCGTCTGGTCAATTCCGGGGTGTTCGACCGGCATCCCGAACTCACCGTCCATATGGCGCATCTGTCGGGCGGCATGGCCGGCATGCTGTCGCGCATCCGCTGCTTCCAGGACAAGGAGTTCTGGGGCACTGCCGGCAACAAGCGCCACGGCATCGCGCCGAAGCACGATTTCGACTACTACATCGCACACAATCTGGTGTTCGACACCGCGGGATTTGCCGGCGGCATCGGCGCGGTCAAGGCCGGGCTGTGCGAGATCCCGGCCTCGCGCATCGTGTTCGCCACCGACTATCCGCAGGAAATCCGCAAGCGCGAGATCGTGCGCGATTTTGTCAACGACATCCGCAAACTCGGCGCGGACGGCGAGCGCATCCTGTCAGGCAATGTCGGGCTGTTGCTGAAAGGGAAATAACCTGCCGGCGAAAGCTCACGCATGGGCCATGCGGGAGTGGCGGCGAAACAAGAGCCACAGCACGATCGTACCGTTGACCGCGTTCCAGCCCAGACCGTTGAGGAACGCGGCCTGGTACGAACCGGTCAGGTCGAAGATGTATCCGGACAGCCAGCCGCCGAGCGCCATGCCGAACAGGCTCATCATCAGGACGATGCCGATGCGCGCGCCGGCTTCTTTCGCCGGGAAATATTCGCGCACGATGATGGCGTAGCTCGGAACGATGCCGCCCTGAAACAGGCCGAACACGGCGGAGATGACGTAGAGCGAGATCAGTCCGTTGTAGAGCAGGTACAGGAAGAGCGCGACGCCTTGCAGCGCCGAGCCCAGCATCAGCGTCGGCAGGCCGCCGACGCGGTCGGCGATGAATCCCGAACCGATGCGGCCGACTATACCGAACGCCATCATCAGCGCCAGCATGTCGGCGCCGCGGGCGACGCCGTAACCGAGATCGCCGCAATAGGCGACGATATGAACCTGCGGCATCGACATGGCGACGCAGCAGCACACCGAAGCCACTGCCAATAGGACTTGCAGCGCACCCGGTGAAAGTCCGAGCGTTGCAGGCGACGCGGTTCGCACCGCCGTATCAACAGCCGCCGTCACGGCCGGCGCTCGCGCACGCAACGCAATCAGTCCGATGAGAAGCATCGCCGCGCCGCAGGACAACGCGATGCCGATATGCGTTGCCCGCCATCCATAGAGCGCAATGAACTGCTGCACGAGCGGCGGCCAGATGGTACCGGCGATATAATTTCCCGCCGAGCACAGCGTGACCGCAACGCCGCGACGGCGCACAAACCAATTGGAAATGTCGGCCATCAACGGCCCGAACGTTACCGAGCTGCCGAAGCCGATCACGGCGTGTGCGAGCGCAAATACGACAAGGCTGCCGGCGCTGGCCGCGGCGAGATAGCCAAGACTGAGCGCAATCGCGCCGACGGCAACCGGCAACAAAATCCCGGCGCGATCGAGAAGCCGCCCCATCGCGACACCGCCAAAGGCGAATCCCAGCATCGCCATGGTGAACGACAGCGACGCTTCCGAACGGGGAGCGGCGAAGTCCGCCTGAACGGCCGGAAGGGATACGACAACGGACCACATTCCGACGCCGCCGATCGTCGAGATCAGCATGGTCGCGGCAAGGCGAAGCCACGCCTGGCCGGAGTCGGGCAATGGGCCCTTTGCGAAGGACGTCGACACTGTTGCTTCCATCCAGTGAAATGCACCGAGGCGACCGGCGCCGTCAATGCCGCCGGGCTTCGGCCGGCAGGTCGCAAACAGACATCGGACCGCCTCGACGCCAAAGGGACGGAAACCTAAGCTCGGAAAGGACCGGGCCAGCACGATGTGCAGAGAGTAGTTCCATGGCTGAAACCGACGACTATGAACGGAAGCTGGAGCAGCGCTGGCTGCAGAGTTTCCGCGCGCAGCAGATGCCGGTCTCGGACGGCACGCAATATGTTCGCGTCGGCGGCAAGGGCCCGGCCGTCATCCTGCTGCACGGCTTCGGCGATACCGGAGACATGTGGCTCTCGCTGGCGGGGTCTCTGGTCAAGGATCGCACCGTCGTTGTCCCTGATCTGCGCGGGATGGGCCTTTCGTCACACCCGGAAGGTGGTTACGAGAAGGTCGCTCAGGCGCGCGACCTCGCGGCGATCCTCGATCGCCTCGACGTCAAGGACGCCGCTCTCGTCACCCACGACATCGGCAATATGGTCGGCTACGCGTTTGCCGCGCTCTATCCGCAGCGTGTCACGAAATGGGCGGTCATGGACGCGCCGTTGCCCGGAATCGGCCACTGGGACGATCAATTGAAAAATCCGAAAACGTGGCATTTCAATTTCCGCGGACCGGACGTGGAGCGTCTGGTGGCCGGGCGCGAGCGCATTCTGCTCGATCGTTTCTACAACGAACTATCGGCCAATCCTGCCCGCATCGACGAGGCGACGCGCAGTCATTACGCCGCGCTCTATGCAAGGCCGGGCGCCATCCATAACGCGTTCGGCGGACAGTTCGCCGCTTTCGCGCAGGACGCCATCGATAACCAGCGCCTGCTCGCTAAGGGGAAGCTGGCGATTCCGGTATTGGCGATCGGCGGCGACCGCTCTTACGGCGCAAAACTTGCTGCCGAAATCGAGTTCGCGGCGAGCAACGTGCGTTCGGCCGTGATCACGGACGCCGGCCACTGGATCATGGAGGAACAGCCTGACCAGGCGATCGCCCTTATCACGTCATTTCTCCGGGAATAGCTGCGCTCGGATACGCCCGCTCCGTAACAGGCCGATCAGTTCGACCCGTCCAGCAAACGCCGCGCGATGACGTGCGCCTGGATCTCGGCCGCGCCTTCGAAAATGTTGAGGATGCGGGCGTCGCACAGAATGCGCGACACCGGAAACTCGAGCGCAAAACCGTTGCCGCCGTGGATTTGCACGGCGTTGTCGGCCGCGGCCCAGGCGACGCGCGCGGCAAGAAGTTTCGCCATGCCAGCCTCGAGATCGCAGCGGCGGCCCGAATCCTTTTGCCGCGCGGCGTAATACGTGAGCTGGCGGGCGATCATGATCTCGACTGCCATCATGGCGAGCTTGTCAGAGACGCGCGGGAACGCCGCGATCGGCTCGCCGAACTGCACCCGCGCCGTGGCGTAGCTCAGCCCCTGCTCCATCGCCGCCTGCGCCACGCCGATGGCGCGCGCCGCGGTCTGGATGCGCGCCGATTCGAACGTCGCCATCAATTGCTTGAAACCCATGCCTTCGATGCCGCCGAGGAGATTTTCCGCCTTGACGGCAAAGCCGTCGAACGCGATCTCGAATTCCTTCATGCCGCGATAGCCGAGCACCTCGATCTCGCTGCCGCTCATGCCCGGCGCGGGAAACGGATTCTTGTCGCCGCCGCGCGGCTTTTCGGCAAGCAGCATCGACAGGCCGCGATAGCCGCTCTCCGCCGGATTGGTGCGCACCAGAAGCGTCATCAGGTCGGCACGCACCGGATGCGTGATCCAGGTCTTGTTGCCGTAGACTTTATATGTGTCGCCGTCGCGCACCGCGCGCGCGCGCAGGCTCGCGAGATCGGAGCCGGTGTTCGGCTCGGTGAAGACCGCAGTCGGCAGAACTTCGCCTGAAGCGATTTTCGGCAGCCATTTGCGTTTTTGATCTTCGGTGCCGGAGCCGAGGATCAATTCGGCGGCGATCTCCGAGCGGGTGCCGAGCGAGCCGACGCCGATATAGCCGCGCGACAATTCCTCGGAGACGACGCACATCGATTCCTTGCCAAGTCCCATGCCGCCGTAGTCTTCCGGAATGGTGAGGCTGAACACGCCGAGCTCGGACATCTGCCCCAGCACCTCGAGCGGAATGTACTCGTTGCGCAGGTGCCATTGCTGGGCATGCGGCACGACCTGGCCGTCGGCGAATTTGCGCATCTCCTCGCGGATCGAATCGAGCGTATCGTCGAGGCCGCAGGCGCCGACGGTGACATCCGGCCGCTCCCGCATCAGCTCGGCGAGCCGCGCACGGCGCGGCGCGGTATTCCCGGTGGCGATAAGATGCTCGACGGCGGGCGTAATGCGCGCCGCCACCGCCGCCATGTTCAGTCCGAGATCGCCAAGGCGCACGATCTCGCCCTGGCTCATCGGTATGCCGCCGACTATCTGCGCCAGGAATTCGCCGGCGCCGATCCGCACCAGAAGCTCTTCGGTCTCGCCGAATGAACCCGCCGCCTGAAGCCGCTCGGCATAAGCGGCAAGCTGCCGCAGGGCTTCGACATAAGTCGCGAGCCAGGCAAGCCCATGCGTGGCGCGCTGCTCGCGATCGAACACGCGCGCCATGGGCCTGCCCTCGACCGTCACCCGGGCCGCGACGGCGCGGCGTGCGTCGGCAAACAATGCTTCGGCGGCGGCGATGGCGTCGGGCAACGCGGTATTCAATTCATCGCCGGCGGGCTTAGTCGATACGGCAAGCGACATGGCGGAGCTCCGAAGACCTGGTTTTTACGCCGCCCGGACGGCCAGCCAACTTTACGCGTGCAGTGCACAAAAGCCAACGTCCCGCGCCCCGCCCCAATGTATGAATGGGTCGATATGGGCCGGCCCGCAGGACGTGTCGGGCGCCGCGACAGCGGCCGAAAAGTCCCGAGATAAGGGAGTTTATTGCCAAATATTAACCATTTTCCGCTTTGCTGGCGTGAAATGCCGCGGCGTCGCGGCGCGGCAGCCAGGATCGGGCTCGGTCCCCATGTTCATGCCAGAAATGTTCTCGAAGCTGTCGGTCCGCGCCCGTTTGGCGGTGCTCGCCGCCATCCCGGTGATCGGCATCATCGCCATTGGCCTCGCCTATACGAGCGGCGATATCGAGGTCGGCCGCGCCTTCGAAACCGTGCACCGCGACTCCGCCGTTGCCGACGCCAGCCGCGACCTCAAAACCGGGCTGTTGATGATGCGCGCCGCGACCACGGAATACGTGGCGCGGCCGACCGATCGCGAGGTCGAGGATTTCGGCGAAGGCCAGGAGCTCGCGATCAAATCGCTCGACCGCATCGCCAGCATGCTCGGCTCGTCCGATCAGGACGTCATCGCGCCGCTGCGCATCACCGTGCGCGATCTCAAGACCAGCTTCGAAAGCCTGGTCAACGAGCAGAAATCGCTGGGCTACACCGAACACGACGGCGCCAATGCCGAGCTTAACGCCGCCAGCGCCGCGGTCGAAAAGATCATCCACGATGACCTGTCGTGGGTCGCCGACGTCGACGCCGCCCGGCTTCTGATGTCGCTTCTGACCATGCGCCGCGACGAGATCGAATACCGGCTGACACGCGTGCGAACCGCCGAAAAGCACTTCCTCGACGAAGTGAAGAACTTCAACGATCTGTTCGATTCGGTCGACGGCGCGCCGGCGATGAAGAATAAGCTCAGCAACCAGGTGCGCGCTTACAGCTACGCCTTTGCCCAATGGGTCGCGAGCACCGACAATATCGAGCCATTGGTCCAGTTGATCGCGCACGATACCGAAAGCGTGCTGCCGGAAGCCGACAAGATCATTGCCGCGTCACGCGACAGCGCCGACGAGGCCACCAGCGCGCTCGCCGCGTCGCGCGCGCACATCCGCGATTTCATCGTCTGGGTCGGCTTTGCGGTAGTCCTGATCGGGTTGGTTTGTAGCTGGCGCATCGGCCGCTCCATCACCGGTCCGCTGGAGGGCCTGGCCGGCGCGATGAAGCAGCTTGCCGCCGGCGACACATCGGCCGCCATTCCCGCCACCAGGTCCCAGGACGAGATCGGAGCCATGGCGCGCACGGTGATCGTATTCCGCGACAATATGATCGAACGCGAGCGCCTGTCGGCGGTCGAGCAGCAGACCAATACCACACGGGTCAAACGCGGCGAGACGATCGCGGCGATGATCGACAAGTTCCGCGCCTCGGTCGAGCAGGCGCTGGCGCGCTTGCGCGATGCCTCCGGCCGCCTGGAGGATGCGTCGAGCGGGCTCAATACCTCGGCCGATTCGGTGAGCTTCGAAGCACGCGACGCCGAGAACCGCGTCGGCACCGCCGCGGTCAATGTCACGACCGTCGCAAGCTCCATCGAGGAACTCGCTGCCTCGATCGGCGAGATCGCGTTGCAGGCGACGCGCTCGACCGAAGTCGCCGGCCGTGCCGTCGCCGAATCCAAACGCACCGTCAATACCATGGCGGAGCTCGGCAGCGCCGCCAACCGCATCGGCGAAGTGATCGGGCTCATCCAGGCGATCGCGGGCCAGACCAATCTGCTCGCGCTCAACGCCACCATCGAGGCCGCTCGCGCCGGTGAGGCCGGCCGCGGCTTTGCCGTGGTCGCCACCGAAGTGAAGTCGCTGGCCTCGCAGACCGCGCGCGCCACCGAGGATATCGCCGCGCAGATCGGCTCGATCCAGTCGGCGACCGCCGACGCGGCACAGGCCATCGAGCAGGTGTCCTCGATCATTGACGATATGTCGGAGATCGCCGCCACCGTCGCCAGCACGGTCGAGGAACAGAACAGCGCGGTGTCGTCGATTGCTGAAGGCGTCAACCGCGCCTCGGTCGAAGCGCGCACCGGCGCCGAGGCCATGAGCCGGGTCGCCGGCGCCACCACCGGCGCGCGCGCCACCGCCGCCGACGTCAAGGAGCTGGCCGATGCGCTGGCCGCCGAGGCCGCAGGCTTGCAAGGCGAGGTGCGGCGCTTCCTCACCGAAGTGCAGGCGGCCTAGTTAAGGCAGCGCCAAAAGGCCGGCCGCAATCCCCAGCATCGCCAGCGCCGACAGCGCCAGCGACCAGTGCACGCCGATGAAACTGCCGAGCAATCCGACCGAAACGCCGGAGAAGGCACGCAGGCCGAGGCTTGCCATATTGAACAGGCCGATGACGCGGCCGCGCATGCCAGGCGGCGCATTGAGCTGCACCAGCGTCTGTGCCATGGCGTTGAACGACAGTTCGAGGAACCCGGCGGCGAACAGCAGCACCAAGGCCAGCGGATAGCTCCCCGCCAATGCGAAGCCGGCGAGCGACAGGCACCACAGCATGGCGAGGACGGTCGCGGTGCGCTGCCTGGGCGGCAGCAGTCCCCGCCCCTCAAGCACCGTGCCGGCGAGAAATCCGCCGCAGGCGTCGGCAGCCAGCAGCATGCTGTAGGACACTCCCGGATCGCCGTGGCCCAGATCCTGGGCGAAGTCCGGCATCTGCGAGTTATAGGCATTGCCAACCAGAAACGACGAGCAGCCGGCGAGAAGCGTCATCGCGATGATGATCGGATGCGCGGCGACATCGCGCAGCGCCTGCACGATGTCGGCCATGCCCCGCATCGCCCGCGGCGGCGGCGCCGCGCCACCGGGGCGGAAACGCGGCCCATAGGGCGCATTCACCAGCCAGAGCACGAGCGGCACGTAAAATACGGTGTTGAGCAGAATTCCCCAGGACGGCCCCAGCGCGAGCAGGATGATGCCGCCGACCGCCGGACCGATAAGCACCCCGGCATAGCGCGCGGTGGCGTTGAGACGCACGGCGCTGCTCAAGTCGGCGGGGCCGACGATGTCATAGAGCAGCAACTGATTGGGCGTTTGCCACAGCACGCCGGCACAGCCGTGAATGACCAGAAGCACCATGGCCTGCCACATCTGCAATGTGCCGGTGAAGAAGAAGTAGCTCCAGCCAAGCGAGGCGATGATGAACATAGCCATCCCGCACTGGATGATGCGGCGCGGGTCGAAACGGTCGGCGAGCGCACCGCTTGCCACCGAGAACAGCAGAAACGGCAGCCAATGCGAGACCACGGCGAACCCGCCCAACGCCGGCGATTTGAATTTCTGGAACAGCATCCAGTAGCTGATGACGTGCTCGATATTGTCGGCCATCATCGCGATGACGTAAGTGCCGAATTGGATTTGGAAGCCGCGATAGCGCATTGCGGCGAAGGATCGGCTCACAGCCGCCGGCGGTGGCGCGGTCAGTTCCGGATCGATCTTCAAAAAAGCACTTGGGGGTTAAGGAAACACTTGGGGATTAAGGAAACACTTGGCGGTTGGGGGTATCGCAGTTCTCAACGGCGAACCGATTGAGCTCGCTTTCCACTCATTCGCATTCGGACGCCGATCCGCCTAGCGGCGTTCGCAAGTGGCGGCCATGCAAGAATGCATTCTGCAGTTCGAGGAATTCGCAAGTGCGCCGGGATGACCGGATCGGCCGCTGCCGGCGACAGCGAGCCATCGGCCGTCGAGGGAACGCCTCATGGCATCGTTAAAGGGGGCAAAAGGAACCGCCGGGCATATGTTATGATTGACGCATTCGCCGTTGGGATCCGTTCGATTTGAACACCATCCACCTCTGCTACCGTGTCACCATGGACGCTTTTTATCGCTTCAACGCCGACGATGGCTGGGCGATTGCAAGCCACATCGCGCTGTCGGTCCTGATGTCGATGTTCCCCTTTCTGATCCTGGTGACGGCAATTGCCGGTTTCGTCGGATCGACGGACCTCGCCGACGAAGTCGCGCGGCTGATCATCGCGGCGTGGCCACGCGAGGTGTCGAGCCAGATTGCCGGGCAGATTCACAGCGTTCTCACCACGGCGCGCGGCGACGTTCTGACCATCGGCGCCATTTTTGCGATCTACTTCGCGTCGAGCGGCGTCGAGAGCCTGCGTATCGGACTCAATCGCGCCTATGGTCTGGTCGATCCGCGGCCGTGGTGGCTGTGCCGGCTGGAGTCGATCGGCTATGTGCTGGTCAGCGCCGTGGGGCTGCTGGCGCTGGCTTTTCTCGTCGTGCTCGGCCCCCTGACCTTCAAGACCGCGCTGGCTTATGCACCCTGGCTCGATCCCCTCGAGCGTCACTACGACGTCGGGCGTCTCGCCATCGCGACCGTTCTGCTGACGATATCGCTCCTGATTCTGCATATGTGGCTGCCGGCGGGCCGCCGGCCATTCGACGCAGTCTGGCCAGGCATCATCGCGACCCTGCTGTTGTGGCTTTGTACCGGCTTCGTGTTCGGCCGCTATCTGTCCGATTTTTCCTACGCCTACGTCACCTATTATGCCGGTCTCGCGTCCGCGATGATCGCGCTGGTGTTCCTGTATTTCACCGCGCTGATCTTCATCTACGGCGGCGAGCTCAATGCGGCGATCGCGCGCGAACGCGCGAAAACGGCGTGACCGCTCTCCGTCACGCCCGGCCCTGACAGCGCCGAGGTGTGTCAGGCCGCTGTTTCGGCGGCCGGCGCGCCGGCGCCGGTCAGCGTCTTGACCTTGCGGGCATGGTCGACGGCATCGCGCGCCGATTTATTGTGGGTGAACAGCTCGAACGTTTGTGTCTCGTCCTCGCTCACCGGCGTCATCGCCTGGTCTGTGTACGGCACCGCCGCGCTTGCGGCGACGCGGCGATAGATTCGGTAGATGCGCCATGCAGCCGTTGCGACACGTGCATGCTTGACCAGGAATTCCCACGCCACCATCGGATAGAACGACCATGCCGGCTCAAGCGGCAGTTCGGGGCGGCGCTCGTGCCGGCTTTTGAGCCGCACGAAGCCGCCTTGTAGCGGATGCACCTTCTCGATGGCCAGCGATTGCGCGAACCACAGAATGATCTGCGCCAGCCGCAGGATATTGATGCCATAGGCCTGCGCGCGGCGCAGAATCGTTTCGATGTGCTGCGGCGTGTAATAGATCCCCCAGGCGTCGCGGTAGAGCTTTTCCCACTCCGCCTTGCTCATGTGGGCGTGCGGCGTAAGCGCGTGCTCCAGGTCGTATTTGTTCAGATCGGGGTCGAGCGCCACGCCCTTGGTTCGCAGCACCTTGTGATCCTCGGAGCCCGGCAGCGGCGTAAGAAAGAAGAACTCGAGCACATCGAGCGGCATTTCCTTCTTGATGATCTCGATGTCGCGCCGCGCCGATTCCGGCGTGTCGTTGGGGAAGCCGAGGATGTAGCCGGCATAGGTCCAGATGCCGACCGCTTTCCAGGCCAAGAGCATGTTGCGGTATTCGGTGATCTTGTTCTGCCGCTTCTTCGCGGCGAGGAGATTGTCGGGATTGATGTTCTCGAGCCCGATGAAGATGCGGGTGACGCCGGCGCGCTTCGCCTTGGCGACGAAATTCGGGATCTTGTGACACAGCGTGTCGACCTGGATCAAAAAGCGCACGTCCATGCCGTGCCGCTCGCGCAATTCGATGATGCGGTCGAAGATTATTTCCCAATCCTTGTTGCGGGCAAAATTGTCGTCTGTGATGAAGAAGCGGTCGATGCCGTGCTCGTAGTTCTTGCGCAGGATGCGCTCGACGTCGTCGGGGCTCCGGCGGCGCGATTTGCGGCCCTGCACGTTGATGATGGTGCAGAACGAGCACTGGAACGGGCAGCCGCGGCCGGCGTCGAAGGTGGTGACGTTGCCGATAGTCTTGCGCACCGAATTGCCCGGCAGAAACGGCGTCACCGCATCTTCCAGCGCCGGCAGATCGTCGATGTAATTGTACACCGGCTTGAGCGCGCCCGCGGCGGCATCGCGCAGGACCTCGTCCATGCGGCCTTCGGCCTCGCCGGAGAACAGCGTGACGCCCATGTCGAGCGCCTCCTGCAAGTCGGGGCCGATTTTATCGAACATCGCCAGCATGCCGGAGACGTGGAAGCCGCCGACGATCACCGCGATGCCGGCGGCGCGCAGCGGCTTGGCGATGTGCAACGAGCGCGGATATTGGTTCGATTGCACGCCGACCAGGCCGACGAAGCCGAAATTATCGTTGGCGCGCATTTCGGCGATGATGCGGTCGATGCGCACCCGCGTATTGGTCTCGTCGATGGCGACGATATCGATATCGACATCGGGGCCGAGGATTTTTCGCTGGGCGCAGTCGTCGATGAGCCCGTACACGCTGGCCAGCGAATTGGCCGGCATCGGCGAGCGGAACCAACGGATGACGTAGCCGTCGTCGTCGTAATGCGACGGCTTGACCAGGATGACGCGGAAGCGCTTGCGCGCGCCGGCCGCGCCGACCCGCTGTTCACCCGACATGATTGCCCTTCATAGGCCGTCCCCGCTCGATCGAAGTGTAACGGAGCGCGGGTGCGAAAGCCAGTTGGCGGCCGGTCTGCCGGTCAGCCGCGCGTCGATTGCCGGTTCAGTTCCGGCACCGACACTGCTTCCAGCGCATCCTCGAAGTTACGCAGCCCCGTGCGCGGGGCATTGACCAGCACCGCCATGTTGCCGGGCTTGTGCCGGTTGGTACGCATCAGCTCGTGCGCGTGCGGGATCTTGTCCCACGGGAATACGTCGCTCATGCACGGATCGATGCGCCGGTCGATGACGAACTGGTTGGCGGCGCTGGCCTGCTTGAGGTGGGCGAAGTGCGAGCCCTGGATGCGTTTCTGCCGCATCCAGACGTAGCGGGCGTCGAACGTGATGTTGTAACCGGAGGTGCCGGCGCAGAACACCACCATGCCGCCGCGCTTGACCACCAGGCACGATACCGGGAACGTCGCCTCGCCGGGATGCTCGAACACGATGTCAACATCGTGCTTACCGGTAATGTCCCAGATGGCCTTGCCGAAGCGGCGCGCCTCCTTGACCCAGATGTCGTATTCCGGCGTGCCGACTTTCGGCATCTGGCCCCAGCACTTGAATTTGTTGCGGTTGATGACGCCTTTGGCGCCGAGATTGAAGACGTATTCGTTTTTGGAATCGTCTGAGACAATGCCGATGGCATTGGCGCCCGACGCCGCGACGAGCTGCACGCCAAACACGCCGAGCCCGCCCGATGCGCCCCAGACCAGAACGTTGTCGCCGGGCTTGAGAATGTGCGGCGCGTGGCCGAACAGCATGCGGTACGCGGTCGCCAAGGTGAGCGTGTAGCAGGCCGATTCTTCCCAGGTCAGATGCGGCGGCTTGTGCATGAGCTGGCGCGATTGCACCCGGCAGAATTGCGCGAACGAGCCGTCCGGCGTTTCATAGCCCCAGATGCGCTGCGACGGCGACAACAGCGGGTCGCCGCCGTTGCACTCCTCGTCGTCGCCGTCGTCCTGATTGCAATGGATGATGACTTCGTCGCCGACGGACCAGCGCTTCACCTTCGAGCCGACCGCCCACACCACGCCGGACGCGTCGGAGCCGGCGATATGGAACGGATGCTTGTGGCCGTCGAACGGCGAAACCGGAATGCCGAGGCCGGCCCACACGCCGTTGTAATTGACGCCGCCGGCCATGACGTAGACCAGCACTTCGTCCTCGGCGATCGGCCAGGTCGGCACGACTTCGCTCTGCATCGCTTTCTCCGGCGGACCGTGACGCTCCTTGCGGATCGCCCAGGCATGCATCGTCGCCGGCACGTGACCGAGCGGCGGAATCTCGCCGATCTCATAAAGATCTTTGAGCGGCGCGGCTGACGGTTTCTTTTGCGCGACGGCCATGGCGGACTCCGATCGTTCGCCATTAGTCTGCCGCACTTCATATTGCAGTGCAACAATTAGTTAACCCACAACAGAGTGTGCGGCTCGGCACGGCAACTGCTGACAACCTTCGCGCGACGCCCTAGTCTCGTGAGGCGCGGCACTCACCGCGCATGGCGTCAAGCGCGCCTGGCCCTCGCCGGGACCGGGAATAGGGGAGAATCATGGGCATCATTATTTGGCTGATCGTCGGCGCAATTGCAGGCTGGCTTGCTGGCATGGTGGTCAAGGGCGGCGGCTTCGGGCTGATCGGCGACATTATTGTTGGTATCGTCGGCGGCCTGATTGCCGGCTGGCTGCTGCCGCGGCTTGGCATCGCGATCGGCGGCGATTTCATCAGCGACATCATCAACGCCTTCATCGGCGCGGTGATCCTGCTGATCATCCTCAGACTGGTAAAGCGCGCCTGATCGAATCCGGCGCTGACGCGATCTAGCGCCGCACGCGATAGATCACGAGATCCGTCGTGTCGGCCGGAATCCTCTCGAGGAATCCGGGAGGCTGATCTTTGCCCAGTGCAGCCACGAAGCTCTCGGGCGCGGCGGCGACATAATTGTAGCGCTCCGGCGCGCCGGGGCAGAACGCGACATAGTCGATGCCACGCATGGCGATGCGGGTTTCGGCATCCTCTGGCGTGGCCAGAAACATGTCGAGCATGGCGAGGTTGCCGGCCTGATCGCGGTGATAGGGTGCGGCCAGTACGGCATCTTTCGATTCCAGCAGAATGAACGGACCGGCATCGATGAAGGCCAGCACCCGTCCGGGCGGCAGCGTGGCGAGCGGCACATAGTCGGCCGCGCGCTGGCAGGTGCCAGCGTCGCCGCTCGCGACGATTTGCGGTGTGGCGACACCCGGGCGCATCACGGCATGCGCCGCGCCGCTGCCGAGCGCCACCAGCGTGACGGGATTGAGAAACAGCATAACGACCAGCGCAGCGCGGGGTACGCCAAAGAAGGAAGGACGATTGTTCGGCGCGGCCAGCATTTGCAAAAGCGCGGCCGGTACGAGAACGGCGCCCAAGGCATTGGCGCCACTGGCGCCGCGCACCTCCCAGACCGACACCAGTACAAGCGTGGCCAGCGATGCGGTGCAGGCAATCCAGTTCCAGCGCTGCTCGCCGCGCTCGCGCACGCAGCGGATGACGCCAAACACGAGCGCCACAAGCGGAATACCGAAATAGGCCGGAACCTGCTGCGGCAGATCGCGGAGCATCGACAACAGATTGCGGGCCTCGTTGACCGACGACAACCACAATGCCGCAAGCCGGGGATCGAGTTGCGCGTACGGATCGCCGAAGCATTGCGGCGCGCTGGTCCCGATGAATAGGGCGAGCAACGCGGCCACGACGGCCGCGCCAACTGCGCGTCTTGCGATCGAATGAAGACGCGGCAGTGCCGCGAGCGCGGCAAGGCCGAAGCCGCCGATCGCAAGCGCTCCAACCTGACCGATTGAAATCGCATCGCAATGGACGGTGAGGTATTCGCGGGGCGAGACAGTCGCAACGGCGAGCACGATTGCGCCGGTTGCAAGAGCGAGTGCGTAAGCCACGGTCGCGCCTTTGCAGGCACCCCCCTCGATGACCCAGCGCACGCCTATGACCACGGCAAGCATCGCGACCGCCGGCGCCATTTCCTGCCCGACCGCGACCGACAATGCACCGAGAAACCCAGCGATAACGGCATCGCGCAGTCGCGACGGCGTGCGCGCGAACAAGGCCAGCGCCCAGATCGCCAGCACGAGTTGCAGATTGTGATGATGAATGGCGCCGGTGCGGAAATTTTGCAGGACCGGCGCCATCAGCACGGCGAGCACGAGCGCGAGGCGCGCCGCAGCATAGCCGGCGAGTTCGCGGGCGAGGCGCGCGACACCGGCGAGAAAGACCAGCAGCAAAGCCGTCGGCCACACGATCAGTGCGAGATTTTCGGCGAATTCCGTCGAGGCAAACAGCGATGCCGACTTGACGATCAGCGCCAGCGGCAGGTCGACCAGGCGCGACCAGTGGCTGACGACGCCGGCAGGGGGGTCCAGGCGATACTGTGTCATGTCGAACCAGCTCTGGCCGGCAAGCAGATCACGCACCTCGACCAGCCGCATGGCGTCGTCGGTCGACAGGCTGTTGATGCCTGAAGCCACGCAGAGCGAAAACACCGCGACCGCCCACATCAGCAGCAGGACATTACGGGAATCGCGCCGCTCTTGGCTGGCTGCGGAAGTGGCCGCCGGCAAGGACATCGGGAAGCAGGCTCCGCGTTGGCGTCTTTGTGAGGCTAGGGCCGCGGCCTTAAAACTCGATGAAGTTGATGTTGCATCGCAACAAAATCCGCGTCACAGTGCTGCCGCCGGAACGCGTCCAACACCGATGCCCGACGAACAACGCGACAAGCCATTGCGCGACAAGCCACGAAGCGATAAACCATGGATTTTCCGCACCTATGCGGGTCATTCGACCGCGGCCGCGTCGAACGCGCTCTATCGCAACAACCTGAGCAAGGGACAGACCGGCCTTTCGGTCGCGTTCGATCTGCCGACGCAAACCGGCTACGACAGCGATCATCCGTTGGCCAAAGGCGAAGTCGGCAAGGTCGGCGTGCCGGTTTCGCATATCGGCGACATGCGCATGCTGTTCGACGGCATTCCGCTCGACAAGATGAACACGTCGCTGACGATCAACGCCACCGCGGCATGGCTCCTCGCGCTCTACATCGCGGTCGCCGACGAACAGAACGTGCCGCGCGCCAAGCTGCAGGGAACCACGCAGAACGACATCATCAAGGAATATCTTTCCCGCGGCACTTACGTATTCCCGCCGGCGCCGTCGATGCGGCTGATCAAGGACGTGATCCTGTTCACGACCCGCGAACTGCCGAAGTGGAATCCGATGAACGTGTGCTCCTACCATTTGCAGGAGGCCGGAGCGACGCCGGTGCAGGAGCTCGCCTTCGCGCTGGCGACCGCGGTGGCGGTGCTCGACACCGTGAAGGCAGCCGGCGGCGTCAACGATTTCGGCGAGGTGGTCGGGCGTATCTCGTTCTTCGTCAACGCCTCGACGCGCTTCATCACCGAAATGTGCAAGATGCGGGCCTTCACCGCCCTGTGGGATGAGATCACGCGAGAACGCTACGGCGTGACCGAAGCCAAGCAGCGGCTGTTCCGCTACGGCGTGCAGGTCAATTCGCTCGGCCTGACGGAGCAGCAGCCGGAAAATAATGTCTATCGGATTCTGCTTTCGACGCTGGCGGTGACGCTGTCGAAGGACGCGCGCGCCCGCGCCGTGCAGCTTCCGGCCTGGAATGAAGCGCTCGGCCTGCCGCGTCCGTGGGACCAGCAATGGTCCATCCGCATGCAGCAGATTTTGGCCTACGAAACCGACCTGCTCGACTATGGTGACCTGTTCGACGGCTCGCCGGTCATCGCCAAAAAGGTGGACGAGCTCAAGCGCGACGCGCTGGACGAGCTTGACCACATCGAGCGGCTGGGCGGCGCCATCGCCGCCGTCGAGATGGGCTACATGAAGGCCCAGTTGGTCGAGAGCAACACCGCGCGGCTCGAAGCGATCGAACGCAATGAGCTGCCGGTCATCGGCGTGAACCGGTTTTTGGAGACCGAGCCCTCGCCGCTGACGACCGGCGAAGACACGATCATGACCGTGCCGCCCGAGGTCGAGGCCGAGCAGATCGCGCGATTGAATGAATGGCGGCAAACACGCGACGCCAAAGCCGTCGCGTCCGCGCTGGACGAACTGCGGGCTGCGGCGCGCGACGGCCGCAACGTCATGCCGCCGTCGATTGCCTGCGCCAAAGCCGGCGTCACGACCGGCGAATGGGGTTTTGCGCTACGCGGGGCGTTCGGCGAATATCGCGCGCCAACCGGCGTCGGCCGGGCCGCACGCAACGACACGACCGGGCTCGACGATATCCGCGGCGAGGTCGACCGGGTGTCGAAGAAGCTCGGCCGCCGCCTGAAATTCCTGGTTGGCAAGCCCGGCCTCGACGGCCATTCCAACGGCGCCGAGCAGATCGCGGTGCGCGCGCGCGATGCCGGCATGGATGTCGTCTACGAAGGCATCCGCCTGACGCCGGAGGCCATTGTCGCGGCCGCGGCCGACGGCAACGTGCATGTCGTCGGCCTGTCGATCCTGTCCGGTTCGCATCTGCCGCTCGTCCGCGAGGTGGTGACGCGCATGAAAGCCGCCGGTCTCGACGAGGTGCCGGTGGTCGTCGGCGGCATCATTCCGCCGGAAGACGAAATCGCGCTCAAGAAGGCCGGCGTCGCCGCGGTCTATACGCCGAAGGATTTCGAGCTGAACCGCATCATGACCGACGTCCTGCGCATTGTCGAAGGGGCTGCGGAAGCGGCAAAGGCTGACGCGGCGGAGTGATTTCCCGCGTCACGGTTTAATATCGCGCAGCACCGCCGCGATCGCTTCGGCGAGCGCGCTTGGGCTGATCGGTTTGCGCAAATAGGCGTTCATCCCGGCGGCGCGAGCCGCTTCTTCGTCACCGTTGTCGGTGCGGCCGGAAATGCCGATAACCGGCGTGCGGCAGCCGGGCGCAGGCAGCGCGCGAATCTGGTGTGTTGCTTCCAGCCCGTCGACACCGGGCAACTTCACATCCATCAGCACGACGTCATAGCCGTGTTTGACCGCTTCGATTGCTTCCTCGCCGGTGCCGACGAAATCGGCGCGATGACCGAGCTCGGTGAGGATGGTGTTGAGGATGACGCGGCCGTAGGGATTGTCCTCCGCGCACAGCACCGCGAGGCGGCGCGACGGCACGGCCGCGGGTTGTGAGCGCGCGCCGTTCGCCGCATCGGCGGCGGCAAGCGGCAGCACGGCCGAGAAGCGAAAGCGCGAGCCGCGGCCTGGCGTGCTGGTCACGGTCAGGTCGCCGTGCATTGCTTTCGCCAGAAGTTTGACAACGACGAGGCCAAGGCCCGCGCCGCCATAGCGCCGCGCGATGTCCGGGCTCGCCTGCGTGAACGGACGAAACAGCCGCCTGACCTCGCCGCGCGTCAGCCCGATGCCGCTGTCGGCGACGGTGAAGACGAGCTTCACGCGGCCCCGAGACGCGCGCTTCGATTGCACGTCCAGTCGAACGCCGCCACGCGCGGTGAATTTCACGGCATTGTCGATCAGATTCTCGATCGCGGCGCGCAGCCGCACCGCGTCGCCGATCAGCATTTCCGGCAGGTCACCGGCAACCATCACCTCGGCACTGAGCTCCTTGGTCTCGGCCCGCGCCGTCAGGGCCTCGGTCAGACTTTCGGCCAGACGCCGCGGACGGAACGGCTGCTGTTGCAGGACCAGCGGGCCGGCATCCGCCTTGGCGGCGTCGATGACCACCGTGGTCAGCGAGGCGAGATGCTCGGCGCTGGTTTTGATGCCGGCAGCCCAGCGCCGTTCGCGCTCCCCCAGACCTGAACTCGCCAGCAGTTCGCCGAGCGCCAGAATGCCCGTGAGCGCCGTGCGGATATCATGCGCGAACGCTGCCAGCACCGCCTCGGTCGCCGGCGCGGCATTACCGGGGCGCGCCTTGCGGCGGCGCGCCGGCTTTGCGGCGGACTTTTTGTTCGATTTCGATCGCACCATGGCTGCCAGCCGCGTCCAGAATGGCACGGGGGAGCATGGAACAAAACCTGGGTTTTAGTGGAGCGTGATCTCGCCCGAAACCCGGCAACCGCTTTTCGGGATCGCGCGCTAGCGGCCAAGCCCGACCATGCGCCTGATATCCGCCGCATTGGCACCCTCGGCGCGCAGGTCGCGCAAGCTTTTTGCCTGCTTCGATTTCGACAGCTTGTTGCCGTCGGCGTCGAGGATGAGCTTATGGTGGTGGTAGCTCGGCTCCGGCAGACCGAGCAGCGCCTGCAAAAGGCGGTGAATGCTCGTCGCCCAGAACAGGTCCTGCCCGCGCACGATGTCGCTCGCACTTTGAAGGGCATCATCAACGGTGACGGCGAGATGATAGCTCGCCGGCGTCTCCTTGCGCGCCAGCACGACGTCGCCCCACATCTGCGGCACGGCAATGACCCGGCCGGTCTGGCCCTGCGGCCCGGCGCCGGACTCGTTCCAGCTCAGCACTCCGGCGCGCGCGACCGCCGCATCTATGGCAAGCCGCAACGCGTATGGCTCGCCGGAATAGACCCGGCGCTTGCGCTCGGCCGCCGACAGTTTGCGGCCGCGGCCCGGATAGAGCGGCACGCCGTCGGGATCGCGCGGCCAGCGGCCGGCCTTGTCGCGCTCGGCGACAAGCGCGGCGATCTCGCTGCGGCTCTCGAAACTCGGATACAGCAGCCCCATCGCATCGAGCTGGATGAGGGCCGCTTCGTAGTCGGCGAAATGTTCGCTTTGCCGCCGCGCCGGCGGCTCCCAGAAGATTCCGAGCCAGGTGAGATCCTCGTAGATGGCCGCTTCGTATTCCGGCCGGGATCGCGTCGCGTCGATATCTTCGATGCGCAGCAACAGCCGCCCGCCGAGATCGCGCGCCATGTCGGCATTGAGCAATGCCGAATAGGCATGCCCCAGGTGCAGGTATCCGTTCGGGCTCGGCGCAAAACGCAGGATGCGGCTGTACATCGACGCTTCGCTCGTGAACTCTGGAGCTTGACCGGCGCTCTTGCGTCAATCAAGCCAATAACACCGATGGTCAAGCTCACGCATATCCGGACCGAGAACGATCTCGACGCAGCCATCGCCGCGCTGCTTGCGGCCGATCCGCGCTTTGCACCGCTGGTCGCCGCCGCCGGACGGCCGCCGTTGCGGCGACGGGCCGATGGCTTTGCCGGCCTTGCGACGACGGTGGTGTCGCAACAGCTTTCGACCGCGAGCGCCGGCGCGATCTGGGGCCGGCTCGCTGCCGCCTTCGACCCGTTCGAACCCGAGGCCATCATCCGCGCCCGCGCGCCCCGGCTGGCGCGGGCCGGCCTGTCCTCGGCGAAGATCCGCGCGCTCAAGGCGATCGCCCGCGCCGTCACTCACGGCAAACTGCCGCTCACGGCGCTCGCCGATCTGCCGGCCGACGAAGCGCATGCGGCACTGACCGCGATCCACGGCATCGGACCGTGGACTGCCGACATCTATCTGCTGTCCTGTCTCGGCCACGCCGATGCGTGGCCCGCGGGCGATCTCGCGCTGCAGGAAGCGGCGCGGCTGGCATTCGGTTTGCGGGCCCGGCCGACCGCGAAGGAGATGGTGGCACTCGCCGAGCCGTGGCGGCCATGGCGCGCCGTGGCGGCGCGGGTGCTGTGGATTTATTATCGCTCTGTGAAAGGACGCGAGGGCGCGCCTGGCGCACCCATCGCGCCGGCAAAATCCGGCAAACCGAAAAGAGGCAGGAATGGCCGCTGAACTCGACGGTCCGCGGCTCGCTCCGAAATCCGGAGCCGCGCGGCAGCTTGTCGTCTTCCTGCACGGCTACGGCGCCGATGGCAACGACCTGATCGACATCGGCCGCGCCTGGCAGCAGGCGTTGCCGCACGCGGCCTTCGTATCGCCCCATGCGCCGGAGCCGTGCGGCCAGGCGCCGGTCGGTCGCCAATGGTTTCCGCTCACCTTCCGCGATCCAAATGAGCGCTGGCTCGGCGTCAACAAGGCCGCGCCGCAGCTCGAGCGGTTTCTCGATGCCGAGCTGGCGCGCCACGGATTGCCGCCGTCGGCGCTCGCGCTGGTCGGCTTCAGCCAAGGCACGATGATGGCCCTCCATGTCGGACTGCGCCGCGCGGTGGCGCCGGCGGCTGTCGTCGGCTATTCCGGCGTTTGGGTGGTGCCGCCCAACGCCGATCCCGAGGCGTTCGCGGCCGAGATTAAATCACGGCCGCCGGTGTTGCTCGTTCACGGCGACCGCGACGATCTGATTCCGCCGCAGGCGCTGTTCCAGGCGAGCCAGGGTCTTGCGGCGCTGGAAGTGCCCGTCGAATGGCATCTGTCGCCGGGCATCGGCCACGGCATCGATGGCGAGGGACTGCGCCATGGCGGCGAATTCCTGACCCGGCGATTTGGCCTAAGAACTTGAAAATACTAGGTGATTTAACTCTGAGTCGCGGAACCCGGTAACTATTTTCTAGCACTTTCGGACTACAAGCGCACCGTAGCAGCAGGTGCGCCATGTTCACAGCAATGATGAAGCGGCTGGGCCGACGCGCTCAATTCGCGCGAATCCGGGCGCTCGCCTCCAGTTTCCAGTTCAACACCCACGGCAATGTCGCGGTGATTACCGCGCTGGCAACGTTGCCGATGGTCGCCGCCATCGGATGCGTCATCGACTACACGGACGCCAGCATGATCAAGACAAAGCTCCAGGCGGCCGCCGATGCGGCGGCGGTTGGAACCGTTTCCGTCAACTCCTCGGTTATCGTCACTGCCAAGGGCATGTCGGGTAATGGCACCGTTTCGGGCGGCTCGACATTTGCCAACAATTTCTTCAATGCCAACCTGAGCACATCGCCGGAAAACATCGGCTATACCGGTCTCACTCCGACATCGACCGTTTCAAAGAGCGGACAGATCATTACCGCCACGGTGGCCTTCACGGCCAATGTTCCCACTTATTTCCTGGGGGTCTTAGGCCGCAGCACGATCGCCGTGAGCGGCACCTCGACCGCAAGCTACACGCTTCCGACCTACATCAATTTCTATTTGATGCTGGACGTCTCCGGGTCGATGAGCTTTCCGTCGACAACCGCGGAGCAAACACGACTTCAGTCGGTCAATCCAGACAACTACACGCTCTATCCCAACGGCTGCACGTTCGCCTGCCACTTCACGTCGCAAGGCGCCTGCTCGCAGTCGGAGCAAAGGTCGAACATCCCGCCTTCCGCCTATACCAGTACGTACAATCCGAGCCCGGGAGGTTATTGCCAGGGTTTTACGATCTCGCGTCTGGGAACGACGCCGGCAACCGGAACCATCACTCCGACCAGTATCAATTGGTCCAACACGCAGGTGAGCTCGTGCCCCACGGCCGGAACGACATCCTGCATCCAGTTGCGCGCCGACGCCGTCGGCTACGCGGTGACCACTTTGCTGAGCACCGCGGCAGCAGCCGAACAGGTCACCAATCAATACCAGGTCGGGCTCTATCCGTTCATTCAATATCTGTACAGCTACTTCGCACTGACCACGAATCTAACAGCGACAGGATCCGGATCGATCAACAATGCGGCATCCCAGCTCGCTACGTTGCTCGACACCGGTGCCAATTCGAATCTCGGCTCCGGCGGAACGCATTTTGAGAACGCGCTTTCCAGCATGAATAGTCTGATCACCAGTGTCGGAACCGGGTCGAGCTCGTCCAATGCACTGCCCTATGTTTTTATCATCACCGATGGCTCGCAGAATTATCAGACCCAATGGAGCGGAGGCTGGTCGTCGCAGAACTATTCGTCGACCTCGGCGGTTCCTTACGGCAATTCGGCCACGATCATCCCGCCGAACACGGTCACGTCCACGGACTATTGCACGAACATCAAAAACCGCGGAATAACGATCGCGGTCCTCTACATTCCCTATGAAACGATTCAGAACGCGACCACCTTCGCCAACAGCGAAGATATATACGCCAACAATAACATCCCGAATATTCCCGGAGCGCTTCAGACCTGCGCGTCACCGAATTTCTATTACACTGCAGACACACCTGCGGACATCAACGCCGCGCTGCTTTCGATGTTCGAGCAGGCTGTGAGCACCGCCCATATTACGAACTAACTCCGCCGATAGCTTCCGCGTACGAGCGATGGCGCGGCGAAGCGTCGGACGCGGGGCGGTCATCCGCGCATTGCAAGCCGTGAGCGGCGAACCACGCCCAGCGTTCCGAATGCGGACTGAAACAAAAGCTCAGGCTCGACACTCACCGGCAAATGCCGAAAATCCGACTTCTCAAGTGAGCGGACGAGTCTTCCGCCAGAGCGCCAGACCGGATTCGACGTGATCAGCAGGTGCTGCTTTGTGGAACGTAGACGATGCAGGAGACGCTTCGCGGCGTCACATACAGATTATCGGAAAGGGTGATCCCACTGGAGCCAAAAAATCCGAATAGCGGCGTGTACGTATAGCTTACTTCGGCGAAAATCAGGTAAGAGCTATTCACATTGAGCGATGTCGGAACGGTAACGGTAGAGTTTACGGTGCGCGCCGTGCCGCCCTGGTTGGCACTCCATTCGATCTTGGCCACGCCCGAGCTGTTGATCTTTATCTGCGAAATCGTGACGACAGGCGTCGCGGAGTTATACGGCGCCATCACGACGGAGCTCGCACCCAGGATCGCGGTCATATCCGATGACTGGATCGTCGCATATTGATTGGTGATCTCCGCCAGCGCGTACGTCGCCGCCCGCACCTTCATATAAGCGGCGAGCCCGCGCCCGCCGTCGAACGTCGAAAGGAATATGACCGCCAAAACCGGCAAGACCATCGCGAACTCGAGGGCCGCGACGCCGCGCGTCGATGCGGCAAAACGCCGGCAGGTGCGGGTCAGGCGTAACATCATCAGTAGGGCTCCACCCGGAACGCGCTGACGCCCATCATCTCGGTTTTGTTATTGCCGAGATTGGACAGTACATAGCCGAATGGTCCGCTGACGATCGGCCACTGATAGATGAGCTGCACCACCATGACCTGGCCCGGGTTGCCGGGATCGTAAGCCCAGGTATTGCTGACCGTGCCGTTGGCATTATAGGTCAGCGTCGGCTCCCCGGTGCTGGCGCTGGAGAAGCCGCTGTAGGCCTGCACGTTGATCATCACATTGGCGCAAGTGAACAGCGTCTGGACCATCGGACAAACATCGGCAGCAAACTGACTTTGAGTCACGTTGCCGTTCTGGACCTGCCCGGTCATGATGAGACGGCCCGCCGAGACTGCCGCGTTTTGCAGGACTTGCTGCGCGAACAAAAAAATTGTCACCTGGAAAATTGCGATCAAAAGCGCGATGAAGACCGGAGCGACCAGAGCGAATTCGACCGCCATCGCGCCGCACCGAGCGACGAGAAAACCGGCGAGGACTTTCGCCGGACGTCGAAAACATCTCGCCAGATTCTGCAACATACCCAGCGTGTCCAATGTGGCGGGCCGGCCTCGGCCGACAGACCGGGTTTCCACCCCCTTTACTAGTTGAAACACCTTGATTTTCGGTTGCTCCGTAAGCATAAACCCGCGGCCTTTGGTGGGATCGAAGAGCGCTATTAACCACGATCAAGCTCGCCGCGGCGCGCCCGGCGGCCGAAGCGGTTCCTGCCGGGTCCTGCCGTCCGATTGAGGGGCGATCAATTCAAATTTGAACGATCGCGGTCGCTATCTGTTCAGCAAACCGCTATTTTCGCCGCCGCCGGCGATGATTGCCGCGAGCGCGGCAAGCCCATCGGTCAAAGCCGCCGGTCCAGGCTGCAGGATCAGCGGCGACTTGATCTCGGCAAGCGCGCCACGCCGCACCGCCGGCACGCCTTCGAAGCCGGGCCGCTGCACGACCTTCTCCGGACGGAATTTCTTGCCGCACCACGAACCGACGATGATATCGGGCGCGCGGGCGACGACGTCTTCCGCCGTGACGATGCGATCCCTGGCCGACGTGCAGGCGGCCCGGTCGGCGAACACGTCGACGCCGCCAGCGGCCTCGATCAATTCCGAAACCCAGCCGATACCGGCGATCATCGGATCGTCCCATTCCTCGAAATAAACCTTCGGCCGATGCGGCAGTCCGGCCGAACGCCGCTGCGAAGCGGCAAGCCCGGCGGCCAGTTCGTTGGCGAGTTGCGCGGCGCGACCGGACGCGCCGACCAGCGAACCGAGCGTTCGGATCATGTCGAGGATTCCGGCGACGGTTCGCTGATTGAAAGCGTGCACGTTGACACCATGCCGGATCAGCGCCGCGGCGATATCGGCCTGCAGATCGGAGAATGTCAGGACGAGGTCGGGATTGAGCGCAACGATCTTCGGGATATCGGCTGACGTGAATGCGGACACCCGCGGCTTCTCGCGCCGCGCCCGCGGCGGCCGCACCACATAGCCGGAAATGCCGACGATGCGGGCTTCCTCGCCCAGCAGATAGAGCGTCTCGACGGTTTCTTCGGTGAGGCAAACGATGCGCTCGGGCGGAAACATGACGGGTCCTTGATCTTACGGCAGCGCTTCCCCACGCTGCGCCCGCAACACAGCCCTGGCAAGTTTTGCGATGGACAGGCCTGCTAAACCTTCCTTAAATCGGCGGCGTCCAGCTTGGGGTAAAATCATGCCCGATCGCCGTGATTACGATTACATTATTGTCGGCGCCGGTTCGGCTGGTTGCACCTTGGCCGCGCGGCTGACCGAGGACAAATCGAGGCGCGTGCTGCTGCTCGAGGCCGGCGGCTGGGATCGCGATCCCTGGATCAAGATTCCGCTGGGCTGGCCGCGGCTTCTGCTCAACCGCAAGCACGACTGGATGTATTTCGCCGAGGCGGAGCAAACCACCGGCGGCCGAGGGCTGGAATGCGCGCGCGGCCGCATTATCGGCGGCTCGTCGTCGATCAATGCCATGACCTATACCCGCGGCAATCGCGGCGACTACGACCGCTGGGCGGCATCGGGGCTTTCGGCCTGGTCCTACGCCCATGTGCTTCCGTATTTCCGCCGCCAGGAAAGCTGGAAGGGCGGCCCAAGCTTTTACCGCGGCGGCGGCGGCCCGCTGTCGACCCAGATGACCAATTTTTCCGAGCCGTTGGTCGATGCCTTCGCAGCCGCCGGACAGGCCGCAGGCTACAAGACCACGCCCGACTGCAATGGCGCTCAGCAGGAAGGTTTCAGCACCCTGCAAATGACGGTGCGCGACGGTCGCCGTTGCAGCGCCGCCGACGCCTATCTGCGGCCGGCGCTAGGGCGCGAAAACCTGACTGTCGAAACTCATACGCTCGCGACGCGACTTGTCTTCGACGGCAAATGCGCCCGCGGCGTCGAATATCTCCGCCGCGGGCAGACCGTCACGGCGCATGCGGAGCGGGAAGTCATCCTCAGCGGCGGCGTCATCAACTCGCCACAACTTCTCATGCTGTCGGGGATCGGCGATCCTGAGGAGCTGCGCGCCCACGGTATCGACGTGAAGGTGGTGCTGCCGGGTGTCGGCAAGAATTTGCAGGACCATATCTCGGCCAGCATCGCTTATGCGCGCAAGACGCCCGGCGTTTTCCATCGCGAGATGCGGCTCGACCGCATCGTGCGGGCGCTGGCGTCGGCCTATTTCAACGGCGAAGGGCTTGCCACCGAAATGCCGACCGGCCAGATGGCGTTCCTCAAAAGCCGGCCCGACGTCGCGCTGCCGGATATCGAATTCATTTTCAACGCAGCGCCCTTTACGGCGACGCCTTACCTGATGCCGTTTCGGCGTCCCTATGCGGACGCCTATGCCTGCCGCGCCGTCGTGCTGCGGCCGGAGAGCCGCGGCCGCGTCGAGCTCGCCTCGGCCGATCCAAAAAAGCCCATGCGCATCCGGCAGAACTTCCTTGCCACCGACAACGACTGGAAAACCTTTCGCGCCGGCCTGCGCATGGTGCGCGACGTCTGCCGCCAGGCGCCGATGCAGGCATTCATGGAGCGCGAGATCGCGCCGGGCGACGGCGCGACATCCGACGCCGACCTCGACGCCTATATCCGCGGCAACTCGATCACCGTGCACCATCCGCTCGGTACCTGCAAAATGGGCGTGGCGACCGACCGCATGGCGGTGGTTGATCCCGAATTGCGCGTGTTCGGCACCGAAGGCCTTCGCGTGGTCGACGGTTCGGTGATGCCGGACCTAGTCGGCGCCCATATCAATGCGCCGATCATCATGATCGCGGAAAAGGCCGCCGACCTGATTCGCGGCCGCCAGCCACTCGAAGCGGTGCGCCTCGCGGGCGCCGCCGAACTGTCGCGGCAATAAGTAAAGGCTTGTCTTGTAAGCCCCGGAACAGGCTTCACAATCCTGTCACGCCTGCCTATAAACTAGCAGCCAACGCCGTACTGCGGCATTGAGTCGAGGTAGGAGCGTCGGTCTTGAACGCTCACGTATCGCCATCGGGCTTTCCGGCCCTTGTCCTGAACGCCGATTTCCGGCCGTTGAGCTATTACCCGCTGTCGCTGTGGTCCTGGCAGGACGCCATCAAGGCGGTTTTCCTCGAGCGGGTGAATATCGTCGCCAATTACGACCGCGCCGTGCGCTCGCCAAGCTTCGAGATGAAGCTGCCGAGCGTGGTATCGCTCAAGACCTATGTGAAGCCGTCGACCCATCCGGCGTTCACCCGGTTCAATGTGTTCTTGCGCGACCGTTTTTCCTGTCAGTTCTGCGGCGCGCGCGACGACCTCACCTTCGACCACCTGATTCCGCGCTCGCGCGGCGGCCATACGACCTGGAACAACGTCGTCGCCGCTTGCTCGCCGTGCAATCTGCGCAAGGGCAATTTGACGCCGGACGAAGCCAAGATGTTTCCGTCGCAGAATCCGTTTCAGCCGACGGTGCAGCACCTGCACCGCAACGGCCGGCTGTTCCCGCCGAACTATCTGCACGAAAGCTGGCTCGACTATCTGTATTGGGACACCGAGCTCGATCCGTAAGAGTCCGGCCGGTCGAACGCTAAACTCCGCTATCGGGGACGCACGTAGCCGGGCGGGGCGCTCGGCTGGCCGCTCGCCGCAATATCGAGCGGCTTTTTCAGCAAGCCATGGCGGGTAGGGTCGGTCGCCGGTGCGGCCGGCCGCGCCGGGGCCAGTGGCGGTGACGGCGCCACCGCGACTCGCGGCGCCGTCTCGAGCTCCGTGAAATCCGTTTCAGAGCCGCCCTTGTATCCGCTCGCGCCGCGCCAGCGCTCGATGACGGAGAGGATCACGTCGCGCGACATGCTGGCACCGGCTTCCGACCGCGTGCTGCCGGTCGCCTCGCTATTCGGCCGCATGGCGGACGGTAATTCCTTGAATCGCATGCGTGACGGCAACGCGATGCCGGCGCCGAACGCAAATACCTCGCGCGGGCCGAGAGACGGAATGAACGAAAGCAGGTTTCGCGTTGCGTCGGATGCCGCCGAGCGAATGAAGGCGTGATCGCGATCGTTCGAAAGGCGCATGACGAAGAGCGTATTGCACTGGGAAATGATCGGTGGGTCGATTTCGGATGGGCGCTGCGTGATCAGGCCGAGATAGACGCCGTATTTGCGGCCTTCCTTGGCGATCCGGGACAATGCGCGCCGCGTCGGGACGAATCCGGCCTTGTAGTCGGCCGGCGCATAGCGGTGCGCTTCCTCGCAGACGAACAGCATCGGAGCCGCTCCGTCGCTCCAGACGCCGAAATCGAACGCCATGCGGCACAGAACGGACACAACCGAATCGATCACCTCGGCCGGAAAACCGGCAAGCTGCATGATCGTCATCGGCTTGCCCTCCGGCGGCAGGCGAAACAGCTGACAGAGAACATCAGCCATGGTGTCGCCGCCGAGATTGGCGTTCTCGAACATAAAGGCATAGCGCGGATGGTTACGGACTGCCTGAATTCGCGTGATCAGCTTGTGGTAGATCAGGTGCGTGGAGCGGTTTTCGAGCTTGCCCATGCACTCGTCGAGAATTCCAATCAGGTCTTCGATACGGTACGGCACGGGCGTGTCGGCGGTGAAGCCGGTGCTTTTGCCTTCGCGCTTCTTGGTGAATTGCCGATCCGCTCCGCGGTATTGCAGATAGGCGGCCTTCGCCTGCGGAATAGCGTCCGACAGGATTTCTACTTCCTCGTCGAGACCGGTGCGGTCGCCCAGGAACGCTTCGACGATTTCGTCGAAATTGAACAGCCAGAACGGCAGCCGCAGATTGCGCGGGGTGAAGACCTGCGCCTTGTCGCCGAAGCAGTTGGTGTATTCGTTGTGCGGATCAACGAGGAAGATGCGAAGATTGGGGCGCGTTGAAAGAATTTGCTGCAGCAGGATCACCACGGCACTCGATTTACCGACGCCGGTGGTTCCGAGCACGGCAAAATGCCTACTGACCAGATCGTCGATGTTGATGTGGACGCCAATCTTGGTGTTTTGCTGTAAATCGCCAATATGCGCACGGCTGCTGTCGGCGGCCCCGTAAATCACCCGCAACTCGGCCTCGCTCATCAAGACCGCGCTGTCGCCGATCTTGGGATAGGCGTTGATGCCGCGCTGGAAGCGCGCTGTGCCATTTTGATGCACGCCAATCTCGCCAATCAGTTCGAGATGCGCGACACCGCGGCCTGTTCGTCCGCCCGGAGTCGTATCGGGCTCTTCATTGACCTCCGAAATCAGCCCAACGATCAAGGCGCGACCGCTGACAATGCCGACAAATTTGCCAACAGTCGGCTGATCGTCGTCACTTGCGGCGGAAATCGCGGTCAGGCTGAGGTTGGCCTGTGCTCCGGAGACCGAAGTAACTCTTCCAATAAGACCGCGCGGATTGGGCGTGGAGCCAGTCATGCTTACCGAACCGTTGCTGAGGCGACCGAATAGAGGCCCACAAGCTATAGCTCGAAGGCGATCACATTCGGTTAATTCCACAGCGGCAAATTGCACATACCGGTGCCATTCCGGAAAGGCTGAGGGGTCAGCGGCGCTAGTTACGCCGCGGAGCGGGCCGAAAAAGCCGTTGAATTTCGCGAGAGGCGGGTCTCGGCTGAATCGACGGCTTACGCCGCATCCTTGCGCGCGCCGGCGAAAGCGGGCGCGACTTCGGCCATGAAGCGCGCCATCTCGTCCTTGGCCTGATTGTGCGGCTTCAAACCGACGTTGAAATAAAGGATCACCTCGTCGTAGCCGACCGCCTCGACTTTTTTCAGAGTGTCCATGATCCGCGCCGGCGAGCCGAGCAGCACGGAATTCTCGGTCAGATCCTTCGGCTTCACCTTGCCCAGCCGCTCGACCATGTCGATGAAATAGCGGTAGCTCGGCGGCGCGGTTTTCGGGTCGCCGGGAAGCGCCGGAATGACACACTCCCGGTAGTAGCGGATTTGCCGCGCGCGGGCGGCGTCCTCCTGCGCCTTGTTGTCGGCGAAATGAATGAAGTAGCTGCACATCATCCGTTGCGGCGTCTTGCCGTGCTTGGCGCAGGTCTCGTGATAGAGATCGGCGACCTGTTTGAGGCCGCCATAGCTCATCGCCGCGGCGAACGGCGCGACGATCAGCCCGCAGCCCAGCCGCGCCGCAAGCTCGATCGATGGCTTTGAGAACGACCCGACATAGGTCGGCAGCGGCCGCTGCACCGGCTTCGGCGTGATGCGCACATCGTCGAACGAATAATGCTTGCCGTGATGCGAGATACGGTCTTCGGCCGACCATAGCCTGCGGATGAGCTCGAGGCCTTCCTCGAAGATGCCCTGGTTGTCATCGAACGAGATGTGGAACGGCAGATATTCGCGCCGGTCGTAGCCGCGACCGGCGGCGAAATCGACGCGGCCGTTGGAGAGCAGATCGAGCGTCGCCCATTGCTCGGCGACGCGAATGGGATGATGCAGCGGCGTCACCGTCACCGCTGGCGCGAGCCGGATGCGCGTCGTGTTGGCGGCGACGTAGGCGAGCACCAGATCCGGGCAGGACAGGACGCCGAGCGAATTGAAATGATGCTCGCCGATCCAGGCCGAGTGCATGCCGAGCTTGTCGGCAAGCAGCGCCTCGGCGGTGATATCGGCGACGAACTGGTTCGAGGAGCGGGTGTTGTTCTCGTAGTGATTGTCGCTCAGCGTGAAGTAACCGAAGTCCATGGCGTCCTCCCGTCAACTTGAGCATTTTCGATTGCAATTGTCCGGATAATAGTTGATATTGCATCTGTTGTAAATGCAATAATCTGTCCTGGACCGTCCGCCCATGAAAACCCCGGCCAAGCTCGATCTCGGCGAATATCTGCCCTATCTTGTCAATCGGGTCGGCAGCATCATTGCCGAGCAATTCGGCGCGGAAGCGCTGGCGCCCCATGGACTTAGCATCGCCATGTGGCGCGTGATGGCGGTGCTGGCATCGACCGGCGGCCAGCGCCAGATCGACCTTGCCGACCTGACCAGCATCGACGCCTCGACGCTGTCGCGGCTGGTGAGCCGCCTCGTCCGCATGGGCGTGGTGACGCGCGCGCGCTCCACCAGCAGCAACCGCGAAGTCGCAGTGAAGCTTTCGGCCAAAGGCCAAGCGCTGGTCGCGCGCCTTATTCCGATCGCGCTCGACTATGAGAGCGAGGCGATAACCGGCTTGTCGGCCGGCGACCTCACGACCGTCAAGCGCTGCCTGCGGCGCATGTACGCCAACATGAAAAGCCGGCAGACCTCGCTCGCATCGGCGGCGCAATAGCTGCGACGCACCGGCGATCAGCCGACGCTTGAGCCCGGCGCGGCATCCTCGAACACCGTCTGCACCGGCGGCGTTCCCGAAAAGCCCAATTCGCTCCAGCGCGCCACGACCTGCTCGTAGGTCGCTTTGGAAAGCTTGGTGCGCCTGGAGAAATTCTTGATATGGCGATAGTCCATGCAGGCGTTGATCAGCGCCTTCGATCCCCAGGGCCGGATTTCCGGCGGATTGAGGCTCGGATCGAGGAAGGTGCTCCAGGTCTCGCGCAAAATGTCGATCGACTGCGCCGGCCGCGACCGCGTCGCCATCGCCCACAGCACCTGATGCACGTTGGTCGGATCGACGTCGTCGTCGACGACAATCACATATTTTCCGAAATAGGCGCCGCCGGTGCATTGCGCGGCCAGCGCCATCGCCTGCGGCGCGTGGCCGGGATACATCTGCTTGATCGACACCACCGTGATGCCCCAGCCGGCGGCTTCCGGGATCGACCAGACGCCCTGGATGCCGGGGATGCCGATCTTGAGAAGGTCGGACCAGATCGCCGCCGAACGCAGCGCCGCCCAGAACAAACCGGCCTCGTTGGCAGGACCGTCCGCCATCAGCGCGCAGGTCAGGGTCGGATTGTTGCGGAAACGGATCTTCTCGACGCGCATATAGGGCGTCGCGCCGCTCGGCCGGCCGTAATAGCCGGTGAATTCGCCGAACGGTCCTTCGGCGAAAGTCTCGTCCGGATAGACGAAGCCTTCGAGAATGATCTCGGCGCGCGCCGGCAGCGGCAGGCCGGTGACATCGCTTTTGAACAGTTCGATCGGCGCGCCGTTGATGCCGCCGTAATATTCGTACTCGCTTTCGGTTTTCGGAAAGCTTGTCGCCGCGACCAGGAACAACAGCGGATCAATGCCGTAAGCCGCCGCGATCGGCATCGGCTTGCCCATCTTCCACCATTTCTCGCGGTCGAGCGTGGCGTCCTTGCCGGGCGACGTATAGACGCCGATCTCGCGCGGCCCTTTGATCATCATGCGATAGGTGCCGACATTGATGCGGCCGGTCTCGGGGCATTGCGTCACCACCGCGTCGCCGGTGCCGAGATAGAGCCCGCCGTCGAGCGGCCACATGCGCTGCGCCGGGAATTGGCGGATGTCGATGTTGTCGCCGGTGACGATATTCTGGTTGCAGATCGCGGTTTCGGCCGGCACCTCCCTGGGCTTCATGGTGCGGCCCATCTTGCGTTGTAGCGCCTGCACCGCCTTGAGCGGATGATCAACCGGCTCCTCGCCGATCATCAGGCAGAAGCGCGACAGGTTGCAGCCGACCATGTTGTAAAGGGCGCGATGGCCGGGATGACCCTTGATGTTCTCGAACAGCAGCGCTGGACTTTTCTCGCTGCCGACCAGATAGGTGATGGTGGCGGCTTCGAGATCGGGATCGACCTCGGCGGTGATGCGCTTAAGTTCGCCCATCGCCTCGACCTTGGCCATCCATTCGTCGAGATCGCTCGCGTTGGGACTGCGCGGGGCGGATCCCGCGTTGGGTTGGTTCTGCACCTTCTTGTCGGGCGCGACCGAAACGCTCATGTCCATGGGTGGTTCCTCGCCTCTGCCGGTTTGCGGGCTTTCAAGCATCATAAGTGGGCGCAGGAAACTTATCGATAGCCATTTCCGTTGGGTCGTAAGAGATTTCAGCGTGGCTAGATTTTGTGTGTCGTAAGCCCTGAGCGGAGTCGGACATATGGTCCGTAAGCGTTGGCGAGCGCGGCACTCGTTATTGCCGCAGCGGGCCGCTCGCCGGCAGCAATGCGCCGCTGCCGATCGAGCACGCTTTCATGCCGCCGTTCGGCCGCGGTCATAGCGATGACGAACTCGCCGCCGTGGCGAATTTCGTCAACGGCTATTTCGGCGACAGCACGGCACGCGGCACCGCCGCCGACATCGACAAGGCGCAAAAGGCCTTGCCGCCGAACCAGGGCGTGTATCTGTAAATTGGCCCGTTCGCCTCAGCTTCCTTAGGTTCCGGCGTCTGAAGCGCGTCGGCAGCACTGCCGACCACTCCGGGGCGTTAGGGCAAGGGTCGAGAAATTCCCGCCGCGCCTTGCGCCAGTCCCACCTTCATATTATACTTTACATACGTAAAGTAAAATGAACAGGCTGCGGCCGGGCGCCGTCGGTTTCCGATTGTCAGCCGCGAGGAAATGCGAAGCGGTGATCGAGGAGCGCGACATACCTGTTGTAATGCGCGACGGAACGCGCCTTGTGCTGGACGTCTATCGTCCCGACGCGATGGGCAGATATCCGGTGCTCTACGCGTGTTCATTGCATAACAAGGACATTCAGGGTCCCGACATCGCTGACGTGTTGCCTCCGCAGCCGGCGCACGCGCCGCTTTGGTTCGGCCCGATCGAGGCGGGCAACACCCGACACTTCATTGCAAACGGATATGTGCATATAATCGCACAGCCGCGCGGTTCGGCGAAATCCGAGGGTCACTTTGGTCACGAGGACACGGATCACTACGACCTGATCGAATGGATCGCGCGCCAACCCTGGTGTGACGGCAATGTCGGAATGGTCGGCATCTCGGGATATGCCGGCGAACAATGGCGCGCCGCCGCTCAGGGTCACCCAGCCCTGAAGGCAATCTTTCCCTACGATGCCTGCAGCGCTTATGGGGAAATGTTCGGCTTTCGCGATTTCGTCCCGGGCGGCGTGCTGCACACCTTTCCTTATCTGCTGGATGTCTTCAGCACCGTGCACGAGTCGCGCGACCGGCCGTCAGAACTTCCATCCGAACAGGAGGAGCTTTGGCACACGGCAATGCGCAACCCGGACTTCAAGCAATATATCAACCTCTACAACATCCTGACTCAGAAGGGGCAGCGCACCTTCCTGATGTACCTCTTGCTGACAGCCCCTTGGGAAGCAGACGGAGTGATCGAGCAATCTGAGGAAACATACAAGAAAATCAAAATTCCATTTTATACGGGCTCGGGCGCATATGCTTATACCTACAAGCTCCACTGGCTCGGCGCTCAGCATTATTTTCAAAATATCGAACAGCCGAAAAAACTGATCTTCACCGGACCCGCACACCTGGACCGTCCGTTTCATCAGTATCACGATGAGATCATTCGCTGGTACGACTATTGGCTCAAAGGCAGAGACACCGGCATTATGGAAGAGCCGCCGGTGCGCTATTGGCTGATGGGAGCCAACGAGTGGCGCACCGCGGACGACTGGCCGCTGCCTGAGACCGAATGGACAAAATTCTACCTGTCCCAATGGGAGGGGCTAACAAGGGACATCCCACCCGCAGCAAACGTTGGCGCTGCCGCACGCGAACCCGACGTCTTTACCCAGATGCCGCTGACGCGAACTGTGAAGATCGAGCGGCTGCGTTACATGACCGATCCGCTGCCGCACGACGTCGATGTCGTCGGACCGATTGCCCTGACCCTGTACGCCGCGATCGATCAGAGCGACACCAACTGGATTGTCGTACTCAAGGATGTGGGGCCGGATGTTTCGGTGCAAACGGCGCGCGAGGGCGAACGTGCCGTGCCGCAAAACCTGCCCGAGCGCGAGCTGACACGCGGCTGGCTCAAGGCGTCCTATCGCGCGGTAGATGAGAAACGGTCAAAGCCCTGGGAGCCGTTTCACAAGCTGACGCGTGCCGCCGTCGCTCCGGTCGTCCCCGGAGAAATCGTCGAATACAGAATTCAAATTCTCGGTACCGCCAACCGGTTCAAGGCCGGGCATCGAGTATGCCTCGACATCACATCGATGGATGTGCCGACCGGCACGGGGGCGATGACCAACGTCGAATACATTCCCTATCACGTGTGCAGCAGCTTCACGGTGACGCATCGCGTCTATCGGGACGCGGAAAGGCCATCCCATCTGCTGTTGCCCGTCATCCCCGACCGTGGCCGGCCCACATAGCTACCGCGCGATGAGAAAGCGTCTGCGGCGGATGGAAGCAAGAACGAGAGGAGGACGTTATGGATACGATCAGATTTGAACAAAAAGGCACGATTGGCAGCATCGTCCTGGCTAATCCTCCATTCAATCGGCTCGATCTTCGTTTTTCAAAGGCGCTCCAGCAAGCGGTGCATCGTGCGGGCGAGAGCAGTATTCGAGTCCTTGTCGTTCGCGCCGAGGGACCGAACTTCAGCTTTGGCGGCGAGGTCAGGGAGTGGCCGGGCAAGGACGTGAACTGGTTTCGCACCTTCGTCGCAGAGGTGAACGCGTCCTATCGCGCGATCGAAGGCTTGCACGTTCCGACCATGGCAGTCGTGCAGGGCGTGGCCTTCGGCGGCGGGTTCGAGCTGGCGCTGGCCTGCGATTTTTTGGTTGCGGCGAAATCCGCCGTCTTACGATGTGTCGAAGTCACGACAGCGATGCTGCCGATTGCGGGAGCACTGCAGCGGCTGGCTGAGCGCGTCGGCCGCGCCCGTGCGTCCCGCTTTGCGATGCTGGGAGAGCCGATCTCCGGCATCGAGGCCGGCGCGCTTGGGATAGCGACCCATGTGGCCGATGACGACAAACTCGAGGAAACCGCCGGCGCGCTTGCAAGCCAGCTCGGCGGCGGCCCCACACGCTCTTACGCGGCAACCCGAACTCTCCTTAAAGCCTGGTCAAGCGGCGGCGTCGCCGCGGCCGACCTCGTCATGCTCGATGTGGCGATGGAGCTGTACAACGGCGCCGATGCGCAGCGCGGCTTTGCCAACACCGCCAAAGCCTTCGACGCCGATATCGAGCCGCCGACAATGACATTCGAAGGTAAATGATTGAGGGCGCTGGGCGGCATGCCGTGCGCCGTGATAACCAGAGAGCGCATGGCGCGAGCATACAGAAAGAGCCGCGGCGCAGGCGGCGCCGCGCGCAAAAGGACGCGGGCCGAACAGGAGCGAGCGCGCGCAACACGACTATCGATCCTGGCGGCCGCGTTATCCGAATTTGCGGATAAAGGCTTCGAGGCGGCAAGCATCCGCTCAATCGCGGAGCGCACCGGGCTTCAGCATCCCCTTATCACCTATCACTATCCCACCAAGGATGCGTTATGGCGTGCCACGGCCGAATACGCTTTCGAGCAAATACGGGAAAAATGGGACAAGTCCGGGCCTGAGCTCTCCGACGCCGCACCGATCGATCGTCTGCGAGCCGAATACCGGGCGGTGTTTTATTACACAGCTGCGTTTCCGGAATTTCACCGTTTCATGCGCCAGGAGGCAAAGTACGACAACCCGCGTCTGCGATGGGTTGCGAAAACCGTGCTGGCGCCGTTGATTGATCGTCTGCTGCCGCAAATCAGCGCTGCACAGAGAGACGGCGATCTCCCTGCCGTCGAGCCGATCGTCTTTCACTACATGATGATCAGTCTCACCGCGATGCTGGCAGGCTTTGGTCCCGAGATGCGCGTTACCAGTCGGCTAAGGCCGGAAGCGCCCGCTATTGTCGATTCCTATTGGAGTTACGTTGACAGCATGGTCTTCGGCAGGTGTGTGTGAACGCCGGAGCCGCAGCCGCAGCCGGAAAAAGCGGGCGCCGCGCATGAGTACGCGTCCTGGCCCCCGTCACCGCCGTGACCCGGTCCGGCGACATCGGCTGCGCCCGGAAGCGCTTATCGGTCAGCTTGAACAGCCGCATCGCCGACACACGGCGCGACCAGCGGCAGCGAAGCCTCGCCGATGCCCTTGGCCATCCGTTCGTCGAGATCGCTCGCGTTGGGAAGCTTCTCGGTTCGCGGGGGCTCGGCCTCGCTCTGTGTCGCCTCCGTCCCAGACTTGATTGAAACGCTCATATCCATGCGGGTTCCCCTCGCCCGGCCGCTGCTGCCGCAACATTATTGAGGAATGGTCGCCCCGGAAAGGCGTCTGTCCAATGCCTCGACTTTGTCGTGTCGTTCACGCGCCGGGAATTGGCCACTCACGCAACGGTCCTGGTCCGACGGCTAGCGCATTCTGAGGATGATGACCTGATCGCTGGTCGGATCGGTCGTTCTCCGCAGTTCGGCGACCTGTCCGGCCGTGACCGCCGGCGCCTCGTTGCCCCAGCTGTTGCGGATGAACGTAAGAACGTCGGCGATCTCCTGATCGGAGTACTGCTGCCGAAATTGCGGCATGCGATAGGCATCCGGCGTGCCCTTGACGACCAGCGGATTCGAGGCATTCAGGATCAAGTTGATCAACGACGACGGATCGTTGTCGAGCACGACGGGATTGCCGGCGAGCGCCGGTGTGTATGGGCCGAAGCCCTTGCCGTCGAACCCGTGGCAGTTCGCGCATGTGCCGGTATAGACGGTCGCGCCGGGTTGCGATGCGTGGCCGGAACGCAATGCCCCTGTGGTCGTGTCGTCATAGACGATGGGCTGCTGCGTCGAAGTCGCCGGCAACGATTTCAGATAGACGGCGATCGCACCGAGGTCATTGTCCGACAGGTAGGGCGTTGAGTTGTTGACCACGTCGATCATCGAGCCGAACGCCGTCTCTGCATGGTTGTGGCCGTTCTTGAGAAAGTCGACGAGGTCGTCTTTAGACCAGGTGCCAAGACCGGTGCGAACGTCGCCGCGCAGGCCCGGCGCGTACCAGGCGTCCAGCAAGGATCCGGCGAGGTACTGCGAGTCGCTTTCGTCGAGCGCCTTTTCCTGAAAAGCGAAACCGCGCGGCGTGTGGCAGGCGCCGCAATGACCGAGGCCCTGCACCAGATAGGCGCCGCGATTCCAGTCGGCGTCGTGATCGCTCCTGGCGACATAGCTGCCGCCGCTCGTGAACACGAGGTTCCAGATCGCAAGCGGCCAGCGGAAACTCAGATAAGACGGAATCTCGCTCTTCAAATTCTCCTGGTGAACCGGCGGCACCTGCTTCATGAAGAAATCGTAGAGCGCCGCTACGTCGGCGTCGGTCAGCTTGGCGTAAGACGGATAAGGCATCGCTGGATAGAGATGATGACCGTCCTTGGCGATGCCTTGGCGCACGACGCGATCGAAATCCGAAAGCGTATAGCCGCCGATCCCGGTCTCGCCATCCGGTGTGATATTGGTCGAGTAGATGTTGCCGAGCGGCGAGCCCATTTTCAGGCCGCCGGCAAACGCCTTGCCGCCCGGCGTTGAATGACACGACACGCAGTCGCCGGCCCGCGCCAGATATTCACCCGGATTGCCTTGAGGACTGGTGTTTTCGTCTGCTCGTGATGCCGAAACCGCGAGAAACAAAAACAGAGCGCCAATAACTTGCTTTGAAACTATCGCCACGTCGTCTGCTCCCTAAGCAGGTTTCGCCCCTCTTTTTTTGGATGGGCGGGGGCGGCTGTTTCCGCCGCCTCCCGCGTCGTGAGATACGCCGCCTAGGCCGAACCGGCCGTGGTCAGATCGTGATCGCTGATTGGTAATGAACGGATGCGCTTGCCGGTGGCGGCGAAGATCGCGTTAGCCACCGCGGCGGCAATCGGCGCAGTCGCGGGCTCGCCCGCTCCGCCCCATTTCGCGCCGCCGCTCGGGAGCAGATGGACGTCGATCTTCGGTGCCTCGGCAAGACGCACCATGCGGTAGGTATCGAAATTGCCCTGAACCACCGCGCCGTCCTTGATCGTGAGTTTGCCGAAGAGCGCGGCGGTCAAATTGTAGATCACGCTGCCTTCGGCCTGTTCGGCGATGGTCAGTGGATTGACCATATAGCGGGTGTCGAGCGCGACAGTGACACGGTCGACCTTCACCTGGCCGTTCGGCTTGACGGTGACCTCGGCGACCTCCGCACAGAGACTGTCGCAATCCGTGCAGATGGCGATACCGCGGCCGCTGCCTTTCGGCAACGGCTTGCCCCAATCGCTCTTCTCGGCGGCGGTATCCAGCACCTTGAGCCAATCCGGCTTACCCTCGAGCAGCTTGCGCCGCATCTGGTAAGGATCGATGCCGTTCGCCACCGCCATCTCGTCGAGGAAGCTCTCGATCGCGAAATTGTGCTGATTGATGCCGGGCGCGCGCCAGAACCACACCGGCAAGTGTGTGTTCTTGACCAGAGACTCTACGCGCATGTTCGGCACGTTGTAGCCGTTGTCGGCGAGTCCGGCGACGGTTTGCGGCTCGACCTTGCCGGCCGGAAGTTTGATGCCGACCGAATTGAAGATCGACGAGGTGACCACGCGCATCGACCACGCCGTCGGCAATCCATCAGGGCCAGTGACGGCCTTGAACGCGACCACCGCGTGCGGACGCAACTTGTCCTGCCGGGTGTCTTCCTCGCGCGTCCAGACAAGCTTCACCGGCCGCTGCACAACTTTGGCGATGGCAATAGCCTGCTTGACCTCGTCGTTGGCGTCGCGGCGCCCGAAGCCGCCGCCGATGAAGCCGTTGTGGACGTAAACTTGTTCTTCCTTCAGGCCGGAAGCCTTGGCCGCCGCTTCGGTCGCTTCACCGGCGTCTTGCGTTCCAACCCAGACGTCGAGCCGGTCGGGCTGCAGGTTCACCGTCGCATTCATCGGCTCCATCGGCGAATGCGACAGATACGGCGTCTCGTAGATGGCTTCGAAGGTCTTTGCGCCGCCCAGCAGTCCCTGATCGACATTGCCGTCGTTGCGCGCGGTCAGCATGGGCTCGCTGAGCGCAGCGCGATACATCTTCGAAAGCTGATCGCTGTCGACCTTGCCCGGTTCACCGGTGTCCCATTCCGGCTGCAGCCGGGACAGCGCCCGCTTCGCGCGCCAGTATGTGTCGGTTGCGACCACGGCGACGGCATTATCGAGCTTCACCACCTGAATGATGCCTGGGGCACCGTTCAGCACGGACTCGTCGACGCTTTTGAGCTTGCCGCCGGGGACCGGACAGGCCGTGATCGCGGCGAACACCATGCCCGGCACTTGCGCGTCCATGCCGAATTTCGCGGATCCGTCAGTCTTGTGGACGACGTCGACGCGCGGCAGCGCCTTGGGAAGGAAAGTGAACTGCGCCGGGGTTTTGATCGCCGGCTCGGCGGCAAGCTGAACCTTCGCCGCGTCGGCGGCGAGTTCGCCGTAGCGCAGGCTCTGACCCGAAGATTTATGCGTCACCACGCTCTGCGCGGCAGTGCATTCCGTCGCCGGAACGTTCAGGCGCGCCGCGGCAGCGGCAATCAGGCGCTCGCGCGCGCTGGCACCGACCTGCTGCATCCTCTTTTGCGATTGCCGGACTGACATGCTGCCGTGCGAGAACATGTCACCGTAGACTTTTTTCTCCCGGAAATTGCGATTGGCCGAAGCATATTCGACGCGCACCTTGGCCCAGTCACACTGCAACTCTTCCGTGATGATCATCGGCAGCGCCGTCATGCTGCCTTGGCCCATTTCCGATCGCTGATAGCGGATGAGAATCGAATCGTCCGGATCGATGGCGATCCAGGCATCGATGTCATTCGGCGAGTAGCCTTCGCCGGAAGCCCAAGGCTGGCCCGGGACGGTGGCGGCATCGGCCGCGCGGGATGCCATGCCAATGCCGATCATGAAACCGCCGGCTGCGGTTGCCGCCGTGAGGATGAAGTGGCGGCGGTTGATAGTCGAAGCGTGGTGAGTTCCGTGCATCGCCGCCTCCCTTACGCTTTCATCATGTCGGCGGCGCGATGAATGGCGCGGCGCAGACGTTCATAGGTTCCGCAACGGCAGATATTGGTAATGTTGGCGTCAATGTCGGCATCGGTCGGATTGGGGAATTCTTTCAGGAATGCGGCGGTGGCCATGATCTGGCCCGACTGGCAGTAGCCGCATTGAGGAACGTCTTCCGCGATCCATGCGCGCTGCACCGGATGGCTGTTGTCAGCCGACAACCCCTCGATGGTCGTGATCTTCGTACCGTCGAGCACGCCGATCGGCACCGAACAGGACCGCATCGGCCTGCCGTCGATATGAACGGTGCAGGCGCCGCATTGTGCGATGCCGCAGCCGAATTTGGTGCCGGTCAAGCCGACGATGTCGCGCAGCACCCAGAGCAGCGGCGTATCGGGCTCGATATTGATTTGTCGGGATGTTCCGTTGACTTCGATAGTAATCACCGTGGCTCTCCTCAGAGTGGGGTGATGCGGAGGTCTGCAAATCGGCGCAAGCTCATACTGCTCACGACGGCGGCAAAGGTTACACAGGCCTTCGCGGTTATCCAAGGACCATGCGCTATTACAGCATCACAATGCGGAGATTGAATAAAAGGTTGCGTTCGCCGAACCCGACTGGAACCGCCCATTGCAGGAGTTAAAACGCCCCACTCGCAGCCCGATTTGCTCGAGATCGCTGATCAAATTCGAACCTCCTCGACCATGATAAAAATCTGCCGCGCGCGGCTCATCGAATTGCGGTTTCCATTTGGCGGCTGTCGCCAGCCATGCGAGCATTGCGCGCAATAGGAGGGACTCGTCCCATGGCAAATCATCCGATCGGAGGCGGCCAGATCGGCCGCTCGGTGCCGCGCCTCGAAGCGCGCGAGAAAGTCACAGGCCGCGCCGAATACACCCATCTGATGCGATTGCCCGGCATGCTGCATGGCAAGATCTTCCGCTCGACGGTCGCGCACGGCCGGATCAAGTCGATCGACACCAGCGCGGCCCGGAAAATCCCCGGCGTCTATCGCGTCATTACCGCCGAGGACGTCGTCAAGGTCATTCCCAACCCCTATTACGGCCCGGCGTTCCACGATCAGCCGATCCTCGCCATGGAAAAGGTGCGGTTCGTCGGCGAGCCTGTGGCGGTGGTGCTGGCCGCCGATCCTCACGTCGCCGAAGCCGCCACGCACGCCATTGTCGCCGATTATGAGGAGATGGCGGCGGTCTATGACGAGGTCGAGGCGATGACGGCGCCGATCTACGTCCACGACGAGCTCAAGCCGGCCGGAAGCTTCGCCGATCTCAAGCATCTCAAGGGACAGAAAAACACCAATCTCGCGCTCAATGCAAAATTGCGCCGTGGCGACGTCGACAAGGCTTTCGCCGAAGCGGCGCACGTCTTCGAGCACGAGTTTCGCACGCAAAAGTGCCTGCACGTGCCGTTCGAGCCGTTTTGCTCGATTGCCGACTACAAGGATTCCGGACTTACGATTTACAGCGGCGCGCAGGGACCGTCCTTCGTGCGCTCCGAAATCGCGCGTCTGCTCAACTGGCCGGAGAACCGCGTGCGCATAAAAGTGCCGTATCTCGGCGGCGGCTACGGCGGCAAGCTCTACATCAAGCTCGAAGCGCTGGTGACGGCGTGTTCGATGATCGCGCGCCGCCCGGTGAAGATCGCGCTCACCATGGAAGAGCAGTTCTACCAGATCACCAAACACCCGGCGACGGTGCGCATCAAATCCGGCGTCGACGAATCCGGCCGCATCACCGCGCGCAAGTGCGAGGTGTTCTGGAATGGCGGCGCCTATGCCGATATCGGCCCGCGCGTCACGCACAAATCGGGCTTCACCGCCGGCGGTCCCTACGACATCGACAATATGTGGATCGACTCCTACGCGATGTACACCAACATGACGCCGGCCGGCGCGCTGCGTGGCTTCGGCATGCCACAACTTGTCTTTGCCCACGAGAGCCACACCGACATGATGGCGCGGGCGCTGAAGATCGACGCGGTCGAATTCCGCCGCAAGAACGTCCTGCAAAACGGCCGGCCGCAGGCGACCGGAACGATATTGAAGGATGCACCGCTCGAGGCCATCCTCGATCACGTCGCCGAGCGGCTGCGCTGGCGGGAAAAATTCAATCGCGGCAGCGGCGCGCTCAAGCGCGGCCGCGGCATTGCCTTCGCGCTCAAGGCCTGCGTCTCGCCGACCACCTCGGTCGCCATCATCAATGTCGGCGCCGACGGCAGTCCGACACTCTACATTTCCACGGTCGACATGGGGCAAGGCTCCGACACCGGCATGGCGCAGATCGTCGGCGAGGTGCTCAATATGCCGGCCGAACAGGTCCGGGTCGTGGCCCGCGATACCGACATCACGCCCTACGACATGGGCACGCTCGGCTCGCGCTCGTTGTTCCACATGGGCCACGCGGTGCGGCTTGCCGCCGAAGATGCGCGCGGCAAGATCGAGGCGCTGCGGCGCGAGGTCGGCGAGCCCGAAGGCAGCAACACGCCCGTTTCCGGGTTGTTCGTCAAAAAATACGGCATGAAGGCCGGCAACATCGTCGGCACCGGCAGCTACCGGCCCGATTATGTCGCGCCCGACCACGAAACCGGCCTGTCGCCGGAAATCACGCCGTTCTGGATGGTGGCGGCCACCGGGGCCGAGGTCGAGGTCGACACCGAGACCGGGCGCGTGCGCATCGAGAAACTGGTCAACGCGGTAGATTGCGGCACGCTGGTGAACCCACGCATCGTCGAGACGCAGATTTCCGGCGCGGCGCTGATGCAGCTCGGCTTCACCATGTTCGAGAAGATCAATCTCGATTCCGGCCAGATCACCAATGCGTCGCTCGCCGATTACCGGATACCCGGTATTGCCGACGTGCCGCCGATGGTGAACGAGGCCATCGACGCCTATCAGCACAACGCGCCGTTCGGCGCCAAGGGTGTCGGCGAATCCGCGACGTTGTCGCTGTCGCCTGCCATCGCCAATGCACTGGACGATGCCTGCGGCGTTCGGCTGAAGGAGCTGCCGCTGACTCCCGAGGCGGTCTTTCGCGCGCTACGCGAGAAGGACGGCCGGCCGCTGGAGGCGGACTGATTCTGTCATGCCCTGCGCCGGCGGGGCATCCAGTAACGGCCGGCGGCTCGGTGAGTACTGGATCATCCGCCTTCGCGGATGATGACATTGCAAGAGGACTGCCATAGGCTCCCGCCATAATAAAAATCCTGCGGGGGAAACGATGGCCGGCGAATCTGAAGTCCAAGTCTCGCACTTTCTCGACGAGTACGGCGTAGGTGCGTTCCAGCTCAAGCTCATCATCTGGTCCGTCATGCTGGCGATGATCGACGGCTACGACATCGGCGCCATCGCATTCGCCGCGCCGAGCCTGATCAAGGAATGGCACGTTGCGCCAAGGGATCTCGCCATCGTGCTCAGCGCCAGCAACTTTGGCGTGCTGTTCGGCTCGCAGATTTTCGGCTGGATCGGAGACCGCTACGGCCGCAAGACCGCCCTGATCTCGGCCAACCTGCTGTTCGGCCTGTTCACGTTCTTCGCTGCCTACGCCACCAACCTCACCGAACTGTCGGAATTGCGCTTCGTCGCCGGCCTCGGCATTGGCGGCGTCATCCCGAATCTCGTCTCCATCAACGCCGAGTCCGCGCCGCGCAATATGCGCGCGACGCTGGCGATCATCGCCACCGGCCTGGTGCCGCTCGGCGGCGCTTTGGCCGGCTTTGCCAGCGCCGCGCTGGTTCCGACATACGGCTGGCAGATCCTGTTCGAGATCGGCGGGATCGTGCCGATCGTCTTCGCGCTGCTCGCCATCTTCGGCTTGCCGGAATCGATCAAATTCATGGCCATCCACGAAAGCCAGCGCCCGAAAATGCTGGCGCTGCTCAAGGCGATTCGCCCGGATTTCACGGCGCCGCCCAATGCGCGGTTCGTGATCGAAGACGAGAAGCAGTCGCCGAGCAATCCGCTCAACCTGTTTCGCGACGGCCTGGCCACGATCACGCCGCTGACCTGGCTGATGTTTGCCTGCAATCTGATGGGATATTTCTTCCTGATCAGCTGGACGCCGACACTGCTGGGCGCGGCCCACGTGCCGCCGCAGACAGCGGCGCTCGCCGGCGCGGCGCTGCAAGTCGGCGGCACCGTCGGCTCGCTAATGCTGTGCTGGTGGCTGCAACGGGCGCGCTTCGCCGCCATCGCGATCATGTTTCTGGTCGCGGTGCCGATCGTCAGCTCGATCGGCTATGCCGGGCTGAGCTCGACGACCGCGCTCATCCTGATCACGTTCTTTGCTGGCTTCATCGTGCTCGGCATCCAGTCCGGCATCAATGTCGTCGGCGCCATGATTTATCCGACGTCGCTGCGCGCCAACGGTTCGGGCTGGCAGCTCGGCATCGGGCGATTGGGTGCCATCGCGGGTCCCCTCATCGGCGCGCTGTTCGTCGGCCTGCCAGTGTCGGAGCTCTACATATGGTCGGCGATACCATTCGCCGTCGGCGCGGTGGTGACGTTCGTGATCTACAAGCTTGTCGCCGCGCGGATCGCCGCCGACCCGATCCTGGCGAAGGCGCAGTGACCACCATCATCGCCGGGCTTGTCCCGGCGATCTCGTTCCTAAATTGCATTGCCGTGCCAATTTATCGGGACGGGCCGGAACAAGTCCGGCCATAACGCCGCCGATTAAAACGGCTCGTAGCCGCGCAGCACCGGGATCACCTTCTCGCCGAACAGCCGGATCGAGTGCATCAGTTCCGGCTCCGGCAGGTCGGCGAAATTGAACTCGCCCATGAATACGTTGAACACGCCCGCTTCGGCGGCGGCACGGATTTTCCTCGCGACGGTTTCCGGCGAGCCGATGAAGACGAGATCGTTCTTGAGCAGGTAATCGCCGTCGAACAGATGCTGCATGATCTCGGATGCGCCGGGCTCGCCGCGGCCAACGAACATCTTGGCATGCTCGCGCGCACGCACCTCGAACGTCTCGCCCGGCTTGGCCGGTTTCAAAAACCCCTCATAGGCGCGGCTGGCGCGAAACAGCGCATTGTCGATCGCCTTCTCGTCCGTGTCGTCGACATAGACCACCGTACAATAGGCGATGTTCGGCTTGTGCGGCCAGCCGGTGCGTTGCCAGTCCTGCAAGAACTTGCGGTAGCGCGGCGCGGCGTCGGCGCGCGGATAGACCAGAAAGTAGCCGGGATTGATGCCGTGCTTGGCGCAGAATTCCAGCGTCTGCGGATCGCGGCTCATCATCCATAGCGGCGGATGCGGCCGCTGCGCCGGCATCACAGAAATCAGCGCGTTATCGGTGTGGAATTCCTGGCCGTGGAACGAGAACGGCTGCGTCTCGCCGAACGCGGCGCGCATGTAATCGACGAATTCCAGCGTCGGCGATTTGCGCGCGCCGTAATCGAGGCCGAACGGCCGGAAATAATCCGGGTTGATGCCGGGCACGAGGCCGAGCTCCATGCGGCCGCCGAGCATCTGGTCGACGATGGCGATTTCCTCGGCAAGCCGCAGCGGATGATAGAGCGGCACGATATAGCCCATCGGCCCGATGCGCATGCGCTTGGTTCGCGCGCCGGCGCCGACCGCGTAAAGGCTCGGCGATGACATCCAGCTCTCGTCGGGGCGAAAATGGTGCTCGACGCAGAACGACTGGTCGAAGCCGAGTTCGTCGCACAATTGCAGCTCGCGCCACAGCTGCTCGTAGCGTTCGTGCGGCGTCATCCCGGGCTTGGCCCAGATGTGGGTGAAGTGGGCGAATTTCATGGGGTCTGCATCTCATGTAAGGCTGGCGTGCCGGCCGCGAAAGCGCGTGCGTTCATTTTTTCACGTCTCGGCGAAGCAGGTAGGTGTCCATGATCCAACCGTTCTTGGCTCTTGCCTGGGCACGGATAGCCTTGATGTCATTCGCAACGTCGGACAACCGGCCAGAGACCAGAATTTCGTCCTCCGTGCCCAGATAGGCACCCCAATATATGTCAATGTCCGATCCGTCGATCTTTTGGAAGGACTGCTCTCCGTCGAGCAGGACCACCACGCTGTCGGCATTGACCGGAAATCCCTCGCGCAACTTTCGGCCGGTCGTGAGGCAGACGGACTCGCCGATCCGATTGAGCGCGACCCGGTGCCTCGCCGCCAGCGCCTGGATGCTGCTGATGCCGGGGATCACTTCGTATTCGAGTGCAATACCACCCCTGGATTGAATCCTGTCGATGATCCGCAGGGTGCTGTCATAGAGCGTGGGGTCGCCCCAGACGAGAAACGCGCCGCATTCGCCGTCGCCAAATTCCTCCGTCAGAAGCGTCTCGTAGATCCCCTCAATGCGAGAATGCCAGTCCTGAACACTCCCCTTGTAATCGGACGAATCCCTGGAACGCTCCGGTGTCTCGAAATCGACAAGGCGATAGTTTCTGTCTTTGATGAATCGCTCGCATATTTCCAGCCGAAGGCGTTGAAGGTCCTCCTTTTCCAATCCCTTGTTCGGGATGAAGAACACGTCTGCCTGATTGAGCGCGTTGATCGCTTGAACGGTTACGTAGTCCGGGTTTCCAGCGCCGATGCCTATGATGAGAACTTTTCGCATCGCGTTACTTTATTTTGTATCAGTACGTGGCACGAAGCAAAATATGAAACTGTCCAGTGGTGCCTTGGAGGAACCCCAACAGAAGTTTTAACGCTCGGATACTACGACACAATTCCGAGTGTGGAAATGCCGCCTATACTCGCTCCTATACTCGCACCGCCTGGCAAATGGCGAGGTGCTATGATGCACCATGACACGGCATAGAGATTCCGATGTCCGTTATTCCGCCACGGCTCTTTCTCGACGAGTGGTATCAAAAGATTGAAGCGATGACAGCAAAGGAAGCCGCTGAGAAACAGTATGGGCGTCATTTTTTTCTGCGGTGCAAAACGGTCGTGATATTGGCCATGACGTCATTTCGTGGCGACGAGATAAGAAGATCGCTATCGGAGACATAACGGACATCACGGGACCGGCTTACGACTTCGCCTCGGTAGTGAACCCATATGCGACATCGCAGCGCATTTCTTGCCGCGGCGCAAAACGCCGCCGCGCTATGATGAGCAGCGGGAGCAATCGTATCGACGACACTGTAATGCCGGCCCTTCTGGCTGGATATTTAAGCCCAGCGCGGCGACGGCACGCGGTCATTTCAGGCGGCTTTTGAGAACGTAGTGTGCGTGACCGATACAGTCGTACCATGAAGTCCCGACAAAGTTTCCACTCTTGCGTCGAGACCCTGGGCAAGTGCCTTGACGATGCCGGTACCGAGCCCGGTTTTGGGTTGGGCAAAGACGCCGTCTTGCTTGCCAACTCCATTATCAGCAACCGAAAGCTCCCAATCAGTCCCATTGATTTCATACTTGATGACAATTTGTCCCTTTGCGTCTACTCGGGGAAATGCGTGCTTCAAGGAATTCATGACGAGTTCAGTTGTGATCAAACCAATACTTTCAGCCTGACGTGAATTCAAAGTGCCGCCATCGCCAACCACCTTCAGGGTAATAGGCCGAGCGCCCCCAATCATCGAGGTTGTGAGGGCGTCACTCAGCCTCGTGAGATAGGAAACGATTTCAATAGGCCCTATCGCTCCCGTGACGTGGAGCTGTCGTTGCACGGCTGCTATCGAGATGACGCGATCATGAATGTCCTGCAAAAGCGGACGCGTCTCTTCAGAACTGACCGTGTTCGCTTTCATCAAAATAATGCCGGCGATGATTTGCAGACTATTGGCAATCCGGTGCTGAATTTCTTCCAGCAACATGTCTTTCTCTACCAACAGACCGTCCTTATCGTGCTCCAGCTTCCGCCGTACCGTGACATCCTCAATTCCGAGCAGGATGGTCGTCTCGGCGCCGTCCTTGTAGAACACCTGGCGGGCATTCAAGAGCATGATACGAGTTCCGAGATGCGGAAAGTCGTGCTCGACTTCATAGTCCTCCATCACTCCATGTTCCGGAATAATTTTCTCGAGCAGCAAGCGAAGTTTCGGAATATCCCATTGTCCATCGCCTAATGCGTAGAGGAGTTGTCCCTGCGTCTCTTCGGGGCTGACCTCGAATGCCGAATAGAAGGAGCGGCTTGCAGCAATAACACGCAACCGTTTGTCGAGCACAATGACCGGTTCGCGGACCGTATCGACAATGCTCTGAGCCAGCGCGCAGGCGTCTGCGACATTCGTAAACTGTTCTCTGAAATTCGTCTTTTGCATAAATCCCACCCATAGCTCCACAGAGGACTTTCGTCGGATGAGTCCCTGAGATCGCTATTTGTTCGCGTGGCGCACGAATTCAAAGATATGGCTTAGCCTTGGCCCGAGTCTGAGCAAAAGTGCTCACTCGGAAGTGGAGTGGCGGAGCCCGTTCAGTAGGGTCTTCCGAGCCGTTCAACCTCGACGTAAGCTGTAAGCGCCGGCCAACCAGCGGCCGAATAGCACGGAAAACCGAAGTCATGGCTACCAATCGCCGGCCGTCGTTCGACCCAAAGGCGTTTCTCGCCAAGCTCGGTGATCGCCGTGGCGTTGGTAAGTACCGCAAGGGCCAGATCGTATTTTCACAGGGTGATCCCGCGGATGCTGTCTATTACGTCCAGAAGGGCAAAGTGAAGCTCACCGTCGTCTCCGATCGAGGCAAGGAAGCGGTGATCGCCATTCTGGGAGCGGAGGAATTCTTCGGCGAGGGATGTCTTGCCGGACAGACGCAGCGCATAGCGACAGTCGTGGCCATGGTGGACTCCGTCATTACGCGCCTGGAAAAGGCAGTCATCATTCAGGTTATTCATCGGGAACCGGCATTCTCGGAAAAATTCATTTCGCATCTTTTGGGCCGCAGCATTCGCGTCGAAGCAGACCTTGTAGACCAGCTTTTTAATTCGAGTGAAAAGCGGTTGGCGCGTTTGCTTCTGCTGTTGGCGAACTTCGGCAAGGAGGGGCAGCCCGAGCCAGTCATTCCGAAAATCAGCCAGGAGACGCTTGCCGAGATGATCGGCACGACGCGCTCGCGCGTCAGTTTCTTCATGAACAAATTCAGAAAACTGGGCTTTATCGAGTACAACGGCGGAATCGAAGTTCGCAGTTCATTGCTGAATGTCGTTCTGCACGACCAGCCGCAAATCGGGAATAAGCTTACATAATCTATTTGTACGCGACGGGGTGGCGCGGCCTCATGATGATAACGGCACGAGCAGCAACGGAAAGCGGCCGCACTTCCAACAGCAAAGGCGGCCGCCGTATTATTTCAAGCCTGTCGGCCGTCCTCAGTAGTCATAGCCGCCGAAGACGCCGTTGATCACGCCGCCGACAAGGGGGACACCGTAGCCAGGACATGCACTGTAGCCATAGCCAGGACCGTAACCGGGTCCGTAGCCATAGCCAGGACCGTAACCAGCGCAACTGTCGTAGATCGGTCCGCCGCCGTAGTAACCACCGCCACCGTAGTAACCGCCGCCAGATCGCGCAAAACGACCGCCACGGGCGTAGCCAGTGGTAACACGTCCGCTATGGTAGGAGCCAACCGCTGCACGTCCGGCCATTGAACCTCCGGCCACTGAATGTCCAACCGCAGCATGTCCGCTGCCGCCATGACCTGGATGCCCGGCAGCTGACGCAGTTGTCGCCAGGGGCAGGCAACCGAGCGCGACGCCGGCCGCGAGAGCGATAAATGTCTTATGAAGCACTTGAGTCTCCTAATTTTGTTCAACAACAGATTTGTTGTGAGGACCACAACAACGTCCATGGCCGGCGAGAGTTGCAAGCCGCGCGGACACGTTCGCGTGTCAGGTCGCGCTGCGCGTCGCGCGCGTCATGTCCGACCATGCCGACGAACTGCATAATTGCGCCGTTCGCTTGTATGCACCGGCTACCAAAGCACGCCGGGACGGCCCCCTTGTTGCTGTAGAAAGACTGGAATCCAGTGAGCGGAGTGAGCAATTTTGACCAGATTCCCCTGGCTAAGGAGCGCAGGCTGGTCTTGGGGATACCGGGAGCACTGAGGTGCCCCATGCCGATAACAAATCAGTTCTGGCAATACGCCAGAGAGGCGCTGCTTCTGGCCTACGAAGCAAAAACGGACGATGACAAGCAGGCTCTGCTCGACCTCGCTGAGACGTGGACGCTGGCGGCATTAGAACAGCGACGCTCTCAGGTCGATGACGACAAAGCAATCGCAGCTTGAAAAATTGTCGGCCGTGTCAGTCGGCGACCTCCTTGATTTCCAGCCAAGTGTGTTGGCTCCGCGCTCGCGCGACGGAGACGATGTCGAACGAGGAGATTGCGTTCCATGGCAACACGGACAAGCAATCAGACCGTGACTTTCGCACATCCGTTTTTACTGAAGGGAGTCGACCGGATACTGCCCGCCGGCGCCTACCGCGTCGTCACGGACGAAGAACTGATCAAGGAATTATCGTTTCCCGTGTATCGGCGCGTAGCAACCATGATTTTCGTGCCGACAGCATCCCATCGGTCCTCAGTTGAGATGGTCACCATCGACCCTCATGACCTGCAGGAGGCGCGGGATCGTGATGCGAATGCCGCGCAAGACACGATGACGCGCAACAAAGATTGACGAGACAGCGCTTCTACAGATGCGATTCGCGCCGCTTCGGAGGATATTGCAGCATGGCACAGAAGCACGAGACGCCCCGGCTGACCGCACGTGAGTACAAGGACGGTCGCGGCTGGTATGTCGAAGCGGCCAGCGAGGCCGGCATGACGGAAAACGTCGGCGATTTTGCTTCAGCTGCCGAAGCGCAGGATTGGATCGCCAGAAAAGCGGGCGCCTATTTCAAAGCACATCGGACATAACGCTAAACTGCGGTCAACCCTCGTAATTCAATGGTGTCCACCCCATATGCAATAGCCACACCCAATAACCAGACGTTACGGCACCGGTGAGCGCGCAATGCGATCGATCGGCGTCATGGAAGGAAATTCCTGTGTTCACCGGAGCGAAGTTTCGGGAGAAAGCGGCGGAAAGCCTTGAATCAAGCAAGAAAACCGATATCCCCGGCGAAATTCGAAAATTCGAACAGGTGACGAAGAGCTTCACCGAGTTGGCGCAAAACGAAGATTGGTTGGCGCAAAATTTCAACAGAATAATTCATTCGCACGAACTGAATTCCGCAAATGAGGCTTCGTAGGTGCGGCTCGACGACGGGATACACGTGGCTTGTGCCTCCGAAGCCCCTATGGGCGAAAGGAAAGCCTGATGACGCATAAATTCAATATCGGTCAAATAGTCGAGCTGGAGCCAAGCTCACTGAGATCAATCGTCCGTGGTCCCTATGAGATCCGCCATCTCATACCAGCCTCGGATCGGGACCCCGGCGATCCGTGCTATCGCGTCAAAAGCGTCGACGAAAAGCACGAACGAGCCGTGCTCGAAAGCGAGATCACGCAATCAAATGGTATTGTCGCATAATCCACAGCTCGTTGTTGAATGTCGTCCTGCACGCCCAGCCGCCCAGCAGCAATTAGATTCATAGCGTTTCGAGGGTGATTGCTGATTCCGTCATTGTGATCGAGTCCGTGACGCCGTCCGGCTGTTTGAAGCGTTGGCGGCCATGAGCTTATTTCAATCGCTTCTCCGTCGAATCCCGGAACCCTCGCTGCGGCTGCTCGTGGTGCTTGCGGTCTTCGCGGAAATAATCGTGATGAGCTTCGCAATGCTGAGTGATTCAGGTCATGAGGACGCAGTCCATCACATCTAGGCGGGTTCGTAACGGCGTGGTTTCGCGGCGTAGGTGGACGCTATCTCCGGCCTAGCCAGAGCGAACTGGGGCCTCCCTCTTTCCAACGGAGTCACGTTGAGTGGGCGTGCATGGTTGCGGCGCGACGAATAGCGAGGTTGTTTTTACACGCTATCATCGAGCCGGATCAGCGTTTTTCTCGATCTGCCATTGTACTTTACATTCCGAGACTCCACATAATAGATATGCTGGCAAGTAGTTGCTGGTCTGAAAGCTGCACAAAAATCGGCGACGTACCGAAGTCCCCGATCGCCACGTTGGCAGCCTGGTGCCGTCGGTCGGCATAATAAAGCTTCAAAAAAGTTGCGTTCGCGAGTCGGCGCCATGAGCGCCTAAGCCTTTGAGCATTGCCCATGGACGCTCCTCTCTTGTCGAAAGGCGAAAGTCATGCAAGTTCGATCAGCACAATGACCGCGCCCCATTACATCGGTGAAAACAAATCCGACATGCGCGGCATCAAGCCCGGCTGGTACGCGATTGAGGATGACGGAAACCTGTCTTCTGGACCCTTTTCCAGTCGCGAGGAATGCGTCAAGAGAATCACTCAGCCGACGGAGGCAACGCGGCGCCAAAGTTGCATTAAAGGAACTGAAAGACTTCACCCGCCGACACCGGCTTGAGGCCGGCTTCAGGTGGTCTACCTGATCCGCCAGACTTTTTAAGGAAACACTAGGAGAACACCAATGAAATTCCGCCCACTACACGATCGAGTTGTGGTCGAGCGTATTGAACCCGACGCGAAGTCCGCCGGCGGGATCATCATCCCGGACACCGCCCAGGAGAAGCCCTCGCAGGGCGAGATCATCGCCGTCGGTCCAGGTGGCCGCGACGAAGCCGGAAAGCTCATCCCGATCGATCTCAAGGTCGGCGACCGCGTGTTGTTCGGCAAATGGTCGGGCACCGAGGTCAAGCTCGATAGCGTCGATTACTTGATCATGAAAGAGAGTGACATCGTGGGCGTGCTCCAGGATACGGTGGCCAAGAAGAAGGCCGCCTGAGCATTTCCATCATCGAAACATAAATTCAGGGAGCAGCAAAATGTCTGCCAAGGAAGTTAGATTCTCAGTTGATGCGCGCGATAGAATGTTGCGCGGGATAGACATCCTAAACAATGCGGTAAAGGTGACGCTCGGCCCCAAGGGTCGCAACGTCGTGCTCGACAAGTCTTACGGGGCACCCCGCATCACCAAGGACGGCGTTACCGTCGCCAAGGAAATCGAGCTCGAAGACAAGTTCGAAAATATGGGCGTGCAGATGGTGCGCGAAGTCGCCTCGAAGTCATCCGACTACGCCGGTGACGGCACGACAACCGCCACGGTTCTTGCGCATGCGATTGTACGGGAAGGTGCCAAGTCGGTAGCCGCCGGCATGAACCCGATGGATCTGAAGCGTGGCATCGATCTTGCGGTCGAAGCGGTGGTCGAGGACCTAAAGAAGAACTCAAAGAAAGTCACCTCGAATGACGAAATTGCCCAGGTCGGCACGATTTCTGCCAACGGCGACCAGGAGATTGGCCGCTTCCTCGCCGATGCGATGAAGAAAGTTGGCAATGAGGGCGTGATTACGGTTGAAGAAGCGAAATCCTTGGAGACTGAACTCGAAGTCGTCGAAGGCATGCAATTCGATCGCGGCTACATCTCTCCCTACTTCATCACCAACGCCGAAAAGATGCGCGTAGAGATGGATGACCCCTATCTCCTAATCTATGATAAGAAGCTCTCGGGCCTGCAGGAACTGTTGCCGCTGCTTGAGGCGGTGGTGCAAACCTCGAAGCCGCTTGTCATCATTGCCGAGGATATTGAAGGCGAGGCTTTGGCTACGCTCGTCGTCAACAAGCTGCGCGGTGGCCTCAAAGTTGCGGCGGTGAAAGCACCAGGCTTTGGTGATCGCCGTAAGGCCATGCTCGAAGACATCGCAATTCTCACCGGCGCTCAGGCGATCAGCGAGGATCTCGGCATCAAACTCGACAAGGTTACTGTGAGCATGCTCGGCCGCGCCAAAAAGGTGACGATTGAGAAAGAAAACACCACGATTGTCAACGGCGCCGGCAAGAAGTCCGACATCGAAGCTCGCATTAGCCAGATCAAGGCGCAGATCGAGGAGACCACGTCGGACTACGACAGTGAGAAGCTGCAGGAGCGTCTGGCCAAGCTTGCGGGCGGCGTCGCGGTGATCCGCGTCGGCGGCGCGACCGAGGTTGAGGTAAAGGAGCGCAAGGACCGCGTGGATGATGCCATGCACGCGACCCGTGCAGCGGTCGAGGAAGGCATTCTTCCCGGCGGCGGCGTTGCTCTCCTGCGTGCCAGCGAGTTGCTTAAGAAGGTGCGCACGCAGAACGACGACCAGAAGACTGGCATCGAGATCGTCCGCAAGGCACTCTCCGCTCCGGCGCGCCAGATTGCAACCAACGCTGGCGAAGACGGCTCCGTGATCGTCGGCAAGATCCTTGAGAAAGATCAGTACGCCTACGGTTTTGATGCCCAGAATGGCGAGTATGTGAACCTCGTTTCTAAGGGCATCATAGACCCGACCAAGGTTGTTCGGGCGGCCCTTCAGAATGCGGCGTCGATCGCCGGGCTGCTAATCACAACGGAAGCCATGATCGCCGAAAGGCCAAAGAAGGACAGTGGGGCCCCGGCTATGCCTGGCGGTGGCATGGGCGGCATGGACTATTAAGCCACCCTCAACCGAAATGACGAAGGCCTGGAATTTAATCCGGGCCTTTTTCCTTGCGCTCGCGAACAATTTCTTCTGGCTGCTTACCCGTCATGCTGATCAAATCATCTTGCCTCATGCGGTTTCAGACACCTTCTCTATTCTTGCGACAATCAAGAATGCCGCGTTGATACAAGCCGTTGCGAGCTGAATAGTCGCGGCGGACTTATGATTACCCCGAGCCGGCGCGCGCGCGGCGACGCCGGCTCATAGCTTACAAGGACACGCATGAGTGAACACAGAACCAAGTCTGCCGCACTGCCCTCTGGGCGTTCGAATCGTCGGACGCCGAATGGCGCCCGCCCCGGTTCAAGCCATGCCCAGAACGCTCAGAGAACCTTAGAGCGGTATCTGGCGCTCGCCAGCGCCGAAAGACAGATCGGAAACATGGTCGAAGCAGAGAATTACTACCAATACGCCGAGCATTATTTTCGATCGATGCGATCAGACTCAGAAAGAACGTAAGAGACCTTGTTCGAACGACAACAAGCAGCCATGGCGTCGCGTAATAATTCAATAAAAATCAAAGGGATCAACCATGCAAGAACTCCTCCACCGACACGTCGGAACTGCCGAATCGGCTCGTCTTGGCGTTGAATCCGGCTGGTACGGAACGAAAGTCAGCGGAACATTTGTTACGGGCCCGCACGCGACCGAAGCAGAGTGCGTCCGTAAAAATGGAGAACTCACGGTCTTTGACCGCGAGGAGGCTTGATCGTTGCGGCCAACATTATCGCTACCCGAGCCGTCAAGCATCGCCGCCGGGTGACGCCGTAACCTCGGTGATTGGTGACTAGTGAATCGTGGTTTGCAACAACTCGAACGCTACGGTTTGTCCAGAAAGTGGGGCTGAATAGAATTGAACCGTCCTTGCGCCTTAGACGAACATTTCACGGCGAAGTGCGCAAGCATTTTGCCGACGCGACGCTGGACGATGGGATCGGTCGAATATTCTGGTAGCCCCATTGCAGGAGATCTCATCCACGCGCGCAAATCCTCGCATAGCGCATCTTTGTCGATCCTCATAGAAGGGTCTTTCTCTAGAGAGAACAATCTCATGAGTGATTGGTTCAAGTTCATCTCGGTGTCCGAGAGCGATTTAGGGAACCAATTAACCGCTAGACCTTTATACTTGTGGTCACGAGATGCGCTTTTGTCTCGAAGACCAGAAGCCCCAGCTCCCCAATCCCCCAGCCCCCCGCTGGGGCTTTTCTTTTTGGGCGGCTCGTTTGTTGTGGAGAAATCTTGGGGGAGCGATCTCGGTCAGCAATTTTGAGCAGGTCAGCTACTGATAAGGAGCGCATGCGGGTCTTCGTTCGGCTCATTGGTCGCGTGAGCTGCTCTCCGTTGCCGATTAATTGGAACGATCGCGGCCATGCCGACGTTGTCTTTCCACACATCCTCAAAATCAAACAATTGCGGAGTGTCTACAGGAGACATCCATGCGAACTCTACGACTAATATCATCCACAGCGGCGATATTGCTGCTGGGTGCTAGCGTTGTCTCCGCACAAGGCGTTAAGACAGACGAGACGCCCGGCGTTCCAGCGGCACAGCAGAATGCCCCGCCAGAGAAGATGGCACCGACCGGGAAATCCGACAAAATCAAAGCACCAGAAAAAACCGGACAAGCGGCTCCGACTGCTCCCGAATCCGCTAACAAGCTGCAGACGACGGATAAAGGCGCTCCTGCGGGCGCCGCGGCCAAAGATTCATCTAAAGTCGATGGCAGCGCCGACGTGACGTCCAAAGAAGTGGACCGCCATGTTAGAGCCCGATACGCAAGTCGCCACCATGGACCGTTATATAATAGCTACAGAGGCGATCTTAGCTACCGAGATTGCCGACATCATCGTCACGGGTGGATGCCGTGGCTATGGTGTTAACTCGTCGACCGTTCTGAAGACATGTGTACTTCAGGGTAGTGTCTTCCTTACTAACTGGAAGTGTGACTCAAAAGACGTCAAGCTCAAGCCCCGAGCGCTCGGGGCTTTTGCTTTTGGTCGCCTCTGGTGGCGAAGTCCCTGCTGTCAGAAGCGCGAGTGCCATGCCTGCTGTTGGGCCCTAAGCGGACGCCGCTCTAAGCTGCAATATCAGGGAGCCGTGCTGGGAAGGGATGCCGGTTGAAGTAAGAGCGCAAAGCCTGGCCGGCGGCCAATACCGCAATCAGTCCGACGATTAGGAGGATCGCAAGCCGCCCTGGACTGAGGTGAGCGAAACTAAGCGCCATACCGAGCAACACGCCAGGAAAAACGTGTACCGGTGCCCAGGCGAGAGCTGACAGAATATTGACGGCATAGAACTGGCGCGATGACATACCTAAGATGCCTGCAACTAACGGCACAAATGCGCGCAACACCGCTATGAACCGAGCTAGGAAGACGCTCACGGCACCGTGTGTCTTGATAAATGCTTCGCTGCGGTGAATGAACTGTGGATACCTAATAAGCGGCCAGTGCAGGAGAATCTCCTGATGGTACCGGTGTCCTAACCAGAACGACAAACCATCGCCGAAAATGGCTCCCGCGATCGCGGCGCCAAGTAGCGGCCAAGGGTTTACGTGAGCGCCTGTCGCGAGGGCACATATCCCAATAATAAGCGTCGAGCCGGGAACTACCGTGCCTATCACAGGGATAGCTTCTGACGATGCCAGCAGAAAGATCGCTATGAGCGCGTAGTGTGGATGCACCCCGATAAAATCGACGATCCCGGCGAAATACGACGTCATCGTTTGTCTTTGGTGAGCGGCTTGACCATGCCTAATTCGGTTACGGTGATCTAGGCCAGATGAACAACGCGGAGGGCGTCGTATAGTTGCGGACCGGGCTCGATACCACGATCGAAGTTGGCTGACGCTCTAACCGGCATGACGGGGCGTAAGCGGAAGCGTCTGCTGTGGGCTGGCGATCTAAGTGAGCAATCTTGACCATACGCGGGCTGCCAAGGATGAGATTATTGCGATGCTGGGAGATAAGAGAGGGTCTCCATGCTGAAAAACAATCAATTCTCGCAATATGTTAAACAGGCGCTGCTTGCGGCCTTGAGCGTTCAGTGGCACGCTCTTTGTGCGGTATCGTACTTAATTGATTTTGATCAATGTAACTTGGCTGTTTCGGTTGCACATGTCGTCCCGTCCGCGCCGGTCTCCAGGCTAAGCCGGGGAAACGGGAAAGGGCATCAAAAGTCGGGCATCAACGAATGCGGAGGTCGCTGCGCAATTGGCTGCCGCGGCCGATCGAATTGCCACGATCGGGCGTATCCACCGCCGTCTTCACTCATTTGACGGCGTACAAACCTTTGCATTCAGGCAATACCTTGAGGACCTGTGTCGCGATTTCTCCACGATGCTGTTTACGGCAGAGCCGGCGCGAATCATCGCGGTCGAGGCGACTGAGATCATCTTGCCTGCCATCACCGCCGTTCCGCTCGGCTTCATCGCCAACGAACTGATCACGAACGCGTTCAAATACGGGACAGGTCGGATCACGGTCAGCTTGGAGTACGATCCTGAAAAGGGTTACGCATTGTCGGTGGCTAACAATGGCCCAGGATTACCGGATGGGTTTGACCCAACCGTCGGCAAAGGACTGGGAATGAGAATTGTTCAGTCTCTCGTCAAACAAATCGGTGGTGAATTGCGGATTGGGCGCGGCGATGGGAACCAAGGCACGCGGTTCGCTGTGCTTTTTTCCTGATTACCTACGAAGCGGGAGCTGCGATGGGAAAAGTGATCGTGTCGGGTTCTTCCCGGAAAAGACCGGAGAGCAAGAGAAGCAGAGCCAGTGGCAGGAAGAGAGGCGCGATCCCTTTCGATCCCCAAGCCTTTCTCGCCAAAGTAGGCGAAGGAACAGCCATATCGAAATACCGAAAAAACCAGATTGTATTTTCTCAGGGTGAGGTTGGAGACGCGGTTTTTTATATTCAGAACGGCAAGATCAAGCTCTCGGTCGTTTCTCAGCGTGGCAAGGAGGCAGTCGTCGGCCTCCTAGGGCCCGGTCACTTTTTTGGCGAAGGGTGTCTTAACGGCCATCCATTGCGTGTCACAACAGCCACAGCTATCGACGAATGCCTCATTACGCGCATCACCAAGGCGGCAATGATCGCTACCATGCACGATGAACCGAAATTCTCGGAACTGTTCATGGCCAACCTATTGAGCCGGAACAGTCGCATTGAAGAGGACCTGATCGACCAATTGTTCAATTCGGGCGAAAAGCGCCTCGCTCGCGCTCTCCTTCTCCTTGCAAATTTCGGCAAGGATGACGCGCCGGAGCCGATCGTCGGAAAGTTCAGTCAAGAGATCCTCGCGGAGATGATCGGCACTACCCGGTCGAGGGTCAGCCATTTCATGAATAAATTCCGTAAATTAGGTTACATCAAATATAATGGCAAACTGGAGATCCATAATTCCTTGCTGAACGTTGTCTTATACGACAAGCCTCAGATCAGAACGAATGATCATAGCGGCCCCAAAGCGATGTGACATGTCCGTGTTTGGTCCCCTTTTCAGACTCGCCGACTGTTCGTCGTCGTGTCCTCTGTGGATGGCTCCCGCCATGCGGTGACCGGCGGCAAGGCGATCCAGGGCGCGAAACACAAAAAGCGCGATGACGGATGCGGCATGCCGCTGACTTTCGAGGAAGCCCAATTTTCGCTAATTTTCGTGTCAGGCCGAACGTGATCCGCGCCGCACAGGCGTTACGGAACCTAATCCGCCAATCGACCGTTACATCAACGATCACGGGATGAGTTTGTGTCTCGAAGATCAGAAGCCCGAGCATATCCCATGTCGCCATTAGGTGCAATATGCTGACCGCGATGGAACAGCGACAATACACTGCCGAACAGATCGCTAAAATTATCGATCGCATTGCAGAGTTGCGGGTGCGATGGCTCTCTCATGTGGAGACGCAACTCGCGTCACAGCAAAATCACGTTGCATCCGACGACTAAACGCCCGCGCTTGAGCCGGCCGATTAATTTGATTGGCGCGGCGCGACCGACACAGCCGGCTCCGCGCTTGATCCACATCAAATCCAAGCTGCTTCGGTGCAGCAAGAGGCAATTGATGGATACGAACATCGTACAGATTGGTGCCCTGTTGCTCGCATTTGTGGCTTGCGGCGTGTGGGCGACGAAGAAGAAAACTTAACACCGTCGCCTCGGATTAATTGGCGCGGTGCTCGATTCAGACCAAATCCATGGCAGCGCCGATCGTCAGCGAGAGCAGCATTGGTATCCGCCGGGCCTGACGCTCGTTCAAATGCGCCAATCAGACGTCCGGCATCTTCGATGATTTGGAGCATGGGGCCGCATGAAAAATAGACCCCAGCCGTGTGAGCACGGCCGGGGTACGCATAACAAACTCGGCGCCTGAGATGGGGGCAAGAAAGGCGTCCGGTAATCATGACTTTGATCCGGGCGTTTTATTAAATCTGTATAAGATAGCTCACTCTGAAACGATGGTGGATAAGTGGTATAACTCGAGAAGCGACTGATTTCGGGTGTTTTCGCGATATCCGCTTCTCACCCAAATAGCGACCGATTGCGCGATGGCAGAGCCGACAACCATTGTGTGCACTCGGCCAGCATCATCAGATAGAGAAAGCGAAGGAACCCGTGGATCAGGAGAATGAGTACGTGCAGGCGCTTGTTAGCGCTCGCGCTAAAGCCGTTGCGGAGCGCCGCCGGATGGCCGAGGCACTGACCGCGGATCACAAGCGCGGTCACACAGAAGAAACGCTCGAAATATTCGTCAAGCTGCAAGACACGATCGAAGCTATTGACCGAGCCATTGCCGACGAAGAGCGAATGGCAAAGCGTGACGCGGTAGGTACGCGGCCGAACGTTGGGTTTACCGGCCTGTAAAAACATCACAATCAGCGCCCAACGCCGCCATCCCCGCCGCCCTGGACGAGACCCAACCTTTTGGCAACCTATTTCGCGCACAAACGTTGGCACCAGAGTGTGGCGTGCCCGCGGTGGACTCAATCACCGCCCAGAGCCCCTTATTTTGAGATCGACTAATCAAATGAACGAAAAACTTCCTGCGCCATGCGAGGCGTGCCATGGCTCCGGTTTGCAACACGGGGCTGTATGCGGTGAGTGCCAAGGAAAGGGCTATCGATTGTTCGTCGACGGTCGCCAAATCCCGGTGCAAAAGCAAAGCCCGCAGCGATGGCGGCGCCCGCGTTCGGCACAAAACCCCCGGCATCCGCGCTGAGTTTCCGACCACTTTCCGCTGCACGCGCGTTCGGCCTGCAGGACCAACACGACAGTGACGCGATGAGGCTAGTCACCACCGCCGCGCATTTATAGTTCGTCCAAGTTTTCTGGTACCTCACCGAACGCTTTCAAAATTGTGGCGTCAGAAAAATTTCCGATGTTTGGGTCTCCGCTCCGCTTGAACGCGAGCGCTCCCGCGTTCGCCGCGTCCCGTGACATCGACTCCGCCCGCCGGATCGCGGCCCCTTCGTTGGGCATCTCTTGTGCTTCACCTGGCGCCGTGCCGTCTTCCGTCCTCACAAACGGCAAGGCGACGTAATAGGTGACGGACATTTACTGTCTCCTGTGCGGCCCTTCCTAGCCGCGAAAGAAATGCATCAATGCCGAGGCTCCCACTCGCATTTATGACAGGCTGCACCGCGGTGCACCGCGACGAATTGACTCAACCCGCGGTTTGCCTAGATTGCTCGTGCCGGCTTAACCGCCGTCGCATGCGATGGCTCCGATCTTCGGAGCTTGAACATGTCTGACGATGATAAGTTGGTCACATACAAAGGCCTGTTAGCCGAGTACGGACTATCTCTCAGCCGCACTCATATAGCGAGACTGGAAAAAGCCGAGAAGTTCCCCAAAACGGTTCAAGCCGTTTAAGACTCGCGGCTCGCGGTTTTACTATAGGCGGCGTGAAATCCGGGCTTGGCTGCAAGGGATGTGGCCGTAATCGGCCCTGGCTCTCGAAAGGGGGCTTAGAACTACCGAGGGCGCTCGGTGGCCACTGGGCGCCCTCACCTATCGCTTGGGGGAGCGATGCGTTGCTATCTGATTGCGATAACTCTGTTTGTTTGCTCTGCCACCGCTGCTGGTGCAAACCAGTTGTCATGTGAGGACAACAGATCAGGCACCGATTTCAAATGCTACCTTTCGAAAAATTCAATTACCACACACCAACTAGATTCAAAGGTATCAACTAGGTGTTCGGTATATCCCCAGCTCATGTACACAATATACACTACGTCGCCACCCGCACCATCGGCATGGGTTGCGCGCCTCGGAGGTGTGCGGCTTGCGGTGGGACCAAGTCGAGCTTGACTGCGGTCGGCTTCATGTCCGTCGGGCCAAGGGTGGCATTGATAACGTCCACCCCCTGAGCGGCAAAGAGATACGAGCGCTGCGCCAGTTGCGCCGCGAGAATACGGAATCGCGATACGTCTTTGTGACCGAGCGCGACGGGCCGGCCACGACTGACGGTTTTCTGAAAATGATCGCGCGAACCGGAGAAGCTGCAAGGCTCCAATTCCCAATCCACCCCCACATGCTACGGCACTCGACTGGCTACAAGCTCGCCAACGACGGGCATGATACTCGAGCCCTCCAACACTATATGGGACACAAGAACATCCAGCACACGGTGCGATATACCGAAATGGCTCCCGATCGGTTTAGGAATTTCTGGAAAGATTGATAGCTAATCTTGGCGCCGAATAGAACCCGATCGTAAGACGCACAATGTCTCTTTGCACTAACCCGCTCCGCGGGAGGGAGCCAGCGGATAGTGCGCGACTATTCGATCACCTCGTCAGCGATCGAGAGCACCTGTGGCGGCACCTCTATGCCGAGCGCTCGCGCCGTTTGAAGGTTGATGACGAACTCGAATTTGGTCAACTGTGTGACCGGCATGTCGGCGGGCACGGCGCCTTTGAGGATGCTGCCGGTATAGATGCCGAGCTGACGTTGCATATCCGAGGTATCGGTTCCGTAGCTCATCAGCCCGCCGGCTGCCACAGAATCACGGCTCGAATAGGCCGCCGGAATCCTGTCGCGCGCCGTTAAGGTGGCAAACTGCCCGGCGCGGCTGGCGAAGAATGCGTCGGGACCGACGAAGAGGGCATCGGGGCGCTCGCGCGCAAGGGTGGCAAAGGCCGCATCGATCTCGCCGATCGTCGTGGCGTTGAGGATTTGGATTTGCAGTCCGATGGTGGGCGCAGCTTCCTGCACCTCCCGCAATGTGGACGCGGAGGTTGACGCGTTGGCTGGATTGATAAGTACGACGACACGAACTGCCTTGGGCACCAGGTCATGCAGGAGCCGCAGCCGCTTTGCCACGACCTCCCCGAGGAAGTAATTAATGCCGGTTGCATTACCTCCGGGCCGGGCGAGGCTGACAACAAGACCAAGCTTGACCGGGTCTTCGGTGACGCCGAAGACGATTGGGATCGTCGCGGTTGCCGCCTTGGCCGCGAGCGTGGGCGCGGTGCCAGGCGTGGCGATCACGGCCACACGGCGCCGGACCATGTCAGCTAGCAGCGCCGGCATCCGATCGAGTTGGCCCTCCACCCAATGGTATTCGACCGTCACGTTCTGGCCTTCGATGTAGCCAGATTCGTTGAGGCCTTTGCGGAATGCGGCCCTTTGCGTGGCATCGAGCGACCCGACCCGGAGAAACCCGACCACAGGCAGCGCCGGCTGCTGCGCCCGCGCCGCGAGCGGCCAAACCGCTGCGCCGCCGAGTGCGCCAATGAATTGCCGCCTTCCGATGTCGATTGCCAATTGACCCGCGCCCCGTGGAAATCGTCCGCGCTGCGATGTGGAGCAGAATATCACGGCCCAACCGCGACGGTAAAATAGCTTGCGCTTTTGCTGCGGATGCGTGCGGCAGGAAATTGGCCCATAGCGACCGAACGCGACGCAGTAATATCTCGGTCGCCATTTGGGGCCCAGCAGACATCCGGCGGCGTTGCAGCCGGAAATCTTGGTCGAGACTCACCCTAAACGGAAGTCAAGCAGCCTAATTTGCTGCTCTGCGCCGTAGCCACTTCCAGCATACTGGTATGACCCGCTACGATGCCTTGTCCTGGGCGAAGGCAAGAACAATGAAGCGGCGCTCAAAAGCGGGCGGCAAGGCAGGTAGGGCAGGACGCCCCAAGGCGGCAACGCCAAAGCGCTCCAGTTCAGCCAAGGCGGTGCCCAGTAGTCGGCGTTCGGCAACGACCGGTAAGGAAACAGAGACTGAGCGTCTTACCCGCGAGCGCGACGAGGCGCTGGAGCGCGAGAAAGCTACGGCGGAGGTACTGCGCGTCATCAGCGCGTCGCCGAGCGAGTTGGAGCAGGTATTCCGGACCATATTAGAGAACGCGACGCGCATTTGCGAGGCCAAGTTTGGCGTGCTGCAACTTTACGAAAATGGAACGTTCCGCATGGGCGCGATGCACAATGCACCGCCCGCCTTTGCCGAAGCTCGACAGCGTGAACCGATAATTCTTCCCGCTCCGTCATCGCCGCTTGGTCGCTTGATCGCTACAAAGCAGCTTGCCCACATTGCCGACTTGGCAGCGGACGATGCTTATAAGCGCGATCCTATTGGCGCTCGATTCCTCGAAAGCACGAAGGCGCGGACCATTCTCGTAGTTCCGATGCTCAAGGAAAATGCGTTAGTCGGCGAATTCAGCGTCTACCGTCAGGCAGTCCGTCCGTTCACCGACAAGCAGATCGAGCTGGTGCAGAACTTCGCCGCCCAGGCGGTCATCGCCATAGAGAACACCCGGCTGCTGAACGAATTGCATCAGCGCACTGACGATCTCACTGAGGCATTAAGCCAGCAGACAGCGACCAGCGAGGTACTCAAAGTCATTTCAGGTTCGCCGGGCCAACTAGAGCCGGTATTTAATGCTGTGCTGGCAAACGCCATAGGCCTCTGCGAAGCCTCATTTGGTAACCTGATGCTGCACGAGGGCGATGCTCTCCGGCGCGTTGCACTTCATAACGCCCCGGCGGGTTACCGGGAGTTCGCGGAAAAGATGCCGCTGCTGCCTCTCGGCAACCACCCCAGTCTCAGACGCATGATCCAAGCACCGACTGCACATCAGATCGCTGACATATCGGAATCCGAGCCCGACGCGCCCATCGTCAAATTCGGGCATGCACGGACACTTATGAATGTGCCGATGCTCAAGGAAGACGTGTTTGTTGGAGTCATCGGCATTTATCGTCGCGAGGTCCGCCCTTTCACTGAAAAACAGATCGAACTAGTCAAGAGCTTCGCCGATCAAGCCGTGATCGCCATCGAAAATGCTCGGCTACTCAACGAATTGCGGCAGCGCACCGATGATCTCTCCGAATCGCTAGAGCAACAGACCGCGACCGCCGATGTACTGAAGGTTATTTCCAGTTCGCCCGGAGAATTAGAGCCTATTTTCAACGCCATGCTGGAGAATGCGACGCGACTATGTCGCGCGCAATTCTCTGCACTTCAACTTTTTAAAGACGGGGCGTTCCATAATGTTGCGCTTTTCAATGTGCCCGCCTCCTATGTGTCAGTCATGGCACGCGCGGTGATCAAACCCCACCCGGGAGCCGCGCTCGGGCGTATCGTTCAAACCAAGCAGCCGGTGCAAATCGAGGACCTCCGTGCCCTTGCTGCCTATAGGGATGGCGATCCAGGCGTAAAATCGCTTTCCGATCTTGCTGGCGCTCGAACCTTGGTTGTCGTTCCTATGCTCAAGGAAGGCGACCTTGTCGGGACCATTGCTATCTTTCGTCAGGAGGTACAGCCGTTTTCTGACAAGCAGATCGAGCTGCTGCAAAACTTCGCCGCCCAGGCGGTCATCGCCATCGAGAACACGCGGCTGCTCGATGAATTGCGTCAGCGCACGGATGATTTAAGCGAGGCGTTGGAGCAGCAGACGGCGACTTCCGAGGTGCTTCGCGCTATCTCAACTTCGTCGGGCGAATTGGAACCCGTGTTCCAGACCCTCCTGGGAAAGGCGACCCGACTTTGCGACGCCAAGTTTGGCGGGTTGTTCTTTTGCGAGGGTGGCGTATTTCACGCTGGTGCGCTCCACAGTCCACCGTCCGCTTTTGCTGAGCTGTGGCAACGGAGCGCCACGCTCGACCTGCGTGATAAGCTGAACAACCCCCTCGCCCGTGTGGTCAATACTAGGAATGTCGTCCATATCGCCGACTTGGCCGCGGAGCAGTCCTACATCGAGCACCAGCCAGGCATAGTGGCTCTGGTCGATTTTGCGGGCGCTCGAGTATTTCTCGGCGTGCCCATGCTCAAGGAGAACGAGGCGATTGGAGCAATAGTTATTTACCGCCAGGAAGTCCGCCCGTTCACCGATAAGCAAATTGCGCTGGTACAGAATTTCGCCGCGCAGGCCGTGATCGCGATTGAGAATACGCGGCTGCTGAACGAATTGCGGGAGTCACTGGCGCAGCAGACGGCCACGGCGGATGTGCTACGCGTCATTAGTTCATCGCCCGGCGAGCTGGAGCCGGTTTTCCAAGCAATGCTTGAGAATGCCACGCGGCTCTGTGATGCCCCCTTCGGCAATTTATTCCTGCGCGAAGGCGCTAACTTCCGCATCGTCGCGCAGCATCACCCGCTACACGAAAATGCCGAGTGGTGGGGGCGAGGGGCGCTGCTCGTAATGGCTAACAATCCAAACATTCCCATTGCCCGCATGGCCGAAACCAAAGCAATCGTCCATGTCGCCGACATGTCGACGGATCGCGCATATATCGAACGCGTTCCTCGTACAATTGCTCTCGTCGAATCCGCTGGTGTCCGGACGATGATCATCGTGCCCATGCTCAAGGAGGGCGATCTGGTCGGCGGCTTGGCAATCTATCGTCAGGAGGTTCGGCCGTTTACCGACAAACAGATTAAGCTGGTCGAGAACTTCGCCGCGCAGGCGGTCATCGCCATAGAGAACACACGGCTGCTCAGCGAACTACGGCAATCGCTGGAGCAGCAGACGGCCACCTCGGAGGTTCTGAGCGTTATTAGCTCGTCACCCGGCGAGTTGGAGCCAGTATTCCAGGCCATGCTGGAGAACGCGACGCGCATCTGCGAAGCCAAGTTTGGCAATCTCTTGCTTCATGATGGAAACGTCTTCCAAGTTCGTGCGATGCACAATGCACCGCCCGCGTGGGACGAGCTGAGGCGTCGCGATCCCAGCTTCCATCCCGGCTCCAAACATCCCCTTGCCCGTATGGCCGCAACCAAGCAATTGCAACACATCACCGACCTCAAAGCTGACGTGTCATATTTGGAGCGCGACCCCACGCTAATTCCTATCGTGGACCTTGCGGGTGCTCGAACCGCCCTTGTTGTGCCGATGCTCAAGGACAACGAGCTGGTCGGCGCTATCGTCATCTACCGCCAAGAAGTTCGATCCTTTACCGACAAGCAAATCACGCTAGTGCAAAACTTCGCCGCCCAAGCCGTCATCGCCATAGAGAACACACGATTGCTCAACGAGTTGCGGCAACGCACGACCGACCTGAGCGAGTCGCTGGAGAGTTTGCGCACTGCGCAAGATCGCCTGGTGCAGACAGAGAAGCTCGCTTCGCTCGGCCAACTGACCGCCGGTATTGCCCACGAGATCAAGAACCCGCTCAATTTCGTCAATAACTTTTCATCCGTCTCGGTCGAACTCATTGACGAGTTGCGAGGGGCACTCGGCGGCATTCACCTGGACAGCAAGGTACGCACGGAGATCAGCGAGATCGCCGACACGCTGCAAGGTAATCTCGACAAGATCGTGCAGCACGGCAAGCGTGCTGACGCCATCGTCAAGAACATGCTGCTGCATTCCCGGCAGGGCTCGGGAGAGCACTGGCCGGTCGATATCAACGCCCTTGTGGAGGAGAGCCTCAATCTCGCCTATCACGGGGCACGGGCCGAGAAGCAGGGCTTCAATATCACCCTAGAGAGGTCCTTCGATCCGGCTGCCGGCGAGGTCGATCTGTTCCCGCAGGAGATCACACGGGTGCTGCTCAACCTGATCTCAAACGGCTTTTATGCCGCCACCAAGCGCAAAACCGAGACCAATGGCGGCGATTACGAGCCCATCCTCGCTGCTACGACCAAGAACCTCGGCAACAGCGTCGAAATCCGCATTCGCGACAACGGCACCGGCATACCGCCCGACGTGAAGCAAAAGATGTTCAATCCGTTTTTCACCACCAAGCCAGCGGGTGAAGGTACGGGGCTTGGGCTCTCGATCAGCCATGACATCATCGTCAAGCAGCATGGCGGGTCCATAGAGGTCGATACCAAGCCCGGCGAGTTCACCGAATTTCGGATTGTTCTGCCGCGTAAAGGGGCGTCCCTCGGCAAATCGGGAGATCATGCGTGAATCTGCTCATTCTCGTGGTCGATGACGAGCCGGATGTGGAGGTTCTGTTCCGCCAGCAGTTCCGACGCGACCTTCGGGCTGGGCGGTTTGTGATGGAGTTTGCGCAATCTGCTCCAGCGGCATTGCAGCGCATTAGCGACGCGCAAGGCGTCTCACTGATCCTGATCCTGTCGGACATCAACATGCCGGGGATGACGGGCCTTGAACTTTTGCCCAAGGCCAAGGCTATGCGGCCGGACGTGCCAGTCATCATGATCACCGCCTATGGCGACGCGGAGACCAAGCGGAGGGCGCTGGAGGATGGAGCAGAAGCGCTACTGACCAAGCCAATCGACTTCGTCGCACTCCGTACCGAGATCGACACGAGGATCGAACGGGCGGCCTGACGGACCGCAGGACCAGTTGCTATTGGGAGATAACGGACATGGCGCGGCAATCGCACAAATCGGTCGGTCCTGACCGATGCTGTCGAAAAAGTCAGGTTTTCCGGGATTGAACACCCCATGGGTGCGATTTGGCTGAGTGGGATCGGCTGAGGCTTGTTGGCTTTGAGCGATCTATTTGGGCGTTGTGCTGAGTCGCGAACGAGGCGGATTGTAGCTGGTCCGGCGGTTTAAGAATTTGCAGCGGCAGCGTTTTAAGGTTCTGTGCGATAGCGGCGAGATGGAATTCGTCACGCGCGCCGGAGACCCCTCGAATCCGCATGCGTTCAAATCCGTGGTGGATTTTACGTTTCGGGCAAGCGGCCTCGACACCCCGCGAGCGGGAGTGAAGATCAGCTCTGTCCAATTGGCCAGTGCCTTGCTGATGTCCCATCATGCTATTCAGTCCCGCTTCTCGCAGAGACTGAATCAGCGAAGCTCGTCCCGTGCAACTGACGACTTTTTCAACACAATCGGACAAAATCAGCCTCGCAAGTCAGCGTCACCAAATGTCCGCTTTCACCAACCCGCCGCTGCCACCATCCCATTATTCCGTTTTCTCCGCCGCAGTATAGCCTCGACAATATATCCTGAACTATTAAAGGGTTGCGTCAATCAGTTAAGGTTTCCCAGCAGCGGACATCGCCCGTGCGAATTGTTGACAAGCAAATTCCAGGCGGATGGCCGCCACAAAAAAGAGCCCCAAGCAAGGATACGCACTTGGGGCGTTGGGAGTTTGTTGCCTCCTTAGGCTTCTGGGCTGGGCGGCGGGTGTCGGGGGACATCGGGTGCCGCCCGGCTCGGCCTACTCTATGCAAGCTAATATTGCGCCGGGCGGATTCAAT